>Ga0265297_10000033_pt1 | contig 608530 bp, 612 predicted proteins | sample Munlanlwell13791_FD_192502 | JGI IMG/M metagenome (GOLD analysis project Ga0265297, IMG submission 192502) | Leachate microbial communities from a municipal landfill in Southern Ontario, Canada - Leachate well 137-91 | ecosystem: Engineered > Solid waste > Landfill > Unclassified | place...
TGCGGCGCGGCCGTGACATTATCGTTATCTGTTTGGGACGGGGCGGATTGATCGATGGCGTTTTCTTCGGCCGGTGTTTTTTCCGTAATTTCTTCCCCAGTTGTCTGTTCGGCTGTCCCGGTGGTCTCTTCGTATTTTTCTATCGCCTGTTCCACCGGTTTCAAGGTGTACGACTGGCTGTATGAGGGGAGTCGTGAGCCGAGAATATTAAGAACTAGGGTAGCGCCGACCAGCAATAAACAAAGCAGATTGACGATCGTCCGCGCCCCTTTCCGTTTCTTGACCTTGAAGTCCTGGAATTTGGAATGGGAAGTCGCCAGTTTCAGATAATGGGTTTCCGGCCGGCCTTCCTTGGCCCCCCTCTTCTTCCGGCCCGGGAACAATGACCGAAACCATCTCCGGTATCTTGACCGGAAGTAAAGGTCGGTGATGTGGCCGGATTTGGGCGTCCTAAACCAGCCGCCTTCTTTGGCAAACAGGCCGCGGATGGCCGCCAAGGCCTGGAACGGGGCCAGGATGTAGCATAAGGCTAGGAATGAGAATGTCCCCAGGTAATCCCGTTCCGAGGATTCCTCGAAGAACAGGCCGATGGTGTTCATCAAAGGCAGGGCAAAGAGGTTGGTAAAGACCAAAGACCAGCCCCAGAAAGCCGTCCAGAACGGCAGGTGGGCGTGTAATAACACGTCGGAGACAAACCAGCAGGCCGTGCCCACTAACAGGAAGGCCGACTGCAGGTAATAAGGGGCCAGATAGAGGAATTCCGCCTTCTCTCTTCTCGACATGTAAGGCGACTTCAGCATGGACCAGAAATACCGGCGGATATTGTTGGTGTGGCCTTCGGCCCATCTCATCCTCTGCCGGATCAACCGCTTGATGGTGGAAACGCACTCGGCCGGGGCCTGGATGTAGGGGGTGAAGATGACCTTCCAGCCGTCCCGGTAGATGCGCATGGTCAGCTCGAAGTCCTCGGTGATGGAATCGGTCCAGTTATAGGCCGCAAGCACATCGGCCCTTATCATGTAGACCGAACCGGCGATCTGCTTCAAGCTGCCCACCAGTTCCGTGCCCGGCCGCTCGATGACATATGAGCCGGAGAACTCGGTCCTGACCGACCGGGTGATCCAGTTCTCGTTCTTGTTCAGGACATGCCACTGGTAGCCCTGGACGGCGGCCAGGTTGGTGTCTTTGTAGGAGTGGACCTCGTCCCCGTTAATCAGGAAGTACTTCAGGAACTGCTTGATGGTGTCAGGATACGGGATGAAGTCGGCGTCAAAGATGATGACAAACTCGGTTCGGGGGTCCTGGATCTTCATCGCTTCTCTAAGCGCGCCGCCTTTGAAACCGGACCGGTCCTCGCGGTGCAGGATCTTGACCCGGGGATGGTTCTGCCATTGCGCAAGAATCTCAATCGTCTCGTCCGTGGAGTCATCGGCCACCACCACCTCGTAGTTGGGATAGTCAAAGGAAGTGCAGGCCGTTAAGATACGGTTGACCACTTTCTTCTCGTTGTAGAAAGGCAGCTGGATGCAGACGAAAGGATAACTGGGCAGGGGCTTGTCTTCCTGGAAATTCGGCAGCAGGCCGACGGCGCCGTTCCCGTTGCCGTTTTGGCCGTTGATTCCGTTCCCCTTGAAAAAGAGATGGTAGAAGAAGCCGGAGACACGGCCCATCTTGCCGCCCTGGTTGGCCGACTGGCTGGCCAGAAGGACAAGGATAATGGTTGAGTAGTACTTCAGCGAGTAGACAAAGAAGAACATGCCGAAAAGCAGAGCGATGGCCGCCAAAAACTGGCCGATCAGCTGGCTTAAAGCAAGTTTCGTTTTAACGGAAGCGGCCGTCTTGGTTTCGCTGGTCTTTTTCTCGCCTAAGACGGCGCCTTCTTTCTCTTCTTCTTGAGATTTCGCTTGTTGCTCAATGGTCGGACGGGTAACATACTGATCTTCTACCTGGCGGCTGACGGAAAAGCCGAAGGTGCCCAAAGCAACCGCTAAAAAGAAAATGACGACCGCGCGGCGCGTGAAGCGCAAAGAGAAAAGGGTAGCTTTAAGGAAACCGACAGCGCGGTGCCAGAATTTTTGCCTATCGCCTGTTTCGTTCGGGGCGATCATCCGTTCCTCTTGGACATTGGCCGGCGGGGTCAGCTCCTTAACCTGCCAGAAGCTTTTTTCTTTGGTCGGGAAAGAGGCTTCTTCGGCGGCGATGGCCGGCGCTAAAGCTGGTCCAATCGGCGGGGTTTTACTTTCGTATTTAGGCGCGGCCAAGAGGAGCGGTCTTTCTGCTTCCAGGTTTTCGGGTCTAGGCAGCGCCGGTTTTTCCTCTTCTTTCGGCTCCGGTGCAAGTTGTTTTTCTTCGGCCAGTTCTTGTTTTTTCTCCTGGCGCCGGCGCAAATTCGCCCTGATCTTCTTCTTGCCGAAGTTAGCGGTAAGCATCAGCGGGCGGAAAGGCAGGCGTAGGATTTTGCCGGGCAGCGCCGCAAGTAAAGAAGCGAAGGATACCAGGGGTATTCTGAATTTCGCGAAAATATTCAGTTTTTTAACCGTTTTTTCCAATTCAATTTCTTGTTCAGCATCCTCATTTATTAAAGGTGTTTGTTTTTCGACCTTTGGCTTTACAGGTTTTTCCTCAAACCCAATATTTTGTTCTTCAAACTTTGCTTTTTGTCTTCGGCGTTCCCCTCCTTTTTGCCTAAGAGTATTTAAAGTTCTGGTGATTGTATTAGCCGGCCAGAGGCAAGCGGCCTTCAAGCCGCGCGCTAATTTTCCGACCAAGCTTACCGGCAGTTTATATAAGATCCAGACCAATAATTTGATCGTTTTCTTGACGAATTGGAAGACGAGGTGCAGGAGCCAGGCCGTGATTTTTATGCCGGAGAAGACGACTGTTTGCAGGTGCCAGACAGCCCTTTTGCCGATAAAGGAGATTTTTTCTTTCCTTTGTCTTAAGAGATTGACCAGTTTATTTATGATAAGGGCAGAAAATACGGTCCCGATCAGAACATAATCGTGAAAAAGGAAGAGGAGAATAGCGGTTAGGGCTATCAGCAATACGGTCACGGCGAAGATATCTTCACGCTTAATGAATTTTTTCAAGCCTTTATGTGAATTTTTCGGGGACGGTAAAAACATGATTATTTAAGCCCGCGCTCAATAATTCTTAAGATATCCTCTCTTCTCCAGCGTCTGTCTCTTCTGGACCCTAAACGCACGGCCTTTAGACGGCCGGTATTATCCCATTCTCTTAATGTGTCAGGATGAACACCCAGGATTTTGGAAACCTGGCGGATATTCAGTAAAATTGGTAGTTCTTTAGGGTCCATTTACTTGCGTTTTTTTAAACCAAAAATAGAAGTCAGCCTTAAAGACCACTTCTTTTTGTTTTTTCGACCTTTGATATATTCAATTAGTTTTCGGATCTGTTTGGGCAGGAAAGCGATGAAAGGGAAAAGCAGCCAGACGTTTTCCGGCACCTTGGCGTATTCAAAGTTGGCTGTCTGCCGGATGACCACGGCCAAGCCCGCGGCCGGGGTTCTGGCGGGAGACGAAATATTGCTCAAGTCGCCGGCGGAAAAGCCGAAGGAATACTCGCCGCTCCAGCTAGAGCCGCCGTCGCTTGAAGTCACAAAATAACCCTGCTCTGAAGCGTCGTGGGTCGTGGCCACCATTATTACGGCATTGGTGAAATCGTAGGAAATGGTCGCTCCCAGCAAATTAGTTTGATCCGCAAAAGGTCCTTCGGCCACCCAAGTCCAAGTGGTATTGTTGACTGAACCGGAATTAAAGGAGCCAAAATTAACGCCTGTGGTGCTGCTTTGAACGACCACATACATCATGCCGCCGGAGGTGCCGTCGCCGGTCAGAGAGTATTCAGTGCTGGCGTTGGACACCATGGTGGTATTAGAAACATCCCAGGCCGGTGAGCCGTCATCCACGTAAACGCTGTGCGAAAGATTGCCGTCCTGATAAACAACATGCAGGGCCGGCGAAGTGACCGGGCCGGTCTTGGTGTAATAGCCGTCCATGAGCACGGGCCGGTCGCCGTCGGTCAGACCCGAGCCGGTATTAATGGAGGTCCAGTTGGTGCCGGCTGTGCAGGTGGTTTCCGAAGAAACGTAGAAAATATCGTCTTCCGTATCGGTTGAGGTGTCAGAGTAAGCGACGTAGACCTTGGAATTGACCACCGCCATGGTCGTCATGTAGGTGCTGCCGATGGAGCCGACATCCGCGGAATAACACTCCGTGCCCTGGGTATCGGAACTGGCGGTGTTGATGGTGCGGAAGGTAATGCGGTCGGCCGTGCCGCCCTGGTCGGTGATGTAGGCGACGTAGATTTTGCCGGTGGCGGTGGAGTTAATCCAAGCCGAAGGACTATAGGCATTGCTAAGAGTGTTAACCTGGACATCGCCGCCCCAGTCGCCGGCTTCATCGCAAGCAGAAGAAGCGAGACATTTCTGGTAGTAAAGAACGCCACCATTGGCGTGGAAGGCGTACCAGGCGGAAGAGGAAGCGGAGTAAATCAGTTTTCTCTGGTTGGAGCCGAACTGGGTTTCCGCGGCCGTGATCCCGCCGGAAACAATCACTGAAGGATCAATGACCACGGGGTAGGTTCTGGCCGGATCATTGAGCCAGGCCAGGCCTTCTTTATCCAGGACAATGTCCACCAGATACTGGTTGGCTCCGGTTTGGCTGACTTCAAAGTGCAGGCCCTCATTTTCTTCGCTCTGGTTATTCAGTTCATACATCTTCGGCACGTCAAACCGGAACTTTTCCTTTTTGGTGTTGGTGTCTGTAAAGACAAAGGTTTGCGGATCGGGATTAAGAAGCGTTACCCCGCTTAGCTGCAAGGTTTCACTGATTTTGGTTAAAGTCTGGGGCTGATTGAGAATGTATTCTTCCAGCAACCCGTCTCTGACCAAGGTATAGCGGAGATCGACGCCAGGGAAGACCTCCGGGTAGGTGGTTTGTGATTCTTTTCGGTAACCGACCGCTTTTTCATTTAAAGCGCCAAGGCCTTCGGCCGAAAGAGTGGTTAACTTTATCTGGTCTTCGTCCTGCCGAATGCTGACGGCCGGCTGTTTTTCAAAGATGAATTCGGGCTGGCTGATGCTGCCGGTTTGGACCACGCTCCTGGCCATCTTGAACGCCTTCTTGATCGGCTGGCCGGGGTTTTCACTTGCGCCGGTGTCGGCGGGCGGATTTTTCTTATTTATTTCTTCACCGGTTTTTGGCGCGGTCGGGGCGGAAGTATCTTTGACGGCCGGTGATTTGGCGGCAATCTCTTTTGGCGCTGAACTTGGCGCCGAAGATATTGGCTTTGGTTGGGGTTGATTGGTCGTGTTGGCGGCCGAGTTTTGCGGCGCGGCCGTGACATTATCGTTATCTGTTTGGGACGGGGCGGATTGATCGATGGCGTTTTCTTCGGCCGGTGTTTTTTCCGTAATTTCTTCCCCAGTTGTCTGTTCGGCTGTCCCGGTGGTCTCTTCGTATTTTTCTATCGCCTGTTCCACCGGTTTCAAGGTGTACGACTGGCTGTATGAGGGGAGTCGTGAGCCGAGAATATTAAGAACTAGGGTAGCGCCGACCAGCAATAAACAAAGCAGATTGACGATCGTCCGCGCCCCTTTCCGTTTCTTGACCTTGAAGTCCTGGAATTTGGAATGGGAAGTCGCCAGTTTCAGATAATGGGTTTCCGGCCGGCCTTCCTTGGCCCCCCTCTTCTTCCGGCCCGGGAACAATGACCGAAACCATCTCCGGTATCTTGACCGGAAGTAAAGGTCGGTGATGTGGCCGGATTTGGGCGTCCTAAACCAGCCGCCTTCTTTGGCAAACAGGCCGCGGATGGCCGCCAAGGCCTGGAACGGGGCCAGGATGTAGCATAAGGCTAGGAATGAGAATGTCCCCAGGTAATCCCGTTCCGAGGATTCCTCGAAGAACAGGCCGATGGTGTTCATCAAAGGCAGGGCAAAGAGGTTGGTAAAGACCAAAGACCAGCCCCAGAAAGCCGTCCAGAACGGCAGGTGGGCGTGTAATAACACGTCGGAGACAAACCAGCAGGCCGTGCCCACTAACAGGAAGGCCGACTGCAGGTAATAAGGGGCCAGATAGAGGAATTCCGCCTTCTCTCTTCTCGACATGTAAGGCGACTTCAGCATGGACCAGAAATACCGGCGGATATTGTTGGTGTGGCCTTCGGCCCATCTCATCCTCTGCCGGATCAACCGCTTGATGGTGGAAACGCACTCGGCCGGGGCCTGGATGTAGGGGGTGAAGATGACCTTCCAGCCGTCCCGGTAGATGCGCATGGTCAGCTCGAAGTCCTCGGTGATGGAATCGGTCCAGTTATAGGCCGCAAGCACATCGGCCCTTATCATGTAGACCGAACCGGCGATCTGCTTCAAGCTGCCCACCAGTTCCGTGCCCGGCCGCTCGATGACATATGAGCCGGAGAACTCGGTCCTGACCGACCGGGTGATCCAGTTCTCGTTCTTGTTCAGGACATGCCACTGGTAGCCCTGGACGGCGGCCAGGTTGGTGTCTTTGTAGGAGTGGACCTCGTCCCCGTTAATCAGGAAGTACTTCAGGAACTGCTTGATGGTGTCAGGATACGGGATGAAGTCGGCGTCAAAGATGATGACAAACTCGGTTCGGGGGTCCTGGATCTTCATCGCTTCTCTAAGCGCGCCGCCTTTGAAACCGGACCGGTCCTCGCGGTGCAGGATCTTGACCCGGGGATGGTTCTGCCATTGCGCAAGAATCTCAATCGTCTCGTCCGTGGAGTCATCGGCCACCACCACCTCGTAGTTGGGATAGTCAAAGGAAGTGCAGGCCGTTAAGATACGGTTGACCACTTTCTTCTCGTTGTAGAAAGGCAGCTGGATGCAGACGAAAGGATAACTGGGCAGGGGCTTGTCTTCCTGGAAATTCGGCAGCAGGCCGACGGCGCCGTTCCCGTTGCCGTTTTGGCCGTTGATTCCGTTCCCCTTGAAAAAGAGATGGTAGAAGAAGCCGGAGACACGGCCCATCTTGCCGCCCTGGTTGGCCGACTGGCTGGCCAGAAGGACAAGGATAATGGTTGAGTAGTACTTCAGCGAGTAGACAAAGAAGAACATGCCGAAAAGCAGAGCGATGGCCGCCAAAAACTGGCCGATCAGCTGGCTTAAAGCAAGTTTCGTTTTAACGGAAGCGGCCGTCTTGGTTTCGCTGGTCTTTTTCTCGCCTAAGATACTTCCCTCTTTACCGGTTTGTGGCGCTTGGCCAACTTGTTCGGTGATCAGCGGCCGCTTGACCAGGCTGTCTTCTATCTGCCTTAAAGGTCCGAAAGAAAAGACGCCCAGGGTCAGGACGAAGAAGAAAATAACTAAGGCTCTCTTACTCGGTCTTAAAGTAAATAGGGTATTTTTTAGGAGGTGCAAGGCTTTCTGTTGGAAGCTCGATTTCCCCAAATCTGCTTCAGACGGGGCGATCAGCCTGTCCTCTTGGACATTGGCCGGCGGGGTCAGCTCTTTAACCTGCCAGATACCATCTTTTTTATGGGGCAGAAGAATGTTGGTTACCCCGTATTTGGCCGCCGACCTTATTAATTTGATCGGTAAGGAGTTTTGCTCGTCTCTGACCGGTGATTTTCCTTCAGCTTTCTGGGGTCTAATAAGTTCTTTCTCTTCTTCGCTGACGGTCGATTTCTCCTGCCGCTGGCGTAGGAAAATCTTTATCTTCTTCTTGCCGAAGTTGGCGATAAACATCAGCGGCTGTAAGGACAGATGGAGCAATTTTTTAAGCAGTTTTTGGCGGACAAGAGACGGATTTTTGTTTGGCAATCTTTCGGGAATGACGGTTTTTTCTTTCTTTTCCGGAAGGCTTATAGCGACGGTAACGGCCGGTTTCTCTCGTTTTTTAAGATGTTGCCAGGTTTGTTTTTTTATCCGGTAAAAGCCGGCATAGAGGTGGACCAGCCGGCATAAAATAAGGTTCGTCCGGTAGGATATTTGCCGCCGGAAGTATTGAAAACGGCTAGCCAATTTCACTCGGTTGACCAATGTTTTTTCCCGGGTTTTTCGGAACCAGTTACCCAATAATTGTCGTATCAGCTCGACGATAATTTTTCCAGACCAGCCGTAGAACCGAGAAAGATTGATGACGTGCCGGCTTAAGATTTTTACTTTTTTGTCGGTGAAAATAAGGCCCTTTGCCAAGTAAGTGAAGAAAAGAACATAGATCGTAAGCACGCTCTTCAAGAGAAACGCGGCATTTGCGATAAAAGACCGGGTTTTTTTCCGTACATTTTCAAGGGTGAGTTCAAGAATATCCGATGTTTTTTTTGCGCTTTGTTTTATGGCTTGAAGGATTTTGTGGACCAGGATAACGGTCTTGACTAAAATTGTGATTGTTAGCCTAAAACACAGACTAAAGAATTCAAAAATCCGGCGGAACCCACGGCCGGTTTTTTTCAGCCCGGCAGCCGGTAAACTTAGGCCCAGCCGGATGTTTTTCTTAGTGAATTTTTTGCCGACAAAATAAAATGTAATGACGCGGGCGAAATAATAATACAGTAAGTTCTTAAAATATCTTTTTATTCTTCCGGCTTTTTTCGCCTCTGTCCTGATAACTGGCTCCAGTGTTGTTGTTTCCGGCCCCATCATATTTATAATAACGGACCTGATTTCTTCCGGCGCTTCAATTACCGCGATAATTTTTACTTTCTTTTTGGCGGCCGATTTAGCGGGGCGGAAAAACAACCGGGTTAGGTTTCTCTTTGTTTGTTTAATTCGCGAATTAGTGGCCGAGATCAAACAGGACAGGCGGAAAAGAAACAGTTTTCGAAGATATGACCTTTTTGTTTTATAGGTTAAGCTAAGGCGTTCCAGGCGGCGGCTATGGGCAATCCCAGTGTCGACAATTTTATTTTTTAAGGATCTAAGAGAGGTAAATAATTGGAAAAATTCATTTTTAGCGCTTAGCTTCAAAGTCAAAAAAGCCCAGGTAGTGTGCCGGACTAATTTTTGCCTGAAGCCAGATATCTTTTTAAGCCTGTAATCTGACAGCCTAGCCGCAAAGAACAGGGGCAAAAATAAAGCACAGCAGGTCTTTTGGCCGGCCGCTATCATTGGTTGGGCTAAGAATTTTTTTAGCTCTTTTCTGGCAATAATCAGAAAGGCTGTAAAAGAAACAATTACGAAAAGAAGATCATGAAAAACGGCGTAGATTAGACTCGTGAAACATAAGAATAACCAAAAATAAAGACGCGAGAAAAACAACTTCTTGCGTCTTTTTGTTTTGTGGATAAGTTTTATCACAAACTCAGATTTTTTGGCTAATTTGAGCAAAAAAAATAATAAAAACTGTTACGCCAAAGTAAACCTAAGTTAATTCTAATATATGGCTAAAATAAAAGCAAATATTTTTTGATTTTTGAATATTTTATAATTAATTTGGTTATTATTGTCAAGTTGTTAATATTACAAAAAAACCCAGTATTATTTGGGGTGAATTTTAATAAATAAACGGGGGCGGCAAAGTTTTTGACTTTACTCCCCCGTTTTTTACTTGCCTTTATCCTCCTCTTAGATTCGGAACACGGCATTAGGTATCCCCTTTCCCAAGTGTGGTGTCCGGCGAGATGTATTTTCTATTCTGTTCTGAATCGCTCTTTGGCGGCAATAGGCCTGCATCACTTTTCTTCCGAAGAAGATGAAGATGATATAGGCCCGAATGCCCTTTGTCCTTTTGGTTTTCCGCAGCCAAAGTATCCGCGCGATGTTGCGGCCGGAAAAAACCAGGATGACCACGGTCAGGTTTTCATAGGCCGCGGCCGGCACTTTGTAGCGGCCATGAGTGCCCTGCGAAAGTAGGCAAAGGCCGAGAACAAAGACGCACCAGATAAGGACAAAGATCCAGCCTTTCATCTTCTTACCCACCTTGCCTTTAATAATGTCGATGACTTGACGCAAGGCATAAAGAACAAGGAAGATAAGATACAAGATGAGGCTAAAAGCCGGTGAATTTAGGCGTTCGCTAGGCACAAAGACTTTCAGTGTAATCTGAATGATCTGCATAGCGAACATAATGGCGCAAAGCCAGTAGAGCCGGGTGACACTGAACAAGTTCGCTGGCAGCGCCAGAATTTTGGGCTTGAGCCCGCGGGCCAACAGTTTCTTCATAATCGCCATCTCCTTTCGACGCCGGTTTTTCTCGCCGGCGGGTAACAAACCACGAATACGGACAGTTTTGCCTAAGGCAAGTTTTTAAAGAGCCAAAATTTAAAAAAACCAACACATCTTTATTTATCCTTTCTTCACTTGTCAAGGGGCAAGCCAAGCGGATTTTTTGTTGGTTTTAGACGATCGCTCTTATTCAGTTTTCCTCCTCTCCAATTTCAACCTAGCGCAAAAAAATGATCTTGTCAAGGCAGGGGAGGTGTATAAAGTGTGCATAAAATATAGGCTGATTTTAGCCTAAAATGAAGCCTGCGGGTTTGCTTAAAACAGCCTTTTATCTTATAATTACAGGCAGTTATTTATGGTATAAATATGGCTGAAGAAAAAAATAAAAAAAGCGCCGAAAAAGAAGAAAGCAAAAAAGAATTAGACTGGCTGGACGAGAATTTTGACGGACAATTGGCGGTCGATGTCTACCAGACTGACAAAGATATTATTGTTAAGTCCACGATCGCCGGCGTGAGAGTGGAGGATTTGGATATTTCGCTTCACAACGACATGCTTACCATCAGGGGTATGCGCCAAAAAGATGAAGAGGTCGAGGCGGACGATTATTTTTACCAGGAGTGTTACTGGGGCGGTTTTTCTCGCTCCATTATTTTGCCGGTGGAAGTCAAGGAACAGGAAATTGCCGCTTCCCTGAAGAACGGGGTTTTAACCATCATTCTGCCCAAGTCGGAAAAATCAAAACTAAAGATCGTTAAAGTAAAAGAAGAGGAGGATTAATGCCGGAGGAAAAATCATATTTTATGCGGGCGAAGGTCGTCCAATTTGAAGACAAAGCGGCCCAGCTTGTCTTTCCCGACGGGCAGACCATAAACTGGCCCATAAAAAACCTGCCGGATGACATCAAGGAGGGTGACGAGACGCGCCTGGTTTTTTCTTCGGCGGCCTCCGAAGTTGAGGAGCGGGAAAAAATCGCCAAGGAAATATTAAACCAGCTACTTAAAGCCTGATGGCCAAAAAGGAAAATAAAAAAACAAAGTCTTATCGCGGGTTGATATGGCTCATGTCTGCCTTTTTTGTTTTGGCGGTCCTGGTTTTTACCTACGCCTATTTTTATCATATCGTTTACGCCCAAAAGTTTTACCCGGGTTTTAAGATCGGGGAGAACGATCTGGCTGGCAAAAATTATCTGGAAGGGCTGAACTTGATCAACGCTTATACCCGGGAAGTAAATGAAAAGGGCCTGATTTTCAAATATGGCACGGAAGAAGTGGCGGTTTTGCCCGCGGTTTCCGCCGAAGATTCCGACCTGACTTTTGAAATTTTCAAGTTTGACGAAGAGGGGACGGCCAACGAGGCCTATGATTACGGCCGGAAAGGTATTTGGTATCAGAATATCCTCGCCCATTTTAATGCCCTGGTTTCCGGCGTGAAGGTCAGGCTTAGATATGAATTAAACGAGGCGGAACTGGAAAAAATACTTCGGGATAATTTTGCCCAGTTCGAACAGCCGGCCCTTGACGCCCACCTTAAAGTTCTCGCCTTCGGTCAGTACGAGATCACGCCGGAAAAAGAAGGAACGGTACTTGATTTTTCGTCTTCTATCCGGCAAGCTAGGGCGCAGATGGAAGGGATAAAAAATGATCCCATTAATATTGCCTTGGTCACGGATTACCCGCAGATAAAGCAGAGTGAAACCGGGCCGGCCTATAATCAGATTACGCCCCTCCTCTCTCTCGCGCCCCTTATTTTGGCTTACGGGGATAAAAAATGGGAAATTTCCCGGGAAAATCTGCAAAAATTCATCGATTTCAAATATGAAGATCAAAAAGTTGTTTTGGGCCTTAATGCCGAGTTTGCCAATTATTTGACCGAAAAAATCGCTAAAGAGATCGAGCGGCCGGTGAAAGAGGGGAAATTTGAGATTAAAGAGGGTAAGGTGACGGAATTCCAGGAGAGCGAGCCCGGCCTGACGGTTGACGTCGAGAAAACAATTGCCGACATGGAAAATGCGATCTTCGATAATAATGAAACAACCGCGGCTTTAGCCGTCAAAGAAGCCCCGCCCGTCGTAACCACGGAATCCATCAACGAGCTGGGGATAAAAGAATTAATCGGCCGGGGTGAATCAAATTTTAAGGGCAGTCCGAAGAACAGAAGGCATAATATCGCCGTGGGGGCGGCTACCTTGCACGGATTGCTCGTAAAACCGGGCGAGGAATTTTCTTTGGTCAAAGCCTTGGGCAAGATCGAGGCTTCAACCGGATACTTGCAGGAATTGGTAATCAAGGGTAACAAAACTATTCCGGAATACGGCGGGGGGCTCTGTCAGATCGGGACGACCGCTTTCCGCCTGGCCCTTAATACCGGCCTGCCGATCCTGGAAAGAAAACCTCATTCGTATCGCGTTTCTTATTACGAGCCGGCCGGGATGGATGCGACGATTTACGATCCCAAGCCGGACTTGCGTTTTACCAATAACACCGGCCATTATCTTCTATGGCAGACGAGAATCGAGGGCGATAACTTAATTTTTGAATTTTACGGGACGCCGGACGGCCGGAAAGTGGAGATAACAAAACCCGTTCTCTCTAATTTTGTCTCGCCCGGACCGACAAAGATCGTCGAAACAACAAACTTGGCTCCCGGGCAAAGGAAGTGCACCGAAAAAGCGCATACCGGCGCCTCGGCGGTTTTTTACCGCACCATTACCGCGGTTTCCGGGGAACAGATCAAAGAAACCTGGAGTTCTGTTTATAAACCCTGGCAGGAAGTTTGTTTGGTGGGCAAGGCAGAATAGCCTATAGCCCATAGCTTAGGTTAGTGGTTAGTTTTTTTGTTTGACTTATTATATTGATTTGATAAGATAAATCCTTCTGATCAATCTGATCAAATAGACAGGAGGGTTTTCTTGTCATGTTTTTAGGGGTCGGTTCCCGGCCAGGGCGTGGATTGAGTCTGCTTTCAGCCGCCAAGATCATGGATTGGCGGTTTTGGGGGTTCAAGAGTCACACGTCGCCAAGCGGGGGTAACCGGCCCCTTTTTTATAAAAATTGACCCTATATCGGGTATCCTCTTGACATATTTTTCAGGTGTGCTACAATGGATTTTCTATGGAATATTTCGCCCTTTGAAGAATATGAAGGTGATGGTCTGAGCTATTCGGCCGGAGATTTCCTACCTGAACACCTCGGTGAAACAACATGTTTCAACCAGGCCTAGGAGGTTTCTGGCGCGATTGACCCGGGTCCCATCACCTTCTTTTTTTATTTGCTCTTTTGACAAATATGCGAAGAAAAACTACAATAAGAAACTGCCGTGGCTAATTAATAATTCAATTTGGAGACACAAAACCTGTTTTTTTAAAAAGGAGGGTACGGAAATGGAAGACGTTAGGATGTATCTCCACGGGGTCGTTTTCACCTTCCGGGATAATCAGCCGGTAGTCGTGCTCCAGAAGCGGGGACCGCTTGATTTCACGGGCAAGGCCCAGAAATACGCCGGTTCGTATCAGTTCACGGTTTCCGGCCAGGTGGGCGGGATGCTGGAACATCTTTTCCGGGACGGGGCGTTGCAGCTGGGTGATGATTTTGTCAGCCAGCTCAAGAAGTATCTGCTGCTCGGCACGCATGGGGCGCCGACCGGACCCGATCTCAACATCAAGTTCGGCGAGGAAAGAATGGACATTTACATCGAACTTTTTCTGCCACCCTTTCTGTTTTTGGCCAGCCCGGCCGGCAACCTGCTCTATCTAAGCCGGGAGATGGTGGAAAAAGTTCAGCCTCTCACTTTGGCGGACGAAATGGGTGTCACCGGTGACGCGATCAAGATGTTCGCCTGGGACATCGAAGAGCTGAAAAGGATTTTCGGCGAAGGAAAAATGATTCGCGTCATCGAGGATTACCGGCTGTCCCTGCAGGAACCCTGAAGTTCTTTTTTTTCGAAAAGCCCTGTCTGGTTTAGACCAGCAGGGCTTATTTTTTTAATATAAAAAAGTGGCCGTCAACATACTGTGGACAAGAAGACTGTTTAAGGGGTAAAGTAAGACTCCTTGCGGAGCTGACTCGCCCCAAAAAACAGCCCCCATGCTTGTCGTGTCCACAGAAGGCTAAAGACCACTTTTATCTTAAGGATAAAGGGTGTATTTATTTGGCACTAAAGTATCATTCTATTGATGAACAGGCAAGCTTAGCATACTTTTTCTGCCTTGTCAAGAGGGGCGGGATTTGCTAGGATTTGAGTGTTACTAGTCTTTATTTCAATATTATGATGACGATCGGACAGATCTATAAACTGGCGATAGAGATGGGGATCAAGCACGATCCCCGGGGAGAAAAAATCTGCCGTAAAAGATTAAACGGCTTGAAGGAAAAATACCGCTTTCTACCCGCGGAAGAAAAAAAAGAGTTTGACCCCGAGCGTCTGGTCAATCCGTATTCCGACACCCGGGTTTATTTCGGCGATCTGAAAAAACCGGTGAAAAGAATGCTGGTAGGCATTGATATCGGTACTTCGGAATTGCTTTTGGCCAAAGAGCTTTCGCGCCAAAAGCCCATTGACCTGGTCATGGCCCACCATCCCACGGGTCTGGGCCTGGCCGGCCTTCACGAGGTCATGGATATGCAGGCGGAGGTTTTAGCCAAATACGGCGTGTCCATTTCCGCCGCCCAGGGGCTTTTACACGTCAAAATGGAAGAGGTCTCGCGGACGGTAAGCCCGATTAACCATAACCGGGCGATTGACGCGGCTAAACTGCTAGGCCTGTCTTTTCTTTCCGTCCACACGCCGGCGGACAATCTGGTCACCGATTATATCAAGAAAACGCTTGACCGCGAGAAAAGAAATATCGAAACGATCGGCGATATCCTGAAAATATTAAAAAAAATCCCGGAGTACCAGGCGGCGATGAAGCTGAAAGCGGGGCCGCGGCTTTTCGCGGGCAAAGAGGGAAACTTCGCCGGCAAGATCGCTTTGACCGAGCTGACCGGCGGCACGGAAGGCTCAAAGGAGATATACGAAAAGATGGCGCAGGCCGGCATCGACACGGTCATCGGCATGCATATGTCGGAAGAGCACAAAAAAGAGGCGGAAAAAAGCCACATCAACGCCATCATCGCCGGCCACATCTCTTCGGATTCCATCGGCGTGAATTTATTCCTGGATGAAATTGAGAAAAGGGGAGTGGAAGTGATACCCTGTTCCGGCCTGATCAGGATCAAGCGCTTTAGAAAGAGAAAAAAGTAATTTATGCCTGAAGAAAGAATTATTACCGCCAAAGCAAGAGGCGAAGATAAGACCCTGGATCTGACCCTGCGGCCGACCAATCTAAAAGAGTTTGTCGGCCAGGACAAGATCAAGGAAAACCTTTTGATTTTCATCGGCGCGGCCAAGCAAAGAAAGGAGCCGATCGAGCATGTGCTTTTGCACGGCTCGCCGGGCTTGGGCAAGACGACGCTCGCCCACATCATTGCCCACGAAATGGGCACCAATATCCGGATCACCTCCGGTCCGGCCGTGGAAAAAGCCGGTGACCTGGCGGCTATCTTGACCAATCTTTCGCCGGGCGATATTTTGTTTATCGATGAGATCCACCGTCTTAACCGCGTCATTGAAGAGGTTCTGTATCCGGCCATGGAAGAATATGCTTTGGATATTGTGATCGGCAAAGGCCCTTCGGCGCGGACCCTGCGCTTGGATTTGCCCAAATTCACTTTGATCGGGGCGACGACGAGGGCCAGCCTGATCTCTTCCCCTTTGCGCGACCGCTTCGGCATGACTTACCGTCTGGGTTATTACCAGGACGAAGAAATTAAAAAAATTATCCACCGTTCCGCCAAAATTCTGGGCGTGAATTTAGACGAGGAGTCGGCGAAAATCCTGGCTAAAAGAGCCAGAAAAACCCCGCGGGTGGCCAACCGCCTCTTAAAAAGGGTCCGCGATTACGCCCAGGTAAAATCTGACGGCAAGGTGACTTTATCTCTATGCGAAGCGGCTTTGGGCATGTTGGATATCGACGAGATGGGCCTGGATGACACCGACCGCAAGATCTTGGAGGTGATCATCGAGAAGTTTAAAGGCGGACCGGTCGGGGTCAATGCCATCGCGGCCGCGGTCCAGGAAGAAGTGGACACGATCGAGGATATTTATGAGCCTTATTTGATGCAGATAGGGTTTCTGGTCCGGACACCCCGCGGCCGTTCCGTCACGGAGGAAGCCTACAAGCATCTGGCCAAGCAACCGCCTACCGACTGGCAGAAAAAACTGGTTTGAGGCGCCGAGATATCAAGAAATCAAGATATCCAGAGACTGAGAAAAATTGATAAAATAACAAACCCGGGCCCCTTAATAAAGATGAGGTTTTTATCCATTGACAAAAATATAGATGTGATATAATTTTAAGTGTTCTTTCGGTATTGTTCTTTGACACAACAAGGGAGGTGTTTGGCATGAGCAGTTCGAAAAACATGGATCGAGCGTATCGGGCCATTATTATTGCTATTGTCCTGTTTATCGTGGCCTATTCCGTCACGGATGCCGGTATTTGGCACCGTAACTTTTCGTCAATCAATGATTTATTCCATAAACTTGCTCAAGTCTTCCTGATTCTTATTATTTGCCTCGCCGCGCTGATGGTGATAACCATCGTGGTTATCTGCCTGAATGATCATGCAAAAGCGGAACGGGAAAGGATAGAGAAAGAGAAAGAAGAAAAGGCAATATTGCGGCAGAGAGAACAGGAGGAGCGTCGAAGCGCCCGGTACTATAAGTTAATGGCAGATCTGCGCGAGAAAAAAAGTGTCTCTTCAAGGGTTTCCTTGGCCAGCCAGATCATTAAAGAGTTCCCTTTGTCCAGCGAAGCAAAAGACATACTGGAGCAGGCGGAAGAAGAGTACCGGCAGGTGAAAGAAGAAAAAAAGGAAGAATTACGGCGGCGAATAAAAAAGGCAAAAGCGGAAGGGAAGGATATTTGCGAAAATTGCGGAACCATTGAACCCCATTATTGCAAAGAAGGCGGAGAATGCCTTGGTTGTTGTCAGGACCGTTCGCCTTACGACGCCGAGGTTTGTTATAATTGTTACTTAATCCATGCTGATTAGCCCAGTTTTCTCTCAAGGAAAACTGGGTTTTTTATTTGACAATAAATTTTGAGGAGTATAAGATAACCAAGCTCTTTAAGGATACTCGTATACCAGCTTATACTAATAGGAGGTGTCAGCATGTCCGAAAGAACGAAAGTCGTCGGCGCTTTTCCGGTGTCAGGCGACTGCGGATTGCCGGTCGTGGCCGTGATGGTCTGGGATAACGGCAATATCCAGAAGAAATGCGAGGGTTCTTTCAATCCTAATAACCAGACGTGCGTGAGTTGCAGTTGCAAGATTGAAAGACACAATAAGTAGTTTCTATCACGAGTAGGAGTCCTTTGACAGGGCTCCTTTTTTCTTTGCATGAAATCCACTATAATATATCTATTATGCCTAAAAAATATACAATCATCAGCACGCAGGAAGATATCAAATTAAGGGTCTTTGGGGCGGACAAAAGCGAGCTTTTTCGCCATGCCGCTTTAGGCATGCTTGAGATATTAAAGCCGAGCGCGGACGAGAGAACGGCCGTAGAAAGAAAAATCACCGTGGAAGCTGATGATGACGAAAATCTGCTGCTGGAATTTCTTAACGAAGCATTAAGCCAGATGCGCCTAAATAAGGAGTGTTATCGGGAATTTGAGCTTCGATTTAAAAATGAAAACAAGCTGGAGGCCGTCCTTAAGGGTTTTAAGTTGATGGGTTTTGGGGGAGAATTAAAGAGGGGGGATTATTGCGATTTGAGGATCTTCCGCAATGAGAAGGGAGTATTAGAGTGCGAAGTGGTGTTTAATATTTAGGCAGGTGATTCGTGATCCTAGATCCGTGATCCGAATATTTCTTACGATTTTTAATTCCGTGTATCGAATCACAAATCCCCAAGCTCGTTTTATTAGGCGGTTTTTGTTTAAATAAAAAGGCGGCCGGATGGGCCGCCGAAAGGAGGAATTCAATTATTCTCTTAGAGCTTTTTGGCTCTTTCTGCTTCCTCCTCGGTGAGCAGAAGGGCGAAACGCAGACGAGGATTTTCAGCCTTTTCGAAGGAATCAAAGATCCGATCGATTTCTGCGTCGGTTGGAAAAAAAAGATCAGTTTTGAAAGCGTAGACCGAAGGCTTGGCCAGACCAGGGTTGGCTAGACAGTGGCTGATGATTTCTGGCACTTTCTGCCAGTTTTCCTCTTCATCCAAGCAGACAAAGACATAAACCATTTGGCCAGAAGGCAACCTTTTGGGGAGGAAATCGCCCAGCCTAAGCTTGCCTTTCATGGCCGGCCAAAAATCTTGCAATATGTCTTTGGTCAAGCCAGTAAACCAACCCCCCTTGATAGACGTCAGAACGATGACTGAAAATTCACAGGCCAAGATGTTACCAACCACATATTTCATGGCCATCTCCTTTTATTAAGGTGCGTTTAACCAGGAACATTAGCATATTTTCCGCTTATTGTCAAGAGAAAAGCCGTTTCTATTATAAGAGGGGCGATTAAAAGTTTTTTTATTAAATAAATTAAACTTTTTATACTATAATGAATTGATAGCCATATGAAACTTTCTCTTTTTAATTATCATTTACCCAAGGAATCAATTGCCCAGAAGCCGGCCAAACCCCGTGAGAATTCGCGCTTGATGGTTCTAGAACGGAAAGAAAAGACGATCAGACATGATCATTTTTATAATCTGCCGAAATATCTGCGAAAAGGCGATGTTTTGGTATTCAACGATTCCAAGGTTTTTCCGGCTCGCCTGCCCGCCAGAAAAAAAACCGGCGGCAGGCTGGAAGTTTTTCTTTTAAGACCGGAGGGCAAATATTGGGAGTGTTTAGTAGGAGGAAGAGTCAGACGGGAAGGAATGGAATTTTCCGTGGGGCCGAAACTATCAGGCAAAATCGTTAAAAAAATAGGGAAAGGTGTCTGGCACGTAAAGTTCAATTTAAGCGGCAATAAGTTCTGGCAAGCCGTGAATAAATATGGTAAGGCCCCGACGCCGCCGTATATCAAAAGAACTTCCGATTTAAAAGAATACCAAACGGTTTTTGCCAGAAATTTAGGCTCGGTGGCCGCGCCGACGGCCGGATTTCATTTTAGCAAAAAGTTAATCAAGAATTTACGAAATTCAGGAATTAAGACCGAATTCGTCACCTTGCATGTGGGCTACGGCACTTTTCAGCCGGTAAAAGTGGAGGATATTACCAAACATAAGATGCACGAAGAGTTTTTAGAGATAAAAAAAGAAGTGATTCAGAAGTTATTTAAATATAAAAAAGAAGGCCGGCGGATTATCGCGGTGGGTACGACCTCGGCTCGGGTTTTGGAAGGAATTATCGCAAAATATAAAAAGGCGCCGAATAAAGATATTCTCAGTCAAACAAATATTTTTATTTACCCTGGCCATAAATTCAAATTCATTGACGGTCTAATCACTAATTTTCATCTGCCGAAAAGCACGCTCTTGATGCTCGTCAGCGCTTTCGCCGGCTTGCCTTTTATTAAAAAAGCTTATCAAAACGCGATCAGAAAAAAATACAGGTTTTATTCCTTCGGTGATGGAATGCTTATATTATAATCATCATTTATAAATTGTCTTGACAAAATAAACAAGTTGATGAATAATGAGTTTAGTCTATTTATCTTCAAAAGTATAAGGAGGTGCAGAGATGAAAGAGGCAGTTAGTATTCTCGCGACAGTCTTGTCTAGTAGCATAAATACAGATGATAAAATCGAGGCAATCAATAGTTTGGCGGATTATTTGCCGGATCACGATGCCGTACACGCCCTCGGAGTTGCCGCAGAGACAGCCACTGACGGTCGTGTAAGACAAGCCGCTATAAAGGCTCTTGGTGGTCGGACGACATAGGCAATGCCAAAATCGCAAACCGCTCTGAAAAATGGGCGGTTTTACTCTTTCGGCGACGGGAGGCTGATTTTTTCTGTTTGACAGGTGTTTTGGCCTTTGTTAGAATAATAAGGTTCTTTCTTGCGCAACGCTATCGCTTAATCGTTGTGTGTCGTTTTCTCACTTTCTCCGTTCTCGCTTTGGCGCTAGCGTTGCGCCTATTTCACGCGTGCGGCCGGGTTTTCCTCGTTTTTCGAAGAATGCGGTCTGATCCATAACCCGGCCGCTTTTTTTATCCGGCAAGAAGTCGAATTATTAAGGGTATATTTGACAAATAGGTATCATTTTTCTAAGATGGATTCAATTGCTCTGGGCAAGGCCAGAGAGTGGGTCTTGCTAATATGCCTAGGCTGGGCTAGAGTGCTTTGGGATTCCCCTCCGTGGAGCACTCACCCAGCCGTTTTTTTATTATCCTTTTAAGATCTTGACAAAATAACTTCTATGTCCTAATATAATATTTCCGTTCATTCCGATATTTTTGGTAACCACCCAGCCGGGGGCAATCCCGTCTTCCCCTAGAAGATGAGCCGCTTAAATCGCCCCCAATAAGACTGTTGTCTTGGCTCCCCGCCGGACATAGAATTCGCCTCATGAATTCTGGCGCGTTACCTACGAGGCGGCCATCCACACTGGTAATGAGTCCCTAAAAATCCTCATAAATCCAGCTGGCCGCCTTTTTTTTATTAATATTTTTCTTTTCGCCCTTGACAAAAAATAAGGCGGGAGTATGATGGAAATAGACAAACTTTGGTGGCGCAAAAGCAATTTTGCGCTTTTTTGTATTTTGGCGAAATTGCCCCAACAATTAATATACTAGTATATAAATACAAAGAAAGGGAAATAATATGAAAAAAGTTCTTTATTTTCCGCTCTTTTTTCTGATGGCGGCGTTTATTATCGGCGCGGACGCAAAAGAAGCCAGGGCCTTCAGTTACGCCGGCTATCGCTGGGGCGGCTCCTGGCCATATGTCACGGTGGATTATAGCCCGGTAGCGGTCAATGCTTGGCGGAATATCATCGCCAATATGATGTCCGACTGGAATAATACCCGGGCGCGCTATATTTTTCAGGCGGGCTCCTCGAACAATAAAGTCACGGTGACTTGGCGGAATAGCCACGCGATTGCCACGACTAGCATTTATCGCCAGTGGTGGGGCGGCGGGAATGTTTCGAAAGTCACGGTCGCCATCAACAGTTATCACGCGTTTTATCCGGTTCAGGCTTCCGGATATGATTTGGCGACGGTCATGCGCCATGAATTCGGCCATTGGCTGGTTTTGAACCATACGAACCCGCCTAGTTTGATGCAGCCGAGTTTAAGCCCCCGAGAGGTCCAATATGTCGGATTGGACGACCGGAACGGAATAAGATATATTTATGGGACAAGATAATCATATGACAGCCAAAAAACAAGTTATCCGCGTAGTTATTATCGTCGTGGTTTTGGTCGCCGTTTTCTTCGGCGGCCGGGAATTGTATTATGCCAAGCATATCACCCGGCAGAGCCTGATGGTAAAACTGACGGCCGAGGAATTGGTCAGGGATTCAAATATAATTATGCAGGGAACAGTGACAAAGTCTCTGGGAACAAAAAGGTACGCCGATGAAAATGGCGAGATAATGGTGAGCACTCGCTGGCAGGTGAAAGTGGATAAACAGTACAAAGGAGAAAATTTTGGGACGGTTATCGTGCAAACGCCGGGTGGCCGCTATGGTTTAACCGAGGTAATCGTGGAGGATGCCGCCGTTCTAACGCCAGAAGAAAAGGTGCTGTTGTATCTCAGTCAGGCAGAAGATGAAGGGGAATACCGGGTAGTGGGCGAATTGCAGGGAAAATTTGAAGTGTCCGAAGATACCGCCGGCAATGTCACTTTTATCCAGCAAGGCACCGATGAAATAAAGACTCCGGATAAATTACAAACAGAAATTTCTGTCGTAGAATAAATAAGGAAATCAAAAAGGCCCTGATACAACCAGGCCTTTTTGGTATTTTTGTTTTTATATAATTAGTTGAATCCGGCCACCGTTATCCCCCCGCGGAAACTGGAAGAAAAAGCCATAAAATTAGCAATGAAATTTCCAGCCATCCCAAAAATTTTCACTTCCGGGCCGATATAGCCGGTGCTGACCGAGGTGATAATTTCATTGATGCCGTCGTTATTAAAATCGCCTGACCCAAGGTTTAGCCCGCCGCGGAAAGCGTTACTGTAGACCATAAATTGGTTTTTTACGTTTCCATCCCGGTCAAAGACTCTCACCTGTGGCCCGCCGGATGATTGCGGAGCGGCGATTATTTCGGCTGTTCCGTCATTATCTATATCGCTAGCCGCGAGATTGACGCCGCCGCGAAAAGTGGCGGCAAAGGCGAAAAATTGGCTTAAGACCGTTCCGTCAGCCTCAAAGATTCTCACCTGCGGCCCGCCGCCCGCTCCGGCGCCGGCGATAATCTCCGAGACACCGTCGCCATTCACATCGTCAGCGGCGACCTTTACGCCGCCGCGGAAAGTGGCGGCAAAGGCGAAAAATTGTTCTTTCAGATTTCCCTTATAATCAAAGATCCTGATGTGCGGCCCGCCGCCCGCTCCGGCGCCGGCGATAATTTCCACCTTGCCGTCCCCATCAACGTCGCCGGCGGCGATATTGACCTCGCCCCGGAAGGTGGTGGCGTAGGCAAAGAACTGGCTGACCAGTTGGCCGCCGCCCGTGAAAATCCTCACCTGCGGCCCGCCGGACGATTTTGGCCCGGTAACTATTTCTTCCGCGCCGTCCTGATTGATATCGGCGGCCACGACATTTAGACCCCCGCGGAAAGTGGCGGCAAAGGCGAGGAATTCCCCCGTTAATTTATTTTCGGAATTAAAACCCCTAACGCGCGGCAATTCACCGGAACCTAAGCCGATCAGAATATTGTTTTTAGGATATGAATAAACCTCTCGGGTTATAGAAGTAACATGACCCGCCCTGTCTTCGACCGAATAAGTCAGGCTGTTTATTCCCTTGTTTAAAATGAGTTCTTCCGAAAAAGTCGCGGCCGTGGTTTCTTGAGCATGATCGTCAATAGATAAGCTGATCACTCCGGAGGTGGCGTCACTCATAGTTCCCTTCGAGACCAGGCTTGAAGCGTAAACCGTTTGATCGGCGAACGGCAGGCTGATTTGAAGGCTCGGGGCGGCCGTATCAACATAGATGTAAGCGCTCTTTTTCATCTCGTTATTGCTGATGATGTCCTTGGAATAATATTCTATTAAGTGTTGTCCGTCTGCCAGGGAAAAAGACTGCGAGTATAATTTCCAGCTACCGGAATTGATCCGGTAATAAGTCGCCGCCACCCCGTTGTTGTCGGTGGCGGAAAGAGTTATTCGAGGATAAGTGATAAAATAGCCGTTATCGCCGTCAGGCTCGGCTGGCTTTGTGGTCAGGGTGGTGGTCGGTGAATTTATATCGTTTTCCGCCAAAGCGAAAGCGCCCTCGATATCTAGCAAGCCATAGCCGAAAGTGGTGTCATAGCCGGCCAGCCCCAGGTCTTTGGCGCCGTTTAAAAGGGCGGCTTCGGTTTTTTCCGCCGTCAAGCCAGACGATAATAGCAGGGCGGCGGCGGCCGTGACATGGGGAGCCGCTTGGGAAGTGCCGTTGAGGCTGGCTTGCCGGAAACGAGAACAGGTCGGGGGATTGGTGCAGTATTCCGCCAAGATGTTTTCTCCCGGCGCCATCAGGTCCAGGCCGGCTCCGTAATTGGAAAAAGCGGATATTTCATCCGTTTGTTTGGTGGCGCCGACGGCGATCACTTCCGGGTAAGCGGCCGGGTAATATATCCGGTCGTTGCTGTCGTTGCCGGTGGAGGCGACGATGATAAGGCCGGCGTTGACGGCGTCTTTTATGGCGGTATATAATATTTCAGAACTGGTTTCTCCGCCCAGGCTCATGTTGATGACGTCCGCGCCATTTTCCCGCGCATAATCAATCCCTTGGGCGACCACCGCGGCCGTGGTCGTAGAATCATGTTTTATGACCCGGACCGGCATAATTGAGATATTAAAGGCGATGCCCGCAATGGCGCGGTCATTGTCAGTGGAAGCGGCGATGATCTCCGCGATTGAAGTGCCGTGGCCGTCGTCGTCATTGGGGTGCTTGTCATTTTCCATAAAGTCATAGCCGGCGACAAAATTGGTGTTTTCCAGATCCGGGGCGCGAATAAAGGAACCGTAATTTTCATAAGCCACGCCGGTATCCAGCACGGCCACCACAATACTCGAACTGCCGCCGTACAAAGGAGGAGTGGCGTCATAATCCCAGGCCAGGGCCGTATTTATTTTCGCCAAATTCCATTGCTGGCTGTAATAAGGGTCGTTTGGGGAAAAAGTGTTTATCTTCAAGATATAATTTAGTTCGGCATATTTGACGTATGGATTTTTTTCGTAGGTCGCCACCAACTCGGGAATATTCTTGTTTTCGTCAAAATTTAGCTGAAATGAACCATAAAGGCTGGATGTTTTTTTCTCGCTTAAGGGTTTGATTTTTATCACGCCTTGATTTTTGTTCAAAGCATCAAGAGAACTAAGGGAAAATATTCCCCGGTTACCTAGATTCTCCAAGGCGGCGGCCTGGTAGGTTTCTTTGAGTTTAAGAATGAGGGAGTTTTGCGGGTAATCTGACTGGTTCGCTTTTGCCCCATTAACAAAAAATGCCGATAGCAGGCAGCTGAAGGCAAAAATTGCGAAAAATTTTTTCATGCCGTAATTATACCAGATTTAGTAGATTTTTTTAATCTCCACGCCGGTGTAATAGTGTTTTAATATTTCCAGCCAGGTTTTATTATCATTTTGCGCCATGGCTCTTGCTCCGGTGCCGGACAAACCGACGCCATGGCCCCACAAGGTCATCCCTTGGCAATAGGGATCACTGACCGAGACCAGCCAGGGCTTGGCGCTGCCGCCGAAGACCTCGGTCCAAGCGCGGGTGCGCCCGTCTGAGCGGGAAAAATAAGGGGTGATGACGACCGCATTTTGATAAGTGACCGCCTGACCCGCGGTTTGGAGGGCATAAGTCGTGATTTGGGGGGAGCGAATTTCCACGTTATATCCCCGGTAGATTTGATCATTGGCCGAGTCATCCAGGGTAAAGTTGTCGTCTTTGTGCTTGAGGCCGCCTGTATTTATGTGGTACAGGGCGTATGTCCGAGCGGCGGTGATAAGAGCCTTTATGTATTCTTTCGGCTGGTCGCCGGAAGTTTCGCCCAAGCCTCGCAGGTAGGCCTCTAAAGAAAGTTCGTTGATGACCCAAGTTTTGCGCGAAGAGGCGGAATAGCGGATTTCCAAACTCCCTCGGAATTTATTATCATTGATGGTTTTGTTCCATTCGGTCAGGTTTGACCAGGAAGTGATTTCAAAAACCGTTTCCGGATTGTCGGAGGTAAAACGGATATAATTACTCAATGATTTTGAATAGCCGGGCGCTTTGACCAGATACTGACCGGTGATAAATTCCACGGAAGATTCTTCGCCGTTTACCTTGGCTAAAATATTATTGGCGCCGTCTCTTAAGGCATAGGGGCTGTTCGCCCTGATCTTCACCGCGCCGGTGGCGTCATAAAGACCGATCCGGATATTTGGTTCGCCGGCCTTGTTAGTAATGTCCGGGGGAGTGTATGTTTCTTTTTCCGCCACGGTGATCGGAATGGTCACTTGCCCGCCGCTTATCCATTCTAAATTTTCCGCCACCAGGCCGAAGCTTTCCCGGTAGTTGCCTTCGGTCACCGGCGCTTGAAGTGCGAAGCGGAAACGGCCGATTTCTCCGGGCTTTACTTCGTTATTAAGCAGGACGGCCGGCCGGTAATAGACTGGCCAAAAGATATGTCTAAAAAGGCTTTGGCGGCCGGCGGGATTAGAAACGTTCATGGCGATGAAGTTCTCCCCGGTATTGTACCAGGTGGCGGTGCCCCGATTGCGGAAATCTACCTCAAAGGTCAAAGCCTTGCCTGGTTCTATCTTGATGGATGAAGCCGTTGCCCCGGCTAGTTCGGCTTTGTAGGGTTTTACCACTTCGATCGGAATCGAAAATTCACCGCCGGTTATCCATTCTAGATTTTCGGCCACGAGGGCGAAATTTTCCGTGTAATCGCCGGCCGTTGGCGGAGCGTTTAAGGCAAAAATAAAACGGCCGGTTTCTCCGGGTTTTACTTCGGGATTAGAGAGCCGGCAGGGCCGATAAAAATACTCCTTCCAATATGGATGCCGGAAAGGACTGACCCGGCCGGCGGGTAAGCTGACATTTAGGGCGATAAAATTATTTCCGGTATTATGCCAGGTTTTTGTTCCGGTATTTTTAAAATCCACCCAAAAAGTCAAGGATTTTCCCGGCTGCATGCGCAAAGAAGGGTAGGCCCTGTTAATCATTTTCGCCTGATAGTCCTCGGCGACGCTGGTGGTTTTGACCCCGAGAACAAGGCCGTTTTTCTGATAACCGGCTTGGATATATTCCGTGACAGAATTTATGGCATTTTCGGGCCTGATCTCTTCGGCGAGGGCCGTATTTCCAGCGATGATCTTTTCTTCGGCCAGACGCAGGCCGAAAGCGGCCAGGCTTACTATGGCGTACATAAAAAGGACGGGAAAAATGATTTCCCAGGGTTTTGCGGCGCTGAATTTTTGTTTTTGTTTTCCCACTTATTTTTTAGCGATTAAAAAAAGTGCCAAAAGCCTCTGACACTATCTTTATTCACCCGTGTTTTTGCTTTTTATTTTCTAATATCATTTTAGCACAAAAAACGGGAAAAGTCAAGATACTGATGATTGACCAAAGCGTCTTAAAATGTTAAATTATAAACACTAATTTTTTCTAAATTTTATGTCTTTAACCGGCCAAGTCGGCAGAAATACGCTTATCCAGGTGGTGGGAAAAATTTTAGGGACAATCTTGGGTTTGATCGTCATCGGTCTGCTCACCCGTTATCTGGGGACAGAAGGTTACGGCCAATACACGACCATCATCGCCTATTTGGGTTTCTTTTCCGTGATCGCCGACCTGGGTCTGTATTTGATTGTTCTGCGGGAGATTTCGAAAAAAGACGCCGAACCGGAAAAGATCCTGGGTAATGTCATTACTTTGCGGATAATTTTTGCCGTCTTGATCTTGGGAGTGGGCGCGATCGTCGCTTTTTTTCTGGATTACCCGCCGGTCGTAAAATGGGGGATTTTGTTGGGGACGATAAATTTTGTTTTCGTCGCTCTGACCGGAGTGTTGACCAGCATTTTCCAGAAATTTCTGAAGATGTATAAAGTGATCTTCGGCGAAATATTCGGCCGCCTCGTTCTGCTGGTTTTCACCTTGATCTTTATCGGTTTGAAGCTGAATTTAATTTTTATCATCTTATCGGTGATTTTAGGGAGTTTTGCCAATTTTTTCCTGGTTTACCGGATGGCGGTCAAATACGTCCCCATCCGTTTTCTTTTTGATTTTTCCTACTGGAAATATATTTTAAAGGAGACCTGGCCTTTGGCCATTTCTGTTATTTTAAACCTCATATATTTTAAAATAGACACGGTCATTCTTTCTTTGATGAAACCGGCGGCCGATGTCGGGCTTTACGGGGCCTCATACAAGATTTTGGAAGTGTTGGTGACCCTGCCCAATATGTTCGTCGGTTTGATCCTGCCCCTGCTTACCTATTATGCCTTTTTAAACCGGGAAAAATTCATCGAAATCTTCCGCCGCGCTTTTGATTTTTTGATTTTAGTGACTGTCCCGCTGGTCACCGGCGGTTTTCTTCTGGCTAAACCCTTGATTTTGCTGGTCGGCGGCCAGGATTTTGCTAAAGCCGTTCCCATTTTCCAAATCCTCATTTTTGCCGTCGGCTGCCTTTTTTTGGGGAGTCTGAGCGGCCATACCATCGTAGCCATTAATAAGCAAAGGAACATGGTCTGGGGCTATTTGACCGTGGCGGCCCTGGGCCTGGTCTTGTACCTGATATTAATCCCGCCCTTTTCTTATATCGGGGCGGCCGTCGGCACGGTGACCACGGAATTCACGATCGCGGCCATCGGTTATTACATCATTTTAAAAACGATGAAGTTCGCGCTGCCCTACAAAATTTTTGCGAAATCAATCATTGCTTCTGCGGTGATGGCCGGTTTTCTTTACGCCGCTTCCGGCTTTAACCTGATCATACAGCTGGTCGTCGGGGCCGTGATTTATATCGGGATTTCCTACGTTTTAAAGAGTTTTTCCAAAGACGAAGTTTTGTCCATTATCAAAATACGGGAGGAGGAAAAAAATCATGTTGAATAAAATTGTCCTTTCCGTGATCATTCCCACCTTAGAGCGGCCGGAGATCGTTTTTAACTTGGTCCAGGATTTATTGAACCAGTCATACGAGGATTTTGAAATCATAATCGTCGACCAAAGTCAGGCGGAAAATAGGCCGCTTCAAGATTTATCCGTCGGTTCGGCCGACAAGATCAGGTATTATTTTCAACCGGGCCAAGGCGGCGTTTGCCGCAGCAAGAATTTCGCCCTCAAAAAGACGAAGGGAGAAATAATTTTGTTTCTTGACGATGACACGGAGGTGAAAGACCCGGATTTTATCAAGTATCATCTGGCCAATTATCTTGACCCGGAGATTACGGGCGTGGGCGGCCGGGTGGCGGATAAAAATGTCAAATTGAGGCCGAAAGCGAATGCCCCTATTTTGCGCGTCACCAAAACGGGGCGGGTCTTCGCCAATTCTGACGGTCAAGAAAAGCAGGAAATAAACGCCCCGCGAGGCGGCAATGTCTCTTATCGTAAAAAAGCGATCGACGAAATCGGCGGTTTTGACGAAAGATTTGTCGGCAATGCCATGCGCGAGGAAACGGACTTTTCCCTGCGTATTTTTGAAAAGGGCCACAAAATTGTCTTTGAGCCGAAAGCGGTGGTGACCCATTTGGGCGTCAATCGCGGCGGGTCTCGGGCAAAAAAAGATCGCCTGGGCTGGTATTTTGATTTTTTTCATAATGAGATGCTTTTTTTCCTGAAACATTTCCCCAAAAAATATTTGCCATTTTTGATCTGCCGGAAAATTAGGCCGATTATCGCCTGCCTGTTTTGGTACGGCCGCTTTCGGCCCAGGGCCTTAATGACGCCCTGGCGGGGTTTTTTGGCCGGCTACCGCCACTATAAGTCTAGGTCTTAAAAAAATCGTATGCCAAATTTTGGCTCAAGAGAAAATAAGAATATCGGCTGGTTTTTAACGGCTTTATTTCTGGCTTTAATCGGCGGTTTTTTGGCCGGCTATTTTAACCTTCTTGGTTTGGCCATTGTTTGCGGTCTTTGTTTTTTTATTTTAGCCTGCTTGTTCATTTTTAACGAACCTTTTTATGGCGTTATGCTGATCACTTTCTTTCTTCCCTTTGAAAGGATCGGGACGCTGGAAGTCTCATCTTTTACTTTAAAGATCAATCATCTCTTCGGGCTGATAACTATTGTCGCCTGGTTCTTGACCATGTTGATCAAAAAAGAAGTCCGCTTCAAAAAAATGCCTATTATCGTGCCGCTCTTGCTTTTTCTCCTGATCAACCTTTTGTCTTTTACGCAGGCGGCCAACCTGATGCGGGCCGCCACTGTTTTTCTTTTCACTCTTTTGGCCATTTTAATCGGTTTGACGGCGGCCAATCTTATCGACACCAAAGAAAAACTAAAAAGAACGGTTATCGTTCTGTTCCTAAGCGCTTTTCTGGTGACGGTTTTCGGGCTTTTTCAGTTCGCCGGCGATTTAAGCGGACTGCCTCCCTCCATAACCGGCCTGAGAGATTTATACACAAAAGAGGTCTTTGGCTTTCCGCGCGTTCACTCCACGGCACTCGAGCCTTTATATTTCGCGAACTATCTTTTGATCCCCTTGTGCCTGGCTTTAAGCCTGCTTTTTGGCCGGAGCAAAAAGATCAAATGGTTCTGGCTGTTGATGCTCATTATTTTGGGGCTGACTAATTTTATCCTGGCTTTGTCGCGTGCCGCCTATATCGCTTTGGTTTTTTCCCTGATTATCCTTTTATTTTTTCATTTTCGGAATTTATTTTCCTTAAAACGGATCATTTACGCCCTGGTCGTTATTCTGGCCGTTTATTTTCTTTTTGTCCGCATTTTTCATCTTACCGGCGACTTTAGTTTATATTTTGAAAAATTTTCCACCCAGGTGACCGGTATTTTTACCGGCGCCTCTTATACCGACCGGGCGGACACCATCAATCAGGCCTGGGCGCTTTTTAAAACTCACCCTTACTTGGGCGTAGGGACGGGAAATTTCGGGCCCGAGGTCGCCTGGTACGCCTTGGTGACGCCGGAAAAAGGTTGGCTTATCGTCAACAATGAATTTTTGGAGATATTAACGGAAACCGGGATTTTTGGTCTATTGGCCTTTTTTGCCTGGCTGGCCGTTCTTTTTATCCGTTCGTTCCAGGCGGTTAGAAGGGCCAAGGACGCTTTCCTAAAAGCGGTGATGATCGGACTTTCGGCCGCTTTTATCGGCGTGATTATCCAGTATCAGACTTTTTCTATTTTATATATCATTCATGTTTGGTTTTTATTCGGCTTGATGATGGCCGTCATGAATTTAATAGATCAAGAAAATTCTGATAAGATAAAGATATGACAAACGCCATCCTGATAATTATCGCCTTAATCCTTTTTTTCCTCGTCTGTCTGAAGAGGCTGGATATTTCTTTAGGCCTGATCGCTCTGACCCTTTTTAGCTATCTGATCCGTTTTAAAATATTCAATATTCCGTTCACTTTCCTGGAAATGATGATTCTGGTGATGTTTGCCGTTTGGCTGGCCAAAACTCTGGTCAAAAGAGAGAAGATCTATTTAAGCTCGTTTTTACGGCCGGGCTTGTTTTTAATTTTAGTGGCTATGGTCTCGGTTATCGTTTCTCCGGATACGCGGGCTGCGTTAGGAATTTTTAAAGCCTATTTTATCGAGCCGTTTCTGTTTTTTCTGGTTTTTATCAACGTGATAAGGACCAAAAAAGAATTGAAATACCTCATTTTTTGTCTGGCCGTCGGCGCCCTTTTTCTGTCGATAATAGCGATTTGGCAGTATTTAGGCCTGATTCCCGGTCTTAAACCCTATATCACGGAAAGTCCCAAGCGGGCCACTTCACTATTTGAGTTTCCCACGGCGGTGGGCAAGTATTTAGGGCCGATTATCGCCCTGTTTTTTGCCCTGATCTTCGCCAACAATAAAGTATTAAAAGAAGAAAACTACTTTCCTGATAAATTTTATCTTTGGGGAGTGCCGGCCGTCCTGTTGCTGGCCACTGTTTTTTCTTTTACGCGCGGGGCTTTAATGGGCCTGGCCGGGGCTTTTGTTTTCTTGAGTTTTTTTAGCCGGTACAAGAAAATTATCTGGCTGGGAATTTTATTGATAATGATTGTTTTTATCAGTCTGCCCTGGGGCCGGCATGAGCTTTTGTCCGTTTTTTCCGGCCAGGATACCTCGACTGACGTCCACGCCATAATGTGGCAGGGAACCTGGCGGATGCTGAAGGCTCACCCCGTATTTGGGGCCGGCCTGGCCGGTTTCCCCGCTCTATATAATGTTTTCCGCGATCCCGCCCACGTGGAATTATTTCCTTACCCGGATAATTGGTTTCTGGCCGTTTGGTCGGAATTAGGTTTGGCCGGTTTGGCGGCTTTTGGCTGGTTGATCGCCAAATACATCAAAGAGGCTATTTCATTATTACGGAAAAATATTGATCCGTATTTCCGTCAGTTGATCTTAGGCTTGCTGGCCGTGATAATCGTCTTATTTATCCATGGGTTAGTTGATACGCCTTATTTTAAAAATGACTTATCAGTGATGTTCTGGCTTTTCGTCGGGATTTTAGCGGTCGTAAAAAAGACGGGCGAGGCTTGCCAAAAGGGCGAAAACAGTGTATAATTAAGGGGTAAAATAAAAACAAAAATGGCTAAGGCAAAAACAAAAAAATTCGCCGTTTTATTATCTGTATTTGTAATTACTTTGCCGGTAATTACTTTTTTGTTTACGCCTTCGGTTTCCGCCAAAGATATCAGCCTGGATATTATCACGCGGGCGGAGTGGGAAGCGGATGAGAGCTGGCGCTTTAATTCAAAAAATCAGGAGATTTGGCCGGCCGAGTACGCCAAAGTGGAAAAAATCATTATTCACCACACGGCTGGTTCATTGGGCGGCGCTGACCCGGCGGCCATAATCCGCGGCATTTATCACTGGCATGCCGTTTCTTTGGGCTGGGGCGACATCGGTTACAATTATCTGATAGATGAAAAAGGCAATGTCTACGAGGGCCGCTATGGCGGCGACGGAGTGATGGGAGCGCACGCCTACAACGACAAAACCAACGCGGGTTACAACCGGGGCACGCTGGGGATCGCTATTTTGGGGAATTATCAGACTGACGTTTTGACGAACGCGGCCAAAGAAGCCCTGACGAATTTAATCGCCGTCAAGGCCCGCGATTTCGGCTTCGCCCCCGATGGCCGCAGTATTTTTAATGACGAGGATCTGCTTAATCTTGTCGCTCACCGGGATATTGACAGCACCTTATGCCCGGGAAGAAATATCTATTCGCAGATGGATCAAATTCGGGAAAGCAGCCAGATAAAATATAAGGGTTTGCCGGGCCTGCCGGCCGCCGACAAAGAGATGACCTATGTTGGACAAAGCGATGCGACTTTGACGCTCAGTCCGGGAGAAGAAAAAGAAATGTGGGTGGATTACCGTAATGACGGGCGCTCAACCTGGAAAAACTATGTAGCCAGTACGCCGTATTTGTCCGTTACGGAAACCAGCCCATTAAAAGCTTCAGATTGGCTTTCCGACACGCAAGCCGCGGGGCTTTCGACACCGAACGTGGCCAGCGGCCAAACCGGGCGGTTTGTCTTCAAGATCAAGGCCCCTAACGATGAAATCCGTTTAGACCAAAGCTTTCGTATCATATGGGATGAAGAAGCAGTTCCTGGTACTTCCTTTAATCTTCATTTAGAAATAACCGGCTTTGATTACGCGGCCAATGATTTAAAGCACGATATATTAAAGGCCACCTTTCCTAAGGTCACGAGGACGGTCACAATCAACTACCAGAATATCGGGTTAAAAACTTGGGCGAAAGACGATATTTATTTGGCCATCACGAACGAAAACGGCCGCCAAAGTTCCTATTATGATGCCGCTTGGCCAGACCAGGGAGGAAAGATCAGATTTAATGAAAGTGAAGTGAAAAGCCAAGGGCGAGCGACTTTTACCTTTAAAATGCATAGCCAGGGCGTTGACGCCTATAAGACCAAATTTTCTCTGAAAAAATCCGACGGTACTACTCTGCCGGGCAGCGAAAAAATCGTGGCCACGCGTGTTGATTCCACTTATCAGGGCAAGATCGTTTCCCAAACGGTGCCGGTCGCCCTGCTTTCTAGTTGGCGGCCGACGGTGACCGTAAAGTTTGAAAACACCGGTTTATCAACCTGGGGAAAGAACATCGTGCTTAACGTGTATGACGGCGACTGGCGCAACAGCGCTTTTTCCCATCAGTCCTGGCCGACCGCTTGGGGACATTTTAATTTTCAGGAAACTCAAGTGAGGCCGGGCGAAACAGCCACCTTCCGGCTGACTCTTTATCCGCCCGCGCGGGCCGGCACATATTTTACCATTTTTAAACTGGAGAACACGACGTCGGTCAGTTTGCCCGTGCAAGGGGAGACTCGCCTGCTTATCCGGGTGGATGATGCCGGCTTGAAATTAGCGGAAAGCTATCAGGCGGAGTTTCTATCGGTTTCCGCCCCGCCCGCCTTGCGGCAGTATCAGCGCTTTACTAATGTCGTGAAAATAAAAAATACCGGCACGCAAACCTGGGGCAAGGACGTGGTTTTGAATATCTATGACGCGGACTGGCGGGAAACCTATTTCCGCGATGAATTGACCTGGCCGGCTTTCGAAGGCGGAATAACATTTTTAGAAGATCAGGTCCGGCCGGGCGAAACGGCCACTTTCCGTTTTATTTATCGGGCGCCGGTCAAAACCGGGCTTTACCGCAACCGGTTCATGCTTTCCATCGCCGGCCGGGAATATCTCGGGGTTCCCGGTTCGGAAAACTCAGCCTTGACCAGAGTTGATCCGATATAAGCATCTGGACACGATAACCGATTTCATATAAATCGCATATTTTTTTGTGAATCCGTTTATCGTCAGAAGGTTATCCATTACCTTAATAACATCTCTTATAATAATATAAATAAATTATCGCTGCGTTTTTTGTGGTATTCATAAGCAATCTTCTGCCTCTTGACAAGCAAGGAAAAGGGATATAAGTTATAGTATTCAGTTAAGAAGGCAAGATAAAAGAAGTAGTTCTTTAACAACCAAGATAGAAATGGAGGGTTTTATCATGAAGAAAGAGATCATGCTGCCTGAGCGCCTGGCTGCGTCGTTGGCTATTTTGGACCTGACTGATCCAAAAAACGGCATCCATGCGATCAACTTAGTTGTGCAAAAAGTAAGACAGGCTTTAACAGTCGTCTACAAAGGCATTCCGGTTGAAGAGACCAGGAAAGATCCTATCGTCACCGTCAAAGAGAATTTTGATGACCTTCTTTTTCAAGAGGACAATCTTGGTCGCTCTTCGCGCTATACGCGGTATGTGTCCGCGGATATGATTCTGCGAACGCATACCTCAGCGGCCGTTCCCGGCTGGCTGAATAAAGCGGTTCGCCAGGGAATCAACGATGCCATCATTGTCTTGCCCGGCATGTGTTACCGGAGAGATATCGTTGACAGGACGCATTGTGGAGAACCGCATCAGATGGATGTTTGGCGAGTAAAGCGCGGTGTTCCGCGGTTGGTACGTTCGGATTTAATCCGTTTGTTCGAGACTATTCTGAATAGCGTCGTACCGGAGTATCAGTATCGCGCTAATGATGTGGTGCATCCCTATACTGTTAACGGTCTTGAAATTGAGGTATTGGTGGACGGAAATTGGCTTGAAGTTCTTGAATGCGGCGAGATCCATCCTGCCATTCTGGGAAATGCCAATCTGGATCCGAGGGAGTATTCGGGTCTTGCCCTGGGCATGGGCTTGGATCGTCTCGTGATGATCATCAAAGGCATCGATGATATCCGAGTCCTCCGTTCGGAAGACTCGCGTATTAAGCGCCAAATGGAAAACCTCGATAAGTACGTCAAGGTTTCTGATCAGCCAGCGGCTAAGCGGGTGCTTTCATACTCTACTTCAGCAGACAAGACAGAGGAGGATGTTTGTGAAGAAATCCGCGATGAACTCGGATTCGAGGCCTCATGCATTGAGGAGATTCAATATTCTGAGATTTTCTACGAGCAGTTGCCGGCAAAAGCACGCGAGAACTTAGGCATTCATCCTGATCAGAAGAATGTGGTCGTGACAATTTTGTTTCGTTCGCCAGAGGGCTCTCTTCAACGATCCATGGTTAACGAATGGATGCGACGTTTGTATCCGAAGCTAAACAAGGGGGACAGAGGATACATGTAAACGATTAATCATTATTTCGAAGGGTTACTTGCATAATCTGCAGTAACCCTTTTTAATATTATAAAGAGGCCCCGCGACACCAGCGCCGCGGGGCTATTTAGCCTAGAAGACCGGAAATAACTCTACGTCACGTATGTCTTCCGTGTTGAGCAGAAGCATAAGGAGACGTTCTATTCCCATACCGATTCCTCGGCTCGGAGGAAGACCGAATTTCATCGCACTTAATATGTCTTCGTTGATAACGTTGAGTTGAGTGCCTTTACGATAATTCAGCTGTTCTTTCATTCTTTGCCTTACAATGCCAGGATCACGTTCCGGATTAACAATGTCGGCAACGAGCATTCCATTAATTACGAGAAGCGTTTCGTCAACGGTAGACATATCGTCGTTGAGTTTGTAAAGCGGGGATTGAGCGGCTGGTAGATTCCGGAGGAAGGCCGGCCCCGTGATTTTTGACATAACATAGGTATACAGGGCAGTTGCGATCGTATACTTGTTCACGACCGCCGGTAGCGGGATGCCCATTCTCATGGTCATGTTCGCGAGCAGTTCGATGGGACCATCCTCTTTATACACAAGACCCGTGTATTTTTGGATTTCGCCCCTAAAATCATAGGCAGGCCACTCATCGGAACAGTCAATCACTCCACCCGTTATCGGAAGTGTGGCAGAACCATAGAGTTGAACGAGGATTTCGCGTATCATGTCCCGCACCAGATCTTCCATTTTCTTCCGATCAGCGTACGCTTGGTACAGTTCCAAAATAGTGAATTGCGGGAGCATATCGGCCGTGGCGCCTTGATTTCGGAAGGATTTGCCGATTTCGAAAACCTTAGAAAAACCGGCAATCATTAACTTCCAAAGGAAAAGTTCAGATGTCACCCTGAGAAACATATCGTTGTCTGATTCGACTACGTGCGTCACAAAAGGATCCGCTAGCCCTCCTTCAAAATTTTTCAGCAGTAGGGTTATGGGAGTTTCCTCATAACCCTTTTGGTGAAGAAATTGCCTGATTGTCCGGATAACTAACGCGCATCTGCGAAAATGCAGCAGTTTTTCCGGATCCCTTATTAGTTGGAGATGCCTTTGGGTGTGCCAGTTTGTTTTCTTGTGGAAATCAACGTTAGTGTCGTATACATCGCCGACTGCCTTGGAGAGAAGTTCAATCTTTTTTCCGAGAAAAACAGGGTTGTTATCGACACGGAGTTTGGTCCCTTCAATCATCACAATATCACCGTAATGAATGGTCGTGTTTATGGTCCGGATATTTTCCGGTGTCCGCGTTAAATAAACCGGAATCGAAACCCCGTTACCCTCGATTCGCTCAAGGATGATGACGTCTTTTTTCTCAAGTTCTCCAAATAATCCGAACTTAGAAATTTCTCCTGTCCTGTCAGCGAGCATAAGCCTACCGACTAACACAATTTTCTCGCCGTAACCAACTGTGTGGAACTCTCCCGGTTCAATAGAAACTCTCGCCACCTCACGACGGTAAGCGAGAGCATCATTGACGAGGGCATTCATCCTTTTTCTCTCACTTTTTCGAGCCATGAGGCTAACCTCCTGTTATGGTTTTTGAATGTGCCGCAGAGAAATTTATTTTCTCTGTTTCTTGCCTTAACTTATACCGTTTTATCGAAAATGTCAAGGGTTACTCCAGAAAGCATTATTTACCTTTTAAATACATCGTACTTAAAGTCCTTGTAGGTCATGGAAGGTCTTGGCCCCTTGCTGTTTTGATATTTGCCTTTGTATAAGATTATGTTTCCAAAGGGGACCCAGAAACTTACTTGAGCGATAAGAATGCCGGGATATAGGCGGACCGGAAGAGTGGCGTATAACTGAAATGTGGTTACTCCGTGAGAGCCTATATCGATCAAATCGGCCGTGACGTGCACAAAAAGGCCCATTCGAGCGGTGCCGGATTTACCGTGGATCAGCGGCACATAAAAATCACTCCCAATTCTTTCATTTGAATGGCCCAAGACAAACTCACCTTGTTTCAAAACCAAGCCGTCATTGGGGATTTTTATTTCTACGTAAGGAGTCTCAACTTTTGGGTCGATAATTTCGGCCTTATAGCGTATGATTGTTTCACCAAGAGATAAATCGTAGGAATTAGTGGTCACGCGGTTTTCTATAAACGGGTTGATTTCAATTTTGCCGTTTTTCACCTCCTCAATAATTTTGTTTCCTGTTAATATCATAATTTTTTTGATCGCCAGGCGTTAATGATTCTTGCGGGTGATTTAAAAACCCATAACGTCCGCAGTATTTCTTAAACAAACCGTAATTTTTCCAAAACGAAACTTGCCCGATAATCATCCCCGGGTATAATTTAATTGGTATGGTTGCGACCATTTCCAGAGTCCATTTATGCGTTGATGAGGTGTGGCCAAGATTTGCCGAGCATTGGAGAAAGAGGCCGTATCTTCCCAGAGAACTGCGACCAATGAGAGACATGGCATACTTCTGGCTGCCGATTACTTCGTAAGTTGTCGCCAAATACATTTTTTTTGCCTCCAGGATATACCCTTCCCGGGGCATCTCAATCTCTTCAAAAAATGATTTATACCCATCAAATCTTTCAAAAACTTTCAATACGGGGCCGAGTCTGTAATTATAACTATTGGGATTAACTTGTTCGGTAGAAAAAGGTTTTATCGTAATATTGCCCCTTTTAACCTCGTCGTTAATTTTACTACCAGTGAGAATCATAAAGTTTAGAACAGTTCGGTAAAGCGGTTCGGGTATACTGTTTTTCTAAAGCGAAGAACTAACACGCTATATCTCTGGTAGGGTCGTAGATCATTCGACATTTTCTTCACCCCAAATAACCGGTCAAACATCGCCTGGCGCACTTTTTGATTCTTTATACTGTGCATGAGGCAGGCCCTCTCCGTTGTTGACTGGCAGTAACACCGGAGCTCATAATCGGTTTCCGGCACCAACGTATTACGATCCTCATAGATAATTTCAAACTTGTTAAATAGCGTCATTATTTCTTTGTATGTTTCATTTGTTGGTGTTATGTCAAAGACTTTCTGTGCTCGTTTGATAAGATGATTCGGGATTGTGCGGGTGACATAAAAAGGGGAAGCTAAAATATATCCGCCATCATTGAGCATGCCGAGGCATCGGTTTATCATTTTTTCTGGGTTGGGAAAAAATTTCAGAGAAGCTCCAACTACTATGTGAGTAAATTTACCGCGCGGTTTATAGCGGAAACCATCAGCTACCTTGTATATAAAATTTATTTTAGATGCGTAGTGTTTTTTATTGTAATTTGCCATTTCAATCGATTTCCTTGATAAGTCAAAACCTTCGCCCTGGCAACCCGTCAGCGTCGCTAATTCACGAGAGGAAAATCCGGTGCTGCAGGCAACCTCAAGCAAACGGGAATTTCGGTTCAAACGTGAGTAAACCGCCCATTTCGACAGGGTCGTATACGATCCGGGTAATACATTCCATTGATTGATGAAACCAACAAAGTCGGTGTAGGAAAACTTTTTAATAGCCTCCGGTGTTATTTTTTGTCCGTTTTTCATGTGTATATTTTAGACGATAAACCTTGGGGATGTTGTTTATAAATGTTTGCGCCAGTGAGTAAGTGAGCGCTCCCTGATTGGGTACGACGATAATATCCTTATCCCGCAGTTTTTTACCATAATAATAGTAACCCCATATATCCCATGTCGTGCACAGGTTGCCCCACATCTTGAATTTCCGTTCTCTTTTACTAGGATGAGAGAGATTTATTATAGGGAAATATTCAGTTTTGAATCTTTGCCAGCCGACCATATTGACGCCACCGTTCAATATGCAATTCTTATCTTCCTTGATATCAGAAACACTTAATAGGATATGCATTGCCCCATTACAGATGTAACGACCGGGTTCAGATAGATAGGTGGCATTGATTAACGGAGCTAGATATTTCTTGATGGCGTTACCGATGTTCTGAGCGTATTCTTCGATGGTGGAGGCTTGTCGTATTACATACTTTGGCCAACCCGATTTACTTTGCTTAATAATTCCTTCGTTCGCAGAAGATTCGAATCCGCCGCCGAAATCAATATATTTTATCTTGCCAAGCTGGTCGTCGGGAAAATTCCATTTTAAATAACTAGCCAAATCGCGGATTGTATCTCTGTAATAAGAACTGGTTTTGTTGCGAGATTGATGAAAATGGATGCCGTTTAAATCTAAAAAGGAATATCGGTTTGCCTCTTTCCAGAAATCCTTCAGTGATTTGAGGGGGATGCCGTATTTTGTCCAGTCCCCCTGTAAAGCCATATGGATACGAACACCGCATTCAATTCTTTTTTTACGTTTATTCGCCAGCCGGCCTAGCCGTTTTAATTCATTGAAACTGTCTATATGGAGGCGTACTTTGTCGGCATGATTCAGAGCCATTTTCAGATCATGGTAGCTTTTAGCCGGGCTGTAATAAACGATTTTTTTTGTCCCGGCTTTTAGTGCGATATTAAGTTCTCTGGCGCTCGCCACATCCAACCCCATGCCTCTTTTCACCGCCTCCCTGATGATATAGGGATGATGATTGAGTTTTAAGGCGTAATACGGCTGAAAATCCGGGATGTGTTTTTGGAAGGCGGTAATAAACGTTTTTATGTCTTTGTCCAGGGATTTTTGGTCATAAACATAAAAAGGTGTTTTATATTTATCGGCTAATTTAAAAAATTCATTCCTCAGCAAAATAATTTTATTGACCACTGACAATATGTTTTTTGACACTGTATAGCGCGTCATTTTTCTAACCAGAAACGGCTTTATTAAAGACAATTTGGTCGTTGTTAAGTAATCCGGTCCCGCCGTTTGGGATAGTGATCATAGGATCGGAATGGCCAAAGTCAGCGTTATATAGGACAGGATACTGGACGCCAGAAAAATATCTATGCAACAATTCCTCGAATGAATCTTCCGGCGAGAATTGAGATTGCTCGGTAAAACGCCCGAACACTAAACCGGAGATTTTTTTGAACCAACCGATTTGCTCGCCTTGGCATAAAAATCGGTCAACATGGGCCGGCGTGCTTGTTTCGTCTTCCTCGATAAAGAGAATTTTTCCGGTCATATCAGGCAGATATTCTGTGCCGTTCAGGATTAATAACGTCTGGAGGTTCCCGGCCACAATTTGTCCTTTCGCCTTCCCTTTTTTGAATATTATAATTCCCTCATTTTTCTTGTTAACCCGATGGTTATTGTCTTTCCTGATAAAATATAAGTCATCCGCATAATCAGGGGATGACTTAATAATTATTTTTTCTCTTGGAGTAATACAGATATTATTCAAATAGTTCCAGCTATAGACAAATGGTTCCGGTTTGGCAAATGAAATCACGCACGGACCGGAAAACGTCACAAGGCCAGTTTTTTGAGTAATCGCAGTTGTTAAAGCGGTTACGTCCGAATAACCAATAAAGATTTTAGGGTGCATTTTGATCAGCTTGTAATCCAAGTGATCCAATAACTGGTTGGTATTAAATCCGCCCCAGAAAGACATAATGCCGCCGACATCTTCCCGCTTTACGAAGTGATGAATATCATCGACGCGTAAAGAGATCGATCCGGCTGTATGCTTTTGGGTTAATTCTTTCATGGATTTGCCCTCTTCGATTTGAAATCCTTTCATTCGTAGATATTCATAGCCGCGCTGTATTACGTTTTCAGGACAGATACCTCTGACCGGATCCGCCGGAGCGATAATCCCAATCTTTTTATTCTTATCCAGTTTTGGCGGTAGTATTCTCAGGCTCATAATTATTATATTACGGGATAAAATTAAGATATTTATACGGTTAAACTATTTAAATTATACATCTTTGGTGGATAAAAATCAAAAATATTGAAGATTTTTTCACGCAGTTTTTTGAAGGAAGCAATCCTTTGAAGGGGTAAGCCCGTACGACCGTTGTCGCCGTTTATTCTTAGACGGCGAATTTTTTATTCCATAAAAAAACTAGCCTTTGATACGGCCAGTTTTTTTATTGAGAATTATTGTTCTTTATTTATTCTTTCCTCAAATTCATTGGTGATTTCCACCACTCTTTCATCGTCAGCCACGCCTCTTAGCTCTCCGACTAGTTCTAGCACCTTCGCTTTTTTTTCTTCATCAGTAAAATCCTTTTTATCTAAAGTAACCAGGTTTAGGCCCACCTGCGCTTCTAAGTGGCGCAAATCTTGTTCGTTGTGGCCGGGTTTTCCCCAACCGTCGATCACTCTCTCGATTAAACTGATCGTTTGGTCGATTTGGTCCGCTTTGTTTTCCCTGGTTTTTTCCCGCTTCAGGAGTTTTTTATCCGGTTTCAGGCCAAATCTTTCTTTTAATTGGTGGATGATTTTCGGTATTCTTTTGTCGTCAGCCACTTTCTCCAATTTATCAACTAAGCCGAAGACCTCTTCTTTTCTTTCGTCAGTTAAATCCCCCTCTTTTAAGACCGCGAGATTCAAGCCCGTTTCCGCTTCCATCCGGCGCAATTCTGCTTCGTTGTTGTCTGGTTTTTCCCAGCCTGTGACCGTTTGTTCAAGAAGGCCGACCGTCTGTTCGATCTGCCAGCTTTTGGCCGCTTCTTGGTTTGGTTCGCCTTCAATGCCCATATAATTTCCTTTCGTATTATTTTTTGATCTATTGTTAGATTAGCTTAGCGTAAAAAACGGAAAATGTCAAGAAGGAAACACGGTTATTCTAATTTTGTTATATTTTTCCTTCACGTCCCCTTATTTACTCCCTAATTCTTCCCAATCCGCGCATTCTTTGATTTTTATATGCTGTAACGGTAAGGGCGCAATTTAGGCGGGTAATATCCAGGGGCAGGAACTTTTTAGCTTGTAAATAATGGATATTTTACATAGTTGCTAAAATATGCTATATTTAAAAGGAATTTAATTTATTAAAATAATAAAAAAGCCTATGGCAAAAATTACAAAATCCCAGTTGCTCAATGTCTTGGCCGAAAAAACCACTTTGGCCAAAAAGCAAGTCGCCATGTTTTTAGATGCTTTAGCGGAAGTAGCCTACAGCCAGGTAAAATCCAACGGAGAATTTACCATTCCGGGAATTGGCAAATTAGTCAAAAAGCATCGCGCGGCTCGGATGGGTCGTAACCCAGCGACCGGCGCCACGATCAAAATTGCGGCTAAGACAGTGGTAAAATTCCGCGTCGCCAAAGCGGCCAAAGACGCCATTCTATAAACAATAGTTGGTCTAATAATAAAAGGCCAGTCTCGTAGGAGCTGGCCTTTTTTGGTTTATTCATTTTCTTGTTATTTGGACAATCCCGTTATTTCCGTCCACTTTAACTAGGTCGTTATCTGTTATGAATTTCGTCGCTATTTTAGTGCTAATGACACAGGGTGTCTTGAGCTCTCGGGAAACGATCGCGGCGTGACAGGTGATTCCTCCCTCATCAGTGACAATACCGGCCGCTCGTCTCAAAGCGACCATCATATCGGCGGTTGTCATGGGCGTGATCAGAATATCGCCTTTTTTTACCTTGTTTAAATCAGAGAGTTCAAAAACGACTCTTGCTTTTCCTTGCGCTTTGCCGCGGCAGGCGGATTGACCCTTGATTATATCGGCATCAATCTTTTCCTTAGTGTTGTCTTTTAAAATAATATCATTATCCGTTAAGTATTTCTTGATATTTAAATATATTTTACCCCGATGAAATAAGTAGCCATGTGTTCTTCTGGCGAGTTCATTCTTCGAAGGAAAACTTTTAGTCTTTTCGCTGGGCAATAAATAAGGGAAATATTTTGGAGGAATACGATTTTTTTGTCCTAATTCGAGGTAAGTAATGTTTGACAGATAGGTCATAGCCGGATGAAGTATGCCTTCGCTTTCCACCCTGATGGTAAAGCATGTTTTTCTTAATTTTTGACTGACTTTGAAAATTTTGGTACCGCCAAAAATATTAGAGAGGGCAATAATAGGCCAGATTTCCTGAATCAAAAAATACAACCTATTTGAATTTTTCAGCCTTTTAGTGATAATCGATTTTATTTCCCGGCGATAGATATCAAATTTCACCTTTCTTTTGATAAACAGTGAAATATTATTTTCTAAATAATTAAATATCGGTTCCAAGCCTTGTTTTGGGTCAGAAAAATTATAATAGATAGAAATTCCTTTCTGCGGGTGATATATAAATAGCGGATCAAAAAAAATAAGATTATCAAATTGTCGAGGTAGGGCTAATCTTTCGCCCCTATCCCAGCAATCACAGGCGATTAAATCCATTGGTCTGGCCATGATTTTTCGGAATTCTTGTTTTCGCAAGTGTTTTTTCATTTTAAGATTCAGAGAGTAGTAATCGGTCTTGTTTGGATAATATATATTTTATTTCCTTCCCGATTTTTTGATAATTTGAGCCACTCCTTTATAGGCGTTTACTTGTACCAAATCGCCGTTTTTTAAAATTTGAGTCGCATTTTTTGTCCCCACGAGGCAGGGTTTTTTCAGTTCGCGTGAGATTATGGCCGCATGGCAAGTTATGCCGCCTTCGTCCGTAATAATCGCACCAGCATTCTTAAGAAAGGGAGTCATTTGCGGATTGGTCATGCTCGTGACTAAAATATTGCCCTTTTTCACCGCCGTGGTGCCGCTCCAGGATAAGTGAATTATTACCTTACCAGTGGCAAGACCGGGGTAGGCGATATCGCCCCTGATTTTGCGGTTATCAATTTTTCGAAGTTTATTTTGCCAATAAATGAATTTGTTACCGGTATATAAATTCCATGCCCCATCTTTTTTGATAAAAACGCAGCCCTTTAACCTTTTTCTTAACTCCCCCGTAGATACTGTTATTTCATCAGTGATAGCCTTTTCTACTTCCTCCTTTCTCATGGCGCTAGCAAGATTAATCGATAGCTTGGTTTTTTTGGCAATATATTTTGTGAAAGAGTCATCAGTGACGTATGTTTCCGAGTCTTTATGTAGCTGTAATTTGATCTCTCCCATTCGTCCTAGCCTTTTCACGTATTTTTTTACTTGACCATTAGTGATTTCGTTTATTTTATGCGTAGATAAAATTTTAACCAATGCGTTTCTTGATGTTAATTTAAGAAGCTTAGCTTCAACTGCCTGCGAGAATGGCGGTTCGTAAAATCGGTATAATTTGCAGAATTTATCGTTTAACCGCAGAGATTTTTTCCATTCGGCTAGAACGTTTTTTGAATTAAGCCGTGGTTTTTTGTAGTTTTTAAGCTGGACGCTTAAATTTTTGGATTTGGCAATTAAAGAAGCGGAGAATTTGTCATTTAATAATCGGGAGCCCAAATAACGGCATTGTTTTATGCTTAAGGGTGACAAATAGGCCCTAGTGATGTTGTTTTCGCGCAAAACGATAAAATCAACCTCGCCGTAAGTTTCATTGTTGTTAAAAATCATGTCCAGGGTAAGAATATTGAACCCGGAATTAGAAAAATGAAGACTATATCTTTTGGCGTCTTGATTATTTTTTTGAGAGCGCATTTTATAAAGTAGTAATCGGTCTCGATTGGACAATATACATTTTATTTTTTTCGTAGGCCCATTCAATATCCTGCGGTATGCCGTAGTGTTTTTCGATTTTTTGGCAGAGTTTAGCCAGGGATATTATTTGTTTGTCGCCAAGCTTTTGTTTTTCTTGCTGGCTGGCCGGCACAGATTTGTTCATATTTCCAGAGGGACCTTTAACAATCATTTTTCCCTGCTGACTGATGCTTTTTTCCTTGAGGGCAAAATTCTTTTTATCGATAATATAGGTGTCGGGAGTAATAATACCCCCGACGATCGCTTCGCCCAGGCCGTAGCCGGCTTCAATCACGATTTGGCCCCGATCTTTAGTCACTGGGTGGGCGGTGAAACAAATACCCGAGATTTCTGAATTAATCATTTTTTGGACGACCACGGCGACTGCCACTTTTGTTTTACGCAGTTTTTTCTCAAAGCGGTAGGAGATGGCGCGGGGCGTAAATAGCGACGCCCAGCATTTTTTGACGCTGGTCAGCAGGTTTTTATTATCCACGTTGAGATAACTTTCTAATTCGCCGGCCCAGGAAGCAACGGAGGAATCTTCGGCGGTAGCGGAACTGCGCACCGCTACATATTTAGCCTTAAGATTTAAGAATTCTTTTTGTATTTCGCCTTTCATCTCCGGCGGAAATTCAAGCTTTAAAATTAAACCCCTGATTTTATCCGACGCTTGATTAACTGAATTAATATTTTTTAGGTTGATCTTATTTAACAAAGCTTCAATTTTCGTCCCCAGTTGGTTTTTTTCCACGAACTGGTCAAAAGCCGAAGCCAAAACGACAAAACCGGGAGGGACGGGAATGCCAGCCTGCGTCATTTCGCCTAAAGAAGCGCCCTTGCCGCCGGCAATGGCGGCGTCATTTTTGCCTAAATATTGAAAATTTTTAACAAAGGCCATATTATTTTGCCTTTTTAATTATTTTTACCAATCCATGATTAGCGTTTACGTCAATTAAATCTCCATCTGCCAGAGATCTTGTGGCGATCTGAGTCCCGGTAATGCAGGGGATATTTAATTCTCTGGAGACAATGGCGGCGTGACAGGTAATTCCGCCTTCATCCGTGATGACCGCCGCCGCCTTTTTCATAATTGAGACATATTCGGGGCGGGTCATAGAGGCCACAATCACGTCGCCGTTGTCCATTTTAGAAAAATCCTTTTGGTTTAGAATAATCTTCGCGATACCAATAACTTTTCCGGGCGAGACGGTTGTTCCCCTGATTTCTGAAGCGGCAATGGTTTTTTCCAGAATTTCAAAGTATTCCTCGGCGATTGAACCAGAAACGACTTCAAGTTTCGTGGTTTTTCCCGCAAAAACAATGAGACCAATGTTAGCTCTTTTTTTAAGCTCGGCAATCGTTTTTTTATCGCGTTTTATAATCAGGGGTATTTCATCGGGGACAGCATATTTTAGAAGGTCGATGCCAATCCCAATTTCTTTTGATATTTTTTCAATTATTTCAATAAATACATAATTGGCTATCTGGTTGTATTTTTTGCGATCATCGCGATACGTAGTTACCCAATTAAAAAAGTTTAAGAATCGTAAAGTATTTCCGCTTATGGCGTATTTATTAATCAAGGCGTTTTTGTTTTTCTTTACTTCTTCAAATTTTTCCAGCCCGTTTATTATACTCTTTACTTCCGCCTGATTTTTTACTAATTCTTTTAACTTTTTGGAAAAATATTTTTCATCGAGATACTCCGCCTTTTCATAATCATTCTTAAGCCAGTAATAATTGTCAGAATGTTTATTGATTAATTTTTTAACTTCAGGCGAGTCAATGCCTTTTTCTTTGGCAATTTTATAAATACTTGAAAGGTCTTTTTGCTCTTTCTGCAAATTGGATAGTTCATCCGGGCTTAGCAGCGTATTTACATCATTCTTGTCTAGTTTTTCTTTGGTAGGGCCGAAAATAAAATCAATAATTTGGCTTTCGAAAGGATCCAGCAAGTCGATGTATAATGAATTTTCCCAAAATTTCATATTCCATTCTAAAAATGACTCGTATTCTTTAATAAAAGATCGTGAAATGACTTTGTTTTTGAGGATAGCGAGCCCTGTTTTTTCTATTTCTTTGGCCGCGAGATAACAATCATTTTTCAGAGTTTTGAAGAAATCATTATTATTTTTGAGCCGGACAAATATCTTTTTTACCTGCTCGAGCGTTAAAAAATAATCGAAATAATGATAAAAGGTAAAACCGGTTTTTGTTTTGAGAAAAGTGCCTAAATCATTGGGGAAATAAAAACCCGATTTTTTAAACATCCTTTCGGAAAGGGCTAAAAAAGGCATCCCGCAACATAAAGGAATTCCTGCCCCGGATTGTCGGTACCACTTGATCGTTTTTACCTTTTTTTTCGTAAGCATAAATTGGCTTGTTATATTATTTTCTGATTATTTTAATAATTCTATCTTCCAGACCAAATTCGACCAGATCGCCGTCTTTTAAGACTTTAGTCGCAATTTTAGTGCCGATAATACAGGGAATGTGCAATTCGCGGCTGACAATCGCCGCGTGGCAGGTGATGCCGCCTTCGTCGGTAATGATCGCTTTGGCTTTTTTCACGGCCGGCATCAATTCGGGCCGGGTCATGCTGCAGACGATTATCTCTCCCTTTGTTATTTTGCTTATTTCGCTTGAAGACTGGATTATTTTTACGATTCCCCGAGCATAACCCTTGGAAGCAATATTGCCCCTGATAACGTTTTGAGTCAAATCGGCTGGCTCAGTAATAATACTTTTAACTTCATAAAGCTTTTGGCGGGGGATCGTTTCTACACGCGTACGAGTGCCGATAAAGCCGAATTTTTGTTTTCTTTCGGGCAATGATTTTAGCGGTTTTGTATCTTCAAAAATACTTGTTATTTCATGTGGGGTAAGAAATTCAAGGTCAGACAATTTTAATTTCAGCCGTTTGGCGATTTGACCGTTTAAGATATGTAGCCAGTAATTCGCTTTCATATTGGCCATTTTGCGCAGGTCTTGCCAGAGAGTCGTCATTTCTACCAGCTTTACCAGGGTTTTTATCTCTTTGCCAAGTTTATATTTGCCGATGATTTTATCCTTTATTTTTTTGTCTTTCGCATTTTTCTTCAGGGATGCATTTAGGGATATTTTATGCAATTCTTTTTTAAAATAAGCGAGATCCAGATTTCTATTTCTGGCGTAGCTGCTTTTTATCCAATAATAATTCTGGAAGTATTCATCATAAGCTTTTGCAAAATTTCGCTTCCGCGCGTGAAGCTTATGCTTTTTGGCTAAGAATGCCAGAAATTCTTTTTCTTTTTCTAGAAAAGATTTTTCCGCGGGGTTAGTCAGTTCTGAGACAATTTGCGGGACGAGTTTATCGTTCTTTATTTTTTTCGAAATAATATCTGGAAAATATTCATCCATTAAAAAACCGAAACCGTCGGTAATCAAGGCGAGACTGTATTCTTTGACATAGGTCCGGTAAAATTCGGCATAAAGTCCGGTTAATTGATGATTTGTCAGTTTTGGTAACTTCGTATTTAATAAGCTGATGCAAAGTCGATTGAATGATGCAAAATAATTTTTCCAGGTATTATGGATGATTAATGCCCGTCCCTTTTCGGCAGCCGATAAAAAATATCGGCCTACTTCCAGCGCCTGATTTTTTTCCATGGCATAGGTGGCATGACCGTGAATAACCAGGCAGACTAGGGGAGTGTAATCGCGGAGGAAGTGCTTGGCTAATTCCAGAGTGGCGGATTCCACAACCGGATAAATCGTGGCCACTGTCGCTTCGCCTGACTGGACGATAAATTCATGACCTTTGAGTAGATTGACAATATTGTTCGTTTTTCGCGCCCCTTTTTTTCTAGCGGAAATTATTTTTCTACTCATTTCCTTAATATTATTTTTCATAAGATTCGGCTAGTTCTTCAAGCTTGTCCATATCTACGCTATATTCTTGTCCGCGGAAATTAACGGATAATTTCTTTTCGCCCTTTTCGTCAATATTGAGGGAAAATTCCATGCCCTCGGCAAAATTAAGCGCGCCCCCGATTTCTTCCAGCTTTTCGAAACCGGTAATTTCCCTATCCTTATCTTTTCTGATCAAGATCTCTTTTAACAGCGCTTCGGGCAGGCCCTGGTGCGTCACATTAACTAGGTCGATATTTGAACCGGAATACAGTCTTTTCGCCATTCGTGAATATCGATTTAGAACATAGGCTAAAGACTCGGCCACTTCATGGGGCGATAAAGTATCTGGGTCGGGTCTTTCTTTGCCGAAGTTTAAATACCAATCGGTGGCCGTGTCGGGATCATTTTTTGCCAACTCATTAAATTTTTTCATGAATTCCTCGGATAAAGGCGGCATGCCTATTTCGGCCCTAATTCGGGTATTTAACTTTTTATCGTGCGGTGCTCCTTCGATAACTTTTTCTACGGTTTCCAGCGCTCTTTTTACCGGACTGGAATAGCCCTTGATCGCGTCTCTTTTTTCCAGATCTTCTCCAAATTTAGTAGCTTGTTGTTTGCCTTCTTCTGTTAAAGTTCCGGTTAGATCTTTTGCTCCGTGCCGCATAAAAAATACATGCATTTCGACATTACTTCCAAATCGGTTTTCCGGTGTTTCTAGATGACTGATTCGTGGCTCATTTTCCATATTTTTATATTTACAATTGCTCAAATTTTTCAGCCGCCAGCTTTTTGAATTCATTAAAAAAGAAAGAATCTAAAGATTTTTTCAGCAGTTTTAGAATTGCGGTCTTGTTTTTGAACCTCTTTTTTACTTTTTCGATTCGCTCGGCGGAAAATCTGTCCAAATGATCAATGTCGTGGAACAATTTTTTGTTATGAGTATTATAAGCCTTGTTGAGGTTAATGCCGGTTAGCGTGTCGGCATCGTGCAGGCTGATGATGTCGACTATTTCTTTTATTTTTTCTTTTGGGTAATGGAGGGAAGTTAAAATGGTTTTAGCGATTTTCGCTCCGACGAGCATATGCACTAATTTGCCGTTAGTTAGCACTTCCGAGCCGGCGACCCATTTAAAGTGTTCTTCCAGGAGGCCGGCATGGCCGATATCATGCATCATGGCGACCGGTATTAAGATATCTTGGTCCATTTTCAATTTCCCGCGATAGTTAGTGATAATATTTACAGTTTCTTGGGCATGGCCCAAGTCATCCGGCCGCCCAGCCCTTAATAAGGGAAGACTTTTTTTCCATATTTTCCGGTATTTCGCCGGAGCGATGAACTTTTTCATAAAATTATAAGATAATTTTTATAATTCCATTGTTAGCGTCAATTTCCACTTGTTGGCCGTCTTTCAGAGCCTTGGTCGCCATTTTCGTCCCGATAATGCAGGGTATATTCAATTCCCGGCTGACGATAGCGGCGTGGCAGGTGATGCCGCCTTCATCCGTAATGATGCCGATCGCTTTTTTGAGCAGAGGGACGAATTCTGGTCGCGTCATGCTGGTTACCAGAATTTCTCCTTGTTTAAATTTAGAAAAATCTTTAGCGCTTAGAACGATTTTCACCGTACCTTTAACATGGCCTCGATTAGCGACATTGCCTTTTATTTCCGAGATTTTTCCGCTTAAATTAAATATTTCTTTATAGATATTATTCTTTGCTTTTTCAAAGTCAGCGTATTCGATTTCCGGGCCCTTTTTGCCAAAGAAGATGATAAAGCCCTTTTTCCTTCGTGTTAATTCCGCTTTGAATTTTTTTTGCTTGTAATGCTTCGTAACAAAATCTTTATACATGGTGTATATAATATTCTTTTCGGGTAAATCTAGCCTTAAAAACATTTCCCGGATAGCATTGGAGAGCACGGCGTTTAGCTTATAAACGGATTCTTTACGCACATCTCTGATGTAGATGGCGATTTTTATATAATCAAATAAATCTCTCGTTTTTTTTGTTAAGGTTCGGCGATATTTTTCTACCAAAATTTTGTTTTGCCTAATCTGTTTTTGTAGCTTATTCTCTTCATTTTTGATTCTTTGTAAGCCACCCAGTTCTTGAAGGTTTTGACGGGCTAATTTCAAGCAATCTTTTAGTTTTGGCGTATAAAGATAGTTGGCAAAAACCCACTGGTTTTCTTTGTTTTTTGATTTATTAAAATCTATGAGCCCTGCCTGGCTTTTGTAAACAAAGGGAGTGAAATCGGTTAGCTGACTTAGATGCATAAACTTCTGAAAATTTATCTTTGTTTTCATCCGGTCAAAATATTCTTTAACAATATGCTCATCCAGGGCCTCAGAAAACAAGGTGATAACCTGCCAATCCCTTAATTTTTCAAAAGTATTTATGATCAATTGTTCAAGCTCGCGAAGATTTAACATTTTTAACCTTGAAGGATAATATTGGCGGTAAATATGGTTAAAATCTTGGTCGATTTTTTTAAAATCAGCAAGCTCGGTAAATTTCTTTCTATTTTTCAGATATTTTTCCAAAGCTTGTTTGGTGGAAGCGGTATATTGGTTATTATTAAAAAATCCAATACCCCTTTTTCCGCCCAAAAGTAAGGCTAAAGAACCAAAATCACCCCTAAAATATTTTTTCTTAAGAGGCGAATATATAAGAAGACAAGAAGTTCCCCAAACCAAAGAGGAGAAATTTCCTTCGTGTTTGGTAATTTCCCGGTCCTTGTTGTCTTTAATGAATTTTTCTATTAATTTGTATTTCATTTTGGTGGACCCGAGCGGATTCGAACCGCTGATCTCCTCATTGCAAATGAGGTGTTCTAGCCAGCTGAACTACGGGCCCAAAAGTTTATTCCGAAATAGTCGTCGTCTGGTCTAAAGAGGAAGAGGTAGACTTGAATATTTTACTGATACATCCGCCGAGGCAACCGGTTAGGGCCAAAAAAGTGCCGATAATAATGATCAGGCCGATAAGCTTGATAAATATCTTGGTCCCGCCCTCGCTGCCCAGGTGAGCTTCCGCCCAGTCGATCGGGCCGGTAAAATTATAAAACCACTCCGTTTTGACAACGAGGAGAGAACCCACAATAATGGCGATGCCTCCAATAACGTAGTTCATATATTTGTTATGGTGGGCAACGAGGGTTTTAAAACCCTCGACCTTACGGACCCGCCCGCCTTGACTGCCATCAAGGCAGTCAAGGCGGGTGTAAACCGTACGCTCTAACTCCCGAATGTTTTCGGGACGTCGGGACTAGTCGCCCACTATTTTATTGATAATCTTTGCGCTTTTCTTACCTTTTTGGGATTTTTCTCTTTTATAAGCCAACCTTCTATCCAGATATTTTTCTAATCGGAGGAGAATAAACGGTCGTCGATGTTGAGTAGCTTTCGATAAGCCTCAATTATGTTCTCAAAAAACATTTCTTGAAGTTATTTGTTACGCCAATATAATATTAATTATCTTTTTGGCTTTTTATTATATAGACATGATACATATTACCGTGGGCGCGATAGGAGTTGAACCCATGACCTCTTCGGTGTAAACGAAGCGCTCTAACCAACTGAGCTACGCGCCCAGAATTATAATGCGGACGGAGGGAGTTGAACCCTCATGCCAAAAATGGCCAGGAGCCTCAGTCCTGCGCGTATACCAATTCCGCCACGTCCGCATGAAAATAGATTTTTGTTAAAAAACTCAACACTGGATTTAGGGCGTATACCACCCCGAACCACTAAAGGGTTCGGGGTAGCCCTGAACTCTTCAGTAGTTCAGGGCAATTCCGCCACGTCCGCCTGTTTTTACTTGGCTTCGGTTAATTTTCTCGCTTTTGAGGAACGAAGATGATAAAGCTTTGAGCGCCTGACTTTATATTTTCTTGTTACTTCTATTTTTTTGATCGTCGGCGAATAAAGGGGGAATATTTTTTCCACGCCGATGCCTTCGGAGATCTTCCGCACTGTGAAAGTTTTGTTTTCGCCCTTGTTGCGGATAGCGATGACAATGCCTTCAAATATCTGGGTTCTTTCCTTGCCGCCTTCTTTGATTTTTTGGTGGACTTTTATCTGATATCCTGGCCGCAGATCCGGCAGTTTTTCTTGGTTTTCGGTCATAAATTTAATTTGTTTTAAAATAATTAACTTCTTTATAGTATAGAGAAAAACGAGCGTCCCGTCAAGTCTGTCCCTTTAATTCATTTAAAATCGTTGAAAGCTCCGGAGGCAGTTTTTGGCTGAATTCCAACCACTGATTGTTCAGGCTATAAAAACCCAGTTTGTCGGCGTGCAGAAAAATGCGATTGAGCCGAATTTTTTCCTTTATTTTCTTGTTTTTGTAGAGTTGATCACCGACAATCGGAACCCCCAGGGCCTTCAAGTGGACGCGAATCTGGTGGGTGCGGCCGGTATATGTTCTTATTTCAAGATAAGTATAATTTGAATAGCGCTTGATGACCCTATAATGGGTTATCGCTTTTTCACCCGTTTGGTTTTGAGGCCGGGCGACAAATTTGCCTTCTTTGCCGCGGGCAATGGGAAAATCGATCAATCCTTCTTCTTTTATCAACCGGCCGGTCACTAAAGCCAGATATTCCTTTTTGACCAGGTGGGACTGGAACAGATTTTTCAGATGGATAAATGATTTTTGGTTTTTTGCCACGACCATCAGGCCGGAAACGTCTTTATCCAGGCGATGGACGATGCCCGGTCGGCTAGGGTCTTCCCCGACGGAAAGCAAGGAAGGCAAGTGGGCGAGCAGGCGGTTGACCAGCGTTTTTTCCCGGCAACTTTCCGCCGGATGAACAGCCAGGCCCGCTTCTTTATTAACGACCAAAAAATCGTCGTCCTCAAAAACGATTTGGAGAGGTTTTTTTTCGTCAGGCGTAAGGTCGATTTTGGCCGGCTCTTCCGGAGTAATTTCCACTTGATCGCCCCCTTTTAGGAAAAGGTGGACCGGGGGATTTTTTCCGTTGACCAAGACCATCCCCTTTTTGATCAATTTTTGCAGGTGGGCGCGGGAATATTGCGGATATTGCCGGCATAAGAATTTATCCAGCCTCTCTTTGGCGGCGTCGTTTTCCACGTTTAGCGTCTGTTTCATTTTAGGAGTTTTTTAACTAGGCTCATCGCTTCTTTTTTCGTGTTTATTTCCTTATTAAGCTGTTTTTCCCGCGCGGCGGCCAGCAGTCCGCCGATCAAGGGGCCTTGAGGCAGGTCAAAATTTTTCATAATCTCGTGGCCGTTGATCAGGGGCGGCGGCAGGCTTTTTCTTTTTTTATCCAGGGCTTTCAATTCCTCAAGCCTTTTCAGCATTCTTTTCAGATGGCGGGTGTTGGGTTTTCCTTTTCGCGGCAGACTGGCGAGAATATCGGCGAGCATGATCCTGACCAGTTTTTCGCCCGGCACGAGAGGGTTAAAAAAAAGTTTTTCCACGGTGCTCGCTTTCAAGTGATACGGATCGTCAATGATCAAAAGCATATGCCGGCCGACCAGCCAAACGACGTTTTCTTTTTTTATTTCACCCGTGCTTTCCAGCTTTAGGCGGTTGATGATCCTTTCGGCGATTTGCGCGCCCTGGCGGTCGTGCCGGTTAAAGCGGATGCGGTCCACGCCGTCTTTTTCCGGCGTCTGCAGGGTCGGCACTTTGCCGATATCGTGGAAAAGAAGGGCCAGGATGATCTCCAGGTCGTCCGTTCTTTCCGGCACGAATCTTAAAAATTCCGGGGAATTCAGCTTTTCCAAAGCGAGGCGGGTGTGGGCGTAGACGTCGCCTTCGGTGTGGAATTGCGGCGGTTGCGGCGTTTTTTTCATCGCATCCATTTCCGGCAGCAAAATCGGCAAAGCGCCGCTCAAGTTGAACAGATCAAGCGTTTCCAGCGGATTGGCTTTCAGGGCTTTCAAGAATTCTTTGGCGATGCTTTCCCGCGGCACCACTTTATCTTTCAGATGTTTTATCAGTTTCTTTATCGCCCGCCAGGTTTTTCTCTCGATTTGAAAATTTAGCTGAACGGCAAATCTTAAGGCCCGAAGCAGCCGGGAATAATCCTCTCTGAATCTTAGTTCCGGCCGGCCGACCGCCCGGATTTTTTTGGCGGCGAGATCAGCCAGTCCGCCCTGGGGGTCGATTAATCTTTTTTCCTTCACCTCGAAGGCCATGGCATTGATGGTGAAATCGCGCCGGGACAGATCCTTTTCAATGGGAAGTTTGTAGTCTGATTGAATTTTAAAATCTTTATACCCGCCGGTCAAACCCAGAGAATGTTCGGTCCGCGGAAGGGCGATATCCACGCTTTCTATCCGGCTGTTTCTCGGGATGAACTTAAAAACCCCGAAAGATCTGCCGACCAAATTGACTTTGCCTATTTTTTTCAAGAAATTTTCCAAGCTTTTTGGCGGCACGTTTCCGACCACAAAATCGTAATCTTTGGTTTTTCTTTTCAGAATGATATCCCTGACGGCGCCGCCGACCAGGTAAACTTTTGCTTTCGGAAAATTCTTGATGATTTTGTTTACAAAACTTAAACCCGGCTCATTTTTCAGGGCTTTTAAAAAGATGTCGTTTCTGGCGGTAATCTTGGTCATTGCTTTCTTATTCTACCATTGCCATCTTCTCTTGACAAAGAAGATAAAATAGGCTAAGATGGATTATTCTCATGTTCTTTTTGATAGATTTCTGAACTAAACCTTTTTAAAAAGGACCTTTTTAAAAAGGAGTGAGTCATGGCGGAAAAAAAGGTCCCTTTGATCATCAAGGCCAGGATTTTCGTCACTCCGGTGATGGGAAACACTCTCCTGATTGTTCATCCGCTCATCATCGAGCACGAGGTCATCAGCCTGGAGATCGAAGGCGAGAAAGACAGCATAGCTATTCGGCGGGCGATCCAAAACGGCAAGATAATTCAGTTTCCCGTCTTTTCCATTCCCCAAGGGGAACCGGGCCGCAACGCCCTTTTCATGATTGGTCTGGCTGTGAGGAATATGGTGCGACTTCTGTCGGATGAGTTTCCTGTCGGCAAGACGGAGATCCATTTCTCCTTTTCCAAGCCTTTCCGCGTGGAAGGAGTTAACAAGGTCAATCAGCTGGTTATCGAACGCCTCTGAAGAGGCAAGGATGCAGTGGGCGAAACTCTCTCGCGAGAGTTTCGCCCTTTTTCTTTATAATTTGAATATTAGGTCTTGACAAAAAACATAAAATAGTGTATATTGCCAGGTTGTTTGCAAAAACAACATTAGTCGTGGTTTGTAAAACGGGATGTTTTGCAAACTAAAGTTCCTTTCATTGAAGCTTGGCGGGATGCTAAGCTTCAAAACCGTGGCGGGATGCCACAGGAGGTTCGAGCCATGTCCCTCACTAAATCCAAGATTGAGGCTTTCTTTAAAGAATTCCCATTTCTGAAGAAATGTCTGGATCCTTATCTAGAGCGGCTTGCCAAGTTCTCGGATGATCCGCTTTCATGGATAGGATCCATCCAGGTAAGTCGGCTTGATCTGGAAGCATTGGAAGAAGTTCCTCATGTGCGAAAGGGAAGCCGTTACGATAACGATGTCAGGCTGGTAATTGTTGATAAGTCTGGCAGAGAAATCTGTGAAGTGTCTCGTACGCACTGGGAAAAACATCCGCAGAGGAGTTTGTTCAGGCCCTCGACTTGGTTCTCGATAGAGATTGAGGGGCAAAAGTTGAGCGATGCCTTGGCGGCTCTTCCTTCAGGCCAGGATTTCGGGTACGTGGTCTGGATTTCAGATACGATTTTCCTTCACGTAAGGATTTATAAGCTCCCCAAGAGTTTCTCTCTGAACGAGTGGGTCGAGGAGCTCAAAGATCGGGCAGTAAAGGAAATTCGGGATGAAGTCTCTTTGTCCGAATGGGACGGTGAGAGCATCAAGATTATAAAAGGCCAGGGCGGTTACTTTGTCGCGCTTCCCGACGTTACGACGGGCAGTGCGATAGACGATATTTGGTGGGCTCCTACGATCGAAGAGGCATTAGGCAAGTTTGTATGCAATAGGGCCGCTTTTATGGGTCTGAAGATTGAAGTTCGTTTAACCTGACTAAGCGGGGCCACGATGAAAATCGTGGCCCTTTTTCTTTATCAAAGAATCACCATAATTGGCGAATCAATTTTAACGTCCTATCCTTACCGCCTGGTAAAAAATAGAGCTGGACAGTAGGTTAAGTCAGAACTTATTTTATGGATGATTCTAGCGATTTTTATGTATCAAATCGGCTTGACAAAACTCCACTTTCATTATAAGGTGTGGAGTCCTTCGCTAGTTAACTTGGTTCACTTCAAAATAAGGGGGTTGAGTTATGGATTCGCGGAAAATCCAAGTTTATATGGCTAGAGTGTACCCGAAATCAGTTCACACGGAGAATTATAGAATTCTCTCAATTCCTGGACGGGATGACGTATATTTCGTCTTCCGCAAAGGTTGGGGCAATCGGTTATTCCTTGTTTGGGAATGCAACGGAAAGATTCATTGCAAGTTGCTCGGCGGCAATTCCAGCTGCCAAGTTATTCCGGAAGAAAAGACGCTGGCCATGAAGGATAATGTGGTTCAGCTCTACTGTGGCGTAATGAACTTCATTGGCGCGTCGCCTGGAGTGTTACTGAGATACAGACTTGGTAAAGTCGGCTACGCAAATCCGAAAGCCGTGTCATAATCTAGGAGGTCCCAGTTTAGTCGAGTAGTGGGGTTGCGATCAAAGTCGCAACCCCCTTTTTCTTTATATTTGAAAGTAGCCTTGACGTTTTAAGGTTCTTGTGTCAGTCTGATATCAAATTGGAGGAAGAAATTAAAGCACATTAAATGAAAAAACCAAGAGGTGTAATAATGTTAAAAGTGATGACTGTTAGCTGGTTTGTCAGGCAGGACCAGATCTTGCTGGGCTTGAAGAAGCTCCGTTTAGGGGCCGGGCTTTATAACGGTTTCGGCGGACGAGTGGAGCCAGGCGAGACCATTGAACAAGCCGCCATTCGGGAGTTTGAGGAAGAAACCAAAGGGATGCAGGTTAAGAGGCAGGAAGAAATCGGCCGCGTGACGGTTCGATTTGAAGAGTCAGATTTGGTCGTTGAGCTTCATTTCTTTCTGGTGATTGAATGTTGTGGAGAGCCGGCGGAAAACGACGAAATGAAGCCCGAATGGTTTTCTCTCGAGGAGATCCCCTTTAATAGGATGTGGCCGACTGACCGTATATGTTTACCTTTGGCGATAAAAGGTTTGAAATTTACCGGCCATTTCTTGCTGAACAACCCAGACCAGAGAAAAGTGATCTCTAAAGAAATCACCGTTGTCGAATTTATTTAACCCCTTAAGATTAATAGTCATTAAGGGGTTTTTCCTATCTAAAAAACGCCGGATATAATCCGACGGTTTTTCAGGCGTGAGTGGGCAGTACAAGACTCGAACCTTTCTGACCTTTACGATGTCAATTCTTCGATGCGACTCAGAACAGGCTTCACGCTCTAAATTTCTCTGATTGGTGGGCGGCACAAGACTCGAACTTGTGACCTTTACGACCCGCCCGCCTTGACTGCCATCAAGGCAGTCGGGCGGGTGTCAACCCTTCGGCTTCGCCTCAGGGCAGGCTCTACGCTCCAAGTTTTTAGTCGTGAGTGGGCGGCACAAGACTCGAACTTGTGACCTTTACGATGTCAACGTAACGCTCTAACCAACTGAGCTAGCCGCCCACTCGCAACTAAATATATTGTAAATTTTTATGGTGCGCCTGGGGGGATTCGAACCACCGACCTTCCGCTTATAAGGCGGATGCTCTAACCATTGAGCTACAGGCGCAGGCAAAAAAACAAGCTTTTTGTAAAATAAGCTTAGCAAAATTTTTTTATTTCTTCAAGTCTTGCTTTATTCTTCGGTACTTTCAACCCCGGGTTTTCTCCGGAAAAGCCGGATGATTTTGGCGATACCGCGCCCTTCGTTAAGGTCAACAAAGATATTGGTCCAGGCGCTGAACTGAAAAGTGGCGATGACGGCGCTTACGAGAATGGTTATTACCGTGAAAATAGTGTAGCCGGCCGAAGTAAAGGGTAGATTGGCGAAACTTAAAACCGCTATGATAATGTAAAGCACAACAAAGCTCAACAGAAAAAGAATAATGGCGTTCTCAAAAGTAACCAGCCAATTTTTCCGGAAGAGAGAAAAGCTGCTTTTAACCGCTTGTTTTACCCTTTGCCCCTTAAGAACGATGTAGGCGGAGGCATAGCGGAGGAGAAAAGAGACAAAAATATTAAAGGGGATATAAATCAAAAAAGCGAGCAGGCTGGCCAGCCCGAGCCACAAAAAATTGCCGGTTGTAATATAGACAAGAATTAGAGGAAGGCAGAACAACACCAGGAAACCATAGATGAAGATCTTCGCCCAAAGGTTTAAAACAAAGATCGGCCAGAAAAACTTCGTGCCGAGAATAAAACCTTCGATAAAGGTAAATTTTTCCCCGCGGCGGAAACGGAAAGAGGCGCTGATCAGGGCGGTTTGGGAAACGGTAATGAGGTAGATAAAAATCGTCAAGATAACCAAACTGACCAGAAAGATCAGCAATGAGGAAGAAATATAGGTGGTAAACATGGCGGACAGATTATGCCAGATCGTTGACCAAAAATCTTGCGGCATAGTTACTTTTAGATTTTGTAGGCCGTTTTCGAGGTCGGTGATTTTGGCGAAATTATTAGTGATGATATCATATTCTCCGCCGCTGGAGGTCAGGGCGACAAAAACACCGAAAAACCACAGATATTTCAGGCGCCAGGTCGTCCGCCAGGCTGTTTTGAAGATAGTCCGATAAAAACCGTTCATTATTTTTATACCCCCCGAAATTTTAGTAGAGATAATTTATCTTAATATTATTAAATTATAACAAGTCAAAGAAGTAAAGTAAAGAATTTGTGGCCGCCAAATCTTATTTCAAGATCGCCTCAAATTCTTCTCTTTCCAGGGTTTCTTTTTCCAGCAATACTTTGACTATTTTTTCCAGGGCTGATTTTTTCCCCTGGATGATATCAGTCGCCCGTTTATAGGCGGCGCTGATAAATTTGCTGATCTCCAGGTCAATTTTTTCCGCCACTTTTTCCGAATAGTCCCTTTGTTCGTGGATTTCCCGGCCCAGGAAAATGAGCTCATCTTTTTCGCCGAAGGTGCGGGGGCCTAAAGCGTCGCTCATGCCGTATTGGGTGATGATCTGCCGGGCCAAGCGGGTGGCTTCTTTCAGGTCGTTGCTGGCGCCGGTCGTGACATCGTTGAAAATCTCTTTTTCGCAGGCAAAGCCGGCCAGAAGAACGGCCAAATTTTCCACGAATTCCGTTTTGGTGTAGAGATGTTTGTCTTCGGTCGGCATTTTCAGGGTATAGCCGGCGGCGCGCCCGCGTGAAATAATGGAAACTTTTTGCACGGGGTCGGAATGGGGCAGGGAGTGGTTTACCAGGGCGTGCCCCGCTTCGTGATAAGCGGTGATTTTCTTTTCATTGTCGCTGATAATGCGGCTTTTTCTTTCCGGCCCGAGCATTAATTTTTCGATCGAATCAAGGCAGTCGCTCTGGCCGATCTTCTTTTTGTTGTTCCGAGCCGCTAAAATCGCCGCTTCATTAAGGAGGTTGGCCAGGTCGGCGCCGGAGAAACCCGGGGTGCGTTCCGCCACCTTTCTCAAATTCACCGTTTCATCAAAAGGCTTCAGCCGGGCATGGACTTTCAGGATCTCTTCTCTTTCGGCAATATCAGGGAGGTCCAGAATGACCCGCCGGTCAAAACGCCCCGGCCGCAATAAAGCGGGGTCTAGGATATCCGGCCGGTTGGTGGCGGCAATGATTATGACATTGGTATCGGTTTCAAAGCCGTCCATCTCCACCAATATTTGATTCAAGGTCTGTTCTCTTTCGTCGTGGGAACCGCCCAAGCCGGCCCCCCTTTGGCGGCCGACCGCGTCTATTTCATCGATGAAAAGGATGCAAGGGGCGTTTTTTTTCGCTTTACGGAAGAGATCGCGGACCCGGGAAGCGCCTACACCGACGAACATTTCCACGAATTCCGAACCGGAAATATTGAAAAATGGGACATTGGCTTCGCCCGCCACGGCTTTGGCAAGCAAGGTTTTGCCGGTGCCCGGCGCGCCAACCACTAAAACACCTTTGGGGATGCGGGCGCCGATGCTGATGAATTTTCGAGGATTTTTCAAAAAATCAATTATTTCTTCCAACTCCATTTTGGCTTCTTTGACCCCGGCCACGTCGCGGAAAGTCACTTTTTCCCGCTTGTCTTTCGGTCTTTGTTCCCGGGCGCCGCTTTGGCCGAAAGAAAGGGCCTTATTATTGGAGCCTTGGATCTGACGCATCGTGTACCAAATAAAACCGACGATCAGCAAAAAGGGAAGAAGGAAGGGCAGCAAACTGACCAGCCAGTAAGAAAGACCGCTATTGTCTTTTACCGTTACTTTTACTTTAGCGAGTTTTTCCGGTGTCACGCCGTAATTTTTCGCCAGCGTGCTCAGCGATTCCACGCCTTCTTTGCGGGTGGTTTCTTTAGTGTCGTTAATCAGGGTGATTTCCAGCTTTTCGCCGTTGATCACGATGCTTTTCACCTCTTCTTTGTTTATCTGGTCAATCAGCCGGCTGATATCCACCTCCTCGGCTTTATTAAGGTCGGAGTTGAAAAGGCTTAAGATCGCGGCCAGGGCGACAAAAATGAAGAAAAAAATGATAAAGTTCTTAAATAAATTTTTCATAGTTGATGATATTTTGTGTTTAAGTGGTCAAATTTTTTCTTTTTTTGGCTTGGTCGTTTTTTTCTCCTCTTTTTCCGGATGATCGGCTTTTTTCGTTTTTTCACTTTTCTTTACTTTTTCTTTTTCAATATCTTTTTTTTCATCTTTGCTTTTTTGCGCCGGTTTTTCCGCCGTCGGCAGGCTTTCCGGCTCCGATTTGCTTTTCGCGTCTTTGGCAACTTTTTCTTCTTCCGGCACCGGCTCTTTTTTAATATCTTTACTTTCCGAAATTTTAGCTTCTTTCGTAGTCGCTTTTAGAGAAAGACCCAATCGGTGGTTTTCCGGCTCTATGGAAAGAATTTTAAAGGAATATTTTTCCCCCTCCTTGATTATTTCCGAAGGATGGGCGATTTTTTTCTCCGAGAGCTCGGAAATGTGAACGAGTCCGTGGATAGCCTGGTCTAACTCGACAAAAGCGCCGAAAGGATTTATTTTTAATACTTTGCCGGAAGTCACCTGCCCGACCCGATATTTGTTAATGACATCTTTCCAGGGGTCATTTTGCAGTTGTTTAGTTGAAAGAGAAACTTTGGTGCCGTCGATACTGATGATCTTTGCCTTGATTTGATCGCCGACTTTTATTATTTCCCGCGGGTTGTCTATCCTTTGCCAGGCGAGCTCCGAAATATGGACCAAACCCTCCAATCCCTCGCCGAATTCGATGAAAGCGCCGAAATCAACCACGCCCGTCACGCGGCCTGAAACGATATCGCCGGTTTTGTAGTTCGCCACCGCCGCTTTTTGCTGGTTTTCCCAGGCGGCTTTTTCCGAGACGATCAATTTATTGTCCGATTCGTCCAGGTCGATGATTTTGGCTTTCAATTTCTGGCCGATCAGTTTTTTGAGCATTTCCAAAATCTTGTTTTTGTCCCCGCCCTCCACTCGCGGGTAATGTTCCGGGATCAGCTGGGAGACGGGGATAAAGCCGTCAACTTTCCCGACCTTGACCATCAGTCCGCCCCGGTTGGCCTCGGTCACCGGCACTTCAATTATATCGTTGCTGGCCAGCATTCTTTGCAGTTCGTTCCAGGCTTTTTGGTGGCCGGCGGAACGGAAAGAAAGCTCCAGTTCTCCATTTTCGTTTTCTATTTCCAAAACAGTGGCTTGGACTTCGTCGCCGATTTTTATAGTGGAAAATTCTCCGGATTCGTCGATCAATTCCCGGCCGCGGACAATACCCGTGACTATCCCGCCGATATCTAGGTGAACGGTGGAATTGGAGACAGAAATGACTTTTCCCTTGATCAAATCACCCACTTTTGGCAAAAGGGGTTGGTTTTTATCTTGCAGGAGTTTTTCCATGGTGGAAAAATCCTGGTCCGTAATCTGTTGGTTCATATTTAGTTTTATAGCCTACTTATGGTAAGTAAGCCCCCGGCTGACTGTTCTTGGTTAAAAACCGAGGTATTTAATTAATTAAGAACAGTACTGGTATTATAGGGCGGACCGGCATTTTTGGCAAGAAGGGGCGATTAGTCGGCATTTGACAGGAGTGTTATAATAAGGGCAGAAAGCCGACGAATACATCTAATAATATTCATATTATATGGTGGCCACCCCTTATATAAAAAGGTTCACGTCAAAAAATCTAAAAGCCGCTATCGGGAACATAGTGACGCCTAGTGGCGGGGGCGAATTAACAAAATATAAATTTGATAAGTTAATAAAAAATATCAAAAAGTCTGATCCCGCTGCCCTTGAAAAACATCAGGCAACGCTTAACAGCATCGCTAAAGGTCATACAAAATCATTTACCAGGGCCTACTCAAAGCAGTTTATGGAGGATTTTGCGAAGGCGGTTAGAAAGGCACCATCCGGTTATGTTCTGACAGAATCCGGTAAAAATTATCTGGGCAGGGGTATAGATAAATCTTTTAAGGCAGTGGCTGACAAGCCGGCGATTGAAGAAAAAATGGGGATGGGCCCAACTCGCGAGGAACTAGCCGTCCAGAAAGCCCATGAGGCAAAAATAGAAAAATTGAGGGGACTAAAGGAAGCGGCGAGGCATAGGCTTAATGTATACTATCAAGCAGAAGCGATTAGAAAAGAACAAGGCGATCCGCTTGGGAATAGAACGAGTGAATCTTTGGTAGGGCCAGGAGCAACAGGGGAGAAACCCATGACGAGTATTTCGGAGATAGACAAAGATAAATCATCGGTCGGCCAATCTTCTTCAAAAAATCAGAATGGCAGTTCTCCGAAAAATTCCTCGGCTCACTTGGCCTCCGGCTCGTTCGGCGGCGCCGGCAGTTCTGTTCCGGCCGCACCGCTGGAGGGCGGTAATGCTTTTTACGGAGTGAGCGCGGGAGATCCGGGATCAGGTACCGGGGAAAAAACCAGCGACGGTCATATAAAAGACGAAAATCAGACTCCACCCGATGATAGCAAGCCCGCGGCCAGTGGCGATAAAGACCTGGCTGAAAAAGCGGACGAAGATAAATCAAAAGAAGCAGATAAAACCTCGCCAGAGCCGGAAAAATCTGAATCAAAGGAACCCCCTACTTCCGGCCTGTTTGAATGAATAATTACAGAGATAAATTTGGCTAATGTAAGCCATTTTTTTATTAACAGAAAAACTTTACAGACCCGTTATTTTTTGTTAAAATACAAAGGTAAGAAAGCTAACTTTTTTTATATGCAGATACAATGGTTCGGTCTCTCGTATTATAAAATCCAGACCAAAGACGCAGTAATTCTGGTCAATCCTTACGCCTCAAAATTCGGTTTGAAAACGCCGCATTTCAAAGCGGACATTCTTTTAATCAGTCAGGAAAATGAAGAGTATAATTATCGGCCGGCAGGCCTTTCTAATCCTTTTACGATTGACTCGCCCGGTGAGTTTGAACTAAAGGATGTTTTTGTGTATTCCGTCCCCTTCTATCCCGAGAATAAGAAGGAGTCGGAAAAAGGCCCGATAAACCAATTTTTGCTTGAAGCGGAGGGGATGACTCTGGCTTTTTTGGCGGGATTAAATTCGGTGCCGACCGAAGAACAGCTGGAAAGATTTGATGAAGTGGACGTGCTTTTTATACCGGTCGGCGGCAAGGAGGTTCTAGACGCCGCGGCGGCCAGTAAGGTAATTTCGGAAATCGAACCCCGCATCGTTGTCCCCATGCATTATAAAACTCCCGGTTTGAAGCTGTCTTTAGCGGATGCAAATTTGTTTTGTCGGGAGATGGGTATTAAGGAATCAGAAAGTCTGGAAAAATTGAAAATATCGGCAAAAGATCTGCCGCAGGATGAAACCAAGGTTTTTCTTTTGAAACCTTAAAATTCTATGCCCGCAAACCGCCAGGAAAAATCCGTCCGCGTGAGGATCATAAAAAAACCGTTTTCCAGGAAGGACAAGGCGGCAAAAATTACCGGCGAACCGGCTCGCCGGTTCGAAAAAAAGCCGAGTCTGCCCGGGCTTGGGGAAACGGAATACCAGAAAAAGCGGCTGATCGTCGGCGTGAGCGTTAGTTTGATCATGCTGATTGTATTTCTGGTCTGGCTCTCGTTTGTTGGCCGCAATCTTTCAGGGGTCAGGGGGGAAAATGAAGGATTATGGCCCAAGATCACGGGCTACCTGAAAGAAAGTTATTCCGGCCTGAAGAACAGTTTTGAGGGTTTCCCCACTTCAGTCAATCAAAATTCCAATTCCGGCGAAGATACGGAACTGGAGAAAAGGATTTTTCCGGCGACAAATTAATCATTACCTATGCCTAAAAACAGGAAAAGAATCACTAAAAAATTTGTTCCCAGCCCAAGTCTTAAGGGCAAAGAAGCGGAGGTTTTGAAATCCGCGGAAAAAGGGGAGACCAATAATATCGGCCGCCTAGAAGCACGTTCGATCACAGACGAAATGGAAGAATCTTATTTGGACTATGCCATGTCGGTTATTATCTCGCGCGCCTTGCCGGATGTGCGGGACGGCTTGAAGCCGGTCCACCGCCGGATTTTATACGGCATGTGGAAAATCGGTCTGACGGCGTCCGCGAAATACCGGAAATCCGCCACGGTCGTCGGCGAAGTTTTGGGTAAATATCATCCGCATGGCGATGTCGCCGTTTATGATTCTATGGTTAGGATGGCCCAAGATTTTTCCTTGCGCTACCCCCTAGTAAATGGCCAGGGCAACTTTGGTTCTTTGGACGGCGATGGCCCGGCGGCCATGCGCTATACCGAAGCCAAACTGGCCAGAATCGCGGAAGAATTGCTTCTTGACTTGGAAAAAAATACCGTGGATTTTGTCCCCAACTATGACGGGACTCATAAGGAACCGAAGGTTCTGCCGGCCCTGCTTCCCAATTTTTTGCTCAATGGCACCGTCGGCATTGCGGTGGGAATGGCCACCAATGTTCCGCCGCATAACTTGGGAGAAGTGATTGACGGCATCGTTCATGTTATCGATCATCCTGAAGCGGATACCGAGGATTTGATGCAGTTCATCAAGGGTCCGGATTTTCCTACGGGCGGTCTGATCTATAACAGGGATGATATCAAACAGGCTTACGGCACGGGCCGGGGCGGCATTGTCATGCGGGCTAAGACGGAAATCGTTGAGGATAAAAACGGCGCCTACAAGATCATCATCAATGAGATACCCTATCAGGTGAACAAGGCCGTGCTGCTGGAAAAAATGGCGGATTTGGTCCGGGACAAAAAACTGGAAGGACTGAGGGATTTAAGGGACGAATCCGATAAAGACGGAGTGCGCATTGTCATCGAGCTAAAGAAAGAAGCTTACCCCAAGAAGGTTTTAAACAAACTTTTTTCCCTGACCCAATTGCAGGAAACTTTTCATGTTAACATGCTCGCGCTCGTTGATGGTTTGCAGCCGCGAGTTTTGAACCTGAAGATGGTTTTAGAGGAATACATCAAGCACCGTAAGGAGATCGTGACGCGCCGGACAGAGTTTGAATTGGAGCAGGCCAAATTACGGGCCCATATTTTGGAAGGATTGAAAATCTGCCTGGCCAAGCTTGAAGCCGTCATTCGTCTGATAAAAAATTCCAAAGATAAGGACCAGGCCAAGGTGAATTTAATGAAACGGTTCAAGCTATCGGAAATTCAGGCCAACGCCATCCTGGAAATGAAGCTCTCGCAATTATCAAATCTGGAGCGGCAGAAAATTTTAGACGAATTAAAGGAAAAACTGACCCTGATTAAAGAACTAAAGGGTATTCTAGCCTCCAAGGCGAAAATATTGGCGATCATAAAAAAAGAGCTGGCGGATTTAAGGCAGAAGTACGCCGATCCCAGAAAAACCGAAGTGGTGGCCAATCCCATCGGCAAGTTCACCCAGGAGGATTTAGTGCCGAACGAACCGGCCATTGTAATGATGACCCGTGACGGCTACATCAAGCGTTTAAGTCCGGAGACTTTCCGCACCCAAAGCCGCGGCGGCAAAGGGGTGATCGGCCTGACCACCAAAGAGGAAGATATCGTGGAAATGTTTTTGTCGACCACGACGCACGCGGATCTGTTGTTTTTCACCAGTCGCGGCAAGGTCTTTTCCTTGAAAGCCTATGATGTGCCGGCCGCTTCCCGCACGGCTAAGGGCCAGGCGGTCGTAAATTTCCTCCAGCTAGATTCCGCAGAGAAAGTTTCCGCCCTGCTGCCCCTGACCGAGCTTAAAGATTATAAATTTCTGGTGATGGTGACCCGCAACGGCGTGATCAAAAAAGTGGACATAAAGTTGTTTGAAGATATCAGGCGTTCCGGCCTCATCGCCGTCAAATTGAAAGAAAACGATGAGTTGAACTGGGTCAAGCCTTCAAACGGCCAGAGCGAAATAATCCTGGCCACCGCAGAAGGCCAGGCGATCCGGTTTAAGGAAAAAGACGTCCGGCCGATGGGGCGCGGGGCGGCCGGCGTCCGGGCCATTCGGCTAAAAGGCAAGGATATCGTGGCCGGCATGGATATCATCGATCTGGGGGAAGATACTTCTATTTTGCAGCTGGCGGTGGTCATGCAAAACGGTTTCGGCAAAAGAACAGGGGTGAAAAGCTATAAAGTTCAGCATCGCGGCGGCAGCGGTGTTAAAACAGCGAAGATAACTCCGAAGACCGGCCGCATCATCTCCGGCTTTATCGTCAATCAAAAGCTGGAAAAAGAAGATCTGATCATCATCTCCCGCAAAGGCCAGGTCATCCGATTGCCCTTAAAAAGCGTTTCTGTTTTAGGACGGGCCACTCAGGGCGTGAGGCTGATGCGTTTTTCCGAAAAGGATGACGCGGTTGCTTCCGTTACATTTATTTAACAACTAACATCAATATTATTTTATGTCAGTTCCCTCCAAAAGAAGACCAAGAAGTGAAGCCGGCGGGCGCGCGTTTCACCTGCGTTTGAAAAAAAGAATGTTGATAGCCTGTTCCCATTGTAAAAAGGAGATACCGACGCACCGGGTCTGTCCTTTCTGCGGCTATTACAAGGGAAGAGAAGTTATTCACATCAAATTAAAAAAGGAAAAAGGCAAAAAGCATAAAGAGAAGGCTGACCAGAATGAAAAAGTCCCAGCCAAAGAAAATAAGCCGGAAAAAAAGTCCAAAGAAAAAAAATAATACACAAATCCGGCTGAACCCGTAATATCCTTTTTTATAAATACACCAGTACTTTTTCGGACTGGCGGCAGTTTTATTTTAGCCGAGAGCCAGCTAAATATGGTAGATTGCTTATATCATCCGTTCTATTTTTCATTTTCTTCTGTTTATTGCCGACTTGAAAATATTTCTCCGATATTATATCCTAAAAGCAGGGTCAAATATTTTTTTAAACCTATGTCAAACCGTCATTTATCCCGTACGATCGCCATGCAGACGCTTTATGAGTGGGATTTTAACGAGAGAAAAGACCAGGATTTGACCGATAACATAAAAATAAATGCCCATGAATTCGCGCCGGATTTTGATGATGAGGGTTTTGCCCGCTCAATCGTCGAGGGGGTGAAGAAAAATATCGAGCAGATCGACCGTTTAATCACGAAATACGCCCCGGAGTGGCCCCTAGACCAAATTACGATCGTCGACCGCAATGTTCTCCGCATCGGCATCTACGAATTGAAATTTTCCGCCGATATTCCGCCCAAAGTCGCCATCAATGAGGCCATTGAATTAGCCAAGGGTTTTGGCGGCGAATCATCAGGCAAGTTCGTAAACGGGGTGCTAGGGGCGATTTTCCGCGACGAGGGCGGCGAGGAAAATCAAAAAAAATCAGACAAATAGCGTTAATAGCCGGACTTAAGGGATTGAAAATCAATCTTTTGTGTCTGGCGGTTAGGAAACGGAAAATGAAGGATTTTTCCCAATTAGAGAAAAAAATCGGCCTTAAGTTCAAAAAAAAGGACCTGCTTAAACAGGCCATGGTTCATCGTTCTTACCTGAACGAGAACCCCACTTTCCCTTTGCCGCATAACGAAAGGCTGGAATTTTTAGGCGACGCCGTTTTAGAACTGGTGGTCACTTTGTATCTGTATAAGAATTTTCCCAATCCGGAAGGGGATCTGACCAATTTCCGGGCGAGCCTGGTCAATACCCGGATGCTGGCGAAAATGGCCGAAAATCTGGGTTTTGACGATTATTTATACTTAAGCAAGGGCGAGGCGAAAGACGATAAATCAAAAGCCCGGCAGACGATCTTGGCCAATTCTTTTGAATCAGTGGTCGGCGCTATTTATCTTGATCACGGGTTTGGGCAGGCGGAAAACTTTATCAAAGAGAAGCTGCTTAAGGAACTGCCGGACATCTTGAAGGAAAGAAAATACCTGGACGCCAAGAGCAAATTGCAGGAGATAGTCCAGGCCAAAATCGGAGTGACCCCGGCCTACAAGGTGATCGATGAGTGGGGGCCCGATCACAACCGCCGTTTCAAAATCGGCGTCTTTTTCGGCCGCGAGTCGGTGGCCGAAGGAGAAGGGTATTCCAAGCAGGAGGCCCAGATGACGGCGGCGGAAAACGCCCTAAAAACGAAAGGTTGGCTCTAATTTTATGGATTTAGGCCTGACACTTGTATTAATCATTTGCGGCCTGATAATGATGGCCGGACTTTTCAGCATCATTTTTCCTTATTTACCGAGCATTCCCCTGATCTGGCTGGGGATTTTTTTATTCGCCGTGGCCAACAAATTCGAGAAAATTGACGAGAAATTTCTGCTCTTGATGACCGTTCTGCTTTTGGTGGTGATATTATTGGATTACATGACCGATTATTGGGGGGCCAAAGGTCTTGTTTTCAGCTTCTGGGCCATCTTAGGGGCGGTGATCGGCGGCCTCATCGGCTCTCTTTTCAATATTATTTGGGGCTTGATTCTCGGTCCCCTGGTCGGCGCTTTGCTTGGAGAAATCATGTCCGGCCAGGACCTGGCTTTTGCCATAAAAACGAAAAGATACACCATAATTTGCTATGTCGCCGGCACCATTATCAAAATAAGCGTGGGGGTGGCGATGGTCGGGCTTTTTATCTGGAAATTAACCAGTTGAAATTGATAAAATTATTAGAAATCGCAAATCCGCCTATACAAGGCGTTTTTTGGCCTAAAAAAAGTCCGGCCTATTAAGGTTTTCTGGCCGGACAAAAGATCACTGCTTTAAGAACGAAGCAGACGGGAATAAAAGTCATGTATCAACTGCGCGGTTAATTGTTGCAAGGTTAGGCGCATTTTTTCCATTCTTCTGTTGGTCGCGGCCGTTATCTCGTCGTCCGTGAAACCCATGGCCGCCAGTTCATCATAAAGATTGAATTGAGCGCCTCGCCGGCTTTTTTCTAAAAGTATCTCCATGGCTCCGTCAATCAATAGTATTCGAAAGTCTTTGATCGTAATGCTCATTTTCACCTCGCAGGTTATGGGTAAAGAGCAATCTAAAATTATCTAATCTCATTTTATCATATTTGTCAAGATTTGACCTTCTTGCTAAGATAAAATACTTTGTACATTGAAAGCTAAGTAGTTTTTTAAGGGCAGAATTGAAGGGAGGTTCTGAATTTAGATAGGTTATTAATTCATGGGTCAAACAGAGGATGAGGCCTGAAAGGAGAGGAAGATGAAGAATTTTGCCGATCGGCTTATTGAGGCCATCCAGGCCAAAAAGTCCTACCTTTGTGTGGGGCTTGATCCTCAGCTGCGGTATTTCCCGCCGCTTCTGCTGAAGAATTGTGCTTCGTTGGGCGAGATGGGAGGCGTGGGAGAAGCCATCTTGACTTTCAATCGCTCCATCATCAACGCCACGGCCGAATACGCCGCCTGCTACAAGACGCAGATGGCTTTTTACGAGCAGTACGGTCCGACGGGCATCTGGGCTTTTCAGGAAACCGTCAGATACGCTCACGAGAAGGGAGAGCTGGTCGTCGAAGACGCCAAGCGGGGGGACGGCGGCGACACGGCCGAAGCCTATGCCGAGGGTCATCTCGGGCTGATCGATGTCATCGGTCCCGACGGGGAACTCGTCAAAGCGAGATCCCCATACGATGTGGACGCGATCACCATCCACGACTGGATAGACGAGCCTTGTCACGAGCCCTTTATCAGAGTGGCTGTCCGTGAAGGCAAGGGCGTATTCGTCGTGGACAAGACTTCCTTCAAGCCGGCTTCGCGTTTCCAGGAGATGGCGGACGCCGACGGCGAAAAAGGCTGGGTCAAGATGGCAAAGGTCATCAAGGTCCTGGGTGAAAGCCTGAAGGGTGAACACGGCTATTCTCCCATCGGCGTGGTGATGGGCGCCACTTATCCGGAAGAAGCCAAACTCATGAGAGAACTGCTGCCGGAGGCGTTCAAACTCATCCCCGGTTTTGGTGTCCAGGGCGGCGGGGCGGATGAAGCGGTCGTCTGCATCAATCCGGACGGATTCGGCATCCTCCCCAACAATTCCCGGGGCACCAACTATGCCTGGCATCCGAAGTTCAAATCGGAATTCCAAGGCGATCCCATGAGCTATATCATATCGTCGGCCAGGGAAACGAAGAAGTGTCGCGACGCCCTCAACGCGGCGGTGCTGAAGAAGAACGGTTCTTTGCCCTGGTAGCAAGTGATCGTAAACCCTAACCCTTTTAAGGGGGTGAAAGAAAATGGATGAGGAAGAAATCCTGCAAGTCTTTGAGAGATCGGGCGCCTTGTTGCGGAATACTCACGTGGTTCTGACCAAAAAGGAATTTCCCAAGGGTTCCGGCGACCTGCACTGGTTCCACAGCGATCAGTACGTGAACAAGGACGCTCTTTTCACCCGGCCTCATGATCTAGCGTGTCTCGGCGCGGAAATTGCCGAACACTATGACGGTCGGGGGATTGAAATCGTCGTCGGACCGGCGGTCGGCGCGGTCGGCCTTTCTCTATTGGTCGGCTCCAATCTCCAGCTTCTTGAAGAAGATGAAAGTCGCGTAATCCCCGTATACGCGGAGAAAGGGGTGGATGGAGAATTTATCATTCGGGGTTATTTTGCCACTCTTATTCCTGGCAAGAGAGTGCTGGTTGTGGAAGACGTGGCTTCTTCCGGGGGTTCGGCCAAGCGGGTTGTGGAGGCGGTCAGAAAAGCGGAAGGAATCGTTGATGATGTCGCTTTCCTCTGGAACCGCGGTCGGGTGACGCCTGCTGATCTGGGAGTGAACGAAGTTTTTTCTCTCCTGGAATCAGAGATGCCGATGTTTATCGCCGAAGAGGATGGCCAGTGTCCGCTCTGCCGGGACAGGATCCCGATTGACAAGCGCGTCGGCAAGTGGAAAGAATATCTCGAAGAAAAAGCCAGAGGTGACAGCCGTTTTGCCGACTGGTGTCGCAGTTTGCTCCATTTCAACGAGAAGATTTAACCTTCAAGCGAACCCGCTCGACTTCAAGAGAGCGGGTTTTTTTATAGGCAAAAAAATCTATTGACATATAAAAAACAATGTGTTAAGATGGCGTATTCAAATACTTACTAGTTCCTTATTTGTGCTCATTATAGAAGGGAGAAATCCAATGGATAAGAAAATACTGTTGCTATTAAATCGTTCGGTGCAAATGGATTCAGGGAGCGCCATCCTTTACGGAGGCAAAGAATTTGAAGTCATGACTTTTGAAGACGGCGACGAGGCAATTAACATGGCTCGCGACTGGCAGCCTGATTTTATCCTGGTTGATATCATTACCCCGAAACTCGACGGCTACGAAGTCTGCCGGATTATCAAAGGAAATCCGCTCACCAGACATATTCACGTGGTGCTTGTCACCGGTCATGACCGCGAAATAGACAAGCGGCTGGGCCAGCAAGTTGGGGCGGCCGGCAATTTGGTCAGACCGGTCAACGCCATGAGACTGATTGAGCTTATCAACCGGATTCTGGCTTTGCCAGGCTAGAAAATACAGAGTTGACGCCTATCTCACAATTTAGGATAAGAAAGTAAACCCGCGGCCAAGAAAAAGCAGCGGGTTTTTTTATCCACAATAATAGTATTTGACAATCAAATTCATTTCCTATAACATAAGATAACTGTTGTTCAAAAAATAAGTGGGCGTAGCTCAACGGTTAGAGCGCCTGACTCTAAATCAGGATGTTGTTGGTTCAAATCCAATCACCCACTCCAGATTTTCTTGCTCTTTAGCGTTGTCCCAGTAGCTCAGCGGTAGAGCGCCTGACTCTAAATCAGGCAGTCGGAGGTTCAACTCCTCTCTGGGACTCCAAATTTTGAGGCTGGCAGGAAAAGCGATAAAAAAACCGCAGACTCTCCGCTAATCCTGGTCAGCCTTTTTCTATTGGCAAAACCAGGAAAATCTAGTAAAATAATAGGAAAGGGCGATTGTCGCCTTTTCTCATTTTTACGTTATGTATTTAAAGAAACTGGAAATTCAGGGTTTTAAATCGTTTGCCCATAAATCGGTCTTGGAATTCAACCCCGGTATCACTTGTGTGGTGGGCCCGAACGGTTCCGGCAAATCAAACGTGGCGGATTCCATCCGCTGGGTGATGGGCGAGCAGAGCCTTAAGGTTTTGCGCGGCAAAAAATCCGAAGACGTGATTTTCGCCGGCTCCGACAAAAAAACCCGGTTGTCTTCCGCCGAGGTGTCTTTGCATATCGATAATCGGGATCATTCCATGCCCATTGATTATGACGAAGTGGTGATCACCCGCCGGGTCTACCGCGACGGTTTGGGCGAATATTTGATAAATAAAAAACCCGCCCGGCTGCAGGACATTTTGCTTTTATTGGCTAAAGCCAATTTCGGCCAGCGGACTTATTCCATCATTGCCCAAGGCATGATCGATTATTTCATTATGGCTTCCCCGCGCGAACGCAAAGAGCTTTTCGACGAGGCGGCCGGCGTGAGGCAGTATCAGATCAAGCGGGATCAGGCGATCTTAAAACTTGACCACACTAAGGAAAATTTGGGCCAGGTGGAAGTTTTGCTCAATGAAATTTCTCCGCGCCTGCGTTCATTGACCCGGCAGGTTCACCGCTGGGAAAGAAAAGAGGAGATCGAAAAGAACTTGCGGGAAAAACAGATCGGCTATTATAATTTTTTATACCAGGATATTTTCCAGAAACACGAAGAAGCGCAAAATAATTTTTTAACCCTGGAAAAAGAAAGGCAAAAAGTTAAGGAAGAAATCGATCAGCTTCATGGGCGGCTGGAGGGTCTGGCCAAGGAAAGCACCCGGGGGGAATTATTCACTGAACGGCAAAAAGAATACCAAAAGATTCTGGACCAAAAAAACTCTTTGGCTCAGGAAAAAATGGTTTTGGAGGGTCAAATGGAGCTGGATCTGGTCGCGACCGGCGGCAGCGACCTGAATTACTGGCGCAAGAAAAAAGAAGAGGTGGGCCATAAACTTGGCGATTTGAGAACCGAGACCAAGATTATTGAAGAAAAAATAAAGATACTAGAGCCTAAATTAGAGGAAAGGATCCGCCAGCAAAAAGAAATATTGGGGGAGTGTGATAAAATAGAGCATCGTTTGAAGATAGTCCAGGAAAAAATGGCCGGTCAGGAACCCCTGGATTTTACCGGGATAAAAAATGAATTGAACCAGCTGTATCTTTTACAGCAGGATTTCATCAAAAAAATCAGCGAAACAAGCGAACTGGAGGGCTTAAAGACGATCAAAAAAGAGGCCGAGAAGATCAAGGAAAGGATGGCCTTGTTTTTGGAAAAAGTGAAGTCTTCTTCCCCCACCTCCCCGAAAGAAATCATTGGCCTGCAAAATGCGCTTAGCGAGCAAATCAGAAAAAGAGACATTCTCGTCAATGAAGTCAATGACATGAAGGTGGAAATGGAAGTAAAGCGGGAAATACTCAGCAATAGGCTTAAAATAAGCCAGGAGACAGAAAATGAATTAGCGGCCCTGGATCGTCAGATTGAGCGTTTTGCCGCCGGAACAAAGGAAGAAAAAAACAGCCGTTTAGCCGGCCAGAAAAAAGAACTGGAAGGAAAGATCGCGGCGGCGGATAAGGAATTGGCCGAAGCCCAAAAAAGAATCAACGCTTTTAATGACGAGGAACAGCAGAAAAAGGACAGTCTTTTCGCCCTGCAAAAGGATTTTCGCCTCAAACAGGAAGGTTTGAATGAAATTGCCAACAAGATAAATAGTTTTAAGGTGGAACTGGCCCGTTTTGAAACGAAAAAAGAGGATTTAGAGCATGAAGTAAAGGAGGAATTGCCGGAAAACCACTGGCCGGCTGTGTTTAGGGAGAAAAGACCGGTTGTTGAGGGCTTTAATAAAACGGAAGATGAAAATGAGATCTTGCGGCTCAAGCATCAGATCGGTCTGATCGGCGGGATCGACGAAAATACGGAAAATGAATACAAAGAAACTAAAGAGAGATATGATTTTTTAAAGACCCAGTCGGATGATCTAAATAAATCTCTTCTGGATCTTGAGAAAGTCATCGCGGATCTGGACCGGACCATCGAGCAAAGATTTAACCAGTCATTTGAGAAAATAAACGAGCAATTCGGCAAATACTTCAAGGTTTTGTTCAATGGCGGCCAGGCCAAACTTAGCCTGATTAAGGAAGAATTAAAGGAGGATGAGGAGGAATTAGAGGTGATCGATGAAAAATCCGCCGGAGGCGGATCCGCCTTAGGCGGAGAAAAAGAAAAAAAGACCGCTGAGGAAGAAATGCCGGAAGCGGCCGAGAAGAAGAAAAAGTCGGAAAAAGTGGTCGCCGGAGTGGAGATAATGGCTACCCCGCCCGGTAAAAAGTTAAAGAATATCAACATGCTTTCCGGCGGGGAAAGAGCCTTAAGTTCGATTGCCTTGATTTGCGCCATCCTGGATAATAATCCTTCGCCCTTTGTCGTGCTGGACGAGGTGGACGCCGCCCTAGACGAAGCCAATTCTATTAAATTTGCCAGCATTGTGGGAAACTTGAGCAAGAAAAGCCAGTTTATTGTGATCACTCATAATCGGGCGACCATGGAAAAGGCGAATATTCTTTACGGCGTGACCATGGGCGATGACGGCGTGTCTAAGCTCCTTTCCATAAAAATGGAGGAAGCGGAAGAGGTGATAAATCAGCACGGCAACCGTTAAATAGCAAAAAACAAGCCAATATCAGATATGGGTTTCTTTTTATTTTTTTAAATGGAAGTGACGCGCAGCACTTCTTCCAAGGTGGTGATTCCCGCCGCGGCTTTCATGATTCCTTTTTCCCGTAAGCTTTTCATGCCCTTGATTTGCGCTTGTTCAAATATGGTCTGATAGGGAGCGCGGGAAATAATTAGGGATTTTAGCTCGTTATCCAGGTTCAATATCTCAAAAATAGCCGTGCGGCCGAGGTAGCCCGCCGCGCCGCATTTTTGGCAGCCTCTTGATTTTACGAGGTTTATTTCTTTGAAGTTTTCCAGGCTGAATTCCTTGATCAAGGCCGGGGTCGGTATGATTTTTTCGGCGCAATGCGGGCAGACGACCCTAACCAGGCGCTGGGCGATGATACCGATGGTGGCCGAACTGATTAAGACCGGTTCAACGCCGATATCCACCAATCGGGAAATCGCCCCGACGGCGTTATTGGTGTGAAGGGTGGTCAAGACCAGGTGCCCGGTGAGGGCGGCCCGGACGGCGATATCGGCCGTGTCGCGGTCGCGGATTTCGCCAAGCATGATGATATCCGGATCTTGCCGGAGCAATGAGCGCAAACCAGAAGCGAAGGTCAGGCCGTTATCCGGATCAATCTGGGTCTGCCGGATCAAGGGCAATTGATATTCCACGGGATCTTCCAGGGTGACAATGTTTTTTTCGATGGTGTTTAAGGTATGAAGCGTCGAATATAGGGTGGTGGTTTTGCCGGAGCCGTTCGGGCCGGTGACAAAGATAATCCCGTAAGGTGTCGCTATCATTTTTTTGTACAAGGCATACTCTTCCTCTGAAAAACCCAGGTGTTCCAGGCCGAGCATTATCTGGGTTTTATCAAGAAGTCGCAAGGAGACATTTTCGCCATAAAGAGTGGGAAAGATAGAAACCCTCAGGTCAAGCTCTTTTTTGTCTAGTTCAAAACTGATCCGTCCATCCTGGGGCTTGCGGCGTTCAGCGATGTCCAGGTCGGCTAACACCTTGATCCTGGAAACGAGCGGTTCCAGAAAGGAAACAGGATGGTTGGCCACTTCCCTTAGAATACCATCAATTCTGAACCTGATTCTCAATCTTTCGTTTTCCGGCTCAAGATGGACGTCAGAGGCATGATAGGTTAACGCCGCCCTCACTATTTCATTCACCATTTTTATGATCAATCCGGATTCCGATTCTGTTTTATTGCTTTTTCCCATAAGATTGTCGCCTTAATACGATTTAATCTTATCTTTTTTCACTTTTTTCGTCAAAGCCCTTACCTTGACAGTTTAATCCATTTCATTTATCATGTAAGAAAGACTTATTAAGCTTTCATTATGCTTATCATCCGTTTAAGCCGTCAGGGAAAGAAAAATGAGCCGTATTTTCGGCTGATTATCAACGAAAAAACCAAAGACACAGTCGGCGACTACCTGGAGTCACTCGGTTTTTATGATCCGAGAAAAAAAATTCTGAAAATGAACGAGGAAAGAATAAAATATTGGCTTTCCAAAGGCGCCCAGGCTTCAGGCACTGTGCATAATATTTTAGTGACCAGAGGCCTCATTTCCGGAAAGAAGATAAAAAAGGGCGGGAATAAAAAAGAAGAAATAAAAGTGGAAGGGCAGGCGGAAAAGAAAACCGGTACAGGTCCGCAGGCCGCGCCGGCGGAAAATACTGCAACTCCGAAAGAAGAGAAAAAAGAAAAGGCTAAGGTTTCTGAAGAGAAACCGGCCGAAAAAAAGTGAAGGTTTAATAATATTTTTCCGGATAGATAAAACTTGACAGCATTATTCCATTTGGTACATTAAAGATAGAGAGTATTTGATAAACCAGTCTGTTTTTACCGGTTTAAGGTAAATCGGTCGGTGAAAAGGTCGGCAGCACTGGTAAACCAAAATGTAAGGAAGCATATGGCAAAGTACAAAGATCAGGAATTTGTGGAATACGTGGTTAAAGCCTTAGTGGACAAACCCGAGGATGTCAAAACCGATCGGGCTGTCGATGAGATGGGCGTCTTAATCACCCTGAAAGTAAACCAGGAAGATTTGGGCCAGGTCATCGGCCGTCAGGGTCAAACCGCGAAATCCATCCGCACGCTTCTCCGTGTCGTAGGCGCCAAGAATCATGCCCGCGTCAACCTCAAGATTTATGAACCGGAGGGCAGCCGCCGACCGCCAAGAATGGTCCGCGAAGATTCAGCCGCGAATGAAGATACGTCCGCGGTAGACGACTTAAAACTTTAGAATCGTCGAAATAAAAAAGACAAGAACCGTAATTCGTGATAAAATGTAATTACGGTTTTTGTTAATATTTTGACTATGCAATTCGATATTCTTACGATTTTCCCGGCCATTTTCTCCTCATTTTTAAAGGAGAGCATTTTTAAAAAGGCGCAGGAAAAAAAACAGGTGAAAGTCAATCTTCATGATTTCCGTCGTTTCGCGGCCGGCCGCCATCGGACGGTTGATGATAAGCCTTACGGCGGGGGGCCAGGCATGATTTTAAAAGTGGAGCCGCTTTATGCCTGTTTAAAAACAATCAAAAGAAAAAAGAAGACAAAAGTAATTATTTTGAGCGCCAAGGGAAAAATGTATGATCAGAAAATAGCGCAAAGATTAAGCCGCGAGGAGCAGCTAATTTTTCTTTGCGGACGCTACGAAGGTATTGACGAAAGAATAAAAAAATTCGCCGACCTGGAACTTTCTTTGGGGCCTTATGTGACCATGGGCGGCGAGGTGGCGGCGATGGTGATGATGGAATCAATCGCCCGGCTCATCCCCGGGGTCTTGGGCAAACATATCTCCTTGGAAGAAGAAAGTTATTCCCAAAATTTGAAATATTTGGAATATCCCCAATATACCCGGCCGCCCGTTTTCAAAGGAGCAAAAGTTCCCGCTGTTCTCCTTTCCGGCGATCATAAGAAAATCAAAGGCTGGCGGGATAAATCGGCTAAAACAATCATATGACCATTATTCCCCGGGGTCTTTCAGAAATATTAAAAAATCGTCATTTTTTAAAACTTTGGCTCTCCCAAGTTTTGTCTATGACGGCCGGCGATATGCTGACCTTTTTGCTGGCAATCCGCATTTATCAGCTGACCAATAATAATTTTATCGTCAGTGTCTATATCGCCCTGGTGGGCATACCGCCCGTCGTTTTTTCCGTGATTGCGGGGGCGTATGCCGATAATCACAACCGGAAAAGGATTCTCGCCGTTTCAAACTTGTTACGCGTCGGTATTTTGTTTTTGTTTTTAGCCTTTCATGCCAACCCCTATATTTTGATGGCCTTGGCTTTTTGTATCGCGACTGTTTCCCAGTTTTTCGGACCGGCGGAAAGCGCCACTATCCCCAACCTTGTGCGGCGAGACCAGTATTACCTCGCGAATTCGATGTTCATGTTTACGAATTACACCGCTTTTTTAATCGGTTATTCGTTGGCTGGTCCGGCTTTATTCTATTTGAAAGACCAGACAATTTTCGTCGTATTATTGATAATGTACATAGTGGCTTTTGGCGCGAACTATTTATTGCCGTCTCAAAGCCAGCATCTTTTAATGAAAAAGGAAGCGGGGGTCTATGGGAACGCATTGAAGAAAATTTTTCACGATATTGGCGAAGGATTTAAGATATTAAAGAATAATAAGCCCGTGCTTTTTTCCATTATTCAGATGGCCATTGTTTTTTCCGCGGAAAGAGCCGTGATCGCTTTATTCCCCGATCTCGCCTCTAAATATTTTCATTTCAGCGTGGCGGAATTGAGCTACTATTTGGTCTTGCCGGTCGGGATAGGAGCATTCGCCGGCGCCGTTCTCGTCAATCAGATTAAGAAAAGATTTGCCAAAAGAAAAATAATAAACTGGTCTCTGATCGTCGATGGTATTGTTCTGCTCGCCATCCCCTTTTATTATTTCGCCTTGAATCTCGGCCCTGTTTATCTGAAGATCGCCACCTGTTCGCTGGGTTTTGCCTCGGGTTTGGTCGATGTCTTTATCATCGTTACGGCCCAGACCTTGATTCATGAGTCAACCGCCGATGAAAGCCGGGGCCGGATCTTTGGCAATTTAATGGGCGTCGTTAATTTGGTCAATGTCCCCGTGGTTTTAGTGGTCGGTTTTTTGGCCAGTTTTTATCCGGTCACGACCATTATCGGCATTGTCGGACTGATTGTCACGGTTTTCGGCCTGAGCTGCCGGTTTTTTTATAAGAGAAACTTGCGCTTAAAGGCGTCTGATCCTTAATTGCTTGACAAGCGCCATCTTTTGATATATTATAAATATGCTCTTTGAATTAGGTCGAAATTTAACTAAAATTAGCCAAAAAGGAGAACAAAATCTTCTTCTTATTCTTAATAATTCGATTTTGAGTTTTTTTTGAGAAAAAACAGTGATCTCTAAAATATTTTTCGGGGCTCTCTGTTTTTTCTTGATTTAATTTTAGCGGCCGACCTTGACAACTAAAACGTGATAGAAATGGGTTCACGAAATCAATTAAACATACTTTAGCAAGTGGTGGAGAAATGAAAGGAGGATGTTTGAGGACCAGCATGTTCTTTTTATAAAATAACAGCTGATGTATCCTATCTTCTCCTTTCATTCTTCCATCACTTGTGTAAAGTCAACAAAATTTTTCACTTTTTGAAAAGTTTACCGCGAGCTATTGAGTGGCTTGCGTTTAATCTTTTCAAATTTTACTTGAGAGTTCGATCCTGGCTCAGGATGAACGCTGGCGGCGTGTTTAAGGCATGCAAGTCAAGGGGGCTCCGTAGCAATACGGAGCAACCGGCAAACGGGAGAGTAACACATTGGTAACCTACCTCTGACTCGGGCATAACTTCGCGAAAGCGGAGCTAATTCCCGATGCACTCCGTATGTAATTCATACGGCGTAAAGGTTTACTGGTCAGAGAGGGGCCTATGGCTCATCAGCTAGTTGGTAGGGTAATGGCCTACCAAGGCGAAGACGAGTAGCGGGTGTGAGAGCACGACCCGCCCCACTGGGATTGAGATACTGCCCAGACTCCTACGGGAGGCTGCAGTCAAGAATCTTCCTCAATGGGCGAAAGCCTGAAGGAGCGACGCCGCGTGACTGAAGAAACCCTTCGGGGTGTAAAGGTCTTTTCTTAGGAAAAAATTTACGTGATGGTACCTAAGGAATAAGAGGCTGCTAACCTCGTGCCAGCAGCAGCGGTAATACGAGGGCCTCGAGCGTTATCCGGATTTATTGGGTGTAAAGAGTTCACAGGCGGCTGATTAAGTCTTCGGTTAAAACTTAATGCTCAACATTAAGAAGGCCGGAGATACTGGTCGGCTAGAGGGTAGAAGAGGCAGGCGGAATAGCCGGTGTAGTAGTAAAATGCGTTAATATCGGCTAGAACACCAAAGGCGAAGGCAACCTGCTAGGATACCCCTGACGCTATAAGAACGAAAGCGTGGGTCGCGAATGGGATTAGATACCCCAGTAGTCCACGCTGTAAATTATGGATGCTAGACATGGGGAGTATCGACCCTTCCCGTGTCGTTAAGTCAACACCTTAAGCATCCCACCTGGGAAGTACGGCCGCAAGGCTAAAACTCAAAGGAATTGACGGGAACCCGCACAAGCGGTGGAGCATGTGGTTCAATTCGACAATAAGCGAGGAACCTTACCAGGGCTTGAAATCTAGCTGCACGTCTCCCGAAAGGGAGAAAGCCTTCGAGGGTGCTAGACAGGTGCTGCATGGTTGTCGTCAGCTCGTGTCGTGAGATGTCGGGTTAAGTCCTTTAACGAGCGCAACCCCCATCAGATGTTAAATTATTCATCTGAAACCGCTGTCTTTAAGGCAGAGGAAGAAGGGGATGACGTCAAATCAGCATGGTCCTCTGACGCCCTGGGCCACACACGTGCTACAATGGCCGGTAACAACGGGTCGCTAAGTCGTAAGACGGAGCTAATCCATTTAAACCCGGCCCCAGTTCAGATTGAGGGCTGCAACTCGCCCTCATGAAGCAGGAATCGCTAGTAACCGCGAATCAGCTATGTCGCGGTGAATACGTTCTCGGGTTTTGTACACACCGCCCGTCACGCCAAGAGAGTCGGTAATACCCAAAGTCCCCCTACGGGGATTAAGGCAGGACCGATGATAGGGGCGAAGTCGTAACAAGGCACGCGTAGCGGAAGCTGTGCGTAGATCACCTCCTTTCTAGGGAGTAAACTAGAAGGTTAATCCATCAAGATTAATCTCAATACGGTCGGTCTTCGAGAAAATTTTTCGAAGATATGACCCATTTCTATCACATTCTAGTTGTCAAAGAGGCGTCAAGACGGGTCAAGAGTTGATTTTTCCCGTCTTTTTTGATAGATTATTTATATACTTTTGCCCCGCACAAATTCCTTTTGGAATTATGCGGTGTAGGGAGCGCGGACGATGGAGGCAGATGGTGGGCGCGTAGCTCAGTTGGTTAGAGCGCGTCACTGATAATGACGAGGTCATAGGTTCGATTCCTATCGCGCCCACCATTTGCCTCTTAATAGCGTCACTGACTCGTCCCGCACCAAATGCCTGTGAAAATTTGCCTGGGTAGCTCAGTGGTAGAGCGAAGGACTGAAAATCCTTGCGTCGCCAGTCCGATTCTGGCCCCAGGCATTTGGTGCGGGATAAAATCCGGACTATAAATATTAAAGAAAATCCTGGAGCCTGCCCCGCACTTTGAGCAAAGCGAAATAGTGCGGGGTCGCCAGTCCGCCGTGAACTACTAAAGAGTTCACGACGCCATGTACCCTTTAGTGGTACATGGCGATTCTGGCCCCAGACATCAACATTTTTAAAATTTTACTATGAATAAAAAGCCTCTTATCACTTTTACCAGTGATTTTGGCGTTCAATCACAGGGCGTGGGGATGATGGAGGGAGCCGCTTTTAATATAAATCCAGAGATAAAGGTGATTCATCTAGCGCATGGCATTCCGGATTTCGATATTATCACTGGGGCGCGGATACTAGAGACAGTTTTTTATTTACCGGTCGGTTTTCATGTTTGCGTGGTGGATCCCGGCGTAGGCGGGAAGAGAAAATGTTTGGCCATAAAGGTAAAAAGAGGCGATTATCTAATTGGTCCGGATAACGGCGTATTGATTCCCGCCGCCAGAAGATTAGGCGGGGTTGAAAAAGTGGCCGAGTTGCAAAATAAAAAATACATGGCCCCTTGCGTGTCTCCCATTTTTCACGGCCGCGATATTTTTGCGCCGGCCGCCGCCTGGCTTTCGCGGGGAGTAAAATTAGAAGAGTTGGGGCCCATACTGGACCGGCAGGCATTGGCCGCGGCTCCCTACGAAGAAGCGACGGCCAAAGGCAATATTATTGAGGCAAGGATTATTTCCGTCAATAAATTCGGTTCAATTCATCTTAATATCACCCATCAATTATGGGGCGAGTGGAAATTGAATTTTCAAGACGTGGTCCAGCTCGAATTTGGCGAATGTAAATTGCGCCTACTGGTCGTTAATGTTTTCGGGGATGTTATGGTCGGCGAACCATTGATCATGAAAGATGATTATGGCCGAATTCAAGTTTCCATTAACCAGGGTTCATTCGCCGATGAATACCCGATTGAAATAGGGCAAAAAGTACTAGTGAAGAAATTAAAATAACGGGGCGTAGCGCAGTTGGCTAGCGCGCCTGCTTTGGGAGCAGGAGGTCGCGAGTTCAAATCTCGCCGCCCCGACCAGTCATTCTCATGAAATATATATACATAATTCTCTTATTGGCAGTTTTGGGCGCAAGCCTATTTTTTGGAATAAGAGAATTTACGGCCTCTAATAATAGAAATACAAATATTAATCCTAATACAAATATTAATCAAGGTTTCAATCAAAACACCAATCAAGCAGTTAATGCGGGCCCGGAAAATAATAATATCAATATCCCGACGGAAGTCATTAATGCCAATATTGCGGTTGAATCGGTCCAGGGAGTTAGGCCGGAAATTACCAGGGGTAATACCGAAAAAAAGCAGGTTATCTTTACTTTTGACGCCGGATCGGGCATTCAGTCAGCGCAAAAAATATTGGACACCTTGAAAAATCATAATTTAACGGCCACTTTTTTTCTGACCGGCAAATGGATAGAAAAAAATCCGGATCTGGTGGAAAAAATGAGCGTCGCCGGCCATGAAATTTTCAACCACACTTATGATCATCCGCACCTGACCCAGATTTCCGACGCAGAAATTGCGGATGAGCTTAAAAAAATGGATGATCTGATGCTTTATTACACTAATCAAACGACGAAACCATATTTCCGACCGCCTTACGGGGACAGGAATGCCCATGTTGTGGAAATTGCCGGCAACCAAGGCTACACATCCGTTTTTTGGACGGTAGACGCTTTGGACTGGGAAGAAAGTACGGGTATGACCGCCGCCAAGGTTAAAGACAGAATTATTTCAAAGTTAGCGCCGGGCAACATTTACCTGATGCACGTGGGCGACAATATTACCGGCGAGATTTTGGAAGAAATGATCCAAAAAATCCAGAATCAGGGTTACAAAATCGTCAGTCTGACCGAAGGGTTAAAATAGATAAAATTGGCTTGTCATAGAGACAAATTTATGGCATGCTTATGGCATGCCTGTTTTAGATTTTATCAAAGAAAATTCAAGCAGAGAGCCTGTAGGCGGTATATATAATTTTTTGCCCCCGGATTTGGACAAGATCAAAGCGATTGAAGTTGACACGTACTCGCAAAGGGCGGAGAAATTTAACGAAGAAAAGATTTTGAAGGGTAGCTTTTCCGAATTAAAACTATTTACTCCGATTTTTAACCAGGGAAAAGAAGGCAAATTGTTTTTGGAAATCGGAGGCGGTGACGGCCGTTTCGCCCTTCAATTAATGAAGCAGGGCTATAAGGTGGTGGAAACGGATATTGCTCCGGGTTCTGTTAAAAAAGCCCGCTATTTCGCAAAAAAACTGGGAGTGGCGGAGAATAACTATTTTATGGCGGTAGACGCGGAAAATCTGCCTTTTGATAGCGAGGTGTTTGACGGGGTATTTATGGTCGCTTCCCTGCACCATTTACCGGATTTCAGAAAGGCTCTAGCCGAAATTTACCGTGTGACGAAAAAAGATTCTCCGGTTTTGATCCTGCGCGAACCGGCCAGCTGGTTCCATTATGTTTTTTGGCCGATCATTGTCAGTTTCCGCGGGCTTATCAGAAGAAGGAATAAAGGCGAAGCAAAATCGCTGGCCGATGATGTGACGATGGGTTTTTCCCGCGGCAAATTAAAAAGAATATTTGCGGCCGCCGGTTTTACCGAAATAAAAATAACGCCGGTCGATTATTTGCGTAAATATAATACTTACTTTTGCTATATTTTTAACCGTCTTTTCAAAACAAATTTTTCTGAAAATACGAAAATCAACTATTTTTTGGCAAAAATAGATAAAATGATCGGCAAAATTCCCCTGATAAAAGAGTTGGCCTGGGATTGGGATTGCGTGATGTCTAAAAAATAGGTCTTGAAAAAAAATATATTTCGTGGCATCCTTTAAAATAATGCGGGTATAGTATAATGGCTATTACCTGCCCGACTGCTTTGACAGCAGTCAAGGCGGGCGGGTGTCAGCTTTCTCCCGCAAAATAAGGAAGCGGAGCGACTATATTTTTCGAGGATCCCGCACGCAAAATAATAGTGTTCATTAAGCGGGCATAGTATAATGGCTATTATGTCAGCTTTCCAAGCTGAAAATACGGGTTCGATTCCCGTTGCCCGCTTAATGAGTGTTATTTTTCGGGATCCTCGCAACAAGATGGATTCACTTTGTTCATCTCATCGTTGCGGGACAAGCTGAAAATACGGGTTCTGCGCCCGAGGCGCATCCGCCTTGGGTGGAGATTCCCGTTACCCGCTCCAATTTTTTTCGCTTTTAATAAGACTTGTTCTGCCGTTGGCAGGGGCCCTGCCCCAAAATTATTATTTTTAACGCCCATTAAGGCGATTTTTTTGTAAAATTATAACACCGACTGTAATTTCTTTTTTGCTGAATTATAAAATTTTTCTGCTATTTCATATCCAGAAAAAGATCCCCCATTCTTTAAAACACTAACGCCTAAGTTTGCCGTACCCATAAATGGGTCTAATATGTTCATGCCAGTTCTGAAATATTTTTTTATTATAAAATCAATTAATTCTTTGGGTTCAGCACAAGGATGTTCATTTGAATGCTTATAATTAAAATAAAGAATTTCTCCAGTTTTATATTCAATTTTTGATTTATTAAAGACCAAGATTTGATGGCAATTAGAATGTGTGTTTGAAGAAGTCAAGTAATTTTTATCAAAACCATGATTGGGTAATTCAAAGCTATTTTTTGTATTTATAAAATTAATATGCCTTGTTTCCAAAAACATGTTAGCATTAACAACGGCATATTTTTGAATCAAGCCAGCTAGTTGAATAAACTTGTTGTTAAAAAAGATGCTATCGGCAATTTCTATAATTAATCGGCCATCTTTTTTAAGTGTTTTTGCGCATTCTTTAATTACATTCTTCATGAAGTTGAAATATTTTTCTAATTTTAATTTGTCAGTATAGCTGCCGTAATATGTCCCTATATTGTACGGTGGGCTAAAAAAGACAATGTCAACTGATTTTGGCTTAATTTCATTCATCGATTCCGATGATTTGTTAAAAATTGTATATTTCATATTAATATCATAGCTAAAGACAGCTTATCTGTAAATCTGGCCCATAATAATCAATAGAATCACCCATAAAATATGTCATTGTTTATTCTGCGGCCTAGATAAAGACTTACTTAAAGTATGAGTATTAACTTGTTTTTTGACAATAAAAGTTATTGTCCTTATAATATAAATAGTTCTTAAGAGACGCTTTTTTCCAAAGCCGGGCAAACAGGTATCGTAACAGTCGCATAATATGAGGTGGTTCCAATCCACCCTGTTAGATAGCCCGGTACCCCTGCATGTCGCATGCGGGGGTTTTCTTATGGAGTGAAAAAGGCTAAGTATTGCCAAAAGAGAATAAAATGCTTATACTTTTGATATATTGATGGGAAAATAGGCCGCCGTGGTGAAATTGCCGTGAACCACTAAAGGGTTCACGGCAACCCCGCACCCTTTAGTGGTGCGGGGTGGTATACACGCAATAATTAATATTATGCATACAGTCTATATCCTTTTACTTTCGAATAAACAATTATACACTGGAATCACTACAAATTTAATACGAAGAATAAATGAGCATAAAGAGAGAAAAAGTCCGTTTACAAAGAATCGATTGCCCGTTAAACTGATATTTTACGAAGTGTTTAACAATAAGGAAGATGCGGAAAAGAGAGAAAGATATTTTAAAACGAGTAAGGGGAAATATTCATTAAAGGCGTTACTACGACATGCATTGAGCAAATATAATTGATCCATGCCGCCGTGGTGAAATTGGTATACACGCAAGACTTAAAATCTTGTGGGAGCAATCCCGTGTCGGTCCGAGTCCGACCGGCGGCACCAAAAAATAGGCCACGTAACTGATGGTCTGTTTTTTTGATATGATCCTTGACTTTAGGCGTTAGTAATGCTAAAATATATGAGTAAACAACGAATTTTGATATTAAAAAAATAAAAATATATTATGACTTACGAAGAAAAAAAACAAATCTTAAACAATCATAAAAAGGAAAAAAATTATTATTACGCGATTTTGGCTCTTATTTGCCTAAATTTTATTTATGGTCTTATTGTGTCTATTCCAAAGTTTAAGGATATAAGTATGCCTGACAAAACTGATCTTGCCGGTTTTGGTCTCATCCCGGCCGGCATGGTTATAGTCGCCTTGATTATAGCCATTGGATTACAGGTATTATATTTTTATGGAATTTTACGGCTACAAGGCTGGGTGACGATATTCATGTGGATTGGTTTTATCGGCTCAATCTTATCTTTTGACCTGGTAAACATAATCATTACAGCCGTCATATTATTCGGCTATAAAAAAGTGTTAAAAATATTCAAATCAACGATTCCTGCTCAGCCAAAGCCACAAAGCTAACCATAGAAACAATTAAAACATATAATGATAAAAATCCATGAAAAATAAAATCTTAATCGGTTTGTTTATTTTTTGCCTCGCTTTGATTGGCGCCGGTTGTGGAGAAAGTACCGACACTCATAATATCAATAAATCTGCAACTATCGCCAACGTGACGATTCCTTCTTCCGGAACACTCGGCCGTTTTATGGGAAAATTGGACACCCTGGTCATTGCTTCGGAGGATCTGCCGGTCGCCTACGGTCCCTATAAAGGAACTGATGATTATCAAGACTATGGATATTATAAAGCGAGCCATTTAAAGGAAGAAGAAGAAAAAGCCGGCTATAATGAAGGTGATTTAATCCAATTATATATCGCAGATAAGATTGTCTCAGCCAATGATTATGGGTTATCAAGCGTTGATTTAAGCTTTCATGAATTTAAAGATACGGCTACGGCGGCAAAAAATTACGCTTATAATAAAGGGTATTATTTAGAGATGGGGATAAAATCATTTTCCAATATAAAAGATGAACATTTCTATTATGGAGATACGTCTAGCGAATCAAGCAATTCCCAGTACTCAACAACTCGTTGGGGCATAAGTATTCTGATTGACAACTTGTGGGTTAATATAAATATTGATTTGCCCGCTACGGCGACTGCCACGGAAATAAACAGCATCGTTGATAATTGGTATAAAAAAGTGGAAGTATATCAGCCAGGAACAGCCGCCGATGTGACCGCGGAAAATGCCTCCGGCATATAGGATATACGCTAATAATAATTTCCGTATAGTATTAATGTAGATATAATATTTGATATTATAAAAAACAGATCTCGAATCCAGGGTCTGTTTTATTTTATAATTATATTCCTAAGGCAATAAGGATAATACCGATGGGAAACAAAGCCCAGTAAAAACTCGGGACGCCTGCAAACCAACTTTTATGCCACCAGATATCTTTATTATTTTTATTGAATTTAGTCAAGCCGTAATGGGGATTCAGGACAAACCATAAAAAATCTTCCAAAGTCCACATCGAGATAAAGACCCCGAAAAGCAAGGCCTCTTTTTTCCAGGACCAACTGGCGAAAAACAGGGGAAAATGAAAAATAATCAGAGTGAAGAGAATGATAAAAATATGATAGCCCGTGATCGGTTTCTCCCCCATTTTCTTTTTTAGCCGGAAAGTGGGCAAGTCAGCCGCCCAGCCATGTTTGCCTTCAATTTGAACTTCCAGGGCGGCCAGCGCTAGACTCGCGGCCAAAGTAAAAAATATTAGTGATATTATCTGCATACACTAATTTTACCACAAACAAAAAAGCGGGGGAACCCGCTTTTTTGCCTTAATATGCTTTACTAATTTATTTTTTACAGTATCTCCATTTTTATAACTTTAACTCCCCATTGGATCGCATCTGTCTTGGTGGGCATCCAGATATCGGCGATATATCTGCCTTTGTTGGCTGCCATGCGGTCAGTCACGGTAAAAACTTTGTCTCCGAATTTTTCCGGAAACCTAACTTTAGTGCCGAAGGGCAGATAATTATAGGCAATAATGCCATCCCGGACTTTTTCTCCCGAAGCGGTGGTAAAGGGGTCGTTGTCGCATTCTTCACGGCTTGAGGAATAAGCGGTTACCGAAAGCTTGATTATCTTCCGCGGCTGACGATTGGCAATTTCAGGCAGTCCGGTCAAGGACTTTATTTTTTCAACCTGCCGATAATCATTTTGATTAAGGATTGATATTTCTTTAGCTTGGACTTTTTCCGTTTGCGGGAAGAACCAGCTTAATAGACTAAAAAGCGCGATGAACGCAATAATTTTTTCCGGATTAAAGACCAATCGGGCCTTCATCTTCATGGGTAATTTAGTTACTGGCTTAGACCTTGCTTCGCTCTTTATTCCTAAATTCGCGAGAGCAAAGTATCAAAAAACTGCTAACCTTAGAGAAAAATAGCAGTTTGTTGATATATCACCTTAGCACATCCATAAATTTTGTCAAGCCCCGTTGGAAATCCAGAAAAATCAGCGCCATGATCGGCAAATGATAATTTCTAACAGGGTAAGGGGCCTTTTTGGTAAAGAAAAAACCGTTCCGAGGGGAACGGTTATTGTTCAAAGGTGATATTTACTCGAAATTCCAGTATTTCGGGCCGTTTGGACACTGATTGTTCATGTCATCCCAGGTGGTGATCTCCAGCTGTTTTGCGATCAGGGTGTAGCTGATCACACCGGGGCCGCAAAGATACTGGTCGAGAATGATGTTTTTACAACAATCATCATACCGCCGGACAAGGACCCGGGTACAGCCGTTCACCGGTTTGATAATCTTGAGTTCATACGGAATGAGATCGAGATTTCGGCGCGAATCATGGCGGGATTGGTTGTCGGGGTTGTAGATGAAGGTGATGTCCTTCATCTGAAAGACATAGAGTCCGTCGGAATTTGTGTTGATCTCATTGGGGTCAAGGAGGCATGAGGAGGTTAAGCCGAAGATTATAAGCAGGGTCATAATAAACATCTTGTTCATTTTGATCACCTCGTTTTAGGAAAGGACATTTGTTTCACAGCACCTTTGAAAAATCATCTTAGCGCAAAATTGATATTTTGTCAAGCCTAAAAATTATTTCAAGATTTATGTCTGTTGGGATGATTTGCGGACTAGGCCGATTTTAAGAAAAAAATTTATAATTTTTTCGCATCTTGATTAAGGAATTTGCCCTTGATAAATATACTTTTTTTTATTCTTGATCAGTGAATATTATCAGCCGCATGGAATAACTTCGGGAAATTTATTTGGCTAGATAACCGACATTTTTGTTTATTATATTGTTATTATTAAGCGCATACTATCTGAAAAATTTTTCAAGGCCAGCTCTTTTTCGCCCCTATCTATTGTCTGCCAGGAAGAGTATACTATAATCAGGCTCTCTTTAAAGGAGCGCACCTTGTCCAAGGTGCTAAGTTAACCAAAGAAAGCATCTTATGACTCCCAATATTTCTCCCTCGCACAGCGAGGACGAACTAACCCGAGTTTCGGACGCCAATTCCGAACAAACAATAAGAAAAAGCACGGCTTCAGGACCCAGCCAGGTCGCCCAAACGGTTTCCACGTCAACTTCGACGCCGACGAGCGAATCAACTAAGACTGAACGCACGGTTGGCGCCACGCCGGGCGCGGCCAAAGAATACGCCCAGAAAAAGACGCTTTTTCACGCCTACCAAGTAATTTGGTTCATTTTCGGCTTTATTGAAATTGTCCTTGCCTTCCGTTTCGTACTCAAAGTAATGGGCGCCAATCCTGACGCCGGATTCACCAAATTTGCCTACGGCTTAAGCTATCCGTTTGCCGCTCCATTCTTAAGTATTTTCCAACCGACCGCCAATAAAGGCATTGAAACAACTTCTTTCTTTGAGTGGTCAACTATTGTGGCGGCGATCGTTTATGTCGTTATCACCTGGGGTATTACCAAAATCTTTAAATTAGGCAAGCCGACTGATTCGAGAGAGGTCGTCGACACCGTTGACAGACAGTAGAGCCAGTAGGAGAATTCTTCATCTTCGTCAAATTATAAAAAAAAGGCGCTTACGCGCCTCTTTTTTATAATTTTGTGTGAAATTTGTTCCCTATCTAATCAGTGGCTCTGCGCCGCTGAAAAAAATAAATTTATCGTCTGGAGCCGGTTTTACGAAAAAGTTCGCACCTTTTTCGTCTGACCGGTCGGCGGGCGGCCGGTGCGCGGGGGGGTCGGCCGCCCGCCCTGTCCGCGCTTTTTCTTAAAAAGCCTTCCTTTTTCGTGCCACGCTTCACGTGGCGCGCCGCAACTATAACAATGCTATAAACAATCACTTTTACTTATAGCAAAAAAGAAAGTTTGAGTTGAGTTTTGCACTTGATAAGAATATTCCATGTTTATATCTTGGTCTAGGAGATTATTCCTTGTTTCTGGTGTTTGGCAAGCATTGGGGGCGATGATATTTTTCAGTGACTCATTTGTAAGTTGGCTTGTGTCAATATCATGGAGTGTATAAACATAACGAATTGCATTTGGTTCTGCTAAAATATCAGTCCAAGTCGTTACCGCATCAACTTGCTGAGGAAGTGTTGATTGGGCTTTTATTTCCTGGACGGATTCCTTGATAATATCCTGTTTAGAGTCGCCCCCTAAAATAGCGGAAGTACCGTTATATACAACATAACGAGCGACTAAAAATGCCATAATAAAAACTACTATGCCTATAACAGAGCCCACAAGTGATTTAATCTTTTTACTCTTTTTTCCTGGGGTTTTTTCTGATGTTTTGGGTGTTAATTCAGATTGAACGATTTTACCGCCGCAACTCTTGCAAAATTTTGCATTATCATTATTTTCGTTACCACAATTTTTACAATATATTTTTTTCTCTTCGGTATTAGTCATAAATTAGTAATTAAATATTATTTTATTTATTCTGCACGGCTAGGCTCCAGATAGCAAGCTTGATTTTATTAGGTAGGTTTTTAAGGGTATAGTATTTTTTGTGTACCGCTCTTGTCCCGTCGGATGACGGGATCACGGGGCGCGCCGCAATGGATATAAAAAATTGGTTAGGGTTTCTATGTTAATTCATTATATTATTATTTCGGAAAATATCAAGAAACGAGGGAGTTGCATGACCAAAAGAGTATGAAGCGTTTAGGGTTTCTATATATGCCTGTTCTTTATATATTTTTAGTAATTTTTTCCCCTCATCAGTAATTGGCACCTCTTTCTCATTGATTTTTATTACCTTATAGCCACTCACAATTGATACAAGGCGGCCAGTCCTGATATCAAAAATTGGGCCACCACTATTTCCAGGGTTGAAAGCCATTGTAAATTCATATAGGTATTTATCTTTAGAAGTTTGATATCTACAGTTAATAACACCCTTGTCGACCCTAAGTAGTATGTTACCAATTAATGGTTTACTTAAATCATTATTGGCAAAATCCAATTTGCACAAAGGATATCCCAAAACACCAACTTCCGACCCAATCGGTAAAAAATCTTTTGAGATTCTAACAAAATCATTTCTATCTGCTAATATTTTGTCGTCAACCTGATAGAATTCCTTATCTAAATTAAATATTGCTAAGTCAATCTCGGGGAAAATAAACAAATCTTTATTTATTTTTGGTTCATAAATTCTATAGTGCCAACTATTATCATCGTCGTGTTTTAACAAATAATATTTGTCACCATCATGGTGCTGAGACGACTCATCTTTTTGAGTATTACTAACAACATGAGCAGCGGTTAATAATTTCTCCTGTGCTGCCACAAAACCAGTCCCAAGTGTGGTCCACCTAATTACTTGTTGATCGTTAATTTTTTCACTTCTACCACGTACAATTATATAAACTGATTTTTTTAGCCACCTCACACATTCAGAAAATGAATGAAATTTTTCTGGTCTTTTTGGGATTCTGATTTTTTTATCTTTTGACATATTCACAACTTTAAAGGTGGGTTATTAAAAATCAATAAACTACCTTTGGAATTTTTTTTCAACTAAGAATTTATGAATTTTATGCCCATATTGATTAACAAGCCTATTATGTTGGACGCTCACGGCGGCTGATGCCTCACCTAAAAATGGTTCCCCACTTTCAATTTTTCTTTTAGCAATTTCACGACAAACTGCTTCAACAACTAGTTCAGCAAGCATAACTTGGCAGTGTCCTTCTTCTTGATTTTCGCCCTGTGGGCCAAAATACATTTCTACAGACGGTGCTTTTGTCGCAATAATTACTTGGCCACTAGATTGCTCAAACCTAACCCTTTGACGAGGATCAGCAATAGGACTGAAAGTAATTTCTCTAAATAAACCAGCTTTCTTTTTATCTGTAGGTTCTGGCGTTTTTCTTTTTGAAATGACTTTTACTAATGCCTCTGCTTGCAAGTTATTTGCAATTGCAGTGATTACTCCTTCTGCACCAACTTGTTTACCAATAACATGGATCTGTGTAGTTACAATACCGCTTTCATCAGCACCTTTCTCATTTAGTACTATTTTAGGATTTATGACAATAACATTGTTATTGTCACTATTAATTTTTATGGTCGCTCCAGGCGGTAATTTTAGGGGAACGATTACTTTAAGAGTAAGAGTTGCTTGGCAATCGACTACTAATTGACTATAGTCAGGGACAAAATCAAATCCATTTGGAGGTGGTTCATTAATAGTACCCTCCGACCCACCTGTCCCTTCGCCTTTAGTGTCTTCTAGCTCTAATTTAGCAATTTTATTTAATTCAGGAAGGGCTGATTGAAAACGTTTTCTTGTTTTCTCACTCTCTAATTTATTTTCACTTTCTTTAGCCAATTTTTCCTCGTCTTTAACAAATTTTTCAACTTCCTTACTAATTATTTGGTCAAGCGCTTTTGAAAAATTATCAGTCCAGTCTATGCCTTGTCGATCTGATCTAATAATTGGCCTTTGTTCTACTCTTAATAGATGGTCAATATAATCTACGACTGCCCTTCCGTATAATCTTACGGCGTATATATTACCTTCAAATTTTTTAGTTAGTGTAATATCAAGAACCGCGCCCTTGGATTTTACTAAAATCCCGCTTTCCCTTAGCGGCCCTTCGTCATCATAGCTACTTAGTGGTTCATCAGACCTATAGAGTTCCAGATCAATTTTTGCCGCATTATAACCCGGCACAGTAAGTTCAGTATGCTCATATAATTTCCCTTTTGGTAATATATACGATAGTTCCTCTTGCCTTTTAATTTTCTCTCTCCCATTCTTTTCGATTAGGACTACTTCTCTCATTTTGCTGCTCATTATGTCTCGCAGACTATAATAATGCTCCAATTGCCTTTTTAAATTATCATATTGCGGAATTCTAATTTGAGAATTTAGAGCTTTTAGAGTTATACAGGTTCCGTTACTCTCAATTCCGATATCTTTTCGCATCTGTTTTGTGACTTTACATGGTATATAGCGTTTATAGTTAAGATGTTCAAGAATGCATTTGTTATACGATTGCTCTATAACTGATTCAACGGTACCATAACCAAAAGCGATCATGGCTTCTTTTAATCCTCTGCCCCAATACCCTCTTCCAGCTTGTTCTTCCGTAAATTCACTTGTATCGCCACCATATTCAGCGACGCGCTCATCCATCTTAAACTCATTAAAACCCTCGGCATAATCGATTACTCGCACTACTGATCCTTGACGTTTTCTGATAAGTTCAATTATTATTTTTCCACTATTTTTAATATTTTTATTCTCAAGTCGTCGATAGGAGTCATCACAATTTGTGATTAACTCAATAAGTGCCAAAACCGCATTATTTTTAATTGTGGCTCTAGCTTGTTGTTCGGCAACACGTTGATGTAAGTGAATTTGTTTATTGACTGCGATGTCCATAAAATTAATTCTTAATTTTGCGTCTATGCATGCCACCTACGTATTTTTTATCTAACTCCATAGGTGAGTTAAGCAGCCTGGAGAATCTCGTTTCGCACATTTTAAGAAATTCTACCAAGTCATTTCTGTTATAATCTTCGACAGCTTCAAATAATTGTTGTAAGTTTTTTCTCCTCGTTTCCGGAAGGGAATCGAGGGTACAGTATATTAAATCACAAAACTCAAATTCGGATATCTTTATTGTATTTCCAACTCTAAGATACTCTTTATATTTACTATTTTCTTCCAGTTGTTTAACTAATCGACCACTTTTTGTCCTTCGGTCGCCTTTAATCGCAAGTAGTTTCTTTGTGTCTATTTCGTGAGCTCCAAGAACTTTACGAATCTTTTGAACGATATTTAAACCTCGGCCCGTAATTTCGAATCCCTGAGCCTTACTGCCTGTAATTAAGCCTTTGTCTGTTCTACATCTTAACCAACATTTTTCAACCTGAGATGAATCAGGATATTTTGAAATATAACCAGGCAATCCGAATCTTTGTGGAAAAAGCTCATAACATTCAACAACAAGATTCTCAAAGTTTGTTACTTTATTCCTCTGGATTAATGAGTATAAGGCAAATACTAATAAATCATCATAAGGAATTTTATTATAAATTTTTGGGTCAAACATAATATTATCTATTTAAGCTTAAATCTTTGATCTTTGGTTGTGTGGTGAAATTTTGATTTAACGTCGCGGACCATTTTTTCAATAGAATCAAAAATTTTTCGGACATCACTTTCCGTATAATCATATGCTTGACGATTCGCACAATTCCCTAAAATCATAAGTTTATTTAAAACTTCATTTGTTCTGTATTCGGCAAGTCTTTTAAATCTATCTGCTTTTGACTCGTTAATTGGGGGTTTGGGTTTCATTGTATTTTTTTAAATCTTAAATTATTGAATTACTTATGAGTTTACTTAAAGGTTAAAAAATGGTTATATCATCTAAAAATTAGTCTAATACCATTAGTAATCATTGTCAAGATATAATATTGTGGATAACTAAAAAAGACCGAATTAAATCGGCTAATATTAGCGAAAAAATACTATTCTAATTAATAAAGTAATAAATCTGCTTTTTATATATTTCGGCAAAGCGCTTTAATTCAATAATATCCACTCTTTGGTCCCCCGCCTCAACCTTTGATATATAGGATTGAGGCTCTTTAAGTTTATTGGCGACCTGTATTTGGGTTAATCCGGCCTCAATACGAGCTTTTTTTAGCTTTTGGATCAGTTTTTTATACTCTTCAAAATATATTGTGCTTGACATGGTTATATGATATATTCAAATTAAGAATATTCAAAATTAGAATATTACAAAAGGGGAGTAAAGACGTGCGTATGGGTGGGCGGGGCAAACGTTAAGAGGTTTAAAAGCGGCGCATCTCCCGAAGGGAGATACGAAAAAGGAAGGCTTTTTAAGAAAAAGCGCGGACAGGGCGGGCGGCCGACCCCCCCCGCGCACCGGCCGCCCGCCGACCGGTCAGACGAAAAAGGTGCGAACTTTTTCGTAAAACCGGCTCCAGTTCGTAAATTGCGATTTTTTTGTGGCGAATAACCACTGATTAGATAATAAAATTAGGGCTTTTTGCCCGAAGACTTGGAAGTTCGACACCCGCGACGACGGGGGGCTCCGCCGGAGGCGGAGCAGCCAATTTTTCTAAGTTTAAATAAAAGCGAAAGCGACAACTATGAAATATTTAATTTACGCCAGAAAATCAACGGACGAGGACGACCGGCAAGTATTGTCCATAGAATCGCAAATAACAGAATTAAGAGAATTTGCCGTCAAGGAAAATTTAGAAATTATTGATGAATACATAGAAAGCAAGACGGCCAAAGCGCCCGGTCGTCCTCTTTTTAATAAAATGATAGAACGAATTGAAAAAAACGGTCCCATGGGAATTTTGGCGTGGCATCCCGACCGATTGGCGAGAAACAGCATTGACGGAGGGAAAATTATTTATTTGGTTGATACCGGCAAAATCGGCGGTTTAAAGTTTCCCACTTTTTGGTTTGATGCCACGCCGCAGGGAAAATTCATGCTTAATATCGCTTTCGGCCAGAGCAAATACTATATTGATAACTTGTGTGAAAACATCAAGCGCGGCATACGCCAGAAATTAAGAAGAGGCGAATGGCCAGGGCTCGCGCCATTAGGGTATCTCAACGAATTGCGCCACCATACAATTATTAAAGACCCCGAGCGTTGGCCCATAGTCAAAAAACTCTTTGAGGCGTATGCCGCGGGCAATCATACTTTGGAAAGTTTAAAACAGTTGTCGCTTTCGCTGGGCTTGGTGAGCCGAAGGTCCGGAAAACCGATAGTCATCACGATACTTTCGGATATGCTGACCAATCCGTTTTATTACGGCGTATTCGAGCACAGCGGTGAAATGCACCAGGGGACGCACGAGCCGATCATTACCAAACGGCTTTTTGACGCCGTTCAAAAAATCCATAATACCAAGCGCAAGACAAGAGTAAGAAAAGAGCTGATTCCTTTCGCTTTCCGAGGCGTATTTACCTGCGGCGAGTGCGGCCGAATGATTACGGCGGAAAGAAAGAAAAAGCCGTCAGGATTGAAATATATTTATTACCGCTGTACGAAAAAGAATGTTGTTTGTTCCCAGAAATTCCTGGAAGAAAGGCGATTGGTCAGCCAGATTAATAAAACTATTGCGAGCGTCGCCCTTCCCGAAGATTGGAAAGACAAGATGATAAAAAGGGTTGACGAAGAGATAAAGCAAGCTAAAACCAAACATCAAGGCGAGATTGTAGTGTTAAAAAATGAGCAAGCTAAGTTAGAATCAAAGCTTTTGCGACTGCTTGACGAACGGCTTGATCAGGCAATTTCCAAGCAGATTTTTTCCCAAGCAAAACAAAAAATCGTCAACCGGCAGGTTGAGATTAAAGAATTGTTGGATGGGTTTAAACGGAAGGGCGACGCTCGGCTCGAACTCTTTAAAGAGTGGATTTTAGAGGCTCACCAAGCCCCTTTTATCGCAAAGCAGGAAAATTTAGAAGTTAAGAGAAATTATATACAAAAAATTGGCTCGAACTTCCAAGTCTTCGGGCAAAAAGCCCTAATTTTATTATCTAATCAGTGGTTATTCGCCACAAAAAAATCGCAATTTACGAACTGGAGCGGGTGAGCGGAGTCGAACCGCCGACCTTCTCCTTGGCAAGGAGACGTTCTAGCCACTGAACTACACCCGCATGGTTTTTTAAGGTCACGGGCGGATTCGAACCGCCGAATAACGGTTTTGCAGACCGTTGCCTTACCACTTGGCTACGTGACCATAGTTTATAACTGTGATAATTCCTTTTTGAAAATAAAGTTCATTTTCGAAGACCACTTTCCGCCCAAGGCGGACCCGCCTCTGGCGGGGGCTACGTGACCGAAACGGTATTTAATATTCTAGCAAATTCCTTAGAATTTACAAGGCTCAAAGAGTGATTTCCCGAAATTCATTTTTCATATTTTTGAGATCAAAAACGGCGAAGGAGGGGTATTGGAACATGCCGCCGGCCGTGCCGGGATTTAGCAGATATGTGTTTTTTATTTTTTCAAAAGTTTTTAAATGAGTATGGCCATAGCAGACCAGATCAAAACGGCCGGCGGACACGAATTTTTTCGCCTGGTCGGGAAAGTGGGTCAGCGCGATCTTTTTGCCGTCAAGGATAAATTCTCCGGCTTGACCGTAGTGTGTGACCTTGCTTTTGTTTTCCTCGGCCACTATTTTTTCCCGTTCGCGGTCGGCGACGTTTCCGTAGACGAGATTAATGTGGCCGTCAAAATCTTCGGCCATTTTCGCAAGCATTATCGGCGAAGCCAAATCACCGCAGTAGATCAAATTTGCTATCTTTTCTTTTTTAATGATTTTACTGATGATTTGCCAATCAGCATAATTATCGTGCAGATCGGATAAAATGGCGATTTTCATAGATTTAGATATAGCCCTTTATTTTGAATAATATTATGGCGCCGTATTCGCGGATCATTTGTTTGAAATAAATTATTTTATCCCAAGGTCCCTGGCGGAAAAGCAGGGATTTATTAACGGGCTGGCAGTAAATTTCAGCCGTAAGTTTTTCAAAAATTGCGCAAGCCCTTTTCGTATGATACGGCGAGGTGACAACCAGGGCATTTTTGTCGCCCCGATTAGCCATGATTGCCAGCGAATTGACGGCATTTTCGTAAGTATTTTTTGAAGCGGATTCTTTGAGGATCTTGAGCGGGTCGGCACCGATAGAGAGGGCGTAGCCGGTCATTATATCGCTTTCCGTCCAGAGGCGGTTTTTGGCCTGGCCGCCGGCCAGAAGCAAATAAGGGGCGTATTCTTCTTGCGACAAGACGACACCCATTTTCACTCTTTCCTGGGTTTGTTTGTTCAGTGTTCCGTCTTTTTTAATCCCGCCGCCCAGAACGATAATGACATCGCTTTTTTGGCGGCCATCTTTTTTAACAAGCGGCTGCGCTAGTAAGTCATTGAACGGCGTGATCTCGATGGCGAGGAATAAAATTATCAAGAAACTGCCGAAAAAATAAAGGAATTTTTGCCATTTATTGCCCATATTAGGCGGCCAGATTTTTTAGAAAATCCATCACCTTTTTTGAGGCCAAAACATTGGCCAGATACATTTTGTATTCGGCCGATTCCAGCTGTTTGATAATTTCCGGCTGGTTTTTGTAGGTTTCCTTGGTTTTTTTTATCTCGCTTTCAATTTCTTTCGGTTCGACTTCTATTTTTTCCTCTTTGGCGATATGCCGGATGATGAGAGCGGTCTTGATCCTTTTTTCCGCGGTGGGCTTCAGCTCATTTTTGAGGTCCTCAACGCTTTTTTTCAAGGCTTTCAGATAGTCCTCAAACTTCATCCCCTGATGCGTTACATCGTGTTCCAGCTCGCTGATCATTTTAGAAAGTTCGGAATCAAGCAGGAGCTCGGGTATTTCCCCGAATTTTGATTTGCTCATAATGTCGTCCAGGATCTCTATCTCGAATCTTTGTTCTTCGCGCTCGTCCTTCCCCTTTTTGATGTTGTCAGAAAATTGTTTTTGCAGGCCGGCGAAATTTTCGAACTTACCGGCCATTTTGGCCAAATTATCATCAAGGGGAGGCAGCTCAATTTTATAAACGGCCAGCATTTTCACCTTAAATTCGGCCAAGCGGTTGGCCAGGTCTTTTTTGTGGTAGTCTTTGGGAAAACGCACTTTAAATTCTTTTACCTGTTCTTTGGCCATCCCCACCAGATTTTCTTCAAAACCCGGGATAAAACTTCCCTCCCCGATGATCAGGGGGTGTTTTTTGGAGGAACCGCCTTCCAGGGGGACTTTGTCCAGGTAAACGTCAAAATCAATCTCGACTTTGTCGCCTCTGACGGCTTGTCTTTCTACGCTTATTTCTTTGCCGTACATTCTCTGCAGATCTTTCAGCGCTTTGTCTATTTCTTTTTGCTCTACCGAAATTTGTTTCTTTCTGGCTCTAGTTTTTTTATAATCGCCCAGCTCGATCTTCGGCAATAAGCTGACCAGCGCTTTATAGACGACCGGATTGCCGGGGGCGAGTTTTTCCAAAGTGATTTTCGGCTGGCCGACGGCTTCCAAGCCTTGTTCAATAACCGCCCGCGGATAAGTTTTTCGGATGATGTCTTCCGCCGCTTCTTGGTAAATAGCGGCTTCGCCCACCCTCTCTTTGACCATATCGTACGGCGCTTTACCCGGCCTAAACCCGGGAAAATTCATCTCTTTGGACATATTTGCCGCGGTGTTGAGCAAAAAAGGCTGCAGCTCAAAAACCGAAACCTCAATGGTCAGTTCCGCCAGGCTTTTGGGGAGTTTTTTCACTTCCACTTTCATAATGTTATTAACGGATAATTAATAAATAATGCGGTTATTTTACCCTATTTTTTCATCTTTCGCAAACCCGTTTGACAGAAAAAAAAATTACTGATAAGATGGGCTATCATCTGAATTGTTCTTTTTCACATTATTCCTCAGGGGGGCGGACAACCATGACTTGCGAAATCATCGGTTTTGAGGAATTGAAGAAAAGATATAATTTGAGTCCAAGGCAGGAAGATTTTTTTGGGCGGTTAGCCAGACGCGGCTATTATTTCATGACGGCGCCAGACGGGAGGTTTTGGTCAGTATTAATAGACAAGGGTGAATCGTCGGGGGTTCAGGAAAAAACGGCCTGAAAAAAAGGAGGAGTGGACATGAGTATAAGCGTCAAGATGGCAACGGAGGCGTTGGGCGGACCCGCCGCGAGAAGCAAAAAAGTCAAGGCATATTTGACGGCCCTGAAAAGAGGTGGTCTGGAATTGCGTCTCGCGGATCATCCCTATTCTCTTGATATTCATTTCAAGAAGGAACGTTTGGGAAATATGCACATCGATCCCGACGGCAAGCTTTGCTTTGAGAGCCATTTAGTAGTTTAGGCAAAAAAATCGCCAAGGGAAGCGTTTACGCGCTTCCCTGTTTTTTTAATGCGAATGGGGCGGATTCAGGATCCGTCCTTCTCGTAATAAAACTAAAACTTTATCTGAAAGCTGATGTGGTTTTAGATTAAAGAGCGAGCCTGGGGGCTCGCTCTTCTCAATATATAATACGGATAAGTTAATCTTTCGGCCGGATGTCGATAATCCTTTTTTCCTTAAGTTCGGTGTCCATGCCGACGCGGTGTAGTATTTTGGCGACCGGCTCTTTCTCTATGATCGGGGTCACGCCGACTTCATAGTTAAATTGGGACTTAAGTTTTTTCTCAAAGACCGGCCAATCGGTCTCTTTTTTCGGCGCGACATACAATACCATTTCATCCACTTCAAAGGGGTCATTGTCTTTTTTCCGGATTTCTACCTGCCACTCATCAATTTCTCTCAGTCCGGAAAGAAGGGGATAAATATTATTAAGATTAATCAGTTCGCCTTTCACTTTGGTCAAGTGAAACTCTTTCATATCAGAGGAACGTTGGATGTCAGGGAAGATCTGCGGTACCGTCAAACCGCAATGCGGGCAGGGATCATAGTTAATACCCTTGATCATGTCGCCGGTGCGGTAACGGACCACCATTGAGCCGCGCCAGCCAAGCAGGGTGATAGCCAATTCTCCGGACTCACCTTCTTTGACCCGATTGCCCTCCTTATCCACGATTTCAAGAAATTCCAAGTCAGGATAAGTGTGGTAACCGGTGGTTTCTGAGCATTGGATCCAGGCGCTTTTGCTTTCGGTCATGGCGTAGGTGGCGTAAATTTGCGGCATTTTCGCCCCCATCTGTTCCAATATCTCCCGGGTTTTGTCCCGCAGGCCCTGGCCGATCCTTTCTCCGCCGGTGATGATGTATTTAACATGAGATAAATTTCTTTTTTGTTCGGCTGCTTGCCTCAGCATATGATAGCCGTAGCCCGGGATATAGACGACCAAAGAAGCTTTCATTTTTTCAATGGCGTCGATGATCTTCTGGGTACCCATCACTTTGCCGCCGCCAGTGTGCAGGCAGGTCATGCCGAGTTTGGTTAAAGCATAGTAAGCCAGCCAGAAAGCCAAGTGGGGTGAAAAGGGGAAAGCGTTGATCGCCACCTCGTCTCGCGAGACTTTTATAACACTTAACATTCTTTCCCCGGTTTCTTTCATCACTTCCAGGTCGCGGGCGGAATAGCCGAAGGGCGTCGGGGCGGCCGAGCGGCCGGTGGTAAAGTGGAGATGGATTGGTTTATACTGCCACTCCAGTTCTCTTTTGAAATCCTGGCCTTTTATTTTTTTGGTCATGATTTTTAGAAGTTCCATCTTGCTCGCATATTTTTTTATCAGATGCTCGTCGGGTTGCAGGATAAAGGTTTTTGGCCGGCCGGGGTTATCGGCCGTGGGGGCAAGGTCCGCTTTGGAGGAAAGGGGGATTTTCCGCAGGTCATCCGTGGATTTAATATCGGAAAACTTCAGATTGTTTTTGGCAAAAAGATCCCGGTAATAGGGCGAAAAGGGAAGTTGGTGCTGGATAAAATAAGCGGTTTTTTTGTCTTGCATTTTTTTGATCTCACCTTTTGGCAGGCGGGAGATTTTTTTCCAGCTTTCGTAAAGTTTCATAAGATTTTATTATTAATGATTTTTTAATAAGGATAGGTTTTGCCGCAAAGAGGGACGATCTGCCGCATGATTTGGCCTGTTAATTCTGACAGCAATTCTCTTGATATTTCCCGGCTGTAATACCTTTCAAAGGCTAGGGGTTTTCCGATATTTATTATGACCCTATGGCCGCCTGAAAGCAAATCGAAGACCGCTTGACAGTAGTTCTTGTGAATCTTGCTGATAATGCCTATCGGGATGACGGGCACTTGGGCGGCCAGGGCCATGCGCACAGTTCCAGTTTTGCCTTCCTGAAGGTTGTTTTCGTGGTTGCGTTGACCCTCAATAAAGTTGCAGATTATTTTTCCGCTTTTTAAATAATCAATAGCCTGTTTTAGGCTTTTTGTCTTATCGTTGGGGTCGATCGGCAGGGTGGCGGCTGACCACCAGTAATTATTGGTCTTGGAAAGAAAATAGACGTCTTGTTTTTTTGTCTTCTCAAAGGCGAGAGAAACAAAAAAACCGTCCAGATAATCAACATGGTTGATGGCGATCAAATAAGGCCTTTTTAACGGCAGATTTTCCAGCCCGTTGATCTCTTTGTATTTATTTCTGAAAAAGGGAAGCAGGATTTTTTTGGCGGCGGAATATCGCATATTTAGAAGGGATAATTTTTTTGGCAGAGCTGGCCGATTGAAAGCATGATTTCCCGGGTGATGTTTTCCAGCGTTTCTTTTGTGATTTCTGAAGGGTAATATTTTTCAAGATTTAAGGGCCGGCCGATAATTATTCTTGCCTTATTTTTGGGAAAAAGGGCGTTTTTTAAGGCCTCAAAAACTCCTTTACCGGGGGGGCTTACTATGCCGAGGGGAATCACGGGCACTTTGGCCATTAGGGCTAATCTTGCCGCTCCTGTTTTTCCTTTTAAGAGGTTCTTTCGGTCGTAGTTTCTTGTGCCTTCTGGGAAAATACAGACGATCTCGCCCCTTTTTAAATATTCTAAAGCGGTATCCAAACATTTTGCCTTATCTTTCAAGTCAATATAGATCATGCCCAGATAATTGGTCCCGAATTTCCCGAATTTCCAACTCAGTTCTTGTTTGGCCAGGGAATAAATAATCCTTTTGATGTAAGGAACAATTCCCGCCCATAAGAAAATCGGGTCAAGATAGCTTTGATGATTGGGAGTAAGGATATAATTGCCTTTGGGAGGCAGATTTTCCAGCCCTTCGATTGGTTCGAGGTTGCGTTTTAAAACCGCCAGGGCTAATTTAATGAACCAGGGGTATTTCATAGGGAAACATCCTCCGGCGGCATTTTTTTGCCGCAAAGCTGGGAAATTTCGGCCATGATTAGCCGGGATACTTTATGCAAAAGGTATTCGTCTTCCCTTTGCCCGTAAAATTCCGGAAAAGTCATCGGCCGGCCGACTTTAATCGTCGGTCTGGCGGGAGTCAAAAAAAAGCGCAAAATTCCTGGAATAAAAGTTCTTCCTTTTGTTCCTTTGATGCCTATCGGAATGACGGGCCGCCCGGATCGCAAGGCGAGTCGGGCGACGCCGGTTTTCGGTTCGCGTAAAGTTCTTTCCGAATTGGAATTCCCTTCTGGAAAAATCGCGACTATTTTGCCTTTTTTTATTAAATCTACGAATATATCGACCGTTTTCGCCTTATTTTTAGGATCAATAGGAATGGCCCCCATCCATTTGAATTTTTTCGTGGCCGCCACGGCGTATATTTTTTTGTTAATTACTTTCGTTAAGGCCGCCCAAATGAAAGGCGAGTCAATCCAGGCGTTATGATTCGCGGCGATGATAAAATTACTCTGTTGCGGGATATTTTCCAGACCCTCGATCCCCTTTATTTTCAAGCGGAGCAAAGGGATAACATTGAACTTAAAAAAAGTATAAGCCAATATTTTATGATTAAGATATTAGTTTACATGAAGATAGGCGCCAGCACCAAGGATACCATGGCCATTAATTTTATAAGGATATTCATAGCCGGGCCGGATGTGTCCTTAAAAGGATCGCCCAGGGTGTCGCCGACAATCGCCGCTTTGTGCGCTTCCGAGCCCTTGCCGCCGAAATTGCCTTTTTCAATGTATTTTTTCGCGTTGTCCCAGGCGCCGCCGCCATTGCCCATCATCAAGGCTAAGAAAACGCCGACCAGAGTCGCGCCGGCAAGCAAGCCCCCCAAGGCTTCCTTGCCTAAAATCAAGCCGACCGCAATCGGGGCAACAATCGCGAGCAAACCCGGAATGATCATTTCTTTCAGGGCTCCCTGGACAGCGATAGAAATACATTTATTGGGGTCTGACTTGGCTTTGCCCTCCATCAGGCCGACAATTTCTTTGAATTGCCGCCTGATTTCATTGACCATTTTGTAAGCCGTGCGGCCGACCGCCGTCATGGTGAGGGAGGCGATTAAAAAGGGAATGATGCCGCCGATAAAAAGGCCGGTCACGACGGAGGCTTTGGTCAGGTCAATGCTGGTCAGCTTTACAGCCGTGGTGTAGGCGGCAAATAAAGCCAAAGCGGTTAAAGCGGCCGAGCCGATGGCAAAACCCTTGCCAATGGCGGCGGTGGTATTGCCGAGCGAATCTAGCCGGTCGGTAATTTCCCGGGTTTTTTCGCCCAGGCCGGACATTTCGGTGATGCCGCCGGCGTTGTCAGCGATCGGACCGTAGGCGTCCACCGACATGGTCACTCCGATGGTGGCCAGCATCCCGACGGCCGAGATAGCGATGCCGTAAAGGCCGGCCAGCTGGTAAGAAAAGTAGACGGCCACCGCGATAATCAAGACCGGTAAAGCAGTGCTTTCCATGGCGACCGCCAGGCCGGTGATGACATTGGTGGCGGCGCCGGTTTCCGAAGCCTTGGCGATTTTTATGATCGGTTTTGAGGAAGTGTAATACTCGGTCAGCAGGCCGATTAGGATGCCCGTTAAAGTGCCAAGCGATACGGTCCAGAAAATTTTTGTGGGCAAGCCTAGTCTTTGGACAATAAAATAAGTGGCGATTAAAAGCAGGAGCGCCGCGACATAGGTCACATATCTTAATATTGTTTGGGGGTTTAATTTGGAGAATATCTTTACGGAAAATACGCCGATAACAGAAGCCAGTAAGCCGGCGATGACGATCCAGAGAGGGAGAGCCATCCGAGCTAGTTTTTCACTGGCAAAAGCGATGCTGGTGGCGGCCAGAGCGACGGTGGCGATTACCGAGCCGACATACGATTCAAAAAGGTCAGCGCCTAAACCCGCCACGTCACCGACATTGTCGCCGACGTTGTCAGCGATCACGCCGGGATTGCGGGGATCATCTTCGGGGATGCCCGCTTCCAGTTTGCCGACCAGGTCCGCCCCGACATCAGCTGACTTGGTATAGATACCGCCGCCGACCCGGGCAAAAAGAGCGATCGAGGAAGCGCCCATAGCGAAGCCGGAAAGGACGGCCGGATCTATCTCATGAAAAAAATAGTAGTAAATACCCATACCGATTAAACCCAAAGAGGCGACAGACAAGCCCATAATGGCGCCGCCTAAGAAAGAAATATTCAGAGCCTTTGATTGCCCCGCGGTATGAGCGGCGTTGGCCGTCCGGACATTCGCCTGGGTGGCGCCGGACATGCCAAAAAAACCGGCGAGCATGGAGCAGAGGCCACCGGAAACATAGGCTATTCCCGACCAAATCCCGATTTTCCAGGAAAGCAGGCCAAAAATCACGACCACAAAAATGGCGATTATCGTGTATTCTTTCTTCAAAAATACCATGGCACCGTGATGAATTTTATCGGAAATTTCTTTCATCAAATCTGTTCCGGCCGGATTTTTTTTGACACTAAAATAAAGAGCAAGGGTAATCAAAAGGCCAAAAAAGCCGAAGATAAGGGAGTAAATGCCGACATTCATAATTTTTGTTTTTTAGTTGATTAATTATTATCGGGGTTTCGCCCGCATTGTTTATTGGGAGATTTATCTCGCTTAATTTTTACTTTTGTTCTTCTTTTTTGGCCTCTTTGGTTTTTGGTTCTTCGGATTCAACCTCTTTTGTTGCTGATTTTTGCTCGGTTTTCTTTTTTTTCTCTTTTTTAGGCTTGGTTTCTTCTTTCTCTTTCTCTTTTTCCTCTTTTTTACTTTCTACCGCTTTCTTTTCTTTTTCCGTCTTTTCCTCTTTTCCCCCTTTTTCATCTTCTTTTTTCTCGACTTCTACCTTTTCTTCGGTTTTAACTTCAATCTTTTCACCTTTTTTTTCACTGGAGACGATATCTATCTTCCAGCCGGTTAATTTGGCGGCTAATCTCACATTTTGCCCGCCCTTGCCGATCGCCAGGGACAGTTGATCTTCTTTCACTTCCGCCGTAGCGGTTTTTTCTTCCTTGTTAAGCTTGATGCTTATGATTTTGGCGGGCGACAAGGCATTGGTGATGAATTCGACGGGATCTTCGGAGTATTGGATGATGTCGATTTTTTCTCCGCCGATTTCCGAGATGATCGTTTGAACCCGTGAGCCGCGTTGGCCGACGCAGGAGCCGACCGGATCAATATTTTTTTGGTTGGATTTTACGGCAATCTTTGTCCGGGAGCCGGCTTCCCTGGCCACTGACTTTATTTCAACCGTGCCGGCGCTGATTTCAGGCACTTCCAGCGTAAAGAGCCTCTTGACCATATCGGGGTGGGCGCGTGAGACGATAATCTCCGGACCTTTTGTGGTTTGGTTGACGGAGACGACAAAGACTTTTAGGCGTTCTCCTGGTCGGTATCTTTCGCTCATGATCTGCTCGTTAGGCGTCATGAGACCAGTGGTCTGGCCTAAGTCAACGAGAACAAATCTTCTTTCCTGTCTTTGGACAATGCCGCTGATGATTTCGCCTTCTTTGCCCTTGAAGTCTTTGAACAGATTCTCTCTTTCCGCTTCGCGCAGGCGCTGAATGATTACTTGTTTGGCTGTTTGCGCTGCCATGCGGCCGTAAGCGGTCGGCGGAAAAAGTTCGGTAATTATTTCATCGCCTAATTTGGCGTCTTTTTTGATTTTTTTCGCTTCCGTCAGAGTCAGATTTTTTCTGACGTCAAATTTTTCAAATTCTTCTTCTTCGGGTTTTACTTCTTCGCCTTTTTCTTTTCTTTCCTTTATTTTCATGGTCTGGTCGTAGATTTCGTCGGTGACCACCGTTTTCACGTCAAAAACCCGTGAAGTGGAATCTTCCAAGTTGAATTCGACCTTAATGTTCTGGTTTTTTTCGCCGAAATCCTTGCGGTAGGCCACGGCCAGGGCCGCTTCAATGGTTTCGATCACGGATTCGAAAGAGATATTCTTTTCCTCGCAGATTTGCTTAATTGCCTGGTTTATTTCATTTTGAGCCATATTATATGATATGTTTATTGATTAGTCTTTTTTCAAAAAAATAGACTAGTTTAAATACTAGTCTTATGTTGACATTATATAACAAGGGTCAAAATATGGCAAATAAGTCTTTAGGGGGATAGATTTTTTCAAAAATACGCGCCATATTTTGCCATTTACCGGGGTTACAAAATTTTTAAGTGCCGGATGATTATTTTTTTAACCGGACGGCAAAAAGTGAGGGAAATAATTTCAAACCGCCAGGCGGCTTTTTCTATTTGGTTTTTTTCCAGGTATTTTTCGATGACCGCGGCATATTTTTGCCTTTTCTTGAAGTCAACCGCTTGTTCCGGCGGGCCGAAAAGCCATGAGGTGCGGGTTTTTACCTCGACAAAAACCAGCTCGTCTCTGAATTCAGCGATAAGGTCGATTTCCCCTTCGCGGACGCGAAAATTTTTCTGTCTGATCCGGTAGCCTTTGTGCAACAGATATTTTTCGGCGATTTTTTCTCCGATAAAACCCAGTTTTTGGCGATAATTTTTCATATAAAAAACAGTTGCTTTGTTTTTCAGCCACCGTTTTATTTTTACTAATTAAGAAATTTTGGTAAAGATAAGTCCGTAATGAAATTGGCCGGCCTTGAAATCGTCCATCAAAGCGAGATCGCAGGCAGCAGCCAATTGTTTGACTCTTTCGCGGGCGACGATATTTTTTTCCTGGGGCCCAAAAACAATCCCCGCGGTGATCCAGTCAATGACCAGGAGACGCCCTTCCTTTTTCAGCGTCCGGCCGCATTCTTTTAAGATCTCTTTTTGTTTTTTTGACTGATTGAGAACATTGACTAAAAGACCGCGGTCCAGGCTTTCATTTTTTATTCTTTTGGCGGCGCCGTAGATTTCCAGATCTGACCAGACGCAGCGGATCGTTTGGTCTAACCCCCGGAATTTGGCGATGGCCCACAAGGCGGAAAGATTGGGTTTAAAAATATCGACGGCAAAAACCCGGCCTTTCGGTCCGACCATTTCGGCCGCCTGCAAGGTAAAATAACCGGAACCGCCGGAGCCAAAAACGCCGACGCGCATCGCGAGGCTTATTTCCAGACGCTCCAGGAGCACGGCTGGCTCCAGATAGGTTTTGCCGGAGGGAAGTCTGACCATGAATTTATTATAGCAAATTTTTAGGTTTTTTGTAAGGGCTTGAACGAGAATCGGTGCAAAAAGCAGGGGCCGTGTTTCCGAAGGGCGGCCAGATGATGGCCGGTGCCATAGCCTTTATTGACTTCAAATTGATAGTGGGGATATTGACGGCTTTTTTTGACCATATACCGGTCGCGGGAAACTTTAGCGAGGATGGAGGCGGCGGCAATGGAAAAGACCTTTTCATCGCCTTTAACGATTGAGGCGGAAGGCGGGCGTGTTTTTAGGCGGTGAGCGTCGATTAAGAGGAAGTCGGGTTTTACTTTTAATTTATTGACGGCCATTTCCATGACCTTAAAATTTGCCGCTTGGATGCCGATTTTATCGATTTGTTTCTGATTTATGGAAGCAACCGCCCAAGCCAAGGCTTGCGTCGTGATTTTTTGGTAGAGGTATGATCTCTGTTCCGGATCGAGCTTTTTTGAATCGTTTACGCCGGTAATTTTAACCCCTTTTTTAAAAATCACCGCGCCGGCGTAGATCGGTCCGGCGATCGGTCCTCGGCCGGCTTCATCAACGCCGGCGATATATTTATAACCCTTTTTCCAGAGTTTTTTTTCTTCTTCCTGGGTCGGAAATTTCATGACCTAAGTATAAGGGTTTTTTAAAATAAAAAAAATGGGGCTCACTTGGCTTGAATAAGCTCAAGATATTGCCCCCGTTTCGTGGCCTAGGGCTAAGAAGCCCGCTCAATTCGTGAAGTTAATCACGCGATTGGGATTATCCCTAGGCTTGGCCGCTAATGCGGCGTGCCACTTATTGCCCTTGCGGGCGTCTTCAATGATAGGATCGGTTCTGTCCGATCCTCCGTTCCGGGCCCCTCAACCTGTGAGGAGACATATATATTTTAGTCTCATCTCTTATGGCTGTCAATAATATATTAAATATTTAAGATAAAAAAAATTTGGGCCGAGCTTATTTCAGACTCGGCCCCGACGATATTCTATGTTGCGAAGCAATGGTTGTCCCTTACTACGGTACCTTCTGAGGTCTCCTCACGGAATCCTCCCTCGGTTTGGTATTGAAGGGGTACGCCCATTTGCGCGGGGCATCAGCCCCGACCACGCGTCCTCATTAGAGCCAAGACATCTTTTTTCCGGCGCTAATAGGGACGAAAAACAACGATATTTCCAAGTTATCATAAAAACAGAGGCTTGTCAAGAGTATAGCCTCTCTCAAAAGTGTTAATTAGCTGTTTGTATCTCTTGATTATTTTCCCCAATCAACAAAGATGTTTTTTGTTTTTCCCTGGGCTTGCAGATATTGATGGCAGGCAAGGGCAGCCTTGGCCCCTTCCCCCGCGGAGATCACAAGCTGTTTATAGGGGGTATCCGTCACATCGCCGGCGGCAAAAACACCGGGCAATGAGGTGCGGCCCTGATGGTCGACGATGATCTGATTTTTTTCGTCTTGCTTCACGAGACCGGCCAGAAAATCCGCTCTAACCTCATACCCGATTTCTACAAAAACTCCCTCAACGTTTAGCGTAACATTTTTTCCTTTCTGTTCAACGATTATTTGATTGACCTTATTTTCACCCTTAATTTCTTTGACGGCGCTATCATAGAGAATTTCTATGGCTTTATTCTTTAAAACTTGGTTGATCAGTATTTCTTCACCCCTGAATATTTCACGGCGATGGATGAGATATACTTTTGGCGAGTTTTGGGCTAGCATCAAAGCGGCATCCAGGGCGGAGTTGCCCCCGCCGACGACGGCCACGGTTTTATTTTTATATAGCGGCGCGTCGCAATTGGCGCAGTAAGCCACGCCCCTGCCGACAAATTTTTCCTCGCCCGGCACCCCCAGATGCCGGTGGGAAAGACCCGAGCTTAAGACAAGGGCAGAACTTAAATATTCTCCGTTATTGGTTTTAACCAAGAATTCATTTCCTTTTTTAGTAAGACCAATGGCTTCCTCGCCTTTGAACTCAGCGCCGAATCTCTGGGCCTGTTTTAAGAAGTTCATCATCAAGGTGGCGCCATCGGCTGCTTCAACGCCGGGATAATTTTCAATCAGGCCGGCGTTGGTCGCTTGTCCGCCGATATCTTCGGAAATCAATAGGGTTTTGAGATTCCGTCGGCTGGCAAAGATAGCGGCCGAGAGTCCGGCTGAACCGGCGCCGATTATAATAACATCATATTTCATGTTTATATTATATATATTTATTAAGTTCCGCGATCAGCTTGTCTTTGGTCTGCAGACCCACGGCTTGCCAGATCACTTCGCCGCCCTTAAAAATCATTATAGTGGGGATACTTTGGACCTGATATTTTTCCGCCATTTGTGAATTCTGATCTACTTCTAGTTTTCCGACCTTGGCTTTCCCGGCCATTTCGGCTGCGACGGCTTCTATAATCGGCCCCTGCATTTTGCAGGGTCCGCACCAAGTCGCCCAAAAATCAACTAGGACGGGTAATTTTTGTTCTTTTAAAACTTCGACTTCGAAGTTTTGATCAGTGAAAATAATTTCAGACATAATATTTTTAATTAATTTTAAATAAATTGTTAGTTATATATTCAAGCTGCTTTATTTTATCATGTTTTACCCCTTTTTCACAAAAACAGCGCGAGCTTTCGTCCTGTAATATAGCCGAACATATTTTTTCCAAGGAAGCCCGGCTGGCCAGCAATTGCTGGATAATTTCCTTGCAATCGCGTTTTTCTTCCAGCATTTTTTCAATACCGGCGATCTGGCCGCTTAGACGATGGAGATGCGATTTTATAGCTGATTGTTCCATATTTTGGCGAATTTAAGCCTCAGACGGTAAAAGGAGGTATACTGGGGGGGAGTATATTTATAATATGGTTATATCAATATAAAGTCAAGTTATAAAAATATTTAGATTAGAGGGGTGCGGAAAATGCAAATTAAAAACACCTTAGCGGAAAGGTGTATTTTTCTGACCTATTCGTTAATCAGATCAGCTTTACTTTTATAAGGTCGGCGCAGGCTGTCCAGCTAGCCAGAGGTTCCAACAGAAAATGAAGTCGTCAGACTCAAGGTAAGTACTGATTTCTGCGTAATCTCCAAGACAACTCAGAAATTTCTGTTGGTAGTAGACGTGATCACTTGAATCCCCAGCAGGGCCTTCCGGGCCTGTTGGACCTTGCGCTCCAGTAGCTCCTGTTGGCCCCTGTGGTCCTGTCGGACCGGCTGGACCCGCAGGCCCTCGTAATGCAGTGCTCGCAAGATCCACGGTTAAGTTACCTTTTATTTCTACATCGTCATCAATAATGAGTGGTTTGTCGTCTCCGGGGCCTTGTATAGCCCCGCGATAGAGGCGACCATCAATACGTATGTTGTCGCCGAAGGTAACGGGGTTGTCCGCTCCGTCAGTCGTTGTCGCATTGATGATCGTTCCGTTGAAATATGTCACTCCGCCGAGGCCCTGCTGTCCGACCTTTAGGGAATTGACCTGCAGGGTGTCGTTAATGACCTGGGTGGCCTGGGCGGTTTGTGCGATGATAAAAACCGCAATAGCGACCCCCAGAAAGATTGGTAGTTTTCGCATAATGTTTCATTCTTTAATAATAAATGTAGACATTTTTATTATAGTCTCGTCCAAAAAAAACAAGCATAAAAGAACATATTGTTGATATATTAACAAGATTAAGTTGATAATAATCAAAAAACAGCTATTTTATTAATAACTGTTCTTTGGTGGACCTCAGGGGGCTCGAACCCCTCACCTCTTCCATGCCATGGAAGCGCTCTACCAAATGAGCTAGAGGCCCCGTTAGAAATCTATGAAAATTATTTTCGTTTATGGATACGCAATATACATTTCTAACGGGGCAAGCCCAGATTATTATGCCATAGAATTAGTTCTATTTTCCTTCCCAATTTACCGTTTTTTTTACCAAATGTCCAATGATGGATAACCGGTGATCGTTTACGAGAACTATTGCTAATCGCTTTTTTATTTCCGATATAAAATCCGATATGTTTGTGAAATTTGCCATTTTTCGATTTTACTGGCTCCCAGATCAAAACGCTTCCAATTTTAGGTTTATTCACGGATTTCCACCCTCGACGTATCATATCCCCTTTAGTACCCTCGACAGTCGCATGTGTGGTTGCTATTAGATTAAATATAGCTAGAATTGAAGAAACGTAGAATGCGCAGGAATAAACTCCGTTAGTAATGTCAGTCTTTTTTCCTTTAACTTTCACATACAAATGTTGAAAAAGGCGGGTACCCACACTTGTCTTAATGACTGTCAGATAAGTGGGTAGAAGCATTAACTTAACCTTACTTTTTTCAACCATATTATTTGGTGGAGATACCGGGAGTCGAACCCGGGTCTCGGCAATGCGAATGCCGCGTATTGCCACTATACTATATCCCCAAGAATTATTGTATTTGTGGTACTCCCCTGCTTGTTTTTCCTGATTATAGGGCAGGGGATATGCCCCCACCAGGAATCGAACCTGGATTTATCCCTTAGGACGGGACCGTTCTAGTCCATTGAACTACAGGGGCTAGTATTTAAATTGTCCATTGTCTCCCTTCGGGAGATCTGCGTAGGCAGAAACTACAGTGTGTATTTTTTGGTTTATTGTCACTCAGCGAGTGATTCCTGTCCCTACGAGATATCTTTCGTTCGGATGGCGAAAAAAGGGGAAAGACAGGTGAGGGATTAGGTTTTAAAAATGTTCCACGTGGAACATTTTGTTATTTTGAGGCTAATATTAGGTATATTTTCATTAAAAATCAAGAAAAAAAAGTAAAATATATGAAAATAATTTGAAAAAAATATATTATTTAGCTATATATAGCTAATAATAAGTGTCGCAAAATGCTATTTGATAATATATGATGAAATATGTTCAGCAAAATGAGTGACTTTGCTTGTTTTCAGATCAAAGACATACAATCCGATAAATATAACAATTATCGTAAAAGTTAAAACAAATACCTTAGTTAGATTATGTTTCAAAATTTGATGGTATGTCTGCTCGTTAGTATGCGATATATTTGCTACCGGCTTGATAGCTGGTTGATTTTGGGTAAAAAATGCCTGAAATTTCCTTTTTTTATCCTTGCTCATATAAAAATAATACGATATTTAATAAATTTTATCAAGTAAAAACTTGACAAATGGCTAATTTTAGCGTATAATAAGGCTATAGGAATATTCTAAGACATTTTTTGCATATTCTTGGCATATTAACTAGCCGTATTATTATTAATGAAAAATGCGATAATTAAAGCATATAGTGCCCATCAAAGAAGGTTAAATTGCATTAAAGAAGCGCCAGGCTTTTTTAAGCGTATTTCTATTTGCGTTCCGACTATAACTCGGGAAATATTTTATAGTTTGCTTTATCTGCCGCATTTTTTAATTAACCTGCCGTATGATAATTTTCTCAAGGTAGCACCGCGGGATGAAAAAGGAAAGTGGATAATTTCTTATTCTCGATATTTAACCTACAAAAAATACGCCTTAAGCTTTCTTACGGTGTTTTTGTCAATATTTGGGTTAGTTTCATCTTTTATTATTTTTAATTTTAACGTATCGCCGGCGCAAGCGGCGGTTGTTTGTTCAGAACCTTTAACGGTTACCGTATTAGCACCAGCCTCAAATCAAACGATCTGTGTCGGCGAATCTTTTACATTTTCCGGATTTTTCAGAGATAGCGCAACGGGGACAACTTGTACCTCTTTAATTGAGTATACGGGAGTAGTAAATAGCAGCATTATTTCGACTTCGACCCCTATCAAGGTTTTATCAGGCTCGTATTTGGGGTCGGTTAACAATGAGACGACTACCTGGAGCAAAACTGTGTATGGTAACACAGCCGGTACTCATACTATTAAATTTAACGTTATAGCTCCCTCGGATATCGTTTATAGTTCTTCGACAAAAACCATTACCGTTAACTCTTTGGTCGATTGGGGGGTCGGGGAACTTTCCCATTCCGCCAATACAACTTCTTCTATCACTTGGTCTTGGTCTGACATTGCCAGTGAAACTGCCTACCGGATAATGGATACTGGAGACGTCAATAAATCAGGCGATTTGGCCGCCAATACCACTTCGTGGCAGGAGACAGGTTTATCCGCCAACACCCAATACACTCGTTATGCGCAGGCGGTTAATTCCTGCAATAGCGTTAATACGGAAGATTCAAGTGTTTATACTTCTATTGAGTCTCCGACCGGAATCAGCTTTGATAACGTTGAAAAAAATTCCATTACGGTTTCCGGCAGCGGCTCTATTTCCAATCTCGCTTCCGGCAGTTCAGGCATCTATTTCGCCGAGAGCGTGACCGCCACCAACTCCGGCTGGCTGCAAACTAATTCCTGGGAGAAAACGGGTTTGACCGCCAATACCCAATATTCTTTCACCGGCCAGACAAGAAATAGCGACGGTGATACCACCACGGCCACGGCTGCGGAAACAAAATACACTTTAGCGGCGGATGCGGCGGCGACCGCCGACAAGATTGAAAATACCTGGTATAACACGGCCGACATTGTCTTTACCAACACGCCCGGATTCGGCGGGGGCGGCGTGGAATATTACCGTTATATTTGGGACCAAAATGACACTTATGTTTTTAATGATACAGAAACACAGTGGGATGCCGGGACCTTGACCAAAACCGCGACAAGCGAAGGAGAATGGTATTTACATATTAAGGCTTATAATGCGGAGGATGTGGCGGCCGCCAGTGGCGCCACTTTGGACTTAGGGCCATATGGTTATGACGCCACTGGGCCAACGATCACTAATAATCAGTCTGGCGACGACACCTGGCGGAACGGAGCCGGCACGACCTATAACGTGGATTTTTCCAGCGGTGGTAATTCCGATCTGGACTATGCCCAATACGCGGTGGGTTCCAGTCAGGGTGATACGGACATTATCGGCTGGACGAATATTTTTACGGATGATGTCGCCTCTTACGAAACTAACTGGTCAGTCGATTTTAATAATCTAGAGGAAGGGGTAAATTATGTTTCTTTCCGGGTTTATGATTTGGCGGGCAATCTGACCACGGAGACCGATCCGGGATTTTATATCAAGGTTGATATCACCGAGCCAGTAATTACTAATAACGTTTCCGGTGATAATTCCTGGCGCAACGCGGCCGGAACAAGTTATGACGTGGATTTTCTCTCCGGCGGCGGCTCGCTTTTGGATTACGCCCAGTACGCCGCGGGCACCTCTGAGGGAGCCAGCGATCTAATCGGCTGGACCAATATTTTTGCCGATAATACCGCCAATTACACCGCGGCCTGGACCGTTGATTTTGCCGCTCTGCGGGAAGGTACCAATTATATTTCTTTCCGAGTTTATGATCAGGCGGGCAACGTGACAACCGTAACCAGCCAGGGTTTTTATATCAATAAAGATACCGTGCCGGCCAATACGGCCAGCGTTGAGACAGAGGCCACGACTGCCAGCGCCGTCATTACCTGGACGACGGACGAAGCCACGACCACCCAGGTGGCCTGGGGCACGACTGACAGTTACGGCAACCTTACGGCTGAAGATACGGACATGGAAACCAGCCACAGCGTGACCATTAATGGTTTGAACGATGACACGATTTATCATTTTATACCCCTGGGGGACGACCGGGCGGGAAATCTGACCGCGGCCGCCGACTACGTTTTTACTACTGATCAGGTCGTGGCAACCGTCATCACTGATGTCCAGGTGACGGAAATTAATACTACTTCCGTTAAGGTTACCTGGACAACCAATCACGCCGCTGATTCCAAAGTCCGATACGGTCTGACCACCGCCTACGGCGACGAAGTTTATGAGAGTGATTTGGCTACCAGTCACTCGATCACTATAACCGGCTTGACACCCGATACCACTTATCATTATGAAGTCATAAGCACGGGTAATACCACCACTTACGACGCGGATGCAACTTTCACGACCGAAGAAGAAGAACCCGAGCCTGAACCAGAACCCGAGCCTGAACCAGAACCCGAGCCTGAACCAGAGCCGGGAACAGATACATATTTAGCTTCGCCGACCATCGTCTATCCCGAGGATAACTCGACCATAGATCTGGCGCGGCCGACGATCACCGGTCTTTCCCGTTCAAATAACACCATCTTTATTTTTATCGACGGTGATCTGGAAAATACGGTCTTAAGCACCAACCATCCTTCCGGCACGGGTTCCTTTTTCTATAAAATGAGGCGTGACTTGAACGAGGGTGTGCACACTTTATATACGATAGCCAGAAATAGCGAAGGCGTTTATTCGGCGCGTTCGCCCAAAATATATTTTACCGTGGACTTACCATATATCACTCCGACGCTGCTGGAGCCGGTTTTCACGGATGGCGCCAATCCGACCGTGATCATCCGCGGTGTGGCTTATAATGATTCATTAATCAAGGTTTATGTGGACGGCGTTTATGTCGGCGAGTTCAACGTTACCAATAGCGTTAATAATAATACCGCTTCCTTTACTTATATCTTGCCGCTTTCCGATTTGTCCGTCGGCCAACATGGTATAACCACCAAAGCTTTTGATCTTTCCGGTCAAGCTTCCAACTTTTCCAACGCTGTCAGTTTCACTAAAACAGAAGCTTCCACTACGACAAATCAGCCGAGCTATGAGTTTACCGCCGGCCTGACTTATCGCGTGGTCAGCGGTGATTCGCTTTGGAAGATCGCGGAGAGGTTTTACGGACACGGCCAAGATTACTCAAGGATTGTTTATGCTAATATTAATATATATCCTTCTTTGGCGACAAATCCCAGTTTAATCCAACCAGGCTGGCAACTTATCATTCCTTAAAATATTACCGTAACAGTCAAAAACAAAAAAAAGAAAGCGGGAAGCTCATATAGGCGTCCCGCTTTTGAATGTTTGAACTACCGGATTACCGGTAGCCCCCCTTGATTTCTCCCCAGCTGGTCCGGTCGGTACCGATTGGGATCACCGGTACCGGTATGATTTTCCAGGCATACAGCGCGTGGCCGGTGATAGCGATGACCAGGCGGACATCGTAGGTTTGGCCGGGAGAAAATCCGAAGTCGCAGAGATCAATGAGCAGGGGCGAGGACCATTCGCAGTAGGATTTAGTGTCTGTCAGGTCCAGGACTTCGACTCCGGATTCGCCGGGGCTTTGGCAGACATAGACCTTGAAGCTGCCGATGAGGCCCGCGGCTTGAATGAATTGGAAATCGACTTTCCCGGAGGCCGGCACCGTCAGAGGTCCCCAGGTCAAATCAAAATCTTTGAAACCGCTGATGGGAGCCGGGTAATACCGTGAGTCAGAAATTTGGCAGGCGCCGGTGCTGAAAGTGCTGGGGGACCGGCCGGTCAGAGGAAGAACGGTCCAATACGGCCAGGCCGCCGCCGGATCCTTTTCCGCTCGGACTTCGAGGACTTCGGCGGCGATAACCGGAACGGCGACTGCGAGGATGAAATAAAAGGAAAGGGCGATGGCGAAAATAATCATCAGGAGCGACGTTTTCATGAGTACCTCCTTTTGGGTGGTAAAAAGCCTTCTGCTTTCTATGTACCAAATTTGTGTTCATATTATAACTGGATATTTTTTAACTGTCAAAAATCACCTTTGACAATTAAGCGATGTTATCTTACAATAATTAGGCGTTATTATTAAATTTAAAAATCTATGTTCAAGTCAGACCAAGAAACCTACAAAGAAGCCGAGACGGTGATCGGCCCCTCTGTGAAAGTGGAAGGGAATTTCGCCAGTGACGGCGACGTGGTGATTGAGGGGCAGTTAACCGGTACCCTGAAGACTTCTAAAAATGTAAAAATCGGGGCCTCGGCCAGGATAAAGGCCGATGTGGAAGCGACCAATATCTTCCAGGCCGGAGAAATAAGGGGCAATGTTAAAGTCTCGGAAAAATTGCAGCTAAAATCCACCGCCAAAATCTTCGGCAATGTGGAAGCCAATATTCTATCGGTCGATGAAGGCGGCATCTTGAATGGTAAATGCCAGATGATGAAGAAAGAGAACCCGGCCGGAGAACAAAATCCCGACTTATTCGCGAGCGAAGACAAAAAAAAGAACAAAAAATAATTTCTGGATATTTTTTAACTCATGTATCACTACATTTACGATTCTTTCTTATCGGACAAAAGATACGAGAACGATCTCTCGCTGATTGAAGCGAGAATTTTAGCGCTTGGGATAAACGGCCGAATGGATAAACTGACTATCCTGAAAAATTTGAAAGAAATCGTGGAAGATAGCGTAAAAAGAGGGGCGGAAACACTGGTGGTGATCGGCGACGATATGACTCTGGGCAAGGTGATAAGTTACGTCGCTCCCTTTCGCAAAGTGATCTTGGGTTATATCCCCTTGGGCCCCAAACAGTCGATTGCCCGTCTTTTAGGCATTCCTGGCGGGTTAGCCGCCTGCGACATACTATCGAAAAGAATGGTCAAAAAATTCGATTTGGGCAAGGTTAATGAGAAATATTTCCTTTTTTCCCTGAACGTGACGAAAAACAACGTCGTCATTGAATGTGACGGCAATTATAATTTTAAGACCGTCGTGCCGTCCTCGCTTCTCCGGATCTGTAATTTGGGACTGCCGGAGGAAGGCGTTTTTTTCAACCCCGGCGACGGACTGCTGGAAGCGGTGGTGGTCAACCGGAGCACCGGCTGGAATTTTTTTAAAAAAAGCTATAAAAAAGACAGCATTTTTCCTTTCAAAAAAGCGAAAATAAAATGTGAGACCGAGTGCGTGCCCCTTTTGCTGGATGGGCAGACGGTCGTTAAAACTCCGGCGGCGGTGGAGATTGCGCCGGGGCGCTTGAATATCATTGTCGGCAAAGACAGAAAGATTTAAGATCATAATTATGCTTGAAAAAATTAAATGGCTGGGTCAGTCGGGCTTTAAGATAATTACGGCCGCGGGCAAAACCATTTATCTGGATCCATACAAAGTACCGGCGGAAAGTCCTCTGGCCGATTTTATCTTTATTACCCATGGCCATTTCGACCATTTTTCCCCGGAGGTTATCGCCAAAATTCGGGGCGAAAAAACGCAAATTTATTGCTCGGCGGAATTAGCGTCTAAGATCGGCGGCCAGCTTAAAACGGTCAAGCCCGGCGATAAATTTGCCGCCGATGGATTCGGTGTCCAGGTAGTACCGGCCTACAATATCAACAAAGATTTTCATCCCAAGGAAAATAATTGGGTGGGCTTCATTTTGGAGATCGACGGCCAAAGGATTTATCACGCCGGAGATACGGATTTGATTCCGGAAATGAAGGATTTAAAAAATATTGATATCGCCTTATTGCCGGTCGGCGGCACCTACACAATGAATTGGCAGGAAGCGGCCGAAGCGGTCAAGGCTTTCGCCCCAAAAATGGTTATCCCGATGCATTACGGCGAAGCGGCCGGGTCAGACGACGATGCGATAAATTTTAAACAAGCGGTTGGGGAAAAAGTGGTGATTTTGGAAAAGGAGGGTTAGAGCGTTCTAACCATTCTAATCGTTTTATCCGTTCTATCGTCCTTCGGACTCGTCTTTAGCGAATAGAACGAGCGTGAGCGATATAACGTCTAGGGCGTCTCAAGCGGGAACGATCGAAACCTCTTGACAAGTAGATAAAAATAAGCTAAGATAGCTGCAAAGCTAAGATATGGCTTTGTTAATTAACAATTCATGGGTTAGTAAACCTTTGTGAGACGCTAAGTACTCCTGGCCTTTTGGTCGCTATAGGGCCAGCGGGGAAGACCTTTTTTAGGCGCGTCATTAGAGCGAAACCGGCACAAAGAGAGGTGATGTTTGATTTGGGTAAAATTTTATTAAGGTCTCACAAAGCGTGAGGCTTTTTTTGTTCTTTACATTAAGGAGCAATGAAACATGGCGACCATTCTAGTGATCGAAGATGACGGCGAAAGACAGCACATTTTACAAGCCGTGCTTTTATGCCAGGGGCATGAAATTATCGTGTCCGCTGACCCCGGCACCGCCTGGGTGAAGATGATGGCAGCGTCGGGGCGGCCGGACCTGATCATCTGTTCCAGCCCCCAGAGGGGATTAGCCGCTTTTCTGCAGAGAAAACACGGGGAAAAAGGATACGGCCGGATACCCGTCATTTTCCTACTGAAAAACGAGAAGTTCAATCAAGAGGAAACCGAGAGAGAGCCTAAACATAACTATTGGTTTTATCTGGCTATTCCCTTTAATGTCCAACATCTTATCTGCCAAGTGGATGAGATATTGGCCAAAGCCGCTTGCCGATAATTAAGAGTAAGTCCGCCTGGAGCACCCGGCGGACTTTTTTTATCCCATTAGGAATTTTTTTCTGACGGGGTTTTCTTGACCCAGCCGTTCGCGAACGCTGGGTTGACAAAAACATTGATATTATTTAAAGTAATAATTCAACGGGTTGTCGGATTGATCTTTGTTAATTGGTTTTAAACTGAGAATGAGGGGTCAGTTTTTAGTCAGTTTTTCAACGGAAAGGAGTAGAGATGCGAGACGTACAGCTGATCACGGGTCCAGACATTTCCTGCGCCAACTGGCAGATCGAAGCGGCTTTGCGCATGCTTCACAACAACATTGTCCAGGGCGCCAAGCCGGCCGAGCTCATAATCTACGGCGGGGGGAAAGCGGCGCGCAGCTGGGAGTGTTTCGACGCCATCGTCAAAACTCTAAGGGAGCTTAAACCCGATGAGACACTGCTTATTCAGAGCGGCAAACCCGTGGGTGTTCTTAAGACCTTTGAACATTCGCCGCGGGTACTGATCGTCAATTCCATGTTGGTTCCCCAGTGGTGTTACGAAAAGATCTTTTGGCCTCTGGAAGAAAAAGGAATGACCATGTACGGCCAGATGACCGCCGGTTCCTGGGCTTATATCGGCCAGCAGGGGATTATGCAGGGAACTTTCGAGACTTTCGGCGCGGCCGGGGCAAAACCGGGCAAACTTATTTTCAGCGCCGGTCTCGGCAACATGGGCGGCGCCCAAGCGCCAGCCGGCAAAATGAACGGAGCCACCACTTTGATCGTCGAGATCGATCCTGGACGTATCAGCCGCTGTCAGAAGGAAGGCTGGATCGATGAGGTATTTGTCGAGATCGAACCGGCGATAAAAAGAGCCTTGGCTGCCCGGGAAAGAAAGGAGTCTGTGGCGATCGCTTTGCAGGCCAATGTTGTTGATGTTTTGGATTATCTGGTTTCTCACGGTATCGTGCCGGATATCGTGACTGATCAGACCGCAGCTCATCATCCGAAAATCGGATATTTTCCCCAACGGCTTTCTTTTGAGGAATCTCTGGAGATGAGAAAAAAAGATCCAGACTATTATCTTGAATTATGTCTGGAATCCATATTCAGGCACGTAGCGCGATTAGTTAATCTTCAGAACAGCGGGGCGACGGTTTTCGACTACGGCAATGGCATCCGCCGGCACGCCTTTGAGAGAGGTCTTGAGAGTGCTTTCAATATCAAGGGCTTTGTCCCGCTCTATGTCCGGCCGCTTTTCTGCGAAGGCCGCGGGCCTTTCCGGGTAGCTGCTCTTTCCGGCGATCCGGCGGACATTGCAGTCATCGACAAGATCATCCTGGACTTTTTCCCGGACAACGCGATGCTTGTTAATTGGATACACAAGGTGCAGAAAGCGATTGATTTTTCCAAACAGCCCGGTCTGCCGGCGCGCGTCTGCTGGTTAGGTCAGGGCGAGCGGAAAGCGATCGTCGAGGCGATCTGGTGGGCCCTGAGAAAAGGGGAGCTGAAAGCTCCGATCTGGGTCGGCCGCGATCATCTTGATTGCGGTTCCGTGGCTTCACCTGACCGCGAGACGGAAAGCATGATTGATGGTTCGGACTTCATCGCTGACTGGCCGATTCTTAACGCCTTGGTCGCCTGCTCGAGCGGAGCCACCTGGGTGAGCGTGCACGACGGCGGCGGGGTCGGTATTGGCAAAGCCATTCACGCCGGTCAGTGCTTTGTCATCACGCCCGACGCGAGTTGTCTTTCGCGGGCGACGCGCGTTTTCACCAACGATCCGGCCACCGGGATTATCCGGCACGCCGACGCCGGCTACCCGGAAGCGATCAAGGCCGCGAAAAAGCACGGCATCATAATTCCGATGCCCAAAGAATAGGAAGAGTTTCTTTCATCAAAACCCGCCAGCACCTACGCGTGCTGGCTTTTTTATCCCGTTAGAAAAGTGATTTTTAAAGAGAGTAATTTGACTTTTTTGACAAATGTTACTAAGATTATTTATTCATTGATAATTGAGTATTTTTTTTCCGACGAACTTTCAAAATTAAGGAGGAATATTATGTTAGCAGTAGGGGGCGGAGGCTATCCATTGATGAATGTTTTGTATCGCACCTACAGTCAATTGATAGATGCATTATTTTCTTGGTCGGATAATCCAGTCACTGACAAAACATTCGGTTGTTTGATTGTGCTAACTCCTCAAGGTACATTTGTCCAAGACCGTGTCGGTCCGCTTAGGCCGGAAGAATTTAGGCCGGATAAATACGATCAGCTAGAAATTTTGTCTCTGGAAAAAGCTAAGCGTCTTCGTCGCCACCCGAAGCATTTTTCCAGTTTTCAAAGCCGAAATCCGGAAAAGAATCAGCTGGGCGGGGCGGTCAGAATCGAAAATAACAATTTCATTCTCTCCCTCACCTATGTTAATGAAGAGTTGGATGAGGCAATTGTGACAGCGACTGCTTGGCACATGGGAATAATGTCTATGGATGAGACTAGGCGGATAGCTGAAGCGAGTGGCAATCAGTTTATTTCTCGTTTGATGGAGATTGAGATTGAGAGCCCTTTTTAAGGGGTAGACTAAACAGTCCAAAAATCGAACAAAGCGAGTGCCTAGACACTCGCTTTTTTATTTGACTTATAGCCAAATTTTTACTAGAATTAAGTATCTCAAATTATTTTATATTATGGTTGAGGAAGCGAAAAAAATCATCGAGATACCCGCGAAAATCATGGTCAAGGAACTGGCCGGGCTTTTGAAATTGCCGGTTACCGACATTATCGCCCAATTGATGAAAAACGGCGTGCTGGCCAGCCAGAATGAAAACGTCGATTTTGACACGGCGGCGGTGATCGCCGATGATCTGGGTTTTGAGGCGAAACTGAGGGAAGAGGCAGAAAGCGAAGGCGGCCAGGGTATAAAAGAAATTATCGGCCTTGAAGAAAAGAAAAATTTAAAGCCGCGGCCGCCGATTGTCGTTGTTTTGGGCCACGTCGATCATGGCAAGACCATGCTGCTCGATGCCATCCGTCAGACGAAAGTGGTGGACAGCGAATACGGCGGCATCACCCAGCATATCGGCGCATACCAGGTACGGCATAAAAAACAATCCATTACTTTTATCGATACTCCTGGCCACGAAGCTTTCACGGCCATGCGTTCGCGCGGAGCCAAAGTCGCCGACATCGCCGTCCTGGTGGTGGCGGCGGACGACGGGATAAAACCCCAGACCAAGGAAGCTTTGAATATCATCAAAGCGGCCGGATTGCCTTTTATCGTGGCGATAAATAAGATAGATAAACCCGAGGCCGATGTCCAGCGGATTTTAAAAGCCCTGGCGGATCTTGATCTGCTGCCGGAGGAATGGGGCGGCAAGACCATCTGTGTCAAAGTTTCCGCCAAGGAAAAGAAAGGCATCGATGATCTTTTGGAGATGATCTTGCTCGTTTATGAAATGGAAAAACAAAAGATCGTGGCCTCGCCTTCCGGCAAGCTGGTCGCTTCAGTGGTCGAGTCGCGCGTTGATCCCCAGGAGGGCCCGGTGGCCACCATTTTGATCCACGCCGGCACTTTGAAGATCGGCGACACGGTCAGTATCGGCAGCATTTACGGCAAGATAAAAGCCATGAAGAATTTTTTAGGCGAACCGATCGGCCAAGCTTTGCCTTCCACGCCGGCCAGAATCTTGGGCTTGAAAGGCTCGCCGGTCGTAGGCGACATTCTGACCCTGGCCGAAAATTTGCACTCCTTGAAAAAAATGGCCAAACAGTATCGCGTCGATAAACATTTGTTAAAGCCCAACGAAATGCGGGTTGAAACAAAAAGGGGCAAGGAAGAAAAAGACAAGGAAGGCAAAAATGAAAAAAGGGTAAAAGAGCTTAAACTGATATTAAAGGCGGATAATCTCGGCTCGTTGGAAGCGATCACTGAAAGTCTGAAGAAGTTTCAGCATCCCGAGGTCAAGCTTGAGATCGTCTACAGCGGTCTCGGCAATATCATGGACAGCGATGTGCTGAAAGCGGAGGCGACGGAGGCGCTTTTGCGGGGATTCAATGTTTCTCTCCAGCCTTCGGCCCAAGACCTCGCCCGCGAAAAAAACATCGTTTTCAAAAGCTACCGGATCATCTACGAATTATTTGACGAGATAAAAAGTAAATTAGAGGGGATGCTTAGTCCCGACATTTTTGAAGAAAAAACCGGACGGATGAAAGTCATGGCTATTTTCCGCACCGAAAAAAGATCAATGATCGTGGGAGGCAAGGTCACCGAAGGAAAATTCCGGCCGAAAATAAAAGTTAAAGTTTTAAGGAATAAAGAAGAAATTTCCCGCGGTACGATCTCGGCGACCCAGCAGGACAAGAAAGCCGTCCCCGAAGTGGGCAAGGGCCAGGAATGCGGCCTGAAATATGAAGGCGACCCCGTTATCCAGGTGAATGACGTGATCGAAGCCTACGAAGAGCAGAAAATCTTCAAAAAAATTCAAATAAAATAATGTCGGAAAAACGCTTAAATCAGGTTAATCAGCTTATCCAGCGGGAAATCGCCGATATCATCCTGAAAGAGATAGATTTCCCCCCGGGGTGTCTGGTGACCGTGACCAGGGTAAAGACCTCGGTGGACATTGCCTTCGCCAGGGTCTGTCTTTCTGTTTTGCCCGTCTCTTTTGCCGGCCGGGTGCTGAAAATTTTGGAAAAGAACATCTATCATCTCCAGCAGGTGCTAAATAAGCGGCTCGTCATGCGCACGGTGCCGAAAATCATGTTCCGGCTTGATCTAGCGGAGCAGGAGGTGGAAAGAGTGAATAAGCTGCTTGACAAGATAAAGAATCAAGGTTAAACTGCCCGGTTAAACCCTTTTAATGCCGGTTATGAAAGAATTTAATCAACCTTTCGCCAAGTTAAACGAATACATTCTTGCCAGCCAGAATATCCTTTTGACGACCCATGAAAAGCCGGACGGGGACGCCATCGGCGCCCTGCTTGCCCTGGCTTATTATTTTTCTGACTTAGGCAAAAAATATCATTGTTTTTCAGAAACCAGGGTCATTGACCCTTTTTATTTTTTACCGGGGATCGAAAAAGTCAGCCAGAGCATCCCTGATCTTAAAGGTTTTGACCTGATCATTTTTTTGGACGCCGGAGACGTCAAAAGAACCGGGATCAAGGATTATCTGCCTCAAATCGAGAGGGAAAAAACAAAGATTGTCAATATTGACCATCATTTGACCACAAGCCTTAAGGCCGGTCACTTTTTTGATTTGAATATCGTTGATCTGGAGGTTTCCTCAACCGCGGAAATAATCTATAATTTTTTTGATTTTTTGAACATTCCGATCAACAAGGAAAAGGCCACTAATTTATTGACCGGGCTTCTTACCGATACGGGCTGTTTTTCCAATTTGGGGACGACGGTTTCTTCTTTTGCCATCGCTGCCAAACTACTGAATAAAGGGGCCAACATAAAAAAGATCTGCGACCATACCTTAAAAAATAAAAACATCGTTTCTTTAAAACTTTGGGGCCGGGTTTTGGCGGGTTTGGAAAAAAACGAAAAAACGGGAGTGGTTACTTCCGTCATTACGCTGAAAGACGTGGAGGAATGCGGCGCCGACGAGGAATCAACTGAAGGGATCAGCAATTTTTTGAATTTTCTTTCCGAGGCCAGGTTCACTCTTTTGCTTAAGGAGGAAAAAAACGGCCAGGTCAGGGGCAGCTTAAGGACGACGCGCGAGGACGTAGATGTTTCACGGATCGCGGCCCGTTTCGGCGGCGGCGGCCATAAAAAAGCCGCCGGTTTTTCCGTTAAAGGCAGGCTTAGGAAAACCAAAGACGGCTGGCGGATAGAGTGATTGAAAGATTTTCGAGCCTGGTCTATAATAATATAGCCTAATTATTAAGCGCTTATAATAATATGTCAGAAATCAAAGATCAGGTCCTCGTGCCCATGGTGGTGGAAAAAACTTCTTTGGGTGAACGGGCCTACGACATCTATTCCCGTCTCCTAAGGGAAAGAATTGTTTTCCTGGGCGATGTGATCAGCGATGCCTTGGCCAACACGATAATTGCCCAGCTGCTTTTTTTAGCCAGCGAGGACAAGAACAAGGAAATCAAATTGTATATAAATACGCCGGGCGGCTCGGTGACCGCCGGCATGGCGATTTACGATACCATGCAGTATGTCAAGCCGCAAGTGGCCACTATCTGTGTCGGGATGGCCGCTTCCATGGGGGCGGTCCTGCTTTCGGCCGGGGCGCCGGGAAAAAGATTTGCCCTGCCTAATTCAGAGATTCTCCTCCACCAGGTGATGGGCGAAGCGGGCGGCCAGGCGGTGGATATCAAGATCCGGGCTGAACATATCCTGAAGATCCGTGACAAAATAAATAAAATCTTGTCCAAGCACTCCGGTCAGCCTTTGGCAAAAATTGAAAAAGACACTGACCGCGACTTTTTTATGTCCGCTGAAGAGGCGAAAAGATACGGCTTGGTCGATAAGATTATCGTTAACGGATTATAGGTTTAGAATAAGGGGGATGGCGGCTCCTTGCCCTTTTCTTTTGTTTATGTTAATATGACAAAAGTTATCTTATTAATAATCAATATGATAATCCATAAAATAATTAATAGAAAAAGGAGAAAAGAGCCAAATATATCGTTTTTGGCGCTTGTTTCGCTGTTTTATGGATTAGGAAATCAATCTTATGAACACATCAATTTGGATTATACTCCTGGCGGTGGGTTTGCCGGCCGGGATTTTAGCCGGTTATTTTGCCCGCAAATTTTGGGCCGTACGGGAGTCCGCTTCGGCTGAAGCAAGAGCGAAAAATTTAATCGATCAGGCCAAAGAGAAACAGAAAGAAATCCTTATCCAGGCCAAGGATAAGGCGCTTTCGGTTATCGACGAGGCAAAGAAAGAAGTCGAAGAGCGACGCCATGAATTTTCTCATTTGCAGAACAGATTGGAAAAAAGAGAAGCGCTTTTTGACCAGAAAATCCTGGATTTTGAGGAAAGGCAGCAAGGCCTTTTAGACAAGATCCAGCGTATTGAAAAAATGAAAGAAGAAATCGTGGCGGTCAAGGAGGAACAGATGGCAAAACTGGTGAAAATCGCCGAACTGACCCAGGAAGAGGCAAAAAAAGTCCTTCTGGAAAATACGGAGACAAAAATGAAAGAAGAACTTTTGGCCCGTATCCGCAAACTCCAGAATATAGGCCAGGAGGAATTGGAACGTGAGGCGAAAAATCTGCTTTCAGTTGTTATTCAGAGGATCGCTTCTTCGCATGCGACCGAAACCACCACCACGGTAGTAAATCTGCCTTCAGATGAAATGAAGGGTCGGATCATCGGCCGCGAAGGCCGCAATATCAAGACCATCGAGCAGCTAACCGGAGTGGAAATCATCGTGGATGACACGCCGGAAGCGATCGTCATCTCCGGTTTCAATCCCATTCGGAGGCATCTGGCCAAAAGGGCGCTTGATAAATTGATCGCCGACGGCCGCATTCATCCCGCCCGCATCGAAGAAACGATCGAAAAGGCGAAAAAAGAACTGGCTTTGGATATTAAAAAGGCCGGTGAGGAAGCGGCTTACAAGGTCGGTGTCGCCGGGTTAGACCCGAAATTGATCCAGATTTTAGGCCGTTTGAAATACCGGACTTCTTACGGCCAGAATGTTTTGCAGCATTCCATCGAAGTTTCGGAGCTTTCCGCTTTGCTGGCCGAAGAGCTAGGGGCGAATGTCACGGCCTGTAAAAAGGGCGGGTTGCTGCACGATATCGGCAAGGCGGTTGATCACGAAGTCCAGGGCGGCCATCCGGAGATCGGCTACGATATCATGAAGAAATTCGGTCTGCCCGAGGAAATCGCCTACGTCGCCCGGGCTCATCATGAAGACGCCCCCAAGACCTTGGAGGGTATCATCGTGAAAGTGGCGGATGCCATTTCCGGTGCCCGACCGGGAGCGCGGAAGGATTCTTACGAAAATTATATTCAGAGGCTCGAGGAACTGGAAGCGGTGGCCAAGCAATTTCCTGGCGTGGAAAAAACCTATGCCGTGCAGGCCGGCCGCGAAATCCGCGTCTTCGTCATACCGGAAAAAATTGACGACCTGGCGGCGGTAAAAATGGCCGCGGCTATCGCCAAAAAAATCGAAGAGGAACTGCGCTATCCGGGCGAGATTAAAGTTAATGTCATTCGTGAAACAAGGGTGGTGGAATACGCCCGTTAGTTTTATTTGTTTTAACCGCTCTAACCGCAGTAACCGTTTTATCGCCTTTGGCTCGCTAACGTTTAGAACGTTTCAAACGAGCGAAGCGATAAAACGATTAAAACATACGAATCTATCAGTTAACTATTCAACTAACTAACTAAAACACACCCTTGATTCTAAAAGTATTATTCTTCGGCGACATTGTCGGCAAAATCGGCCGTCAAGCGGTCAAAAAAATCCTGCCGAAATTAAAAAAGGAATATAAGCCTGATTTGATTTTGGCCAATGCGGAAAACCTGGCTCACGGCATCGGCATGACGGAAAAAACCATCGATGAAATGCAGGAAGCGGGAGTGGACTTTTTCACTTCCGGCAACCATTTTCTGAAAAAAGAGGAAATTCGCGACCGGCTTTCTTCGCCGGAAACCAATATTTTGCGGCCGGCCAACTATCCGCCAGGCGTGCCCGGCCGAGGGGAAAAATTGCTTGAGATTGGCTTAAAAAGGGTGGTTGTGGTAAACTTAGTAGGCAGGGTATTTATGGGCGAGGATTTTGATTGCCCTTTCCGGAAATTTGATGAGATTTTTGAAAAGTACAAAAACGATAAAGTACCCATCATTGTTGATTTTCACGCCGAAGCCACCTCGGAAAAAGTGGCCTTGGGTTATTATCTTGACGGTCGGGCGGCCGCGATAGTCGGGACCCATACCCACGTGGCGACGGCTGACCAGCGTGTTTTGCCGGGCGGCTCGGCTTTTGTCAGCGATATCGGCATGGTGGCGACTCTTGATTCCGTCATCGGGGTGGAGAAAAAAGAGGTGATCAAGATGTTCTTGACTCAGCTGCCTCTGCGCCACGAGTTGCCGGAAGAAGGCGAAGTCTTGGTCAATGCGGTTTATTTTGAGATTGATCTGGAAAAGAATAAGGCAAAAAGCATCGAAAGAGTGGACCGCGTGATCAAAATCTAAAAACAATAAATCAAAGCAGGCTAAAGGTCGAAAAGATAAATAAAACAGGAGAAATATTAAAATGAACAAAGCGGAACTTTGCGACAAAATCGCGGAAAAAGTCGGTTTAAACAAAAAACAATGCGAAGACGTAATGGATGCTTTTGAAGCCATTACGATTGAACAGCTGAAGGCCAACGGCGAAGTGACTCTGACGGGTTTCGGCACTTTTCTGGCCAAAAAAAGAGAAGCGAGAATGGGCGTCAATCCCCAGCATCCGGAACAAAAAATCCAGATTCCGGCCGTCACCGTGCCCAAATTCAAAGCTGGCAAGAAGTTAAAGGATTCCTTAAAAGTCTAAATTTAAGAAATTTATCAGTTTTTTAAATAAAACGAAGTCCTCTTTTTTATAGAAAGGGGATTTTGTTTTAGAAAAATATATCTACCCTTTTAATTATTTTTTGACGCTTGTGTTTAGAGCAGCTTGGGCGGAGGCCAATAAGGCGATGGGGACGCGGAAAGGCGAGCAGCTGACGTAGGTAAGGCCGGCTTCGTGGCAAAAGCGGATGGTCCGGGGGTCGCCGCCGTGTTCGCCGCAGAGGCCGACTTCCAGATTCTGGCGGGTTTTCCGGCCCCTCTCCAGAGCGATTTTGATCAGTTCACCCACGCCTTTTTGGTCAAGGGTTTGGAAGGGATCATCGGCTAAAATCCCCTTTTTTAGATAAACCGGCAAAAAACTTCCTATATCGTCTCGGGAAAAACCAAAGGTCGTTTGCGTCAGATCGTTCGTGCCAAAAGAAAAAAACTCGGCCGGGATGGCCAGCTCACCGGCCAGCAAGGCCGCGCGCGGGATTTCAATCATGGTGCCAAAAGCGTAGGTTATTTTTTTCAAGCCGAATTTTTTCAAAACATCGTGATAGATTACTTCCGTCATTGTGCGCTGATCGTCCAATTCTTTGCGGTCAGAAACCACGGGTATCATTATTTCCGGAAAAGGTTTTTTGCCTTCATTTATTAATTCCGCGGCCGCCTCAAAAATCGCCTGAATTTGCATGCGGCTTATTTCCGGGTAAGTCACGCCGAGGCGGACGCCGCGGTGACCCATCATCGGATTGGATTCGTGCAGTTTTCTGGCCCTTTTTGCCAATTCTTCTTGAGAGATTCCAAGCTCTTTTGCCAGGGCTTGCCGTTTTGCTTCTTGGCGCGGAATAAATTCGTGTAAAGGCGGATCAAGCAGGCGGATGATGACCGGATAACCGGACATGGCCAAAAGGGCGGCCTTAAAATCTTTTTTTATGAAAGGAAAAAGCTTGTTTGCCGCTTTTTCTCTTTCTTCTTCAGTACTGGCCATGATCATCTGGCGCAAAATAAAGAGCGGTTCATCTGCGCCATGCCCGTAAAACATGTGTTCGGTCCGGAAAAGACCGACTCCTTCGGCGCCAAATCCTTTGGCTTTGACGATATCATCGGCGGTATCCGCGTTGGCGCGTATCTCTAGTTTTTTCACCCGGCCGCAAATTTTCAGGAATTCATTGAGGGTTTTGTTTTCTTCGCCCGCGTCCATCATGGCCAATTGGCCCCAATATATATTTCCCTTGGTGCCGTTTAGGGTCAGCCAATCGCCTTCTTTTAAAATTTTTCCGGCTATCCGGAGTTCGTCAGAGGCATGATCGATATGCAGGGCGGCGCAGCCGACGATGCAGCATTTTCCCCAGCCGCGGGCGACCAAGGCGGCGTGGGAGGTCATGCCGCCTCTGGCGGTCAAAATCGCTTCGGCGGCGCGCATGCCGTCCACATCCTCCGGATTGGTTTCCTCCCGCACTAAGATCAATTTCTTACCTTGTTTTTTCCCTTCCATGGCCGCCGCCGCGCTAAAAACGATCTGGCCGGCCGCGGCGCCGGGCCCGGCCGGTAAGCCGGCCGCCAACGGCTTGTTTTCCGCTTCCGCCTCCGGATCGATTATGGGATGCAGCAATTCTTCCAATTGGCTGGGGGTGACCCGGTTTACGGCTTCTTTTATGGTAATAAGTTTTTCTTTAAGCATGTCAACGGCCATCCGGACAGCGGCCGGACCGTTTCTTTTGCCGGTGCGGCATTGCAGCATATAAAGCCGGCCCTTTTCAATGGTAAATTCGATATCCTGCATTTCATGGAAATGCTTTTCCAGGCGGTTACGATAGCCTACCAATTCTTTATAAAGTTGCGGCATGGCCTTTTCCAGAGTAAGCAGGTTTTTGTTGTGTTCCGACTTGGAATATTCGTTTAAGGGAGCGGGCGTTCGGATGCCGGCCACCACATCCTCCCCTTGAGCGTTGATCAGATATTCGCCGTAAAAACTATTTTCGCCGTTGCCGGGATTGCGGGAAAAAGCGACGCCGGTGGCGGAATCCTTACCCATATTGCCGAAAACCATGGCCTGGATGTTGACCGCTGTGCCCCATTCATCGGGAATATTTTCAATGCGGCGGTAGGAAATCGCCCGTTTTCCCCGCCAGGAAGAAAAAACGGCTCCTAAAGCGCCCCAAAGCTGTTTTTCCGGGTCGTCGGGAAATTCTTTTTTTAATACTTCCCTGATTTTTTCCTTGTATAGAGATATCATTTTTTCCAGATCATCGGCGGTTAGATCCGTATCACTCTTGTATCCCTTTTCTTTTTTCAAGGAAGTCATTATTTTTTCCAGCTGCTTGCGGATACCCCCTTCTTCTCTTGGCTCGAGGCCAGCCGCTTTTTCCATGACGACGTCGGCATACATCGTGATCAAACGGCGATAAGCATCATAGACAAAACGCCGGTCGCCGCCCGCCTGTTTGACCAAGCCAGGGATGGTTTTTGCGGTTAATCCGATGTTTAAGACTGTCTCCATCATGCCGGGCATGGATTTGCGGGCGCCGGAACGGACCGAGACAAGCAGGGGGTTGGCCGGATTTCCGAATTTTTTGCCCACCAGTTTTTCCACTTTAGCTAAGGCTTTGTTTACTTCAGCTTTTAGGCCTTGAGGGTAGCGGCCTTTGTTTTTATAAAAATAAGTGCAGACTTCGGTGGTTACGGTGAAGCCCGGCGGGACAGGCAATCTCAAGTTTTTATGTCCGGCCATCTCTGCCAGATTCGCTCCCTTGCCGCCCAGAAGATTTTTCAGGCCTTCATGGCCGTCGGTTTTTTTACCGCCGAAAAAATAAACGTATTTTTTTGCCATATTATTATTTGCACCCTTCCTTTTGATTAATTAATTGATAATTACACTTGAAAATAATTTTAAAAAAAATGCCTGGTAGGCGGGAATAATATTTAATTTTTAATAAAATTATGGTGAGCGTAGAGGGATTCGCCTTGAACTACTGAAGAGTTCACGGCTGCCCCGAACCCTTTAGTGGTTTGGGGCGAACTTTTCAATTCCACGTATATTTTAATATGTAATTTTTAAAGTGAGCGCAGAGGGATTCGAACCCCCGACACCCTGCTTAAGAGGCAGGTGCTCTAACCAGCTGAGCTATGCGCCCGTGAAATCTTTTTTAATGGTGCGCCCGGAGGGATTCGAACCCCCAATCTTGTGGTCCGAAGCCACACATTCTATCCATTGAACTACGGGCGCAAGATGCTAATAATATGATCCTAATAAACAATTGTGATATCTCCCGCCAGGCAAGGCGGGATCCTCGTCAATTATCAAAATCGGAGATTTTGTAATTGACGGGACAATTTCACTACGAGGGCGAGATTGTTCGTGTTAAAAATAATATCATTTTCCAACAAAAAAATCAAGGTTCTGGCTTGATGTATTCTTCGGGATAAATATTATTAAGGCTTGATGCGGCCGCGGTTCGCTTCCGCGCCCAGTTCTTTATCCTCGGATTTTTCGGCGAATTGAATGGCCAGGGCTATTTGGCGGGAAATTATGTTCAGAAGGATTTGATTGTTGAAATTAAAGTCCTCTTCTTTTTTGTCGACTAAGACGATCGCCCCGATGATCTTTTGTCCGGCCTGGATTTTTACGCCAAGAGCGTTTTGTCCCAGATAGGGAAGAGAAAACTTCTTGTTGGTTTTTGATTCGGCCGCCGTCAAAAAGATATCTTCGCCGGTTTCGTGGATTTTTCCCAAGAAGGGATCGTTTTTCAATCCCAGGTTCAGATTCTTTACGGCCTGGTTGTCGCCAAAACCTATCGCTTCCTGGATGATGATTTTGTTTTCAAAAGTTTTAAAAAGGGCGAAGAAAGCTTTCTTGGCCTTGATCACGGTAAGGATGGTTTCCAGAAGTAGGGGGAGAAGGTTATAAATATTGGCGTAGGTTGAGGCGATTTTACCGGTAGAATATACAGTGACCAGCTTATTATTGGCATGATGAAGGCGTTCCGTCAGGTTGGCCACGATATTGCCGTAAATACGGTTGGCCAGGCGGGGTTCTTTGGCCGCCAAGCTCAGAAATTCTTTGCCTTCGATGGTGATTATCTCTCCCTCTTTAATGACTTCTCCTGAATGGGTGTGCTTGAGCTTGGGATCGACCAGGGCGCTTTCCACGGCGAAATCATCCCGGTCCATATAGGCGAGTACTTCCTCTTCGTCTTTGAGATATCGGCAGATCTTTATTTTGCCGCTTAAGATGATATAAAAAGTTTTTCGGGCTTCGCCGGATTGAAAAAGCTTTTCGCCGATTTTGGTTTTTTTTATCCGACAAATAGGGATCAGGGAATCAATTTCCTGGTTTTCAAGTTTAGCAAAGACGGGTATGTTTTTTATCAATTTTGACTCCACCATAAAATTATTTTAACATTTCCGGATTTACCATGTGGGTTAAGGCGGTCGTTTCATTAATCTGCCTTTTTTCAAAAATATTTTTGATGTCTTGGTCCATGGTGAACATGCCTTCTTCGGCGCTCGTCTGGATGGCGGTTTTGATCTGGGCGATTTTATTTTCCCGGATAAGATTGGAGATAGCCGGCGTATTGATCAGTATTTCGCGGGCGGCCACCCGGCCGCCGCTCACTCGGGGCAGCAATTGCTGGGAAATAATGCCTTTTAAGAACAAGGAAAGCTGCAGACGGACTTGGGGTTGCTGGTAAGGAGGGAAGACATCAATGATACGGTCGATACTTTGAGCCGCATTCAGAGTATGCAGAGTGGCTAAAACTAAGTGGCCGGTTTCGGCCAAAGTGATGGTGGAACTGATCGTTTCCAGGTCGCGCATCTCACCGACCATAATCACGTTCGGGTCCTGGCGGAGCACATGTTTTAAACCTTCCGCAAAGGAGAGCATATCGGAGCCGAGCTGTCTTTGTCGGATGATGCATTTGATCGGGGTAAAAATGTATTCGATCGGATCTTCAAGAGTGACGATATGGGAAGTTCTCTCGTTGTTAATGAGGTCGATCATGGCGGCTAAAGAGGTGGATTTTCCGCAGCCGGTCGGGCCGGTGATGAGGAGTAAGCCTTGTTTTAAGCGCAGTAATTCATAAACAATGCGCGGCATCTCCAGGCTTTCCATGCTCGGGATTTTCGTGGAGATGACGCGGGCGACCATGCCGACGTAGTTTTTTTCCCAATGAAGATTGACTCTGAAACGGGACAGGTCTTTGATTTCATAAGAAACATCAAGCTCTCTTTGATTGATGAGGGTTTCCTGGAGTTTGGGCGAGATGATGCTGAAACAAAGTTCTTCTGTGTCTTTGGGTTTAAGCACTGGATATTCATTGAGTTTTTTTAATTCTCCGTCAATGCGCAGGATGGGGGGCATATTAGCCATAATATGAAGGTCGGAAGCGCCCTTTTTTACCGCTTCTCGGAATAAATCGTCAATTTTGAGCATATTTTTTCCCTTATAGAACGTCTGGTTCTTATACCGTCGATCCAGGCGTTTTTTTATATTAATAATGCGTTTTGTTTCTGCCTTCATTTTAGAATTTTATCTGCTCCGTGTCAAACTCGCAAAAAAACAAAAAACTCAAGGTCAAAAAATCCTGAGCATTTCCGGTAATTTTCCGATAAATTTTAGTAAATTTCTTCCTTTTTCTCCTTATAAAAATTCATCCAGTCGTCTAGCACCTCTACCAATGTTTTGAACGGAGCCTCTATGATGAAATCGAGGAAGAAAGTGAAAATATTTATGCGCGGAGTGTTTAGGGATATCCAGCGGCCGAGCCGGATGATAGGGAGGGAGAAAAAATCAATCAGGGAGCCGATAAAACCTCTTTTTTTGTCGATGATGATCAGCTCGCGCATCGTTTCCCGGTTTCGGATGCCGAAGAAACTGACCAAGCTCAAGAAAAGCAGGAACAAAAAGATACTGACGGCGTTGAAATGCAGATATCTTAAGAGATAGATAATGGCGCCGAATGAGATTATAAAAACAATGAAATAGAGGAAGTTATAGATAATGTTCCAGGTTTTCCGGCGCCGGATCGGTTTTTGGAAAACCACGAAGACGAATTCTTTTTCGTCGGCGTAGATCAGCCCCCTGACCGCTTCAATGACTTTTTCCGTATTTTGCCGGGCGGGGATGAAAATATTGGCCGCGATGAAGATAAGCAGCAGAGGATGAAAGATTATGTTGATCACCAGGGCGGAATAATGGACGATCCCGTAAGAAAGGATATCAAAGGGTATTTCAAAAATAAAAGCCAGAATAGTCTTGGTGCAAAGGACGTAAATTACCGTGCGGGTGGTGCTTCGCATCAGCTTGGCTCTTGCTTTTTTATAGCGCTGATCGCAAGCGGCGACGATCTTCTCCCTCAAGAGCATGGGGTCGCTTAAAATCTGGTCGGCCTTGTAGGGATTCTCTCGAATGAGATCTTTGATGGTTTTTAATATAATGATGTATTTTTTGACCTGCCGGCCGAGGACACTGCCCAGCGGATGCTTGATCTGTCCGTCAATCGTCAGTTTCAAGGCGGGCAGATGGGAAGCTATTTCATCGATCAAATTTCCGTCCGCTTTATCCCAGCCCGGATAGTAAAGCTTAAAAAGACCATAGCTGATGATAGCGTTGTCGCTTTTGGACACCGCCCGCTGGATGGCGATATAGAGTTGGGTATTCTTGGTTCTTTCGTCAGTTTCCGTTTCGTCCACGACTACTTTATCGGAAAGAATGGAATAGGCGTATTCAGTTAAGGCCTGGTTCTCGTAGCTGGGGAAAAAATGATTTTCAATCTCCACGGAAGCAAGCTTTAAGATCCATTCGTTCAGGATAAGGCGTTCTTCCCCCCCCTTGATATAAGCGGCCTTTTTCCTCAAGAGCAGAAATTTTTCCAGGATTTGCCGTACTTCAAAGACCACGCTTTCCGGGACGGTGTCGTTCTTCAGATAGCCGGCCCGGACGAGCTCTACCAGCAAAGTCCGGACGTCAAAAGTCTCGATTTTGCCCTCTAAAAGCCAGCGTTTTAATATTCTTTCAATGGCGTTTTTTCGCAAGAGATGCTCGTCTGTATAGTCGATGGCCATCCGGATTTTTTCGTAAACATAGGCCATCCGCGAAACAGTGGTGGAAACGTGGATTTTCGGGATTTTAGGATCCTGCCAGTCAGAAATAAGTTTTTTCCGGAAGCCGACGATCAGCTGTTTGACATTATTCCTTAGGGGTTTCTCGCCCTCATATTTTTTCTGGTCACGGCCAAAACTAGGCTGTTTCTTTGGTTTTAGATAAAGATTATCTTTTGTTTCGCTCATTCTATGGGTTTATTTGGGAATTTAGTCCTTCTATTTAAGATTATAACGCAATCTAGTAGTTTAATCATATAACGGGTTTTTGTCAACCCCTAAAGGATTTCTTTGAGAAAAATATCTTTTCAGATGAAATTATCTTTATGGGGGCAAAGCGGATTTAGCCGAACATCAGCCATTCGGGTTTTATGACCAGGAGTATGCCGATCATAAAAATCAATAAGCCTCCGATCAGCTCGGAAAATTTGCTGTATCTGGTTGAAAGGCCGGTCGCTTTGGCGGTCAGCATGGCGGCCGTAAAAATAATCATGTCGTCAATCATGAAAATAACGACATAGAAAAAAAGATAAAGATAATATTGCCATTTGGGCAACTGGTTTAAGGTCAAGATTTGGGTGTAAATCGCGGGCAAGCCGATGGAACAGGCCAGTTCAATAAGATTGACGACAAAGGCCAGGGCGATAATGCCGAAAAGGGCATAGATTATTTTTTTTGATTCCACGATCTGGTTGATGCGGTCGATGATTTTTCTTCTTTTTTCCCCCTTTACCACCTTGCACTCTTCGGCCGTTTGTCCTCTTTTCTGCCAGTATTCTCTCAAGTAATAGGCGCCGACAAACAGGGCCAGGGCGCCGATGATTAGCTGGATTATTCGGATATAGCCGATGAAAAGGAATAAATTAAGCCAGGCGGCCATGAAGAGATAGTAAACGGCCGCGGAGGCGCCGATAAAAGTCAGGCCGATGGCCCACATGTTTTTCCGGTTTTCTAGCCCCAAAAGCGCCCCGATTAAAAATACCAGCACCCACATGGCGCAGGGATTGAAACCGTCAATGGCCCCGACAACCAGTGTCAGGACAGGCAGAGAATATTTCATCAGGTCCACCTTACCGATCAATGGCAGTTGATAGATCTTGCTCGTATTCGCGTTGGTATTTTGATTTGTGTTGTTGTTTTTTATCTCCGATATTTTATCTCCCAAAAAACTGATGATGGGCGCGTCGCCGACGATATACTGATCGCCGAGTATCAAAACCGGCACTCCTCTTTGATTATAGGGGATATTGTGTTCATCGGAGATCTGGTTGAAAAGCTTGTTATTGTTGCTGTTTGAAACTTCCCTTTTTTCGATCTGGATGTATTTATTTACGTCGTTGTCTTTGATATATTCTTCCACGTTTTTGCAGTGAGGGCAGGTGTAACTATAGAAAAAAGTCGCCTTTTCCTTGGCCTGGGAGACAAAAGGGATAAGGAGAAAAATGAATGAGCTTATAATAAAAAGCTTCTTAAACATATCAAAAATAATTATTTATTAACTTTCTTATCTTAATCGATTATTCGATTTTTGGCAAGGCGGAGGTATTATTCAATTCCAAACAAAATAGATAAAAAACAGGGGAATCCCGAAGGATTCCCCTTGAAGGTCAGCAGTTACCCTGCTAGCCATCTGCCGGACCTTGTCGTAGTCCTAGGTGGCGATGACCTCCGCTGCGAAACAGAACATCTTCATATCGGCATCATTCCTTTCAAAAACCCACGTTTTGATGATGCCTCCGTAAGAGAACTTCTGCCTACGGCTGATTCGTTTTTTTAGCGGGAGCCGGGCATTGCTTTTATTTTAAGGGAAATTTGGGAGGTTGGCAAGGCGGGTTTGGTCTAAAGTTTTTAAGGTGTGGCAACTGGTGGGGTTATAAGGTATGTTTTAGGTCAATCGTTTTAAACCCAAACTATACCCTCAGACTTTACTAGCCGCTATAACCAAACCAAAATCACAACAGAGAATATAGTTTGACCACTTCATTGTTCCTTTGTTATAATACGAGCATAAATTCTTTTTCGTTCTTTATTTCACCCAAGTCTAGACTTGGCCCTCTGGGTCGGGAGGAAACACGCGTGAAATTCAGCAGCTCGTGCCAAAACACCTCCAAACCTTTCGCCTTGGTAGGAGACGAAAGGAGAGTCTTTTATGAGACTCAGAATTCCCCTAATCCTGTTTGTCTTTATTGTCACAACGGCCCTCATGTCATCGTGCTCGTACGCCAACGCCGGCGTGCGGCCGAATCCGGTCGACATGATCACCGTCAACGGCATCGACGAGTATATGCCCACCACGGCTGATATGCCGATCAATCTCATTACACGCGCGGAGAAATTCACTGCTATCAGGACGTCGTCCTCCGTCTTCTCACCGAAGAATGAGAAGTACAACGCCGTCATGAATGCGGTCGGGAGCCTGTCGGGTATCAACCCCGTGATTATCGGAAATGACGTCGCCGTTTCGAACGTCAATTCCACCAACACGCCGGCAATCTACGCCAGGAACCAGATTCGCGACGGAATGCGAAGCGGTTCGAGCACGGACACGGGAGAAGCAAATCTGCCTTGGGGGATTTCCCCTGTGGTCAAAGCGGTGATCGTGCACGACACGATCATGGTCTAAGGGTGATGTGCCTAAGACCTAATTGTGTCGATCGACATTTTTAATTCAGACCCCCGGTTTCCGTACAGCCGGGGGATTTTTTTAAAATATAAAATTTGTCTTGGACCTGCAAGAACTGGAACTTTTTTAGTGTAAATCGGCTAGTTTACATTTTCCTTTTCCTGGCCGTTATTATTGTTTATTTCCGTACTTTGAAAACGGACCGTGGCCAAAAAACCCAAGATGCCCAAAACGATGATGATGATAAGTAGAATTATCGATTTTTTGTTCATATTATTATTATACAATAATATTATAAATAAAAAACTCCCCGAATCGGCTAGATTTCGGGGAGGGACGGGGCTTAAAGAGCGCGGGCCGCCTGAAAAGCTTCTTCAATGGCGGCATTGGTAGAGGAGAGAGGGATGATTCCGTCGGGTCGGAAGCCAAGAGCGTGGGTTTTTTCCCGGGTAAGTCCGGGTTTCCGGCTGGTAAAAAAAAGAAGAGATTCCTTCAGGGCACCTAGTATTTCTTTTAGGCGATTGGTCGTTTCGACAGGGATGTTTTCGTCCGGTTCAAGGTGGAGGATAACTACGTCGGGCGCTTGAAAATTCATCGCGCCGAGGCCATCTTGTCGGCTGTCGCATTCGACAACCAGGTAGCGGTGTTTGATCAGGATCCGGGCCAGCCTTTCCCTTTCTTCTTGATCTTTCTCGCAGATCATGGCGATTTTGCACATCGTTACCCCCTAGTGAAATGAGCCGATGATATTTTTGCCGAATAATTAAAAAGTAATCTCTTTTTGACCTTTTGTCAATTCGACTTTTGAGCTATAATAGAAGCATGAAAGAAATAAAAGAAGAAAAACAAGGCGGTAAAGCCAAGAAATTCTTTATCCTGGCCTTTTTGACGGCGATCGCCACGGCCGTGGCCGCTCTTTTCGTCAAAAAGAAACAAGAAGACGAGAACGAAATCTTGGGTTTTAAAGAAGAAAAATCGAAAAAGAAGAAATAACTTCCGGTAAATAAAAAGCCGTCACTTTTCAAGTAAACGGCTTTTGTTGTGTTCAAAAAAATTGTGGGCATAGCAGAAAAGGCCGCCTCTGAATAAGGGGCGGAGAAATGGGGTTGACAAATTTTCTATTTATTGCTATTCTTATTTGTTCTTTGTCAATAAATTCGGACTAGTTTAGTAAGGAGCGGAAAGAAAGGAAGGGCGCATATGGTGATGAATGCGGTTTTTGACTTCTTTAAATTGTTTGGCGCTTTGGTGGGTTTCATGCTTGCCTGGCTTGCCAGCGGTTTTCTGGTGGCTTGGATGGCTCTGATCGTCAAATCTTTTTTCAAGCCGTCCGGGCAGCGCCTGACTTTCCTTAAAGAAGCCTGGGCGCTTAAGACCTGGTTTTGCGATTTTGCGAAACTTGGCCCGGCCAGCCTGATCGTGGCGCCCGTCTCGATTTTTCTGCCGTATAATCCGCGGGCAGACGCCGAGCGTTTGGCTTGCGATGAATTTCTCAAGAGCACTCAGCTGGGTCCGGAGCACTGGTGGCATTATGGTCACCGCGAAATGTATTTGGATAGCGCTCAACGGTCGATCGAAAACCTCGACCATAATTTGGCTTCCGTCGGCGCCGCTATCGAAACCGTGCCCGCTCAAACCAAGCGCTGGGCCTGGGTGACGGCGACTTGCGCTTTTCTGATGACCTCGATGCGAACGGGTCTGGTTTTTGCCGCGGATTTTTTAAGCAGCCTTTCAGCCAAAGCCACGACGGTGGAAACCGTAAGCCAAAAGGAAAAACCCTTGTCATCCGCTTCCGGTTTTCTGTTCGCTTCGGCGATCGAAGATGAGGCGGGCGAGCGGATCCGCTTGGAAAAACTGAATTTGCGCGGCGACTACCGGCGGGGAAGAATTTTTCTGACTGGTCAATACGACTTCGCGGCCAAGGACCTGAAATTGGCCAAGATCGGTTTTGACTACCCCGAACTGAAAGTTCTTCTGGAAGCCGGCCGTATGGCCACTCCCTTCGGTCTCATGCATCTGTCGCCGGCCAAGAGCCCGTTTATCCGGATACCCTTGGACCAGCTGGGGCCACCCATGTTTGATAACGGGTGTCTGGTCTCTTTTTCCGGCCGCCACTTCGAAACAAGAGCCGGATTTCTTAACGGCAGCGGCGGTCTGGATGACGACAACGCGGAGATGGATGGCGTCGGCCAGGTATTTCTGAAATCCCGCTTCGGCAGTTTCGGCGCTGTGTTCGAACGCGGCCGCCAGGCCAAGGCAATGCGCGAGGTCCTCGGCCTGAACGCGGAAACAAGAATCGGTCGTTTGCGCGGCCGCTGCCTGTTCGTCTCGCGTCCCGATCTTAAGGCCGACGGTTTCATGGCCAATGCTGTTTTGTCCGCCGGGCCGGTTGAAGCCGTTGGGCAATACGAGAAAACCCGCGGCCTGGCGACTGACAGCGAAATACTGGAAGTGGGCGTCAACCGTAAGATCGACGAGGGCGGAACGCTTCTGGGCCACGCGATCCTGGCTCGAAACGCGCCGCCGGTGTTTCAACTGCAACTTAAGTATTTGTTCTAGCACCTTGGAAATTAACTTCGGGGTTCCTGCCGTCAGGAACCCCTTTTTTTATCCAAGCTCTTGACACTTTTTAAATCTTATGATAAGTTCAGCTGTCTGAAACCAGGGGGTAGAAAGCAAGTTTTTCCGTAAACAGGTCTAGGCAAAAAGGAGGTCAGCTCGTGAAAAATTGGTTTTTGTTCATTGTCCTTTTCACCTTTGCTTTTTCTTTGTCCAGCCCGTCTCTTTGGGCCGGCAAGAAGGAAGCGTTAGATTATCCCTGGATCGTACCTGTTTCTAAAGATAACATCCGTCTGGCCGACGGCCAGTTCTCTTACGCGGTCGGCGACCTGATCGCCCGCAGCAACAAATCAGGGGTATACGGTAGTGAAGTAAAACTGTATTTTGCCGCCATTCTGCCTGACAACAGTGTGATGGTCGAGCGTGTCTGTGTTTCATTCAGCCAGGCTTTTGCCAGCACTGTTTCTTTTCGCTTGTCATTAACTGAAACGGCGACCATCGGCTATACGCCGTACGACAGTAAAGACACAATATCTCCGCTCATGGTCACCTTGCTTCACGCAAATGGTCGAATGGCCACATTTAAACTAACAACTTTGCCCTGATCGGTCGAACATTATTCCGCGCCGCGACTCTTAACCAAGAGCCGCGGCCTTTTTTACCCCCAAGGTTTGGGCTTGACAGGATCTGTGGATATGCTACACTTCAAGCATTAATCAGTAAGGTATTTCTGTCAGTGCCGGTCCCCAAAGGATCAAGGCGGGCAGAATACAAAAAGGTCAATTAAATGCAGGATCCACAAGGCTTTGGTCAGAGAAAAATGTACCAAGGCAATTGGACATGTGCAGGCTGCGGCGCCGCGATTACCGAACTTCCGTTCGAACCGGATGGCACTCGCCCCGTATACTGCCGTGATTGCCATCGCCAAAGACGGGACAACCGTGGCGGCGGTGGAAGACGCAGAGATTTCTAAAAGATTTTATCTTTTTGAAAGATACGTCGTAAAACAGTCCAAATAAAACAAAAACTCCCAGGTAAAACCCAGGAGTTTTTGTTATTATAATTTATTTATTATTGTTTTCCTTGACGAACCGGTAATAGAGCAGCTTGCCGCTTTCCGTGAAAATGAAGTAAGTGATAGCCACCAAAGAGATGGTTAAAAGCTGGGTGTATGTGGGAGCAGTGAATTTAAACAGGTCGCGACCGATGAAGGTGAATGGCAATAAGATTGTTATACCAATGGCGGCCACCGACAGCCAGAGCAGAGTCGGCGAAAGTTTTTTGCCTTTTAAAAAGAAATACCGGGTGCGGATGGAGAAGATAAGAAGTAATTCCGTGATGACGCTGCCGATAAACCAGTTGGTCTGCAGGGTGGCAGGGGAAATGCGGTAAAAAAGGCCGAAGAAGATAAAGTCAAAAACCGTGCTGATAACGCCTAAAGTGATCGCCATCAAAGCGACATCTTTAATTTTATAATGCCGGGGTTTTTTAAGCTCGGCCAGATCCACATTATCGGTGGCAATGGCTATCATTGGAAAGTCGGAAAGAAGGTTCAAGAGCAGGATCTGCAGGGGGAGCATTGGCAGGTAATCGATCAGAAGCGAGGCGATGGCCACGGCGAAAAAATTGCCGAAATTAGAAGTGAGCGTCGCTTTGATGTATTTTAAGGTATTGGCGAAAACCCGGCGGCCTTCTTCTACTCCGTCGATGATCACTTTTAAGCTTTTGTTCAACAGAACGATGTCGGCGGTTTCCCGGGCGATGTCAGAGGCGCTTTCTACCACGAGCCCGACATTGGAGATCTTTAAGGCCGGGGCGTCATTGATGCCTTCGCCTAAAAAGCCGACCTCGTATTTTTCCTGCAAGATATGGATAATGTTGAATTTTTGCTCAGGGGTGACGCGGGCGAAGACCGCATATTTTTCCGTCGCTTTATGCTGTTCCTCATGGCTTAGTTTTTGAAAATTTTCGCCGGTGATTACCGCCGTTATATCATCGGTCAGAGCGATTTGTTGGGCGACGGCACCGGCCACTTCCGGGCTGTCGCCGGTCAGGATTTTTATTTTTACGCCTAGACTTTCCGCCTTATTAACCGCATCCTTGGTCGATTTCTTTACTGGATCAATAAACGAGATTAAGCCGGCAAAATCCAGGTTATTTTCACCCGCCAAGATATCCTTGTTTTTAGCGGTTAGTTTTCGGCTGGCCACGGCGATCACCCGCCGGCCGGCTCGGCCGGCGGAAACGTGCCAGGCCGTCAATTTTTCCTTTTCCGCCGGGCTTATTTTGGGGCATAGTTTAATAATTTCCTCGGCGGCGCCGCGGCTGATCAAGATAAATTCCTTGTCCTTTTGAACGATGACGCTGTTGCGTCGGCGCTCGGGATCAAAAGGAATTTCTTCGATTTGCCCGTATTGTTTTATATTTATTTTCTCTTCGGCGGGAAGATGGCCGATAAGCGCCTGGTCAAAAGCGTCGCCCGGCTCATCATCATCCTTAATATTTGGCGCGGCCAGGTTGGCCAACCAAAGAGCGGGCCGGTCTTGAAAGGCATATACTTGATCAACGGTAAGCTTGTTTTCGGTGAGCGTGCCGGTTTTATCCGTGCACAAGATTTCTACGCTGCCTAAGTCTTCAATGGCCGCCAGTCTTTTTACTACCACTTTATTTTTGGCCAGGCGCAAGGCGCCGCGCGAAAGGGAAAAAGTGGTGACGACCGGCAAGGCTTCCGGAATGACACTGATGGCCAGAGCGATGGAGAAAATAACCAGTTCCGCCAGATCCGACAAACCCTTAATGAAAAGATTGGCCAGAAAAACCGCCACTAAAGTGATGGAAATAAGGCGCAGAATAAAAGTGCTGAATTTGGCCAGATTTTTTTCGAAAGCGCCGATATGGATCGTTTCCCCGGTCATTTTGGCGATTCTTCCGATTTCAGTTTTGGCGCCGGTGGCAAATATTATTCCCTTGCCTTCACCGGTCATGATATGGGTGCCGGAAAAACCGATATTGGTCGCGGCAAAGATCGCATTGCTTTTTTCTTTTTCCGTTTCGGCAGATTTTTTCGCTGGGGCGGATTCGCCGGTCAAGACCGATTCATCGACCATTAAGTCGTAAGCGGCAAAAAAACGCAGATCGGCCGGCAGAATATCGCCCGGTTTAACCAGTATTATGTCACCGGGGACAAGAGAGGCGCTTTCCACCGTTTCCTCGCGGCCGTCACGCAGAGTTCGTAGACGGTGGACCATGTATCTTTTCAGGAGTTTCACGGCGTTTTCCGAATGGTATTCCTGAATAAAGCCCAAAAAAGTATTAATGGCGACAAAGAGAAGAATCATGCCGCCGTCAATAAACTCCCTTAAAATAAAAGCCAGCCCCACGGCTCCCAGCAGAAGCCAAATAAAAGGGGAAGTGAATTGCCTTTTTAGGATCTGCCAGCCGTTGACCTCGCGGCCACTGATTTTATTCGGGCCGTAAGAGAGGAGCCTTTTTTCTGCTTCCGCCTTCGATAAGCCCTTGTTTAAATCGACGGAGAATTCTTTAGATAGTTCTTCTGGCGATTTGTTGGTATAAGCTGAATATTCCATAAGTATTTCTTAATATAATTATAGCGCCGATCAGCTTAAAAAACCACTTTCTCGTTTATTCTTGACAGATAAACAGTCATCATTTAAAATAAGGCCATTATTGTCACGGATAAATAAGCGGATTTGGTCGATCGTTGCCTTTACCAAAGGAGGAAGAGGTGAAAGAAATCATTGTGACGGATAAGGCGCCGAAAGCCATCGGTCCCTATTCACAGGCGGTCAAGGTTGATACGTTCGCGACCTCCTATGTGGTTTTCACTTCCGGCCAGCTGCCGGTTGATCCAGCCACCAATAATATGGTCAAGGGAGGCATCAAGGAGCAGACCGAGCAGGTGATTAAAAATCTTATCGCGGTCCTTGAAGCGTCCGGCGCTGATTTAGAGAGTGTGGCCGATGTCATGGTCCTTCTGGCCGATATCAACGATTTTGCGGCTATGAACGAGGTCTACCGCCAGTATTTTGCCCAAGATTGCCCGGCGCGCGTCGCTTTTCAGGCGGCGGCTTTGCCTCTCGGCGCGAAAGTCGAGATAAGAGCCATCGCGTTTACCGAGTAATCGGATAGGAAGTAAAGGTCATCGCCACTTGCGCAAACAAGTGGCGATTTTTCATAATATAAAAAACCCCACGAGTGATCGCGGGGTTTTTCCCTTTCGGGGTGTTTGAAATGATCAGCGTTGGCGCAGCGAAACGCGGCCTTGAGCGTCGAAGCCGAATCTTCGGTCGTGACTGAGAGTGAACTTGAAGTTGCCCTTGAAGTTCATACCCGGCTTTTTCCACCATTTCGCGACGACCTGCGTCGCCAGGGTTTCCAGGCTCATCGGCCGGCTGTGTTTCGCAAGGATCAGATAGGCGATCTCCGCCACGTTCTTCGCCTGCTTGAAATGCTCGAGGCGTATCCGGCGGATTCGGACCTTTCTGATTCGGTCGATCTTGCGGACACGGACGCGCCGACCCTTGGCCTGCTTGGCCTTTTTCTCGATCTTCTGCAGCCTGGCGGCCCGCTTCTGTTCCACCTTGACGTAGCCGAGCAGGCTTTTCAGGTATCGCTCCATCCTTTTCAAATTCTGGAGGCTGGCGCGGGAGACGAAGCGAGAACGGCGTTTGCGCTTTGGAGTGCCCTTTTCTGACTGTTTGACACTCACCTTTTTCTTGGCGTTTTTCATGCATTCCTCCTTTGCTAAGCCAAGATTTCAAAGAAAAAGATCTGACTTTTTAGGATAAATTAACTTAGCACGAAAGTTTGCGGCTGTCAAGGTATTAAATCCCGCAAGAAATGCGATTTCTAACGGAATAAAAAAACCGTCCCAAAATATTATAAAGAGACGGTTCTTTAATCTCTTATTATTTGTTTTCTTCGTTGAGGCCCGCTTTTTCCGCGAGCTTCCCAAGCTTAGCGGTGATCAAGACCACCGCGATGGTTACGATCACGGCATAGACAAAAAGCGAGATGATGCCACTTGCCTCTCCGAATATCTTGGCAAAAAGGGCGGTGATGGCGCCGTTCCAGGCCAAAGCCGCCACTAAGCCAAAAGCGGTGGTGGCCAGCGAGATCATGGTTTTGAGATAGTTTTTTCCGAGCATAGTTTTTTTGTTAATTACATATTGATTATTTGATAGTCTCTTTCACTTTTCGCCCCCAGATTCAATTCCGCCGCTCGTTTAATCGTCGGAAATTCCCAGGGTTCAAAATTCAATTTATTTTTGGCCGGGTAGCTTTTTAATATCTTTAAGCCTTCCACATCCATGGCGACTCGGTCGGTTCCGGCCATTAATATATTTGGTTCAACTAAATCACCTTTATCAGGGCCATGAGTAATAAAAGCTTTTCGGCCGTCCATTATTATTAAGGCGGGCGTATAGGCCAGATTGATTTCCGCGATTTTTTCTTCTAGATGGTTCATGTGCAAAAAAGTCCGCTCAATTTTTTTCATGATCCCGACTCCTAACTTTAAGGACATGGTAAAGCGGGCAAAGCGGTGGACTTTTAAACAAGGCAAAAGAATCAATTTATCCACTTCTTCCAAGACAGCGGGAATACTAATTGATTTTAAATATTTTCCCGGAATTTTCTTCTTGATATATCCACCATGATCAAAATTTATGGCTCTGACGCCATAATCTTTTTCCAAGGCAGAAAAATTCAAACAAGCCATTACTTTGCCAGTGTCTAACATCAGAGTACAGGAATCACCTATTAATATCTCGGACGGTTTGGCCTCTTTGACGATTTCAATTACTGTCCTTAAAAACTTCGGATCGGAAGAGGCGGGGTATGGGTCGGCCGTGTTTAAATTCGGTTTTAATAAAACTTTATCCCCGGGTTTGATAAAAATGGAAATCCCGCCCAGGGGCTGCAAGATTTTCAAGATATCGGCTTTTAAATCGCCGGAAGCTTTTGTTTTAGCAACAATGTTTGTCATAAGTTTATTATAGCGCGTTTTTTCAGATATAAAAATCCGCGAGAGAATTATCTCTCGCGGAAAATAAGATTCAGCCGTGTATCAGTAGCCGAAACGCCTGATGAGGCGAATCGAAGGTATTTCGGGACGCCGGCCGGTCGCCGCGAACGTGGCGGAACTGCTTCGGAAAAAAGAGTTGTTTGGCGGCGGGACGGAGGGTTTCACCTTGGCTTTCTTCGCCTGCGGATCCGGCGGAATGGGTATCTTGTGGGCCATCAGCCAGGCCCGGGCTTCGACGCCTGTTTGGCCCAGCCAATGAGCATGAGCCAGGCAGAAAGCCTTGCGGCGCCGGTACTTGGCCAAACCCTTTCCATGTCTGCCATGAATTCGTCCGAATTTCACGAACTGTTCGTCCATTCTCATTACCTGCCTCCTTTTCTTACCCAAAGGTTTTAGAGGGAGAAAGAGCGTCAAAATAATGTCCTTAGCTTAGATAAAGATTATTTTTTTGTCAACGGGATTTTTATTCTGTAGATTTGCCGGATGATGGCTAGCGCCTTGACTTTTTTTGAAAAACGCCGGCGGAAAAACTTGGTTCACCTCAAAAAAAGGCGAGAACACCATATTTTGCGCTTCTTTTCCGCTCACCGGCATGAAGAAAAAAGCCGGTACGAAACAACTTACCTGACAGCGATATAAATAAAAAACGGACAAAAAAATTGTCTGTTTTTTGTCGCCACTGGCGCAATTTTTTGCTTGACAAAAGAATAAAAATAGTTCACAGTTTAATGGGGATAAAAAATATATGGGAGGCGGGAAAAGCGGGCAGGTAAACATATCTTATAAGGCCATTTTTTGGTCTTTTTTTAAAACATGATTAAAGTAAATAAAAATCAATCTGAGCCTACGGGCGAGCAACAAATTCCCTTGCATTGCATAAAGACCTTGGTAAATACGGCCAGGGAACCGTTTTTAATCCTCGATTTTAGTTTGAGGGTAATTTCGGCTAATGACTCTTTTTGCCGGACCTTTTCGGTCAGCCGGAAAGAAACGGAGAAAAAGACGTTTTACGATATCGGCAATCGCCAGTGGGATATTCCCGAGCTACGGCGGTTATTAGAAAAAATATTACCCGAGAAGAAAATAATCAGGGATTATGAATTCAAATATAATTTTTCGGAACTTGGAAAAAAGGTACTTCGGCTTAATGCCCAGCTGATTGAGTCGACAAGATTTATTGTCGTCAGCTTTGAGGATATCACCGCTAAAGAACAATTGGCCGAGAGCGAAGAATTTCACAAGGCTCTCGTTTACGCGGCTGACCGGGCCGGCATTGGCATCGCCATTTTGCAGAACGTTAAGGGCAGAGAAGCCGCGATAGTCTCGGTCAATAACCATGCGTGTTATATATCCGGCTATACGCGGGAAGAGTGTTTGAAACTGTCCATTTCCGATGTTATTCCGGTTGATATGCTCAGCCAGATTTTGGAAAGGTATCGGAAAAGACAGCAGGGGAAATCGGTACCATATTTCTATGAAACCGATATTATCCGTAAAGACAAAAAAAGAGTGCCTATCTTAATCAGCTTGGCAATCACGAAAATTAAGGGGGAGATAGCGACGATTGTTTATTTTAGGGATATAACGGAGATTAAGCGCGTCGAGCTTATGCTCCAGGAGAGTGAAAATAAACTGAATGCGACCATCCAGGGTTCCCCCATTCCTAAATTTGTCATTGACCAGAACCATAAAGTTATTCATTGGAACACGGCCTTGGAGAAATACAGCGGGATAAAGGCCAAAGAAATTTTGGGCACGAATCAGCAGTGGCGGGCGTTTTATCTCAAAAAACGTCCTTGTCTGGCGGATCTTCTAGTTGATGGAGCCATTGAAAGAATCCCGCAATGGTATACCGGTAAATATACCAAATCAAAGCTCATTCCGGACGCCTATGAAGCGACCGACTTCTTTCCCCAGATGGGTGAGAATGGTATTTGGCTTTATTTTACCGCCTCGGTCATCCGGGATGCCAAGAGCGATGTCATCGGGGCCATGGAAACTCTCGAGGATATCACGGAACGCAAAAAAGCCGAGGAAGAACTAAAAAAGCATGAGGAGGAATTGGAGAATACTCAGAAGGCCCTTCTTCGCCTAATGGATGGTTTGGACCGAGAAAAAATAAAGCTCATAAACGAAAAAGCCAAGGACGAGGCGATTTTAGGCAATATTGCGGACGGCGTGGTCGTGGTCGACAAAGAGGGCAAGATAATCGTGATCAATCAGGCGGCCAGAAAGATGCTGGGTTTTGAAAGTAGCGAGGCTTTAGGTAAACCTTGGTCTGAAATTTTGCGGCGTCAGGATGAAGAAGGCCATTTCATTTCTTCAGATACCGGCGCCGTTCAGGCGGCGCTTTTGAAAGAAAAAGTCACCCGGGCGGATTCGTATTATTACGTCCGAAAAAATAAAACCAGATTTCCCGTTTTGCGAAGCGTTTCGCCGATCATCCTGGACAAAAAAGTGGTGGGGGCGGTTAATGTTTTCCGCGACATCACCCGCGAAAAGGAGATAGACCGGATGAAAGATGAATTTATCAGCGTGGCTTCCCATGAATTAAGGACCCCGATGACCGCGATCATGGGAAATATTGACATGGTTCTAAAAGGGAAAGCCGGCCAGGTTAGTCATGAAGTAAAAGAATATCTAAAAGATGTGGCGATTGCTTCCGATCGGTTAATCAAGCTGGTTAATGATATGTTGGACGTTTCTCATATTGAAGTGGGTCGATTAATGTTTAATCCCAAGCCTATCGATATTTCTGTTTTAATACACTCAGTGGTAAAAGAATGTCAGGCGATGGCTAAAGAAAAAAATCTTATCTTGAAATATAATCCCGGGAAGAATTTGCCCAAGGTTTCGGCTGATCCGGATAAAGTCCTGCAAGTGCTGAACAATATTATTGGTAATGCCATTAAATTTACTCCCGAAGGATCAGTGACCATTACTACTAAACAAAAACAAAATAAGGTAATTGTCCAGGTTAAGGATACGGGTATCGGTATCAGACAAGAAGACAAGGATAAGATATTTCAAAAATTCTTTCAGCTGGATACGAGTTTATCCAGAGAAATCAAGGGGACTGGATTGGGGTTATACATCAGCCAACAGATGGTGAAAAAAATGGGTGGCGAGATTTGGCTGGAAAGCGAAGGGCTGGGCAGGGGGACGATTATCAGCTTTTCTTTACCCAAGGCTAGCAAAAAATAATCATAAATATATTTATAACAAGAAAGGTAAAAAATATGACAAAAATATTGCTTATTGAGGATGACGTCCTGATGCGGAGAATGTATCAGCGTATCTTTACCGAAAAAGAAGGTTTTCAGTTTGAGGCCGTGGAAACTGGCGAAGAGGGACTTGATAAAATTAAAAAATCAGAGCCAGACCTTGTTCTTTTGGATTTAATGTTGCCTAAAATGCCGGGCGAACAAGTGCTCAAGAACATGAATGACGCGGATTTGTTAAAAAAGATTCCGGTGATTGTTCTTTCGTGTAAAGGCGATGAAACAACCGTCGAGCATTGTCTAAATCGGCTGGGCGCCAGTGATTATCTGCATAAAAGCGGTCTTAAGCCCGAAAAAGTCATAAAGAGAGTGAAGGGCGTTTTAAAAAAATTTGAGAGCGGATAAATTCAGAATTAATTATAATATTATGAATAAAGTTTTACTTATCGATGATGAGGCCTTGGTCCTTCGTCTTTTTAAAAGAATTTTTACGCCAGTCACCGGTTTTGAATTGTCGACTGCCTGGGATGGCATGGAGGGTTTGCAAAAAATCAAAGAAGTAAAACCAGATTTGGTTTTGCTAGACATCCGGATGCCGAAAATAGATGGCCTTGAGGTTTTGAGGCGAATAAAGGCGGATAAAGAGATAGCACGTATTCCGGTGATAATGTTGACCAATCTTAGTGACACAAAGCTGGTGTCTGAAGCCGTTTCTCTGGGAGCGAGAGGTTATCTAATTAAGACTAATTATAAGCCGGATGAAATCTTGGAGTTGGTCAGGAGTACTTTGAATTAATGATATTTCTTAGTTTATTGAATGGATTGAAGCGAAATAGAAAAATTGTATTGGCCATTTTATTTTAAATAAATTGGAAAAAAGGGGGAGTATAGACGGTTTAATTTTTACAATAACCGTGGTTTTCTGCTGGTTATTTTCTCTTTCCAAAAGATTGATTAAACTATATAATTAACACGATGAAGAAATACGACATTATTATTATCGGTGGCGGCGCCGCCGGGATGATGGCCGGCATTAGCTCTTCCCGGGACGGTAGATCGGTTTTGATCGTGGAAAAAAATTATAAATTGGGCCGGAAGGTTCTGGTCACGGGCAACGGCCGGTGCAACGTGACCAATCGGTTCGTGGACAAATCACGCTACTACGGAGCCAGCCCAGAATTCGTGGAAAAAGTATTATCATATTTTGATCAGTTTCGGGTAATGGAGTTTTTTGAAAGTTTGGGCGTGATGTTGAAAGAAGAGGATAACGGCCGGATGTTCCCCCGGACCAATCAGGCGGAAACGATTGTCAATGCTTTGACGGAAGAGTTAAAAGAGAAAAAGGTAAAGATAATCTCGGATCAACCGGTCGTTAGTTTAATAAAAAAAGAGAATATTTTTCAGGTTAAGCTGAAAAATAACGAAGAATTTTCGGCCGAGAAAGTGATATTAACCACGGGCGGCCGGGCCAGCGGACAATACGGTTCAACCGGCGATGGATTTAGGTGGCTTGAAAATTTAGGGCATCATATTCTTTTTCAATATCCGGCACTCGTGCCCCTAGAGACGCAAGAACGCTGGCCCAAAGGTTTGGCGGGTTTGAAAGTGGCTGGAAGAGTAAAAGCAGAGAGTGAGGGCAAGATACTGGCGGAAAAAGAAGGAGAGGTTTTATTCACTCACTTCGGCTTGTCCGGGCCGCCGATACTATTTTTATCCAGTTTCATCAGCCCGATTTTAGGGAAAAATAAAGTCAAAATCAATTTGGATTTATTTCCGGAAAGTACGGCCAAGGATTTGGATGTACGCCTGGAAAAAATATTTGAAAGTAGCGGAAAAAAATCGGTGAAGAACGCCTTGGCTGGTATGCTGCCCGCCAATTTTATTCCCGTTTTCTTAAAAAATATAAACATCCAGCCGGAGAAAAAAACAGCGGAGATTTCAAAAACCGAGCGCTTGAAAATCGTTGACGGTCTTAAAAATATCACGCTTACTGTTACGGCCACTCGGCCTTTTTCCGAAGCGCATATCACCGCCGGAGGAGTGGATACAGGCGAAGTTAATCCGGCTACCCTAGAGTCAAAAATCATCCCCGGACTTTATCTAGCCGGCGAGATTTTAGACGTGAACGCGGATTCCGGCGGCTTCAACCTACAGTGGGCCTGGTCTTCGGGTCGTCTGGCCGGGTTTAACGCGGCAAGTTAAAATCTGCTATAATGGAAAGAGGGTTAATATATTATCTGACGCGTATGTGTAACCAAGAAAAGGGAACCTTTCAGGCTAAGCCGAAAGAGGCCGAGTGGCCGTTTTGATTTTCGGCGGCTTATGGCCGGTAATCCAGTAAATAATCAGTTGATATTATCGATATTATGAACGGATATTTGAAAAAATATAAAAATGCATATAATACAAAAAATCGAAGAGAATTTTTAATATTAATTTTAAAAAATTATGCAGCTAAAAGATCATCAAATAGATACTTTACGTTTGCTGGCCCAATACGAAGAAACTATCGGCTCGCTTTACCAGCTCTACAGTCATAAATTCCCGGCCGAAAAAGAATTTTGGGAAGGTTTGTTTAAAGACGAATCTGACCACGCGACCTGGATCAAAAAATTTTCCGGCAGCATAGAAGAAGGCCAGGCATATTTCCAGGAGAAAAGATTTAATATCCCGGCCATTGAAAGCAATATTAATTACGTCAAAGAAAAATACCGCGAGGCGGAAAAGGGAAACATCCCCCTGATTAAGGCCGTCGCTTTAGCCCTGGATCTTGAAAAGTCACTGCTGGAGAGCAAATACTACGAGGTTTTTAATGCCGACTTGTTTGAGTTCAAGAACTTGCTACAGAAGTTGACGGACGCGACGAAAATCCATGCTCAAAAAGTTGAGGTGATGTTAAATAAATACCGGGCAAAAGAATAATAGATATACGATAATAAAAAGAGAAGAAGGCTTCTCTTTTCAATCAATATTAGTGAAGTAACTCTCTTTCTATTTTGGGGGAATAATTTTTCGGCAATTTTTGCTGCCACACCGGCATAGAAAGGTAATCGGCGCCGTCTTAGCGGTGTAAAATGAAGTTATTTCCTCCCCCTTTTTAATATTTTTTGAGGCGACGTCGCACATATTTTTTACCCGCGTGTTCGCCTCGCAGGAGTGGTTTACATAGCGTTCCGGCGGCTGCATCAGAATATACCGGTTCTTTGATTTTCCCACTAGGTAATTTTTTTCGCCAGGTGGTAATTTGCTAGCCCGTGATTTTGTAATAATCCTTGGTTTTTTCCATTTAATAACTGTTTCGCCTTTTTTAAAATTCCGGCCGGCAAAAACCCCTCTACCGCAGATTTTTGATTTTTTTACGAAAATACTTTTAGGCATATTATTTCTCAAGTATAACAAAAAACCGCCGTATTGGCGATTTTTTATAACCAGCAAATATTATTTATGAAATTTCTTGGCCTTGGCTTCTAACATAAGCCTTTTTATTTCTAGCCTCTTTTTCGTTTTGTGGGAATGTGATCTTTGCCTTCGGCCCACCGCGTGCGCTCTTTTTGCCATAAAAAAATCGTTAATAATTATTATAAGCCATTCTAGCTGATTATATCAATAAAATCAATAGCTATGAATATTTATCAAAAACCATTCCCTTTGAGAATGATCTGCTTGAAATCCTAATTTCTAATGTCTAATTTCTAAACAAATTCGAAATTATAAATTCTAAACTTTTTGAAAATTGTCACCCTACGGGTGATTTCCCGCAGGGAGAGAATTTCGGATTTTGGATTTGCCTTCGTCGCCGCTCAGGCCGGCGGTTTGTGATTTGGTGCTTGGGATTTGGGATTTAAGTCGGTGGGGTGACTAGAGGTCCCGATACTTGCGTCGCTAACGCTTCCGGGTACGGGGTAAAGATTTGCACCTTTTTAAAAATACGTTTCCGGCGGTGACTACCCTTGCTAAAATCACCTTGTTGTGTGATGATAGGCAATTGTTTATAATGTCCTTATGGAATCCGAAAGACTACATCATGAACACGAAAGGGCGGAAACCGCTCCTTTTACGCCTCCGGTTGTCGAGTTGTTTTTGGATCCGTCTCGGGCGGGCGAAGTCTGGCCGGAACATATCGCAGAAAATGAGGCTTTTAAGGTCCAAATAGAGACACGCCGGGAGCTGAACGAAAGGCTTGAGACTATTTTTTCACATCTGCCCCGGCCGGATATCTCGCTTCAAGAGGCGATCAAGCAAGGTGAGATCACGGAAAGCCAAGTGGCGGATCTCTTTGCTTCATTAAACCCTTTACTTGAAGATAAGGATTATCGACGGATCGCCCTTTACCTTCCTTTTGAATTTTTCCCCGAAAAAGGGAAACCCTATTCGGAAACGCTTCAGCCGGCCGCGGATCAATTTCAGAAGGCCTATATGTCGGCCTGGAAATCACTCCTTCATACCCATGATGTGCGCGCCAACTTCGTGGACGGCGATGTTCTTGAAACAGAATCCCGCGTTACCGATCTGCCGCGGGTGGTCAAGGCCGCGCATCTGATACCGAAACTGGTTAAGCATGGTTTTCTAAAAACGGGAGACGCGATTAAGCTGATGGAAACAAGCGACGATGAAATGCTTGAGGGAAGCATCGCGGACACGCTCCCTGTTTTAGCGGACATGGGATTTATCGGAGAAGCAGAACTTAAGCGGATGAAAGCCTCTGATGAGGCATCTGCCCGCGATATGGCTGAGCATATTATTGAGGAGAAAAATAGACCGGAAAAGAAAGAGGCGGAAGGAGTTGAAACGCCGGAAATAAAACTATCATCACTTCAAGGAAGGCTCCGCGATGAATTCGATGACATTGAGGCCGAACAATATGACCACGTGACGGAAAAAAGGGCAAACTGGCTGAGACAAGAAAAAAAACGAAAAGCTATTGAATCCGCGGGCGACGCCATCCAGTCCGCGATTGCCGGCCGGACTGTCTCTTCCGAAACGGTCGCTCAATTTGTTTCTGCCGAAGCAAATGCTACCAGCCAACAAGCGCTGGTTAATGGTCTCCGAAAAACGATTGAATCCGCGCCGCCGGAAGAAGCGAATAACATTTACAAACAATATCAGGACACTTTATTATCTCTCTGGAAAAATGAGACGCCTGAACTTCAGGCCGAGCTGGCAAAAACTTTCTGTCGGCTGAACAAACTTGGCGTGGTGGAGGATGAGCAGCTGGCCGCCCTCGGCCTTAAGATACCCGAACTGGCCGGCCCGTTCTCAAAAAATTTAGAGACCATGAAAGAAGAAATGCATGAGGTAAGAGATATCGCCGTGGCCATAGAATCAGATCCGGAGCTGTCAAAAAAGATTTATCCCGTGGTTTCCGTTTTCGGTTCCCGGCTCAAAGGCTACGGAGACAAGAATGCCGATATTGATGTCGGGGTGTTTGTCCGGCCGGAGACATCGATAAGCGAGCGGGAGACTCTTACAGCTTCAATCAAACAACTTTTCACTCATGAAAAGATACAGGGAAAAGTCGTGGAATTCTGGTTGGAAGAAACTAAAGATGGTCTCGCTGTCCGTGACTTCGGCAAGCCCGATGTGACGCTAGGCGAAAGTTATTGGACGCATGTCCTCTTTGGCGCCGCGTCAGAAGGGAACAAAAGCGCGATCCGCGAACTGCGCGAAAAACTTCTTGTTCCCTATATGAATGACCAGAAAAAAGCCATCCATGGCCGAGAGGCGCGGGGACTCTATCTTGAAGAGATGGAACGGGATACACTGCAATATCGGCTGATGCACAAGGGTTATGAACAATTCAATCCTTCTTTTGGCGGCATAAAGACACCCCACGCCGATCTGATCGATGGCCAAAGCGCTTTCTGGGATTCAGGCTACCGTCAGACCGCCACCAAATTGTTCGCCAGCCGGGTTTTTATCCCGAAGATTTCTCATACAAAATAAAAAAATACATTAAAGTATGCCCTTTCGTTAAAGCGGGTATCTTTTGCGTATAAAAAAAGGGGCCAGACAACAGAGTGTCTGGCCCGGCCCACAAAGTGGGGAAAGAACGTGAATTGATCAGAGTTTGCGGCCGCCGATACCGGAGAGCCGACCGCCACGGGTTCCGCCAAGCGAATCCCAGGGAATCTGGGACCCGAGCATGAACAGCGTACCGAAGTACTGCAGCTCTTCGTTGCCGGCCGGCTGGTCCTTCACCTGCATGACCGCCAGTACGAACCGGGTGAGGTTCGTTTCCAGCCGCGGGTAGGTGGCGGAAACCGCCACGTTCAGCTGCCGGAGCATCTGGTCGCGGTTAGCTGCCCCGATCAAGGACGGCAGACGGGGATTCTCCAGCGTCTCCTTGATCTTGGTCGCGTCGTAGGCGACGGCGGCCGTGATCTGGACTCCGGTTCCTGCGAATACGCGGTTGACGGCGTCGGCCACGGCGTCGGCGTGATCGCGAAGCACGCCGGTGTCCGGAGGCTGCATCATACCCGGAGGCATGACGCCGGCGCTGCCGGAAGCCGCCATGATCGCACTCATCATCATCGCCGGATTGGCCGCCCCCTGCATCCAGGCTTCCTGCCAGGACTTGAGCTGGTCGTAGAAGCTGATGATCGCCGGCCACAGGTGCTCGTCGATTCGCGCGAAGAGCTTTTCCTTGCGCCCCTCGGTGACATACGAGCCGTCGAAACCAGGGATGGCTTCGAAGATCTCGGCGTAGGAACGCCTGGTCATTTGTTTCCGGAGTTTGAAGAACTCCTGATCGACTTGTTCGTCGTTCTCATCCGCGAACTTCTCCATCAGTTTCACGAGACCCTCCGGAATACTGAAGAGGCCGGCCCGGTGCGCGAGGGCCGCCCGGATCGCGGAAATGACGGTCGACTGCTCGACCTTGAGCACGCCGCCTGCCCGAAGCGCTTCCAGCCAGGAGGCGTCACTCGGGACCGACGGAAGGATGTCGAACGACATGGGGCTCATGGCGCTGGCCGCCGCCGCGGGTTCGGCCGGAGCGAGTGCCTTCAGCAGGTTTCTGGCCGGTATCTTCTTCATTCCGATGCCGACCAGGTCTCCTTCGGTGAGGCCGGACAGATCGGCGAGCGTCTCGGCGCCGATTTCCGACTTGATCTTGGTGATCATCTCGTCGTTGACGCCCAGCTCGGCCAGCTTTGCCCCCACGGGATCAACCGTGGTGGCTGGACCTGTGTCGGCGGCCGCCGAGGCCGAAGCTTCGGCCGTTCCATCGACTGCGGGATCTTTCTTGTCCTTGTCGTCTCCGTTCATCGATATCTCCTTTCAACTACTGGAAGAGTTTGTCTCGCTCGGTCGGTCCGAACGAGACCAGGCGAACCGGAACTCCAACTCTCTCATTCAGAACGCCGGCACAAAGCGCGAATAAGTCTTCTCGCTTGGCGCCGGGTGAAAGGCCGTAGGTTGTAATCTCGGGCGTGCAGACTTGAAGTTGCTCCCCGAGGGCTTCTTGATAGGCAAGTTGTTTTGCATCGTCTCCGTATCGGACTATCAGGTTGCCAGAGGGTGAAAAGAAAGTCCGATCATCAACGTTGCGGTAACGATCGCACAGGAGCCAGGCGCCGTTGGTCTGAATTTGGTCAAACCACGTGATCGCTAGGCCATTAAACGCGGTCGGACCGCCGCAGACTTCGATTGCATAACGAAGCAATGTCAGGTCAAGCGGACCGACACGCACTTTTCCCTGGTAGCGGTTTTTCTCCTTGTGACTGCCAGGGAGAAGATTTTCAGCCATGGCCGGATCGAAGGTTGGCATCGGGCCGGCTCCATGACGGATCTGATAGGCTCGGGTTACCCCGAGGTTGATGACTGTTCCGCTGTAGCCGGCGTCTTTCAGCATCGCCTGCGTAAAACGCGGCAATATCCGAATGGCGCTGGTATGCGGATGGAAACCGTGGAAGCAATCGTTGAGTACTCCATGCGAGCTTTCCACAATAACCACGCCGTCTCGGGAAAGAATTTCTCTTCCCAAGAATTCGTGGTCAACGATGGTCAGCCGTCGATTGGCTTCTTGAAGTCGCCTTAAGACGTAGTTAAGGAAATCGTCGTCGTGCAGACGTTCGATTTCTTTGGCCGCCGTCTCGCGATCCTCCGGGAGAAATTCTCCGGGAAAGACCGTGGCGAGATCTTGAAGTATCTGTTCTCGAATGGCAACCAGTTTCTCGCGCAGATCGGGCCGCTTCAGATCGCGAACGAAAAGCGCAAGTTGAGGAAATCGTTGGGCCCCACGATAAGCTTCGCCAACGCCGGTGCCGATCGTACCCCGAGGATTGTTTCTTCTCGCCATTTCTTTCAGGCGCGAAGCGATTCCGTGATACGGCGTGGCACACAGTGCTTCTTCATCCACGGTTAATAGACTAAAGGGGTCGTGAATGCCGCCGGTGTAACGGAGAGCGTCGGCTTCGTTGAGCAAGCCTTCCGGTGAAACCACCATCCGGGACGAAATATGCGTCTTCGTCCCTTCAAATGTGCCACACCCCCACTGGCTGAACGCGAAGCGTTCGCCTCTGGAAGTTGCGACTCCGTGGCTGCCCTGGGCGCCGCCGACTTTAACGATCGTGTGCGGCTTCATCCTTGTCGAGATAGCGTGTACCACGCCACCTTTACCACCATCACCCGGACCGAGATCGGTGACGGTGTAGACTTTTTTGGTCATAGTCACCTTTTTCGGTTTTAGGGTGATAGGCGGAAAAAACGGCTTAGAGCCATTCTCCCGTTTTCTCTTCGGGATTGTCTCCCGCGGGCTTTTCTTTTCCGATCTCTTTCGGATCGACCGGCCAGAGGTCGGTCTTTTCCCGGAAGAGGTCGCCTTTGACGGGACGCTTGGAAAAGTTCGGCAGCGCCGCCTGGGCCCCGATGGGGATGTTGGCGACGGAGCGAGCGATTTTCGCGACGTCATCCTTGTCGACGTTGTGCTCTTTGAGGAAGGCGGCTACCTCTTTGAGGCTCAGCGTTCCTTCCGTCAGCCCGATGATCGTCGCCTGCACCTGCGGCAAAAGCTCGGTGCTGGGCAGGACGACCACGCGCTCACGGCCGAAAATCTTGGTCCAGTATTGGGTGGTGCGAGATCGTTCTTCCACCTGAAGGAAAAAGGCATGCGCCCGAGTCAGGAGATCTTGTACCATCTCTTTCGTTGTCGGGAGAGACCTGATATCGAGCTGATAGCTGTTTTCCTTCACCTTTTCGAAGACTTCGTCCCCGAAAATCCGGCGGAGCTGGCGTTCATCGAGCCCATCGTGCGCCGTGGCGTCCGAGACCGTGAAATCATAGCCTTTCAGTCCGAGGGCGCAGATGTGCGCCGCGGTCAGATAAGCGGCGCCGAAAAGTCCGTAGTGCGGATCTTCCGGTTCGTCGCCGCCGTCCCGTTCCGGCACCATCAGGGTGAGCTGTTCGACGATTTTCTCGGCGACCATCTCAAACTGCGGCCGGCAGAGCACGAATAGGTCGGTGACGTCGGCGAAGATCCCGGTGGCGATCTGAAGATCGTAGCCGGGCAAAACAAGGCTGCTTAGCTCGTGGGCTTTGGGCAGGACACGGAGGGCGATATCTACGTTGTTACCCATGCTGCCCGTGGTGTCGACCCGGGTTTCGATAGGTATTGGCGTGCCGACTGTCAGTTCCCAAAGGCCATCCTCTCGTTTCTCAAGCCGGGGCAGGGATCGGCGGATGACGCCGAATCCTTTGGGATCGACGAGCGGATTAAGCTCGCCGGTCTCCCGCGCTTTCTGCTCGGCCCGAGCGGTGGCCGGACCTTTTTCCGGCGCGAAATGCCGAACCGATTTTGCAAAAGCATCTCGTGAAAAAGTGTCATGTCCCATGCAACGCTCCTTTCTCGTTTAGGAATTCAACGGAAACGACGTGAACGGGTAAAACTCCCGCCGCCAGAGCCCGTCGATGAGCTCGTAGAATTTAGCGTGAGCCCGTTTTGCTTCGCGCAGATTTTCGTCCGCCAGATCCAGAAGAAAAGCGGTATATTCATTATTGTCCGGGAAAAGTCTTCTTTCGAGATCACCTCCTAGCAACGTAATAATCGCTTTCGCGACCTGCGAAATTTCGGTACCGGCTATCTCGGCCGGCACGTTTTCCGGATACAGGTGCGCTTTCGACCAGTCGTAGAACACCACGTAGTGTTGGTCCGGCTCGATCAGAATATTCGCGTCATCCAGGCGCCCGACGGCGATCCCCTGGCTGTGCGCGAACACCAGGAGTTTCAAACTCTTTCCCAGTATCCACGCGCTGGTCCGCAAGTCTACTCGGCGCCGATCGCGAACCGTGATGTTGCGTAACGGCACCATCTTGGTTACATCCTCGATTTTTCTGAAGGCGAGGATGTTGATCCAGCGCCCGCCCTGCGGCTGGCATGAGAAACTGTCTACCAGCTCAGGGAATCCCAGGCCATAATTCAGAAGAACTTTCGGATCCGTCCGCACTTTTTCATACTCCGCTTCAAGCTCATCCGCCAGGCGTTTAAGCTCTTGCAGAAGGTATGAAGAGCGGCTTAGCGGGCCGTTTTGGCTCGTTTCAGCCGCGATTTGGAGCAGGCACCGGCGTCCCGTCTTTTCCTGTTTGCACAGGTAGAGTCGGTACTCGCCGGCATCCGCCACTTGGTCGCCAACGACATAGTTGTCTAACATTCCTTCAACAATCATAGATTATCCCCCTTTCAACGGGTTGGTGGCAAAACCGAAATAAATAAAACTACTAATCAATTTGTCAAAGTACCTCCTTTTATCCCCAAATTATGGATTAAGGAGATGAATCAATGTAACATATTTATGAAAAATGTCAAGGGTTTCTAAGATTACATAAAAATAACATCAAAAACACAAAAACTCGTTCTTTAGAACATGCTTATGTGTTTGGGGTTCCGACCGTACGCTTTTTTTAACTAATTTTATGGCGGTAATAAGGGATAAACAGTATTTTCGGGTAGCCATTAAACATCTACAGATGATACAGGCGTGTTACTGGTGGGCCGCGGCTGGAAGTCTGTTTTTAATAATTATTTGTCTGCGATTTGAAAGAATGGGTGCGGATATTTACAATTATTTGAATGATAAATAGGGCAAGTATAATAATTCCTCCTGTTTGAAAATAGTATTTCCAGACCATAACCACAAAACCATAATTCATGGCATAGTATAGGGCCAAATAGGGTATGGCCGGCCGCCAATACTTTTTCATATTCTCACGGAAAGGAATCTTTAAAATATAGTCGTACAAAAATTCCAGAATTAAGAAGGCTAAAAATATCCCCAAGAATATACTGTAGCGAACCGTTTTTTGTTCCTGGTGCACTAAAAAAATTCCATAAACAGCCGGAATTGCCAAAAGAAAATAAAACTTGCCCACTCGTTGCAAAATGGACATTTTTTTCCGGATTAAAAAAATGTAAATTAAGAATAGATTATTTAGAATTCCGAGCCCGAAAAATAATTTTTCTAACATAAATTATAGTTTAATCTTAATACAAGTATACCAAAAACCATTCCTTATGGGAATGATTTCTGATGGGGTGACTAGAGGGATTTGCACCCTCGCTAAAGCCTCCACAGGGCTCTGTGCTAACTACTACACTATAGTCACCATGATTGCTTTATTCGTTCGTTTGATGCTTGTGTTCCACCTCACGGATTTTATTAAGAATCTCGCGCGGCAGTTCGCCGTATAATTGCTTGTCCGATTCCGTTAAACCATCTTGGAACATTTCGATTAACAGATCCCGTAAACTGCGGTATTTATACTGGATTTTTTGGGAAAGAATGCCTTTAGCCTCTTCGTCTTCTTCGCTGATTTTTTCCGCGTCCTGTCGCGTCGCTTTGACTTCTTCCATTATATCAATTAATCTTGGTTCAAATTTTTGGTATTTTTCTTGTTCAAAAAAGTGTTCAAGATTAACCCCGACCTGGCCCGCGATATCTTCAAGAGTTTTACTGGCGCTTAAAAGTGATTGGCGATCATAGACATTTTCCCGGACCATTTCTCTTTGAAAGGCTTGGGCGATGGGGATATATTCTTTAATTATTTCCTTGCTGTCGGGCAATAGCCCTTCTGATTTTTTCTGAATAAAAATATTAAGTTCCGTTTCTTTCTGATTAAGCTGTCCTAGCTCTTCTTCAACTTTTTCCTTCACCAAAGCATCGGACAGGGCTTTTTCTATATTGTCGTTTTCTCTTTCCGGCATAAAATTTTTAATTTTGGTACCCTCGACAGGAATCGAACCTGTGTCCGCAGCTTAGAAGGCTGCTGTTCTATCCACTGAACTACGAGGGCTATTAATATAAATAAATTTTTCAATGAGTAATCTTATTTTCCGTGATTTTATCCATCTTTCTCTGTAGGATAGATGATAGGAATTTTTGCTTATAGTGAATTCTTTTGAAAGGCGAGTTGCGACGGAGCCTTACTTTATTTCATTTATGGGGCGGGACGACGAGGGTGTTAAAAACTTTGTAAGGTATACTAATTTTAGCAGAAAACGATGATGCCGTCAATCTAGCGGTGGTTTTCTGAAGCTTTCCGGCGTGATTTTTTGGGCAAAACCGATTTTTTTGGCGTAACCGGCCACGATCCTTTGAATAGAACGGGGGGTCAGGGGCTTCAGACTTGATTTTCCGCTGGCCCGGTCGTGACGGATGAATATAAATTCACATTTATCTTTTCTTTCATTTAGATATTCTTTTAGCCAGTAATTTCCTTGTTGGCCGAGACCCAGATCATAAAGACCTTTTCGTTTTAACCGGCAGATTTCCGAGACCTTTAATTGGGAAGAAAAAAGAAGTTCTAGGAGCAATCTGTCTCTTTTCCGGATAATGGCGGCGATTTTTTGTTCTTCCGGCGCCGCCATGATTTTTTCCAAATCTTTTCTAGACACTATCTCATTTGTTTTATTTTTCACCGGATATAGAGAAATTTTTTCGGGGTCGAGGTTATTGATATTTTCTTTATTCAAAAACTTTAAAAAAGCCCGCAAGGCGATAAGATGATAGTTCTGGGTGCTTTGATTCAGCTTGAGTCGATTGAGTCTTAGGCGAAAGGCGCGGATGGCCGGATAATTTAATTCTTCGGTTTCTGATATATCCATCAAGTCAATAAATCGGCCGAGGTAAAATTTATAGTTATTAAGGGTGGCCGGGCTTATTTCTTGTTTTTTGGCCCTTATAAAATCCGCCAATAAATTTGTTAACTCTTTTCTCATACAATAATATTTTACGACACAAAGCTTGGATCGGCAAGGTAATTGACTGAAAAGCGACTTTATGTTATTTTTATCTTGCTAATAACTAACTACGTTTTCTTGGTGAAAGCCCTTTTCGGACTTCACTCGGGAAGCGCGGACAAGGGAAAAAGTAATGCCTTTATCAAAACAGCAAAAGGACAGGATTATTGAAAAATTCAAGACCCATGCCTCCGACACCGGCTCTTCCGAGGTGCAGATCGCTATTCTTTGCGAAGAGATCCGCCAGTTGACGGACCACCTAAAGACCCACAAGAAAGATTTTTCTTCCCGGAGGGGTCTGCTCCGCAAGGTGGGCTTGCGCCGCCGGCTGCTCAAGTATCTGGAAAAGGACAATCTAAAAAGCTACGAAAGTCTGGTTAAGAAATTAAAACTAAAATAATATGCCGAAGCACGCAGAACAGCGCGTCGGCGTTTTCGTCGACGTTTCCAACATGTATCATTCCGCCAAAAATCTTTACGGCGCGAAAGTAAATTTTGGCAAAGTTTTGGAAGAAGCGGTTTCGGGGCGGAAACTGATCCGGGCCATTGCCTATGTCATCAAGGCGGCCAGCCAGGAAGAGCAGAATTTTTTTGAAGCCCTGGACAAGCAGGGGTTTGAGGTGAAGATGAAGGACCTGCAGGTTTTTTGGGGGGGGGCGAAAAAAGGCGACTGGGATGTCGGCATCACCATTGACGCGGTGTTGCTGGCCAATAAAATGGACGCGGTGATCTTGGTCACCGGCGATGGCGATTATCTGCCGCTGGTCAATTATTTGAAGACCAATAAGGGTTGTTTTGTGGAAGTGATGGCTTTCGGTGAATCCTGCTCCACCAAACTGAAGGAAACCGCCGATGAATTCACCGATTTATCAGCCAATAAAAAGAAATATTTGCTGCCGATCAGCCCCCGCCGTCTGGCCAGAAGAAGATAATTAATTTTTAAAAATATGTCGAATTATAATGAGTCCGTCGGTGAAAGTCTGGGAACCGGCCCAGCGGAATCAGGCTACGAGCCCGATCTATATTTTCGACCACCGGCCACGGAACAAGATTACGAGCGATTTTCCATCGCTGACTCTTTGGATAAAAGTTTTAACGAGATAGATGAAATGCCGGCGATGCCCGATATCGTTATAAGTCCGGAGGAAATAAAAGATATTTCCGAACGGGAAGCCCTGCAAAAATATTTAAAAGAGATTTTGACCGAATTGTTCGCCAATTCGAGAATTAAAGATTTTCGGCGGCAAACAAAAAAAGAAGGCTATACGGTCCTAAGTCGCCTGGAAAAAGAAGAGATATTCAGAATATATGACCGGATAAAATCCCAGGCGCGGGAGAAAATCGGCCCTCTTTTAACGCCCAAATTGCTGAACGAAGTCAAATTTATCACGGGCAGCGACCTGAATCATTCTTTGCGGTCAAGAATCCTGGAGGGGGGCGATGCCGAACCCTGGATGATATTAAACCCCATTAAAAAGGGGCGTTTCAATCGTTTGGTCGACTACATGGATTCGCGAAAATTACGTCTCTTTTTGAGAAATTCTTTGAGCAAAAAAGGCGATATTAAGTTCATTCGGCAGTCCGTGAAGGAAGGGACGGGAACTGAAGCGATGGCCGAAGTGGCCAAAGATTTTCCCGACGTGGAAGAAGAAGCCGCTGAAGCCAAATAGCCCGTTGGTCTGGACAAATAGGCGAAAATAAGCTAGAGTATCTATATTCGCAACTTAATAATTATCTTGGCCGTCAGACAGGTGGACTATCAAAAACAGGCAAATATAAGCCATTTTGCGTAGTCTAAAGCCTGCCGGCCAAACATTCGGAAAGGAATTTTTTATGTCCGTGCAAAGATTTGAAACGGAATTGGCCGGAAAAAAACTAATCATCGAGACGGGTAAGCTCGCCGCACAGGCCCACGGCTCCTGCACCTTGCAGTACGGCGAAACCGTCGTTTTGGCGACCGCTGTCATGAGCCAGAATGTCCGGGAAGGGATAGACTACTTCCCGCTTTTGGTTGACTACGAAGAGAGGCTGTACGCCGCCGGCAAGATCAAAGGCTCGCGCTTTATCAAGAGGGAGGGCCGGCCTTCGGATGACGCCATTTTGGTATCCCGGCTGGTGGATCGGGCCATCCGGCCTTTTTTCAACCAAAAAATGCGCAATGATGTGCAGGTCGTCATCACGGTTCTCTCCGTGGATATGGAGAACGATTCCGATATTTTCTCTCTCATCGCCGCTTCCTGTGCCCTGCATATTTCCGACATTCCCTGGGCCGGGCCCTTGGGTTGCGTCCGGGTCGGCCAGATTTCAGGTGAATGGGTTTTAAACCCCACTTATGCCGCCCGGGAAAAAAGCGATTTTGACCTGGTTGTGGCCGGCACCGCGGAAAAGGTGGTCATGATGGAAGCAAAAGCGAATGAAACCCCGGAAAAGACCATCGTGGAAGGGATCGCCTTCGGCCACAAAAATTTGAAAAAGATAATTGATCTGATCGAAGAAGTCAGAAAAAAGGTCGGTTCGGAAAAAATCAAGCCGGATTTTGAAGAATTGACCGATGAGGAAAAGTCCGCTTTTGAAAAAGTGCAAAGCAAGGTCAAGACTTTTACCGCCGGAAAACTGAAGGAATTGCTGACGATCAAGGAAAAGGCCAAACGCGAAGAAGAACTGACCCGCTTAAAAGAAGAGTTGGACCAGGCCTTAAAAGATGATAACGAAGTATCTAAAGAAATGCGAGAAGAGGCTTCGGATATTTTAGAGGATTTTTTGGACGCGGAAGGCCAGCGCTTGGTTTTGGAGGAGAACAAGCGGGTGGATGGCCGGGCCCTGGATGAGATCCGGCCCATTTCCTGTGAAGTGGGGTTGCTACCGCGTACCCATGGTTCGGGACTTTTCAACCGCGGCGAAACGCAGGTACTTTCCATTGTAACCTTGGGTTCCCCCGGCGACGAGCAGACTCTGGATACGATGGAGGAATCCGGCAAGAAAAGATACATGCATCATTATAATTTTCCCGGTTTTTCCACTGGCGAAGTCGCGCCCTTAAGAGGGGCGGGACGGCGGGAAATCGGGCACGGGGCGTTGGCGGAAAAATCGCTTGAACCGGTCTTGCCCTCCAAGGAAGACTTCCCCTACACCATCCGCGTTGTCTCGGAGGTTTTATCCTCCAATGGCTCAACCTCCCAGGCCTCGGTCTGCGGCTCATCCTTGGCTTTAATGGACGCTGGCGTGCCAATAAAGAAGCCGGTGGCCGGCATTGCCATGGGTTTGGTTATGGATGAAGCGAGCGGTAAATATAAGATTATCACCGATATTCAGGGGCTGGAAGATCATTCCGGCGGCATGGATTTTAAGGTGGCGGGCACGCTTTCAGGCATTACCGCCATCCAGCTCGATGTTAAAGTTTCGGGCCTGACCCTAAAGATTTGCGAGGAGACTTTAGCTAAAGCGAGAACGGCCCGCGAGTATATCCTTCAAAAAATAACGGCAGTGATCAGCCAGCCCCGGAAAGAATTATCGCCTTACGCGCCTCGTATTTATTCTTTGAGGATCGATCCGGAGAAGATCCGCGACGTGATCGGCCGCGGCGGCGAAGTTATCAACAAGATCATCGATGAATGCGGCGGACGCGACGTGACCAAAATAGATATTGAAGACGACGGTCTGGTCATGATCACTTCTCACAATCCGGAGATGGGCGTAAAAGCCCTGGAGTGGGTGAAAAACCTGACACGTGACGTGGCGATTGGCGAGATCTATGAAGGGACCGTGACGCAAATCATGCGGGACAGGATGAATGAGGCGAAAGAGATCGGCGCTATTGTCGAACTTTTCCCCGGCCACGACGGCATGGTTCATGTCTCGGAGTTTTCCTATCAGAGGATTGACAAAGTAAGCGACGTGGTTAAAGTCGGCGACAAATTAAAAGTTAAAGTGGTTGACGTAGATAAGGAAAGAGGCCGGGTTAGCCTTTCGGTTAAAGCTTTGTCCCAGGCGCCGGCCGGTTACGAGAATTTTTCTCGTGATTCGCGCCCTTCTGATAACAGAAAAAGAAAGCCATTCGGCTTCCGTAAAAGATTCTAAAACATTAGTCTTTATGATAATATCACTTTCCGGCGCGCCCGGCAGTGGCAAATCAACGGTCGCCAAAAAATTGGCGGACCGTTTGGGATACAAGCGTTATTATATGGGTGAGATTTTGCGGCTTAAGGCGAAGGAGAAAAATATGACTCTGGCGGAATATTTGAAACTGGGCGAGACGGATTTTTCAGTTGATAGGGAAGTCGACCAGTACATGAAAGAATTGTCCAAAAAAGAAGATAATTTCATTATAGAAAATCGTACTGCTTTTCACATTCTTCCTCAATCTTTGAAAATCTATTTAGATATTCAAGAAAAGGAAGGAGCTAAACGGATATTCTCGGACTTGAAAATTAATCCTACGAGAAACGAAGCCAGAAATCTAAATTCGGTCGAAGCGGTTATTAAAGCCAATAGAGAGCGCCGGATAGGTGACCAGAAAAGATACCGACAATATTATCAAATCGACCTGTTTAACCCCAAGAATTATGATTTTGTCCTGGATACCACGAATTTAAATCCTGAGGAAGAATTCCAAGAGGTGTGGCGCTTCGTTAAGAGTAAATTAGGCTAATTATAGCAAAAAAATTTAATCTGTGGATAAAGTCAACTGTTTAACGGATTATTTTGAAATATCTATAATAAATAAATAGCTATATTAAGCCATTTTTTTGATTTTTCAACAACTTGACAACAGGCAATAAGTTTGATATACTAGTTATGTAAATATTCGCGAACTGATTAGGTAGGAAAAGATTTTGGCTAATTTTAGCCTAATGAGTTAAAATCTTTTCTTAACTATTCGTCAAGGGTAGCTGGGTACCCGTTTGAAAAATTGTAAACAAAAACAAAAAGGTATGTCTTTGGGTCAAACCAGGGATAATACCAGAAGAATGGTTAAGAATATTTTAGATCTTTTTACCCCAGCAATAAAGATTAGTCGGGAGGGAAAATCATCATATTTTATTCTGCCGTTAATCCGTTCTCTTGAAAAAGGGAGCCGGCTATCGGCGGAATAGAATTGGATCTTTCACTAACTCCCATAGGCGCATGTCGCCTTTAAAGCAACAATGTTTTTCAAGGTGCCACATGCGCCTTTTCTTTTTGCATTCAAAATCATCGCGATCAATTTCTGTAGGCAGTTTTTTAGGCTTTTTTATTGACAAAAGGCAAAAATAGGAGTATAATAATAGCATAACTATATAGATTTACCGTTAATATAAGCCGTTTAATGTATAATTTCGGTAAAATTAATTTAATAAATCAGGAGGGCGAGTAAACCGCTATTTTTAGCGGTCTTTTTTTGTTTAAAACAACCTATTTAATATATTTAACATTAATCTTCCGTCTTTTGACGGTTTCTAAAAAAATAATAATAAAAAAATGAAGAAAAAATTATATATTATCTTAAATTTTCTCACCGTTCTTTCCCTCGTCGGTCCTTTTTCTTTTATGAATGTGAATTTCGCGCAAGCAATAACCGCCGGTCCAAGCATATCAGTATACGCCGGCGACACCACTTTGGATGAAACTACCAGCTATATTATTACTTTAAATCACATTCCTGAAATGACCACGACCGAAGTTTGGCATAACATCCAGTTTTTTACGGGAATTAATTACCGCGGGGCAGAAAATCCGAATGCAGAAATCGATTTTTCGAATGCCACTCTGACTGGCGGTTACGTCCGTGTTTACACGGGCGAATCCTATGTGACCGTGCCCGCGGGACAAACGGAATTGCAGACTAGTGCCGATAATATCAGAAATTTTGATTTGATCATTAATGGTGCCTACAGTATACCCGAAAATGCCCTGATTAAGATTAAAATAAATAATGTGGTTAATCCCAGCGTCGCCGGCACTTTCAGCGCCTGGTTTAACGGCGGCTTTTCAGATAATGTAGGTTGGAACGACATAGGCGGCGCACAAAATGATAGTGCCCTGCTTCTAGGGATCGATAAATTCATTAACGGTGACGTGACGTATAAGACGGGAGGGGCGGTTACCACTTGTGCGATCAACGCCAATAAACAGGGGGCGCAGGAATGGGCAAACGCCGATTGCGACGGTAGCGGCCACTATAACTTGGGCTTGACTTCCGCTGGTACCTGGCAGGTTCATCTTGATGCCAAAAATATCAACGGCCAAAGAGTGACGACGGACTGGATTTATGAAGGATCCGATTCTTATGTTGAGGCTAATGTCGCGGGCACTTATACTCAAAATTTTTCGGTGGTTAAAGCCACTTCTTCGGTTATGGGGAAAGTACTTTTGGCAAACGGCGCCGTCCCCGCTAACCCATGGGAATATCGCGTGGACATCAGGAATCAGCAAGGACAGGGTTCCGGGACTAATTTGGGTAATGATGGCGCGTTCAGTGTTCCGGTTTTAGCCGGCACCTACAACCTCAGCGTCAATTCGCAGAACGCGCAATTTTATGTTGATCCTCTAAACATAACGATCGGAAATGATCAAACAAAGAATGTCGGTACTTTAACCCTGAAAGAGAAGACGGCTGCCATCAAGGGTAAGGTGACCGATGACTCCGGTTCACCGGTCAGCGGCCTAAGGGTGAATATGTGGGGCCAGAATGGTTGGGGAGAAGGCCGGACGAACGCCAATGGAAATTACACCATCTGGACTTATAAAGGTGACTGGGAAATAATGGTTGATCAGATGGAGGCCGGCCAGCAGGGTTTGATCCAGCAGGGCGAGCCAAACCGGATTTCCATTACTGAAAATGATCAGATTGTGACCGGGGTTAATTTCAGGTTGATTCAGACCGATGCCACGGCCAAACTGACCATTCTTGATATGAACGGGGTTAAAGCCGGCAACATAAATGGTTACGCTTATTGCCGCAAAGCCGACGCGATGCCCGGTCCGGGCAGTGATTTTGGCATGGGTTTGGGCGGTCAAAGCGCGAACCCCGTTTCCATACCGGTTATCGGCGGCGAGACCTACGTCTGCGGCGTGAACGTACCCTCCGAAATGAACTTAGCTTTGGATAAGGAGGTCGAGGCGTATATCGGTGTCGGCCAAACCAAATCCATCAGCGTTGTTTTGCTTCATAATGATTCGGAAATTGTCGGCTACTTGAGGGATGCGTCAAGCGGCGCCGTGATTACCAATGTCGAGGGCGATGTCTTCGCCCAAGGCGAAATGAAGGGCATGGGTTATCATTCTTTCATCAATGCCGATGGAAGCTACCGTTTGTCAGTCAAGGGCGGCAGCTCATATTTCTTGGGATATAATATCAGAACAGCCGGCTATGTTCAGGGCCAGCCGGATCAGTCGCCGGTCGTCGTACCGGCCAGCAGCCGCGTGGTGAAGACCTTGAAAGTGCATAAGGCTAACGCCAATCTAAATATCACGGTGCTTGATCCCGACGGGAGTAAGGTGACATATGCCTGGGTGTGGTGTGATAACATGAAACAAAAAGAGAACGAATTAAAAGGTTCTTTTGAGGGCGGAGAGGTTTTGCATGCCGGCGGAGAAACCAATCTTTCGGGCGTGGCCAAACTGCCCATCGTCGCCGGGGAGTATACTTGCGGAGCCGGTCTGCCGCCCAACATGGCGCAGTACATGCCGCCAGAGAATGCGGAGATAATGATTGTGTCCGGGGCGACGGAAAACATCACTTTGCAATTCAGGGAATCGGAAGGGACGGTTAAGGGCAGTGTCACGGATGAGAACGGCAGCGAAATGTCAATGGGTTTTTGCCATGCCTGGAATCCGGAAGGCGGTTTTTCCGGGGGCCAAGTCTTTAACGGTTCATACAGCATTCCTCTGACCCGCGGCACCTGGTATGTCGGCTGCGACAGCATGAACGGCCAGGAATTTTTCCGATCGGATGAAATGCAGATCAATCTTGAGGCGGTGGGCGATAATATCAGCAAAGATTTTGTCTTAAGAAAATCAAGTTTTGAGATTCCGCAGGGCATCAGCCAGAGTTTTGATGCCAGCACTTTAACGGTTATTAATTTGCCGGACGGCTCAATGATCACTATTCCCGCCAATGCCGTCGCGACTTCCGGCACCTACACCTTGACCGCTTCACCGAATATTAATCTTTACCATACGCCAGAGGCCAAGCCAGCTTTAGGCTTTGCCTGGTCTTTTGAACTGACCGATTCAAGCGGCCAGTCGGTAACCACGAACTTCAACAGCAATGTTACCATCACGATAAAATATGATGAGGAGATATTGCGAGAAATGGGTATTGATGAGGCAAAGATCATCGGCCGCTATTGGGATGAGGCTTCTTCCACCTGGAAGATGCCGGATAATATCGTGCAAGATACGGAAAACAATATTATCAATATCATGATCGATCACTTTACTGATTTCGCGGTGACCACCGGTACTGATGATATTGGCGGCGTGACCGAAAAGAACATTGTGACCGCACCTAAGGTCGGCGGCGGACCCCAGGTGACGACTTGGGATTCGAATGGAACCAGGCAGGCTGGTTTTATGGCTTACGCTCCTACCCTAAGAACGGGCGTCAAGGCGGTAATGGGCGATTTGGACGGGGACGGCAACGATGAAATTGTCACCTTGCCTTCTGGTCTAGCGGCGCCCCATTTGCGCGTCTTTACTTCTTCCGGTGAGGTTTTGGCCGGCACTTTTATCTACGCCACGACTTTTCGCGGCACTTATTCATTGTCTCTAGGCGATGTAGATGGCGATGGCAGTCAGGAAATTATAGTTGCTCCTACCGCCAACGGCGGTCCGCAAGTGAGAGTGTATAAGTATGCCGCTGGCGTTCTCTCATTGCATTCTTCTTTCTTCGCTTACGCCCAGACTTTAAGGACCGGGATAAACGTTTATGCCGGCGATGTCAATGGTGATGGCGAGGATGAAATTATCACGGCCACTCGTCAAGGTGCCGCCCCGCATGTCAGGATTTTCAGTGGTACCGGTGGATTGGTCAGTCAGTTTTTCGCCTTCCCGACCGGATTTCGTGGAGGCGTTAATATCGCTTTAGGTGACTACAACGGTGACGGTTCGCAGGATTTAGCCTTGACTCCGGCGGGAAACGGCGGCCCGCAGTATCGAGTAGTGAATTATGAGGGAACGACTTTGTTATCAGGTTTTGCCTATAACACTGCCTGGCGGATGGGCTTAAAGGCAGGGATCGGCGATGTTGATGGCGATAATCAAGCTGAAGTTGTCGTTGCCCCGGTACTCGGCGGAGCCCATATCCAGGTTTACGGTCCAAGCGGCTTGGAAAAACAATTCTTCGCTTTTCCCACCACTTTCCGCGGCGGCGCTGACCTAAAAGTGACGGATGTTGATGCCAACGGCACGGCCGATATTATCATTACGCCGATGACGGGTGGCGGTCCTCAGGTTAGAGTGATGAACAGTTCTGGCACCGTCCTCTATCAGTTCATGTCTTTGCACCCGGGCTTTAGGGGTGGCGTCAACCTTGAAGTTAGTAAATAGCTTGAAGATATAGTCAAAAACAAAAAAACTAAAAAATCCTCTATAAATAAAGAGGATTTTTTAGTTGCTTAACTGTGATTATTGACAAAAATATAGACTATCTTTATAATTAAGCTAGAAAGTGATTAAATTATTTCTTTTTTGTCACAATATAACTCACTTTTTTTATTTTTAAAAAACAAAACTATGGATGCGAATTTTATCACCGAGATGAAAGAAAAATTGGAAAGCGAGCGCACGGATTTAAGAAAAAGACTCGGCCTTTTGGGCCCGGAAGACAAGAAAGTTAAGGACGATTTTCACGCGAAATTTCCGCAATACGGCAGTTCCGAAGAAGATAACGCCACGGAAGTCGCGCAATATCAGGATAATGTGTCGCTGGAAGGAAATTTAGAGGGAAGATTAAAGGAAGTGGAAGAAGCTTTGGTAAAAATTAACAAGGGGGGTTATGGCCGATGCGAAAACTGTCAGGAAGAAATTCCCCGGGAAAGACTGGAGGTCAATCCGGCGGCGGCGATTTGCGTCAAATGCAAGGATCTATAGAATGCGGCTTTTAAGAAATATATATTTTTTATTGGCCGTTGTTTTTTTTACTTTTATATTGGACCGGTTGTTTAAAAACCTTGTTTTAAACAAAGGTGGTTTTTCTGCCCTCCATGATTTTCTAAAAATCAATCTTTACCCCAACGGAGGCATCGCTTTGAGTTTGCCGGCCAGCCGTTTTATTATTTATCCCTTGATTATTCTGATCCTGATCATTGTTTTTTATTTTCTTTTCCTGGGCCTTAAGAAACATGATTATTTGTTGATCTGGGGCATGGCTCTTATTTTTGTCGGCGCGTCTTCTAATCTGATCGACCGCCTCCGCTTCGGTAATGTGATTGATTATCTTAATTTTAGCGGATTTTTTCCGGTGTTTAATTTCGCCGACGTGATGATCGTGGCGGGCGCGGGGCTGTTTCTTCTCAAAAGTCTGGGGAAGGATCATTTGACAAATATATTAGAATAAATTATCTTTAAATAAGTTAAGGGTGGCTTTTAAAAGAAAGCGACCTTATTTTATGTCCTCAAAAATTTATTCGGCGGCCCTGATCGGCCTTAATTCATCCTTGGTCGAAGTGGAAGCGGATACCTCAAGCGGTTTGCCGAAATTTACCATTGTCGGCCTGCCCGACGCCGCCGTGCAGGAAGCCACGGAAAGAGTGCGGGCCGCGGTAAAAAACAGCGGTTTTAATTTTCCCTATGGCCGTCAGACGATAAATCTGGCGCCAGCCGATATTAAAAAAGAAGGGCCGTCTTATGATTTGCCCATTGCCTTGGCGCTGCTTGTGGCCACCAGGCAGCTGTCTTTTTCCTACCGAGAGAGCATCTTTATTGGTGAACTTTCATTAGACGGCGGATTGAGGCCGGTGAACGGCATCCTGTCATTTGTTCAGCTGGCTCGCGAAAAGAGGATAAAAAATATCTTTTTGCCGGCGGAAAATGCCAATGAAGCCTGTTTAATCCCCGGCCCGAAGATTTTTCCTTGTCAGAGTCTCGGCCAGGTGGTTAATCACTTGGCGAAAAAGGAATCGATTCCTTCCCATCGTTATGTCTGGAAAACTATAGATTTGGCGGTGGATTCGACTTTGGACATGGCTTATATCAAAGGTCAGGAGCACGTGAAAAGAGCGTTAGAAATCGCGGCCGCCGGGCATCATAACATCGTGATGTCTGGTCCGCCCGGTTCAGGCAAAACTTTGCTGGCCAAATCTCTGACCACTATTTTGCCGGAAATGGATCTAGGCGATGCCCTGGAAGTGACAAAAATTTACAGCGTGGCCGGCCTCATAAAGCCGGACCAGCCCCTGATCGTCAAAAGACCGTTTCGTTCCCCGCATCACACCGCTTCGGCCGCTTCTATTATCGGTGGCGGCCGGATCCCTCGGCCCGGGGAAGTCTCCTTAGCCCACCGCGGCATTTTGTTTTTGGATGAATTGCCGGAATTTCAGCGGGGGGTCTTAGAGAGTTTGCGCCAGCCTTTGGAAGAGGGAGAAGTGACGGTGGCCCGCGTGGCCGGCAGCCTGACCTATCCCGCCCGTTTTATGCTCGTGGCCGCCTTAAATCCCTGCCCTTGCGGCTATTATTCCGATCCGGAAAAGGAATGCACTTGTTCGCCGTCGCAGATTATCCGTTATCGCAAAAAAATTTCTGGGCCCTTGCTTGACCGCATTGATCTGCACCTTGAAGTACCGCGCTTAAAAACGGAAAAGCTCCTGTCGGAAAAACTAGGGGAATGCTCCAGTGAGATAAGAAGGCGGGTTTTGAAGGCTCAGGCTGTTCAAAAAGCAAGATTTAAGAATCTTTCGTGCAAGCTTAATTCAGAAATAAAAGCGCCAGACGTGGAAGCATTCTGCCGATTGGATGAGCCCGGCCGCCAGTTGATTAAAAATTCGGCGGTGCAGCTTAATCTTTCCGCTCGCGCCTATCATAAGATTTTAAGGCTTTCCCGGACCATTGCCGATCTGGAAGGATCAGAAAAAATAGAAATCAAGCATTTGGCGGAGGCCCTGCAGTATCGGCCGAAAGGAAACGATTAGAGTGTCTCAAATCCGGCGAATTTATGATCCGTATTATCCATATTATTTTGTCACCGTCAAAACATTTGAGAATAGAAAAATTTTTGGTGATTACAATAAATGCCGGTTACTTTACCGAGTTTTTAATCATTTAAAGAGTGAGGGTTATATAAATCTTTTTGCTTGGGTGATTTTGCCCGATCATTTTCATTTATTGTTGGAAATTACCGGGATGAAAAATATTTCCGAGGTGATACATGATTTGAAAAGTTATTCTGCTAATCAAATATCAAAATTGATATTATCGAGCCGAGGCGCGGTGGCCTCGGCTCCGCGGGCGGGGAATAATCAAAAAATCGTAGGCGAGGCCTCCGCGCCTCGGCTTACATAATCGGCGGACAGAATCAACGGTGAATGTGTCTGTATACAATAAATCAAATGACCTCAGGATATTTAAAAAGTTTTGATTTTTAAGATCTCTCGTAGATATTGAGGAAAACAGGGGGTGCATGTGATACGTATATATCTGTTTAAGTAGGGAAAACCCTGAAAATAAAAAAAGGCGCCAGTCTTTGACGCCTTTATATAGTTATTACCTGAGAAGTACGATCTTTCGGGTTTTTATCTGCTCCCCACAGATCAATTGAGCAAAATATACGCCCGAAGCCATTTTCTGTGAATTCCATGGACATTGGTAATTATCTGAATTCTGTTCTTTGTCAATCAGGTTTTCGACGAGTTCGCCCTTTACATTGAATATTTTTAGTGAAACGTGTGATTGGCTCGGCACATTGTAGCTGATATTAACTACAGAATTAAAGGGATTCGGATAGACCTGAAAAACAATATTCTTGCTATCGGGTATTTCTTCCACTGCCGTGGCTTCCCATAATGTTGGATAAATATACCAACCTGTAGGTCCACCTTGTCTCCAACCATTCCCAGCAATATCAGTAAATGAATGGCATTCCCAAAATGCAATTGAATCGACGGGAATGGGAGGATCGTCAGCAGCTTCTCGAAGCCAGTAAGGTTCCGGATCAACGCCACTCATCATATATACTTCACCATTTGAGGTAAGTATACAAATGGAATTACCATCACTCATAGATGTGGTGGCAACGATAGGACCACCCATTACTACTGCAGAGCTTTCCGCCTGAGAGACAAAAACCAGTAAACACAATAGTACCAAAAACACGGTTTTCATTTCACACCTCCTAGAATGAAAAAAGAACTTACTTTATAATTTGACCCTATATAATTTGACCCTAACAGATAAGTTTAATTTTGTCAATAATAAGAAAAACCCCTTGCGGGGCTTTTCTTCCAGACAAAATTTGTCTATAAAATTAAATCTTTACAGTATTTAATTATTTAATACAATTATTAAAATATTCATTTGCATCTTTTTGCTTGGGTGATTTTGCCCGATCATTTTCATTTATTGTTGAAGATTACAGGTATGAAAAACATATCAGAGATTATGAAAAGTATTAAGGGAAATTACAGTTGGATAATCAACCATTCCGTCCAGACTGGAAAGTCTGGACTTCGTTTTGGAAATGATATTAATTATAATACCGGAGGGCAGACTTTTCCCGCCCCCAAAGGATATATCATATGTTTTGCGGGACCCCGCAAAGCGGTGGCCAGTCTGCCCACAAAAATGTAAATCAAATCTGGCAAACTTCTTTTTATGATCACATAATCCGTAATCAAACGGATTTTAATAACCACGTCAATTACATCCATTACAATCCAGTAAAACACGGTTACGCGCAGAAAATAGAAGATTGGCTGTGGTCGAGCTATAATAATTTGTAATAATAAAATTGAAATTACTTTATAATACTCTTGACTTTTCCCTGATTTTGCGCTATAATTAGGTTATAAAGAGGTGAAAAGTCCTCTTTTTGTTTGCTAAAACAAAAACAAAAATGCTTTTAACAAAAGAAACTTTAATAGAACTGATCTTGTATACCCGGCGCTTGATGAATCTTCCCACGGATGACCAAACCGTTGATTTTATCAGAGGATCAGGCGTCGAAAGCGTCAAACAGATTTGGTACGGCCTGGATGAGTTGGCGCGGATTTTCCAGAATTTCGGCCAAAAGACTTTTGCCGGCCAGAATGCATAAGAAAAAACCCCCCTTGTCTTCATCTACTGAGGGGCTTTTTTTACTGGTCTTTTTGCGCTAAAATTAATAAGCCATGAAAAATGATTTAAGATATTTTTTAATCTTGAATCCCGCCGCCAATCAGGGCCGGGCGGCTAAGATAATTCCCATAATCCAGGAATTTTTTAATAAATGGGACCAGAAATATGAACTCGCGGTCACGAAAAGGCCGAAAGAGGCGGTAACTTTGGCAAATCAGGCGGCAAAAAAGTACGATGTCGTGGTGGCAATTGGCGGCGATGGGACAATCAATGAAGTCGTAAACGGTTTGATGGGCAGCCGGGCGGTTTTTGGCCTTATACCGGCGGGGGCCGGCAATGATTTCAGTAAAGCCTTAGGCCTCAAAAATAATTTATCAGAAAACCTGGAAATAATATTAAGGGGCCATGTTAGGGAAGTGGACGTGGGAAAAGTGAATCATTTGTATTTTATCAATATCTTGGGTACCGGTTTTGACGCCCTGGTGGCCGAGTCAATGGCCAGCCGGCCAAAAATGTTGAAAGGCTTGGCCGCTTATCTCTGGGGGCTGGCCAAGACCTTAAAGAGATATCGATTTACTCGTTTAAAGCTGAAAACCGACGGCTGGTCGGAAGAAAAGGAATATTTGATGGTGGCCGCCGCCAACGGCGAATTTTTTGGCGGTGGTTTTCATCTCACCCCTCACGCCTCCATCCGGGACGGTTTTTTGGATGTTTTGCTGGCCGATAAAATGTCGAGAAAATATTTATTAAAAAATTTGAACAAAGTGATAAAAGGCACCCATGAAAATTTGCCGGAGATCAGAATAATTAAGACTAAAAAATTATCTATTGAATCTGAAGGCGAATTGCTCTGCGAGTACGACGGTGAACTTCTGCGCGGTCAAAAAAAATTGGAAATTGAAATTCTGCCCAGGGCAATAAAGATTATCGGTAACTAAAAACGAAAGAGATTTTATTTTATCCCGGTTTTTTTGCGGTCTAAAGATAGCTTAAGGGATTTACTTTCGTGCCGTTAATGATCACTTCAAAGTGAAGATGAGTGCCCGTGCACCAGCCGGTGCAGCCCATCATGCCGATGGTCTGGCCCTTTGAGACCGATTGGCCTTGTTTAATAAAGAATTTGCTTAGATGAGCATAGACGGTTTTTTTGCCGCCGCCATGGTTGACAATAATGACATTGCCGTAGCCCGTACCCTGACCGACTTTTTCCGCGGTGCCGTTTTCGGCGGCATAGATAGGCGAAGAATAGTTGCCGTCTATATCGATAGCCGCATGCCTCCATTTATAGTATTGATTGATTTTATGGCTGGGCGTGGGCCAGAGCAGCCGGGAGCCTTCGGGGACGCGGGCCGAAGGCGGCGCATTTCCGGAAAAAATGGAAGCGAAAGAGGTTGATTTTTTCGGGGTGGGGGCCGGCGCCTCTATTTGGCCGCCGGGGATCATGATCTGGTCATCGATGTCAATCGCCGAAGCGTCAGCCAGAAGATTGAATTCCATGATGGTATTCTCATCGGCTTTGAATTTTTTGGCGATACTGGACAGAGTATCGTTTTTTTGGACTTTATAAAACACGCCCGAGACCGGCGGGATAGTCAGGGTTTGGCCGGGTTTAATATAATCCGTATCATTCAAACCGTTGGCCCAAAGAATTGTGTTGGTGGAAATGCCGAATTTACCGGCGATGGTGCTTATCGTGTCGCCACCTTTGACCTGGTAATATTCAATCGCTTCGCGCGGCTGGCCAGCAGAAGAAGTGTCCGGCAGGGTATTTTTTACCAGAACACTGCCGCCCTCCGTGGTGATCAGGGGGTTTTCGGCGGTGATCACCGCATATTCCGTGATGGGGCGGCTGATCAAAGCGCCTTTTTGTTCCTGATATTTATTTTGTCTCACAACAGTTTCGACCGTTTCTGTGGTCTCTTCGTTTAGGTCAGAAGTGAGCAGGGCGGAAAAAAGGGTCTTTTGGCCGAATTGCCCCAGTTTAACTTCCCGGGCGCTTAAGCTGTTGCTTGAGATCGAGAGGGCGATTATGACGATCAGGAAGTGAATCAGGTACCGGTGGGTTAGAAGATGGTAGAATTTTTGGCCGGTGGGCAGGTTCAGCTTTAAATATTCTTTTTTCAGGAGCCGGTAAAATTTATACAAAGTAATCGCGACCGGTTTAAGCAGGAGATCGGCCAGATAGAGCAAGGGCCGGCCCAGGCCGTAAATGAAAAAAAGCCTTAAACCTCGGCCGAATAAATTTAAGACCTTCATTATTTTCGCCAGGATAATAACCGCGATTTTTTTGAATTGATAGCTAATAGTTTTTTTGGTTAATTATTAGCGTTTTTTCCAGGGCTGACCCGGAATTTTGGGGATAGGCACTATCATACCAGGGGGGGCGGAATGTGTCAAGATTTTCCATTTGTGAAAATAGCAAAATAATGATAAAATTTAAAATATGAATAATGGTTATCGTCCGCGGGAAATCGAAAAAAAATGGCAAGAATTATGGGCTGACGGAAAATTATCCGCCGCCTCCGACAAGAAAAAAAATAAATACTATTGTTTGATTGAGTTTCCCTACCCTTCCGGCGATGGTCTGCATGTCGGGCATCTAAGGAGTTATACGGCTTTGGATATTGTCGCCCGGAAAAAAAGAATGGAAGGCAGGGACGTTTTATTTCCTATCGGTTTTGACTCTTTCGGCCTGCCCACGGAAAATTACGCCATAAAAGTCAAAAGAAAACCGCAGGCTATAACGCGCGAAAATATCGTCAATTTTACCCGGCAGCTGAAAGCCATGGGCTTTTCTTTTGATTGGAGCCGGGCGGTTGACACCTCCGACCCGAAATATTATAAATGGACCCAGTGGATTTTTTTGCAACTGTACAAAGCCGGTCTGGTTTACCAGAAAGAAATGCCGATCAATTGGTGTCCTGCCTGCAAGATCGGTCTGGCGAACGAAGAAGTGGTGGGTGGCAAATGCGAACGTTGCGGTTCGGCCGTAACCAAGAAAAATCAGAAACAATGGCTTTTTAAAATCACTAAATATGCCGATCGTCTTATCTCCGATCTGGACAAAGTTGATTATCTGGAAAAAATCAAGCGGCAGCAGATAAATTGGATCGGCCGGTCAGAAGGAGCTAACGTTAAATTCCAAATCACAAGCACCAAATCCCAAATAAATTCTAAATCTCAAATTCAAAACTCCAAACAAATTATTGAAGTGTTTACCACTAGGCCAGACACTCTTTACGGCGTGACTTACGTGGTTTTGTCGCCGGAACATGAACTTATTAAGAATTTAAAAAAGAGGATTGATAATTATCCGGAGGTAAAAACGTATATTGAAAGCGCGGCTAAAAAGTCAGATTTAGAAAGAACGGAAAGCAAAGAAAAAACCGGCGTGGAATTAAAAGGAATTAAAGCCATAAATCCGGTTAATCAGGAGGAAATTCCCATTTTTGTAGCGGATTATGTTTTAACCGGTTATGGGACAGGTGCCATTATGGCCGTGCCGGGGCATGACGAGCGGGATTTTGAATTCGCAAAAAAGTATAATCTTGAGATTAGAATTGTGATATTACCGTCAGTAGGTAAGAACGAAAAAGAGTTATTTGCTCAGCGAGAGGAAATCAAGAATAAAAATGAGTGTTTTTGCGGAATTGGCAATTTGATTAATTCGGGCGGGTACAACGGCTTTAATTCAGTGCGAGCGAGTGAAAAAATAACAGATTGGCTGCAAAATAACAGTTTCGGCAGAAAAGCCGTCAATTACAAGCTTCGCGACTGGATTTTTTCCCGCCAGCATTATTGGGGCGAGCCGATCCCTTTAATTCATTGTGAAAGATGCGGAGAGGTTCCTGTACCGGAAAAAGACTTGCCGGTAGAATTACCCGATGTTAAGGAATACGAGCCGACTAATACCGGTGAGTCACCACTGGCTAAAATTACCGATTGGGTGAATACAAAGTGTCCGCAGTGCGGCGGGAAGGCCTTGCGCGAGACTGATACCATGCCCAACTGGGCCGGTTCAAACTGGTATTTCATCCGTTATTGCGATCCGCATAATGACAAGGCTTTTGCCGACATGAAAAAGATGAAGCACTGGCTGCCGGTGGATTTGTACAACGGCGGTATGGAGCATACCACTCTGCATCTTTTATATTCCCGCTTCTGGTACAAAGCCTTATATGATTTAAAACTGGTGCCGACAGACGAGCCCTATCAAAAGCGGGTTTCCCACGGTATGGTTTTGGCGGAAGACGGACAGAAAATGTCCAAGTCGCGCGGCAATGTCATTAATCCCGATACGGTGGTTAAGGAATTCGGGGCGGACGCGGTCAGGCTTTATGAAATGTTTATGGGGCCTTTTGACCAGGCGATCAACTGGTCAGCCGACGGTTTGCGGGGGACAAAAAGATTTTTGGATAAAATTTTCAAGATTTTTTCTGAAAATAAGAAAGGTGAAACAAGCGCCGCTTTACATAAAACAATTAAGAAAGTAACGGAAGATATCGATAATTTGAGATTTAATACCGCAGTTTCCTCGCTCATGATTTTAGTAAATGAAATATCAGAAAAAGGCGCGGATAAAAACACATGGGAAAAATTTTTAGTTATCCTTTCGCCTTTTGCTCCTCATCTGGCCGAAGAACTCTGGGAGAAATTAGGGCATAAACAGTCTGTTTTTAAAGAAAAATGGCCTTCTTTTGACCCAAAACTGGTTAAAGACGAAGAAGTGGAATTTATTATTCAGGTTAATGGTAAATTGCGCGATAGATTAAAATTGCCAATTGATATTTCGGAAAACGAAGCAAAAGAAAAAGCCTTGAACTCCGAGAAAGTCAAAAAATACGTGTCAGGCGAGCCGAAAAAAGTAATATTCGTCAAAGGAAGATTAATTAATTTTGTCGTTTAACGATGGCTGATAATATTATTCTCAATGATAAAATATATAATTTAATCGACAATGATTTACCCTGTCTTGTCGTTTATAGCGAAAAGGCCGGCGGCTCTCACTTTACCGTGACCATGATTACCGATCTATTTTTACAGGGAAAAAAGATACTGTTTTTGACGGCTTATCCGATGGCAAAGGATAATTTTTTAGAACAAATAAAAGATTTTTTTGGTAAAACCATTTATATTACCGATAAAAAACAGCTTGACGATACGCCAGGGATCATTATAGAGAGCGGAAACGAGGAATTATTTTTGGAAGCCTTGAAATTACTGCCGGACATTAAGGAGCGGATTATTCTGATCAAAAACATGGAAGTATTTAGCCAGACTGTTTTTGATGCCTGCCTTGATTTTCCGAATCTTATCCTTTCCGGGGATATTGACAAGTGTGTCGCTAAGGAGCAAATCATTAAAAAGGTTTACAAAACTATTGTCGTTTTTTCCAAGCCTCAAATTAAACTAGGTTTTGAAATTCCCGCGCTTGAAAAATACGTCGGTTATTGGTGGAACCAAGACAATAAAGGTTTAGTGAAAATAAAGATGGGAGAAAGAAAGATTAATTAATTTTGTCGTTTAATTAATATGGAAGAAAGAGAACATGAATTAGGAAACAAGGAGGAATTGAAGGATGCTTTTGGCGTCGATTTGGAGCGGCGAAAAGAGATGATGGATCTGGATGCCGAACTAGTTGTCAGGCGATGCCTGAGAAAGAAGTTGCAGCCTCGTGAACTGCTGAAATTAAAATTTGACCCCACTGATCCATTTATGATCGGGCGTTACAGCGAAGAAAAAATTCATGAAACCCTGGAATCAGTCGATAATCTCAGGGATTATGATCTTAAAGAAAAAACAGATTATGAGCAGGCCGTAGACGCGGTCGGCCTTATCTTTAATAATTTGGCGGAATTTGAGTTTGCCGATCAAGGACGGCTCAGGCATGCTTCAGAAGGAATAATGGAATCCATGAAAAATCAAAAAGAGGCTGGTATCCTCCAGTATGAACTTAGAAATAAAGATGGACACATATCGCTTATGATCCATGTGCCGCCCCAGGCGGAGAATTTAACCAGAGGAAAACTTAGAGAAGCGCGCCAAAGACTGGCTGAAGTGGTCAAAAACGATGTATCAATTGAAGAAATCGAAGGCAGCTCCTTGCTGCTTGAGCATCCCCTTGTCAGAAAATTGGGTTTTGAAATTGACCAGGAATCGGATGAGGGTTTTACTCCCAATTTTCATATGGCGAGAGAAGAATTTTTAGAAAGATTTACTCACTAAAATATGGATTTCTTTGAAACCATTTTAAAGCGCCATTCCGTCCGGGCTTATCTTTCTAAGCCAGTGGAGGAAAAGAAGCTTAAAAAAATCATGGGGGCCGGCCTCCATTCCGCCTCCGCCCATCACCGCCAGCCATATAAAGTTTTTGTGGTCAAGGAGAAGAAATTAAGGCAGGGGATTGTCAGGGCCAATCACCCGATTAATTTTTGGTTAAAAGAAGCGCCGGTTATCATGGTCATCTGCCTCGCCGGCGGGAAAAAAGAAGATAAAAAGTATCCGCTAATCGACGCCGGAATAATGTTGGCAAATATAATGCTGGCGGCCACGGCCCTGGGTTTAGGCTCCTGCGCCTGCGGGGCTTTCAAGGCAGAAAAAGTCAAAAAAATCCTAAAGTTATCCATCAATCTCAAGCCCATCATCTGTCTGCCTGTGGGTTATCCGCGAAATAAAAGAAAAAGAATGATTGATCTGTCCAAGGATTATGAAAAATTAAGCCGCGCCCTGCTTCATTACAAAGACAAGAAAATAGATGATATTTTTATTCCCCGATAAAACTAAATGAAAAGAACGATAATAACGATAATAATTTTAACCTTCTCCTTATTTATCATCGGTTGTCAAGAAGAGACGTCGGTTATTAATAATACGAATCCGTCGAATTCAGCCGCCCGTGATTTAGACGAGGTAAAAGAGCCGATTTTTTTCTACAGCAATGGCTGCGGCCATTGCCAGAAGGTAAAGGAATACATCGCTGAAAATAATATTAAAAATGCCGTGTCTTACCGTGAAGTGGAGGCCTTTGCCACCCAAGAAAATTTGGACCTATTCAACGAAAAATCGGCCGCCTGCGGTATCGCGGAAAATGAACGGGGCGTGCCCCTGGTTTTTGAGAATGGTGAATGTTATTTCGGTCAATTTGAAGCGATAGATTTTTTTAAGAAAAAAGCCGGTCTTTAAACCCAAAAAATTGGAAATCATAAAGCGAAAAGCTAAAAATTTCTGGCCGAAGGTCATTGCGGTCTTAAAAAACAAGGGCGTGATTGTTTTTCCCACGGACACCGCTTATGGGCTGGGCGCCGATTTTCTCTCAAACCGGGCCATAAATAATATTTATCGGATAAAAAACCGGCCGAAGTCAAAAAAAATCGGGCTCGTGGCCGCTTCGCTTAAGCAGATAAAAAAATTTTTCCGCCTTAATCCCAAGGAATTATCTTTGGCAAAAAAACACTGGCCCGGGCCGCTGACCATTATCCTGCCCTTAAAAAACAAAAAAATAAAATTAGGCGTGCGGGTGCCCAGACTGGCCTTGGCCAGGCAAATTTGCGGGCGTTACGGCCGGCCTCTAACCGCTACTTCCGCCAATATCGCCGGAGAAAATGAGAGCTACGCTCCAAGCGAAGTTTTAAAACAATTTCGCCGCCGGAAATATCAGCCCGACCTGCTGATAGACGCCGGCCGGTTAAAAAAAGAAAAACCCTCCACCTTGATTGTCTGTAAAAATAATCAAATAAAAACAATAAGACCGGGTCCCATAAAAATATGAATTTAAAAATGATCAGTTATAACGTTTCCCACTATTTTTCCAAGAGAGTGCCGCGGCAGCTCGAAGAACTTTACGCCTCCGTGGCCATCATGGATTTTGCCATTTCTTCCATCGCCATTTTTGAGCCGATTTACTTGTGGAAAATCGGCTACTCCCTGCAAAGCATCCTCATTTTTTATTTGATGGTTTACGGTCTTTATTTTTTGCTGGTTCCCCTGGGCGGCAAATTAATCGGCCTTATCGGCTATGAGCGGACTATTTTATACAGCTGTTTTTTTCTCATCTTCTTCTACTTGAGCCTGTTTTTAATCCCTCATCATCCGGTTTTCTTACTCCTGGCGGTTTTTATGTATGCCATGCAAAAAAGTCTGTATTGGCCGGCTTATCACGGGGATTTCGCCGAATATTCGCAAAAAGAAGACCGGGGCAAAGAAACGGCCGGGCTGATGGATATTTCTCTGGTCGTTTGCGTCTTTGGGCCCTTGGCCGGGGGTTTTATTATCAAATTCTTCGGGTTTAACGCCTTATTTTTCATTGTTTCCCTCTTGATCCTTATTTCGAACATCCCGCTGATGGTAACCAAGGAAGAATTCAAAAAAGTCGGGTTTCCCTATTTATCAACCTATAAAATGATCTTAAAAAAAGAAAATGTTAAAAGCTTCCTGGCCTACCTGGGTTTCGGCGAGGAATTGATCGTGATGGTGGTCTGGCCGATTTTTATATACTTGGTGATAAAAGATTTTCTTACTCTGGGTGGCCTGGTCGCTTTATCCACTCTGGTGACGAGCCTGTTGATTCTTTATATCGGTAAACTGACGGATAATAAAGATAAAAAGAAATTGATCAGGACCGGTTCGGTTTTTTATTCCGCGGCCTGGTTCATCCGTCTTTTAGCCGTCAGCGGCTTTCACGTTTTTTTTATTGATGCTTTTTCGCGCATATTCAAAAGCGTAATTTATGTGCCGGTCGTGACCACCACTTATGACCGGGCGAACAAGTCCGATATCGTCAGGACGGTTGTTTTTTTTGAACAAAGCCTGGCTTTAGGCAAAGTAATCGCCTGTCTTATCGCCTACTTTCTCCTTTTCTTTTTCAGCGGCTGGACCGCCGCCTTCGTGATTGCCGGCTTGATGACCTTTCTCTACGTGCTGTTATAATAAATATTTGCATGCTAAATTTATCAAAAGAGCTTATTCAGACACTTTGTCGTAAGATCGGTTTTTACCCTCGGCGTTCGTCGGGGCAGAATTTTTTGTATAATCAGGATACAATCCGGAAAATTTTGGACGAGTCGGACCTGTCGAAAGACGACATTATACTGGAGATCGGGCCAGGCCTCGGTTTTTTAACAGAAATGATAGCGACCCGGGCAAAAAAGCTGGTCGCCGTAGAGCTGGATAGGCGTTTAGCCGGCTTTTTGAAGGATAAGCTGTCCGCCTACAAAAATACGGAAGTGATCCGGGCGGATATATTTGAAATCGATTTAAAAAAACATTTCAAGGATAACGAATATAAACTGATCGCCAATCTGCCTTATAATATCACTTCTCTTGTCTTAAGAAATTTTTTGGCCCTGCCGCCGCGGCCCAGAGAAATGCTACTGCTGGTACAGAAAGAAGTGGCGGAAAGAATTTGTGCTCGCCCCGGGGAAATGAGCCTCCTTTCTCTGGTTTGCCAGTATTATTCTTCGCCCCGGATCATTAAAAATATCGGACGGGAAAATTTCTGGCCGGAACCCAAGGTTGATACCTGTTTGATCAAGTTGAAAAATATCGGAGCAAGAAGTAAGATGGCGGGGGGAGAAAGAGCTTTTTTTAAACTGATTAAGGTCGGTTTTAGCGCCAAAAGAAAGAAATTAACCAATAATTTAAAGAATGGGTTAGGAATTTCCGCTGAAATTAGCCAAAAAGCCCTAAAAAAACAAAATCTTGACCCGCAAATCAGACCGCAACAACTCTCTTTGGAAAATTGGCTGTTGTTAAGCAAATATTTCTTTGACATTTTGATTTAAATGTGCTATAATTGATAGGTCTAATACTGTTATTTTCGTCAAAAATAATGCCTGATATAATTCGGCAAAATCCCCCTGATTCAAGCCCCGATAAAGGCGACCGGCCCGATAAGATAAATGAAAGGAAAATTTTTGCCTTGGTGGGTTTAATAGGTGTCGTGGCTCTTTTTTTAGGATTTATGCAGCTTTTGCAACAGATAAGAAGTCCTTTCTTACCCGAGGATGTGACTTTAAGCAATGCCGCCCTTCTTACCAACGAACAGTTAAGCGAGATAAACAATTTAAGATCGGCTGATACCGACGGTGACGGACTTTTCGACTATGACGAACTTTATGTTCATAACACCAGCCCTTATCTTAAAGATTCGGATTCGGACGGCATTTCTGACAAGGAAGAGGTTACAAACGGCACCGATCCGAATTGTCCGTCCGGCCAGGATTGCACCGGTTCTTCCAATACCAATAGCGTTAAGACAAATTCAAGTTCTGCCGGCCAAAATAACACCAATTCTGGGCTCTTAGCCGGCAACATGTCCGCGGATACTTTGCGCGTAACTTTGAAAAACGCCGGCGTGCCGCAGAGTGTTCTGGACGGCACGAGCGACGAAGACTTACTGGCCGTCTACAATCAGACGATCAGCGAAACGAAGAATGCCAACACAAATTCCAGCGTAAGCGCGAACAATAATCTTAATATCAATTTGAACACTAATACGGCCGCTGATACCAATATATCTGTCAGTGATTTAAACAGCGCCCTGCAAGATCTTACGCCGGCCGAAATCAGAGAGCTGCTGACGGAATACGGTTTGGAAGAAAGCATGCTTAATAACGTGGATGACGACACTTTGCAGGCGATCTTTCTTCAGGCGATGGCCGAGCAAGAGCAGACTGAAACGAACACCAATATAAACCAATAATTTAATATGCCCCGTTCACCCGTGGGTAAAAACAAGAAAAAGCAAACAATCAGTAGCTATTTTATGCTACTTTTTTTTGTGTCCGTCATTGTGATCCCCTTCTTGCTTAAGCCGGAAAGAGCCGACGCGCAAATGGTCGATCCGACCGGCTGGCCGCGGACGATTTTTACGGAAATAAAACAAGCCTACCGCTGGGTTAAGGATAATATTTATAACAAGCTCCAGGGCACGCTGAAAGAGGCGGCGGCCGTCGCTTTTAAGAATTCAATGAAGGTATTTTTCGGCCGGCTCGCCGAAGATACGGCTGTTTGGCTGGCTTCGGCCGGCACCGGCCAAAAACCGCTTTTTTTGTCCGATCCCGGGCAATACTTTAAAGATGTGGGCGACGCCGCTTTGGGTGACGCCCTTTATACTTTAGGCGCCAACACTTTCGGGGTCAATGTCTGCGAGCCGGACCTTTCGGCCAAGATCAGCATCACTTTCGCCTTGGGAAAAACCTTTAATCCTTCGACCTGGTGCCAAGATTCCTGCCGGAGCACAAACAGTACGCAGAGCAAGGCGGTAAGTGCCAAATATATCATGACCTCCGATATGACCGAAGAACAAAAAGAGCGGACGATTGATTATTTTAAGGCGTTTGATTCGGAGGCAGGAATAGAAAATTTTAAAGATCTTAAGCCGGGGTCTTTCATCTGTCCGGTCACTTGCCCGACGGGCATAGGCAGAATGGGATTTATTCCAAATTGTTCGAACCCAGCCTATGCCGACGAGGGAGGAACGCCTCTCAATACCGAACGGGTTAATCTTCAGGCTTGTATCACGACTATGCAGTTTTTGTACGACTCCGAGTTACAAAAATCGCAGACGGATTTGAACCTGTGCCTGCGTAACTGCACTAAGGGTGCCCGCAAGGCCCAATGTACGGCCTCCACTGTCCTGAAGAATGTCAAAAACTTGAAGGATCAAAAAATAATAGGGACCCAGGTCGGTTTATATTTTCAGCCCGAACAGAACGATCTGGGCCAGCTTTTGACCCTGTATGGCGTGCTGCAAGAGAAAAAACAATCGGAAATTGATGCAGAAAGACTTTTGTACCAGAATCAGATCGGCCCCGTCACTTCAAAAGTGACCCGGGAAGTGCTGACTCCTTCCGAACTTGTCCAGGCGCGGGGAACGGTTTCTCTCCAGCAGGCGACGGCGACCGAAGAGGTTTACACCGGTTCTATCAAGGCCGATGTTGTTACCATATTCACCAATACTTTGATTAATAAATTGATTCAGCGGTTTTACGGGGGCAAGTGCGCCCTCAACCCTTCGGCGGAAGCCTGCAAGGGTCCGTCTGGCGGTTCCAAATTGAGCCAGCTGATTTTTGGCGGCGGCGGGCCATCCGGCATCGCGGCGGCTAAACTGCAGTTCGCCTCTATTGCCAAGCTCAATTTTACCCGCGGTTCACCCGGCCAGGACCCGATAGCCATCAATGACCTGGTCGCCAAGGGAATTGTTGATTCGGGTTTTCAAACGGCCATTGACCAGATGCTGACAGTCAAAGAAGCGATTGATAAAGGCCTGGTCGGCGGGACTTTTGGCTTTGACGTGGAAGGCCGCGAACCGAACCTTGATTCCGGCGTGCCCTACCAGACGATCGTCTATTTGCGCAAATATCGGGTGGTGCCCGTCGGCTGGGAACTGGCAGCCGAGTGGATAAGGGATCATCCGCAGAACATCACTTTAGAAAAACTGGTCAGCGAAGAATTCAGCCGTTGCGACTCGGACAAGCATTTTTGCAGCAATAATAATACGAGAAGCTGTCAGGCGGACAGTGATTGTTACGACGAAAATATTTACCCGGCCTGCACTGGCAATAGCCAGTGTCCCGGACAGATCTGTTTGTCGGCGACCGAAGGGGCTAAATCGGTTTGCTACGACAGTTGTGATCCGGACGTGCCACCCGAGGATCTTCCCTGCGGCGACGGCCGGGAGTGCCGGACGACGGCGACCGGCACCGGTTACTGCGTGAGAACGGATGAACCTTTTTGCCAGCCGGAAAGCGGCGTTTCGCCTTTTTGCGGCCTGGTGGATCCGAACTGGGTCTTAAAGATGCCGGAAACTTATTGCGAGAAAAGAGGCGCTTCGGATACTATCCTGGCCAAGGATTTTATCTGCGATGAGGACACCAACGGCGACGAAAAAGTGGATTGTAATAACGGAGATATCGGTCATTGGCAGATCAGTCGCGACTCCGAGACTTGCGTGGACGAAGTGGCGTGTTTGAAGGAAGACAGTCAGGGTAAATGCCAAGCTTACGGCTATTGTTTCGAGGAAAAACCTATCTGGCGTTTCAACGGCGACGAATGTTCTCGCGTCTATGCCTCCTGCCAGAGTTATACGGCGGCGGACGGCTCCACGGTTTCCTATTTAAAAAATACTTTAGATACCAATGGTTGTGACGCGACCAATGCCGGCTGCCGCTGGTACTGCGCCGAGCCGGCTTATGACACGGCGACCGGCCAGTGGTCTTGCACCCGCGATAACGCGAGCAACAAGATACGCTTTGACCGCGATGTCGCCGAGTGCGATGAAACCGAAGTCGGCTGCCAGGAATATATCACTACCGGCGAAAGCAGCGGCGCTAATATTTTTGCCAACAGCAGCTTCGAATACTATACCGTCCAAATTGATGACGGCGTTCCTGATTTATACTCGGATTACACCCCGGGCTATCCGAGCGTGTGGGTAGGTAATCAAAACATTCTTTCGCCGTGTGGCGCGGCGGCGGAAGCGGTGAGCGACGCTTATACCGGCGGAGCCGCCCTCAAGCTTACTTGGCGAGACACTTGCTCCGCGACAGACTCCGGCCATTACATGGTACTGAACGACATTAACACCGGCCACTCGGTGTTGAATCGGACTTTCACTTTTTCTTTTTACGCCAAAGCGGATGCGGCTACGGTATTGACTGTTAACGCCAGCCAAGGCCGCGGCGGTGAGGTGTTCAGATATCCCGTTAAAGATTTTAATCTTACGACTGAATGGCAGCGTTTTTCTTTCACCGAAATTTTCAATACGCTCTATCTCGAAGGTGGCGTCCCGAAATATCCGAATTTAGTCGTGGTCGCTTTCCGGCCGGTGGAAGGACGCGTCCTGTACTTTGACGGTATGCAGGTGGAGGAAGGTGGTTTATCCAATTATAAAGACTATGGCTCGGAGAATAAGATTTATCTGAATAAAAACCGTCTGGCTTGCGAAGCCAAAGACGTCGGCTGCGACAAATACACGCCGGTAAAGGGAGGCCTATCCGTTCCCGGCGTGGTCTATGGTCAGAACATGTGTTCGGCGGACAAAGTCGGCTGCCAGTCTTTCAGGGAAACGGCCATTGATAATATTCCCAAGAGAAGTGGTCAGGATCCGGTTTACTTCATCTCCGGCACGGGCACGAGTTGTCCGAACACGGCGGTCGGCTGCGAAGAATATACCAATCTTGATGAAGTGGCAAGAGGCGGAGAAGGCAAGGAATATTTCCAGCAAATCAGGCAGTGCATCAAGCCGAATACGCCCAGTATTCCGATCGCAAATTATTATACTTGGGAAGGCAGCGATACGGCCGGCTATCAGCTAAGAGCTTTCCGTTATCTAGTCAGTAATTTAAACAATTATAACGGTGAAAGCGGTAACGCGCCCTGCACGAATTTAAGCATCGAGGCGGGCGGCACGACTCCCTCCTGTGTCGATGTTAATACCCTTGATGAAACGGAAAGCTTAAGACCGGCTTTCTGCACGGCGGACGATCTGGCGTCTAACCCCGACTGCACCGAGTTTTACGATACCGCCGGCCATATTTTTTACCGGCTGAGATCGCGCATTATCGTGGAGACGGACAAATGTTATTCTTACCGCAATACCACGGACGCCCAGGAAGATCCGGCCTCGAATAAAATATACTTTATCAATGCCGATACCAGCGTTAGGTGCGCGGCCAGCCAGGCGGGTTGCCGCGAATACAAAGGCAACACCGGGGAGGTGACCCGCGACATCTTTAAGGATGATTTTGAAAAAGTGGAAACTGGCGCGGTTAACTGGGTGACCGGCAATGTCAGCAATGAATCTTTGCGGGCCAATGAGCATTCTCTCCACGTCACGGGCAATACCACGGCGACCAGCACGAACGTTCCCAATGTTTTGAAAGAGGGCAAGATGGCCAACGGCCAATACTATAAGATTTCTTTTTGGTTGAAGCCGGATACAGCGACGACCATTAATAGTGTCTTTATCCAAGATAATTTGCCGTCCGGGCCGGCTGGCCGACTGGATTTCCCGGGTTTGGCCGTTCCCTTGGCTGTTACTTCTGACTGGAATAAATACACATTTGGCCCCTTATTGTTCGACCGCAGCCCGGCAAGCCCCGGTGATTACGAACAACTGGTGATCAGCCTTAACGGCGCCTATTATCTGGACAATGTGTCGCTGGAAGAGGTGAATGATACTGTTTATCTGATCAAGAATACTTATCTAAGTTGCCAGGCGGCCGACCTGGGCTGTCAGGAATATAAGAATAGCAGGGGAATAAGCAAATTTATCAAATCCTTTGACCATTTATGTGCCGAGAAGTTTATCGGCTGCCAGGCGATGATCAATACCCGAAATTCCACTAATCCGTATCAGACGACGGTCAAGGGCATTGTTACGCCGGCGGACACATTTGAGACATACGTGAACAACAGCGCTAATTATTGCTCGGCTTCGGCCAAAGGCTGCCAGCGTTTTGGCTTGCCGGCCTTAGACTCGACTAATCAGCCGACGGCCTGGCAGACGAAATACTTGATTAATGATCCGGATAAGTATCAATACATAGACAGCGAAGGCAATGACAAGTCTATTGCTTGTGTGGCGTCTGAGGAGGGCTGCGACGAATTTAATTACAGCAATGGAACGGGGGTCAGCTGGTTTAAGGATCCCCAGGGCAAGACCTGCGAGTATAAACAAACGCCGGATTCAACCGAATACCGCTGGTATAAGAAAAACACGAATCTTCTCTGCCCGTACGTGACGCCGCCGCTGGAAACTCAGCCTTCAGGTAAGGCTTGTGTTATGACTTGTGCCGCCGGGATATACGCCGGTCAGGCTTGCGTTTTGAATAGCGATTGCCCGAACAGCTATTGTAATGGTGACGCCACCGATGTCGGCAAGGCCTGCACGTCAGACGCTAACTGCAAACCGGGCAACAGGTGCGATTACTGGGCGGGTTTATGTCCCGAGGCCCAGAGCGGCTGCAATGAATATCGCGATCCTTCTGATCCGGAAAATTGCCGGTCGCAGTGCCCCTTAGAGGAGATTGGGGGAGAGCCGGTGCCGATGGATGAAAATTGTAAATATACGGTTTGTGTAGGAGGCACCAAAAACGGAGAGAGTTGCTATTCCAGCGGAGATTGTCTGGGCGGCGGCACCTGTGTGGCCTCCGGCGTGTCGGCCATCGGTCTGCCCGGCTGCCATTCTTATTACTACATTAAAGACAGCGTGGAGGCCAACCAGGAAGAGTGCGGCAATACCGTCAATGTGGAAGAAGGTTGCCTGCCCTTTAACGATACCTCTAATCCGGTCTTAAACATGAGAGGTCAGTAAAGACCTATGTTTACTGCCAAAAAATTTCTTTCCATAAAAATAGTTTCTTTGATAATTTCATCAGCCGTTTTTCTGATTTTTACCGCGTTGGCGGGGGAGGTAAAAGCGATCAGCATTTCTTCCGGTCCAACCGCATCTAGTCTGACAACGACCACGGCCAATATTTCCTGGCAGACGAACGAAATCGGCAATTCCCAGGTGTATTACACGGATAACGGCAATCCCGGCTGGATCACGAGCAAGGTGGAATCATCCACTTTTTCCTTTTTATCTGTTGACGGCTTGAGTAGAAAAAATTTGTGGGCTTTGGGTATCGGTGACGGGGTCAGTAAAATATATCATTATGATGGCGCTTCTTGGGTTCTTCAGTATTCAACCGCCGCCATCACTCTGCATTCAATTGCGGTCATCGATTCCACTCACGCTTGGGCCGTGGGCAGCGGAGGCAACATTCTTTTTTATAACGGTTCAAGTTGGTCCCTTCAGGCGACCCTGGGCGGGTATCTGAACAAGGTTTACGCTCTTGACTCTTCGCACGTGTGGGCGGTCGGTGACAATGCCGCCGACCAGGGCGCTTTATTCTTTTTTGACGGGTCCGCCTGGAGTGTCAAAGCCACGTATTCCGAAACCCTAAAAAGTCTCTGGGTCAGCGATGCGACTCATATTTGGGCGATTACGCAATTAGGCGAAATTCTGTTCTATAACGGCAGTTCAATGGTTAGCCAGGCGAGCTACTCTTATGCTCTGTATGATATTGACGGCTATGACTCAAGTCATGTCTGGGTGGTGGGACAGGGAGGATATATTGTTTTTTTCAACGGTACTAGTTGGCAACTTCAATCTACGGCTTCAGGTGTTTTATTTGCGGTGCACGTGGTCGGTCCCGGCAGTGTCTGGGCGGTAGGCGGTACCCAGGCTTACCATACCGAAAACGGCGGGGCAAACTGGAGTGCGGTTAGCCCGCCGGTAGGCAGCATGTATGCCGTATTTCATTTCTCGGCAAATCAAGTATGGGTCGGCAGTTATTTAGGCAACATTCATTATTACGGGTTAAATTATAATTATTCATATTATACCGCGCCCGAAGTCACTAATCATCAAATGACCCTTTCCAGTCTGGCTCCTTCGACAACCTATTATTATTACGTCTGCTCGGCAAGCTCTGGTCAAGAAGTGTGCAGCAATGATTATAGCTTTACTACCCTGGGAGTTTGTCCGGACGGCACGTATGCCGGTCTGTGCAGCGGTACCCGATATTGCGATCCGGTCCTTCTGACACTTGTTGATAATTGCATCCAGTGCAGCTACGTCTGTCCTTCGGCCACGCCTTACTGCAATACTGCCAATGGCCAATGTCTGGCTGGCTGTAACCTGACAACTCCGGTCGGCAGCTGTTACAACACGCAATACTGCGCCAGCGCCAATACCTTTGTCAATGATTGCCGGCAGTGCGGTTATACTTGCCCTTCCGGCACGCCTTACTGCAATACGGCCAATGGCCAATGTCTGGCTGGCTGTAACCTGACAACTCCGGTCGGCAGCTGTTACAACACGCAATACTGCGCCAGCGCCAATACCTTTGTCAATGATTGCCGGCAGTGCGGTTATACTTGCCCTTCCGGCACGCCTTACTGCAATACGGCCAATGGCCAATGTCTGGCTGGCTGTAATCTAACAACTCCGGTCGGCGGCTGCTCCGGCACCCAGTATTGTCAAAGTGCGAATAATCTCGTGAATAATTGTTTACAGTGCGGATATACCTGCCCCAGCGGAACAAATTTCTGCAATAACGGCACTTGCGAAGCCTGGTGCGCGACGGATATCAGTGTAGGTGAGTGCCGCGGCGATCAGATGTGCACTTCCAGTTTGGCCTTTGAAAATTGGTGCAATTACTGCGGCTATTATTGCCCCGCCACCGAATATTGTGATGGAACGACGCATCAATGCGATAATACCAAATGTTCCGACGGCACGGCCCGCGGCACCTGCAATACCAACCAGCAATATTGCTGCGGCGATACCGATACATTTTGCACGCCGGGCACCCTGACTAATAAATGCACCAAATGCGGCTATACTTGTTCTTCCAGCGAACCTTATTGCAATGCCAATTTTGATTGCGAACCAAGCTGTCCCGACGGCACCCCTTTTGGCCAGTGCAATACTGCTACCAAGTGGTATTGCGCAGATGGCGCATATTACCCGGCCGACGGCCCGAATTGCTACGTTTGCGATTTTGACTGCTCTTTAACACCCGGTACTCCTTATTGCGACGAGGATGAAACTCAAGCCTGTATCAATCGCTGTTCCGACGGCACGGAAGCAAGTCAGTGTTCCAATACCAGTACCAAATACTGCAATGATTCTTACCAGCTGGTCGATGATTGCCGGCAGTCCTGCGGTTATACTTGTTCTGGCGCCACGCCGCAATGCAACGACTTGACGGGCGTTTGCGAGGCGGACACCACGCCGCCGGTCATTAATAATATCAATGTGGTGCCGGATATTAATAGCGCCGTTCTGACCTTTGACACTTCCGAGCCGACGCAGGCTTTCATCCTTTTGAACTCGACGCCGTCCTGCGACGGAGACGTGACCGCGATCGGGCTTTTGGGCTTTGCTTCCAGCCGGACTATCGAATTTTCCGATTATGCCGGTCAGCTTGCTCCCTTAACGACTTATTATTTCTGCATAACGGTTTATGATGCCGCCTTTAATTACGCCGCGACAACCGAGCCTTCTCCTTGGTTTTTTACCACTCTGGCCGCTCCTGATACGACGCCCCCAACCGTTGATATTATCGCCCCGCAGGAAGGGGAAAATATTTCCACCCCGACCTATACGATTACGGTACAAGCCAGTGATGATAACAGTGTTAGTTACCTTGATCTTGGTTTTGACGGCGCTGTCGATGATTTTTCTTTCGCCCATTTGACCACGGCCCCTTATGAATATGATTTTGACGTCAGCCTCTATAGTACCGGCGAACATACTTTACGGGCGAGGGCGACTGACGGGGCGGGTAATTCCGCCCTTGCCGAACGCCATTTTACCATCAGTTTTGACGCCAAACCGCCGGTCATTGACAATATCTCCGACCAAGTGCAGATCGGCGCCAACGATATTCCCTATGCGGTCATCACCTGGCGGACGAACGAGCCGGCCACTTCACGAGTGGATTTCACCCTGGAAAATTTGGACGGCACTTATGACGGAACTTACGGCGGCGACACAAATTGCGCCAGCCTAACTGATTGCGTCAAAGACGACACTTTGGTCACTGACGGGCACAGCATAACGTTGCCCAATTTGGAAAAAAACCGGCGCTATCATTATCAGATTACTTCCTGCGACAGTAATAATTATTGCAGCCACTAACGATAAATTTTCTTATGAATAAGCTAAGAGAAAAAATTAAAGAGAGAAAAATTTTAAGCTTTAAGCGAGCCCTTGTTTTAGGTTTTTGTCTCGTTATTCTTTTTGCGGCCGCAAATCTTTGGGCTTCATCTTTTATTAATGCTTTGCCAAAAATAATTTCGCCGGCCAAAGCCCAGACGACTTCTCTTTATTTGGTCAATATCAATGTTACCGCCATCACTTCCACGACGGCGACCATCACCTGGGAGACGAATTTACCGGCTAATTCAAGCCTTAAATACGGGCTGACCGATGCCTATGAATTGACCAGTACTTGTGGCTCCTGCCAGGCCACCGATCTGGTCACCACCCACCGCCTGACCGTCGGCAATTTGAACGCGGCCACCACTTATCATTTTCAGGTGATCTCCGCCACCGCCTCCGAGACAAAAACGAGCCAGGACCGCAATTTCGCCACCGCCAGTCCTTCCGGCGGGTCTGACACGACCGCTCCTTTTGTCACTTATATCAAGGTGGATTCCACCAATACGCAGGCCATCGTGAATATTAATACCAACGAAGAGACGCACGTGACGGTTTACTATAGCCTGACTCCCGGCGTTACCCAGGCCACGCCGACTTATGTCGCCGAAGATCCAGACCAGCCCTACCGGATAAGTCATGCCCCGGCTTTTACGGTTACCGGCGGCACGCGCTATTATTACCGGATCTACTCGGTTGACCGGAACGGCAACAGTTCCCTTACCGCCGAGTTTGATTTTACTTCCTCCACTTCCACCGATCACGTTTTTTCCACCGGCCTGTGTCCGGGCAATGTGCCCCTGGGCGCCTGCACGGCTGACGGCAATTACTGTGATGTCGGTACCGGCACTTTGGTAAAGAACTGCGAACAGTGCGGCGCCAGCTGTGCGGCCGGTCAGACCTGCCGGCCGGGCGGCGAATGCACTAATGATCCTTCTTTGTCCGGCGATCCCTACCAGTGCAATTCTTCCGCTTGTTACGATGCCGCCAATCAATTTACGCCGTCGGCGACGGTAAATTGCTACGCCAGCTATCCGAGATGCGACGCTAACACCATCCTGAAAGTGAAAAGGGATCGCGAATGCGCCAAGTGGTTCACCTGCGGGACGGCGATCGATCAGAACAATCCGACGACCGGCCAAAGCGAAGAACTCTGTCTTAATTCCGCCGTCTGTACTTCCTTGGGCGAGAACGGGCAATGCAACAGTTATGTGGAACTGCCGAAAGCGGAAATGACCTACCGGACCCCGGCCGAAATAAGCAAAATAAAATATCTGACCGGCTCGCTAAACGCCGGCCTGGACTGGCAATACCAGTCAGGCGCCCCGGTCATCAGGGGCTATTACCCCTGGTCAGCCATGGAAGAAGTGGGCGGCAAGATCAGTATTGAAAATTATAATTTTGAAAATACGACCAGCCCGCGGGCCGTGGATAATGATCCGGCTTCATCAAGTGTTTTGACCTACGATATCCGGCTTTGGCCGGCCTGGCAGACTTACGCTGATCCCGTCTCGGAAACAAATCCGGCGATCTCCAGTGAATGGGATCCGGAGACGGCCAATAAAAAAGATAACCATGTGCTGGCGGTCCAGCAAATTTCCGCCCTTAATCAAGGGGCGGTGGTTAAGCTGGGGGCCGCCACTTCCACGGGCTTCCAATACGTCTTAAGCCTGAAAATAAAGTCATCCGCCCCCCAGGAGCAGAAAGTCACTTTCGCGCTGGCCAACAACACCAACCCCGGCGGCAGCTCACCGGACGTGAGCTCTTTCGGCGAATACGCGCTTACTACCGGCTGGCAGACTATTTTGACCCGGGCGACGGCGGGCGTCGGCGGCAGCGTCAATTATCTGCGGATCTATGTTTCTGGCGGCAGCCTCCAAACTTTTTATATTGATGAGGTAAAAATTCAGCCAGTCTTAGAGGCGGGTTCGGGGGTTTATCTTTCCCGTTCCTGCCGGCTTTATCCCAAGGAAGATTCGCCGGCCTGCGAATACACCGACGATAACGGCATCACTAATAAGGGCTGGTACGGCTATTGCCTGGAGCGCGACCCGAAGAACGAAAGCCTTTGCCTTTCCTGGTGGCCGGTGGATATTCTTTTCGGCGAATCCAATCTTTTCGGTTCGGAACAAACCGCCGGCTACACCGGCCGGAAGCCCCTGTATTATTGCTTGGAAAGCCGGGGCAGAGGCAATTATCAACCCTGGGGATTTCAGCCAGACTTTAATGAAGCTGTTTCCAATTGGAATATCTTTAATTCAAGGGGTTGGGTAAGAACCGCAACGTGGGATAAGATACCGTCAGACCTATTGGATGTTTATCTTTATGATATTGCGAGTATAAGATTACAGACTGATCCTGACAATGATCACTATCATCCGAGAGGATCTAACGGTAACCCCCCTTATTTGGGGTGGACGAATAATAATCAAGTGGATGGTTGGCAGGCAGATGATCTGCAATTTTCCAATAATTATTTTTGGACAATGAGCAATACAACAGTTTCGGAGGATGGGCATCACGGTGACTGGATCCGTTTGCAGGTAGATAATAAAAATATGGGAGATTTTGACGCGGCACTAAGAATAGCCTTTTATTTTAATCGCACCACATTAAAGTTAGAGCTTTTCGGCTATGTTTGGGCGTATAATAAAAATAATGTAACTCATTATTCGCCGCCTTACCTGCGTATATACATGTATTTTAAAGATAGATGCGATAAAATCGTGCAGGTGGTGGATGAGTTCGGAAATAATGCCGCTTGGGCGGAAACCATAAATTCTTCCGTTACTCCGGTTCTGAATCTTAATTACGGAAAAACCAGCGATTTGGATCCTTATGGCGGCGCCGTGACCTCTTCCAGCGATCCGACCAGCTGGTCATTGCCTCTCTTTGCCCAGGACGCCAATGATTATACGATTGGTCTCGGGACGCCTTTTCAACTGCGTTCAGGGCGGCCTTACGCTTGTTTTGGCCCTTGTTCGCAGAAGGTATGTTCAGGCGGAGGAAAAGATGGCCAGTCTTGCCATAACAATACTGATTGCTTGGGCGCCAATAATACCGGACAGGGTCTTTGCGTGGGCGTTGGCTCTTGCTTTTCAACCGCTCAAGCCTGCACGAATGATTCCCAGTGTCCTGGCGATATCTGTATCGGCGGCGCGGCCAGCAGCCGAGGCGCCCAATTGGTCAATGACGCGCCAGCAGTCGCGGATTCATATTTTGCCATGCTTAGATTGCGCGGTCTTTTTGCCAAGACTTACGGCTTTTGGCGGTGGGATACCGCCACCGGGCATTATGCCGGAGTATATAGTACTCCTCCGGCGGAAATAGAGAATCCAATATTTTATTCCTGGAATCCGCCGACGGATAAATGTTCAGGCACAACGCGCCAATACAGCCCGACCGATCTCAACAGTTACTGCGGTTACGCCCCGCAGATCAGAAATATCAAGTTAGGTGACGGAAGCTCCAATACGGTTAAGCTTGGTTTGGACGGCGGCAAGATAAAATTATCCTTTAACACCGTGGTGGACAGCCAGCAGCAGCCGCTGAAGACTTTTTACATTGACTGGGGCGACGGTAATGTGGACGCGATACCATTTGGCTACAAATCAAAAGACAGTCCCGATAGTCCCCATGTTTATAATCATGCTTACGGCAGTTGCAGGAGCGCTAGTTGCACATATGTCATTAAGATATTGGCCGAAGACAGCTGGGGCTGGTGTTCTGCTCGACCGGAAGGCCGGACTGGCTCTTGCGAAGATATTTCTCTTGAAGGAAACAAGGCTCGCTGGGATCCGGTGGACAGCAATGCCTGTTCTGGCGGGACCTGTATCGACGGTATCTGCACCGACGGGGTGGACGGCGGCCGGTCCTGCGGCGCTTTAACCGTGGAATTAAAAGATTAATCAATGCCGAGTATTTTCCAAAACAAAAAAATCAGGTCTCTGGCCGTTTTTTCCGGCCTGGTTTTGGTCATCGTCGGAATCGGTCTTATCTGGCCGCAGGGCGCCGCTTTAGCCGATGACGGCATGAATTTTATCGAAAGCGCCATATCATGGATCCTGATGCGGATCGTCGGATTTTTGGCCAATCTCCTTGTTCAGATCATCAATATTTTGGTCGCCGTGGCCAAATACAACGATTTTATCAACGCCACGGCGGTGGTCAAGGGCTGGGTGATTGTCCGCGACGTCTGCAACATGCTTTTTATCGCCATTCTGCTCGTGATCGCTTTCGGCACGATCTTCAAATGGGAGGCTTATCGTTACACCCGTTTGCTGCCCAAGTTCATCTTGATGGCCGTCCTGATCAATTTTTCCAAGTTCATCTGCGGTTTTTTCATTGATTTTTTCCAGGTGCTGATGATGACTTTTGTCAATGCTTTCGCCGGCGTGGCCGCCGGCAATTTCATCAACGGCCTGCATCTTCGGGAAATGGTGTCGTTTAGGGAAGATGCCGGCACCGACGTCAGCCTAAGCGGTGTGTTCGGCGCTTTGCTTTTAGCCGTCACCCTTTTGTTGATCGCGGTGGTGGTCATGCTGGTTATCACCATTTTTTTGCTGTTCAGGATAATGATGCTCTGGATCCTGGTGGTGCTTTCTCCGCTCGCTTTCGTCCTGCGGGCCTGGCCCGGCAAGGGCGAGCGTTACGCCTCGGAGTGGTGGGACCAATTCACCAATAATCTGACCTCGGGGCCGATCCTCGCTTTCTTTATCTGGTTGTCCTTATCCGTCATGACCTTAAGTTCCGGCGACCCTGAAACGACCTGTCAGGGCACCAATCCAAACGTCGCCGGCATCCCCTGTGTTGATACCACCGAGCAGACGGCTTCAACGACCGCTCCTACCACCGGTGTCAGCGGCAAGGTCGCTTCCACTATTTCCGCGATCTCTGAATCCGATACTCTTTTAAGCTATATAATTTCCATCGCCATGCTCATGGGTTCTTTAATGATGGCCCAGAAAATGGGCGGCATGGGCGGGCAGCTGGCCGGCCAAGCTTTAGGCGGCGTCCAGAAGCGTCTTAGCACGGCCCTTAAATACGGCGCGGCCGGCGCGGCCGGCGGTGCTTTGGGTGTGGCTTTATGGAAGGGTCGGGGTGTTATCAGTAAAGCGCCGGGCTGGGCACGCCGCAAGGTCACTGGTGGAATTGTCAGCACGGCCGCCAGCAGCAAAGTATTACAGGGAGCCATGGGCTATGCTACCCGCGCCCCGATTATCGGCGCATTGGCCGGACAAGGCTTAAGCCGGATGCAAAGACGGCAAAAGGCGGATAAGGCGAAAGCTGAAGAATATGTAAATAGTTTTGATCAAAATACCAAGGCCGGCGCCCGTGCCCTGACCAACATGGCTAATGCCCCTTTGATTGGGCGGCTAACGGATTCTCGCCGAAAAATCCGTTCCGCGGCTCGCAATATCATGCCTACAAGTATTAGGGATCCAAGGAGAAGACAGGAGCAGATTAATAGAATGGACGTGAAAGCAATAGGCGCGCTTAGCATCCGTGAACAACAGAATCTTGGGCGGGAGCACTCGTTGGGCAACATAGATCTTTTCCAAAATCAAGACCTGATAGACTACGCCCAGAGGAACCAGAACTTTAGAGGTAATTTAAGCCGGGGATCGGTGAGGGATGTTGTTGATCGGAGGGGTACTCCTGTTCCTGGTATTGTCAATCCCGCTACCGGTGAAGCGCTCTTAGGTCTCGCGACAGGTGGCGTGCCATTTGGATGGGGACGCGGATCGGTCGGTCCGGGTACTAATTTGCCTCCACTCCGGCGCCTCGCTTCGTGGTGGGAGCGCAACAAATCACAGGGAGATGGGGATTGGAGCCTTAATGCCCTGAACCGCGGGCAGAAAAATGAGATCGGCCTGGATTTTAGCAAGTTCGGTGATAAGTTTCAGCAACGTTTGCTTGAGGGTTCCGGCAGAAGAGACGTTAAGCATATTAAGGGCGCGGACTTAACCAGAGGCGATATTAATAGGGCGGCAACAGAATTAGTGCCTATTTTGGATAAGGAAATCGCCCGCCTGAAAGAAGAAGGCGGCAGCCAGGAAGAAATAGACGAGGCGCAAAAGACGCGTGACATTTTTGCTAACCCGGAAGCCGTAAAAAACATGGATCATCTTGATCTTATTAATACTTCCGCCGTTAATTATAAACGCGGACAATTAAGAATAACTAAGCCCCATGAAGAAATTCACGGTGAGGGAGTGACTGACGAAAAGTCCGTTGATCAGATCGTAAAAATATTAGCCGAAAACAAGATGCGTAGTTTGGCGCCGGTGATGGCGCGTTACGTGCGTTCGGGTTTATCCCCCAAACAAGCCGCCAAAGAGCTTCAGCCGGTGATGGATAAAATAAATTCCGAAAGGGCCAAGAGTAATCGCGGCGAAAAAGGCATGAGACCGGAAGAGGTCATTGAGGAGATGACAGGCTTTAAGACCGGTTATTTGAAGGAACGGATTATCCGGCCCGAACGGCAAAAATCACCGGAAGAAATTGCCCAAATCGAAGCCGAAGATAAAGCGCAAAAAGAAGCCGCCGCCGCCGAAGATAAAGCGCAAAAAGAAGCAGTTATTAAAGAGGAGGAAGCCAAACGTAAAAGTGCCGCTTTTGCCGAGGAATTGGGCGTTAAGCCTGGTATTATTAGCGAGGAAGAACGTCAACCGTCCAGGTATTCTCAGACTATTGGTCCGGGGACAGCGAAACTGGAAAGAGAAATGGCGGAAGAAGCAAGGAGAAAAGTCCAGGAAGCGGCGGTTCGCTTTGGCGTCAAGCCCGAGTCTTTAGGCGAGGAAACAGCCGCCCCTAAATATTCAAAAACTTATGGTCCGGCGGCGGAAAAGATGGAAAGAGAAATTGCGGAAGAGCAGGCTCGCAAGCGGGAGGAGAAATTCGGCCGAGCGGTTAAACCCGCCCCGAAACCGACCGCCCAAAAAGCGGAGAAAAAGTCCACTATTCTTTATAGCGCCAGCGGTGCCCCGATTAATCCGGAGGAATATAGCCCCGCGGCCGAGCAAGAAGAAAAAGCCGTATCCGAGGAAAAACCAGCCGTTAGTGTCGGTCAGCCGGCTCCGTCCGCGACCGTTGTGCCCCCTGAATTAAAACAGAATGCCGGCCTTAACAGCCAACTGGACAAGCTTGGCAGTTTCCTGGAACAGATGGAAGGCAATCTAAAACCTGATTATGAAAAATTGTCTTCGGCGTTAGAAAAACTGAGACAGGAGATCAATAAAAGTAAAACGTCTTCCGCCGCTAATATTTCTAAAAATATGGTTGATCCCCTTTTGCGGGCGACAAGCCTCGGCCCTAATTTGACCGCGTCTGAGTTCGTAAGATTGTCGGATAATCTAAAACGTTTAGTAGAAGTCTTTAATAAAAAAAGTGTGCCGGAAGCGAGTAAGGGGGAAAAGCCGGCAAAAAAAATAGGACGGGAAGAAGAAAAAACTGGGAACGAGACTGTTGGGTTTGAAGAAAGAACGTCCAAAAATCCGCTTTCTTCACGCGCGGACGATAATAAAGATAATTATTAGCGCATGAACTATTTAAAGGACATAATGCAAAAGTTTAATCAGCTGCCGGAGGCCGTTCGGGAGAGGGTTGATAATCCGGCGGCGGATGAAGTCATAAAAGAAATTGAAGACCGATATCAAATTAGTCTAAAACTTTTGATAGTCTTGGTTATGGTCGGTGAAATTGAATTTGACGATATACCCGATTATCTTTATCACCAATATCATCTGGATGAAGAAGTAGCGGCCGACATCAGAGACGAGCTGGTCAAAAAGATTTTTGTTATGTTTCTTGACGAACAAGACAGGCAAGTGGCCAAGCCGGCTGAGGCGGTAAAAAACATTTTTAAAAGAAATCTAGTGGCATTCTTGAAGGCTACGGAAGATAATAGGCATGATATAAATGAGCGAATTATTTACATGATGGAAACCGACGAAACCATAAACGAGGAGGAGTTAGTGAAGCAGATCTTAGCTAATTCGGAGGAGTTAACGACTAAGCCGTTTTTAATCAACGGGCAGGAGGCGGCCCCCTCCATCGCCAATTGGTTGCAGGATTTTATTAAATACCAGGGTTTTGATGATTTTGATAATTTTAGGATAGTTGAATATGTTTCCTCATCGCCGAACGCAAAAATTCTGGACAAGGACGAAAAACAAATCCTCATGGATTTGATTCAGCTTTATCGCAATATCAAATTTTTTCCCACTCCGCAGGAAGGCGATCCGCGGGACTGGGAGGTTTTTCCTTTAGCCAAAGAGGAAAAAGAGTTTAAGGCGCTTTCTATCCCGGGCGGTCTAGAAAATGTTTCATCGTCCACGCCGGCCGGCCAGGTTTTGTCCTGGCAGGAAAAATTGAAAAAGATCAATGAAAAAAACGAGCCGTTCCTGTCCCGCCTGAAAAACTTGGCGGATATGACGCAGGCCCAAACAAAAGGGGATTTGCCCTCCATCATCATGACTTTGCTGAACGATTTTGAGGCGAAAAGGCAAGAGCCGTTTTTAGCCGGACTTTTCCTCCTGGTGAAAATGGAAGCCTGGCCGGCGGTCATGCAAGATGAGAACATAAAAAATCTATTGATAAAGACTGTATTGCCGCTTTTGAAAAAACAAAAAGCGGACATAAATCTAGAAAGAATAATCGCTGATTTCGAGCAATCGTCAAATAGCGGCCTTTACGGAAAAATACTGCTTAAGTATTTTTTAAACGTGATAATGCCGGCGCAACTTCAGACTTCCGCCTATCTCGCCTCGCAGCTGGAAAATATTTTCGCCGCTTCAGGGCAAAAGGAATACTTGGGTCTGGCCTATTTCAATCTGTTAAGCGAAGAGTACGAATGGGCAAACGTCGATTTCACGGCGGACGGCTTTTTAAAGATGGAATAAAGAATGGCGAAAAAGGCGGAGACAAGATTTTCCGCTTTTTCTTTTGCCTTATCATAAAGAAATAATCCCGCGTTTATGAAAATTTACCTAAAAAAAACTTTTGCCGACAATACGCCGACGCTTCTTAAAAAATGCGGCTATCACTATACCGGCGAATTCAGGGGGGAATCCGGTTTTGCCCGCCGGGCGGGGGCAGGCATTTATCCGCAATTTCATATTTACGTTAACCAAGACACGGACGAAGAATTAATCCTGAATCTGCATTTTGACGCCAAGAAGCCTTCTTACGCCGGCTCTTCCATGCATTCAGGCGAGTATGATACGGAAATTGTAAAAGATGAGGCCGACAGAATAAAAAATTTTATCGCCAGGGTCGCCGAGGAAAGCGGTAATCAGACTTAATTTTTTTGCTGGTTTAAGGGGTTATCAACCGAGAAAATAGGTTTATTCTTTTATTTGTGAAAAATGGCTAGTTATGTTATAATCATAACAAGATTTCACTCCGTTTTTCCCTAATTTTAACAATATTTTGTCTAAGATATGGGGGGTCAAACCATTTATTTGCTCTCGGAGCAAGCTTTAAAGGAAAAATTGGCCAATAATTTGCCGGAGATTCTCAGTTTGCCGGCCGTGGTTAAGGATTTTCGTTTAAAATTTTTAGGCTTAAGCCCTTCTCCCCGTCAAACTCTCGCCCAAGATATTATCGCCATATTAAAAGCTAATAATCAGGCCATCGGTCAGGCGTTAGTCACGCAAAATGGTTTGAGATTACCGCCGACCTTGGCCAACTGGCTAGCTGATTACGCGGATTTCGCCGGCCAGTATTTTTCGCCAGAAAAAAGAGAAGAATACCTTAAAACGGCGGAAAAAGATAATCTCGCCGGTAACGAACGGGTAGTTTTGGCAAATTTGTTTGATCTTTATGGATTTTTTTCTCAAATAACCAATGATCCGGAAGGCTTGGATGCCGTTTTGGTCAAAGATAAGACCGGCCGCCTGAAAATGTGGCAGAACGGCCAGTTGAAAGAAATGAATGTTTCTCCGGCCTTTTCCCCTTTACCAGCCGTGCCGCCCGCCCCCCCTCGCCTCCCTCCCTCTTTTGAACCGGAAGATGAGGCCGAGATAAAAAATCACACGGATAATCTTTCGCAGTACGGGCCGTCCCAAAACTACAACGTGGAGGAAATTATCTCAAAAATAGCCGCTCGATACAAATTGACTTTTAGCGAAGAAATTTTTTCCAAGCGTTTTATTTCCATTATCACGGCCCGTCTTAAGGAATTTCGAAACCGCGCGGATACGCTCGATCTTCTGACGCGCTCGGTAAAAATCGGCGGCTTGGAGTATCCGCCGGAATTGGCGGAACAGATTCTAGAAGATTTAGACAAAGAGATACCAAGATTGCAGCAGGTCAAACCGCCGCAAAAATCAAAACCGGAAAATATTCCGGTCACTCCCCAGGAAGCCCTGAAGAAGTCCTTGATCCAGGCCAATGTCTTCCGCTCCCCGACTCCGGAGGTCGTGCCTCCCAAAAAGGTTCCTGTCAATCCCGTTCCCTTAGAATCTGTCCCCCCAAAACCACCGATACCGGAATTAGAGCCGGAAAGGAAAGAAGTCGTTTCCCGTCCGATGATGCACCGGCCGCCCGCCTCTTCCGCCAAACCGAGGATGGATGATATTAAAAGCCGGGCCAAGATTTTCGGCCCCATCGAAGAATTAAAAGCTATGACAGTCAATGATTTCCGGCGTTTAGGCACGGCAAAAGCCACGGCGGCGCAAAGGGTCGCTGACAAGATCAATCTTTTAAGGGAGGATTCTTTTCATAAGTTTGCCGAAGGCCTGAAGGCTTGGCGGGCGGGCGAAGTATATCAGCTTTATCTAAATATGGGCATGGAGAGCATGGAAAAAGGCAAGTCGATCCGGGAAACGATTGAAAGAATGACCAATGCCGGTTTGCCCACTCTTTCCGAGCAGGAATTCAATTCCATCGTTGACCTGAACCGCAAATTAAGATATTAACCTTAATATATGCAGTTTATTGTGCCCCAATTCATTGATGTCGAAAATAAGATAATTGGTCCGATTTCCGTCCGCCAATTTATCACTTTGCTCGTCGGCGGCCTTTTTATTTATGTCGATTATGAAATCTTTTTTCCTATCAGTTTTTGGCTATTCGCCATCATCGGCGTCGTGCTCCTGGGCGTGTCGGGCACTTTCGCTTTCCTCCGGATCAGCGGCCGGCCCTTCCATTATTTCATCCTTAATCTTTTTAACACTTTCAAGGAGCCGCGCCTAAGAGTCTGGAACAAACAAACAAGTCAGAATGACCTTAAATACAAGGAGGAAAAAATTATTCCGCCCGTCGTCATCCCGCAAAAAAAGCCGCTTTCGGCCACGCGGTTGGCTGAACTTTCCTTGCTCGTGGATACGGGCGGCGTCTACCATGACGAGGAGGCTTTGGAAGAATTAGAAGATAGGCCGGAAAAGATGGCCGTTAATACTCTAATTAAACAAAAAAACCATGCCCGCTAAAATTACCGGAAAAAATCGAGCGGTCTCCACTCAGCGGTATCTCGATATCACGGAGATAAAAGACAACTGCGTTGTTTTGAAGGACGGCACTCTTCGGGCGGTTTTGATGGTCTCTTCGGTCAATTTTTCGCTGAAAGGCGAAGAAGAGCAATCGGCCATTATCCAGGGGTACGTCCAGTTTTTAAACGCTCTGGATTTTAATCTTCAGATCGTCATTCAGTCCCGGAAGCTAAACATCGATAATTATCTGGAGAGAATAAAAAAAGTGGAAAAAGAGCAGACCAATGAACTGCTGCGGCTGCAGACGGTCGAATACCGCCAGTACATTTCGGAGCTGGTGCAAATGGCCGATATCATGAGCAAAAGGTTTTACGTGGCGGTCCCTTATTCCGGAAAAAAGGACAAGCAAAAAAATTTCATCGCCCACTTTCTCGAGTCTATTTCGCCGACCACCGCTATTCATCTTAAAAAGCAGAAGTTTGAAAAATATCAGCTGGAACTGTTTAAGCGCGTGGATTACGTGCGCGACGGCCTTTCTTCCTTGGGTTTGAGGGCGGAACCCCTGGATACCCAGAGCCTGATCGAGCTTTTTTATAATACCTATAATCCCGTGACCTACAGTCAGGAAAAATTAGCCGACATCAAAAAAATAAACGTGGAGACCCAATAGGGTATTTTATGACTGAAATAAATCTATCAAAAGTAAAATTTTCCTCTCAGAAGATGGCCGCCGGCAGCCAGCCCGCCAAAAAGGTCACTTTACCCCAGGAAGCAAGAGAGATGATCGAGGCGGAAAGGATCTACCGGCGGGGCGTGATTTCCGTGCGTGATCTGGTGGCCCCAGCGGCCATGAAAGTAGAGAAGGATTATCTCCATCTGGGCGGCAAGTATGTCCGGACGGTTTTTGTCGTCACTTATCCCCGCTATATCTCGGTCGGCTGGTTTGCGCCGGTCATCAATCTGAATTTGACCCTTGATATCGCCATGTTTTATTATCCCGTTGAGTCAAAAATAATCTTAAAGCAGCTGAAAAATAAAGTCGGAAATCTTGAGGCGCAGATTCTTTCTGACGCGGAAAAGGGGGCTCCCCGTGACCCGATGAGGGAAACAGCCTTGCGCGACATTGAAAAGTTAAGAGATGATCTGACCCAGGGGACGGAAAAATTCTTCCAGTTCGCCCTGTACATCACTCTTTACGCCGATAAGGTGGAAGAGCTTAATAATATCACCGAAAAGATCGAATCGATGTTCGGCGCCGTTCTGGTCTACAGCAAAAGGGCCCTTTTCCAGGCGGAGCAGGGATTTAATTCCACCTTGCCCTTGGGTCTGGATGAGCTGATGGTCACCTTTAACATGAATTCCTCCCCCTGCGCTTCGTCTTTCCCGTTTATTTCCGCGGACCTGACCTCGGATAACGGGATTCTTTACGGCATTAACCGGCACAATAACAGCTTGATCCTGTTTGACCGTTTTTCCCTGGAAAACGCGAATTTAAATGTTTTTGCCGTTTCCGGCTCGGGAAAAAGTTACGCCGTCAAGCTGGAGGTCCTGCGCAGCCTGATGATGGGCACGGATATCATTATTGTTGATCCGGAAATGGAGTACAAATATCTTTCTGACGCGGTCGGCGGCACCTATGTCAATATTTCTTTGAATTCCGAGAGCAAGATCAATCCTTTTGACCTGCCTAGGGCCATTCACGGCGAAGAGAAAACCGCCGATATTATCCGTTCCGCCGTCATCACCTTAAAATCCTTGGTGCGGCTGATGCTCGGGGAGCTGACCCACGAAGAGGATTCCATTGTTGACCGGGCGCTTTTGGAAACTTACGCCAAAAAAGACATCACGGCTGAATCAGATCTTTCAAGCATTGAACCGCCCTTGATGAAGGATTTTCAGGAAGTCCTGGAAGGGATGGTCGGGGCGGAAGAGCTGGTCCAGCGCCTGAAAAAATACACCGAAGGGACGTTCGCCGGCCTTTTTAACAGCCCGACCAACGTGGAAATAAACAATCAGCTGGTCGTTTTTTCCGTCCGTGACCTGGAAGATGAGCTCCGGCCGATCGGCATTTCCACGATTGTTTCCTTTATCTGGAACGTCGTCCGTTCCGAGCTTAAAAAAAGAATTTTGGTCATTGATGAGGCGTGGTGGCTGATGCAGAACGAAGACTCGGCCAAATTCATCTACGCCTTGGTCAAGCGCTGCCGCAAATATTATTTGGGGGTGACCACCATCACCCAGGATGTCAATGATTTTCTGCACTCACCTTACGGCCAGGCGATCGTCAACAACTCCGCTTTGCAGCTTTTGATGAAACAGTCGCCGGCGGGGGTGGACATTGTGGCCAAAACCTTTCTTCTTACCCAGGGCGAACGGTATTTGCTGCTGGAATGCGGGGTCGGCGAAGGGATATTTTTTGCCGGTACCAGACACGCGGCCATTAAAGTGGTCGCTTCCTACACCGAAGACCAGATTATCACTTCCGATCCTCGCCAGTTGCTGGAGATAGAAGCCGCAAAGAAAGAATTTGAAAAGACGGTGGCGGCGGAAGAAGGCGAAGAAAAAAATTATAAATCTTCCAAGGCCAGGGAGGCCGAAGAGGAGGAGGGGTTAGGCTAGAACAATCTTAATAATTCTTAAAATATATGAAAAGAATAATATTGATCGTCGGCGCACTCCTCGTTTTAATTTTAGCGGGCCTGGCGCTTTACTGGTTTTATTTTAGACCGTCGCCCGCCAACCAAAATACGGCGCCCGAAAACAATAATGTCAATCAGGCCATAAACAGTCATCAAAACGATAACGGGAACGAGAATACGAATACGGCGGTCAATGATAACACGAACCAGACCGCCTCGCTTGGCTCAGAAAAGATCAGGCAGGTCAGCCGGATTTTCGCCGAACGTTACGGCAGTTACTCGAATGAAAATGATTTTGAGAATCTTGTCGCCCTGAAGACCTATATGACCGATAAGTTTCAGAAAGAAACCGACAATTATATCACGAGCGAAAAAAGCAAGCTGACGGGCAATGAAGCTTACTTCGGGGTGATATCCGAAATGCTCTCGGTCAATGTCATTTCTTTGACGGAAAATAGCGCCCAAGCGGCGGTCACTTTGAGGCGGACGGAAAGGAATGAGACCAGCCCGACCGGTACTTATTTTCAAAATCTTTCTTTAAAATTTGTTAAATCCGGAAACGATTGGCTGGTGAGCAGTGCTGCTTGGCAAGAAAAAATTACCCAATAAAATAAGCAAGTATTTTTATGCGGTTGGAAGAAGAAGGTGACAATCAGGAAGAATTGCAGGAGGAAGACGATATTCGGCGTGAGCAGGAGGAAAACGGTATACGGCGCGAAATGGAGAGCCAGCAACTGCAAGAAAGACGGAACGAAGAACAGGCGCGGCCGAATGTCGGACAAGAAGAGTCAAACGGCCAAGAGGGGGGCAATAGCCGGGCCGGCGACGAAAAGTCAGATGCGCGGTCATTTTCCGAGACGATAAGGCAGGCCAAACAAGCGGCGGATAAGGTAAAAAAAGTGGCGGAAACAGCGAAAAAAGTCCACCGATTCGTGCGGGTAATGCAGATAATCTGGGGGGCGATAACTTTTGTCATAGGTACCTGGTGGTTTTGGCTGATTGTGATCGCCTTATTGTTTCTTGCCATTATAATAGGTTTTTGTAAACAGGATCCCTGCCAGTGCACGGGAGCCGGCAATATTTTCCCCACTTTTGGACAATTCATTTATGATTTATTGAATTTATATTGTAAGACGACTGGTTGAAAGCAATTAAATATTCTTCATAATGCCTAAAACAAAGATAATAATAATACTGACGGTCTTGGCCGGCTTTCTGCTGGCTCCCGCTTTGTTATGGGCGCAGACGGAAACGGCGAATCCGGAGATACCCCTGCAAATAAAAATCCCTATTTTTTCCTCGCCTTGCGTCGATCAGGTAAAATACCCCGGCCGCAACTGCGTCAGTGATTTCGGCGATTACATCGGCCGGTTTTACAAATATTTTTCCGGCGTCATCGGCATCCTGGCGGCGGCGATGATCGTTTTCGGCGGTTTCCAGTGGGTGACGGCTTCAGGCAACGCGAGCAGAATCCAAAACGCCAAAACGACGATCACCGGGGCGTTGGTAGGCGTGGTTTTAACCCTATGCGCTTATGTTTTTTTGAATACCATCAATCCGGACCTGGTCTCCTTGAGGTTCCCTAATTTATCCAATATAACGCGGCAGGTTTTGGGCACTAATTTCTGCGTGGATTTACCCACGCAGTCAGGCTTGCCGCTCGTGACCGATCCAGAACATATACCCTGTGGCCAATATAGGGGCTTTGATCAGTCTAAATCTACCACCACCTATACTCAAGATTATTGCTGCGGGAATTGGTGCGGCCCGGATGAAGACGGAAATTCGCAAGTCTGTGCGATAGCGTCAGGCGCAAGCGTTGACAAAAAATGTCCGGAAACTTGCCAAAGTCCCAAAAAAATCTGCGAGGATGCAGACGTCAGCCAATGTAAACAAGTTGACTCCAGTTTTGCCAGTCAGGGTATAAATAGTGTTTGTCGTCAGCTAGATAGAACATCATTTGTTCGCACGGGGGTAAGTGATACTTGTCGTTATGGCGAAATAGCAAAGAGTCCTTGCAGCACGGATGGGTCGTTAAAGAAGGTCGCCTGTAACTATTCCGGTATCAATAAAGATTTTGATACGCCTTGCTGGAATGCTAGCGGGGCCCGCTATTTGGCAATAGGTGTCGCAAAAACGGTAGGTACTGTCACTTACCGTTATTGGTGCAATTCAACAGATAGGATCGGGGTGGATACTGATTCATTTTGTTGTGCGCAAATAAGAAAGCAGGATATTAAATGTTTGAGTGAAAGTGAAGGCGCGGCGCAAAAAGATTATGTCGAGGTCAGCTGTACGACCGCGATGGCTGACCTGGGGTATAGTCTCAGTTTTAATAGCATGCCCGGTAATTACGCCGACTCCTCCGTTTCTACTTGTGATGGCGGCAGAAGGTGTTATATGCAGCTTAGTTTAAGGTACTCTACTTATACTTATAAATAATTCATTTTAATATAATCTTATGTCTCTTTGGAAAAAAATACTATTAATGGCGGGTTTTGTCGCGGTCGCGGTCGGTTTCGGCTATTTTATTTTCCGCGTCTTCTTCGGCCCGGCCAACGGCAATATCAACGGTAATATCAACGGCAATGTTAACGGTGCTTTGCCGAACGCCAATTTGGTTAACCGGCCGCCGACCAATGAGAATGTTAATGGTGTCTTGCCGAATATAAATGTCGGCGGCAATGTCAATGCCGGCATTGTTCCCGTTTCGCCGGTCGCCGCCGGCGGCGCGACCGTCGTCAAAGAAATCACCGATAACCAGACGCAGGACGCGGTTATGGACAGTAATAGCCGCGATTTTGTCTATTACGACAGGGCCAGCGGCGAATTCCGGAAAGTCTCGGCGGACGGTTCGCAGAAAAGCCTGCTTACCTCCGATACCTTTCCCGCGGCCGACCAAGTCTATTGGTCGCCCAGCCGCGACAAAGCGGTCGTCGCTTTTCCCGATGACTCCAAGATCGTCTATGATTTCAACCAGAAAAAACAATACAGCCTGCCGGAAGAGACGACGGAATTTTCCTTTTCTCAAGATGGCCGCCAGATGGTCTACAAATATGAAGGATATAATGCCGAGGAACGCTGGCTGGCGGTTTCAAACCCCGACGGTTCAGGATCAAAAATCGTGGAATCGATCGGAGACAAATCGGATTTTGTCAGTGTCGACTGGGCGCCTAACAACCAGATCGTCGCCACCTACGCCCGTTCAATGGGCCTTGACCGCCAGGAAATAGTTTTTTTAGGGCAAAACAACGAGAATTTTCCTTCCGTGGAGGTGAACGGCCGTAATTTCCAGTCTGCTTGGTCGCCAGCCGGTGATCGCATCATTTACAGCGTTTCCAGCAATGAGACCGATTATAATCCTACCTTGTGGGTCATGAACGGCGCCATTGAGAATTTGGGCCAATACCCGCAGGAATTGGGAGTCGCCACCTGGCCGGACAAATGCGCTTTTGGCCTTAAAAATATCATTTATTGTGCCGTCCCCAAATACTTGCCTTCGGGCAGTGACATTTATCCGGAGCTGGCGGGCAACATCAGTGATGATTTTTATCGGATCGATCTTACCACGGGTGCCAAAACCCTTCTTGCCACGCCCGTCAATTCTTCCGGTTACGGCAGTTACACCGCCGAAAAGGTCTTTCTTTCCGCTAATGAGGAATTTCTTTCCTTTACCGACAAAAGCACCGGCCGGCTTTATCAGATCCGTTTAAAATAGTTATGGCCGCCATGGAAAAAAAGAAATTTTTTCTTAACGCGCTGATATATTTCGCTCTTTTTACCCTGATTATATTTGCTGTTTCTGTCTTTAGGGGCTGCCAGAAAAATGATACTGTTATCCGGCCCGAGGTTTCAGGAAAAGACCCCCGGCTGGGAGAAAAAAACGCTAAGGTCACGATCATTGAATTCGGGGATTTTCAGTGTCCGTACTGCGATGAGCTAGCTCCCATCTTCAAAAAATTAAAGGACGAATATAAGGAGCAGCTGACCATTGTTTGGAAGGACTTCCCCTTGACGACCGTTCACGAAGAAGCTTTGTCAGCCGCCCAGGCCGCTCGTTGCAGCCAAAAACAGGGCAAATTTTGGGAAATGCATGACGAATTATTTGCCAATCAGAGCCTATTATCAGCCGAACTTTATCCTAAATTATCCGCCAAGATAGGACTTAATACCGATCAGTTCATCGATTGTCTGAACAACGGCGAAACCCTAAGCTTGATTCAGAAGAATGTCAATGAAGGGGTGGCTCTCGGCGTGGACGGCACGCCTTATTTTTATCTTAATAATTACGTTATTACCGAGCTGATGAGCGAAGAAAGCCTGAAGGCTTTAATAACAACCGAATTAGCCAAATAATTAATAATGAAAAATATCCGCCGACTGAAAAAATCATCAATAATTTACGTCTTGTTGCTGTTGGCGCTGATTTTAATTATAAGAGAGGCAAGACCCGTTTATGCCGAAAAAGACCGCTGCGGCCAATTTTCTTATACCGCGAAAAATGGCCGACATGAAGTTACCTGCCAGAACGATCTTTGCTCGGTCGAGGGCGCTTCACCGAAAAATTGCGAATGCGACAATAATTATTGCTGTGTGGAATACGAGACTGGCCGGCTTGTTTCCTTAGAATGTGTGTCTAGCGCCGGCGCCAGTACGGGGACCGAAAACGGGCAGGGCAGCGAAGTGGTTTTTGAACCGCAGATTCCCTTGCCTGATTTTGCCGGCGGTACGGTTTCCGGCAGCCAATTTGGCGAATACCTAAAAGCTTTTTACCGGTATTTTTCCGGCGTGGTCGGGATTCTGGCGGCCGCCATGATAGTTTTTGGCGGGTATCAGTGGATTACGGCCGCCGGCAACGCAAGCCGGATCCAAAACGCCAAGACAACGATCAGCGGAGCGCTGGTCGGCCTGGTTTTGACCCTGACCGCCTATATTTTTCTTAATACGATCAACCCGGAACTGGTGCAGTTCAAATCTATCGAGCCCGGCGAGATCGCTCGCAACGCGCTAGAAAGCACGCAAACTCAAGAATGCCCCACCGACACGGAACTGGTGGAATTAAAGGCTTATTTTCCCAATAATGATTTGCTGCGCGTCGCGGCCAGCGTCTCGGATCCTCGGGTCAGAAACGTGATGATACCCAAACTTGAAAAAGCCGCCAAAGAATTAAAACAAAATGATATGAAATTGGTGATCACCGGCGCTCATCGGACTTTTGCCACTCAACAAAGATTATTCGCCTGTTATCAGGAATACAATAATACATATAGTTGCGATCTTACCAAGTGTCCGGAAAAATGCAACGAAGCGGCGGCGCCTTCTTGTGACGCCCCGCATCTTACCGGGATGGCCATTGATGCCTGCGTGGAGGTCGGCACCGACACCACTTTATGCACCATGATGTCCACCAAGCCCATTAATAATAATCATCCCACTGACACGAATTTAAAAAATTCACAGATCAAGTTCCAGGAGATCATGCAGTACAACGGTTTTTACCGCTACTGCGGTGAGTGGTGGCATTTTGAGGCAGCCGAGATGTCTGCCTCTTGTGATCCGGGCGAATATTCATATTAACGAAAAATGTCTTTAAAGGGGAAAAACAAAACCATATACGTCTGTTCGCACTGCGGCTCCCAGTTTCCCAAATGGCTGGGCCGCTGTTCCGAGTGCGGCGCCTGGGGCACTTTGGCTCCAGAAATTGCGTTGCCGCCTGACCGGAAGCAGCAGATCACCGGTCGCGTCGGGGAGTTGACTGATTTTTCGCGGGTCGTGGGCCGGGATTTTTCCCGCCTAAGAACAAATTTAACGGAATTAGACCGGGTGATGGGCGGCGGACTGGTGCCTGGTTCTTTGGTGTTGCTGACCGGCGAGCCCGGGATCGGCAAATCCACCCTGGTTTTACAGATGATAAATCTATTGAATGAGGAAACGGTCTATGTCTCCGGCGAAGAATCACCCGAGCAAATAAAATTGCGGGCGGACCGGATCGGCCTGAAATCCGCAAAATTAAAATTCCTTTCCGAAACAAATATCGATAATATTATCGCCACGCTGGCTTCCGCCCGGCCAAAAGTGGCGGTTGTCGATTCTATTCAGACGATTTTTTGGGAAGATCTGCCTTCTGAATCCGGCAGCCCGGCGCAAATCAAGGTCTGCACGGTAAAATTGATGGAGCTGGCCAAGAAAAGCGATATTGTCATAATAATTATCGGCCATGTGACAAAAGAAGGAATCCTGGCCGGGCCAAAAACCATGGAGCATTTAGTGGATACGGTTTTATACCTGGAAGGCGACCGTTACCATGCTTTTCGGCTTTTGCGGGCCACCAAGAATCGTTTCGGCGCCACTTCCGAAGTGGGCGTTTTTGACATGCAAGCCGGCGGTCTGGTGGAAGTTAATAATCCTTCGGCGGTTTTTTTGGCGGAAAGGCAAAAGTCGCCCGGATCGAGCGTCGTCGCCATCATCGAAGGCTCACGGGCTTTTTTGGTTGAGATCCAGGCTTTAGTCAATACGACCGTTTTCGGGCTGCCCAGAAGAACGGCCAATGGGGTGGATTTTAACCGTCTGCAGATGATAATCGCTGTGCTGGCCAAGCGTTGCGGCTTCCGTTTAGGCAATCAGGATATTTACGTGAATGTGGTCGGCGGTTTTAAAGTGACTGAGCCAGCCGTGGATCTGGCCATTGCCCTGGCAATCGCCTCGGCCTTTAAGAATAAATTTATCCCGGAAAAAACGGTTGTTTTAGGCGAGATCGGTCTAGGCGGAGAGATCCGCACGGTTTCGCAAGGGGAAAAGAGATTGAATGAGATCGAAAAAATGGGTTTTAAGGATGTGATCTTGAGCGCCAATGATAAAATCAGCCGGCCAAAACTGAATCTTCTCCGCGTAAAAAATCTGGCGGAGGTAATAAAGGAAGTGATTGGATATTAATTAAATAAAGAAATTAAATCAGGTTCGGCCTGATTTTTTTGGCGAAAAAAAGAAGCCCCCATTCTAGTGGCTTCAAGATGTTAGTTGGGGGCTTGTAGGAACAAATTATTACCTTCCTCTCTCCTTTGTTTTTTTGCAGCCGGCACAGCCGCAGCATTTATCGGTATCGGGGAGGGCTTCGAGTCTATCGGGCTCGATCTGTTTTCTGCACACGATGCATGTGCCCGGTTTGATACCGAGTTCTCTGCGCTTGGCAATAACGGCGATTTTTTCCCGCCGCAATTGTTCATTGCGGGCCTCAAGGGCCAGATCTGCCGGCAACTGTCGGATCGTGTCTATCGTATCCATTGAGAGTTCCTCCTGCCAGGGAACAACGGTAACTGTAAGGGTTTGGGTGACCCTTCCTTAGAACAACAAAACGAAGCGTAAAACCTCACCTCCTTAACGCGTGAAAAGGTTTCAGGGACATTTCTTTTTTTGCAAAGAAATGATTTAAGATAAATGGAAATGGGGGTCAGGACAGACTTTGAGTGACAATGGTCAAAACGCCGGCCGCAGAAAAGTTGTGGCAGAAGGAACTCCCGAAAGCCGAGAGCAACTAATCCGCAACCGCGTGACCTTGTTCCTACTCAAGACCTGGGTCTTGAGGCAGGGACCTCCCATATTGTCGGAGTCTGGCCGTTTTCCCCCCATTTTGCGAAGGTAATAGGATTGGGAATGAGCAAAAGTACTTTTTATTCTAAAGTATATTTTAAACTATGTCAAGTCTTTGGCTTTTTATTCCCCGTGTATTTCTTTTTGCCACTCGCCAATTTTTTGTAAAAGGAGGGGAAATTTGGCTAGGGACGGGTCATTTTCCATTAAAGATTTGGCCGCGGTTCGGGCTTGGGAAATTAGAGCAACGTCGGCGAGAGTTGCCATCCGGAAATCTGGCAATCCGGATTGCCTTGCCCCTATAAAATCGCCCGGGCCGCGCATTTTCAGATCGAATTCCGCCAGGCGAAAGCCGTCGCTGGTTTTTTCCAAAGCGGCCAGACGGTCGGCTGTTTTTAGGCTATCGCTTTCCGTGAAAAGAAAACAATATGATTGATGATGGCTTCTGCCGACCCGGCCCCGGAATTGATGAAGCTGGGCCAGACCGAATCTTTCCGCCCCTTCGATCATCATGACTGTGGCATTGGCAATATCAATACCCACCTCAATGACGGAAGTAGAAACGAGGATATTGATTTTATTGTTTTTAAAATCAGCCATCACTTTTTCTTTCTCCTCCGTTTTTAGCTTGCCGTGAAGCAGGCCTATTTTCAGATCGGGAAAAACCTCATTGTTTAATTTCTCATATTCCTGTTTTACCGATTTAACCCCCAGTTTATCGGAAGATTCGATCAGGGGACAGATCACAAAGGTTTGCCGGCCGGCTTTGATTTGATTACGGATGAAATCATAGGCCTTAAAACGTTTGTCCGGGCTGACCACTTTGGTCAGGATTTTTCTTCGGCCGGCCGGCATTTCCGAGATTAAAGATAAATCCAGGTCGCCATAAACAGTTAGGGCGAGACTTCTGGGGATAGGAGTGGCGGTCATGGAGAGAAGATGGGGCATTAATTTATGGCCGGAAGAGGATTTTTCCCGCAAGGTTTTTCTTTGGGCCACGCCGAAACGGTGCTGTTCATCAACGACGACCAAAGAAAGATTTTTAAAGGTCACTTCTTCTTGGATCAAGGCGTGGGTGCCGATAACTAACTCGATCTCACCGCTTTTTATCTTTTTTATGACGCCGGCGTGGTTTATTTTTCGGCCGCCGCTTTCTGTAAAATTACGGGTCAGCAAGGCGGTTTTTATCCGGAACGGTTTTAAGAATTTTTTTATTTTTTCAAAATGCTGGTGGGCGAGTATTTCCGTTGGCGCCATGAAGGCGGTCTGAAAGCCGTTTCTGGCCGTATTCAGAATCGCCATAACCGCCACGATCGTCTTGCCGGAGCCGACATCCCCTTCCAATAACCTGTTCATAGGAGAGGATTTTTCCAGGTCCTTTAGAATTTCCCAGGCCGCTTTTTTCTGGCTTAGAGTCAGGGTAAAGGGGAGGGATTTAACAAATTCCCGGGTAACATTTTCCAGGAATTTAATGACCGGGGCCCGGGCTTTTTTCAGATAAATTTTATTCTGCCAGACTTGTGTTTGGATAAGAAAAAGCTCCTCAAATTTCAGGCGATTTTCCGCTTTTACCAATAAATCTTTGTTTTCCGGGAAATGGATCTGTTCTAATGCCTGGGCCAGCGGGATTAGCCGATAATTTTTTTGGATTTCGGCGGGCAGGAAATCCGGGATATTTTTTGCCGCATAGAGGATCGATTTGATGAAAAACCGCATCTGCCTTTGGGTGATCCCGGCGGTCAGTGAATAGACGGGAACGATCCGGCCGGTATGCGTCTGCTCTTTTTTCACTTTTTCAAAAGAGGGGGAGATAAACTCGGGGGTGAGGTAATCCATCTCGACTTTGCCGGAAAGAATGATTTCGTCTCCGGGTTTCAATATTTTGGATAAGTACGGCTGGTTGAACCAGACGATCTTGATTGAGCCGGTGTCGTCAGCGACCAGGCTTTCCGTGATGAACATTCTTCTCCGCCGGAAACTGCGGCGGCCGGTGATCAGTTGCACCTTGCCTTTTATCGTGCAGATTTCGTGGGGTTTGACCTGATTGACTTTGACGATATGCGAAAAATCCTCGTAGCGGTAAGGAAAATAAAAAAGTAAGTCGTGGACAGTCTCGAGGTCTAAACTTTTAAGCTTGGCCGCAATCGCCGGTCCGACGCGCGGTATTTCCGAAATAGGAGAAAGATGGGTCAGCATGCCTTAATTTTAGCACAAAAAATCAATAAAATAGAGGGTGCTTCCCGAAAGAAGCACCCTCTTCAACTTGACGCGCTTTTCAGCGTTTTGACCCTAGATCATCCGTGATTTTCAGGTCGAGCTGTCCTCGGTATCCTTCTTGATGAGGAACGCGCCGTTCATCTCCTGGGTCTGGTTCGCCTTGGGCCTGCTTGCGTTGCCCTCACTGATCGCCTTGGAATTGAGTACAATCATATGGGCAATCCTCCCCGGGTTTCTGGTTGATGATTGCGGTCTCCCCACTGGTTCCTAAGATTATCCCTAGTTCCAACCCTGGCTGGTATTTCACCCCCTTCCTTAGCGAGATTTCTCCTTTCCGGAATAATCTTAAGAAAAAAGCTGCTCAAGCAAAGGTGCATAACTGATATAATTATAACAAATTTTGAAAATAAAAAAAACTGGGGGCGATGGCCCCCCGGTCTTTAAGAGTTTCCGCTTTAAAGCTTTATCTGCCGTCGCCTATGCCCTCGAGGGGAATCGAACCCTTATTGCAGGATCCGCAATCCTGCGTCCTATCCATTGAACGACGAGGGCAAAGGTAACAGCGGATAGATTTTTTTTAATTTCCCGGGTTATCTTTACGCTTATTTTACTAAAAAAATTTTGGCAATTTCAAAAAGCCTAAACTTATATCTTCAGCACGCGGCTTAAGGCATCGGAAGTGGGCTCATCTTCTTTTTCCAGATCTTCATCCAGGTACTTTTTCAGGATCTCCCGGATTTTCAGGGGATTTTCTTTCTCTAAAGGGATGGGCAGGGTCGGCCGGACAGCGCTTTTGAAGTCAAAATAGATGTTTTTTACTAAAGGCGGCTGGTAGATAATGTAGAATTTTTTAAGATCGTGAAAAGGGTAAAAATTCCGGCTTAGTTCGATCCCGTCTTCCTTGATCCGGCATTCGATTAACGGGGGTGATTGTCGGTTTTGGAGGATAAAAATAATGCCGATAATGACGATAATGAGGATAAAAAGATAATTTTTCGCGAAGATCGACCAGATCAAGACCGCCGCGGTGAGGATAAGAGCGGTAAGATACCAGGCCTTTCCTCTTTTATGAACGATAAATTCCGGGAAGATCCAGGCGGCCAAAGTTTTACCATGGTCGATTTTTTCTTTTTGATTGTTATCCGGCATAGATTTTTTCTCCCATGATTTATTTTAATTTTTGAGTTGATGGCGGAGGCGGCAGCCCCGCCATGCGGCGGGGTCTTCGCTTACGCTTCTAAATTCTCACTATGATCGGCGTCAGAACGGAGGGGGTGAGATTCGAACTCACGGAACCTTTTTACGGGCTCAACGGTTTTCAAGACCGTCCCATTCAACCGCTCTGGCACCCCTCCGTTCTGACGCGGAAAACTCAACGCAATTAATAAATTATTAAAGTTTTTCTTCCTTCGGAAGATCACCCGTAGGGTGACAAGACTGTCCGACTTGTCCCGTCGAATGACGGGATTAAACCGCTCTCGCACGCCTCCATGAAACGGAGAGTACAGGATTCGAACCTGTGCGGGACTTTTTAGATCCCCGCGGTTTAGCAAACCGCTGCCTTAAGCCACTCGGCCAACTCTCCAGAAATTATATGAATTGATTGAGTTATTTATCTTTTTAATTCCTTGATTTCAGGATGAAAATCAACTTGATATTCCGGTATGCCTAAAGAAATACCATACTGTCTAGCGTCGTCGTACTGCTGTTTTTTTTGCTTATCAATGAAGAAAAATTTGTCCCGGAAAATAATATAATGATGTGTATCGTTTTTAAAATCGGCGTACCAATTATGCTCCGAATCTAATGCCTTACTAATTTTCTCTGCAAAATTATGTGCCTGATTTTCTGGAATTTCTACAGTATGAAGAGTCCATTGTTTTATCCAGGGCGTTTTGTGCTTTTCCGTTACTTTTTCAACTTTCGTTTTTAAAATTTTAATATTATTTAAGATAGCGTTATTTTCTAAACTTTCTTCAATAATTACCCCCTTATAATTCATAAGTTAACCCTATTTTTTTGATTTATTATCCACGGGCGATAACGAAGCCGGTTACTTCTTTCGCCCCGGCTTTTTTAAGAACTTTAGTTGCTTCCTTCATGGTACTGCCGGTGGTATAAACGTCATCTATAAGAATAACAGATTTGCCTGAAATTTCAAGAGGCTTAAGGAGAAAAAACGCGTCTTTTACGTTATTTTTCCTCGCGGCGGCGGATAATTCCACTTGCGGATGAGTATACCTTACTCTTTGTAGATTATCAACCCGTATGTTTAAACAAAAAATTTTCGCCAGTTCTTCGCCGATGATCTGGGCCTGATTGAATCCTCGCCATCGCAAACGCCTTTTATGCAGAGGAACGGGGATCACCAGGGTTTCGGCGGGAAAACTCACCCTATATATTTTTGTGTAATAAGCCAATAGGCTTGCCAGGGCTGATCTTATGTCTTGGGCAAAATTGTATTTTAAGAGATGGATCAGCTGTTTAACAATTTCGTTTTTATAATCGGCCATAACGACCAGACCGTCCAGACCGGGGCCTTTTTCCCGTTTGGCATCCGGTTTTTTAAATTCGATTTTTTTAAGGCAGTTTTCGCAAAGCCACTGACCTTCTTTATTGCAACTCAAACAAAAGACCGGGAAAATAAGATCCAGAATGAATTTTTTTATTTGGCGGTATTTGAAATGCATAAAAACGGGTCTTTATAAGGGAAAGACATTCATATATTTTTTACCACCAAAAATCTATTTTGTTTTGACTAGCTTAATATTATCTTTTTCCGCGGTAATGTCAAGATCGTCGCCATCCTTAACTTCGCCTGACAGCAGTTTTTCAGCCAAAGGGTTTTCAATCAGTTCCTGGATTAATTTGCGGACGGCGCGCGCCCCTGAATCCGGGGAGAAAGCCTTTTTCGCCAAGATGGCGCGCGCCCTGTTTTTCAGGGAAAAGGTGATATTCTTATCTTTCAATCTTTCTTCAAGTTCCTTAATCTGCCGCTCCACGATTTTTTCTACCGCTTTCTCGTCCAGGGGTTTGAAGACGATGATTTTGTCCACCCGGTTTAAAAATTCAGGGCGAAACTTATCGCGCAGATCCTTTAGTACCTGGTTTTTTATTGCCTCATATTTTTCCGCCCATTGCTTTTTTTTATCCTCATTTTCCGTTTCAAAGCCCATGGCGGCCATCTGGTTCAAATTTTTCAGGCCGACATTGGAAGTCATGATGACAATGGTGTTTTTAAAATTTACTTTTTTGCCCACGGCGTCGGTCAGATGCCCCTCATCCATGATCTGCAGCAAAAGGTTAAAGACGTCGGGATGGGCTTTTTCCATTTCATCAAAAAGAACCACGGCGTAAGGTTTTCTTTTTACCTGGTCGGATAATTTTGTCCCTTCTTTGTAGCCGACATAGCCGGCGGGGGCGCCGATGAGCTTGGAGATATTGAAGCTTTCCGTAAATTCCGACATATCGAGGCGGATGAGAGCGTTCTCGTCTTCAAAAACCACCCGGGCCAATACTTTGGCCATTTCTGTTTTGCCCACGCCCGAAGGCCCCAGAAAAATAAATGAGCCCAAAGGCCGGCTGGGGTTGGCCAGGCCGACGCGCGAGCGGCGGATGAAGTCAGCGATCGCCTTGGTCGCTTCGTTTTGGCCGACGATGTATTCTTCAAGCACTTTTTCCAGATTTATCAATCTTTCCTTTTCGGATTTAACGAGTTCGGCCAGGGGAACGCCGGTAATCTTGGCGATGATTTCCGCGATGTCTCTTTCTGAAATTTCGCCCACAAACCCGGAGGTGGTCTGGGCGTATTTTTCCCGTAATTTGCCCAGGTCAATTTTAAGCTGGCCTTCTTTTTGTTTAAGACCCAAGGCTTCGTCAAAGCTTTCCTTTAAAACAGCCTCTTCCTTCTCTTTTTGGATTTTTTCCCTCTCTTTTTCTTTCTCCTTTATTTTTTGAAAGAAGGGACTCGGTTTGGCGTTGACCTTGATTTTGGCCGCCGCTTCATCTATCAAATCAATGGCTTTGTCCGGCAGAAATTTATCCTGAATATAGCGGGAAGAGAGCTTGACCGCGGCCGCCAAAGCATTTTCGTTTATTTTTACGTGATGGTAAGTCTCAAAATTATCCTTTATTCCGGCTAAGATTTCCAGGGTTTCTTCCGGGCTGGATTCTTTGATGATGATGGGCTGAAATCGTCTCTCTAGAGCGGGATCGGACTCGATGTTTTTTTTGAATTCCTCCAAAGTGGTCGCGCCGATGCAGTGGATCTGCCCTTTTGATAGGGCCGGTTTTAAAATATTGGCCGCGTCCATGGAGCCGGTGGCCGAGCCGGTGCCGATGATATTGTGGATCTCATCTATGAAGAGGATGATGTTTTCATCGGCCTTTATTTCTTCGATTACCTGCTTGAGCCGGCTTTCAAATTCGCCGCGGTAAATGGTCCCGGCCACCACCATTCCTAAATCAAGGGACAGGAGTTTTTTCTTGGCCAGGATGTCCGGCACTTCGCCTTTCAGGATCTTTTTTGCCAAGCCTTCGACGATGGCCGTTTTACCGACCCCGGGATCGCCGAGCAAGATCGGATTATTTTTCGTCCGGCGCGATAAAATATGGATCAATCTTTCTATTTCTTTCTTCCGACCGATTACCGGATCAATGGATTTCTGCAAATTCGGATCAGTTAGATCGTTGGAAAAGAAATCCAAAGCCGGGGTTTTGGAAGGGCGGCGGCCCGTGAATTCTTTTTCCATTTCTTTTTCCTCGGCGAAAAATCCCGACAGATCGGGAAATTTGGAGGTGTTTTTTAATATCATGGTAAGATTTTTTTTGAGGCTTTCAAGGTCGATACGGTGTTCTTTGAAGATCTTTTCCAGAGTCGCATCGCCGATTTCCAGGAGCGAAAAAAGCAGATGCTCCGTGCCGACGTATTTGTGTTTGTAGCGGCTGGCGGTTAAAACCGCTTTTTCCAGGGCTTTTTTGGCCGGGAGGGAAAATTTTAATTGGGCGATATCCATCATGTCGCCTGAAACCGGTTCATTAGTTTGGCGGACGCTGATCTTCAAGTCTTCCGTCTTTAATTTGGTTTTGCCCAGGATGTCGTGCGAAATGCCGCCGCGGGCGCTTAACAGTCCATAGAGAAAATGTTCCGGATTGATATACTTGTTTTTCAATTCCAAAGCCAGCTTGGCGGCCGCGTCAAGCGCGTTTTTAAGATGCTGGGTGAATTTTTTTAAGACCGGTATATCCATATTCTGTTATAGTATTATAGCTTTTTTCCCGGCGTAAATCAAGATGATCGTAGGATATTTTCGATATTAAGAAATTGAGATATCGGGTGATTAAGTCGCATATAAAACTTTGCCTTATTAAGCTCTCAATATCTCAATATCTTGATTTCTAAAACAAAACAGCTCCGGTTAAATAATAATGAAGCGATAATGCCGCCACCTGAAATAACTATGATATTATTCCTTAACGTCTGCCATCCTTCTTAAGGCGGCCACCCGTTCATCAATGGGAGGATGGGTGGAAAATAATCGATTAAAGCCCTTAGCCGCTTTTTCGCCGAAAGGGCTGGCAATATACAGATGCGCCGTCGCTTGATTGGCGCGTTGAAGAGGCTGTTTATACTGGGAAATCTTTTCTAAGGCGGTCGCCAAGCCTTCTGGATACCGGGTAAGAAGAGCGCCGGAAGCATCGGCTAAGTATTCTCTTTTTCGGGAAATGGCGAATTGAAGAAGTTTAGCAAAAATCGGAGAAAGTATCAGAAAGACCAAGCCGATAATTAAAAGGATGAGGCCGATTTGTCCGCCCAAAGAACTGCGGTTGCGCCGGCCGCCGAACAATCTAAAACGGAAAAACCATTGGCCGATTAGAGTAACTGTTCCGACCAGGACAATGACGATCATCATGAGCCTAATGTCATAATTTTTGATGTGGGATAATTCATGGGCGATCACGCCTTCCAGCTCCTCGTTTTTCAGCTTTTCGATAATCCCAGAGGTCAGGGCGATAGAAGCGTGTTTGGGGTCGCGGCCGGTGGCAAAGGCATTAGGCGTGGGATCGCTAATGATATATATTTTCGGCAGGTCCAGGCCGGCGGTAATGCAGAGATTCTCCACTAAGCGATAAACATAGGCGTTATCTTGTTTTTCAATTGGTTTAGCGCCGGCGGTCCAGAGGGCGATCTTATCACCTGAATACCAGCTTATTAAAGTCATCATTCCGGAAATAACCAGGGCGATAACTAATCCGGTATAGCCGGCGTCCGAGAATTGACCGATAAAGTAGCCCAAAACTAATAATAAAGCGATAAAAACAAACATAAGTAAAAAGCTGCGGCGTTTATTTGAATTTATGAAGTCGTAGGTTGTCATGTTTTTACTCGGAACTTTGAACTTTGAACCTGGAACTTATGTTTAAAGTCCAGTGTTCATAATTCAAGCTCTTAGTTTCTTAATAAATCCTGAAAGTTGTTTGCCTAAATTTTCTGCTTCTCCGAGTAATTTTTCGTATTCATTCTTTGTTACGTATTTTTCACCTAAGGCAATATCAATGCAAGCAATAATTTCCTCTAAAGACGCCAAAGAAATATTCAAAAATCGGGCAAAATCAGTATCACTATGTTTATTTGATCCTTCCGCGATATTTAACAGGATAGAATTAACCGCTCGGCGGACTTGTGAAGTCAAAACAAACAGCTCATCTTTAGGGAATTTTCTTGATAATACATAAATTTCTCGCCTAAAAGCTTGCGCGTCTTTATAAACAGGAAAATTTCTGAATCTAAATAGCATATTGTTAATTAAACTTCGGACAATGTACTATGAACATTAAACTTATTTACCTATCACAAAAATGTTCCGAGTTCTTAGTTCCGAGTTAGACTAAAAGTTGACCTTTGGCGCTTCTTTCGCTTCTTCTTGCTCCAGTTCAAAGAATTCTCTGGCCTTGAAACCTAGGCGTTGGGCGAACATGTTATTGGGGAAGGTCTGGATCTTGGTGTTGAAGTCGCGGACATTGCCGTTGTAAAAGCGGCGCGAGGCCTGGATCTTGTTTTCCGTGTCGGAGAGCTCGTCCTGCAGTTTAGCGAAGTTCTCCGAAGCCCGCAATTGCGGATAATTTTCCGCCACCGCGAACAGGCTTTTCAAGGCGCCGGAAAGCATATTTTCCGCTTTGCCTTTTTCCTCCGGATTCTGGGCGCCCATCGCTTTGGCCCGGGCGTTGGTCACGTTTTCAAAGACCTGTTTTTCGTGGGTGGCATAACCCTTGACTGTTTCGATCAAATTCGGGATCAGGTCATATCTCCTTTTTAACTGGACATCAATATCCGACCAGGCTTCGTCGGTCTGATTTTTCAGGCGGATCAAGCCGTTATAAATGGCGACCAGCCAGAAGATGAAAACGAGGATCAGGCCGAGTAAGATGTATACAATATACATTACTTAATTCCTTTCTTTATTGATTAATATTAATATTTAAATTTTATCTGAAGAATATCTTTTTTCCACTTTTTTTACGGAAAATTCCGCTTTGTCTTTTATGTTGCTGGCGGAATAAACGGTCACGGTGTCGCCCTTTCGGATATCTTTAAGATTAATGAGGGTGGTGCCTGTCGTTTCGGTCGCTTTTGGCCCCTGTTTGGACAGTTCATCGATATCCCTTTTAATTATGGCGGCGTCCGGATTTATTTCGGCTTTAAAAACCGCTTTCATGATTTTATCGCCCTGGGAGTAGACGGATTCTAAGTAAAGAGTTTGGTCTTCCAGGGCAACCACTTTTCCGGTGCGGGTAAAGATGGCGGTTCTTTCCGGCCTATTTAGTAAATTATCCGCCACTGTAATCTCGCCGATAACCTGTGGGGTCAAAGAAATATTTAGTTCGCTTTTATTTATGTTCAGGCCAAAATAAAGTATAGCGCCGAAAGAAATGACAAAAATCAGTCCGCTAAAGATGATGAGGGGCCAGTAATAAATATTTAATCCACTTTTAGATCGGGGGATTGGTTTTTTCATTTGACAATATCGGTATAATATGTTTTAATAATACAGTGTTATTTATTAGACAAATACCCTTTTCTTATGTTATTATATGATCAGACAGAAGAACTGTCAAAACAGGATTTTGCCATATTTTTCAAAAATATTAATCTTTGTAAATCTATGCTAAATATCAAGAGCAAAAACAAAAATCCGATCGGTTTTCTAGCCATCCTTGTTATTCTGGGATGGTTTTTTGTGGCGGGAAGAGAAAGTTTGGCTTGGACCGAACCTATGGCCGCCCCGCCCGGCGGCAATGTGCAGGCGCCGATAAATGTCTCGGCCACGGCGCAGGCAAAGATCGGCTCTTTGACTTTGGGGGTTGACAACGCTAACCCCGGTCTTTTAAGGCTTTACCCGGCCGGGCAATTATCTGGCAGTTGCTCGGAAGGGCAGTTGGCTTATTGGAGCGGCTCTGGTCTTTATTATTGCGCCATCAGCGGCGCCAGCACCGTCTGGCGAGGTTTAAAAACGGCCAGCGGTTTTGTACTTGAAGATGACACCCAATTGGGCTGGGGTTATTTAAAAAATGATGATAATCCGGAAGTAGAATATGCCCTTAAGGCGGTTGGTTATAGCCAAGACGGTGGTTTGCCGTACTATACTGGCATTGAGGGAGCGGCCGGCGATAATAGTGAAAAAAATTACGGCATTTATGGCACAGATGCTGGGTTCAATAATGCCTATGCCGGTTATTTCCAGGGCAATGTGGGGGTTTCTAAAAGCACGGGCGGAGAGACAAGATTACAAGTGGGAACGAATAATAGCGATGATCAAGTTAGTCTTTGCTTGAATGATAGCGGTTGTCTCACCAGCTGGCCGTTAGGCGGGGGCAGTTACTGGACGCAAAATGATTATGACACTTATTTGACCAAAACGGATAAGAATTTGGCGCTAGGCGGCAGTGAAGCAAATGAGTCGGCTTTTTACGTGAATGTGGCCAATAATATTGATAATAACGTTAAAACAATAATTGGCCAGCCGGAAGATTTGCTCCAGGAGGATCTTTCGGCCGTGACGAGCTATTTTTGCGGAGACGGCGCCTGTATGGCGACTGAGAATAATACCAATTGTTCCGCTGATTGCCCGCCTGTTTTTGCCGCTAATAACCCGTTCTACAACAATACCAATAAAATAATGATCTGGTCGGCTGATGAAGCTAATTACGGGACAGTTTGTTATGGCGTTAATTCATATGACGAACATTGCGGTGACAATTCTTTAGGACAACCATCAGCGGGTAATGCGGCGTATATCACCGGCTACACCCTGGGTACTTCTTATCACGCTCAAGTCAAGATTTGGGATCAATATGGTAATGTGACGTATAGCATAGATATTCCTTTTACCCCCTCCTAGTTAAAACCGTTTTTTTATTTATGTTTTTGCGAAAAAATCGTTTGAGCCGATTATTTGCCTTGTCAATTTTAATATTCGCCGGATTTTTTCTGATAAGCGAGGAAAGCCGAGCCTATTGGACCGATCCGACCGTCGCTCCGACCAGCGGCAATCTGGCGGTGCCGCTCAATTTTTCGTCTGTGGCGCAAACAAAAATCGGCCCCCTGACCTTAGGCGGCAGCGGCAATGCCGGCATCCTTGGTTTATATCCCAGCACCTTTGATCCGATTAATGATACTTGCACAGTCGGTCAGATCGCTTATAACGGCGGCAAGCAGATGTATTATTATTGCGACGACAGTAACCATTGGCAAAGTTTTGCCAACGCAGGAAAAATTTTTCAATTATTGGATGATAGCCAGGGAGGGTGGGGTTTTATCAAAGTGGCTGATCCGTACGAAAGTTCCTATGGTTTGAGAGGCGAATATTCGTATATACCTTATGGAAGAGGCATAGTCGGGGAAGCCGGTTTTAACCCGACCGATGAGACAAAAAGCATCGGGATTTACGGCCAGGACAGCGGTTTTGCCGACGCCTACGCCGGCTTTTTTGAAGGAAACATAGAAATTCAAAAAAGTGATAATAGCACGGCAGAAAATCCGACAAAGCTGAGCATCGGCACCAGCGCCGAACAGGTAAAGTTATGTTTAAATAATAGCGGCTGCTTGTCGGATTGGTGGACAAGTGGAGAAGGCGATCCCTTTTGGCTGGACAACGGCCCGCAAGTTTATCTCGATGAAGCTTCACCTAACCGGGTGCTTTTAGGCGGCACCACCGCGACCGAGGCGAGATTTATCGTGCGGACCGGCGAACACAAAAGCGTGGTCATCGGCCGGCCGACAAGCGTCGTCCCCTATACCTGCGGTGACGGCATTTGCCAGACCTGGGAAGGCAATATCATAGATTTGACAAGAGTACCGCCGGCGGAGGTCGCTTGTCCCCAAGATTGCGTGCCGGTCATAAAGGATGTGAATGTGACGCCATCCGGAGTGACAGCCAGGGTTTGTTATACGGTGGATGAATTAGTATCTGATACGCACGTTGAATACCGTCTGCCGGCCGCGCCCGCCTATTTAACTTATCCCATTCCCCCAAGGACGAATGTCAGCGGTAATATCTGTATTGATCTGATCAATTTAGCGGCGAACACCGAATATGAATTCCGCGTATACGCCAAGGATAACTATGATAACGAGACTTATACCAATCCTTCAAATTTTCTCACAACGGGTTGCGGGGACGGCATCTGCGCCGCGGGAGAAACCTGCATGGGCTGTAATGAAGACTGCTTGGGTAAAAAAGGCGGGGGCGGCTGTCTGGCCAGTCAGTATTGTTGTGAAGAGGGGTGTACGGAATGTTGTGTTGGCAGTGAAGGCCAGTGCCCGGTCGGCCAGGCGTGCGTCCTTCCGGGTATTTGCCAGCCTACCTGTGCTAATGATGGTCAGTGCGGGGCGGGCCAGGTCTGCTGTTCTGGTTTCTGCAAGTTCGGCCAATGTTGCGTCAATCCTGACCCCGCGCACTGCGATATCGTCCCCTTTACCAAATGTTACAGCAGCACATGCATGCAATGCATAGTGGCCGCGGATTGTAGCGTCTATGGTCTGAATAAATGTTGCACTTCTCCCAGTGGCATGAAGTTCTGCGGCAACTGCTGCTCAAACAAGGATTGTACAAACCCTCTTTATCCTGAGTGTTGTGCTTCTGGTTCTTACTTGAAGTGTCAAAAATCAAGCGCTTGCGTCGGCGGCGGCGGCTGCTTCCTAGCCAAGACTAATATTCTTATGGCTGATAATTCCCAAAAACCGATAGAAGAAGTAAAAATTGGAGATCTGGTCTACGGGTATCAAGACGGCCGGCTGATGTCAGCCAGAGTCGTCCAGACCTTCAAGCATTCCGACGTCAGTCGGTACTACTTATTAACGCTAGAAAACAGCCAGCGTCTTAAAGTGACCGGCATCCATCCTATCTTTGACGGCAAGGAATATATTAAGGTGGAAGATTTGGCTATCGGCGACACGGTGTATATCCGCGATAATGATGTTTTAGAACCGATAAAGATAACGAACATCAGAATTATCGATCAAAGCATTGAGGTCTATAATCTGGAAGTTGACCAGACGAATAATTATTTTGCCGAAGGGGTGCTGGTGCATAATAAAACTTGGCCGGGTACCCCGGGCACAAATTAACGGCTATTAGTTTTGACAATAATTTTCGACCGATATTAATCAAAATTTTATAAAATTAATATGAATAATATGAACTTAAGGAACCGTTTAATTAAATTATCTCTCGTTTTTGTCCTGATGGCGGCCGGATTTATAATTATCGGCCGGGGCAAAGCCGTCCCGGCGGATCCGGGCCAGACTTTTCTCTCGCCGCAGCTGGCCACCCTGCTTGACCCGGCCGATCTTAATCTGGAAAGTGCAAAAAAAACCAGCTGGTTTGATAACATTATCCCGACCGCCCAGGCGGCTCCGCCTTTTAGCAATGATGGCTCTAATCCGAGAAAGCTGACCATTTACGGCGGGGTGCTGACGATTGTCAACGGTACTTCAAACGTGACGCACGCCCTGGAAATCGGACAGGAACGCCTGGGGGCGCAATCCCTCGAAGGCAAGGGATTGGCTTTGGCGACCACTGGTAATCTGTATCTTGTCCCCAATGCCTCACAGGATCTTTACGTCAGTCCGGAAAATCCTCCTCGCGATTTCGCCACCACCACCCTGAATTCCTTGTATATCGGCGAAAGGCCCAATGAATCAAATCTAACCGTTGACCGAAGGGACTGGGAGGCGAAAGTCAATGCCAATAATAAAGTCGGCATTTACGCCAACAACCCAGGCGCTGATTACGCCCTTTACGTCGAACAGCACTGGGCCAATAACCGCGGCGGCGGTGTGAACATTTACGCCGACAACAGCCCTTTAGCTACTTTAAGGGCGGTCAACCGCTACGGCAGCGGCTACAGCGGTTATTTTTTAGGGAAAACATATATCAGTAAACCATATAATAAAAGCGGATTGACCCCGCCGGAACATGAAGCCCTGACTGATTTCAACACCAATGCCACTTTGGTAGTGAGGAATAAAGAGGGTGGCAATATCGCCAATGATGATTTAAGTAAAGGCAGTCTCGGCGACGCTATCTATGCGATCGCTAACAGCGCCAATGCGGCTATCTCCGCCAGTCAGATCGGCACCGGCTACGCCGGGTATTTTTCCGGCCGGGTTTACGCAACTCCGAAGCTGGTAGTTAATCGGGATGGGATTTTTGACCTCGGCACGGATAATGACGCGGTATATATTCGGGCGAATAACAACACTAGCGGCGTTACCGGGGCAGCTTTGCGAGTGGTTCAGGATTTTGCCGGGAGTCGAGCTGCTTGGTTTTCTGGCAACGTGTACATGTATAAAGGTTCAACGCTAGCCGGTCGGACGGAATTAGAAGCCCGCAACGTAATGCTAAAAGTAAATACGTCAGAGGGCCGGGCGAATCTAGTTGGTATAACCAGCCTTGAATCAAAAGTTGGTGACGGCGGCACTGCGATAAAAGGTACTCTTGACACAGTTGCCGATGGCAAAGCCATCTCCGGAGAAGTGACATCCACTGTTCAAGATTCATCCAATCCTGGCATTTATGCCGGTTATTTTAAATGTCCTTCAGGATTATTTACTTATACCAAGCGTTGCCAGGCGGGTTATTTTGAGGGCCCCGTTGGAGTATTTATACCCCCTTCTTACTCATTGGGAGCGACGACAACTGGTCTGAATATTCTTAATGCAGAATACCGCAGGCCCATAGGCCTTAACGTGGAAGTAGGCACTTCTTCCTGGACTTCTGACGGTCCTTTATATGGCATCCGCGTGGTGACTGGAAATCATGATAACAGCGGCGGCACTAATTTATATAATTACGGCATATGGTCTGAAGTCGGCAGCGCGGGCACGTCCGGCACTCGCGCCAGCTACGCTCTATACGCGAAAGCAACCGGGCTTTCTCATGTTGCCTATGCCGGTTATTTTGAGGGCGATGTCAACGTGACCGGTAATTTAACCCACGCCGGTAATAAGGTATTGGACAGAAGTTGTTTTCTGACGAGTAATGAATATGGCGCAGGTATACAAAATCCCTGCCCAATAGATTGCGGTGCTGGCAATACCGCTGTGAGCCGAGTCAATGTGTCTAGTTTTGATAATTATACCTGTGTCGCCATTTGTTGCCCGACTTAAATTTTGTCTTTGATTTATAAATAAGAAACAAATAGTATTTGATGCCTAAGCTAATCCGCGAAAATCCCGCTTATTTCATCGTTCCGATTTTTGTCCTGATCATCGGCGCCGTGTTTTTTTTCGCGGAAAAAGGCGGCCAGGCCAAGGAGTGGGAGCGCCTGGCCTCGCCGGCCGGTTTCACCCAGGGTCGGCTTAGCGGTATTACCGCCTACTATGACACTTCTAGCAACCGTTTAATGCTTTGGGCGATGGGTGGCGGTTATATCGGGGGGGTATCCCACCCCTCTGGTATGCCGGACGTCGCAGCCATTCTTTCTTATGATAGCCTAAGTGGGGACTGGAAGGGCCTGCAAGCGAATAATTCCGGTTTGATAAACGCTGTTTCTAATTATGACCCTTTAAGCAAATATACCTATGCGGTGGGAGACCAGGGAACAATCCTTATGAAAGTCAGTCTTACGAGTGAGTGGCAGATATATCACGAATATAACAATGGTTCAGGCTGGTTTCTTGACCCGTTGAATGGAGACATGTCTTACGCGACACCAATTCCCGTTGAGAATGATAACCTGACCGATGTCAGTTTTTATAGCTCTGGTGACAGCAGTAATTTTAGTGTTAATGCCTGGGCGACTGGCTATAACTATCAAACTAAAAAGGGAAATATCTTTAAAACAACCAGTTCTCTAGGGATAAAATGGGTAAATGACCTAAGTAATGTTGGCTTTCCTTTGCTCGGCCTCCAAATGATTAAAGAGGGCACTAGTTGGGCGGTGGGGGCGAACCACACTATTTATAAGTATTCGGGGGGCGCTTGGACGGAATACACCGCGACTGATCTGTCTTCCTTAAACTTCGACTCTTGCACAGAAAGCGGCAATAATGACTTTTGCTCCGGAAATCCCTCATGGTCGTGCGTCGCCGGTTCAGCTTTAGCCACCGAAGACTGCATCATCGATTTTGAGGATGTCTATTTTACCGATAATAGCCACGGCTGGATCCCGATCTCTAGCAAAAAATACCTTTATTATAATGGAGCCAGCTGGCAAATAAGGTCAACTCTCCGGCCAGGAAGCGAGCCGGAAGTAAAAATGCACGCGGTGGCCGGCGGTCTGGACAATAATGTCCCTTATATTTGGTTTTCCGGCCAGGCGGGCATGACTATTTTCGCTCCCAACGCCACGGAGGCTGTTGATCACTGGTTGCGGCAGTCAACGCCGAATCTAGACACCGGCCGTTTGAACAATCTTTTTGTCCTTGATTCAACCCATGCCTGGTCAGCCGGTTATTTTAATACGGCCGGTCAGCTGCTCAGCGATAATATAGTCCTGAAGCTTTCTTCGGGCAATACGGCCGGCTACGCATATATCGGGGCGGATAACTGCGAAAATACCTGTATTGATAGCGTTGCCGGCGGCGCCTGCCAAACTGATCCTTCCGCCATAAATTGTCCATCTTCCGGCCTGCCCCGTCAGGCGCCTTTGGGCTGGGTGAGTTTTAACTGCGTCAATAATGGATCCTGCGAAAGCAATCCCTTTATTTACGGCGTGGATTTGAAGAAAGAGACAGAAACGACGGATCCAAATGATTCCTGCGTTAACAAGGATCCCGACCCCAGTTTTCAGGATAAAGACGTTGGCGCTCTTTCCGGTCAGGCCTGGCTCGGGGTGACCGATCCCGACGAACGCAGTGACGACACCTGCGCTTTAGACGTTTGTTCAAACAATAATCAGAAGTCTTGTGATGATGACGATGACTGCGCTTTGTGCGGGAATAACCCGGCGAGTTGTTTTTCCCCGGGCTGGCTTTCTTTCGACCGGAATGAAACCAGTAATCCACCCAGTTCGCCATATATAGCAACTATGTCGCCTTTTTATACGCCTTGCGGAAAACCTATCACTGTCTTTGATTACGAAAAATACGCCATGGCCTTTTTTAGTTATGAGGATTACGCCGTGAGAGGGTGGGGGAAGTTCAAGCTCGGGCAATGTTCTGGTAATTTAAGCAAGTCTTGTTATAAAGACGGGGATTGCGAGTCGGGCGATACCTGCAGATTTGATTTTAACGGTATTCATTACTGCAGTTTGGATAGCAGCCTAAGATGTTCGACTAGCGCTGAATGCGCGGCACAGGGCAAGGGCATTTGTGATCAAACCGCCCAAGGCTGGCTTAAATTAAGGGGCGGAAAAAATTACAGCCTCGACAGTCCCAATGGCGAGCCGCCTCCAATTACGGCGCCGACCAACCGGTATATTTACCATAATTGTAATGCCTGCACCTTAGTTGATCCCAATCTCGTCACGGCTTACATGACCTGTAAAATCTGCGATGGCTTGAATATTGATGGCACGGCCGCAAATTACGCCTGTAATAAATGCGGTGAAGGCTCAAACAGGTGCGGCGACGGCCGTTGCGATAATAATACTTTAAAAGTCTGCGTTCAAAATTCAAATTCCAGCCTAGACTCTTGTAAGCCAGGAGGCACCTGCCAGCCAAGCGGTTATTGTTCCGCCGGCTCGGGAGCCCTGGCCTATAAACCTTGCGCCGCCAAAAATGGCCATTGCGGCACCGACGGCATTTGCCAGCGGGGTTATTGCTCGGCTGGATCAAGCAACAGATATAATCCCTGTTATAATGATGAAGATTGTCCGAGTGGTTCGTCATCCGGCTACTGCGAAATTAAGAATCCGGTCACCTGCAATCAGTGCGCTTCCTGCGATGCTTACGGCGTTTCCGTGGATATCAATGCCGGTAATTTTTACGGCTACGCTTGGTCGGAGGATTTCGGCTGGGTGGATATGTCGCGCGTCACTTTGGGCGGGGCGGCCTGGTTGCAGACGCTCTTCGGCGATATTTACGGCCAGCAAGGGGTGGGTTCGACGAAGACGGCGAAAGCGCCGTGCGCGGCAAACACCTATAACGCCACTTATTTGATTTTAGCCGGTGAGGCCGGCAAGATTGTTAACTTCTGTACCGAGTCTATTTCTTCTTCGGCTGAAGGGGAAAGCAACAGATTGGTTCCTTCCGTCGGTCAGCCGCAGTCTACGGCAAACCCTTGGCTGGTGGAGCAATATCGTAAATTTACCCTGCCGAATGCCAGCTTGCCCAATAGTATCCTTGGCCGGGTGGATTATAATAATATGAAAAAAGATTGCGGCGCGCTCGGCACATATTATGACGGAGATCTGACTTTGATCGGGGGCACGTATTTTGATATTGCCAACGGATTAGCCGGCAAGACTTATTGTGTTCGTAAAGCGGAGGGTCACAACGGTGATTTTACTATCTCTATTCCCCTGACCTTTAATAATGCCAAAAATACGGTTACCGACGGTTCGGGACTTTTTGTCGTTGACGGCAATTTAAATATCCAAAACAATATAAAATATATGGATAATGAAGCGGCCATAACCAATCTGAAAAAATTAGCTTCGGTCGCCTTTTACGTCAAAGGAGATATCTATATCAGCCCGACGGTTGACACCCTTGTCGGCACCTATTATGCGGAAGGAAAAATAATCACCCAAAGCATGGGTTCCGCCGATAAAAAACTGACGGTTTACGGGACAATGATTGCCCGCGAGTTTGATCTTGGCAGGCGGTATAAAGGTACGATCTCCAATCCTCAGCCCTCAGAGCTCTTTATTTATGACGGACGCGTGCAACTGAATCCGCCGCCGGGTTTCCGGGATTTAAGTCAGTCTTTGCCGAAAATAACAGATGTTTCTCTTTAGGCCCCTTGTAAAAGTCAAAAAAATCTGTTATAATATAGGAGTACCTGTGATAAATAACAAAAATATAAACTAAATCACCATATGGCCCTTTTTGGGGGTAAGAAAAGTTATCTTGGTCTGGATTTAGGCACTTCTTCCATAAAATTAGTGGAATTGGCCGCTTTTGGCACCGAGCCGCGGCTTTTGACCTATGGATTTATTGAAGAGCCGACGGACATGGTAAAAAGCGACTCGGAGCTGGCTCGGGGTCGTCTGGTCAGTTTTTTGAAACAATTGATCAAAAAAACCAAGGTTGGGTCCAATAAAGTGGTGGCCGCTTTGCCCTCCTTTACCGTATTTTCCTCCATTATCTCCCTGCCGGCCATGTCTAAGAAAGATTTGAACGCGGCCGTGCGCTGGGAAGCGAAAAAATTCGTGCCCATGCCTCTGGAAGAAATGGTTTTGGACTGGCGGCTTCTCAAGGAGACGACAGGCGAAAAGGGCGGAGCGATGGCGGCCATGTCCATGAGATCAAGGGAAATGATCAAGAATTACCGTATCTTGCTGACCGCCGCCCCGAAAAATCTGGTCAAGCGCTATATTGAGTTATTCAAAGCCTTAAATCTGACCATCGTTAGTCTGGAAACCGAGGCTTTTGCCCTGGAAAGATCGCTGATCGGTTCCGATCCCTCGCCGATGATGATCGTGGATATCGGAGCGCTGGCCAGCGATATCAGCGTTATCTACGAAGGCGTGCCGATTTTAAACCGCGGCATTGATATCGGCGGAGAAACGATTACCCGGGCGGTGGCGAATGCCCTGAATATTGATCTGGAAAGAGCCGAACAATTCAAGCGCGATTTTGGCTTGTCCGCCGGTTCCGGCGCGCAGGGTCAAATTCCCAAGACCATTGAATTTGTCCTTTCCTCTCTGATCAACGAGATCAGGCACGTTTTCACCCTCTACCGCAACGTGGAGGAAGCGCCGATTGAAAAAATCGTCTTGTCCGGCGGCTCGGCCTTTCTGCCCCAATTGCCGGAATATTTATCCCGTCTTTTCAACATTAAAGTGATTATCGGTGATCCCTGGTCAAGGATCGCTTACCCGGCGGAACTAAAGCCGGCCCTGGAAGAAATAGGGCCCCGATTTTCCGTGGCCGCCGGTCTGGCCATGCGGGAAATAATTTAAACCCAACGATTTTTTATGCCAGATATTAATTTACTAAAAGACACTCTCGCTTCGCAAGAAGAAAGAAGGAAAAAGGAGGTTTTCTCTTCCCCGGCTTTTAAAAGACCCGAAGCCCCTCCCGAGCCTCCCGAGAACCAGCCAAAAAGTTCTTCGTTTTTTTCTTCTATTAAAAAGATTTTCTCCGGTAAGCGGCGAGATGAGGATGAAGTGACCGTGGCGCCCCTGATCAAGGCTTCAACCTACCAGCGGGAAGAATTTATGAGGACCAAAGCGACCGGTAAAGCCAAGGAGGGAAACGGCAGCCCCGAGGATATTTTTGCCGAAAAAATAACAGAGGGGGGAAATAAGCCGTTTGTTCCGCTGGCCGAGATAGTTCCGCCCGAAGAAAATATTCCGCTAAAGGCAGATAAGAAAACGAAAAAAGAAGAAATAGAAGAGGGAAGCGGTTCATTCCTCGTCAATCTCCTGCCGGAAGAACTTATTGGCCAGGAAGCGCCGCGACAGAAATTGATAGTTATGAGCGTTTCTTTTTTGGCCGCCGTTATGCTGATCGCGCTGGTCTATTATGTTTTATTGTTCTATCAATCAAGCATAGAAACTAAGACCGCCGAGGTGAAAACGCAAAAAATCGAGGTGACCGGTGAAATCAGTAAATATGAGAATCTCCAGAAAGAATCCATCGCTTTTAAGGGGAAAATTGACGCCGTAAGCGATCTTTTAGATACTCACATATACTGGACAAAATTTTTCGAAAAATTGGAAAACAATACCCTGCCGGACGTTTATTACAGCGGAGTTTTTAACGCCTCCAACTCCACGGTTTTATCCCTTAAAGCGGTGGCACCGGATTTTGAAACGGTGGCGAAACAGCTTTTAGTTTTTCAGAACGCGACGGATTTTGCGACGGCGGCGGAAATTACCTCGGCTCGGCGGGTGGCGGCCACTTCTTCTTCAAGTGTTTTAGCCCCGGGCGTGGTTATCGCCAGTCAGGTGGAATTTGACATTGACCTGGTCTTAAATCCGGCAATTTTCTATAGAACCGAAAATGAGCCAGGCGAAAACACCAATACTAACAGTAATCCCCTGAATAACGCTAACGCGAATATTAACGTCAATACTAACGTAAATTCAGCCTCTAATACTAATACTGTAAAATAGTTCTCTTTAGGTTATGACATTTAATTTTTCCGCAATAACTTCAAAATTGAAAAACCTGGTAAGCAAGTATTTTCGTTTTATACTTGTGATAATTATCGCTATTGTCTTGATTATCGGCTACACTTCAGTGATAAAGCCGAAGTGGTCCGAGATACAGCAAGCCGGTATTTTCGACTACAATAAGGAGAAAAAAAGTTTGGAGGAAAACAATCAGTACCTTGATCGCCTTAAAGCCTCTTTGGAAAAATATAATGGCATCAATAAAGCGGAAGTGGACAAGATCAGCCGGATTATCCCTTCAAGTGATTCCGTGTCCGATCTGTTCGTCCTTTTTGAAGAATTGGCCAAGACCAGCGATCTAAATTTGGACAGTATCAACATCTCATCGGCAAAAAGCCTTACCGGGGAGTCAAGCACGCCGACCGGAACTTCGCCGACCACGGAGGTGAAGGCAGTCACCCCCGCTTCAAAGAATATTTACGTTCAGGATATTGCTCTTCATCTTTCCGGGGCGAAAAATTACGAGAATCTAAAAGAATTCCTGGAGATTTTAGAAAAGGAAATGAGACTTATTGACGTTACTTCTTTGAGCTTTGACTCCAAAAATTTTGAAAACAATGAATCTGAAAGCGATATCAGTCTGAATTTAAAGACCTATAACTATCAGGAAAAAGAATAATTTTATATGGCTTTAGTCAGGAAAAAAAACTATAAGAAAATGGTCGTCTATGCGGTGATATTGGTTATCATGATTATTGTCGGCGTTTATTTTCTTATTAATTCTACGGCTAACCCGGCTAATACGAATACCGGTGTCGGAAGCATTCCTACCGGTTACTTGCCCATCGTCAGCGATTATGGGCAGGATTTGTTCACGGACCGGGATTATCAAGATTTGGAAGATTTCGCCGGCAGTAAATTACCGCTTGATCCTGACAGTATTCAAAAAGGAAGAGAAAATCCTTTTAAATAATTTTTTTATAGCTTAAAATGTCGGTTAATTATAAAAATTCGGGCAATTCGGCTCCGGAAGACGAACTTCTGGAGTTTTTACTGCAGGGAAAGTTGATCAACCGGACGCAGTATGAAGAGATAAAAAACGAGATGGCAAAAAGCAACCGGCCGTCAGATAAGATCATTGAAGAAAAAAAATTGGTCCGCGAGGATGATCTTTATCAGATCAAGTCAAAGATTTATAATTTGCCCTATCTGGATCTCTTCGGCCGGATCGTACGGGCCGAGGTTCTGAACATAATTCCTAAAGAACTGGCGGAAAATTATCGAATGGTCGCTTTCAATAAGTCTGACCAGGAATTAAGCGTGGCTATGGTGGAACCGACCAATTTCCGGGCCCTGGAAGCAATCGAGTTTATCGCCCGCAAAAACCACTTTAAGATCAAATATTACATCACTTCGCCCTCTTCTCTTAAATATATCCTTCGGCAGTATGAAACGCTTTCCGCCGAAGTCGAAGAAGCCCTGCAGGGGGCCGAAACGGAAGCCATGGAGGTTAAGGAGATATCTTTGGCGGAAGAGGGTCTGGAGGAAGTGGTCAAAACCGCGCCGGTTTCCAAGATGGTTTCCGTCATATTAAGGCACGCGGTCGAGGGCAAGGCCTCGGATGTTCACATCGAGCCATTCGGGGCGGAGACACGGGTGCGCTATCGTATTGACGGTATTCTGCACACTTCGTTGATTTTACCCCGTCACGTTCATTCCGCCATTGTCGCCCGCATAAAAGTATTATCCAACCTGAAAATTGATGAAACGCGCGTGCCGCAGGACGGCCGCTTTAAGATGACTTACGAGGGCCGAGATGTCGATTACCGTATTTCCACCCTGCCTTTGATCAATAACGAAAAAGTGGTGATGCGTATCTTGGATACCACGTCGAGCATGAGCAATCTGGCCGATCTTGGTTTCTGGGGCAAGTCGATGGAGATTATGAAAGCGAATATCGATAAATCACACGGCATGTTCCTTATCACTGGTCCCACCGGTAGCGGAAAATCCACCACTCTTTACGCCTTGATGAGCATATTAAATCAGGAAGAGGTCAATATCATCACTCTTGAAGATCCCGTGGAATACTATATGAAAGGCGTTAATCAAAGCCAGGTGAATCCGGAAGTGGGGCTGACTTTTGCCGCCGGCTTGCGGTCTATCTTGCGCCAGGATCCGGATATCATCATGGTCGGTGAGGTCCGGGACAATGAAACAGCCGAACTCGGCGTGCACGCCGCTTTGACCGGGCATATTGTCCTTTCCACCCTGCACACCAATGACGCCATGGGGGCGGTTCCCCGGATGATCGATATGAAAGTGGAGCCCTTTTTGCTCACGTCTTCCGTGAACCTGATCATGGCCCAGCGTCTGGTGCGCCGCATCTGCCCCCATTGCAAAAAAGAAATTACCCTGGCTTCAACCCTGGAAGATGAGGTTATGGAGGAATTAAAAGTTATTCCCAAGGAGCATCAACCCACTGATATTAAATTGGTCAGACCATTTAAGATGTTCATGGGGCAAGGCTGCGTCCGGTGCGACAATACCGGATATAAAGGCAGAATCGCCATTTGTGAGGTTTTGGAAATCAACGAACGGATGAAGAAGATAATTCTTGAGGGAGGCGACATGGTCCTTAAGATAAGGGAAGAATTCTTGAAACAGGGCAATTATTTTATGAGACAAGACGGTATTGTTAAGGCTTTCCGGGGATTGACCACCATTGAAGAAGTTTGGGACGCGACCCGATCTTAGTCTCCCCAAAAAGTTAAAAAATTAATTTTTATGCATATGAGCGAAGAAAAAGCGAAAAAACAGGGCAAGCCAAAAGTATTGCTGGTGGAGGACGATACCTTCCTTTCCGGCATGTACGTGACAAAATTGGGTCTGGAAAATTTCGCCGTCAGTTTGGCCTCCGACGGGAAACAGGGTCTGAAAATGATAAAGGACGAACTGCCGGATTTGATCCTTCTAGACCTGGTTTTGCCGAAAATCAGTGGTTTTGACATTCTTAAGGAAATAAAAAAGGATAAAAAAACAAAGGATATTCCGGTTATTCTGCTGACTAATTTAGGCCAAAAAAAGGACGTGGAAAAGGGTTTTGCCTTGGGCGCCAACGATTATCTTATCAAGGCTCATTTCATGCCTTCCGAGGTGGTGGACAAGGTCAAGAATATGATGAACAAAAAATATGCAGGCGAGTGAAAAAATATTTATCGACAAGATCCTTGCTATCGGCGCAGAATACCGCGCCTCGGATTTTCATTTGTCAGTCGGCAACCCGCCGATCTTGAGAGTGGACGGCAAGCTTATCCCTTTGGTCAGCGAACCCTTGCTGACGGTTGATTTTATGAAGAATTTTGTCAGTTCTATCCTGGACAAAGATCAGCAAGCGATCTTGGAAAAAGAAAAGGAAATCGTCTTTGCCTACACCATGGAAAATAAAGCGCGTTTTAAGATCGGCATTTTTTACCAAAAAGGAAATCTTGCCGCCTCCTTGCGTCTGATTGCCAACCAGATCAAATCATTGAAAGAACTGGGTCTGCCCGCCATTGTGGAAAAATTCGCGGAATTAGAAAAAGGCCTGGTCATTCTGTCCGGCCCTTTCGGTTCCGGCCGGACCGCCACTTTAGGGGCGCTGCTTAATACAATCAACAGAAACCGGGCCGAGCACATCATTACTATTGAAAAACCGATTGAATATGTTTACCTGAATAATAAAAGCATTATTGAGCAGAGAGAAGTGGGCAAGGACACGATGTCTTTTGAGCAGGCTTTAGTTACCGCGGCCCATGAAGATTTCGATGTCATTTACGTTTCCGAAGTGGAAAGTCTGCCCGTGGCCGAGAACGTCCTCAACGCCGCCGAATCTTCCCGCCTGGTGCTGACCACCATGAACACGGATTCCGTCCTGCGCACCCTGGAAAAGATTATTTCTTTTTTTCCCGACCAGAGACAGGCTGAAGCGAGGGACCAATTAGCCAGCGTGATAGAGGGTGTCGTTTCCCAGCGGTTGTTGCCGCGGGTGGGGGGCGGCCGGATCGCCGTGGCGGAGGTCCTGATCCCTAATGATGCCGTGCGGTCAGTAATCCGCGAAGGGGCCATTTACCAAATAAATAATATTTTGCAGACTTCCCGCGAGGAAGGGATGATTTCTCTGGACCGTTCTCTGGCGGAATTATTGCGAACGGGAGAAATACTGGCTGACGATGCGCTGGCCAATGCCGTGGATAAACAGAGTTTGAGATTAATGATGCGGCGGTAGGCGGGAGATTTTAAGATATTAAGTTGTTAGGTTGTTGAGAAATTGAGATATTCAGATATTGAGCGATTAAGATATAAAGTTATTAAGATTCGTAATTCGTGATTCGAATCGCGAATCCCTAGTTTCGAAATACATTATTAATAATAAATTAAAACATCGTGCCACTCTTCGAATATAAGGCCAAAAATAAATACGGCGGTTCCGTGACCGGTCGGATCGACGCTCCGAGCGAAAATGTCGCTCACGATATTTTGCGGGAAAAAGAGTTGATAATTCTTACTCTATCGGAAAAGCGGACCGTCACTTTGTTGCAGTCGACCTTTGGCTTCCTGAAAAGAGTGCCGCGCAAACAAGTGGTGCTGTTCTCCCGCCAGTTGGCCGTTTTGATTTCCGCGACGGTGCCCATCGTCCAGGCCTTGCGGATTTTGGTCAAGCAGCAGAAAAATATCAATTTCAAGATAATCCTTTCTGAGATCGCCGACGAAGTGGACGGCGGCGCCCGGCTCTCCCAGACGCTGGGTCGCTACCCGCAGGTTTTCTCCGATTTTTTTGTCCATATGGTCCGTTCCGGAGAAACGACCGGCAAACTGGACGAGACCCTGAATTACCTGGCCGACCAGCAGGAGAAAGATTATGACCTGATGAGCAAAATAAAAGGGGCCATGATTTACCCCATTTTCATTATTGGCGTGATCGGGGTGGTCGGAGTTTTGATGATGGTATTTGTCCTACCCAAGCTGACTGAAGTGCTAAAGGAGGGCGGAGCGCAACTCCCTCTTTCCACCCGGATCGTCATGGGCGCGAGCACTTTTATGCAGAAACAATGGTGGCTTTTGGTGATTATAGTCATCGGCATCGTTTTCGCCTATAACGCGATTAATCGCAGTCAGGCTGGTCACCTGAAGATCGATATGTTAAAAATGCGGCTGCCGATTTTTGGCAGCATTTTCCAGAATATTTATATGGTCAGATTTTCCCGAAGCTTGGCCACCTTGCTGGTTTCCGGCGTCCCCCTCACCCGGTCTTTAGAGATCACCTCGGATATCATCGGCAACCGGGTTTATAAAAATCTGATCGAGGAAACGATCAAAGAAGTGGAGGCCGGTAAATCCATCGCCACGGTTTTCTTAAAAAGCAAAGCTATCCCCATTATGTTGCCGCACATGATGGCGATCGGCGAGCAGACCGGCAAACTGGACCTCATCTTGGATAAGATCTCCGGTTTTTACGCCCGCGAGCTGGAAACGACGGTGGAAAACCTGGTCAGCCTTATCCAGCCTTTGATCTTGGTCTTAATGGGTATCGCCGTGGCGGTAATAGTAATGGCGGTTTTATTGCCCATGTATAATCTTTCACAGGCTATTTAGTCCTTTTCTTTTCCTTGATTTTATGCTATAATTATAATAAGAAGTTTGACAATAGATCTTTTTAATGTTAAAATAATATCAAAATAACATTTAAAATTAGCCATTATTATGGTTATCAGCCCAGTCGATTGCTGGTAACTCTCGTAAATGGCGCAAAGAACTTAAGGAAGGAGGTGAAAAAATGAAAAATAAAAAAAGAGGCTTCACTTTGATTGAACTATTGGTCGTTATCGCCATTATCGGTATTTTGTCAGCCATCGGCTTGGTCGCCTTAAACGGCGCCCGGGAAAAGGCCAGAGACGCCCAGAGGCGGTCAGATATCGCCCAAACGAGGACCGCTCTGACTTTGTATTTTGACGACAATAGTTCAAAATATCCTGTTACCGTAGCTGGCTCCGGCACTCCCGATGTATCAGCTTATGGTACTACGGCGGCAACAGCCCTTGGAGTATGGGCATCAGGAGGTGCTTTAGTGACTGGTTATCTGGCTCAAGAGTTAAAAGCCCCCGGCTCTGAATTAGACCATGCCTATAAGTATGACAGTGCTTCTACTGCTCGGCTTGAATATTATTTATATACCGATTTGGAGGCAGGGGTTGGTACCCATGTTTATGCCATAAATGAGGACGGAACCGTCACGGATTACGCGGACAACATGACGACTGAACCTAATTGCGCGGTTGGCGCCTGCACCGCACCGGCGGCGTAAATTTAATCGTCAGCAAATTATTATAAAACAAGAGAGTTCTTATTTAACATAGGACTCTTTTGTTTGTGTCTAACAAATGCTATAATTATCTTATGTGGCTGAAAACTTTCTATTTTTTTGATGCGCGTTTTTTACTGGTCGTTTTTTGCCTGCTCGGTCTTTGGTTTTTTTGGCAGTACGTAAAATATAAGGAAATAAAAAGACAGGCCGTCATTTTCGCTTTTTTGATTTTTTTGGTTCTTTTTACTCTGTCGATTTTTTTGCCCGCCTGGCAAACCTACAAAAGTTTTGCGGCCAGCGACTTAAACCGGTATTACCTGCCTCCTTATTCAAATTATTATTATCAGATTCTGCAGCGCCAGCTGACCAATTATTTTTCCCATATCCTGGCCGCCCTGATCGCAGGCTTAATTTTTTGGCTGGTCAAGCGTTTGACCCATGGCCTGGTCATTGATCAGTCGGATGTCGGCCTGCTGGCCTTCGGCGCGCTAGTCGCCGGCTGGCCGAATCTGCTCATTTTTTTCGGCTTGGTGTTTCTTTTGGTCATTATCACCGGCCTTGTCCAGCTGGCTGTGATCAAAGAAAGATCTAACGCGCGTTTCATCATCACCCCCTATCTGCCCGTCGCTTTGATTCTTACTTTATTTGTCGGCAACCATCTTTCTCTCTTGATCCATCTGGAAAAAATTCGATTTTAAGCCGTGTTTATGCTACAATTAATTTATGGATCAAAAAGGCTTTAGTCTAAAAGAACTGCTTATCGTTATTTCCCTGGTTTTAGTGCTGATCGTTTTTGGGGTGGCCCTGATAAGCAGTGAAAGAGCCAAGGTGCGAGACGCCCGCCGGATGGCTGACCTGACCCAGGTGCGCTTCGGTTTTGAGGTCCTTTTTCAGGAGAAAAATTCATACGCCGAGGCGGCGGCCGGCTGCAGCCAAGTGGGCAACCTGGTTTCTGCCTGTAGTTTAGGTGCCTATCTGGCCGATATCGCCTCCATCAAGGATCCCGGCCGGAGCCGCTATCAGGTGACCGTGGTGCCTAACGAGGAAAATTACGAAGTGACTTTCTTTCTGGAAAAGGGCTACGATAGCCTTAAGAAGGGCAAGCATACCTTATCGGCGGTCGGCATCAGATAAATTGCTTTCTCCTATTGGTTTTTTGTTCTTGTCTTTGCCTGGAATATCATTAAACAAGGCTGTTTTTTGGCAAAACCGGCTTTAAAAAGCCTATTTTTCGTTAACCAGACCTTAAGCCATAATCCGCTAATTCCTCCCTTTAATTTGGGGTGAGAATTTGTTATAATAAACTCATCATGGAAACCATTTTTTCTTATATTCTAGTGGCTGTATTTGGCCTTATTATCGCCAGTTTCCTTAATGTCGTGATCTACCGCCTGCATGAGAAGAAATCATTTATTAAGGGCCATTCTTATTGCCCCAAATGCCAGCACGCCCTGAAAGCGGCTGATCTGGTTCCCATTTTCAGCTTTATCCGGCTTAAGGGGCGCTGTCGCTATTGCCGTCAAAAAATCTCCTGGCAGTATCCACTGGGCGAAGCGCTGTTGGCCCTGGCCTTTTGCCTCTTGTTTTTTTACTTTAACTGGTCGTGGTCGTTCGTATTTTATCTGATCGATACCTGCTTTTTATTCATGATTTTCCTCTATGATCTTAAATACTTTCTTATCTTGGACCAGGTTAGCCTGCCGGCCATCGTTTGCGCTCTGATTTTCAGCATTATTATGGAAATGCCCCTCTTGGATCTTTTGCTTGGCGGTCTGATCGGCGGCGTTTTTTTCCTCGCCCAATACGTGATTTCCCGCGGCCACTGGATCGGCGGGGGCGATATCCGTTTAGGCGTGCTGATGGGTTTTATTTTGGGCTGGGAGAAATTTTTAGTCGCTTTGTTCCTCGCCTATATCGCCGGTTCCCTTGTTTCACTTATTTTGATTATCGTGAAAAGAAGAAGCCTAAAAAGCCAGCTGGCCTTCGCGCCTTTTTTAGTGGCCAGTACCTTTATCACCCTTCTTTACGGCCAGCGGATTTTAGACTGGTATCTGGCGGGCAATTTAGTTAATTGGCTTCTTTATTAATATGAGAAACAAGGGTCTAAAAAACGGTTTTACGCTCATCGAAATATTGATTTCACTCGGCATATTTGCTTTGCTTTTGGGCATCATCGTGAACGGTTTTATGAGCACGAAAAAAATTGAGAACATAAAACAAGGGGCCTTGGAGCTCGTCACTAATATCCAGAAAGCTCAGAATTTGGCCCTGACCGGCATTTCCCACAATAATGCCGTGCCGGTCGGCGGATACGGGGTTCATCTTAATAATCTTGCCAGTCAATATAATATTTTCGCAGATTTTTATTCCTCAGACGCTAACTGTAATGCCTCACAGCTGGATGGAAAATCGGACGAGAAGTATAATTGCGCTAAGGAAGATTACGCTATTATTAACTTGCCGGCAGGCGTTAGCATCTGCAAAATCGGCTCGGGCGCCTCAAGCGCCCCCAGCCTCGACCTGGCTTTTAAGGCGCCGGAATACCGGCCGTATATCAACGGACTGCTGGGCGGAACAACGCAGATCATATTGAAAATGAACGACGCGAATGTTTGCCGGAAGGTGACCGTGCAGGACATTGCCGGCCGCGCCAGCGAGCAAGTTATTAAATGCACTGATGCGGGCTGCCCATAATTTATTATTCTTATGCTTGATTTTGGAAAAAACAATAAATTATCCGGCCAGTCTCTGATAGAGACTATTATTGCCATTGGCCTGGTGATGACGGTTGTTATCAGTTCGATAACCATGGGTGTTTATGTTACCCGGCTAGGCCGCGGCAGCCAGAACAACCTGGTGGCCGTAAATCTGGCCCGCGAGGGGCTGGAAGTGGTCCGCAATATCCGTGACGGAAACTGGCTGAAAAAAAGCCAAGGGGTGGAATATCAAGCCGGGCCGCCGATAGTATATTATCAATGGGACACGGGTTTAGATGGCTGCAGTGGCGCTAATTATTGTCTTGTGCGACCGGAGTTTACCACCGTTGGCGGTTTTCTCGTTTTTGATAAATGGGCGTTGCATAAAATAGAAAGCCCCTATTGTTTACCTCCAGATATACAAAATAATGCCTGCCGTTTAAAAAGAGCGGTAGGAGTCAACACTTTTACAATCGATGATTTTCACCTATATAATCACAGGGCCACTGTTGTTAATAGAAATATTGCCACTGATTTTTATCGTAGCATCGGCATTTCCGAGCGGGATTTAAGCGGCGGCCGCACGGTTAAAGCCACGGTTAAATGGAGGGAAAATAATATTGATAAAAAAATCATCCTGGAAGAATATTTAACTGATTGGCGCTATGAATAATATTTATCCCCTAAATAAAAAAGGCTTTACTCTGCTGGAATTGCTTGTTTCCGCCGCGATTTTTTCCATAGTCTTGGTGGTCGGGGTAGACTTGTTTTTTACCATCGTGAAAATCCAGAAAAGGACGAGTTACGTGCAGACGATCCAGGTAGACGCGAGAAATATCTTGGAAAATATGGCCCGAGTGACCAGGAACGGGGTCATTGACTACACGTATTACGCCGACCCCAAGGGTGATGGTACTGATTCTACTCATAATAATGACAAGATAGAATTTAGCCAGCTTTACGATAAGACAAATAACAATAAAAAATTGGTGGTTCGCGACCAGGATAATAACCAGTATTTTTTTCAAAGAGTGACGGTGACAGAGTCGGGCAAGGCGCGCGACGTGATCAAGGCTTGCACTTTTATGGTCAATGACGCCACTCAAGCAGCCGGCCGGTGCACAAACCCCGCTGATCCCAACTTAAACACGGCTTGGGAAATAGTTACGCCGAATAACGTGAAAGTGACTAATTTCCTGATTTTTGTCCAGCCGGGAGCAAACCCTTTTATTTTGGATAATAACAGCCTTACTTATTTGTCCAATGAACAGCCGCTGGTCACTATTGTCCTGCATACCGCTTCCACGGCCTCAGAAAAAAGCTATCAATTTAATTCATATCTGCAAACAACGGTTTCTTCACGCCTTTATTTAAGATAAAATCTATGTTTTCTTCGGTTAAAAAAAATACAAAAGGGGTCACCTTGTTACTTTCCATGCTGATCATGACCACGGTGGTGGCGGTGGCCATCGGCGTTTCGGTTTTGATCATCAATGAGTACCAGTTTTCCTCCAACGTGGATCATGCCATCACCGCTTTTTACGCGGCCGAAAGCGGCCTGGAAACGAAACTAGCGACCATTAAAACTGATAGGGATGTGGCTGGCCAGACATTGGCTACCACCCTCGGGGATATGACCGGCAGCGGGTCACTGGTCGATATTCCAAATAACTGGTCAAGCGGCTGGCAGACGACTGCCGAGAGCACTGCGGATTATCTTCTGGGTCATCTAAAAGCGAACGAAAAAGTCACTATCGATTTATTTGATCTGGAAAATTTTGGCTCAGCCGGCGGAGGAGTGGATCGGGCAACCATCAACTGGCGGGACGATTGCAGCGGCAACGGCTTGGCAAACGGCAACGGCTGGCTGAAGGTGAGTGAGACTTCTTTGACGGCGGGAGGCGGTTCTGACCCGGCGACCGGCGCCACTAACCCTTATGAAAATATATATCCCTGCGGCAGCGCGGTTAGCTGCAATCCCATCGATTATAGCCATTTGTCGGTCAATAATAACTACCGTCTGGCGGTCACGCCCATTTATTGTGATGCCATATTTCTCAAGGTTAATGCCTATGATAATGCCAATAATGCCAAGAAAATATCCAACCGTATTCTTTTAAAATCCAGGGGTACTTACTCGACTTCACAAATCGTCCTGACCGCCAACGTGCCCTGGCAGCTGCCGGCCGCCGGTATTTTTGACTTTGTCTTATTTTCAGAGCTGATTATTGAAAAGTAATGACGGTTATGACCAAGCAACAGGCCAAGCAAAGGATTGAAAAGTTAAAAAAGGAGATCAATCATCATCGCTATTTATACCATGTTCTGGACCGTTTGGAGATTTCCGACGCTGTTTTTGATTCGCTGAAACATGATCTTGACCGTTTGGAAAAAGAATACCCCGAATTTATCACCCCTGATTCGCCGAGCCAAAGAGTGGGCGGCCAGGCTTTGGCCGGTTTTTCTAAAGTGAGGCATGAAAGCCCCATGCTTTCCCTGAACGATGTCTTCACTGACGAGGAATTCTGGGACTGGCTAAAAAGGATAAAAAAGCTGGTTCCGTCCGAGCCCCTGGATTTTTACGCGGAGATAAAAATGGACGGTTTGGCCGTTTCTTTGTTTTATGAAAAAGGGATTTTTGTCCGCGGTTCGACGCGGGGCGACGGGGTAACCGGCGAGGATGTCACGCTGAATTTAAAGACCGTGGAAGCTATTCCTTTGCGTTTAGAGAGCGAACGCCTGCCCAGAAGTTTATCGGCAAAAATTACGGGAATGCTTGAAGTGCGCGGCGAAGTATACATGAGAAAGGATGTTTTCGAAAAAATAAACGCGGAACAAAAGAGGAATAAACAACCGCTTTTTGCCAATCCCCGGAACGCGGCCGCCGGTTCTATCCGCCAGCTTGACCCCAAGATTACCGCGGCCAGAAAGTTAAATTTTTACGCCTACGACCTGATCACCGATCTTGGTCAAAAAACCCACCAGGAATGCCATAAATTAGCGGCCAGTTTGGGCTTTCCCGTCAATAAATACAACCAGTACTGCGCTACCCCAGAAGCGGTCATAAATTATCACCGTAAAATCGGGGAAATGAGAAAGCATTTTCCCTATGGGTCTGACGGCATTGTTGTTAATGTCGATGATGTCGTTCTTTTCAAAAAATTAGGGGCGGTCGGCAAAGCGCCGCGGGGAGCCCTGGCTTTTAAATACCCGGCCGAGCAGGCGACAACCATTGTAGAAGACGTTCAGGTGCAGGTCGGCCGGACTGGGGCTTTAACCCCAGTCGCCCACCTAGAGCCGGTTTTAGTGGCCGGCTCCACTATTTCCCGGGCGACTTTGCACAATATGGATGAGATAAAGCGGTTGGGGCTAAAAATAGGGGACACGGTCATTGTCCAAAAGGCGGGCGATGTCATTCCCGACGTCTTAAAAGTGATGACTCATTTGCGCACCGGCCGGGAGCGGGATTTCAAAATGCCTAAAAAATGTCCGGTTTGCGGTTCTCCCGTGGCCAAAAAGGTCGGGGAAGTCGCTTATTATTGCACCAATAAAAAATGCTACGCCCAGAATCAGGAGAGGCTTTATCATCTGGTGTCAAAGCCGGCCTTTAATATCGATGGTCTCGGCCCCAAGATTCTCGATCAATTGGTGGAGATTGGCCTGGTGAAGAATGCGGCCGATATTTTCGCCCTTAAAAAAGAAGATCTGATGCCCCTGGAAAGATTTGCCGAGAAATCGGCGGCTAATATCGCGGCGGCGATTGATCAAAGCCGAAAAATCTCCTTTTCTCGTTTTATCTATTCTTTAGGGATCCGCCACGTGGGGGAAGAAAATGCCCATCTTTTGGCCCGGCGCTTCGGGAATTTAAAGAATCTCCAAAAAGCAAGCTTGGCCGAGATAAACGAAATCCACGCCATCGGCGAGGTGGTCGCCGGCAGCGTTTATGCCTTTTTTCACAACCAGACGGAAATAGATTTGATCAATCAGATGATAAAAAACGGGGTGGCGGTCTTGGCGGAAACCGAAAAACGCTCCTTACCCCTGAAAAACGAAATTTTTGTTTTGACGGGCACCCTTAAAACCATGACCCGAGACGAAGCTAAGGAAAGAATCCGGGACTTTGGGGGGTCGGTTTCTTCCGTCGTCAGCAGAAATACGGATTGGCTGGTGGCCGGGGCAGAAGTGGGTTCAAAGCACGATAAGGCGAAAAAATTAGGGGTGAAAATCATCAGCGAAGAAGAATTTTTAAAGATGATAAGATAATATATGATTATTTCAAAGAAAGAAGTGGCGCATACCGCCGCCTTGTCTCGCCTGAAGTTAAGCGAAAAGGAAATAGAGAAATTTTCCCGGGAATTAACGGCTATTTTGGGTTATATCGGGAAGCTTAAGGAATTGGATACCGATAAAGTTGAGGCTGGCCTCAAGGCGTCAGGTTGGGAAAACAAGGTGCGGCCGGACAAAGTTCTGGCTTTTAAAGATGAAAAAAAAATACTCAAAAATGCCCCCAAGACCTCCACTAATTTTATCGAGGTAAAAGGAGTTTTTAAATAAAAATATGGATTTTGCCAAGCTTACCCTAAAAAAAGCCCACGCGGCCCTTAAAACCAGGGAGTTCTCCAGCGAGGAGTTAACGCGTTATTTTTTAGATATTATCGGAAAGTCGGACCCGAAAATACACGCCTACATCAGTCTTAATCAGGAAGCGGCCTTAAAAGAGGCGAAAGAGGCGGATAAAAAGATCAGAAAAAGCGGGAAAATAAATGTCTTAACAGGGTTGCCTTGCGCGATCAAGGATAATATCATGGTCGAGGGTTTGAAAACGACGGCCGGCTCGAGAATACTGGAAAATTATGTCGCTCCCTATGACGCGACCGTGATAAAAAAACTGAAAGACAAGGAGGCGGTAATTTTAGGCAAGACAAATTTAGATGAATTTGCCATGGGTTCGTCTTGTGAAAATTCCGCTTTTTTCCCGACTAGAAATCCTCTGGATAAGACTCTGGTGCCCGGCGGTTCTTCCGGCGGCTCGGCGGCGGCCGTGGCTTCCGGAATGGCCCTATATGCCCTGGGTTCTGATACCGGCGGTTCTGTCCGTCAGCCAGCCGCCTTCTGCGGCTTAGTGGGCTTAAAGCCCACTTACGGCCGCGTCAGCCGCTACGGCTTAATCGCCTTGACTTCCTCTACGGATGTCATCGGCACCCTGACTAGGACCGTAGAAGACGCCGCTCTTGTCTTAGAGACTATCGCCGGAGACGACGCCTGTGATGCCACGACAAAAAAGATAAAGGCAGAAAATTACTCGGCTTTTATCGGTAAAGATTTAGGCCAGTTAAAAATCGGCCTGCCAAAGGAATGTTTTTCCGCGTCCGCCAGCAAAAATATCAAACAGGCGATAGAAAAAGTGGTGAAAAAAATGGCGGGCCGAAACATTGAAATAGTGGAGATTTCTTTGCCGCACACGGAATACGCGGTGGCCGACTATTATATCATTACTCCCTGCGAAGCTTCTTCTAATCTGGCCCGCTACGACGGAATAAAATACGGTTTGGCGGAAAATAAAAGCGATGATCTGCTTGAGACATACCTTAACACAAGGGAGCGGGGATTCGGGGCGGAGCCGAAAAGGAGAATTATGCTCGGAAATTTTTCTCTTTCCGCCGGTTATTATGAGGCTTATTACCTTAAAGCGTCGAAGGTCCGCCGCCTGATTGCCCAGGATTTTAGTGAGGCTTTCAGAAAAGTTGATTATATTTTGACTCCGACCGCCCCCACTTTGCCTTTTAAATTAGGGGAAAAATTAAGCCCGCTTGCGATGTATCTATCCGATATATATCTTGTTGCCCCAAGCTTGGCCGGTCTGCCCGCCATAAGCCTGCCTTTTTATAACGAGGATAAATTGCCGCATTCTTTACAGCTGATCGGCAATTATTTCACGGAAAGCGGACTTTTGACGGCTGCCAATTTTCTGGAAAAAGAAATTCTTGCGGTCCGTTTTTAATTATGATATAATACAGGATGTTGAAATAATAAATATAACGGCATAAATTATGGTTACGAAAAAAACGAAAGTTCTCATCATCGAAGACGAAAAAATGCTTTCCGAGATGTACCGGACAAAATTTGAGATGGAGGGTTTTGAGGTGGCCCAGTCTTTTGACGGCAAGCAAGGATTGGATAAAGCCAGACAAATAAGCCCCGATATTATTTTGCTTGATATTATCTTGCCCAAGCTTGACGGTTTTCTCGTCCTTAAAGAGCTGAAACAGGATGCGCTCATGAAAAAAATACCGGTCTTGCTCTTAACTAATCTCGGTCAGGATGATGATATCAAAAAAGGCAAGGCGCTGGGGGCCGACGGCTATTTTATAAAAGCGGATCACAGCCCGGCTGAGATCGTGGAAAAAGTAAGAGGGGAATTAAAAAAATAAATCATGAAGAATTTACTGGAAAAGACCGTAGTTTTGGTCAAGCCAGACGGCGTGAAAAGAGGCCTGGTAGGGGAGATTTTGTCCCGTTTTGAACGCGCCGGCTTGAAAATCATCGCTTTAAAAATGGTCTGGATCAGCCGGAATATGGCCGCCAGGCATTATCCCAATTCACGGACGGAACTGCTCCGCGGCATGGGGTCCAAGACCCTGGAGACCTATAAAAAATACGGTTTAGATGCCGGAGAATCCTTAGGCACCATGGATCCCCTGAAAATCGGAAAAATGGTCAATGGCTGGAACATGGATTTTTTGACCTCCGGGCCGGTCGTGGCCATCCTTCTTAAGGGTTTGCACGCCATTGATAATGTCCGGATGATGGCGGGAAACACCTTGCCGACTTTTGCGCAGCCAGGCACTATCCGCGGCGATTATTCCGTGGACTCGCCGGCTTTGGCCAATAACCGCAAGCGGGCGGTGCATAATATCATTCATGCTTCCGGCAACCCCGATGAGGCAAAATACGAAGAGCAGCTCTGGTTCAAAAAGCATGATATCCAGGATTATAAGCGGGCCGAAGAAGACGTGATGTTCTAATGACACGTATTTAAAACCGCCGGTAAAGGCCGGCGATTTTTTATTTTTGAAAACAAGGACAGGGTTTATTTTTCAGCAAGCGCCTCTGGTTTTTTAGGCTAGTCAGATAATAATTTTGTCTGGCCCGGCCGCGGGCTAATTTTTTGCGCAGCGGCGATTGATGTCGATAGCCGCGTCTATTGAATTCCCTGACTTGGTGTGTGTGTCTTGAATACAGCGCTTTTAATTTGCCCTGCCAGCGTAAAGTTTCCGGATGTTTTGAGTAGCCTTTTTTATGTTTCGTTAAGATACTCCAAATGGCATGAAGCTCCCGGTGTTCGCCCAAGAGGTGCAACCGGCAGAGGCTTTTGGGGTTAAGATCCCAGATGCGCATAAATTACCCATAGTTTATTCATCAGTCTATGTCATTTAATTTTCTTACCCTATTTTCGCTGGAAAGCCATAATATTATTTCAGTTGAGGGAAAAAATTTAGCGGGTTTTTTTTATTAATTCCGCCCCCAGATGGCGTCCAAAATCTTCATCCGCGTGATCATGAAAGCCGGAATAAGTCCGGCGGCGATCGCCACCCACATGATAGTTTCCATCCGCACGATATAATCAGCCGGATTGACGACCAGGACGGCGTCGCCAATCGGCAAGACAAAAGGAAAACGCTGGAAATAGGGGACTAAAATCGCGAAGAAGATGAGGGAGCCGAGCAGAACGCCGGACACCGAATAAATTGAGGTTTGGATGATGTAGGTCACGCGGATGATATAGGGTTTTATGCCGATGGCCCGTAAGATGCCGATCTGGCGTTTTTTATTGGTAATATCGATGTAGATAACGATGAAGATGGTGATGGCGGCGATCAACGTACCGACGAAAGTCAGTAAAACGTTGATGCTTAAAAAACTGCCAGTGACCGTATCCATCAGACCAGAGACATCCTCCCAGGTGACGAATGTTTCATCAACACCGGCCGCTTTTATGCTTTCTATGGCCTGCTCGCCGTCTCTTTTTGCTAGGCGGACGATAATGGCCGTCGCCTTGTCGTCGGCTTGAGGGTTTATTTCTTGCCAGGCTTTATCCGTGATAAAAGCCCTTTGATCGGTATCGATAAATTTCGTGTAGAAGATACCCTTAATCGTAAATTCTTTAGTTGTCTGGCCCAGGTTAAGTGTTACCCTATCTCCCACTCGGGCATTTTTAAAAGAAAAAGCGTCCATTTCTACGTCTTGGCCGCCGGCAATCTGGCGGCCGATGATTATTTTATCCGTGTCGTCCGAGTCCAAATATTCTCCGCTGGTCATTTTTTCTGAAACGTTAGTCACTGTTTTTTCGGCCGTTGGGTCGATGGCTAAAATCGGCCAGCTGCCTTTAATGCCGTTGTATTCTAGGTTGCCTGAAACATAGGTTTGGGCGCTGACACCGCTCACGTTCTCCAATTTTTTGATTTTTTCCGTCACCGCCGAAGCGTCGGAAATAAAATCGTGCCCGGTCAGCGGCGTGATCATGATGTGGCCGGTATAGGTATCGATGATCTGGTCTTCGGCGGCTTTTATTATGCCGTTAAAAAGAGAGGTGATAAAGACGAGATTTATGAAAGCAATGGCCATTAAAAATATTATAAGAAAGAGGGTCCATTTATTGCCTCTTCTCAAATATTTCCACATCAGGAAAAAGGGTATTCTTGTTTCGTAAATGGTCATATTATTTTGCCGTCTGCCAGTTTAATTAGACGATTCGCGTAAACTTCTTCTTCAGTTTCATGCGTGACCATAATAATGGTGTGTTTGTCGTGTTCATTCAGGTGTTTAAAAATTCCCAAAACTTCTTTTGCCGCCACGGTGTCCAGGTTGGCCGTTGGCTCATCGGCAAAAAGCACCTCCGGGTCGTTTACGAGGGCCCGGGCGATCGCCACTTTTTGCTGTTCGCCGCCGGAAAGCTGGGAGGGGAGATTGTCAAATCTGTGCCCTAAGCCGACTTTATCCAGCAGCTCTTTGGCTCGGCCGCGGCATTCTTTGGAACTTTGAAGCATCATGGCGGGGATCATTACGTTTTCCAGAGCCGTTAATTCCGGGATCAGGGCATATTCCTGAAAAATATAGCCCAATTTATTTAAGCGCATGGCCCGCCTTTCCTTCGTGGACATCTTAGCAACCTCTTTGCCGCCAATATAAATTTCTCCCTCATTTGGTCGGTCGACCAAGGCGAGTTGCCGCAACAAAGTGGATTTTCCCGAGCCGTTGCGGCCGGTAATAATCAAAAAATCCCCTTCATTTATTTCCAAAGAGACGCCGCTTAAAGCCGGCACTCTGACTTCGCCTAATTTGTAGGTCTTGAAGAGATTTTTGACTTTTATAATGGGATCGCTCATAGAATTTATTTTATTATAAGGGAAATAAAGCTGATTGTCAAAGCTAAAAAAAGCCATCCGATTTGACTCAGATGACTTTTGTTGACTGGTTAGGGTGTTTTAGGCACCGCAACCGCCGCACGGAGGTTTTTGCATATATTTGTCCTTGTTATTAATAAGTACTCTTTGGCTACTACAATATATTCTTATCGGACTAATTTGTCAAAATAAAAAAACCGCTCCTTTTTTAGGGAGCGGTTCAAGGTTCGTGGTTCAAAGAAATTTCAGTCCCTCTTGGCGAAGGGACGCATGAATTTACCGCAATCCGGGTGTCCACACTCAACGAGCATTTTCGCGCCCTCGTCGGTTTCCGCCCTGCTGATATGATTCGGTTCGAACCCGCAGAAATAGCACCCCTGCTTGTGGGTTACGGCGCGGACGAGCTTGGAGAAAACTATACCTTTGGATTTCTTCGGCTTGGCGGTTTTCTTTTGCGCCGGCTTCTTTTTTTCCGGCAGGGAAGGAAGGAGCGCTTCATCCGAAAGGATGCGTTCTGCTATTTCTTCCGCGGGTTCCGGTGTTTGGCTGGGCTGGTGCAGAGTGCCGCACAAGCGGCACTTGGCGACTGACATCATGCCTCTGTCCGCGGTAAGGATTCGGACGATCGGATTGTTGCCTTCCAAGCAGCGATAACAGGCTTGGGAGCTACTCACGGCTTTGGGAAGTTCCGCATAGACGACGTTCGGGATCGTCGTTTTCCGAACCACGGGTTTGGCCGGAACGAACAGGGCGCAGGCTTGAGCGCGAGTCAGGCAGTTACTCGTTCCCCAGGGAAAAAAAAGGTCGCCGACCAGATAGCCATAGCGCTTGCCGCCTTCCGCCGGCGGTTTTCCATTGTGGGTGATAACCCGAATGGACATCGTATTCCTCCTTTGGTTAGAGCTCTTTCTTTGACTCTCTTTTCCAGACAACCGCCAGATCGTCGCTGCCGTTCCTGACCAAAAGGCAGAATGGGCAGCCTTTTTTCCAGAGGCGTTCGATCGGACCATCCAGAGCGTTGAAATCCCGTATTGTCTCGCCGGTCAGCCGGACGTCTATTTTATCCGGCTTGGCCACTTTCTCGGCGACAAAGACACTGTTGCCCGTTTCTCGGGTTACTCGGAGAAGAACACGATCCGTGCTGGCATAGGAGGAGCGGTCAGCCGCTATTTCCGACAGGTCAAAAGCCTTCCAGACGTTTTTGAGTATGGCCATCAATTCCCCCCCCTCTCTCGTTACAGGTGAAAAGAGCAAAAAAAATTAACAAACCAACTATTTGTTAACATAACTTAACATATTAAATAAAAATGTCAAGGCTGAACAAGCGGAGATTGTTCTAAGTTATTGCTTTTTCAATATTAAAATGGTTATCGGATTTTCTTTTACGTTTTGATTTTCTTTGCTATCTGGAGCAGTTTTTTATCCTGCGGCCAGCGGCATTTTTTTATCGCTTCCGAGGCCGTGAAAAAATGCGGGGAATATTTTCTGTCAAAAGACGTTTTGCTTTTCATTTTTTTCAAATCTTGGAGTCGGGCCAGAAAAACATGGACGGTTTTATAGGTTTTTACATTATTTCTTAAAAAGTTATATCTATATTGACCGATTTTCCGGATGATTTCTATATTCTTAAAACCGGTTTCTTCGCGTGCTTCCCGCCAAGCGGTTTGCCGGTAAGATTCGCTTTTGCGCGTGTGTCCATACGACTGGACGTAATGCTTATAATGGCCGTCATAGAGCAATAAAAACTTGCCGCGGTAGGTGATGACCAGGCCGGCGGTAATGACACGAATTCGATGAACACCGGATTTCATATACAATTATAAGTCGCAATTTATAAATTTTGCGGACAAGCAGGCACCTCTAGTAATATTGATTAAATACCCGGGTCGGGGTAGTGGGATTTGAACCCACGACCTCATGCACCCCATGCATGCGCGCTAGCCAACTGCGCTATACCCCGCTAGAAATTCTTGGAATTTTTGGAGCCCCGTTATGAAAATGATTTCTAACGGGGATACCCCTTAAAGCCCCGACCCGGGTATTTAAAGTCTCAGACCGACGTTTTATTTCTGTTTGGCCGCCGTCTTGATGCAGGAGGTGCAGACACGGAGTTTTTTGCCGTTTTTTATCAAAGTCTGAAAATTTACTTTTTGTAATCTTTTTGAGGCTATGTTAGAATGACTGCGGGAATTGCTTTTTTTTGCGGTTCTGCCGCAGATTTCACAAGATTTCGCCATAACGTTTTTTCTTTCCTAATTTTTAAATAAGTAATCTTTTACCAGCATAGCACTTCCCCGGATATTTTAAAAGGGTCATTCCATGATTATAAACTATCTTTTTACCGAGCCGTTTTTTTTCCTGATCTGGTTGCTGGCCATTTTCGTCGGCATTACCATTCATGAATTTGCCCACGCCTTGGTCGCTAACTTGTCGGGCGATCCGACCGCCAAAAATATGGGCCGTCTTACCCTGAATCCTTTGGCGCATATCGATTTGATGGGTCTTTTATTATTGCTTTTGGCCGGTTTCGGCTACGGCAAACCGGTGCCGATTAATCCCTACAATTTCCGGAATCAGAAATGGGGGACGATCTTCGTTTCGGTCGCCGGCCCCTTGTCCAATCTTTTGCAAATTGCCGTTTTCGGCCTGGCCTTAAAATATTTGTCATTTTTGGGGCCGACCAATTTTTTGGTGAATTTCCTCTTTTCGCTGGTCTATGTGAATATTATTTTAATGGTTTTTAATATTCTGCCTATTCCTCCCCTGGATGGGTCAAAGATCTTCTTAAAGCTGCTGCCGGGCTCCTTGGACAGTTTTAAGCTTAAGTTGGAGCAATTTGGCCCCGTAATTCTGCTCTTGCTTATTATTTTTGACCGTTTATTTAACCTTAATATTTTTGCGACCATCTTTACCTATATTTCCAGTCTGATTTTTAGCCTTTTTTGAACGTATTTGACAAGTAAAGCCCACCTCTGCTATATTTTAGCCAAGGAATCCTCGCTCGCTTATATGAGGTTTTTTTATTGAAATAATCGATAATTTCTGTTAAAATTAAAGCAATCATATGCCCACTATTAATCAACTGGTGAGAAAAGGGAGAAAAAGCACACCTGGAAAAAGTAAAACTCCTGCCCTGGAGACGGTTTTGGATACCATCAAGAGGCGTCAGACCAAGCTGCCGATGGGCAGTCCTTTTAAGCGGGGCGTTTGCCTGAAAGTGACGACCGTAACCCCGAAAAAGCCCAATTCGGCTTTGCGTAAAATAGCCCGTGTCCGGCTTTCAAATAGCCAGGAAGTGACGGCCTATATCCCGGGTGTCGGCCATAATCTCCAGGAGCACTCGATCGTTTTGGTCAGGGGCGGGCGCGTCAAGGATCTGCCCGGCGTGCGATATCACATCGTCCGCGGCGTTTATGATTCTTTGGGCGTGGAGGGGAGAAAACAAGGTCGCAGCCTTTACGGAGCAAAGCGCGAAAAGGAGAAGAAATAATATGAGAGGAAAAGGAGAATATAAAAGAAAAACAAGTCCGGACCCCAAATTTTTTAGCGGGACGCTGGCCAAGTTTATAAACCAGGTTATGCGTTGCGGAAAAAAATCGACCGCCCAGCGGGTTGTCTACGGTAGTTTTGAAATCATCAAGGAAAAAACCAAGAAAGACCCTCTGGAAATTTTTGACACTGCCTTAAAGAATATCATGCCGGTAGTGGAGGTAAAATCGCGCCGGATCGGCGGCGCCAATTACCAGATTCCCGTGGAAGTGCGAGGCGACCGGAGACTGGCCTTGGCCAGGCGCTGGCTAATCGGGGCGGCCAGAGAAAAGAAAGGCAAGCCCATGGCGGTGAAATTGGCCGATGAAGTGATCGCCGCGTCGCAAAAACAGGGAGCGGCCATCGCCAAGCGCGAGGATATGCACCGGATGGCGGAAGCCAACCGCGCTTTTGCTCATTTCGGTCGCAGTTAAAAACCCGTCTCTTAACATATAAAATATATGGAAGAAGAAAAGAAACTAGAAAATCAAGAGTTTGCCCTAAAGGGCCTTTTGGAAGAATCTGAACGGTTAGTGGCCGCCTATAATGAGACACTGCAAGGAGGGAGGGATTTTCCTGAAGTGCAGGCGACAATCAAAGAAAATTTAGCCATGATTATCGGAGAGATCGAGAAGATCGATCCGGACAAAGTGCCGGTTGCGGCAAGGGACATTCTTGAGGGTCAGGAAACAAGTGCCAAGCCGTAAATAAGCGGAGAAGAAAGAGCGCCTCGCTTTCACTTATTTTAACCATAAATTATATATTTTTCATTATGCCCCGAGAGATTAGTTTAGAAAAAACGAGGAACATCGGCATCATCGCCCATATCGACGCCGGAAAAACCACGGTTTCCGAGCGCATTTTGTATTACACCGGGAAAAAGCACAAAATCGGCGAAGTGCACGACGGCGCGGCGGAGATGGACTGGATGGAGCAGGAAAAAGAACGGGGCATCACTATCACTTCGGCCGCCACCACTTGTTCTTGGAAAGATCACCGCATAAATATTATAGATACGCCTGGCCATATTGATTTTACGGCGGAAGTGCAGCGTTCTTTGCGGGTCTTGGACGGCGGAGTGGTGGTTTTTGACGGCGTGGCCGGGGTGGAGCCGCAGTCGGAAACCGTCTGGCATCAGGCGGAAAAATTCAAGGTGCCCCTGATCTGTTTTGTCAATAAGATGGACCGGATGGGCGCTAATTTTTATTTTGACTTGGATTCCATTCACGAAAGGTTGAGCAAAAATGCCGTGCCGATTCAGCTGCCCATCGGCGCCGAAAGCAATTTTGCCGGCATTGTTGATTTATTCGAAAGAACAGCGAGAATTTATAAAGATGATATGGGCAAGGAATGGGAGGATACGGAGGTGCCGGCCGAAATGAAAGAAAAGGTGGAAGAATATCGTCATCAAATGGTCGAGCTGATCTGCGAACAAGATGATAAGCTGCTTCACCAATATCTAGAGGGCAAGGAACCGACTGTGGCAGAGATGAAAAAAGTATTGCGCCAGGCGACTATCGCCCATAAGCTTTTTCCCGTATTATGCGGCACGGCCTTAAAAAACAAGGGCGTGCAATTTATGCTGGATGCAGTCAATGATTATCTGCCATCGCCCCTGGACGTCCCGGCCGTGGAGGGGTTTGAACCCCGGACGGAAAATAAGATTACCCGTCAGGCGAGCGACACGGCCCCTTTTGCCGCTCTGGCCTTTAAAGTAGCCACTGATCCGTACGTCGGAACGCTGACTTTTTTTCGGGTTTATTCAGGAATTTTAACCACCGGCTCCTATGTTTTGAACGCCCGGACCGAGAAAAAGGAAAGAATCGGACGAGTCGTCCGGCTTCACGCCAATCACCGGGAGGAAGTGAAAGAAGTATACGCCGGCGATATCGCCGCCGCCGTCGGCCTGAAGAATACGACGACCGGCGATACGCTTTGCGATGAAAATGAGCCCATTGTTTTGGAATCAATTAATTTCCCTGAGCCGGTTATTTCCGTGGCCATTGAGCCGAAGACCAAAGCCGATCAGGAAAAAATGGGCTTTGCCTTGGCCAAATTGATGCAAGAAGACCCGACCTTTAAGGTCAAATCTGACGAAGAGGTCAGCCAGACGATTATTTCCGGGATGGGCGAGCTGCATCTGGACATATTAGTCGACCGCATGAAACGGGAATTCGGAGTGGCCGCCAATGTCGGCCAGCCGCAAGTGGCGTATAAAGAGACGATCACCCAAACCGCGGAAGCGGAAGGTAAATATATCAAACAATCCGGCGGCCGCGGCCAGTACGGCCACTGTTTTCTGCGGGTGGAAAAACAGGAAAGCGGCAAGGGTTTTGAATTTGTTGACGAAGTGAAGGGCGGGGTGATACCCAAGGAGTACATATTGCCGATTCATAAGGGTGTGAAAGAGGCCATGGATAACGGGGTTTTGGCCGGCTACCCCCTGGTGGATATAAAAGTGACGGTCTATGACGGTACTTACCACGAGGTTGATTCAAGCGAGGCGGCTTTTAAGATCGCCGGCTCGATGGCGCTGCAGGCGGCGGTAAAAAGAGCGAAGCCTATCTTGCTTGAACCGATCATGAAGATTGAGGTGGTGACGCCGGAAAAATTCATGGGCGATGTTATCGGCGACTTGAATTCCAAACGGGCCCATATCAAGAATATGCGCGATCGCGCCGCCTCGAAGATAATAGACGCGGACGTGCCGTTGGCCGCGATGTTCGGCTATACCACCACTCTGCGTTCAATGACTCAAGGAAGGGCTTCGTCATCCATGGAATTTTCTCATTACGCCGGCGTACCGCCCCATATCGCGGAAAGTATAAAGGAGGGAAAGAAAAAATAATGCCGTATCCGGCTGGTAAAAAAAACACAAATTTTCTGGCGGGAGTGATCGTTCTAGTTTTCGGCCTGGCGGTTATTATCGTCGGGGGTTTTTTATATTTTAAATTTCACGGGGCTAAAACTCGCGCCGACAATGCGCTTCAACCAGCCATTTCATTTTTTGAAAGCGCGGGCAGGGAAGTGACCAGCCAGGCTGAGATAACTTCGCCGATTAAATTGATTTATGCCGAGCGGATCGTGACCGAAGTGGGGCAGACGGGTGACAATAAATACACCACCAATTATTATCTCACCGATCTTAAGGGCGAAAATAAATATCGGTTTTATCAGGCCGGTGATTTAACCCTGGAAAGCGCTTATCCTTATATTGACAATTCCCTGATAATCTTAAAAGAGTTTGGTCAAGCGGAGAACCGGGCTCTCGGTTTAGACGGTTTGCCTAAGGATGTTTTTTTACCGCCGGTTTATTTCGGCACGGACTTTATTTTATCCGATGATCACAAGAATATCGCTTATTTGGAGAGTAAAAAGGCGGACAAGGAAGATGTTGCCAGCACAGATTTCAAATACTTGATAAAAATAAAAAATTTAACCGATAATACGGTAAAAGAGTTTGATCCCCTGAAGATAAAAAATAACGACCAGAGTTTTTCCCAGTATTTTCCGCTGGCTTTCTCGGCGGATCAAAAAATATTATATATTTACGGAACGGACGAAATTTCGGACAACATGTGGCAAAATACAACCGGTCTTTACGCCCTTAATATATCTTCCATGGAAAGCGAGGAGGTCTATTATTTTTCGCCGGAAGAAAGCGAAGAAAAGGATCGTTTTATGCTCCTGGCGGTTTATCCGATCCTTGATCTTGCCCTGGTCAGCCGGGCGCCGCAGATGATCAAAAACGACGAACTGGTTTTTCGCACCCAATTACAGACTCTTAATCTTCAAACAAAGAAATTTTCCGATCTCTATATTGATGAAACAGCGGACCATGTGGGTATGGGGGGCAAAATATTGTCTCCCGACGGTCAAAAACTGATTTTGCTGAAAGACGCTTTTTATGATCAAGGTTTAAGTTATTACGATATCAGCGCCAGAAAAACCTATAAACTGACCGATCAGGGCGAGTTTATCGCCTGGCTTTCAGATAACGAGACTGTAATATATCAAAAATTATTGAGCAATCAAGAAAATGAGACCATTCTTAGCGAAAAAATCGAATTGCATGCCCTAAATATCCGTACTAAAGAGGATTACAAGATTTATACCCAGAATGTTCTTTATGAGGGCGCCAGCCTGAACCGAGCGGGCGACACTTATTATTCATGGATAGGCAGTCTGTAGGGGTAAAATTCTCCGCGCCGCCAAGAGATCTTAGCGCAAAAAACTCTTGATTTATGAAAATGATTTTTGGCTAAAAATAGCCATTTTATTTAGAAAATGATAACCTTGTTGCTCTTTTCCCTTGTCAAAAAATATGTTTATTGCTATAATCAGAGTTGCCTATTTAATTATTTTTTATTAATATTGTAGGATAAGGATAATTAAAATATCGGCATTTTTTAAAAATTAGCTTACTTTTTAGAAAGGAATAAACAAAATGACGGAAAAATTTGAACGGACTAAACCTCACGTGAATGTGGGCACCATCGGTCACGTCGACCATGGTAAAACCACCTTAACGGCGGCCATCTTAAAAACCCTGAAAGCCAGAGGTTTTAAGGCCCAGGATAAGAGCGTGGATGACATCGATAATGCTCCGGAAGAGAAAGAAAGAGGCTTGACTATCGCCACTTCTCACGAAGAGTACGAGAGCGAAAAAAGGCACTATGCGCATATTGATTGTCCGGGTCATGCCGATTATGTCAAGAACATGATCACCGGCGCGGCTCAGATGGACGGGGCAATTTTAGTCGTTAGCGCGGCGGACGGTCCGATGCCTCAGACGCGCGAACATATTGTGCTCGCCCGTCAGGTCGGCGTACCGGCCATTGTCGTCTTTTTGAATAAAATAGATCAGGTTGAGGATAAAGAGCTGATCGATCTGGTGGAAGAGGAAGTGAAAGACCTGCTTAATAAATATGAATTTCCCGGCGACAAAACGCCTTTCATCAAAGGCTCGGCCCTAAAAGCCCTGGAAGGCGACAAGGCCGCCCAGGATACTATTATGGAACTGGTTAAGACTTTGGATGAATATATTCCCGAACCGAAGCGCGAAGTGGATAAGCCGTTCTTGATGCCGGTGGAAGATATTTTTTCCATTGAAGGCCGCGGCACTGTGGTCACCGGCAGAATAGAAAGAGGCGTGGTTAAATTAAACGACGAAGTGGAAATTGTCGGCATGGGACAGACGAAGAAGACAGTTGTGACTGGCATTGAAATGTTCAATAAATCATTGGACGAAGGGATGGCGGGTGATAATGCCGGTGTTTTGCTGCGGGGGATAAAAAAAGAAGAAGTGCAAAGAGGCCAGGTGGTGGTGAAGCCTGGTTCGGTCACGCCCCATACGGAATTTGATGGCGAGATCTATGTTTTGACCAAAGAAGAAGGCGGTCGCCACACCCCGTTTTTCAAGGGTTACAAGCCTCAATTTTACATCCGGACGACCGATGTGACGGGTGAAGTAGAATTGCCGGAAAAAACCGAAATGGTCATGCCGGGCGATACCATTAAATTAAAAGTTAAACTGGTGCAGCCGGTCGCGCTGGAAGAAAAACAGCGTTTTGCCATCCGTGAAGGCGGTCATACCGTCGGTTCGGGTGTTGTCACTAAGATAATTAAGTAATAACTAAAATATTATAAATTAAATTTCGATCTTTCCATGCCCGTTAAAAACAATGAAGAAAATGCGCCGGACAAGGGTGGCCATGATGAGGAAGTTCATCAGCGTATCCGTCTGAAAATTCGCGCCTATGACCATAAAATCATTGATCAGTCGACCCGTAAGATAATTGACACGGTTTTTCGGTCGGGAGCGAAAGTTCGCGGACCGGTGCCTCTGCCGACCGAAAAGAGCCGCTATACGGTTAATCGTTCATCTTTTGTCCACAAGGATTCGCGCGACCAGTATGAAATGCGCATTCATAAGCGTTTGATCGATATTATCGATCCGACGCCGAAAACGGTGGACAGTCTGATGAATCTGAATTTGCCGGCGGGAGTGGATGTCGAAATAAAAATGTAATTTACAAGCAAATATTTACGTAAATAGGTTCTGGGGATGATAATAAAGATTTTGGCCGTTAATCCCCGGATAACGATTTGCGAGACAAGATAAAAAACCGAGAAATCTATGCGGAGTTTATTTTGCTGGCAGTCTCGGTTTTTTGATTAATTTATTGGCAAGCATCCAAAAAAGATGAAATTCATACTCGGAAAAAAATTAGCCATGCGTAACTTTTTCAGCCCGACCGGCGAAATGACGGGCGTGACCAAGATTCAGGCCGGTCCCTGCTTCGTTACGCAAGTTAAAACAGGCGAGGTGGACGGCTATCAAGCTGTTCAGCTGGGCTTTGAAGAAAAAAAGAGGAAGGAAAAAAATCCGGTCAAAGGCGATGCCAGGGATCGTAAAACTTGGCGGGCCCTAAGGGAGTTTCGGGTGGAAAAAACGGCTGATTATAAAAAAGGTCAAACCATGGATGTTTCCCTCTTTTTGCCCCAGGAATTAGTGACTGTTGTTTCTTTTTCCAAGGGAAAGGGATTTCAGGGCGTGATGAGAAGACATCATTTTCACGGCGCGCCGGCGACCCACGGGACAAAAGATCAGCACCGGATGCCGGGTTCAGCCGGCCCCACTTTTCCCCAGCACGTGATTAAGGGCCGGCGCATGCCTGGACGGATGGGTTTTGACCAAGTGACGGTCAAAAACTTGGAGATTGTAAAGGTAGAGCCGGAAAAAAACGAGATGTGGGTGAAGGGAGCGGTGCCCGGGCCATATAAGAGCTTGTTGCTTATTTCGGGAACCGGCGAGAAGGCTAAGGTCAAGCACGTAATAGAGGAAGTCGCGGAAGAGAAAGAAAAGAAAGAAAAAGGCAAGAAACCGGCAGCCAAAAAATAATGATAATATCCTAAATACTATATGTTAAAAATAGAGGTTCTAAATACAGAGGGAAAAAAGGTAGGCGAAGAGAATCTTGAAGCGAGGATCTTCGGCGTTAAACCTGACCCGGCTCTGATCGCCCAGGCGGTGCTGACGCATCAGGCCAATGCCCGAAAGTCGCTTGCCCACACCAAGACGCGCAGCGAAGTCCGGGGCGGCGGCAGGAAACCTTGGAAGCAAAAAGGGACCGGCCGGGCCAGACAGGGCTCTATTCGTTCTCCTCTCTGGAAGGGGGGCGGCGTCACTTTCGGCCCCCGGAGCAACCGGAACTATTCCCTGAAAATGAATAAAAAAGCGAAAAGAAAAGCCCTCTTTATGTGTCTGTCGGATAAGTATAACCAGAAAAGAATAGTGGTTTTGGAAAAATTAAAACTTGAAAAACCCAAGACTAAAGAATTCATCAATATCATTAAAAATCTTCCGCTAAAAAATAAGTTTATCATAATTTTGCCGCAAACAGATTTTAATATAATCAGAGCGACTAATAATATCAAAGTAACGCGATGTCTAAGGGCCGACAGCCTCAATATTTACGATCTTCTCCGTTTTGACCAGGTTTTAATGCCAAAAGAGAGCCTATCGGTCATTAATAAAACTTACTTAAAATAAGCTATGGGACTATTTGATAGGTTTAAAAAAGAAAAAATAACGAGCGGCGCTAAAGTTACAGATGATAAAAAGGAGAAAAACAAGGAGCGGGTGAAAAAGATAAAAGAGCAGGAAAAAGAACGGAGGAAGAAAGAGGAGGAAGCCAAAAAAAGACAGTTCCAGGCGGTCGGTTCCGCGGCCACGGGAAAAGTAGAGAAAAAATCCGCCGATAACAAGTCTTTGCGGCCGGAAAGCGAAAAAGGCGCCGGTAAAAAGACGGAAAAGGGCGAAGGTAAAAAAACGGTCAGCAAACTTGACACCAAGCAGGCGCCGCGCATCCTGATCAAACCAATAATTTCTGAAAAAGCCACCTCTTTGGGCGTTTACAATCAGTATGTTTTCGCCGTAAGCGCCGCCGCCAATAAAATTGAAGTGAAAAAAGCGATCAAGAACTTATACGGAATAACGCCTTTTAAGGTAAACATCATCAATATCGGCGGCAAGGCCGTCCGCTATGGCCGAAGTTCCGGCCGGACAAAAAATTGGAAAAAGGCCGTGGTCACATTGACGGCCGGGCAGAAGATTGATGTTTACAGCAGCTAATTTTTAGACAATATTTTTACGTAAATAAAATGGGGATAAAATTATACAAACCAACAACCGCTGGCCGAAGAAAGGGTTCGGTCGTCGATTACAGCGAATTGACCGCCAAAAGGCCGGAAAAATCTTTAGTGAGGATTTGGAAAGAAAATGCGGGCCGCAATGCCCAGGGCAAAATAACCACGCGTCACCGCGGCGGCAGCCACAAAAAATTCTACCGTTTGGTGGATTTCAGCCAGTTAAAGTTCGATGTGCCCGCCAAGGTTTTGAGCCTGGAGTATGATCCCAATCGCACCTCTTTTATCGCCCTTATCCATTATCAAGACGGGCCGAAAAGCTATGTTTTGGCGCCCCAGGGCTTAAAAGCCGGGGATCAGATTGTTTCTTCTTTGCGGAAAATTGAAGCCAAGACCGGCAACCGCATGCCCTTAGAATATATTCCGACCGGTACCTTTATATATAATATTGAATTGGAGCCGCGGCATGGCGGAAAATTAGTCAGGGCGGCCGGCACGGCCTGCTCGTTAATGGCCGTGGATAAGGATTTTGCCCAAGTGAAAATGCCATCGGGTGAAATTCGCTTGCTTCCCAAAACTTGCCAGGCCTCGGTCGGGCAACTGTCAAATATTGATCATATTAACGTCCGTTTAGGCAAGGCCGGTCGGATGCGATGGTTCGGCGTCAGGCCGTCTGTCCGGGGCAAGGCGATGAATCCGGTTGACCATCCGCATGGCGGCGGCGAAGGGCTTTCGCCTATCGGCCTTAAACACCCCAAAACACCTTGGGGAAAACCGGCGCTAGGAGTGAAAACGCGTAAGAAACACAAAAGGTCTCAAAAATTAATTATTCAGCGAAGAAAGTAGAAATATTATATATGTCACGCAGTCTAAAAAAAGGTCCCTTTACCGATCCAAAATTGCTCAAAAAAATGAGCCGTTTGAGGGTGGGCGACAAAACCGTGATTAAAACCTGGTCGCGCGACTCGGTCATTACGCCGGAAATGATCGGTTTTACCTTCGGGGTCCATAACGGCCGGGAGCATCTGCCGGTGACGATCACGGAAAATATGGTTGGTTATCGTCTCGGTGAATTTGCGCCGACCCGCAAATTTGTGAAGCATGGTGGCCGCATTCAAAGGGAGGCGGAGGCGGCTATAGCGGAAACAGAAAGACAAAAGAGCTTAGCCGAAAAAAATACAGAAGAAAAGAAGTAAAAATTTATGGAAGTTAACGCCCAACTAAATTTTTTAAGGATTCCCCCGCGCAAAGTGCGCCTGGTCGTCGATTTGGTCCGAAATCTTCCGGTGGAAAAAGCTATTGCGATGTTGCCTTTCGTTTCCAAGCGGGCGGCGCGTCCGATTTTAAAGCTTTTAAAATCAGCTTTGGCCAACGCCGAAAATAACCTGCATCTTAAAAAAGAAAATCTTTACATAAGAACCCTTACGGCAGACGAAGGCCCGAAATTGAAGCGCTGGAAGCCGCGCGCTTTCGGCCGGGCCTCGCCTATCTTAAAGCGTTCTTCTCATGTTGTTCTGGTTTTGTCCGAGATAAAACCGACGAAAAAAATTATTAAAAAATCTAAGGATAAAGAAACGGCCGTAAAAATTTTGAAGCCGGAGGAAGTAAAGGCGACCCTGCCGAAGAAAGAAAACCGCGATTTCGAGCAGAAATCCGGGCGCCCTTCTTTCAATTTTAAATCGATCAGAGATAAATTTAGGCGTAAAACCGGGGAGAAATAATTATGGGACAAAAAGTTAATCCAAAAATATTCAGAGTCGGCATCACCCAGGACTGGAAGTCCAAATGGTTTTCTCGTAAATCTTACGGCCAGTTTTTAGAGCAGGATATTAAAATAAGAAAATTCATCAAGAATAAGCTGAAGGACGGCGGGCTGGCCGATATCGAGATAGAAAGGTCGTCCAATAATATCAAAGTCAACATTTTTACCTCCAAGCCGGGCGTGGTGATCGGCCGCGGCGGGTCAGGCGCGGAGGTCCTGCGCAAGCAGATCAAAAAGGAAATCATAAATGACAATAAGGTCGGTTTAAATCTCAATATTTCCGAAGTGACCAATCCCTCACTATGCGCCCAAGTCGTTTTAAACAGCATGATCGAGCAGACGGAAAAAAGAATCCCTTTCCGCCGGGTCCTAAAACAGGCGATCGAATCAGTAATGAGGGCGGGTGCCAAGGGAGTGAAGGTGCAAATCGCCGGCCGTCTTAACGGGGCGGAAATCGCCCGTACGGAAAAACTGGCCGCCGGCCGTCTGCCTCTGCACACCATAAGAGCGGATATCGACTACTCACGCGGTGCCGCCCATACCACTTACGGCGCCGTCGGGATAAAAGTCTGGATTTACAAAGGCGAGGTTTTTAATAAGGATTTAAAAGAAAAAAGCGCTGGGGTCAGCCGCCAGGAGAAAAAATAAATGCTTATTCCGAAAAAAGTAAAACACAGAAAATGGCATAAAGGAAGACAGAGGGGTCGGGCTACCTCCCGCCAAAATATTTCCTTTGGCAGTTATGGTTTGAAATCGCAAGAAACCGCCTGGCTGACCGCCAGACAGCTGGAAGCGGCCCGCCGGGCCATTATGCATTTTTTGCAGAAAGGCGGAAAGTTGTGGATCAGGATTTTTCCAGACAAGCCGGTGACGGCCAAGAGCTCGGAAATACCGATGGGTATGGGCAAGGGTCCGGTCGACCATTATGTGGCGGTGGTGAAACCCGGCACGGTTATTTTTGAACTGGACGGCGTTAACCTTGAGACCGCGCGGGAAGCCCTTCGCTTAGCCACTTATAAGTTGCCGGTAAAGACCAAGTTTATCGCCAAATAAAAAAAACAGCCATGAAATATAAAGAAATCAAGGAAAAAACGACCCCCGACCTGGAAATGATGCTTCGAGCGCAAAGGGAGAAGCTCCGCGAGCTAAGGTTCAAGGTGTCGGCCAAGCAGTTGAAAAATATCCGGGAGATAAGGGTGCTTAAAAAAAATATCGCCCAAATCCTGACAATATTAAGGGAAAGGAAAAATAAGTCATAAATTTATGGATAAAGCCGAAAAAAATAAGAGAAAATTGGTGGGAACAGTTGTCTCTGACCGGATGGACAAAACGGTCGTGGTCAAGGTGACCCGTTTTAAAAAACATGCCAAATATAAGAAGAGTTTTCACGTCTATAAAAACTTTAAAGCCCATGATGAGAATAAAGAGTACCACACGGGCGATTCGGTGGTGATTGAGGAAACAAAGCCATTTTCGAAAGATAAGCGTTGGCGGGTATTAAGTAAGATATCTAAATCTTAAAATATGATTCAACCACGCACCATTTTAAAGCTGGCCGACAACACAGGCGCAAAAAAACTTATGTGCATCCGTGTTCACGGCGGTTATAAAAAGAGATACGCGCGCATAGGCGATATTATTACGGGAGCGGTCAAACAGGCAGAACCCTACGGGATGGTGAAAAAAGGCGAGGTGGTCAAAGCGGTCATTGTCCGGCTCCACAAAGAGACGCGCCGAAAGGACGGCAGCTATATCCGTTTTGATGATAACGCGGCGGTGATTGTCGATCCCAAAACGAAGGAGCCTAAAGGGACGCGTATTTTCGGACCGGTGGCCCGGGAACTGCGTAGCTTTGGTTTTATCAAAATTATTTCATTAGCGCCGGAAGTCTTATAATAATATGAAACTAAAAAAAGGCGATCAAGTAAAAATCATTCACGGCAAGGACCGCGACAAAAAAGGCAAACTCATCCAGGTTTTAGTCCGGGAAGAAAAAGTGATCGTGGAAAGCCTGAATTTGAGAACCAAAAATGTCCGGGCCAAACGAAGCGGCGAAAAAGGCCAGCGGGTGCAGTACGCCGCCCCCATGGATGCTTCTAATGTGATGCTTGTCTGTCCGAAATGCAGCAAACCGACGCGGATAAAGACAAAAATATTTAATAAGAATAAAATTAGGATTTGTCAAAAATGCCAGCAGGAAATCTAAACTCACGGCTAAAAGAGAGATATCGGCGGGAAATTGTGCCTAAAATGCGCGAAATTTTCGGATATAAAAACGATCTGGCGGTGCCGCGCCTCCTGATGGTAAAAATAAATGCGGGCATAAGCGCCAAGTTTGGCAAAGAGGATAAATATATGGAAACGGTGGCTAAAACCCTTGAGCGCATTTCCGGCCAGAAACCCGTTTTGATGAAAGCAAGAAAATCCATCTCCGCCTTTAAAATCCGTCAAGGCATGACCGTCGCCGCCATGGTAACCTTGCGCGGCAACAGAATGTATGATTTTGTCGATAAGCTAATAAACATCACTTTAGCCAGGGTCAGGGATTTTCAGGGTATATCGGTCAAATCTTTGGGAAATTCACGGAGTTTGACCCTGGGTTTCAAGGAGCATGTGGTTTTTCCCGAGATCCAGTCTGACGAAGTGGAAAAGATACATGGTTTGGCGGTGAGCATAGCCACCAACGCCAAAACAGGCAAGGAAGCCCTGACTTTATTAAAACTTTTCGGCTTTCCTTTTCAAGAAGATGAATCTAAGTAATATCACCTAATTTTTATGGCGAAAAAATCAGTCATAGCCAGAGCAAAAAAAACCCCCAAATATTCGAGCCGGATCGTCCGGCGTTGCTGGCGCTGCGGCCGAAAAAGGGGATATCTCCGCAAGTTCAACCTTTGCCGGATTTGTTTCCGCGAACTGGCCGACAAAAACGAGATTCCCGGCCTCAAAAAAGCTTCCTGGTAAGTATAATAATTAATTACTTAAATAATTAACTAATATTAACTCATTAAAGCCATGCATGACCCGATTGCCGACATGTTAACAAGAATAAGAAATGCCTATATGGTGAAAAAGGAGGAGGTTTATATCCCTTATTCCGGGATAAAATTTAGCATTGCCAAGATTTTGGAAAAGAACGGCATGGTCGGTAAGGTGGAGAAAGCGGCCGATAAATCGGCTGGCCTCAAGATCGTTTTGAAGTATAATGAGTCAAAAGAGCCGGCGATCACCCACGTTAAAAGGATCAGCAAGCCCGGCCGCCGCCTTTACTTAGGGAGGAATCGTTTGCCGATTATTTTAAATAATTATGGAATAGCGGTTGTTTCCACCCCGCAAGGATTGATGACTAACCGTGAAGCGAAGAAAAAGGGAATCGGGGGCGAAATAATCTGCGAAGTATATTAAATTTATGTCCAGAATCGGAAAATTACCCGTTAAAATTTTACCCGGCGTCAAAGTGGCTTTGGCCGACGGCTTGATCAAGGTGACCGGCCCAAAAGGTGAATTAACCCAGGTTATCCACCCGCAGATTAAAGTTGAGCTGAAAGATGATCAGATTACGGTCACGGTGAAAAACCCCGAAGATAAAGACGATCGGTCTTTATGGGGGCTTTTTCGCGCCCTGATCAACAATATGGTGGTGGGAGTGACCAAGGGTTATGAAAAAAAGCTGGAAATAAACGGCGTCGGCTACAAAGCCTCTGTCACCGGTCGCAAATTGATATTAAATGTCGGGTTCACCCACCCGGTGGAATTCGCTATTCCGGATCAGATCGAAATAAAAGTGGAAAAAAACGTCATTACCATTACCGGGGCGGATAAACAGAAAGTCGGCCAGGTCGCGGCGGAAATCCGCGCCGTTCGGAAGCCAGAACCCTATAAAGGCAAGGGGATCAAGTATCTTGAGGAAATAATCCGCCGGAAAGCGGGTAAGTCCGCCAAAACCGGTCCGGATGCCGGAGCCAAATAAACGGGAACATATAATATTAAAAGTATGAAAAATATAATTAAAGTTAACCAGGAGCGGCAGCTAAGAAGGCAACGGCGAGTGCGGGCTAAAATAAGAGGCACGAAAGAAAGGCCTCGTCTCGCGGTTTTTCGCAGCCACCAGCATATCTATGCCCAGCTGATTGATGACGATAGGGCAGTGACCCTGCTTTCTTTTTGTGACCGGGAACTAACGGGGAAAGAAACTGATTTGCCCGGCGGGAAGAAAGAAAAGAAAGCTTACGCGGTGGGCTTGGGTCTGGCCGTCAAGGCCGAAAAGCAGAAGATAAAGCGGGTCGTCTTTGATCGGGGCCGCTACAAGTATCACGGCCGCGTTAAGGCTTTGGCCGAAGGGGCGAGAAAAGGGGGCTTAAATTTTTAAGCAAATAAATCAATTATTATGGCAAGAGATAATTTTAGACGTTCAAAACCCAAAGAAGACCGGGAATTTGAGCAAAGCGTGATTGATATCAGCCGGGTGACGCGCGTGGTGGCCGGCGGAAAAAGAATGAGATTCCGGGCTTGCGTGGTGATCGGTAATCTTAAGGGTAAAATCGGGATGGGCGTGAAGAAGGGAGCGGATGTTTCCGGGGCGGTGAATAAAGCGGTGGCGGTCGCCCGCAAAGATCTCTTTGAGGTAAAAACAATCAATGAAACGATCCCCCATCGTATAATAGAAAAGTATAAAGCGGCCAAGGTGCTGCTTAAACCAGCCCCAAAGGGAACCGGGCTAAAGGCCGGCGGCCCCGTGCGTATGGTTTTGGAATTGACCGGGATAAAAAATGTCGTTTCGAAAATGATGGGATCAAAAAATAAAATAAATAACGTAAAAGCGACTTTCCAGGCCTTGAAGAGATTGAAAGCCCCCAAAGTATATCCGGTTAAGAAAGAAATTATAAAAGAGGAGATAAAAAAATGATTTCCGCGCTACATAATTTAGTTAAAAGCCAAAGCAAGAGGAAAATAAAGAGAGTTGGCCGCGGTGATTCTTCCGGTCACGGCACTTATGCCGGCCGAGGTTTAAAAGGCCAGCGTTCCCGCAGCGGCGGTAAAAATGGCCTTTTCAAATTAGGCTTGCAGCCGACTTTAAGGGGGATTCCCAAGAAGCGCGGTTTTAAGAGTCTCTATCCGAAAAAAGCAGTGGTTAACTTAGACGAGCTTGATAAAAATTTTAAAGAAGGTGAGAAAGTAACATTTGATATTCTATTGGAAAAGAAGATCGCGACTTACAGTCCGATGGGCCTAAAAATCTTGGGTTCGGGAAAATTGACGAAAAAGCTGCAGGTTACGGCGTCCGCCTTTTCTAAAAAGGCAAAAGAGGCTATTGTTAAAGCCGGGGGCGAGGCCAGGGAGGTCAAATAATTATGCTTGAAAAGTTAACGCAAATCTGGCGGGTCAAAGAGATAAGAAACAAAATATTCTTTGTTTTAGCCATTCTTATTGTTTTCCGGATTCTCGCCCACATTCCCATCCCCGGCGTCAATCTGGATAATTTAAGAAATTTTTTCAATTCCAACCAGCTTTTGGGCCTGGTCAGCGTGTTTTCCGGCGGCGCCATTAGTAATTTTTCCCTGGCCATGGCCGGGATCGGTCCCTATATCACCTCGACGATCATTTTCCAGCTTTTACAGATGATCATACCGCGGTTAGAAGAACTGGCCAAGGAAGGGGAGTCCGGCCGCCAGAAAATCAATCAGTGGACGAGAATATTGACGGTTCCGTTGGCGGTTCTGCAGGGTTACGGTACGATCACCTTGTTGAAACAACAGGGCCAGGGCATTATCACAAATATGTCGAGTTTTGATTTTATCACCGCGATTGTCGCTATTACGGCCGGTTCCGTTTTTTTGATGTGGCTGGGTGAGATCATTTCCGAAAAGAAAATCGGCAACGGGATTTCTTTGATCATTTTTGCCGGTATCGTCGCCCAGCTGCCTTCAAACGTCACCCAGACTCTTTCGGTTTTCGACCCTTCCCAACTGTTCAACATCATTATCTTTATAGTCATCGGCTTAATAACGATCGCCGGGGTGGTTTTCATCACCGAAGGCCAGAGGAATATTCCTGTTTCTTACGCCCGGCGAATCCGCGGCAACCGGGTTTATGGCGGGACTAACACTCACTTACCCCTAAAGGTCAATCAAGCCGGGGTTATTCCCATCATCTTCGCGATATCTCTGGTGCTGATACCGCCCTTGATCGGCCAATTTTTCGTCAACAGCAGCAATTATTGGCTGGCTCATATCGCTGCCTGGGTGGTCGCGAATTTCCGGGGCGGCTTGATTTACGGAGTCCTGTATTTTATTCTGGTGGTCGCCTTCACTTATTTTTATACCACGGTAATTTTTCATCCGACGCAAATTGCCGAGAATCTCCAGAAACAGGGGGGCTTTATCCCCGGAATCCGGCCGGGCAACAATACGGCGGAATACCTTAATTATGTTTCCAACCGCATTATTTTAGCGGGCGCCCTTTTTTTGGGCCTTATTGCCGTGCTGCCGACGATCATGCAGTCAGCCACCAAGATAAACTCCTTGATATTGGGAGGGACCAGCCTTTTGATCGTCGTCTCGGTGGTCATTGAGACGGTCAAGCAAGTCGATTCCCAGCTGATTATGCGGGATTACGAAGGATTTTAGCCGGGTTCAAATCGTTCTAGGCTCGAGGTCGTCTCTTCGGGACTTGAATGTGTTTAAAACGAACGAGATAGGGCAACGGTGAACTGAAGCCGAAGCGATCAAGCGGGCGACCGCTTTTTTTATTTGGTCAATTTTGATATAATAGAGGCATGAAAAAAATCAAAAATATACTCCTCATCGGCCCTCAGGGCAGTGGCAAGGATACGCAGTCAGAAATGCTGGCCAGAAAAAGGAAGGTTCCGTTCATCGTCATGGGCGATCTTTTTCGCCGGGAAATAGAAAAGAAAAGCCGCCTGGGAAATTTATTGGCCAACTTGATGAATAAAGGCATTTTAGTTTCCGATAAAATTACCTTTGCTATATTAAAAAACAGGCTAAGAAAAAACGACGCTTTAAAAGGTTTTATCCTGAACGGTTTTCCGAGAAATTTGAAACAAGCAAAGATGCTGGGTAAGCTGGTCAAGATCGATCTGGTAATCGAGCTTTGGATCTCCGATAAAGAAAGCCTGCGCCGGCTGGCCGGCCGCCGGTTTTGTCCTGGCTGCTCGGCGACCTATCACCTATTTTATAAAAAACCAAAAGAAAAAAACATATGCGACAAATGCGGGCATTCCCTTATTACCCGAAAAGATGACAAGATTCCGGTGATCAAAAAAAGACTGGGCATATATCATCGGCAGACCGAGCCGATTTTCCGCTATTATAAGAAAAATAGTCGTTACTTGAAGACAAACGGTGAACAACCGATAAAGAGGGTTTTCCTCGATATTGGCAGAGAGATTAAAAACTTAGCCAAATGATAATAATAAAAACCCAGAGCGAAATAGAAATAATGCGGCAGGGCGGCAAGATCCTGGCCCAGATCGTAAAAGAAGTGGGCGAGGCGGCTAAACCGGGTGTTTCCACGGAGGAATTGAATTATCTGGCCGAGAAGCTGATGAGAAAGTATAAGGCCGAACCCTCTTTTAAAAATTATCGGGGCTACCCCAAGTCTATCTGTACGTCCGTAAATGACGTAATCGTTCACGGCATACCCTCGGCGGAGGCGGTCTTGAAAAACGGGGATATATTGGGCTTGGATATCGGCCTGAAATACAAGGAACTTTACACGGATATGGCGGTCACGATACCGATCGGCCGAATAAGCAAAGCGGCCAGGCGCTTGATCAATGTGACCAAAAAATCCCTGGAGCTTGCCTTAAAAAAGGTGCGGGCCGGCCAGGCCCTGGGTGACATCTGCTATGCGGTTCAAAATTACGCCGAAGCCAACGGTTTTGACGTCATACGCGACTTGGTCGGGCACGGGGTGGGCAAGCAAGTGCATGAAGACCCGAAAATTCCGAATTACGGGGAACCCGGCAGCGGCGTTATTCTGGCCGAAGGAATGACCTTGGCCATTGAACCGATGGTGGTGGCCGGTTATCCGGAGATCAGCGTGGACGACGATGGCTGGACGGCGCGGACCAAAGACGGCGAACTGGCCGCCCATTTCGAAGTGACCTTGGCCGTGACCAGGGACGGCCTTCAAATTTTAACGAAATAAAAAAATGGGCAAATTATTGGGCTTAGACTTCGGCAGCAAAAGGGTGGGACTTGCCTTGTCAGACGAGGAGAAAAAATACGCTTTCGCCCAAGACACTCTTGAATATGAAGAGGAGAGCGTACTTTTGGAAAAATTAAAGGAGATAACGGATATTGAAAAGGTGGAAAAAATAATCATCGGCTGGCCCCTAAACCTGGCCGGCGGTAAGACCGCCCAGACGGAGAGAGTGGAAAAATTTGCCCAAAAATTAAAGAACAAGCTTAATATCGGCCTGGTTTATGGCGATGAGCGCTTGACTTCGCAGATGAGCCGGAGCCTTTTCGGCGATAAAAGGGGCAAGGGCCGGGCGACAAAGAACGAGGTCAACGCCCAATCGGCCCGCATTATTTTGCAGGATTATATCGACCGCAAAAGCTTGGGCAAAACCTAAATTTATGACCTACTCTAATTATATTTTTGCTTTCCTAACGGCCTTTGCGCTCGGCCTGGCCGCCACTTATCTGGTCAGAAAATTGGCCATCCGTTTGAATATTTTGGACAGGCCTAATGTCGCGCCGGAAAGAAAGATCCAAAAAAGCCCCGTCCCCCTGCTGGGAGGCCTGGGTATCTTTTTCGCTTTCTTTTTAACCCTTTTGATTTTTAAAAATCAGATCATCACCGGCTATATTATGCCTAAATATCTTTGGGGGATATTCCTGGGAGCCTGCCTCATCATGGTGGGCGGCTGGCTGGACGATAAATACAATCTAAGGGCCAAGAAACAGTTCATCTGGCCCTTGCTGGCCACTTTGGCAATTATCGGGGCCGGCATTGGCGTGAAATACCTTACCAATCCCTTAGGCGGGTTTATTTGGCTTGATACCGTAAAAATCGAGATCCTGTCTTGGAACGGAGTGCCTTATTATTTGACTCTTTTCGCCGATCTTTTCGCTTTGGCCTGGCTTTTGGGCATGATGTATACCACTAAATTTCTCGATGGTCTAGACGGTCTGGTCTCAGGTATTACGGTCATCGGCGCGGTAGTGATTTTTTTCATGAGCCTGACCCATGACGTCAATCAGCCGGCGACGGCCCTGATGAGCCTCATTTTGGCCGGGGCGGCGGCTGGTTTTTTGGTCTTTAATTTTCATCCGGCCAAGATTTTCCTAGGGGAAGGGGGATCGCTTTTTTGCGGTTTTTCCTTGGGCTTTCTTTCCATTATTTCCGGGGGTAAGATCGCGACCGCTCTGCTCATCATGGGCATTCCTATCCTGGATGTCATCTGGGTTATCATCCGGCGGAGCTTATTGGAAAAAAAATCCCCTTTTAACACTTCGGATAAAAAACATCTGCATTTTCGCCTTTTGGATGTCGGTTTTTCTCACCGCGGCGCCGTCCTATTTTTATACGCTCTTACTGTTATTTTTGGTTTTACCACTCTTTTCTTCAAGGGTTTTGGTAAATTGATAAGCTTGGCGGTCTTGGCTTTTGTCATGGTGATTTTGGGTTTAGTTTTGGTCCTTATTTACAAAAATAAACAAAAGAAAAAGGAGGCTTCTTAGGTCAGCCTCCTTGTCGTGCTCTGTTGTGGTTAGAAACGCCCCCTGTGCGAGATCTCCCAGGCGGGTTCTCCGTTTCTGGCTTCCAGATCTTCTCTGGAGGGTTGGTCGGGGGAACCATCGGGGATAGTCCCGAAAAGAGTACCGCGAGCCAGATCGATATTGGGCGCTTCGCCGGCTCTCTGAAAAACGTCAACCAGGTGTTCCTGCTCGTCGCAGTCGCAGCTGGTTTTGTTTATCGACTCCGCTCCCTCGATTTGGAAACCACCGCCGATTTCCTTGAGCTCTTGCTTGGTCACGGGAATCTCGATCCCGTTCCACCGTCTTGCCCGGCGCATGGTCTCAAGGCCGGCCGCTCTCATGATGGTCTCGTGTCGCCAACGGGTCATTCGTCAGTCCTTCCGTAAAGAAAGTGGTTGTTTTGCGGCTCGTTCTTTAAGGTGCTTAGCATAACTGTCTAATATAGCGCATTTTTGTGGATTTGTCAAGACCGGCAACAATTAATATAATTAAATCATATGCGTTGGGCCATCTTTCTCGTTTTAGCCATGATATTGGGGGTATTTTTTTGGATGTGGGGCGGTTCGGATATCCAGAAAGAAATACCATTTTACTACAAAAAGATCATGGGAAAAACAATAGAAATCGAAATTAACAACACAAAGATCACCGCGGAAATCGCCAGATCTTCCGGAGAAAAGGCAAAAGGATTGTCGGGCCGGGAGTATTTAGAGGTTAACCGAGGCATGATTTTTCTTTATGCTGAACCGCTGATCCCCAATTTTTGGATGAAGGAAATGGAAATTCCCCTGGATTTTATTTGGCTGATGGACGATAAGATCGTCGAGATCACGCCAAACGTGCTACCGGACAAAGGACCGGATTATAAGCTGTATTCGCCCAAGGTTTCCGTAAACAGGGTTTTGGAGGTGAACAGCGGTTTTTGCCAGAAAAACGGGCTGGAAATCGGCCAGTCCGTCAAATATGGCAAGGACTTAAAATAGGCGGTCTTGACGGCAGGCGCAATAGGGTGTATTATTTTTGCATACTCATAAATAAAAAGAATCTATGTTTGCGATCATCAAGACCGGCGGAAAACAATATAAAGTGAAAAAAGACGACATTTTGACCCTGGAAAAGTTGCCGCAGAAGGAAGGGGCGGAAATTGCCTTTGATCAGGTTCTACTGATCTCCAACGGTCAAAATTTAGAATTGGGCAAGCCTTATTTGAAGGGCGTTAAAGTCGGGGCAAAAATTTTAAAGCAGGGTAAGGCCGAAAAGATAAATGTCATGAAATTCAAAAATAAGGTGCGTTACCGCCGCAAACGCGGCCACCGCCAACTTATCAGCCAGGTGAAGATTTTAAGTATCGGTAAATAATTTAATAATAAAAAAACGCGGGCTTACTCTAATGGCGCGTGTTTTTTTATCAGATCTCTTTTCGTCCGGCCAAAGCGGAGGCCAGCGTGATTTCATCGGCGTATTCAAGCTCGGTGCCCATGGCCAGGCCTCGGCCCAAGCGGGTGATTTTAAGGCCGAAGGGAGAGAAGAGTTTTTTCAGGTATAAGGTGGTTGACTCGCCTTCCATGTCCGGATTTAAGGCGATGATCAATTCTTTGATATTGTTTTTTTTGACCCGGGTCAGCAGCTCGGCCACTTTTAGCTTATCCGGGCTTATCCCTTCAATCGGTTTTAAGACGCCGTACAAGACGTGATAAACCCCCTTGTATTCCCCGGTTTTTTCCAATGAGATGACGTCGGAGGGTTCGGCCACCACGCAGATAGTCCGTTGGTCGCGGTTTTTATCGCCGCAAATGGGGCAGGGGTCTTTTTCCGAAAAGTTCTGGCAGAGAGAACAAATTTTTATCTTGTCTTTGAGATGCTCGATGGCCAGGCCTAATTTTTCCAGTTCGGTTTTTGGCTGTTTTAACAAATAAAAGACGAACCGCTCGCTGGTTTTATCGCCGATGCCGGGCAGCTTGTTGAATTCACTGATTAAATTTTGGATTGTCTCTGGATGATTAGGCATTTTGTTTTTGGCTATTGTTTTTTTAAAGCCGGGTAATTGATCGGGTGATTGGGCAGAGTAAAGGTTGGTTATTAAATTCCAAGTACAATGACCGAATGGCTGAAACCGACTAGCGGTTTGAAATTTTGGTTATTGGGATTTATTTGGGATCTGGAATTTGAGATTTGGAATTTTTTAAGAAAAACACTATCCGCCAAATCCCGGTAAATTCATACCCCCGAGTCCACCCAGGCTTTGCATTTTCCGGGCGGCGGCCATTTGGGCCTTTTTTACCCCTTCGTTGAAGCATTCGGCAAGACCCTTCTCCAGTTCATTCTTTTTTTCCGGGGCCAGCATCTCCGGGTTTATCTCCAAGCTGATTACTCTTTGATTGCCGTCCATGACGAGACGGATCCGGCCGCGCCAGTCCTGGTAAACGGTTTCGGCGGCGAGGCTGTTCTGCATTTTTTTCGCCTGGTCGCGCAGTTCTTTGAATTGTTTCAGTTTTTCAAACATGATTGTTTGTTAATATTTATGTTGTTATTATATCATATTATTACGAAACAAAAAAAGCGGTTTATTAACGCTTAAGCCGTTGAAGTTGTTCAATCGCCCACTGGGGCTTGTTGAAATTGTTAAAATCGCACGAATTTAACAAGCGAAGCGATTCAACAATATTAACATTTTTAACAGTCTAGAACGGCGCTTCTTCCAGTTTCTTTTCCAGGTTCCGGAAAGAAACTTTGTTCTCGTCAAAGTAAAGCTCGATCTCGCCGGTCGGGCCGTTTCGGTGTTTGGAGACCAGGATATTGGCGACATGCGGCCGGTCGGTGTCTTTCTTGAACATTTCTTCCCGATAGATGAAGAGAACAACATCGGCGTCCTGCTCAATTGAACCGGATTCGCGCAAGTCGGCCAGTTTGGGGATGGGCGGCGTGCGTGCTTCGGTCTGCCGGGAAAGCTGCGACAGGACCAGAACGGGAATATTAAGCTCTTTGGCGATGCCTTTCAGGGCGCGGGTGATCTCGGAGATCTGCTGGACGCGGCTTTCCGCCTCAAACCGGCCCTCCATCAGCTGCAGATAATCAATGACTAAAAGGCCCAGGCCCTGCTCGGTCTGCAAGCGCCGGGCTTTGGTCCGGATCTCCATGATGGAATTTAAGGCCGAGTCATCGATATAAATGGGGCTTTCGGCCAAGATTCCCATGGCGTGGCCGATGCGGGGGAAATCGTCGTCTTCATCGCTTTCCGAAAGACGGCCGGTCCGCATTTTCCAAAGATCCACGCCCGCTTCGGCGCAGAGCATCCGGTCAACCAGCTGTTCCTTGGACATTTCCAAAGAAAATATGCCCACCGGAATTTTTTCTTTGGTGGCGATGTTCCTGGCGATGTCCAAAGCGAGGGTCGTTTTGCCGACCGAAGGCCGGGCGGCCAAGATCACCAGGTCGCCTTTTTGCAGGCCAGCCAGGATACCATCCAGATCGGCAAAGCCCGTCGGCATGCCGCGCAGCTTCCCTTTTTCCTTGTGGAGTTCGTCGATCCGGTCAAAAGCCTCGGTCAGCACGTTCTTGATGGGAACAAAGCGCTGGCTCAAATATTTTTGGGAAACACTGAATAAGGATTGTTCGGCCTTGTCCAGGACATTGTCTATCTGGTCGCTTTCGGAATACCCCAAAAAGGCGATCTGCGAGCCGACGTTTATGAGCCGGCGCATGGTCGCTTTGCGCTGGACAATGCCGGCATAATAGGCGACGTTGGAGGCGGTGGGCACTTTATTGGCCAGGTCCGCCAGATAGCTTCGCCCGCCGACCAAGGCCAGCTGGTTTTTTTCTTCGAGTTTGTTGGTCAGGCTTAAAATATCCACCGGTTCGCGTTTTTCGTAGATCTCCAGCATCGCTTCAAAAATATAACGGTGGATGTCCTTGTAAAAATCATCCGGCCGGATTAGGTCGGCCACCTTGACGATGGCGTCTTTGTCGATCAAAAGCGAGCCCAGGACGGATTGCTCGGCTTCCACGTTCTGGGGCGGTATTTTCTCCAAAGGAGCGGTGATATCACCGGTAATCGCCTCTTCTTTCGCTTTTTTTCTGGCCACCATTGGTTTGTCTTTAAAATTAGTACCTTTAATTCTATCAGAAAGGTCAGACTTGCGCCAACCCTTTTACCCACAGGATTTCCCCCGAGTTTATCCCCAAAAGTAAATATTAGATATTAACCAGTTTTTCTGCAGTATTGACATAAAAAGAAATCTGTGCTAATATAGTACGTTCACAAACCCTGAATGTATGTTTTGAGTCGAACTTTCAAATCGCGGGATGTAAATAAGCCTTTATGGCGGATGGAGGAAAAGTGCCTCAATTACTGTTGGCCTTGGCCGCTCACTTCATTGGCGACTTTCCCTTTCAGCCGGAGTTTCTGGCTATGGGGAAAGGAAAGAGCTGGGAACTGAATTTCTATCACGCGGCCGTCTACACGGCTACATTCCTACTTGTTCCTGTCGGATTATCTCCATTGTCCTTGGGGATCATCTTAGTATCCCATTTCTTCATTGACCCGTGCAAGGCAAGATACGGGTGGGTCAAGAAGATTTGGCAAGATCAACTCATGCACATGATCGTCATCGCTTTTGTGCTTCTAGTGACAAAGTAGAAAACCCCTTCTGCAGGGAGGATGTATTATGGATAGGTTAATTGGTACCACAGTATTCTTCGCTCTTTACTTTGCTGTCTGCTATATAGGTTTCCTTTTCAATAAGAAGCCTGGACAGACTTTCATCAGCTATCTGGGTGGATGCTCGGATTTCATGGATCCACTCTTGGATGACCTTAGGGAGTTGAACCAGGGTCACATTAGACGAAGTATCCATTAAGATTGAACCCTAACCCAAGCGACCCGAGCAAGTCATTAAACTGCTCATTTTTTTATTCGTATTTGCGGGATTCCACTTTGCATAATTTAAAACAGCGCCAACTCTTGATAATTGAGGCCGGATATGATAATATATTTAAAGTAATTAGGGGCGCATAGCTCAGCTGGTTAGAGCACCTGCCTTTTAAGCAGGGTGTCGGGGGTTCGAATCCCTCTGCGCTCACCATATTTAATTTATATTTTCTCATTTAGCACAAAACTACCGTTTTACCGGTAGTTTTGTTTTATCTAAGTTTTCTTTATTGAGCCTTATTTCCCGAAATTCACGCCGCCGCGGAAACCGATGGGAAACGCCCAGAACCAGCCTTTCAAAACGGATATTTCCGTGTCTAGGTCATAAACTCTGACATTGGGTCCGCCTCTTGAGGCCGGAGAGGTCATCACTTCGGCGTAAGTGTCGCCATCCACGTCATTGACGAACAGATTTACGCCGCCCAGAAAATTGGCGTCATAGGGATAGAAGGAATCAACCAGCCCCAAGGCGTGATTTTCGTAGCGGAAAATTTTGACCTTTGAGTCGCTTAGGGTTTTAGCCGCTAGGACAATTTCACCCAGGCCGTCTCCTTCCAGATCGCCGACCCGCATGGAAAGGGTACCGCGATAGGTGCTTGGGTAGGCCATGACCCAACTGATGAGAGAAGCGCCGCCGTAATTATAAACCCGGACATTGGGGCCGCCATTCAGGTAAGGCGAAACAATAATGTCATCTTTTTTATCGCCGTTCATATCGCCGGTGGCCAGCTGAACGCCGCCGAGGTAGGTCGTTTGATAAGCCTGAAACTCGTTGACCAGGAGCAAGCGCCCTTCCGACGCGTCATAACTGTAGGTTCTGACCAGGGGGGAGTGGCCGGAAATCGGAGCGGTGACCAGTCTGTCCATCCCGTCGCCGTTTAAATCGCCGGTCGCCAGGTTGACGCCGCCTCGAAAAGTCTGGTCATACGGGAAGAAACTGTCTAAAAGAGAAAAGCCGTCGCCCGTCTCATTGAGGGTGTAGATTCTGACATGCGGGCCGCCTAAGGAGGTGGGAACTAAAGCGATGTCTTCTTGATCGTCGCCGTTTAAATCGCCGGTTGTCAGGGAGACTCCGCCTTTGAAATTAAGGTCATAGGTGGTAGCGGAGGCGATCAGCGTGCCGTCTAATTCAAAGGCTTTCAGGACGGAGGTGACGCCGCCCGCCGGGGCGACAATGATCTCATTAGTACCGTCGCCGTCGATATCCGCCTGTTCTACTTCCAAACCTAGGCGCAAACTCTGATCAAAGGCGAAAAAGGAAGAGATCTGCGTTCCGGACGCGTCTACCACCCGGATATTGGCCCCGCCCGCCGAAGCGGGAGTCATCACGATGCCCAAGGAGGGGATAGAAGCGGAGGCCTGCCAGAGTTCCGCCCCGGTGTTCTCATTGAAAGTACCGGTATAGAGTTTATGGCGGAAAACGGTTAAAGAATAAGAGCGTGAATTATTAGCATCGCCAAAACCGTCGGTATTTACCCGGTCCCATTCCGTGCCGTCATATTTCCAAACTTCACCGCCGGTCGTTGTATTTTTAGTGCTGGCATAAATATAATTATCAAATTTTGCCAATGAAAGGCCGGTCTCATTATTAATGTCGCCGAAGCCATCCGTGTTTATTTTCGACCAGGTGGCCCCGTCATATTTCCAGATTTCCGTTCCCGTCGTCAGATTCCAGGTGCCGGCATAAAGCAGGCTGCCGTCAACCAATAAGGAAAAAGGTTCAAGGTTCGTGGTGTCGCCAAAACCGTCGTTAACCAGATTGGTCCAGCTTGTCCCGTCATATTCCCATATTTGACCGCCCGTCGCGTAGTTGCTGGCGCCGACCAGAAGTTTATCGTCATAAATAACCATGGCATCGGAGTAGAGGCTGCCGGCATCGCCGAAGCCGTCGGTATTTACCTGAGTCCAAGCGGCGCCGTTATACCGCCAAACTTCGGTGCCGGTAATGAAATTATAGGTGGAGGCGTATAATTTGTCTTTATATTCCATTAAGGCATTGACGGACATATTGTTGGCATCGCCGAAGCCATCCTGTTTATCTGCGTCCAGGTGGTGCCGTTATAACTCCAGACTTGCGCTCCGGCCGTGTAATTATTCACGCCGGCGTATAATTTTTCGTTATAGACGGTCAGGCTGGTCGTTTGGGTGTTGAGGGCATTGCCGAAGCCGTCGGTATTGACTTGATACCAGCTGGCGCCGTCATTTTTCCAGATTTCCGTTCCCGTCGTCAAATTAGAGGTGCCGGCATAAAGAGCTTGATTAAACTCCATCAGGGCATAAATCCTGGAATTGTTCGGGTCGCCGAAGCCGTCGGCATCACCTTGAGACCAGGTTAATTGTTGGGCCCAGACAAAGCGCGGCGCCAAAACAAAAAGACCGCCTAATAATATAAAAGCGGCCAATTTGACTAAACTTTTCTGTTTGTTGGTCATGATTTTTTTATTAATTGTCTAATGTTAATATTATAATACAGCCGGGATATTTAATAAAGAAGGCGAAAAAACCCGCCAATTTTTATTTTGGCGGATTATTGTTATAATTATCCCATGAAAAAGGGCCTGAAAATTATCGCCGTGATCGCGGCTTGGCTTTTAATCTGGACCATCGGCCGGCTCTTCTATTATTTCAATTTTATTACCCGTATCTTTCCTTTTCTGGAAGGCGACGAAGATTATAAATATCTTTTTTTCTGCGGCTGGCTGATCTTGGCCGGGGTGATCGTCGTTTTTTTCTGGCGGAAAAAAGGGCTGCCTTTTTATTTTTTGAACCTGAAAAATAAAGTTTGGTTGTTTTTTTATTTGATCCCGTTATCTCAGCTTATTTATTGGTTTTATCAAAATAATTCGCCTTTCGGTTTAGCCGGCTGGCTTTACGGTTTTCTGATACTCATAACGACGATGGCGCAGGATCTTTTTACTTTCGGTTTCTTGCAGACCGGTTTGGAAAAATTAACCAAGCCCTGGCTGGCGGCTTTGCTTGTCGTCATAACTTTTTATCTCGGCCATTTTTATTTCCAGGCCAGTTTCCTGACCCTGATATTCTTCGTCGGTTTCTCCGGCTTTGCCTGGCTGCGGGCAAAATACCGGTCGATATACGCCATTAATATCATCCATCTTATTTTTTCTTTGTTGCCCTACCAGTTTTAATAACCAAAAATCCACCCCTCTTTTGGCTTGACCTTTTTTTAAGATCCGGTCAAAAGAATTTGGGGTGGATTTGTTTGGTGGCATTACGTTTGATAACGTAGGCATCGAAAGGGCTGCATTTCGCTAAAACGAAACGTTAAAGCACATCCGTTTTTGAAAACGGTATGCGAATCGCTTATTCCTTGAAATTGATAACGAAGAAATAAGAGAAAGATTGAAAATTGAAAGGGGAAAAGAGCGGTATTGATTGATAAATAATAATAGCATATATCAGAATTTTGTCAAGACCTCATTTGTGGATAAGTTTTTGGCCGTTTTTTGGATAATATCCCGGTTGAACAAATGAAACAGAACGGGATGATATCGCCTTTTTCAAGGTTGAGACTCGTCTCTCTTTTCATTTTGTGCTAGTATTAAACTATGATTTCAAACCGGTCAATTAAAATACTGGCCATTGCGGCGGCTGTGATTCTGGCCGGCGATGCGGTATTATGGTTTAGCTGGTCGTCAAAAAAAGATCTCCCGTTGAAAATTAATCTTGAAAAAAGCATTTTTTCTCAGAGTGAAAAGATATCCTTCAGTATAAAAAACCCCAGTTCTTCGATTTATTGTTTGTCGCATGAATTCACTTCCGAAGGTGATTTATCCGTCCTGGATTCAGTTATGTACCGCGGCCTGTCATTTGATTTAGAAAAACATGAAGCGACGGGCTGGAAAAAAATTCAAAGACCAACTCCGGAAGGTTTGAACCAAATCCTTCACGAAAAATGCGGTTACTATTCTATCGAAAATTTGGGGTATGCGTTGATGGCCTATGACCATAAAATTAAAGTTTTCACTCAAGAAAAATACGCCATTATTCAACAAATAACCTGGACCCAAAATTGTTCCTATACTTGGTCTTTGCCGTCGGGTACCTACCGCTTGAAAATCTACTATGGTTTTTGCCAAAAAGAGCCTTCATATTATGGGTTAGAGCCGGGGTTGCTTAAATCAGTCTATTCCTCAAATTTTGAGATAAGGTAAGGAATTACTCGAATAACCCCCCAAATCCGTTAGCGGATTTTTTTATTTTATGATAAAATAAAGCTAATATGAGCGAAACAGCCTGGTACAAATTGAGCGGGGAAGAAGCCTTAAGGAAGCTTAATTCCGGGGTTCACGGTCTTGGCGAAGAAGAGGTGAAAAACAGGCAGGCGGAATTCGGGTTGAACGCTTTGCCCCAGGAAAAAGGGACAAGCCGTTTCACTCTTTTTTTAAACCAGTTCAAAAGCGCCCTGGTCTATATTTTATTGATCGCCGCCATCGTTAGTTTTGTCCTGGGGGATTTCCTGGACGCTTACGTGATCCTGGCGGCGGTCGTGGTCAACGTGATCATCGGTTTTTTTCAGGAAGACCGGGCGCAAAACGCCTTGAAAAAACTTAAGGAAGTGATCAAGGTGATGGCTTTGGTTTTCCGCGGCAACCAGGAAAAACAGATCCCGGCGGATAATCTGGTGCCGGGCGACATCATTTTGCTTTATGCCGGTTACAAAGTCCCGGCTGATGGCCGGATCATCTCCGCCAAAAATTTAAGGGTGAACGAAGCGAGTCTGACCGGCGAATCATACCCGGTGGAAAAAGCCAGCCATAAACTGGAGAAAGACCTGGGTTTGGCCGACCGGAACAATCTGGTCTATATGGGGACGGTCATTACCGAAGGGTCGGGCCGGGCCGTGGTCACCGAAACAGGCGACCGCTCAGAGATAGGGAGGATCGCCGCTTTGGTCCGCGAAACGCCGGAAGACAAAACGCCTTTGCAGGTGAAGCTGGCCCGTTTTTCCCGGCAGCTGGCTTTTACCGTGCTTTCCATCTGCGCCCTGTTGTTGCTTATCGGTTTGCTGAGCGGCAAGGAATTCGTGGAGATGTTCACGACGGCGGTAGCGGTGGCGGTCTCCGCCATCCCGGAAGGACTGCTCATCGCCGTGACCCTGATCTTGACCGTGGGCATGCAGCGGATCTTAAAACGCAAAGCCCTGACCCGTAATTTGATGGCCGCGGAAACCTTGGGTTCCACCACGGTCATCTGCACGGACAAGACCGGTACTCTTACCTTGGGGATGATGAATGTTTCCCATATCATCACATATAATCACGATTTGTCCACGGATAAGCAGGAAATGGCCCTGGAAAAAGACGGGGTGGAAAGCTATATGCTGGCCCTGAAGATCGGGATGATCTGCAACGATGCCTTTGTCGAAAACGAGGCAGATGAATTAAAAGACTGGCGCCTGGTGGGTAACCCGACGGAAAAAGCCCTGCTTTCGGCCGGCATCAAACTGGGTCTGCGCAAAAGCGAGCTGGAGAAACTCTACAAAAGAATCGACGAGATCCCTTTTGATCCGGCCATAAAATACATGGCCACTTTACACCATTATCAGGCCGGCAAAAAGATCATTTTTGTCAAAGGGGCGCCGGAGAAGATATTCGCGATGTCGGCCTATATCGACCGGGACGGCAAAAAAGAAAAGTTGACCGCCGAGCTGATCGCCAAATTAAGCCGGCGTTATGAATCGCTGTCCAACAAGGGCCTAAGGATCCTCGCCTTTGCCTTTGAGGAAGTGGGCCTGGAAGAGATGAACCTGGAAAAATTCAACCAGGAGAAAAAAAAGCTGATCTTTGTCGGGCTGGTCGCCATTAAAGACCCCCTGCGGCCGGAGGCCAAAGAGACGGTGAAGCTGGCGCAGGAGGCCGGCATCAAGGTGGTGATGATCACCGGCGATCACAGATTGACCGCCCAGTCGATCGCCGAAGAACTGGGCCTGCCCGCCAAGTCCGAAAATATTATTGACGGGGAGCAATTAGATAAAATTTCCGAACATGAATTGAAAAATCGCGTCCGGGATATTTCTGTTTACGCCAGGGTTTCGCCGGCCCACAAGATCCGGATCGTCGATGCCTGGCAGGCCTCAGGTGAAGTGGTCGCCATGACCGGCGACGGGATCAACGACGCCCCGGCTCTAAAATCCGCCAATATCGGCATTGCCTTGGGCTCGGGTACGGATGTGGCTAAAAGCGCTTCTGACCTTGTCCTTTTGGATGACAATTTCCGGACAATTGAAAAAGCGGTGGAGCAAGGCCGGGTTGTTTTTGATAACATTAAAAAGGTCATTTTGTATCTTCTTTCCGACGGCTTTGCGGAAATCACGCTGATCATGGGCAGCCTGATCTTTGGCTTTCCTTTGCCGGTCTTGGCCGCTCAGATCTTGTGGGTAAACCTGGTGGATGATGTTCTGCCGGCTTTGGCGATAACAATGGAGCCGGGAGAAGCGGTGATGAAGGATAAGCCCCAGGGGCTTAAAGGCCAGATATTCACCCGCGAAATGAAAGTATTAATCGGTCTGATAAGCGTCACCTTGGGAATTTTAAGCCTGATCTTTTTCTATTATTTTTGGAAGAAAACCGGCGACCTGACCTTGGCCCGGACCATGGCTTTTGTTTTGCTCGGGGCCAGCACACTTTTTTACGCTTTCAGCGTGCGCAGTATCCGCTACCCCATCTGGCGGAAAAATCCTTTTTCCAATCTCTGGCTGGTCGGGGCTTTAGTCATTAGTTTCGGTTTGCAGATCATGCCGGTCTATATCCCGTTTTTGCAAGGAGTCATGCGTACGGAAAGCCTTAATATTTTTCACTGGCTGGATATCCTGGGGGCCTCGCTTTTAATAATAATCGCGATTGAAATCGTCAAATATATCTTTTTAAGGAACCGGTATAAAGAAAAAACCTCATGAGCGCGAAGACCAATAAAATCCTGTTTTTCGTCGGCATTTTTTCGCTCCTTGTTCTGCTGCCGCTGGAAATATTCCTAGATTACGACACGACTACCCGGCAGCTGGCTCTGGCCCTGACTAATGTGGAAGTTCTTCTTATTATTCTTATTTTCTACTGGTATTATAAAGCCAGGCAGAATATTGTCCTGCCTTTTTATGTCGTTTGGTCGGTCTCTTTGGGCGTTTGGTTTGACGCGGCGGGCAACTTCGCCAATCTTTACCATTCCGTCCTCTGGTGGGATGACCTGGCCCACATGGTCGGCTCGGCGGCTTGCGCCTTGGCCATTTTTATCATTCTTTATGAATTGAACAGGCAGGGGAAAATCCGCTTGGGGATTTTTAGCCTTTCACTTTTTTCCTTGTCGGTGACTGTTTTTGCTTCGGCCATGTATGAGGTGAGCGAATTTTTAGGCGATCTGATCTCGGAAAGCCAGCGGGTGGTCGATAAGTTTGATACGCCGAGCGATTTGATGTGGAATACCATCGCGGCCTTAACTGTTGTTTTGTTTTCGGGATTGGTGGTTTATTATAAGGCAAGGCGGTTAAATGACAAATAAGCACTGTAGATTTTGGTGGTTAGGTTTTAGGTTGTAGGGCATAGCGGCCGGTATAGTTATAAGTTAAAGGTATTGGGTTAGATACTAAGTGACTTATAACCATGTTGAAAACAATACCGGCTGCCACCCCATATAACTTATGACCTAAAACAAAAATGTCTATAGGCAATTTGATAATCTATTTCTTTCGTAGTATATTTAAAGTAGAAATAGTTTAATTATTTAAAACAAAAAACTATGACGCACAAAAAAATCTTACTGGCGGGTGTTGTTTTTTTGCTGGCGGTAAGCCTTGTTTTGGCCGGCTGCGGTAAAAAAACGACGACCACCTCCAACACTAATACCAGCGCCCAAAATGTTAACACGAAGACGGACGAAGCACCCTACACTTTGGTCGGCAACACCAAGATTTTTGCTTTGTTGCTGGTTAATGGAGTTTTTGAATACACGAAAATGACCTTTTTGGCCGGGGATACGGTCAAGGTGACCTTGACGGAAAACGGCGCGCCCGTGGATTTTGAATTCGTCAATCCGAATGTGAAATCCACCAACGGCCAATTCGTCACCGGCATCCAAAACAATGATCAGGGCGGCACTTATCAGTTGGTTTGTACCGGTCGCGAGTGCGGCACGATTAACGTGACGGTGGTTCCGGCCGCCACTACCAATACCAACGCGGCCGCCAATACCAATGCTTCTTACGGCATTACCAAGGTGGAATTGCAGCGTCTGCCTAAAGGCATCACTTTTTCACCGAATGTGAACATGGCCACCACTAATTCTTTTTCCGTGGGGGATAATTTCGGCTTTGGCGTGACCGGCACTTTTGCCACTGGCGCCAAACTGACCTTTGCCATTCTTGATTCAAGCGGCAATATTGTTGAACCCCAGGGTATGGCCTTTAATCTGGTAAACGGCACGAATGGCAACTGCTGTTTCGGTCTGCCAAATTCGGCCGGCAGTTACAATGTGAAGTTCTACGTCAACGGTACGGAGGGCTACAGCGCGCCGATCACGGTGACCGAGTAAAAGTTCCGTTATCAAAAATATAAAAGCGTTCCATAAGATGGGGCGCTTTTTTTTAAAAAATGCTAGAATAAACAGGTAAATTCCGTGACTTTTTGCCGTCTTATACGTTATATATTATGGAGGCTAGAGACCTTAGCTAAAAATAAAAATATGCCCGGGTTAAGCCAAGAAAGGGAGGATTTCAGCCTGCTCTACGACCAGTTCTCCCCGAAAATCTACCAGTTCATCTATTTTCGGACCTTTCATAAGGAAACGGCCGAAGACCTGACCAGCCAGACCTTCTGCAAGGCCCTGGAAAGATACGATCGTTTCAGACCGGATAAAGGGGGTTTTTCCGCCTGGCTTTACGCCATTGCCAGAAATACCCTGATCGACCACTACCGGTCTTTCCGGCCGGCGGCCAATATCGAGGATTTTTTCAGCCTGTCAGACAGGGCAGACGCGCCGTTGGATATCTCTTGCCGGCAGCAGCTTTTAAAGGTCAGAAAATATCTGGATCAGATAAAAAAAGAGCACCGGGATGTCGTCATTATGCGCCTTTGGGATGACCTGCCTTTTGCCGAGATCGCCAGGCTGGCCGGCAAAAGCGAAGGAGCCTGCAAAATGATCTTCAGCCGGGCGATAAAGTCGATAAGAAAAGAGGTAATTATTTCATTAATCATAATTTTATCAAGTTTAATCAAAACCTAAAAATATGAACAAGGAAAAAATCGAAAAAATATTGCAGGAGCTTTATCAATATGACCCTTCTTTTAAAGAAGACGAAAGAGGCTTACGAGAGATCCTGTCTCAGGTCTTGGCCAGCCGGCCGGAAGTTAAGATCGACAGGAACTTCCAGACCTTTTTGCGCCAAAGGCTTGCCCAAAAACCGGCGCCGGAAAAAGTTTTCCGTCCGGCCAGTATTTTTCCCTTCCATAAACTTGTCTGGGGAGCGGCCGGTCTGGCCTTAGTGGCCGTGATCGTTCTCCCTTTATATTCTTATTTGACCAAAGAAGAAGAACTGGTGCCGGATTCCAATATGGCTATCAGCCGGGTATCGGATGAGGCTTTCGGCGAGATCACAGCCAGCGCGACCAATTCTTCTCTTCGGGCGGAAAGCGCCACTGGCCTGGGCGGCGGGGGTCAGAGCACGAAAGACAGTACCGGTACTTCCCTGATCGCGCCGGATTTCGCCGGCTATAAATATGTCTATTCAGGGCCGCTTGCCCTGGCCGGTTTGGACAACCAGGTTTTAAAAAGAGTCTGGCCGGAGGATGATAAAAGCGTGGATACCTATCTTTCCGGATTGAACTTCAACCTGATGGATCTGTCGAGCTTCGCCAACGCCCAAGTGACGAACTTTACTTTACGCCAGGACCGTGACCAGGGCTATGAGATAACCGTTGACCGGAAGCGGGGGACCATTTCTTTGGCGGAAGCCTGGGAATATTGGTACGCCGACACGGTGGCGAGCAAAGAGATCGAGAATCTGACGGCGACTGACGCTTTAAGCGACAGCGAAGTCCTCGCTTTGGCGGACAAATTCATCAAAGATCATCAGGTGCGATTGACCAATTACGGTTCGCCTGAGATCGTTTCTTCTCCTGCCGGCGGCCTCATGGCGGAAAACTATGTGGCCGAAAGCGTCAGTGTCATTTACCCCTTGGTCGTCAACAGCCGATTCGTTTATCTTGCCAGCGGCGAGAAAGCCGGCCTGACGGTCAATGTCAGCCAGCGTTACGGGCGGGTAACCAGCCTGATCTCCCTTTCCAGCCAGTCCTACCAGGCCTCGGCTTACCCCTTGGAGACCGAAACGGCCAATATTTTGAAACTGATCGAGCAGGGCGGGATCTATCCGACCTATTACGGCTCGGGCAGCGCCACCGAGTATCCATTGGGCGAGCCTTCGTTGGGCTATCTTTTTATCAGCCAGGAAAACGAAGAATTGCTGGTGCCGGCCCTGGTGTTCCCCGTGGAAAACGCGGAATCATACCAAAAAAATGTGGTGGTGCCGATCGTGTCGGGCCTGGTGGAAAATATTTTGGGTGAGAGGATAGCGCCGGCGGTATTGGAAGGGAGTAGCGGCGTTGATGGCGGGCAAGGGACAGAACCCGGGTCCGTCAATGCAAGCATAGTGCTGCCGGATTAATATCAAATATAATTGAATAAAAGAAAAAGACCGTTTTCCCGGTCTTTTTCTTAATAATATAAAAAACCCTTCGGATTGAACTTCCGAAGGGTTAAGGCTTTAACGCCATTAATTAACGGAACAAACTCTTGATGCCGCCCCAAGTGGCTTTCTGCACCGAGATGGTATGGCCCGGATAGACAAAGGCCGTGATGATGACTTCGACTTCCTGTCCGTCACCCGGCGCTTGGCCGTTTACCAGCCAGAGGTTGAAGTGGAACCGCTTGGATACCTGCGGGATATCCGGACCGGTATAGGTCCATGACTGGATAAGCGGTCCGAGTGCGCTGAAACGGCCTTGGAAACTGGCAAAAGTGACTTTGTTTGACTGCCAGTTTATTTCGTGGCTGGAATACTGCCCAGTTAGGCTGAATTGAAAACAAAGACAGTTACCGGCGACATTCCAGGGTTGGCTGCAAAACTGCATGTTGTGGGGGCAGGTAAGGCAGTTCTGCGGCAGGCACGCCAGTGACTTCGACCATTCAATGTCATACTCATCAACCGTCGTGTTGTAAAGAAAACCGGAAAAAACGACATTAGCAGCCAGCGCATCCACCGGCGAAGCCAGTTCGTACTGAAAGATGCCGTTACTCAGGAAGTCAGTGGTCATAACTTCGGGGCATAACCTTTTGCCATCGCGGAAAGTAATTTTAAGATGCAGTCCTTGCCCATCGACCCAGACGTTTTCTTCAGAATCCGACCAGTAATTCGGACCGGGCTCAAATTTAGTGTTGCCGAATTCTTTAACTTGCCAGCGATAGCCGCCGAAGTCAATGTAACGCGGACCAAGAGTAGAGCAGGCGATGGCCACGATGGGTTCGGAAACCGCCGGCAGATAATACAGTATCGCTGACGGGTTCCAGGACTTTTTGGCCAGGAAAGCGCAGTAGTATCGTCCGCCGTAAGTGCCGCCGGAAAAGTTACCGTTGCAGTCAGGCGTGAGCCAATAGTAACCAAATGGTTTCTGGGGGTAATAATAGTCGGTCTTGGCAAAGACGACCACGCCGACGGAGTCTGTGTTTACGTTGTTGACTTTGCCCGTGACATAGCCGGCCCAAGATCCATAGCAACAGTTGCCCGGGTCGGAAAGAATTTCAATTTCCGGGGGCAAATTCGGATCGCCGATGATACAGGCTTTGGCATTGGGCGAAAAGAAAAGACCGGCGAAAAACAGGCAAAAAACCGCATGCAGAAACAGCTTCTTCATACTCTTCCTCCTTTAAAGGGTTGGAGACGTTTTTTGGGTTTTCAGGGAACTAAAGCTTTGCCTTTGAACTTAACACTTAGCTTGGTTTTGTCAAGTGCATAAGTTTCTGTTTCATTATATTTTTAAAAACCCCGCTGGCAAGAACCAGGCGGGGTTTTTCCAAGAGAAAGGACTTTCACGGTTTAATATCCAGATCACCGCTGGCCAGCGACTTTTCCAGAAACAGATAGTCTTGGCCTTGCAGAGTCACCCAGTGCAGGCCGTCGGAGCCGCGGGCGACGAGCGCGTCGCTTGACGGCGTCCAGACGTAAACAGACAAGCCGGAAATATCGGCAATCTTGGTGTGAGACCAGACGCCGACCTGGCCGAAATAAAGGTCATATCCGTAGTTGAAGGCATAGCGGGTCTTGTCCGGGCTGATCGCAAAGCTGCTGACCATTCCCTCGATGACCAGAGTCGGATCTGCCGGGCTGGTTCCCGTCAAATCCGGCACACTGACATAAAGATTCCAGCCTGCCTGCAGAGCCAGAGAGGAATCCGCCAGCCAGGTGAGGTTGGGGTACTGGTCATAGGCGGTAAAGATCAGGCTGGCGATCTGCCCGTAACCGCCCCGGATGGTGGTGATCGAGGGTGTCATCTCGCCGCCCCATTGGTGGTGGACAAAGACCAACCGGTCGTTTCCCGCCATATACACCGGGTTATGATCGTAGCAGAAGCACCAGGTGCCGAAAATCCGGTTCAGCGTTTTGCCGGCCGCATCGTAGCGGTAGAGACCGTCGTTGTACGAGCCGAACAGGAACGACTGGCTGTCCGTGGCCCAGGAAACATCCGTGGAACGGTTATCGGCACCGCGCGGGAGCTGGTCATAGAGCGTGCCGTCTTTCCGGTAGATCCGCATGTTGTCGGCGCCGACAGTCACCAGCCATTCGCCGTTAGGCGAGACGACCAGACGGGGATTAGTTTCCGCGACAAGCGGCCTCATCTCGGGATCATTCACGCTCAAGACCCAGAGGGTGTCCGAAGAGGTGAGGTACAATTCCCGGTTCGGCGCCGGGATCAGGAGGATGTCCAACGTGACATGCTGCCCCAGGCCGATATCCACATCATTCTGGATGAAGGGCAGGTAGCCTTCCTTTTTCAGCTTCACGTCGTAGAGCCGCGGAAAGATGCCGGAAAAAGTGTAAGGCGTCACTTGACCGGTGGGTTCGTTGTTTAGGAAAATTTCCGCTCCAAACGGACTGGAATTGACGGTCAGATAAGCCGGATTAGCGGTCAGGGTAGCGGTCACATAGGTGGATGAGTTTTCTTTCACCTCCACGCTGTCCTGCCAGGCGGCGTAGTTTTCTTTGAGAAGCTTCACCTCGTATCGGCCGCAATCGAAGCCGGAAAAAGTGTGAGGGGTGACGCAGCCCTGGTCCGCACCGGAAATGACGATCTCGGCGCCGACCGGGCTGGAGTTAACCGCCAGAGTCCCGTGGGCTCTGTTCAGACTGACGTTCACCGCAGTGGTCAGGCTGGGAGTGACCGTGACCGTGCTGTCCCATTGGCTGTAGTATTTCAGTCTCAGGGAAAGCGAGTGGCTGCCGGCGAAGACTCCGGAAAAAGTGCAGGGCGTCACGCCGGTAGCTTGGTAGCTGTCTAGGATCACTTTGGCCCCGGTCGGGATCGAGCTGACGGCGATCGACCCGATGACGTAAGTCAGGTCGATGTTCAGGGTCAGGAGGGAGTCCGGATAAAGCTTCAGATAATTAAGCTTCCAATCCGAATAGCCTTCCTTCCGGAGAATGAGATTATTGAGATGATCTTCGCGGAAAGTAAGCGTGTCGGGAGTGGTGCCGACTGTTTCAAAACCGATTATGATCTGGGCCCCGACCGGATTGGTCAGAAGGGCCAGCTGGCAGAGAGTCGATTTCAGCTTGGCCTTGACCACCGCCGTCTGGTTTTCCTTCACCTCTTTCTGGCAGGTATAATCCTGGTAATCCGTCTTGGTCAGCTTCACGGTGTAACTCCCGACCGCCAGGCGCAGGGTGTCGGGCGTGAAAAGATTTTTGTCCTGCCAGTTCAAAAAGAGGCGGGCCGAGTCCGGCTGACTCTCAATGATCAGCCGGCCGTACTTTTGTTCGGGCGCCGTCGGATCATCCGTGCAGCCGAAAAGCCACACCAGGCTGAGAACGACCAGCAGAGCGACCAATGACCATTTCATGACGAAACCTCCTCTTTGTTTATGGGACACGAGAAAAAACATTTAAGCCTCTTTGGCTTCTTCCGGCGGCTTTGTCGCTTCTTTAGAGACCGGATGTAAGCGATAAGCAGATAATTATCTTTTTCATGGGCATCAGGCCTCCTCTTTTTCTATTTTTTGGGTTTTCAGGGAACTAAAGCTTTGCCTTTGAACTTAACACTTAGTTTGGTTTTGTCAAGTGCATAAGTTGTGCGCCTTTTTTATTCTTGACCCCGCTCTTCGCAAAGGGCGGGGTTGACAAATTTTTTTAAAAAGGTATACTGGTATACTACGAAAGGAGGGAGAATGAGCACTTTAAAAGAAGTGAAGGGCGCTTATGACGCCTTCAAGTTCGGCACGAAACTGTTCGGCGCGACAAAGGAAGCGAATGCCTTTTTTCAGGAAAAGCTAAATGCAGTCGGTCAGGCGATATGCCTGGAGCGGCAGATCAAGGCCGAAGAGGCGATGTTGCTGCCGGACGAGACTTTGCTTGGCGAACAGTCAGAGGCCAAATTTCAGGAGCTGAAAGACTGGATCGCCAGCCTGAGGAGATGAAAGGTTTTTTTGCCAAGCGGCTCGCCTCTTTGAGGGGATTGGGCCGCTTTTTTTATTTTAAAAAAAGATTGACAGCCGTCATTTCTTTTGATAAGGTGGGTTAGCCCTTTAAAAACTTTTCAAAACAGGAGGAAGGAAATGAATATTAGCCAGGGCCGTTACATCCATCTGGAGCCGATCTTGGCTCTTGATATCCCCGCGATGGCAAAGGCGATAATAGATGGCGATCCGATGGTCATCCCGGCCGTCTTGAAAGACAGCAAGATTCCTATTACCATAACCGGCCAGCTTTCCGGCTTGCAGCGCATTTTGAAAGGAGACAGGAACCACCGGTTCGTGATCATCACGGTAGATATTGACAGCGTTAACGGCCTTAAGATAGAGGAACTTGGGCAAAATGAGAAAATGGTTTATCTTCAGCTCTTTCACTTTATCGACAAGGAAGGCGGCCAGGATTGCGCCCATATCTATGTTTGCCGTGATTGAGGACCGTCCCTTACGTGGCGGCTCTAGGTCTTAGAGCCGCTTTTTTTATTTCCGAAAGATATTTCTACTTTTGTAACCCCTTCGGTGTCACTCAGGGCAGGCTCCAGTAGCAAAAGTTCCGGGGGCAATTATTGCCTAAAGAAAACTTTTTATATACTGCTAACCAAAGGGTCGAGGAATTGCCCCCGGACCCCCTCGTTTTGCTAATAGCTTAAATCATTGCTAAATAGAAACGACGGTTTTCTCTTGGGCGCCTCGCTGCGGCTCGGCGCCGTGTTTCCCCGTTAGAAACCGGTGTTTCTAAGCGGGGTTTCGAATTTCCAATTCTACGGCTTGACCGTTTCTAAAAGCAGGCTTTCCAAAGGAATGCCGTTGTACTGCTGTTTGGAAATGCCTTTGTTTTCCGAAAGAATATTGATTTTGAAACCGGCTTTCCTTGCCAGCTCAATATAGTCGTTTTTCAAAAGCGCGCCGCCAACGCAGCCCGCGATCAGCTCCTCGTTTTGTCTTAACTTGTCGGAAAGCTCTTCCAAAAGCACGATGTCGGAAACATACATTTTTCCGCCGGGTTTAAGAACCCGGAAAGATTCTTTAAAAACCTTTTGTTTGTCCGGGGCCAGATTGATGACGCAATTGGAAATGATGATATCCGCGAAATTTTCCGCCAGCGGCAGTTTTTCAATATCCCCCAAAATAAACTCCACATTTTTATAGCCGCCTTTTTGGGCGTTGGCTTTCGCCCTTTCGATCATTTTTTCCGTAAAGTCAATGCCGATGACGCGGCCTTCCGGTCCGGTTTTTTTGGCCGCCAGGAAGCAATCAATGCCACCTCCGCTGCCCAGATCGACCACGGTATCGCCGGGTTTTATATGGCTGAAAGCGGTGGGATTGCCGCAGCCCAGGCCCAGATCCGCCTCGCCGACGCTTTTCAGCTGTTCTTCCGTGTAGCCCAGGTCCTTGGAATTAGTCTGATTGCCGGAGCAGCCGCAGGCTTTGCCGCTTGAGTCCGCGATGGCCGAATATTTGTTCTTGACGATTTTTTTGATGTTTTTCATAGAGATATATTATAGCAAAAAAAGCTAAAGCGGAAAAATAGGCGCCTTCTTATTTGCTTTGGGGGCGTCTCGCCCCTTGAGGGGATTGGGCCGCCTTTTTTATTATTGACAAGAATATAATATTAATATAAGTTAAATACGCTCTTTTTGTTTTTGAGTAAACCAAGGTTTTAACCAGAGGAGGGTGTATGGCAGGAAGACGTCGTTTTTCTAGGGAACAGATTGAGGCTTTGGAAGATCTGTTGCTGCTTTCCAAAGACCTGGGGTCTTTCGGCAAGCAATTCGCGACCTGGCTTCTGGCGCAGTCCAAGGGTTTGACCCACAATATTTGTGTGGCTGTCCCTTCGGATCTGCCCAAGGAAGAAAAAGACCAGATCGGTTACGGGCTTCATGATATCGCCAGTTCAGGCTGCGCAACCCACATCGACGATGTCATGAGGGCGATGGGCACCAAGAAACGTTTTCACGTGGCGGGCTATCGGCAAAGCTACAAGGCGTGGCTTTCCGCGAAGATGTTCGATCCGGAGGCGACCCCGATCACCTTCGATCTGGAGGCGATCAAGCGTCAGCCGTTGCTGACCAACTTTGATCGACGGCACGGCCACGGCTGACCGCCGCAAAACAATACGAACACGAGAGGGAGCTGACCTTCAGCTCCTTTTTTATCCCGTTAGAAATCGGATATTTCTAACGGGATTATTCTTGACAAATATTAGGTATTTGATAAGATAGATATAGACAAATTTTGGGCGACTCAAGCGAGTCGTTTTTTCGTTGGAAAAATGAATAGTCAGCCCAATAATTACGCTTTTATCGACAGCCAGAACCTCAATTTAGCCATCCGCGAACAGGGATGGATTCTTGATTTTAAGCGTTTCCGCGTTTATTTGAAAGATAAATATAAAGTCACAAAAACCTTCTTATTTATCGGATATGTCTCCACTAATGAAAGTCTTTATAAATCCTTGCAGCAAGACGGCTATATCCTGATATTTAAACCGACTTTGAAACTTCCTTCCGGCCAAGTGAAAGGCAATGTGGACGCCGAATTGGTTCTGCACGCCATGATAGAATATAACAATTATGATAAAGCTGTAATCGTGACCGGCGACGGAGATTTTCATTGTCTATTGAGTTATTTAAATAGCCGTAATAAGCTGCTTAAACTTTTAATTCCCGATGTATACAAATATTCTTCTCTTCTACGCGGCTTCCACCCGGATTTTATGAATAAACTGAAAAATAAGCTTTCTTACCGAATAAAAAGCTATAGGTCTTGACAACAAGTACGGCCCGTGATACTCTTTAAATACAATCACGATGAGAGGCAAACCAAAGGAGTTAGTTCCGCGGCAATGCCTCTTTTTAGTTATTGAGTTGCTGAGGAATTAAGGAATTATACCTGCTTGACTAGTTGAGATTGATGGCTTAAAATATATAAAGACAAATGGTGGCTTGGAAGGGCCGCTTTTTTATGTATATAAATCCTAAATCCCAAATCCTAAATCCAAAACAAGATCCAATGACCAAAATCCAAAATCCAAAACAATATGATCTGGAAGACAGAACATATTTATTTGCCAAGCATTGCCGTGATTTTATCAGCCGATTGCCTAAAATGACGGTTAATTTTGAATACGGCAAACAACTGGCCCGCTCCGCCGGTTCGCAAGCCGCCAACTATATAGAGGCGAACGAATCCATCAGCCGAAAAGATTTCCTTCTTCGTCTCAAGATTTGCCGCAAGGAAGCCAAAGAATCCCGCCTCTGGTTAAGACTGGCGGAAGTGGGGAATGATGCGGCAAGCAATAAAACAAAGAATGAACTCATTCAAGAGGCCATGGAATTAACCCGCATTTTCGGCGCCATTCTCGAAAAAAGCAAATAGCGGGTTTTGAATTTTGTGCTTTAAGTTTTGAATTTGTTTTGGATTTGGTGCTTAGAATTTTGGATTTCAAGTCAACCTTAGCTATATACCTCCAAAATCACGCCAACCACCCCCAAACCGCCCCCACCCAGCTTCTAGCAGAGTTAAGCCGAATGTCTCTTGGAAACGAGTGATTTTTTGGCTTGAATAAAAGCAGGAAAAATGCTAAGGTAGGGGAGTAACATATACGAATTTCGGTGGCTGGGAGAAAAAATATATGGAAAAACAGATCATTGTCCGGCTGCATAAAAATTTCGAGGATTGCGCCCGCGAAAAAGACGGCGTGGAATTTTGGTATGCCCGCGAATTGCAGGAATTGCTCAACTATGACAAGTGGGGCAATTTTGAGAATGTCATAAATAAGGCGAAAATAGCCTGCCGGAACGCGAAACAAGAGGTCGCCGACCATTTTGCCGACGTCGGGAAAATGGTTGATTTGGGTTCCGGAAGCCAGCGTGAAGTGCCTGATATTATGCTGACGCGTTATGCCTGCTACCTGATCGCCCAGAATGGCGATCCGCGAAAAGACGAGATTGCTTTCGCTATGACCTATTTCGCGGTGCAGACGCACAAGCAGGAAATAGTCGAGCAGCGCCTGGTCCAGTGGGAACGGGTGCGCGACCGGGGAAAGCTTTCTACTTCTGAAAAATCTCTTTCCGGCGTGCTTTTTGAGCGCGGAGTGGACAGCCAGGGGTTTGCCCGGATCAGGAGCAAAGGTGATGCCGAGCTTTTTGGCGGATTAACAACTCAGGATATGAAGCAGAAATTAGGCGTGCCGAACAGCCGACCGCTGGCTGATTTTTTGCCCAGCGTAACCATTAAGGCCAAGGATTTGGCGAATGAAATAACTAGCCATAATATCCGGAAAGATACGGATTTGCGGGGGGAAGTTCCCATTACTTCAGAGCACGTGAAAAGCAACCGCAATATGCGCCAGATGCTCGGCAAGAGCGGCATTTACCCCGAAGACTTGCCGGCGGAGGAAGACGTGAAAAAGCTTGAACGCAAGCTTAAGTCGGAAAATAAAAAATTGCCAAAGGCGGTTAAGAAGCTGAAAGATAGCAAAAAATAATCCCACGTTGAGACATTAGAAAAACAGCCCAAGCTCTAAAGTGCCGCTTAAAGATTGAATTTGTTAAATAGATAATAATAGGCTTTGTGGCGCCTCGCTGCGGCTCGGCGCCTTTTTTGGCTTGAATAAAAGTAAGAAAAATGCTAAGGTAAAGGCATAAAATAACACAAATTTTGGTGGAAAATAGATTATAATACGGAGGTAAATTAAAAGAATTTTTGGGCAATTAAATAAAAATATATGAATAGAAATGTAGTTGAAGAATATTTAAAAAAACAGAAAATAAAAGTCGTTGAGGAATTTGATTTTGAAAAAAAGAAAGTAAAATATTCCGAAAAGATAAGAGGTTGGAAGATTGATAAATTTAGGGGCGATGAGGAAATCGTTAGAGCTTTTGTTCTTGCTAAACTTGTAAACGAATTGGGATATAAACCTGAGAATATTGAATTGGAAAAAGAATATGATATTGGTAGACCAAAGGTAAATAAACCCAGAATTGATATTATAGTTAAAGACGATAAAGACAACGTTTTTTTGTATATTGAATTAAAAAGCCCCGCAGATTATGAAAAAGATAAGGATGAAGTAATTGAGAAACAACTTTTTAATCTTGCTTCACAAGAACAGGGCCAAGGTAAAAAAGTAAAATATCTCGTATTATATACAATTGAAATTGTTGAAACCCAGATAAAAGACAAATGTATTTTGATTGACTATGAAAAATTTAATTCATTCAACACGTGGAAAGAAGTACGAAATTACGCAGATGAATTACCCGAAAGATATGAAAAAGCTCAAAAAGAACCATACGTAAAAGGTGGAAAAAAAGATTTAGAGACAAACTTTTCATATGAACAGCTTGATGGGCTGAGAAAAAATCTACATAATGTACTTTGGGGAGGTGGTGGAACAGATGACAACGATATTTTTTCGTCATTAGTAAATATTATTTTGGCAAAAATTCAAGATGAAAGCGAAAAAGAGGAAGGCGGAGAATATGACTTCCAAATTCGTTCATTTAAAGATGGCGAAAGTTTTGAAACCAACCAGCAACTTTTTATAAAAATAAATGATCTTTATATAAGAGCGTTAAAACAAAGATTAAATATTATTGACGAAAATGAGTTAAAAGAAAGCTTTGTAATTGATAAAAAGAAATTTTCTCTTGCAAAATTAAAATACACTATAATGCAAATCGAGAGATATTCATTTGTGGACGGGAAAAACAGCTTTGACGGTAAAGATATTCTAGGAGACTTTTTCGAGGGTATTATTAGAGAAGGATTTAAACAAACAAAAGGTCAATTTTTTACGCATGTTAATATTGTAAGGTTTTTGCTTTGGGGGTTGCAACTTGATAAGCTAGCAATTGATAAAGTGAATAAAGATTTAGAAATTCCCTACCTAATAGATCCAAGCGCCGGTAGCGGCACTTTCCTGATTGAATATATGAAGTTTATTACCGAAAATCTCAAGAGAAGATTTAAAAGTAGACTAGCAAAAAAAAGAGACGTAGAGGACAAATTTAATCAATGGTTTATCCCTGACCACCGAGAAAATAAATGGGCACAACATTATATTTATGGCATAGAAACTAATTTTAATCTAGGTACTGCTACTAAAGTAAATATGATTTTGCATGGGGATGGCTCAACTAATGTTTTTGTTAAAGACGGACTATTACCTTTTAATTATTACGACAAAGAAACCGCGCCGAACTATTTGAAGCAAAGCGAACAAGACAAAAACTACTTTAATAAAGAAGTAAATAAGCAATTTGACGTGATTATAACTAATCCTCCATTTAGTGTCACTTTGGATAATGAAACAAAAGAGCATCTTACTAAAGAGTTTATTTTTGGAAGCACAAAAAACTCGGAAAATTTGTTTGTAGAAAGATGGTATCAATTATTAAAACCTAACGGAAGATTTGGGGTAGTTTTGCCAGAAAGTGTTTTTGATACAACAGAAAATAAATACATTCGTCTATTTATTTACAAATATTTTAAAATTAAAGCAGTAGTTTCTTTACCACAACTTACTTTTCAGCCGTTTACAAGTACTAAGACTAGTCTTTTATTCGCTCAAAAGAAAACTGATAAGGAAATTGAAGAATGGAATAAACTTTGGAGTAAATATAGTAGTGAATGGAGTGCTCTAAAAAATAAGTGTAAAAATTTATTATTGGTCTATTTAGAAAACAAAGACAAAAAGAAATTATCTTCAATCAAAGATTTGTTAGAATCGGAGAAAAAAGAGATATTATTAAGAATGCTTAAAGATAATATTGAAGAAGATGATAAAAAATTATTAGCAAAAGAGCTGATATATAAATACAAAAGTGAATTAGTTGAACTTTGTGAATATGATAACGATACTAAAGATGTTTTTGGTTTTGTCAATACCTGGTGGGTTTTTAGTGAGGTAGCAAAAATACTCAATTACAAAATTTTTATGGCAGAAGTAGAAAATATTGGATATAAAAGGACTAAAAGAGCTGAAAAACCTATGCCAAACGAACTTTATCGCGTAAATGATAAAGGAGAAGTTTTAGTTGATGATGGCAGGATAGAAACTGCTTTAGATTATTTAAGAAAAGTGATATGGGATTAAATAAATTTACAGTTGATTTTCAAAATATTGGTGAACAACAATTTTTAAGACCCAATTTTGGTTACAGGTATTTTTTTGATATTCAGAATGCGGAAATTTATCCTACAAAAGATAGTATTAAATTAAAATATGTCTTGAATGAGATGCCGATGAAGAAAGTAAGCAAGGGTGAATTAGAAGAGTCAGAAATTCTGATTGATATAGGAAATATTGAAAGAAGATTTAATAATTTAATAAATTTAGTAGAAGTAGATAGAATAGGTTCTGATAAAAATATAATGCAATATGGAGACATCATTATACCTAAATTGCAACCACAAATGGGGAATATTTTTTTAAATTCTGGTCATAAAAGATTTATAGGATCTACCGAATTGCTTGAATATAAAATTAATGAAAATTATAATCCCATATTCATTTATTACTTAATTACTTCTAATAAATTTCTTTTTGATCTAGCAAAATTGGAAAGTGGAAAAGCGCATAGAAGGGTAAATTCAGTAGATCTGTTAAAAATTAGAATTCCCTTAATATCTAAAGAATCGCAAGATTTAATTGTTGCTCAAATATGGCCGATTGAAAAGAAAATTAATGAACTAAAAAAACAAATTGAACAACCTCAAAATGTTATTAATAAAGTTTTTGCAAGAGAATTTGGTTTTGATTTAGAAAAATATGAAAAGTTAAAGAAAGATAAGTTTTCCGAAGTAGATTTAAAAGATATTTTGAGACATAATTTTGTTAGAATAAGTTTTCATTTTCATCATAAAACTCTTATTGCCATTGAAAATAAATTAAAAAATAAGAATTATTGGGCGCCGGTTAATTCATTATTTAGTTTATTCGGTGGAAAAAGAATACCAAAGGGTAAGAGTTTTTCGAATATCGAAACGGACTATTATTATTTAAGACCTACGGAAGTAAGTATTTGGGGTATTGATAAGATTAACGTTCCATTTATCCCTGTATCAATTTATGATCAGTTAAAGAGATATAAAATAGTAACGGATGAATTTTGTATTTCAATTGTCGGTACTTTAGGGAAAACCGCGTTAATTAACACAGATATTTTAGATATAGGAAAAGATAATTTAATATTAAGTGAAAACTTTATTAAACTAAAACCTAAAAAACATATAAATAGTTTATTTTATATTTACTTTTTTTATAGTTTTATTTTTGAAGCGCAAATTAATAGAGAATATACCATAACATCAATAAAAAAATTAGGTATTGATAAATGGAATAATATAAAAATTCCATGTATTTCTATTATAAAACAGCAAAAAATTGTTGATGAAATCAAGGGTGAATTAGACAAACAAGAAAAATTTTATAAGAAAATTGAAATGGAAAGAGATAAAATTGATGAGATTATTGAAAAAGTGATTATTCGTGAATAGACTCATATTTAAGTCATTTTTACAATATCCATTGACCTAATTTATTTCAATTAATAATTATTAATTAAGAATATTATGGCAAATCTCTATTGGAAAAAGAATAAAAAAATATTAGCCGCTACCGAGACACCATTTAAAACAGAAGATGAACTTGAACGTTATCTATTAGATACCCGGGGGATTTTAAGCGAAATCAATATAATAAATAGGCAAATTAGGTCCAAAACGGTTTCAGGAATAGAAATTCCAGATATGATCGGAGTTGATAGCGAGGGTTCCATTGTTATTATTGAAAATAAAAATGTTCCGGTTGATGAAAGGATTATTTCTCAGGTACTTAATTATGCTCTTTGGGCAGAATCTAATCCAGATTCAATAAAGAATTTATGGCTTCAAGCTGATCAAGAAGGCGTGGAACCAGAATGGGACAATTTACAAATTCGCATAATGATAGTTGCCCCAGAAATAAAACCACATTTAGCAAAATTCATTTCAAAAATTGGATACCCAATTGATTTATTAGAGATAAAAAAATTTAATATTAGTAAAGATGAATTTATTGTGTTAAATAAAATAGAACCAAATATAATTGATACAAAACCAGTACATGCAAAAAGAAATTATGATTATTCATATTATTCAACCAATCATAATAAGGAAAGTGTAAAAAAACTTGAAAAAGCTGTAAATAGCGTTGAAAATTATGTTAATAAAAACAAATGGAAATTAGAAAAAAAATTTAACCAAGGTTATGTGGGCTTTAAATATGGTTTTCCCTTAGTTTTTGGCATACAGTGGTTAGGAACCAGATCCTTCGGGTTTTTTTTCAAAATGCCTAAAGCAAAAATGAAAAAAATTATTGTTCCGGGCCTTGAATTTAAGGGTTATAATGATCGGTGGGATCAAGTAGAATATAAAATTATTTCACCTACTTTTGACGTTAAAAAATTAAAACCAGTGTTTCTAGCTTCATACAATTATGTCAAAGGAGAATAACATTTTTTCTTTAAAAGTTGCGCTATAATATAATAAGATATGCAGCATGAGTAATCTTGAAACATTTTTCGAACAATTCGAAGAATGGGTGCTAAAAGATATTAAAATAGTACTAGAATTAGTAAATAAAGAAGGTAATTCATTAGCCCCTGATAGAAGAGTGGTGGTTTGGCGGCGCCCGCTTGTCGCCGGAGTTATATTAATATGTTGCGCTATCGATACATTAGCCGCATTTCGTTATGGCCGAACTAATAATAATGTGGGAACATATTTTATGCGCTTTGTTAGAGATTATTTTGCGCAAAGCCGTGACACTAGATATAATGATGAGCAAATCTATAAGGGGTTACGTAATGCATTATTACACGGCTATTCTCTTGGATCAGATTTAGCATTAAGTCATACTAGCGCTTCACGGCATTTGACGAAAGAAGCAAACAAAATAGTTATAGATGTATTTTCACTGCAGCAAGATTTAGAAAAAGTATATTCTATCTATAAAAGTGAATTGAAAAATGGACAACATATTCCAGAATTTAATGATAGATGGAATTACGCACCTCTTATTCAATATTTTCCTGATATAGATTTAAAACTTAATAGCAGAAATTAAAGTAATTCAAACATAAGCTCATTTTTCCCTCCCCACTGGCGGTTTTTGCCTAACAAAAAAATCCTCAAAAAAGCTGACGAGGATTTTTGACTATTAAATAGTCAAATCGTGAATAGGTACACTAGCTGCCCAACGTTTTATCCATTGAACAGAATCTATAGCATTTTGTTTTGAGGAATAACCCTCACTCCAAGCAACGAATTCGTTGTTTGCAGCAACAAGACGCCATCGGTACTCATTTGCGTTATCACGATAGATTTCGAATCTAATCATGATTTTTTTCCTTTGTTAGACTATACTTAGGAGTCGACCTTTAATTTACTCCCAGGACAAAAACCAAATAATTTAGTTCCTATCAGGGGAGAATTAAAAGCGACTTAATCTAGATATAGAATAAGCGCCGGATTTTACCTCGCCAGCTTTTTCAAAGAGTTTTTAACAGCTACATACTAACGAATAATAATGTCTCTGTCAAGTAGGTTTATTATTTTAGCTAAAAAGCTTATAATAAATCCATGTCCAAATACTACAACTCTAAGCGCACCAAACATCTTTTTGACCCTACCTTTTTTAACGCTATTTGTTATAAGCACTAAATCCGAAATACGAAACTCTAAACAAATTCTAATTTCTCAAATCCGAAATTCGAAACTGAGGGTTTTAAAAGCCAAAGACGATAACGAAAAACAAGCGGTAGAGGGGGTCCGGGGGAAAAACTGAAAGCCAAACGGCCATACGGAACAACCTTACCCACCTCTCGCGGTTTTTTTCCCCCGGAACTTTTGCTACTTTTAGTTATAAAAGTAGAAATATATCAGTACAGACAAAAAAGTAAGTAGGGGATAATCAAAAAAGACTGTCTACCCTTCGAGGCTCAAGCCTGTCCTGAGTGGCATCGAAGGACACCTCAGAGTGACAGTTTTATTTTGATTCTTTTTCACCAAAAAAACAAACAATCAACCAAGACATTTTTTATCCGCCCGCTAGCCTTAGCGTGTTTTTTGTATGAAGAAGTTTATCCACCTTGACTTAGAAAGGTATATATATTAGTGTTAAGTTAGTACTAATTCAGTAAATTAGCACAATCTACTAATTTTATGAAATGGCTAGATTTTGAGCGAAAAATTAAGAGTAAAAATATTAAGCTGTTCACGCCGCTTGATGTGCAGAGATTTTTAGGCCGGTCTAAAATAGCCGCCCGTTTTTTGATCCATCGCCTGAAAAAAAATGGCTATATTGTGAGCCTCAAACGCGGTTTGTATAAGCTGTCCGATGAACAAATTCCGGATCTGTATCTGGCCAATAATATTTACGCCCCCTCGTATGTTTCCCTGGAATTCGCCCTTTCGTACCACGGAGTCATTCCCGAAACTGTCTATGAGATAACTTCGGTTACCACCAAGGCCACCCGCCGGTTTGAGGCGCTGGGAAAAGTTTTTTCTTACCACAAAATAAAAAAACCGGCTTTTACCGGCTATGTCATCCAAAAACAGGGCGGGTTGGGTTTTCACGTCGCCGAACCAGAAAAGGCTTTCGTGGATGCGAATTATTTTCGGCTCTTGGACGGCCGAAAACCGCTGTCCCGCTTCAACAAGGATAAAATTGATTTAAAAAAGGCCTTGTTTTATGCCGCTCTTTTCGGCAATCAGAAACTTAACAATATAATTAAAACAACGCTTCAATGATTTCCCAGGAATTAATAAAAAAAATAGCCAGTCAGAATAAAACAGCGGATTTTCCCAATATTGTCCGCGAGTATTTTCAGCACCTTTTTTTATCCGAGCTCTATAGATTATCCGGCGCCGAGAATTTGCTTTTTAAGGGCGGGACCGCTTTGCGCATTATCTACGGCAGTCCGCGCTTTTCCGAGGATTTGGATTTTACCCTGATCGGCGTTGAAGGTTACCGGAAAAAGGAATTCGCGGAAAGCCTGTTTCTCAGCGTTTTGACCGAGATTGAAAAAATCGGCATTAAGGTGGAGATAAACCGGAAGTCGGATGAGACCCGCGAGGGTTATTTTGGCGATGCGAACTATCAGGTTTATGATTATCCCGAAACGTCCGTGAGTATAAATATATCCTCAAGAGAGGGAAAAGATATTAAGGGCGAGATTGATTCCATCGCCAATGATTTCATACCGACTTATAATATTCTGCATCTGTCAAAAAATGTGTTGGTGGAAGAAAAAATAACGGCCGCGATCACTCGGGCGAAACCCAGAGATTTTTACGATGTCTATTTTATCCTTAGAAAAAATTTGCTGGCGACAGAAAATAAAAAAATACTCCCTGACATCCTTGATAAATTGAATAACACTGATATTAATTTTACCCAGGAATTAGGCATTTTCTTGCCGAAGGATCAGCAGCAAATAGTGAAAGATTTCAAGAATATTTTAACTTCTGAAATAAAGCGTTATATTTAGCCTTAACATATTTATGGAAACCAAAAATCCAATGAAAACCAAAAAGTGGCTCTGGTACGCCGCAGCGGCTCTTTTATGTTTTATCGCCATCGCCGCTTTTGCCTGGAGCGCGGCCAATAAGAGCAAGAATACGAACGCGGTGGCCGTGGCCAATAAAAACGTAAATTCGGCTGCTAATTCCAACGCCGCAGCTGGTCAGAACGCCAATAGCAGTCTGGCCAATACCAATACGAACACCAATAATAATACTAATGCCAGCGCCAATACCAACGCTAGCCAGATCGTGACCGCGGCCAAGACCATTGATGAAACAGCCATTACGCTGGTGCAAAAAAGTACCGGCCACTGCGAAGCCTTGGCTCCTTTGGACTGGTCTTTTGTCACCAATGCCGAAGGGAGCGGCGCGGATCTTTATTCCGCCGATAAATCCTTGAAAGCCGCCATGCACGCCGGCTGGGGGATCTCGGCCGTCTATACCTACATGTATCCGACCGTGGATTCTTTTCTTTCCGCCTGGCTCGGTTATGCTTATACCGGTTCATTTACCAACGGAGGCATTACCTTGGCCGCCGCCCAGGATGTTTATGAAGGTTTTATCCAGCGGGAATTTACCACCTCAAACGGCCGCAAAGGGGTGGCGATATACAAGACCTACAATTTCGGCGACCCGACCATGTACGTGGTTTCCGTTTATATCGCCGATACGGCCAGCGACAAGTGGGAGACCAGCGGCGCTCAGCCATTTTACGTCGCCCTGACCATCCGCTGCGTCACCCAGCTCCGGCCGGTAACTTCCAGCGTTGATCCTTACACTTCTGATCCGGGCAGTTCTTCTGACAATCCCGAAGTGGGCCTGTCTGACAAATGGACCGAAGCCATTATGGGTTATGAAAATGTCTATTCCCCGACCACGGGGGAGCATTACGAAGCGCCCCTTACTTCCGAGTGGCAGGGCGGTCCGCAAGGAACCGGTTATTACCGCAGCCTTCCCAATGGCGGTTATGAAAAACTTGAACCGGGGTTTGGAGAGTACTAGGCAGATAATATTATTGTCATACTGAGGAGCCATGAGATCCTGAGTCGCATCGAAGGACGAATGGCGTCTCGAAGTATGACCGTTTAGACACATAAAAGCCTGTCTATCCTTCGAGGCTCGCATTGCTCGCACCTCAGGGTGACAGTTTTAGTTTTATTTGAAATTCGGTGCATCGGATTTAATCGTCAGGCGGCGAAGCGTTGACGAGCCGCCACTAAGAAAAAGTTAGCAGTAATTTAAGCTTTCAGCAGGCTGGGGTCTCTGCCTACGGCAGACAGGTGGGGGCTTCATCGCCTTAAATATTTTACAGCGTTTTTTGCTATTAAAAATAACGAAAATTTAATGGGCGAGGGGGTCCGGGGGAAAAACTGAAAGCGAATGGGCTACGCGGTAAAACCAACCCCCTGTGCTCGCGGTTTTTTTCCCCCGGGGCTTTTGGTTCTTTTGGCCTCAAAAGAACAAGACAATCAGCCTTGCCCCCTAAAATAAAAATTTTCTAAAGGTAAAAACTCACCCTTCGAGGCTCCCATTCGACGCGGCTCATGCTCGCACCTCAGGGTGACAGTTTTATTATTTTGGTTTTTGGAGTCTGCCCTGAGTGGCAACGAAGGGGTTACAAAAGTTGAAATACTTCGGCACAGACTAAAGATTGAGTAAGGGATAAACAGAAGAAACCGTCTACCCTTCGAGGCTTAGGCGTTGCCTTCGCACCTCAGGGTGACAATTTTAGTTTGCATTTATCAACTTTATAAGATTAAAATAAAAGACCCTTTTGTTCAAGCAGTGGGTCTTTAGGCATCTGCTAGCTTGCGGATGGGCGCTACGAGAGGAACTGGATCCAGCCATGGCGGGTGCGAAAATCGAATTTGATGAGATGATCGTGCGGTCCCTCCCGGTCAACCGAGTAGGCCTTTATTATCCAGCGTTCGCCGGAGACGTCTGCCCGCTCCATCCCTCGGATAGCGGCGTTAACGGCGGTTTGAGGCGCCATGGGCGGCATACCTCGTTTCCACGGCTTCGGCGTGATCTTGAATTCTACCCATTTCTGTTCGTGATTCTGGCCCACGAACAGAGCGATGAGGGCGTCGAACTTCGACGGCCCGTCGAGGATCTCAATACGCTGTGCCATCCGGCACCTCCTGGGAAAAGAGCGGATTTCCTTGGGCTAGGCGGAAATCACCGGCCTACTTATTCCCGTTTTTGCCCGCGGGAACGACCTGCTCATCCGAGACAGGAATTACGGATATTACAAATTAGCATAGAGACAAAACTTAGTCAAGAGTTTTTATTTTTTTCAATTAGAGTATAATAAACTTATGGAAACCTCTAAAATCGAATCTTTTGCGCAAGCCATGGCCAGAGCGGAAACACTGGAAAGGGAAGGCGGTTTAACTGACGAAGTGATGGCTATAAGGATGTGGGTCAAAGAAAAATATCCAACGGAGTTTGCCGGATATCTTAAGAATAAAACCGATAAAGCCGGCAGCGCCGGCGAAACCATCCATTCCAATGTCTACGGGAAAAAAAGAATGGATGACCTGAAAAATAAAAGAGAAATTAAATTCTAAAAATATCCATATGCAAAAAAAATCCTGGCTTAGCCTCATTTATTTTCTGGTTTTTGGCTTATTAATAATTTTTACTTTCTTATTCAAAAGCCGTTCTCTGCTGTATGTAGTAATTCCCATTTTTTTTGGTTTTATCGTGGTTTTGAGTTTGATAAATGTTGGAGGCAAGATGTTTTCTTTTTCCAAAGGTTTGATGACCATGAGTAAAACCGGGCCGGTTTTTACCTCTAAGGTCTGGTCTTGGCGGGAAGGGGAAACGATTGATTTCGCCGATATTTTTCCGGGGTTGAAGGACGTGACCTCATTTTTCAGTGAAATGCCACTGCCGAAAATAAAACCGGAGAGAGTGGCGATTGGAGAAAAAGAGGGGGTGAATTATAATATTTACCGGCTTAATTTCACGAATATCGTAAAAGTTCCGGCCAGCCGCAAACCGGGCTTCCGGCCGCTGATAATCCACGGGGTTAAAGCGCCGGGAATGAGCGGGGGCTTGAATTCAAGTGTGAGCCAGAGCTTTAATATTTTGCAGGCCAGATTGACTTTTCCTGGATCTTTCCCCGGCCGTTTGATTATCCAAAGAGTTGCCGGGCCGACCTTGGGCCGTGATATTGATCTGGAAAGCGTGGAATTTAACAAAAAAGTTCAGGTCTATACCAATCAGGCCAAAATCGCTTACCAGATTTTATCCCCGGATTTTATGGACTGGTATTTGAAACTGCCTGATCAGCCGGTTATCGCTTTTGACCAACAGATATGTTATTACACCCTGATCGGATTCAGTAATAAGGGTGAGGAAGAGATTACCGCCGATATTGAACAATTGATTGACCGCGTCCTGCATTCAGGGGCTTTAACCTTATCCCAAATCCCAAATCCTAAATCCAAAACAAATCCCAATATCTAAATCTGAAATTCGAAACACGGCGGCGTCGTCTCATTTTATGGTGAACAAAAGTAATCAGAAAGCGTGGGGGCTCCGGGGGTTTTCCTCAGTCCGCAGGGGTTTTAGCGTCTATTTACGCAAATCTTGAACGAATTAAAACCCCCGGGGCTCTTTGGTACTTTCTGGCCCCAGAAAGTACAAGCAAACAGCCTTGCCCCCAAAAATAAAATTTTCAAAAAAGTAAAACTAACCCTTCGACGCGGCTCAGGGTGACAAGAGGAGAAAGGCGGCGAAACCAGGGGCGAGCCGCCTAGTGAATAAAAATTAGCAGATACTTTATGCTTTCAGCAAAACAGGGGTCCGGGGGGAATGCTCGACTTTGCGGCTTTTAGCATTTATATGAGTTTTAAGGGGGCAATCATTCCCCCCGGAACTTTTGCTACTGGAGCCTGCCCTGAGTGGCACCGAAGGGGTTACAAAAGTTGAAAGATAGCATCTAAAAAAACAGCTAAAGTAAAACAAAATAATAAACCAAAAAATTACTCTCGCCCGTCTTACGCATAGGTCGATCTTTTTGGCTAATTTAAGCAGAAATAACAAAAAGACGTTAATTTTGACTAAATCGGCTAAAATCGCTATAATAAAGTTAAATACAGGAGGGGAAATTGAGTAAACAAATGCCGTATATTTTGTTATCAGACATCAAGCAATATTTAGGCCAAGAGGTGCTTCTTAAAGGCTGGGTTTTTAACGCCCGGTCTTCCGGAAGCCTCTTTTTTTTACAGCTGCGGGACGGCTTGGGAGAGGTTCAGGGAGTAGTTTCCAAAAAAGAAGTCAGCCCGGAGGTTTTTGACGCCGCAAAGAAGCTTCAGATAGAATCTTCCGTGGAAGTCACCGGGATTTTGAAAGAAGAGGCTAAATCGCCCTCGGGTTTTGAAATTCAGGTTAAGGATTTGAAAGTCATTCAGATAGCCTCCGATTACCCGATCGCCAAAAAAGAGCACGGCCCGGATTTTCTGATGGATAACCGGCATTTGTGGCTTCGTTCTTCCCGCCAGCGGGCGATTTTAAAAATAAGGGATTCGGTTATTTGGGCCGCCCGCAAATTTTTTAAAGACAATAATTTTACGCTGACGGATTCGCCGATCCTGACGCCGACCGCCTGCGAAGGGACGACCACGCTTTTTAAAACCAAATATTTTGAGGAAGACGCTTATCTCGCGCAGTCCGGACAATTATACATTGAAGCGACGGCCGCCGCCCTGGGCCGGGTTTATGATTTCGGGCCTACATTCCGGGCGGAAAAATCCAAGACCCGTCGTCACCTGATGGAATTCTGGATGCTGGACGCGGAAGCGGCTTTTGTGGAGCATGAGGAAAACTTAAAGATCCAGGAAAATCTGATCAGTTCCATTGTTAAATATGTTTTGGAAAATAATAAAAAAGAGCTGGCAGTTTTGGAAAGAGACATAAAACCTTTGGAAAAAATTAAGCCGCCTTTTTACCGCAAGAAATATGAAGAGGTTATTAAGGATCTGCAAAGCAAGGGAAGCCCGATAAAATCCGGGGATGATTTCGGCGGAGACGAGGAAACCCTGATTTCCAAGGATCTGGACAAACCGGTTTTTGTCACGCATTGGCCGAAAAGTATAAAACCTTTTTACATGAAACAGGATCCCCGAAATCCCAAATTAGTTTTGAATGCTGATTGCCTCGCCCCGGAAAGTTTTGGCGAGATCATCGGCGGTTCGCAAAGGGAAGATGATTATGAAACTTTGAAAGCCAACATGGAAAAAGCGAAAATTCCCATCAAGGATTACCAGTGGTATTTGGATTTGCGCCAATACGGCACTTTTCCGCACTCCGGTTTTGGCTTGGGAATTGAAAGAACCGTGGCCTGGATCTGCGGATTAAAGCATATCCGCGAGACGATACCGTTTCCAAGAATGCTGAATAGACTTAGGCCATAGTTGGTATTAATTTGTTATTTTTAAATCCTAAATTCTAAATCCGAAAATCTAAACAAATCTTAAATTCTAAATTCCAAATTCAAAACCGGTTTGGAACATTGGAAAATTAGGGCTTCGAATTTGTTTCGGATTTAGGATTTCGCGCTTCGAATTTATCTGAATTTTGGTGCTTGTAATTTGGAATTTTGAAGAATTATATCGTATAGATTATTAATTACCATGCCTGAAACAATTTTCAACCCCCCTGGTTATCAGAAAAATAATAAATCAAAGAAAATTGTGATCATTGTTCTTGTCATTCTTGTTTTGTTAGTCGCGGCTTTCTTTTTCGGCTATTTTTACCAGAAAAATAAGTGGAGTGTAAGCGACATATTTACTTTTGAATCAGATTGCGCCAAAGAAGGCGGGAGTATTTCCGTTACTGGTAAGTTCAAGAAGTGCTGCGGGTCTTTAAAGCCAGTCCGCCCATATAGGATGATAGATACGGCGCAAGACACAAAACCACTTCTATTAACAGTTGATTTCTATAAGGGAGACATTGCTTGTACCGGTCTTCCTGGCGGTATGGATTGCGTCCGTTGCGGGAATGGCAAATGCGGTAAAGGCGAGAATATCTGTAATTGCCCGCAGGATTGCAAGGAATGAGAATATTAGTATTAAAATAATATGGAAGATCAAACTCAACCCAATCCGACAAAGGAAAAACGCCCTCAAAAAACCAGCTTGCTGGCCATTCTTATTTTGATCGCCGTCCTGCTCGGGGCGATCATTATCGCCGGCTACTTCTATTTTGTTCCGGCGGACAGGGAGAATAAAAACACCAATCAGGTGGCGGTCAGTTCCAATTCTAATGAAAATCAGAACACCAGCCAGCTTTTAGGCGGAGATGAAGATGAGCACGGCTGCAAAGGTTCGGCCGGCTATTCTTGGTGCGAAGCTAAGCAGAAATGCTTGAGAATTTGGGAGGAGGTCTGCCCAAGTAGCTTTAATAATTTGGGAAATAGCGCCCCCACTTTATCGGGCGAATTCTGGATGATTCAAAATTATACCGCTAAATTAAAGAGTATTAATATTGCCAATAAAGAGATTAAAGAATGGACGGAATATCCAAATCAACCTCAAAATAGCGAAAATGAAATACCGGCGCCAAAAGGTAATCACATGTTATATAATAAAAAAGATACTGACGGAAATTGGGCCTTGTATGTTTCTGAGACCAATGGTAAAAATGAAAAACTTATTACGACTGGCGGGGTGTGTACAGATGGTCCGTGTTCCAAAGAAAATACTTATGGAGTGGGCAAAATTTCTCCGGATGGGCAATATGTTTCATTCAGAAAAGGAGAAAATAGCATTGTTAAAAATCTTGTCACTGATAAAGAAACCATTCTGCCCTTAAAACTGACTCTCGCTCCTGCGGCTTTTACTCCTCTTCAGACATATGTTTACACAGTTTCACAAAAGGAAAATGAGGTTAATTATTACCTGGAAATCGGCAAGTTATCAGATACTGAATTTCGCTTGATTAATCCCGCACTTTCCCTTTTTTATGCCATTGATTTTTCGCCGGACGAAAATTATTTTGCCATTAGTGGTAATCAGGGAGTTTGCATCTATGAGACAAAGACCGGCCAGTTATTAGACAAAAAAGAGAGTAATGATATGTCAGGAATTTACGAAATAGTTTGGCTATCAAACAATAAGCTTATTTTGCGGACTCATAATTCAGTTTTGCATCAATTTACTTTAATCGATCATAAAATTACCGAAGAAATAATATACAAAGCCGAATATTTAGACTCCCTTTTTAGAATAGATGACAATAATGTTCTTTTGCGATCCGGCGGTAATGATTTGATAGTGATTAATACGACTACCGGAACTATAACCGAAGTTTATTCAAGTGACGATTATTTCGCTATTTTAGGGTCAAAGGAATAATTATATTAAATAGTCGAAAAAAATAAATGCCAAACCAACCTCAAATTAATCCGCCAAAGGAAAAACGCCCTCAAAAAACCAGCTTGCTGGCCATTCTTATTTTGGTCGCCGTTCTGCTCGGCGCGATCATTGTCGCCGGCTATTTCTATTTTGTTCCGGCGGACAGGGAAAACAAAAATGCCAGCCAGGCGGCGGAAAACTCTAATATTAATGTAAATTTAAATAATAATGAAAATCAGAATAATAATTCAAATAATAGCGCTAGCGCAAATGAGGTAAAGACAGCCATTGGCTTGGTCAGCTTAAGCTGTGCCACGAAATCTGACTGTGTGTTAATTGGTAAAGAGAAAGATTATGATTGTTGCGGCATTGGTAGTTGCCTCGACTATTCTCAGGGGATTTGGGTGGCGGTGAATAATCGTTCTTTCCAAGAAATTATCGAGCGACATAATTGTAATATAGCCTGCCCTGATAATATGGAGGTATGTTTTTATAATGATTATTATGAAGTAGGATGCCAGAATAACCGCTGTCAAACGATAAAAGTAACTAAGACTACTGAAAATTCCGATTCAAATGAAATAAGTGTAATCGGCGGTCAGGTGAGTTTGAGTTGTTCTTCAAAGCAAGATTGTCGATTGATTGACAAAGAAAAGGACTATACCGTTTGTTGTTCTCAATATTCTCAACCGGACTATACCAAAGGGATTTGGGTAGCGGTCAATAGTAGTTCTTTCCAAAAAATTGTTGGCTCTAACAGCGCCTGCAAATTGAAAGTCTGCCCGGATAATATGGAAGTATATTATAGCGGTAATGTTCCGTATGAAGTGGCATGCCAGAATAACCGCTGTCAAACGATAAAAATAAACAGGACTATTGTTGAGTATTAAAGAATATGGACCGAATATTCACTTCGCAAACCTTAGACAAGGTAGACAAAAAATAAATAAAATTTATGTTAAATCAAATTCAACAAAATCAGCCTAACCAAAAGAAGCCGAAAAAAAGTCTCGCTCCAATATTAACTCTCGGTTTCATCGCCGCCCTTTTAATAGCGGCCATGTCTTTTGGGTACGTGAAATACATCAAGAATGGGAACGAGAATGCGAACAATTCAGTGGCCTGCACCATGGAGGCCAAGCTCTGTTCGGACGGCTCGGCCGTTGGCCGCGTGCCGCCTACTTGCGAGTTCGCGCCCTGCCCCAATGAAAATGGGAATTCAAATGTTAATTTAAATGCCAATGTCTCGGTCAATGCCAATGAAAATTTGAATACCAACACAGCGGTCAGCGAAGTAGAAAAATGGCAGAATTATCAACTGGAATACGATAAATTTGGCAAGCTCACTTCTTTTTCCTATAAGTATACCTATAATCAACAGACAAAGATTGTTACTCCATTTGATATCGCATTATATCGCGGCTCGGTGACTCCTTATGGTGTTATTTTTTTTAAAGTCGGAGAAATGAGGCAAGCCACGGGTACGAATATCGGAGAATTTAGCTATGAATACGGTATCAATCCGGATTTTCAATTGTTTAATTATCAGACCCAGTCTTTTAAATCATTGCCGGCTTTTTCTTTGAAACTGGCCGGAAGCCAATTTGAAAGAATTTACGCCCTGCATTTTTCCGCGACCGAACCAAAGATATTGGTTGAAATCGGAGAATACGATACCAGTAGCTCTCATTTCGAGCCGGGACTGGTAGAAAGCCAGCCGGTGAAGACCCACGGGGTGGTCTATGACGTCGTCACCAACCAGTATTTGACCGGCGACCCCTTGACGATCTATTTAGATCTGATCGGCCAAACCACGACATTGTGGAACGGTATGTCCTGGGATAGTCTGCACCAGATCGCGGTGGCGGCGCCGGGCGGGGAAGGATGTGGCGCTTATAATTCTTTGACAGTTGTCTACCTGGATCAAGAAAGAGCCGTGACCGTCGGCGGTGAAGGCAGTTTCAATTTTAAAAAAGAAATATGCAACCCAAGTAACGGGGTAAGCCCTGATCGTAAATGGTTTGTTTTAGATGGATGCAATAACGAAAATAAATTCGACGTCAATCTCTTTAATTACGCCAGTTTTCCTGAGCCAATTCTAAAAAAACTCTCCATCTCGGTTTCGAATAATAATGTTTGTCATGTTTATGTGAAAGAATGGAATATCAGTCAGACCTACCCGATCATTACTTTTAATGACGGCACGATTATTAATTTTAACGAATAAAATATAAAATAATGGACCGCATTTTCACTTCGCAAACCTTAGACAAGGTCGATAAAAAAATAAAGCTGGCCGGCTGGGTGCACCGGACGCGCCGGATGGGCTCGATCGTTTTTATTGACCTGCGCGACCGCGAAGGCCTGATCCAGGTGGTTTTTGACAAGCATTTTAAAGAAGCCCGGGAATTGCGGCCGGAATTTGTCATTGAGTTGGAGGGTAAAGTAGTCAAGCGCGAATTAAAAAATATCAATACGGATTCGCCGACCGGCGAAATAGAGGTGCAGGCCACAAGCCTGAAAGTGCTGGCCAAAGCGAAGACTCCGCCTTTTGAAATTGAAAATGAAGAGCGGCAGGCCAGCGAGGAATTAAGGCTTAAATACCGCTATCTGGATCTGCGGCACGAAAGAATGAAAAAGAACCTGATCTTGCGCCACAAAGTGATCAAATTCATCCGCGACTGGCTTTCTACCTCCGGTTTTATGGAAATTGAAACGCCGCTTTTGACCAAGGGCACGCCGGAAGGGGCCAGAGAGTACATCGTCCCTTCCCGCAATTTTGCCGGCCAATTCTATGTCCTGCCGCAAAGCCCCCAGCAGTTCAAGCAATTGCTGATGGTGGCGGGCTTGGAAAAATATTTCCAGATCGCCAGATGCTTCCGCGATGAAGACGCCAGGGGAGACCGGCAGGCGGAATTTACCCAATTAGACTTGGAAATGTCCTTTGTCTCCCAGGAAGATATATTGAAGCTTTCCGAGGAATTGTTCATTCAGCTGGTCCAAAAAATCTGTCCGGAGAAAAAGATCGCCAAGATTCCTTTTCCGCGCTTAAGTTATGATGAGTCCATGAAAAAGTATAAAAGCGACAAGCCGGATCTGCGGAAGAATAAAAAAGACAATAACGAACTGGCTTTTGCCTGGGTTTTGAATCCTCCGCTTTTTGAAAAAAGCGTGACGGAAAAAAAGTGGGTTTCCACCCACCATCCTTTTACTATGCCGGTCGAGGATGATATTGAATTATTAGATAAAGAGCCAAAAAAAGTTAAAGCGCAATCCTATGATATAGTTTTAAATGGTTTTGAAATCGGTACCGGGAGTGTCAGAATCCACGAGGCTTCCTTACAGTACAAAATATTCCAAATTTTGGGTCTGAACGAAAAAGAGATCCAGGAGCGCTTCGGCCATATGCTGGAGGCTTTTTCCTACGGCGTGCCGCCGCACGCGGGCATCGCCCCGGGTTTAGACAGGTTAGTCATGATATTGGCCGGCGAGCCGAATATCCGGGAAGTGATCGCTTTCCCCAAGACCGCCGATGCCCGAGATTTAATGATGGGAGCACCGTCGGAGTTACCTGAGAGTCAGGTTAAAGAGGCATATATTAAGAAACTGAAAAATTAAACAAAATAATTTTAGAATATTGCTAATTATAAATTTCAAATTACAAATCTCAAGTTCCAAATAAATTCCAATGACCAAAATTTCAAACTTTTTAAACTATCTGGTGTTTTGGTCATTTGATCATTGAAAGTTGGTGCTTGGAATTTGGAATTTGTTTGACTAATATTTACAAAATAGTCGTGAACATCTCAAAATTACAGAAATATATTCTTATCACGGCCTACCTAAACCGCGGCAAAAAAATGAGCCGAAAAGGGTTTGAGAAATTTTATTATTCATATAAAAACAAGCCGAAAAGAGAGGATATTCAGAATATCATTACCAAGTCTTCGGAGCGCCTGATAGACAAGGAAATGCTCGTCGGCTACGGCCGGAGGACGCCCCACAAATGGTTTATCGACGAGATAAGCCTGACCGCCAAAGGCAAAAGAACAGCCAAGAAAATGTTAGGGGAACAGCAGCAGCTTCCTTTTAAAATTAACACAAAGGGAAAAAAGAAATGAAAAAAATCATCATTATTTTCGGCTTATTATTGATCCTGGTGCCGATTAAAACTTCCGCCGACGGGATGATTGTGCCGATGCCAGATTATTACATGTATGAATCCGACCAGCGGGCGGTCATTTTGTACGAAGGCGGCACCCAGACGGAAACCATGGTCTTGTCGGTTAAGTTCCAGGGCAATGCCAAAGATTTTGCCTGGATAATTCCCGTGCCGAACCAGCCGGAGATAACCAAGGGATCGGATACTTTGTTTACGGCTGTTTCGGAGTTGACACAAGGCAATTATTATAATTATTACGGTGCGTCCGAACTGGGCTTGGGCTCGACCCGGAATGTCACTCAAGATGTAAGCGTGGTCGAGACCAAAAAAGTCGATTATTACGATATCACGACGCTGACCTCTACTGATAGCCAGGCCTTAGTTAAGTGGCTGAACGACAACGGTTATCCGTATCCCGCCGGCAGTGAATATATTTTTAACAGTTACATTACCAATAACTGGTACTTTGTCGCCTTGAAGATCGACACCACCGCCCTGGCCGGTACGGCCGCCACCACTGATCTAAGGGAGGGCCACGCCACCCCGCTCAAATTGACGTTTAAGGCCAAAAATTTGGTTTACCCTTTAAAAATCTCTTCTGTCGTTACGGAATCTATCACTAAAAAAACCAATACCAATACGAATAACAACCTGAATACCAACAGCCCCTATATTTTGGAGGATACAAGCACCGGTCCGGCCGTCGATAGCGCCATTTATCCTTACTATCCTTCGCAGGTGAGCGTGGAGCTTTATATTCTGGCCGACCATAAAAAGACACTGGCGAATTTCACCACCGCTTACGGCAATTGGGTGAAAAAAAGCGTTATCGAAGATTGGGCGGCGAATGACCAGGGCGATCCCTTGCTTTCCCCCTCCCGGGACAAATATTTTTTGACCAAGCTGACCCGGCAAATGACCTATTTCCAGATGAGCGAGGATCTGTTCCCGCGGGACGCCAGCGACAATAAGAAAGTGATCAGCGGCAGTCAGTATGATTGGCTGAATCTTGAAGTTATCCTTATGTTCCTTTTGGCGGTCAGCCTGTACACGGTTTTTATCTTTGCCATCGGTATTTTTTCGCCCCTGGGTCTGGCCTTTGTTATTTTTACGCTGGTCCAGTTTAAGGCAAAGAGTAGGGCCTGGCGGATAATCGCCTGGATCGTTCAGATAGGAGTGACGGCGGTATATTATCTGGTTGCGGCCGTGATCATTCTCGCCTTTTTAGGCAGTCCATACGGTCTGGCCGAACTGCCCCGCAGCCTGATTTCCGGCGGTTACAGTTCCAGCGAATTTCTTTCCTCTGATAGTCTGATCTGGCTCTTTACCTTTTTGCTGCCCCTGGCCGTTTTCCTGGCCCTGCCGGTTTTGACCCTGGTCTGGCAGTCAAGATACCGGAAAAATCGGGCCTTAAAACCCGCGGCCATTAACAATTTAAATAAAAAATAATCTATGGTCCAATATTACATCCCGGAAAAGAAGGCGGCCGAGGAAAAATCCAAAATGGAGAAAAAGAAAAAAGACGAAATATACTCCTGGAGCATTTTTTTCGGCGTGCTTCTGACGGTCGTTCTCATCACCCTTTATGAAAAAACAATGCTCGATCTGCCCCGTTTTTTCAACCCCTATTATCAGGATTGCCATCGGGCCAACCTGATCCTTTGTGAGACGATCAAGTATGAGGCGGCCCGTCTGTTCTTGTTTTTGGCGATAGTTGCCCCTCTTCTGGTCATCGCCTTGATTTTGTATCTGGCCGGCCGAAAAAAACCGGTCAAAAGCCAGTCCAAGATCCTGAAAAGGGCTTATTACATTTCGGTCCTGGTCGTGGCCTCTCATCTGTTTATCGCCTTCGCCCTTTTCCTTTTTCGCCATTACCGCGAGATCGGCGTTTATGTCATCTTGGGCTGTTTTGCCCTCACGTTCATCATTCTGATCATTTGGCTGCAGCGGCGGCACAACCGGCCGAAAGAAGGCATTATTAATCAATAACTATCTCAAATCTATGTCCATCCCCGCTAAAATTAAAAATTATCTGACAAAAAACAAGCTTAAATTCGAGATCTTAAAGCATAAAACGGTATTTACCGCCTACGATCTCGCCCAGACGACCAGAACCAAGCTGGCTGAAATCGGCAAGACGCTCTTTGTCAAAGCGGACAAAGATTATTATCTGGTGGTTTTGCCGGCTCACCGGCGGCTGAACATCCCCAAGCTGAAAGGTCTTTTAAAGGCGAAGAAGATCAGCATCGCAAGAGAAAATGAGATGAAGACCAAGCTTGGGATAAAACCCGGCGCCATCACCCCCTTTGGCAGCCTCTATAAGATCTCCATCGTCATGGACAAATCGCTGGCCAAGGCGCAGAAAGCCTTGTTCGGGGCGGGCAGTTTCACGGAAAGCCTAAGGTTTAAACTGAAGGATTACATCAAGTTTGAAAAACCGATCACCGGTGACGTGGGGGAGGCCTCGGACCTTAAATTGCAGGTAAAAAAGAAAAAATAAAGGGAAAAATGAGGGAAAAGTTGAAAATCTGCGGGGCCGGTTTTTCGAGCCTGCCCGCGCGCTACGGCCGGAGAGCCCGGGCGTATTTTAAAAAGACCTTGGCATGTACCAAGCCATCCGCCTTAGCCGGCTGAACAAAAAATCCCGGCATCACTTCCGGCCTTAATAAGCTGCGTCGGCATCGTTTTTCCAAAATGGCCACGTTAAAAATATCTTGCCATGTACAAAATTAAGATCGAACAATTTGAGGGGCCGCTGGACTTATTGCTTCAGCTAATAGAGGAGCAGAAACTGGAAATTACCCAGGTGTCCTTATCAACCGTTACCGAACAGTATATCGCGATTCTGGACCAGAATACGTCCATCCCGCCCGAAGAGCTGGCGGATTTTCTGGTGGTGGCGGCCAAGCTTTTGTTCATTAAATCAAGGGCCTTGTTGCCCTATTTGTCGCCCGACGAGGAAGACTTAGGCAGCGAGCTTGAACAGCAGCTTAAGATGTACCGGCTTTTTTACGAGGCCTCCAGGGTCATCCATAAGATGATCCTCAAAAAAAGGTTCTGTTTTTACCGGGAGACCAGCCGTCTGATCATCCCCGTCTTCATTCCGCCGGAAAACATCACCGTCCGGGATCTGGGACATTTTTTTCGGGCGATTTTACGTGAGATCGAGCCGATTATCGAGATTCCCAGACAGGCGATGCACCGGACCATTTCTATCCGCGAGAAGATCAGCCAGATCAAGGAATTTATCTTCCAAAGCGAAGGCCTCAATTTCAAGAATTTGATCAAAGAAGCCAAATCCCGGACGGAAATCATCGTTACCTTTCTGGCTTTGCTGGAGCTGGTCAAGCAGCGGGACATCGCCGTTTGCCAAAACAGTATTTTTTGTGATATTAACATTAAAAAAATTAATCCATCAATAACATGAGTTTAAAAACAAAAATCGAAAGCCTACTCTTTGTTTCTTTAAGGCCGCTTTCTTCAACCAAGATCGCCGAACTTTTGGCGGCCGAAAAAGGGGAAGTGGAGACCGCTCTTGAAGATCTAAAAACCGAGATGAACGGAAGCGAACGCGGAATAACGCTGATGCAACTGGGGACAAAATATCAGCTTTCGACTTCTCCGGACAACTCAAAGATCGTCCGGCAGTATCTCAAAGACGAGCAAACCGGCGAACTGACCCGTCCGGCCCTGGAAACCCTGACCATCATCGCTTACCGGGGGCCCATCACCAAGGCCGATCTGGATGTCATCAGGGGCGTCAACTGCGCTCTTATTCTGCGCAACCTGATGATCAAGGGCCTGATAGAAGCGATTGAAGACAAGGCGAAAATGACCCATTATTACCAGGTGACTTTTGATTTTTTGAAATTTCTGGGGTTGGCTGAAGCGAAAGAGCTGCCTGACTTTGAAAAACTTAATAAGGACGAGAATCTTTTTAAACTTCTCCATCCGGACTCATCGCTTCCCCAGGGCGGGCCGGAAGAAGCGGCAAAAAAACCTGAAAATAGCCCGCCAAATCCTGAAAGCCTTCCGGTCGATCCGGCTCAAACCTGATTTACAATCATTGAAAAATATTGTATATTAAAGACTGATTACGCCGCCTTTTTCCCAAGTTTTCTTAAGGACTTGACGAATAGACCTCTTTTAAAGCCATCATTCCGATCGACGGGGTGCGGCCGAGGGCGGCATTTTACGAATTTACCCATGATTCAGAAAATCAAAGGCAAAAAATCTTCTGTTTCTCCCCTGGTCATTGCCAACTGGAAGATGAATCTTCTTTATCAGTCAACTGAAGAATTGATCATTGAATTGCGCGAAAAGCTGAAAAATTTCCACCACAAGTGCCATATTGTTGTTTGTCCCTCTTCCGTCTATCTGGACCGGGCCAGGCAATTACTGATCGCTTCAAAGATCGAGCTCGGGGCGCAGGACGCTTTTTGGGAGTTAACGGGCAATTACACCTCGCAGATTTCCGTCAATATGCTCAAGGAATTCTTCTGCCGGTACGTCATTATCGGGCATTCCGAGCGTCGGCTTTACACCGGGGAAAACGACGAGATAGTCGACCGGAAAACGGTGACCGCCGTCCGGAACGGCCTGATCCCGATTGTCTGCGTCGGCGAGACACAGGAACAGCGGCGCGAAGGGGTCCAGGCCATGGTGATCGCCGACCAGGTGAAGAAAGCTCTGCGCTACGTCAATCCTCTGTTTCCGCATGAGCGGATTATCATCGCTTATGAGCCGGTCTGGTCGATTTATCCCGGTCAGCCCTGTCATCCCGCCCAGGCGCGGGAAGTCGCCCTGATCGTCAGGCAGGCCCTGATCGACAGTTATCCCGAAAGCGTGGTTGATAATAACATAAAGATCGTTTACGGCGGCAGCGTCAACGAGACGAACGTAAATGATTATGCCGACGGCAGTTTTTTCCAGGGTGTTTTGGTGGGCAACGCTTCGCTTCAAGCCGATAAACTTATAAAAATAATAAAAAATATCAGTCATAAAAAGATAGAAAGGAGATAAGCCGCCATGATTGTTTCTTTAAAATCGCTGGTTGAGCACGCCAAAAAAAATAAGTACGCCGTCGGCGCTTTTAATACCGCCAATTTGGAGGTGACTTTAGGGATAATAAACGCGGCAGTCGATCAGCAGGCGCCGATTATTATCCAGGTTTCCGAAAAGACGATCGAGTACGCCGGTTTGAAGCCGATTACCCATATTGTTGAAACACTGGCCAAGAATGCGGCCGTTAATGTCCCGGTCGCGCTGCATCTGGATCACGGCCGCACTTTTCATTCAGTGGCCGAATGCATTAACGCCGGTTTTTCCTCGATCATGATTGACGCCTCGGCTATGCCCTACGATGAGAACGTCGCGCTGACCAAACAAGCCGTGGATTATGCCCATAAAAAAGGCGTCTGGGCCCAAGGGGAGCTCGGACGGGTGAAGGGTTCGGAAGATTGGGTAGTCGTTTCGGACAAGGAGTCGTATATGACTGATCCGGCCGAGGCCTCGGATTTTGTCAAAAAAACCGGAGTTGATACGCTGGCGGTGTCGGTCGGCAATGTCCACGGGATCTACAAGTTAAGGAAGGGCGTGCCCAAGATCGATCAGGAAAGATTAAAAGATATTCATAAAAAGATTCCCCAAGTTCCTCTGGTTTTGCACGGCGCCTCAGGCTTGCCGGAGATCGACCTGACCGCCGCGATAAAAAACGGCATCCGGATCATCAATATTGATACGGAGCTAAGACTGGCTTTTACCGATAAGTTGAGGGAGACTTTAAACAAAAGCAAGGAAGAATATGACCCGCGCAAGGTCTTGGAGCCTTCAATCGGGGCGGTCCAAAAAGTGGTCGCCGATAAAATCGCCCTATTCCTGTCCAAGGGGATGGCCAAGGATTTTCAATAGAGAATAATTCATTAAAATATAACCATATGCCCGTTAAGATCGCGATCAACGGTTTCGGCCGGATCGGCCGGCCGGTTCTAAAAATATTATTGGAAAAGAAAAATCTGGAAGTGGCGGCGGTCAACGATCTGACCGATGTTAAAACCCTGGCCCATCTTTTAAAATACGACTCGTCATACGGCATTTATAATCATGAAGTCAATTATGATGAGAACAGCTTATCGGTTGACGGCAAGAAAATCCGCGTTTTGGCCGAAAAGGATCCTTCTAAATTGCCCTGGCGTGATTTAGGGGTAGACATTGTTTTAGAATGCACGGGGCTATTCACTGATTACGAAAAGGCAACGATTCATTTGTCCGCCGGCGCCAAAAAGGTCATTCTTTCCGCCCCGTCCAAGAGCCGCGAGATAAAGACCTTTGTTTTAGGGGTCAACGAAGAAGATTACAAGCCGGACACTGACCACATTATTTCCAACGCTTCCTGCACCACCAATTGCCTGGCCCCGGTGGTAAAAGTCCTGCACGATTCATTCGTCGTGGAAAAGGGGTTGATGACCACGGTCCACAGTTATACCAACGATCAGCGCCTGCTGGATTTGCCCCACGAGGATTTGCGGCGGGCGAGGGCGGCCGCCTTAAATATCATCCCGACCACGACCGGAGCGGCCAAAACGGTGGCCAAAGTGATACCGGAATTAGCGGGAAAATTGGATGGTTTGTCCCTTCGGGTGCCGACGGCCACCGTTTCCATTGTTGATTTTGTCTGCGAGGTTAAAAAACCCACGAACAAAGAGGAGGTAAACCGGTTGTTCATTAAAGAGGCGAAAAGCGCCCGTTTAAAAGGGATATTGGGTGTTTCTAACGAGGAATTGGTCTCCATGGATTATAAGGGCAATCCTTATTCTTCCATTGTCGATCTCTCCCTGACCGATGTTTTAGGCGGTAATTTAGTGAAGGTGGTCGCCTGGTATGACAATGAATGGGGTTACGCCATGAGACTGGCGGAAATTAGCGAATTAGTCGCGAAATATTTAAAATAAAATCTTTCGAAAGGAGGTGAATAAGTTGAAACTTACTTATCGTGTCTTGGCCGAGTCTTTGTGGTGGTTTGGTTTTATCTGCGCCATTTTTGGCGTGGTAACCGAAATCTCCGGCCAGCAAGTTTATCTTTCCTCGTATTTTTATCTGGAAATGGCGGTCGTCTCCTTTTTGGGCGGTATTCTGGTCGTGCTCAAGGAGCGGAAATAACCGGCTTTCCAAACTCAATTCATTAAAAAAGGTTCTTCCCAAAATGTATGGCCTGGAGGAAGTATTAAATCGTCTAATTTTTCGTATTAAAAGATAAATTTTAGTATTTTTTTACCGCCTTTGCCTTTTTAAAAAAACTGGTCAAGCCCGGCGGAAAATTGCCTTAGATTCAAATTTAGCCGCCTTCGTCTAGCCCGGTCCAGGACGCGTCCCTCTCACGGACGAAACATGGGTTCGAATCCCGTAGGCGGTACCAGATATAAGTATTATAAACAACTAATATAATAAATGATTATGTTCGAAACAACACCAAAATCATCCGACCCGCTTGATATGTTCGAGGTGACACCAAAATCGCCCGCCCCGCCTAATCTGCCGGCCGAAAAAAATACGGCGGTCGGCTCGCGACTTCCCGAGGAGCTATTGGATGAAGTGATGGAAGGCGGCTCCGGCAAGGGCAAGAAGATAATCCTGGTTATTTTAGGCGTTATCATCCTGGCGGGGCTGGTTTTTGGCGGTTATATTTTATACAACAAATATTTCGGCGCCCCTTCTGAAAATGAAAATATCAGTAATATCAGTAATCAGGCCGGAAACAAGAATATCACGATCCCACCGGCCGATATCCAGGCCCTGGCTCTCTGCTATTTAAAAGAACATGCTGACGCCTCTTTCTATTTTCCCGCCGGACTGATAAGGGGAGATTACGAAAAGGCGGCGGCTAACGCGGCCGGCTGCGCAAGTTTCAGCGCCGATGAATTGAGCGCCATCTTTTATTATTTTACCCTTGATCCGGATCAGGACGGCCTGAATTACGTCGTGGAGCAAAAATACGGCACGGACAACAGCAAGAAGGACACGGACGGGGATTCCTACGGCGATCTTGTCGAGATAAACGGCGGCTATAATCCTTTAGGGCCGGGAAAATTATAAATTTATGGGTGCCAGAAACCTTTATTTTCCGCTTGTTTTAAGGCAAAATTTAATTTATAATATATATGGCATCAAATAAAGAAGGAGGAAATCCCATGAAAAAATATATAATATTAGGCTTAATCGTTATCGTGGTGGTAGCCGGATTGCTGGCCTTGTTTTGGTTTTATCCGGGGATTTTCCCTTTTGGGCAGAACAAAAATTCCGCCTCCCAGAATACCAATTTAACCGCGAACACTAATGCGTCGGTCAATCAAAACACGAACACGCCAGCCGTAAATCTTAACATCAGTCTCAAGACGGGGAGCATTCAGGTAAATAAGGCCGTCACCTACAGAAACATTGAATTTAAGGTCTTGACCGCTGACAAGTCAAGCGTATTTGAAAAGATGGAGGCAGGCAGCGGCCAGACGCTGGTCGGACTGTATCTGGAAAGGATAACCGGAGGCAACATTGTTGACATCTCTTCCTGGCTGAGAACAGAGATCAAGCTTAAAAACAGCCAAGGCCGGGAGTTTTCGCTTTTCGGCTATAATTTGCCCGGGGGAAGCGCCCCTTCCTATTCCGCCAGTTATCTGGTCTTTGAAACCGGCCAGAAAGATAGCGGCTTTTCCCTGAATTTCGGCACGGGCGAGGCCTTTCAGACTATCGATTTAGGTTTTTAAGTTAATCCTTTAAAACTATCCTTTTTTAGATACTTTGGATAGTTTTAAAATTAATTATTTATGAAAATAGCGATTGTCACGCAAAGTTATTATCCGATCAAGGGAGGGGTGGCGGAGCATGTCCATGCTCTTTCCGGAGAGCTGGAAAAATTAGGGCATAAAGTCGTCATCATCACCGCCAATTTTACCGGTTTGGACGATAATTATGGACGTTGTGTCTATCGGATCGGCCGCGACTTGACGATTCCGATAAACGGCGCCTTCAACAACATGACGGTCGGTTTTTCCTTAAAAAAACAGTTGGAGGAAATTGAAAGCAAGGAAAAATTTGATCTTATCCATATCCATCAGCCGATTGACCCGATCCTGCCTTTAATGGCTTTGAAATATTTAAAAGCCCCCAAAGTCGGCACTTTCCATACCTACAGCGAGGGAAGCTATATTTTGGAGACTTTAAAGAATCAGGCCAAGCCTTTTTTTGATCGTCTTTCCGGCTTGATCGCGGTCTCGTCTTCCGCGCGGGAATACATCACCCGGTATCTGCCCGGTGATTACCGGATAATCCCCAACGGCGTGGACACCACCCGGTTTTCTCCCGAAGTGGAGCCCTTGGAAGGATATAAAAATAGCCGCGATTTCAAGATATTATTTGTGGGCAGAATGGACCCCCGCAAGGGTTTTAAGTATTTGTTGAGGGCTTTCCCTCTGATCTATCAAAAGATCACCAATGTCCGCCTGATCGTGGTGGGCAATGGATTTTTGCGGACGTTTTACCATTTATCCCTGCCTTCCGTTCTGCGGCCCAGAGTGGATTACCGGGGTTTTGTTTCAAGGGCCGATCTGCCCCGGTATTATGCCTCCTGTGATGTTTACTGTTCGCCGGCCACCATGGGCGAAAGTTTCGGCATCGTTCTTTTGGAAGCGATGGCCTCGGGCAAGCCGGTCATCGCCTCGGATATCCGGGGTTATAATTCCATTCTGGAAGACGGCCGCCAGGGATATTTAGTGCCCAAAGAAAATCCCCTGGCTTTGGCGGAAAAAATCATTGATTTGGCCTGTGACCAGAAAAAAAGAGAAATGATGGGGGCGGCTGGCCGGCAAAAAGCCCTGACCTTTGATTGGGGGAGGGTGGCGAAAGAGATTGAGGGACTATACCGGGAAGTTCTGGGGAAAAAGGGAAAGTCATAAAATTATGGAGGAAGGGGTAAAAAATATAAAGAGAGCAAAAGGGGCTTTTCGTTTTTTTATCTTGGCCGGCCTAGTGATTGTTTTGCCGCTTTTTGTTTTTATTTTTATCAATCAGCCGCTAAAACCCACCCTGGTCGTGATCAAGGAGGAAAGCAGGTTGAAAGTTGATTCACCGCTGGAGATCCAGTTTGACTGGCCGGTCGCCCGCCAAGTAAATATCACCATTGAACCGGCGGTAACGGGCGAGGTGGCTTATAAGAATATGATCATCGGCCAGCATTTTTCGCGGACCGTGGTTTTTACCCCGGAGCTTAACTTTTGGCCGGACACCACCTACCAAGTGAGGGTTTCAAATGTGAAATCCGTTTTGCCGAGCTTGTTGCCGGCCCGGGAATATGTCTATACTTTTACCACGGAAAGTGTGCCGAAAATCAAATCCCTGACCCCGGAAGTTGTTGGGGAAATAAGGGCAGACCAAGAATTCAAAATAACCCTGGATAAAAAACCGGCCAACCTGGCAGAATACGAATATCGTTTTTTGCCGGCTGTTGATTATGACACTCTGTTAAGCGAAGAGGGAAAAACCGTCACTTTAAAGCCTAAAAGCTTGCTTTCCCAGGGCCAGACTTATCAGTTATCTGTTTGGCAGAAAAAAATCCGGAATTTTTATCAGAAAAATGAGGCGGGTTTCCGGGCCGAGCCGGAAAGTATTTGGACCGGCAATTTTGCCGTCCGGGAGGCTCCCTTTCTTTCGGGCTTTTCCCCGAAAGGAGAAAATGTCGGCTTAAACGCCGAGATCACCGCGGTTTTTAACGAGCCGGTGGAAACTGCTTCTTTCAAAGAGAGCCTTTCCATCACGCCGGCTTTATCAGGCGATTGGCGGACCGAAGATCAAAAAACCTTTGTTTTGAAAGAAGCGACACTCGCCAAAGACACCGACTATAAAGTTTTGATCCGCCGGGGCTTAAAGACTCTCAAGGGCGGATATTTCACCGAAGACGCCACGCATACTTTTAAAACGATCGGCCCGGTGGAAATCGCTCGTTTTTCTCCGGCTGATGGCGCCGCCGGCGTTTCCGTCAGTCATTCTTTTTCCGTCACTTTTAACCAGGCAGTGGATAAAACATCGGCCCAAAGTCATTTTTCCCTTGAGCCGGCGGCTGCCGGAGATTTTTTGTGGTCAGGGGAGACATTGACTTTTAAGCCAAAGGCTTCCTTAGCTTTTAATACGACCTATCATCTCACGATATCCAAGGGAGTGAAAAGCTTGTCGGGTTTTGATTCGGAAGAAGACTATAAAACAAACTTTACCACCGAGCTTTCCCTGACGAAATTGGCCGTTCCCTTCCACCGGCAGGAGCATAATTTAAGCTGCGAGACCGCCACCCTGGTCATGGCCTTGGCCTACCGAGGGGTGAGCGTTTCGGAGGCCGCGATTATAGATTATATCGGCTTTGACCCCACGCCGAAATCAGGGGGCGTCTGGGGTAATCCTAACGTCGCTTTTGTCGGCGACATTGACGGCCACCAGCCTTCGACCGGCTACGGAGTCTATTGGGATCCGATCACCAGAGCCGCCGATCAATACCGGAGCGCTTATGATTTTACCGGCTGGAATATCTCCGATTTGACCGCGGAGATCAAGAAAGGCAATCCGGTGATCGTCTGGGGCACGGCCGGTTCCGGAGCCAGGATTGACTGGAAGACGCCCGCCGGCGGCAACGTGGTGGCCGTCAGCGGCGAGCACACCCGGGTGGTTGTCGGTTTTATCGGTTCGGCCGAAAATCCGAGCAAAATCATTACTTTAGACCCGCTTTCCGGGGAAAAGTATTTTACCTTGAGCAGTTTTCTTTGGAACTGGGGGCTTTTGGGCCGAAGCGGCGTGGTGGTCGAATAGGAGATTTTGTTCTATAATAAGAGTGATTAAATATAAACTGATGTCCCATTGTGTTCTCATTTTCGAAAAAGAAACCATCCGGGAAGCAGGCTTGGAGGATATCCACAAGGATGATCTGATCTGGGCGGATTTTCAAGATCCGACGGAAAAGGATTTAAAATTTGTTGCCGAACTGATCGGGACCGGCATCCCGGAGATAAAAGAATGGTTTAAGCCCTCGCAAAGGCCGACTCTGTTCCAGCAGGATGATTACTCGGCCATTTTTTTAGGTTTCCCCGTGGCTAGCAATAAATCTATCCACGCTCATCCTTTGTTAATATTTGTTTCTAAAGACCGGAACGATATCATAACCCTGCATCGCGGCCCGTGCCTGGCTCTTGAAAAAGTCCATTCCTACAATGAATTGCGTAATTTGCGGGTTTTTAAGGGCGGTATTACTAACGTGCTTTTAGCCATCCTGGAAGAAGTGGTGGACAGTTTTTTTGATAACGTGGAAAAGATCAGCGACGATTTGGAAAATATTGAAGGCCATATGTTTGACTATAAAAACAGCCGGAACGTGATGAACCTAACTTTTACAGTAAAAAAAAGCCTGATCTATCTGAACCGGGCCCTGATCGCTGACCGCGAGGTCGTCATGGGGATAGAAAGGCAGTATGTAAAATTTTTCGACGAGGAACGACTAGGGGATTTCCGCGATCTATCCCTGAAGATCGTCCAGCTGATCGAAATGATGACCACCTACCGGGATATCATCACTTCGACCATTGAGATTCATCTCTCGGCCATTTCCAATAACCTGAACGTGACCATGAAGAAAGTCACCTCCTGGGGCGCTCTAATCTTGGTGCCCAGTCTGATCGCCGGTATTTTTGGCATGAATTTCGAATACATCCCCATTTTGCATGAAAGAACTGGTTTCTATATATCCATAATATTAATGGTGTCATCGGTATATGTTCTGGCGCGGTATTTTCAAAAGAAAGACTGGCTGTAAAAAAAATGAAGAAGAAAATAATAATATTGTTATTAATCCTAACACTCGCCTGTCTTTTTTATTTCGGCCGGCACCAGATCGCGGAATTATGGGAGAATTTCGTGGCCGAACCCCTGCCAGAACCGACTCCTCTGGAAAATATCAATACAAGGATAAATCAAAATACTAACGCAGCGGTCAATCAGAATCAAAATATTAACTTGTCGGTGAATAATAACCTTAACGCCGCGCCGCCCGTTTTACCGTCTGAATTCAATCTAGTCGTGCCTTTTACCACTCAGTCGCCGTTTGCGGAATGGACCGAGCAGGATAACGAATCCTGCGAAGAAGCGGCGATTTTGACCGTCCATTATTACTGGCAAAAAAAGACTTTTACCAAACAAATTGCCAAAGAGGAGCTGCAAAAGATTGTGGATTATGAAATGGCGCATCTGGGTTTTTACAAAGATACGGATGCGGAAGAAACGGCCCAGTTGGCCAAGGATATGTGGGGCTACAAGCGCGTGGACGTGGTTTGGGATCCGACGCTTGAGGATATAAAACAGCAGGTCTATGCCGGCCGACCGGTGATCTTGCCGACCGCGGGAAGAGAGTTAAAAAACCCGAATTTCAAAACGCCGGGGCCCATATACCACATGGTGGTGGTGCGCGGCTGGACCAAGGGTATGATCATTACCAATGATCCGGGCACGCGCAAAGGTGAAAATTACCAATATTCCCCTGATATTTTAATGAATGCGGTGCATGACTGGAACGACGGGGATATAATGAATGGAAAAAAGGCGATGATTGTGATTTATCCGAATTAATCTTTAATATCCTCAATTATGCCGGAGAAAGAAAGAGATTTCTTAGTCCGTAAGCCGATTAGAGTGAGTATCATTATGAATGTTGATGTAAGTGATTGGGCCCTTAAAGACAAGCTGCCCGAAGGCTATATATGCGGTGGTGGCGTATTTAGTTTTCCCGCCGGGTATCGGGAATCCTACATTGTCAATGGAAAAGAATATAATTGTGAGGGTAATTTGAGCTTAGAGGAGCAAAGGGCTGATATTACACATGACCTGACGGAAGGAGGCTTTTCTCTTCAGGAAGCGGAAGAGTATATGGTCAATCTTAAGACCGTAGAATGGTCAGTCAGCTATTTGAATTACGATGCTTCGCAAAAGTGGCTGGAACTACATCCGGAATTTGAAGATGAAGCCATGAAAATCTTAAAAGAAGCTATCAATGAGCTTAAAGCGGAAGGAAATGAACAAGGGAGACGGGTCAGAAGGTGATGCTTGTGATTTATCCGAACGATTGAAATAAATTCCAATATCCAAATTCAAAACACGCCCCAGAGGCGTTTTTTTGTATTAAAAAAATGGATCGTTAGAGTTTTGGATTTCGAATTTGGAATTTGGGTATTGTTTGGAACTTGGAATTTGTGATTTGGTATTTAGCGGCTAAATAGCGGCACAGTCAAGAATAGGGGATAACCTTCCCTTTAAAATTTGACTCTCAAAAAGGGCGATGATATAATGTGGATAAGTATGTAATTGCATACTTTTCATACTTAATAAAATCAAGCAAAAAACCATGAAAAAAATCGCTTTAATCGCCACAATGGCTATCGCTTGCGTCTTGCCTCTTGCCGTTTTGGCCCAAACGCCGCTTTCTATTGAGAATGTCGGCAGTACCCTGGGTCTTGGCACGGCTGATCTCAAGGCCAGCGTTTTAAACATCCTCCAGTGGGTCCTGGGTCTGCTTGGCTTAATCGCGGTGATTATGATCATTATCGGCGGCATAACACTGCTGGTGCCGACGAGCGCCGAAGCGGGAGAGAAAGCGAAAAAGATAATTACGGGGGCGGTCATCGGTTTGGTCGTTATCTTGCTCGCCTGGGCCATTATTATCTTTGTCATCAACACGACCACTAACGTGACGGTTTAAAAATTAATATAAATATATGGTATCGACTAAGCAGCCGGAAATCTTCGGCACCGTGACCGTCGGAGAGCGCGGCCAGATCGTCATCCCCGCCCATCTGCGCGAGAAACTGCGCCTGAAAAAAGGCGACCAGCTGATGGTTTTCTGCCATTTAAACCAGATAATCGGTCTGGTCCGCTCAAATGAGATGTACGAATTTTTGAACCGGATCACCAACCGGATGGTCAAACAGGTGGATAAATTTAAAGAAGCCATTAAAAAACAGGGATTATAACGAATGGAAAATATCATCGAAGTCAAGAATCTAACCAAAAAATTCAAGGATCTGACCGCCGTGGATAGCATCTCTTTTAACGTCAAAAAGGGGGAGGTCTTCGGTTTTTTAGGGCCGAATGGGGCCGGTAAATCCACGACCATCCGGATGCTGACCACCTTGATGCGGCCGACTTCCGGCCAGGCGACCGTGGCCGGACACGACGTTTCCAGCCAGCCGGATCTGGTGCGCGAGCACATCGGTTTAGTGGCGGAAAAAATCATCCTCTATGATCGGCTGACGGCAATGGAAAATCTGATGTTTTTCGGTAACCTTTATCATTTACCAAAAAATGTCATTAAAGAAAGAGCGGCTAAGTGGCTGAAAGCCCTGGATATGGATAAATGGGAAAAAAAGCAGACCGGTACTTTTTCCACGGGCATGAAGCAAAGAGTGAATATCGTCCGGGCCCTTTTGACCGAGCCGGAAGTGATGTTTCTGGATGAGCCGACTTTGGGCCTGGATCCGCAGACGTCCCGCTCCATCCGGGATTTTATTAAAGATTTGCATGCCCACGGGGTGACGGTTATTTTGACCACCCATATTATGCCCGAAGCGGACGAACTTTCCGATACCATTGCGATTATTGACCGCGGCCGGATTATCGCCTTAGACACTCCTTCTGACCTAAAAGCTCGCTGTAATAAGCCGAATGCTACCCTGGAAGACGTTTTTCTTTCTTTGACCGGCCGGGTCATGCGCGAGGAAACCCATAATAATATACCTTCGGCCCGAGGCCGCCATTTCATGGGTGGCCGGTCCCGGATCAGATAATTAACTCCTTATATTAATATGAAAAAGTTCGGACAAATTTTCATTGACAGCTTCCGGATGGCCCGCAAAGACCTGCTGGATTTTTCCCGCGACCGGATGCAGCTGGTTTTTTTCATGATCATGCCCGTTTTTATGATGATCATGACGGGTTTTATTTTTCCCTCGCAAAGCTCTTTGAAGGATATCTCTCTGGGCCTGGCCAATCAGGACAAGGGACAGATGGGGGTAATCCTGACCAAAGTGCTGACCGAGATGAAGACTTCAAGCGGCGCCGCGATCTTTAAGATTAAGACATATGCCGATGTGGACGGCCTGAAGCAGGGGATCCGGGCCCAAGCCATAAATGGCGGCGTCTTTATCGGTTCTGATTTTTCAAGTCTCGTCCAGAACAATCAGCAAGCCACGGTTTCCCTCGTTCCGGATCAATCAAATCCACAAATTTCCCAGATTCTCACCCAGATCTTGGAGCGGGTTATTGCCGGTACGGGGAATAGCGTCGCCCAGGCCAAGGTGGGCGAAATGTTAAAACTGACCGCCACCGCCAATCCGAGCCTGTCGCAGGTTGACCCGGAAGCCATCATTAGTCCGATCCAAACCACTTTGGATAATTTGATTCCCGGCGAGACGAATTATTTTCAGTTTATCGCCCCGGGGATAATGGCCTTGATCGTGATGATGTCGGTGATGGCGGGCTTAGCCGCTTCCGTGTCCCGGGAACGGGAATCTGGCACTCTGGACGGTTTGCTCATCGCGCCGGTTTCGCGGCTTTCCATAATCTTGGGCAAATCACTTTCTCAAACCGTCCGCGGCATGGTCCAGGGTCTGGTGGTTCTGTTTTTGGCCATTCTTATCTTTGGCGTGCACGTCTACGGCAACTGGCTGATCATGATTTTACTGATGTTCCTTGGGGTGTTTGCTTTCATGGGTGTTGGCATCCTTGTTTCCGCGATGGCCACCGCCCAGGAAACGGCCATGACCATCATGATGACCCTGCAGTTTCCCATGATGTTCTTATCCGGCACTTTTTTCCCGATTCAGCAGATGCCTCACTTCATGCAATATATTTCGAAAGTGATACCGCTAACTTATGAATCTACGGCCCTGCGCAAGGTCATTGTCCTAAGCGCGGGATTTAGCGCCGTCTGGACCGAGATAGTAATACTTTTTGTTTTCGGGGCGGTGATGCTGGCGATTGCCGTGCCGATGTTTCGGAGGATGGTGACAAGGTAAACAAACTAAATTCTAAATCCGAAATCCTAAATTCTAAACAAATCATAATATCTAAATCACAAATTCGAAACCCCATTAGAAATTCTATTTTTAAATAGGAAACCGGTTTGGGACATTGGAAAATTATTGCTTCGAATTTGTTTAGGATTTAGAAATTGAGATTTGGAATTTTATCCTTGATATTAATTAGAAAAAAGGGGGAGATAATGGAATTTTGCTCTTTTTTTTGGTATACTTAAAAGGAAAGGAATAAAAATTATGGATAATGAATCAATTAAGCCCAAGCCTCCGGTTAAAAAGGCCAATTTTACCATTTGGATCGTTTTGGGAGCGATCATAGTCATTGTTTTAGCTTTTGGCGGTTATTATCTGTACAGCCAAAGAGCCGGCAACAAAAATACCAATACAGTCAGCCAAACGAATATCAATGCCAATATCAACGAGAGCGAGAATCTGAATAATAATCTGAACTTGAATGTCAATCAGGCGGTTAACGGCAATACCAATACCTCGGTGGCCAAAACCGGCTGGCAGCTTATTACCTATCAGCGGGCGGACCACGGTTTCACTTTCCAGCTACCGGAAAATTGGACGACCTGGGGCGGCTGGAACGGCTTTCGCGAAACAGACCCTTTGGCTGGCGCTCATTTGGCGGATAATGACAAATATCTGGACTTGACTCTCAATTATTTTGTAAATACCGAGCCGTCTTTTGAAACCTGGCTGGCGAAACGCAAAGAAGCCATAAGCAAGGACGAAACGATTATCAATGAACAGATAAAAACGATTAACGGCTCTGAGGCGGCCGTAATAGACACCCAATACGATTATGTCATTAGCGGAGGCGGAATATATTTAAAAGTCTACGCTTTCGTACCGCGCGGCGATAAGATTTATAAACTTGAAGCAAGTGGGAAAAAGGATTTTTTTGAAAGCCAAAGCCAAGGTGTTGACGGAATAATTGAGTCTTTTAAATTTATCGACGTAAAACCAATCGCAGAGATCAATACAATTTCTTACGGGCAGAAGATATCCTCAAACCTTGCCTATAACCTTGAAGTTGATTGGCTGGCCGAACCCTTGAGTATCAATATGAAAGAACCTTCCCTGTTAAAATCCGATAGCGGCGTTATGAACCGGGATTACTATCAAGTCGGAACGATCACTAACGGCCGCTATAAAGACAAGAAGCTGCTCGATATTTTTGAAACACCGGATGGGCCGGCTTTTTATCCTGACTTGTATCGGGTGGTATACGACGAGGAGAGTCGGACATTCACGTATCTGGAAAAACTTTCGGCCACCCTTTCCGATTACGTCAAGGAGAATTTTGCTTACGACACGGGTTCCACAATCAGCTCTTTGTCTGGAATGCCCGCCGAAATTTCCATTCCTGATTCACAGATAAAACTGGCGGCCGAAGCTTATTCTTTAAACGGACGCTTTTCCTCCTATGAAAATTTAGAGCTATTATTTACGGATACGACAGCGGGAAAAGTATATTTTGACTCGGTGAAAAAATGTTTTCTGATCGAGACACCAGACAGTTTGGTCAAGCTCTATTATCTTAAACTGGACTTTGTCAGCAATTTCACGCCGCCGGAATATTCTTCATCCACGATTTCTCTCATCCCAGCGGTTACTTGGACGGATGGCAGCAAAGTGACGAAAGAATACACGTACAGTGAGCCCACCGGCTGTGGGTCAAGCTATTGTCAGTCATTGTTTACCGCCGAAGAACTCGGCGGGGCTGACGTGCTCCAAGTCGCCGGCAAGACATCGGCCGGAGATAACGTCTATGAATATAAGGATAAAAACGCCCAATTGCTGCAGGATACCTACAAAGAATACGGAGTGCCATATCAGGGCGAAAAGGTCGGTTACGAGCAATTTATAAGCGGTCACCCGGTTTTTTACTGGCCGGACCCGTTTGGCCGATATTTGCGGTTTAAGAAGTCTGAATTTTTGCCCATGGTTGAGTGTGCAAAACCCGTGATCTATCTTTATCCGGAAAAAACGGAAAAAATAAGGGTGGAAGTGGCGCCGAACGGCGGTTTCTCTGAAACGATCCCGACCTATCCAGATGACGGTTGGCTGGTAACGGCTTCTCCGGCCGGCGAGCTATTAGCCGAAGATGGCGGAATATACCCATATCTTTTCTGGGAAGGTTTTGGCTTCAACTACAAAATTCCGGACAGAGGTTTTATCGTGGCTAAAAAAGATGTCGGTGTTTTCCTCTCGGAAAAATTAATAGCCTTGGGCTTGAATGAAAAAGAGGTCGGCGAGTTCAAGGATTTCTGGCTGCCCAAGATGTCAGAAAAACCCTATTATTTTATCACTTTCGTCGATCAGAATGTCTTTAACGAACTTGCGCCCTTGAAAGTGACGCCGCAACCCGACCGGATCATCCGGGTTTTTATGGATTATAAACCATTGGACGCCCCGATAAGCGTGGAGCCTCTGGAGATTTCGACGCCGGAAAGATCCGGTTTCACCGTGGTGGAGTGGGGCGGTGCCCTGCACCGATAAAATGAAAAAGTTCTGGCCGATAATACTGCTCGCGCTTTTTTTGAGTGGCTGCGGAAAATGCGTTTCGGTTAACAGAGTCGGTCCGGTAAGCGGTGATGGCATTACGCACCGTTCATTTTTGCTGGACCGGGATTTTTTCAGCCGCGCTTACTATTCGGGCCGCGCCACTACGGTCAAGGAAAAAGTAACCGCCGGCATTATTCCGCATCATTTGCTGGCCGCCTATTTAATCGGAGATTTTTTTAGAGGTTTGCAAGCTTATAATCAACCTTCCACGGTTGTTTTAATCGGCCCTAACCATGCGAATTTCGGCCGGAGCCAGATTATTTCCTCACAAGGCTTCTGGCGGACGCCCTATGGCTATTTGGACCCGGATTTTAGGATCATAAACGCTCTGGTCAAAAAAGATATCGTAACGGTGGAAGAAGGGGTTTTTATCTCGGAACACTCTATTTCCGCGGAGGTGGCCTTCATAAAAAAGAGTTTTCCGCGGGCAAAAATTGTGCCGATAATATTAAAGAACAGCACGTCCGAGCAAAAAGCCGAGCAGCTGGCGGCCGCCTTATCAAAAATATTGCCGCGCGACGCTTTAGTGGTTGCCAGTCTGGATTTTTCCCATTACGTCAGTCCGGCCGAAGCCAGGCGACAAAACAAGGTTAATATAGAGATTTTAAAAAGAAACGACCCGGCGGAAGTGGCCGACATGTTCGTCGATTCCCGCCCGACTGCCCAGACTTTAATGTATTATTTGAAAGAAAAAGGATTCCATAAGCCTTTGATCTTATCCGATTCTAATACCGCCGAAGTGATCGGTAATCCCGATCTTGCCGAGGTAACGAGTTATATCACGGCTTATTACTACCGATGATGAATTAAAGCAGGGGAAATGGCTATTAGCACTCTTGACCCGAGAGTGCTAATTAAGATATAATAGTATTGTATGGTTTTAGATGAGAGAAAAAGCGCTTTACTTAGCGCAATTATCAAGGAACACATAAAAAGCGGCTTGGCCGTTGGTTCTAAAATACTTGTGGATAAGTACGGTTTTCATCTGTCGCCGGCCACGATCCGCCATGAAATGACGGTTTTGGAAAAAAAAGGCTATATTTTTCAGCCTCATACATCCGCCGGCCGGATCCCAACGGAAGCTGGCTGGCAGTTTTATCTGAATAATTCCCTTAAAGATAAAAGCTTATCCGCCAAGGAAAAAGGCGATTTGGACGCCGTCTTTAAAACTTTTGAAGAGTCGGAACTCAAGGTAAAAAACTTAGCGAAAAAACTGGCGGAGATCAGCCGCGAAGCAGTGATTGTCGGTTTTAATCCTGACTACATTTATTATACCGGCCTTTCCCAGCTTTTTCGCCAGCCGGAATTTACCGAATATCATCTGATTTTCCATCTCTCGGAAGTTATCGATCATCTTGAGGAAGTGATAACCCGCTTGTTCAAAGAAGTGGCGGAAAATGATTTTAAAATTTTGGTGGGGCAGCAGAATCCGTTCGGTCCGGAGTGCGGAGCGATAGTTTCCAAATTCAAAAATAAAAAGGGAGAAGCGGGCATCTTCACGCTGTTGGGTCCGGCCAGGATGGCCTACGAGAACAATCTGGCTCTCCTAAAATATTCTCATTCATTATTAAGCACTATTTAAGGAAACTTATTCATGGATAAACAGAGTGAACAAAAATCCTCTTTCGCTAAAGCTTCAGAGGACAAGAAAGAAGATCATGACAGCGTTGAATTTTGGAAAGCCAAGGCGGAAGAACATCTAAATGGCTGGAAGCGGGCGAAAGCGGATTACCTCAATTTAAAAAAGGATGCGCAGAAAGAAAAAGAAGATCTGATCAAATTTTCCAACGCCGCTTTGGTGATAGAGATACTGCCGATTTATGATCATTTAAAACTGGCTTTTTATCATCTGCCGAAAGAGCTGGAAAATAGCAATTGGGTAAAAGGCATTTCCGGCATAAAAAAACAGACCCAGGATTTTTTGGAAAGTCTAGGAATCAAGGAAATTAAAACAATCGGCGAAAAATTCGATCCCAACTTTCATGAAGCCGTTGTCCACGAAAAAAAGGAAGGTTTTAAAACGGACATAATTTTTGAAGAGATAAAGCCGGGGTATATGATGGAAGGCAAGGTGCTTTATCCGGCGAAGGTGAAAGTGGCTAAATAAATCGAGATTCGAGATTGGTGATTCGTGATTCGTATCCGAATCCCGGATCTCGAATCACGAACATATAATAATTAACAGAAGGAGAACAAAACTATGGCAATTATCAGATATCGGCCCTTTTGGCCGGAATTCGACGAAGATTTTTTTAACCTGCCGGACAAGATGATGGGTTTCACTCCCGCCGTGGATATTTATGAGGACAAAGACAATGTCATTGTGGAATCACCCTTAGCCGGACTTGACCCGGAGAAAGTGAATATTGAGATTGAGGATAATGTTCTGAAGATATCCGGAGCCAGCGAAAAAAAGAGCGAGGTAGACGAAAAGAATTATTACCGCAAGGAAATCCGCGCCGGCTCTTTTTACCGGGCGGTCGCCCTGCCTAAGGCGGTGGAAGGCTCTAAAGCCGAAGCGACTTTCGACAAAGGAATCCTTAAAGTCGTGATCCCGAAAAAAGAAGAAGCCCGGCCGAAAAAAATCGCGATTAAAGCCAAGAAAGCGGCTAAATAACGAGATACCGGACCCCGTGAAGGTTTGCCTTCACATGGCTTTCCGGGCGGGAAGAGGAAAATCTCGTCTTTCCACCTGGAAGATAATTAATCATAAAAATATGAACGGTTTCGATAACAAATTTAATCAACAGTCCAATCCCGGTTTCCGGCAGATGAAATTAAACGGCCGCTGCCCGATTTGTCAGGCAATGTATGATTTCCAGAAGCTGCAAATATTAGGCGAGCAGGACCAGTCGATTTTGGTGTATTTGGAATGTCCGGTCTGCCGTGCGGCCATTCTTTCTATTTTGTCCATGGATCCGCGCGGCTTGTCCGCCCAAGGCATGGTCACGGATCTGACCTCAGAGGAAGTGATGGACTTGAACGACTACGAGCCGGTGGATACAGATGATGTCTTGACTCTGCATGAATCATTGGAGGAAGACAAGCCGGCTGACAATTTTTTGGGATAAGGCTAACGTGATTCGAAACTCGAGACTCGTGATTCAACCGAATCCCAAATCACGAATTACCAATCACAAATCAATCACCAATCTTGAATCCCGAAATCAAAATAATTAACAAATTAACTAACGAATATTAAATAAAGGAAAAACAATATGTCAAAAATTCTAGGTATCGATTTAGGCACAACCAATTCCGCCATGGCGATTATTGAAGGCGGCGAGCCGAAAGTCTTGGAAAACTCCGAAGGCAACCGGACCACGCCGTCGGTCGTCGCCATTTCAAAAAAAGGCGAACGGATGGTCGGCCAGGTCGCCAAACGTCAGGCCGTGATTAACCCCACCAACACCCTTTATTCCCTGAAACGCTTGATCGGCCGCCATTTTTCCGATGAAGAAGTGCAGAGAGATATAAAGGTTTTGCCTTTCAAAATCAAGCAGTCAGGCGAAGGCGTTAAAATAGAAATGGCGGGCAAGGATTACACCCCGCAGGAGATCTCCGCCATGGTTTTGGCGAAATTGAAAGCGGACGCAGAGAATAAATTAGGCGAGAAGATCACCGAAGCGGTCATTACCGTGCCGGCTTATTTCGACGATTCGCAAAGACAGGCGACCAAAGACGCCGGCCGGATCGCCGGTTTTGAAGTCAAGAGAATCATCAATGAACCGACGGCCGCCGCCCTGGCCTATGGCTTTAATAAAAAGAAAGACGAGAAGATCGCGGTCTACGATCTGGGGGGCGGGACTTACGATATTTCCATTTTGGAAGTGTCGCAGGATACCGTGGAAGTGAAATCGACCAACGGCGACACCCATCTGGGCGGTGATGACTTCGACCAGAGGATCATCCAGTGGCTTGTTTCCGAGTTCAAAAAAGACCAAGGCATTGATTTATCCAATGATATCATGGCTTTGCAACGCCTGAAAGAAGCGGCGGAAAAAGCCAAGCATGAGCTTTCCACTGTGACCGAAACGGAAATTAACCAGCCGTTCATCACCACCGACGCTTCAGGGCCCAAACATTTGCAGCTGAAAATGACCCGGGCCAAGCTGGAAAGTCTGGTCGGCGATCTGGTGGAAGCGACTAAGGCGCCCATGCAGAAAGCTTTGGATGACGCCGGTTTGAAAACTTCGGACATTAATGAAGTGATTTTAGTCGGCGGCATGACTCGTATGCCCATGGTTCAAGCGACTGTCGAAAAATTCTTCGGCAAAAAGCCGAATATGACCGTTAACCCGGATGAAGTGGTGGCGGTCGGCGCCGCGGTGCAAGCCGGTGTGCTGCAAGGTGATGTCAAAGACATCTTGCTGCTTGATGTGACGCCTTTAACCTTAGGTTTGGAAACTTTGGGTAGCGTCATGACGCCATTAATCAATCGTAATACAACCATTCCCACGGCCAAGACGCAGGTCTTTTCCACGGCCGCGGATAATCAGACCAGTGTGGAAATTCATGTTTTGCAGGGAGAAAGACCGATGGCCGGAGACAACAAGACTTTAGGCAGATTCATGTTGTCTGGAATTCCGCCGGCGCCCCGCGGCATGCCGCAGATTGAAGTGACTTTTGACATTGATGCTAACGGCATCTTGAATGTCAAAGCCAAAGACAAAGCCACGGGCAAGGAACAGGGGATCACTATTACCGCTTCCACGACATTGTCCAAAGACGAAGTGGAAAAGATGAAAAAAGAAGCGGAAATCCACGCGGCCGAAGACTTGAAGAAAAAAGAACTGGTGGATTTGCAAAACCAGGCCGAATCCCTAATCTTCATGTCCGAAAAAGCTTTGAAAGACGCGGGAGCCAAAGTGCCCGACAAAGATAAGAAAGAAATTGAAAGCAAGATTGAAGCCGTCAAAAAAGTCCAGAAATCCGAAAACAAAGATGAGATCAAGAAAGCCGTTGACGAATTGAACCAGGCCATTCAAAAGATCGGCCAGGCCATGTATGGTCAGCAAGGACCCCAGGCGGGAGCGCCAGGCGGTAAGGCCGGCCCGCAACCCGGTTCCCAAGAGCCAAAAGACGATAAAGGCCCGGTAGATGCGCAGTATGAAGAGGTAAAGAAATAACGACTTAAATAAACTCAAGGGGCGGAAATACTCCGCCCCGTTGGGTGTTTAAGAATATGAGCGACTTGGATCTTAGTGAAATTAGTAAAACAGTTCCAAAAAATTGGGATACTTCTTCAATGTCTTCAGAGCCCAAGCCCGAGATTACCACCGATAGAGATTATAACCAATTATACATGGATAATTTAGACCTGAAGCGTGAAATAAAAAATCTTGAAAAAGAACTTGGGGAACAGAAAGACAGATATAAAAGACTGAAAAATTATCTTATTGAAATTGTTATAGGAGTAATAATAGTTATTATTGGCGCTTTTTTAATAAGCATATTAAATATTAATTAATATAATTTATGAACGGAGAATCACAACAAAAAGTTAACATCAAGGCCAATGATGAGACCATGATAGGCGCTTACGCCAATAACATGATGGTGGCGCATTCCAAAGAGGAATTTGTTATGGATTTTATTCATCTTTTTCCGCCCCAAGGGTTGCTCGTTTCCCGAGTTATTACATCTCCTGGTCACATGAAACGGATTATCTCTGCCTTACAGGACAATTTAAAGAAGTACGAAGAAAAATTCGGAAAGGTTGAGCAGGCCGAAGCGCCTAAACAAGAAGGAGTAGGGTTTGAAACAAGGTAAATCTAATGTTTACCCCCGGCGAAATCGCGGACGGGCTACGCCTAGCCGTCATTCCGAACTTGGTTCGGAATCTCCCACTAGAATACGCGTAATTAATAACGGAGATCCTGAAACGAGTTCAGGATGACGGGTGGGGGAATAGGCGGAAAAATTTATTTGAAAAATAAAAGAAGCCCAAACTCCGTTGAGTCGGGCTTCACCGTAAGTTCGAAATGATCTTTCTACTTCCTAATCCGAGTGTCGCTACTATAAGATTGAATACCGTAGATGGGATCGCGGAGATTCGTTTTCAGTTCGATTCTGCAATCCCAGCCGGGGAAACTCTTACGGTGGTGCGAAATGACGGCTTTTGCCTCTTGAAAGGCTCTGCGCCAGAATGGCCGCATGATTTTCTTGTCAGCTTCCGGCGTGGGTTTCCAGTTGTACTCGTGCTCAGGGCTGGTTATTTTTGCCGGCACCAGGTCATTTTTTTTCAGACCGGGGAAATCCACCTTGATCTTGCCGTAGACACTAATCGCGCCCACTCTCACTAGGCGATCATCAGCCAAATGAGGCGGGGTTAAGGTGTAAGCGACTTCTATTTCAACTTTCTGCGCACTAACCGTAATGTCCATAGTCAGACCCCCAAAGGTTAAGTTTTCACGTTTTCTCCAATTCAGTTTTTCAACTTAACATATTAATATTATACTGTCAAGCCTAAAAAGCCGGCCAAATGGCGGAAAAATATATGAAACACGTCAAAGCAATTATCATAGAGAACAATAAAATTCTTTTGCTGAAAAGAAACAGAGAAGGCCGGATTTATTGGGTTTTTCCCGGCGGACAGGTGGAAAGTGGAGAGACGGATGAGCAGGCTTTGAAGAGGGAAGTCAAAGAAGAGGTTGGAGTAGACGTTTCCGTCGGGAAGCTGATTTTTCAGACGAAATATAAATTGCCAAAAAAAGAGACTAAAGAAGATGAATATTTTTATCTTTGCCGCTACATCGGCGGTGAAATCGGTACAGGCCAGGGGCCGGAATATCAGCCCAATTCCGGCTATGTCGGCACTTATGAACCGCAGTGGGTGGCAATAAAAGACTTAAGGAAAATGAAAGTATTACCGGAAGAAGTGAAAAATCTGGTGCCGGAAAAATTTCTTTGAAAATAAAAAAGGGCTGTCGAATGACAGCCCGTGGTTTCTCAAAATTTCGAGGTAAAATGTACTCTGCTATTCCTAGCTCTCGAGTTTAGCGCGGAGATTCAGTAGTTTCCCGCGGACTCCCAGAAGTTTTTCTTCTTTCTTTTTAACCTCGTCATAATGATCAGCGAGAGAAACGGGGAGATGCCGAGCTCTGTTCAACCCATCCTCGGCCCCTGCGAGCTCTTTTTGGGCTCGGTCTTGCTCAAGCATGATGTCAATCAAGGCTTTGACCGCTTCCATGGCCTTCATTCTAAGCCTCCTCTCAAGGTTTATTGTTTTTGTCCCGTCTGCTAGTTATAAAAGGACAGATGATTAGTCTATATCTTATTAGAGGAAATTATCTTTGTCAAGTTTATAAATGAGGCGGAAAAATTTCTTTGAAAAATAAAAAGGAAGCGACGTGGGTCGCTTCCGAAAATGTGCTCTTGTTGAATTTTCAGCTCATGATCCGGTACTTGGAACCGTCCGGCCGAACGATGTAAATGCGGTCCTGGATACCCATTGAAGATTGTCCGCCGGAGGTGGCGGACGGTTGGGTTTTCTCCAACCCGGCGAGCTGCTTTTTAGCGGCGGCAATGGCCTTTTTCTCCGTCGGGTAGGAACCCGGAATCGGATAATCCTCATTTGAGAAAGTATCGTACCCCTCCAGATGCCATCTTCCTGCTTCCGACTTTTTCTTCGCCGCAGGACGTTTCTTTTCCACTAAGGACCTCCTTTGTTTAACGAGAAAAGTACCAGACGGATTGATTAAAACAAGTTAGCATTAATGTTTTTTATTGTCAAGCCCTCTTTTTCCGGCGCGGATGGGCGAATAAAAAAAGAGCGGCTTTAAAAAAGCCGCTCGGCAATGAACAATATTGTTTTAATGAAAGATACGGCACTCTCCTTGGTTGAAATCATCAAAGGGTTTGTCGCTGAAGTCTATTATCCCTCTGGCACTCCATTTTACGCGGATTGAATCACGTTGTGAAGGATTGGTCAGATTGACGATGACGATTCCGCCGGCCTCCTGGTCTAGGCGGCCGATCACCAGATAAACGATAGAGGGTTTTTCCGGGATCTTGACTTCAATCTTCTCGCCACCGTTAAGAGCAAAAAATTCCCGGCTGCTTAAGCTCATGGTTGATTCCTCCTTTTAAACATTTTCTCAAAACAACATCCCGATAATTCCAGTATTAGTCCGGATTCATTATTTTGTCAAGTCATTTATATTAATTAACTAAGTATTTAAACCTATGAACGGACAGCAACAACAAGTAAACATCAAGGCCAGTGACGAGGTCATAAAAGGCGTTTACGCCAACAATATGATGGTGGCACATTCAAAGGAGGAATTTGTTATGGATTTCATTCATCTTTTCCCGCCTCAAGGATTATTGGTTTCTCGCGTCATTACTTCTCCCGGTCACATGAAAAGAATCCTGGCTGCTCTGGCCGATAACCTGAAAAAGTACGAGGAAAAATTCGGCAAGATTGAAACGGCCGAAGCGCCTAAGCAAGAAGGCATTGGTTTCGCGACCAAATAAAAAACTCCCCTAGCGTGTAAGGGAGTTTCGGAAAAATTCAAATCTACTTGCTTTTTTGCGCGAGCAGACGGGGCGCGAAACGAGCTAAAGCGCTCATCAAACTGACGGCAAGGATCAGGTGGAAATAATGGTAATCGTATTGGGGATCTGGCGCGAAAAGCGATCTTTTGGGGTTTTCGATGAGGAAAAAGGGCAGCAGGGAAGCCAAGGATAAAAGCACGATCACCCAAGAGCAGCACTCGTCGCCGTAGGGAAGCAGAATGTAGCAGAGAGCGGCCAAAGCCGTCAGGGGAACGAGGCAGTACAAAAGGGAAAAAGGAAACTGGAAGTACTGCCAGTAATAGATGGAGAAAGCCGCGACAAAAATCAGTAATGCCATTAAGATCAGCCAGTCGTTTTTTCTCAAGAGGTTCCCCCTCTCTTTTGAAGAACAAAGACACAAGAAAAACAATTTAGTGAGGGCGGCACTCAAATTAAGAATTCTTTGATTTCAGATATTGCTCAGCGATCTGACGGCCGTGATTGAAGGCGACCTCCATTTCGTTTCGGATAAGAAGATTCATAAACCAGGCGGCGCCATGTCCGAGACTGATGACAAAGATCCATAGCCCGCCATAGGTAAGAAAAACCTTGGAATCGAATTTATGGAAGTAGAGGGTGCCAAAACCCAGGAGGATAAGAGAGGCGATCAAGTCGGAGTAGAAGACATACAGCGAGCGCTGGCCATGGGAAAGGTAGAAATAAGCGGCCGCCGCGGTGATGGGGATGAGGAAAGAAAGTAAAGAAAGGGAAGAGAGGCGGTTATCGGTCGCCACGAGAACGAACCAGGTAACATAAGCAGACATAGCCGCTAGAGCGATAATAATCGCCAGCATGAACCATTTCATCTGTTTCATCTCGCACGCTCCTTGTTAAAGGACAAAGGAATCCGAGAAGAAGTTTAATGCCATAAAATTAGCAAAGGTTAGATTTTTTGTCAATAAATCCCGTTAGAAAAGCGATTTCTATCGGGATAAAAAATCCCCTGATGGCAGGGGATTAGACGTTAAGTTCACTTATCTTCCGGATCATCGTTGATCCAGGGAAATTGTTTTCGGAGTTCTTCTATCCTGGCTTCTTCCTTTTCCTCCAGATATATCCGGAAGTTATCGTACAAAGCCCGGGTGGCCCAGCCGAGCAGACCAGAAATGAAAAGGCAGCCGAAAACCAGCGTGGAATATTCCAAGAGATGTTTCCTCGCGAACGGATCCAAGATGACATCGGGAGTAAGTATCAGTGTTCCTAGCGTCAAGATAAAAATCAGCCGCAGAGTTTCCACGGGATGCCAGCGGCGCAGCAGAGTGAGCAGATAAGGAACCAGAGCGATAACGAGGAATGCGGCAAAGGGCAGTATGAATCTTTTTTCCATGCGCAGACCGCTGATGACCGAGGCAACCACAATAAGAATCAGACCGAAAGAGGCCATGGCCGCCAAAACTTTGGCCGATTTGATGACCATCGGTTAGCTCCTCCTTTTGTTTGAAAGAACGATTAGACCGTCAAATTCAAACCCACCTTAACAAATAATATTTGCTTTGTCAATAACTTGCCTGCCTATAAAAAAATTGCTCTTCGAATTTTTCCCGGAAAGACACGGTGATTCCTTCAGACATGATCAGTTCTCCTTTTGATTTTTACTTTCGTGATTTAAGATGAATAAGGACAAAACTGCGCCAATAAATTACCCCGTCAGCCGAATGTTGTCGAGCAGAACAGCTGTTTTATAGTTGATTGTACCCTCAAAATATGGTAATATTTAAACATTAAATTTAATGACAGAAAATGCAACAAAATAAAATAGCCGAAAGTAAAAATGAGGGTAAAAAAGAAATAAAGTTGACCCGAGGCCAGACGATCAAGTCGATGGTGCTGGGCGTTCTGACCTTGGGGGCAGGATTTTTGGCGTGGTTCGCCATTGCCCGCATCTTAAATAACGGTTTGCGGTTTGACAGCGCGAATATCTGGTTATTTATTTTTGATGTTATTTTTCCGGTTTTAGCTTTTTGCCTCTGGGTGGCTTTTATCGGAATAGACGCCATTTTTATTCGGAAAAAAATCTGGGTTTATCCCCTTGCCTTGCTGTCAATTATACCCTTGTTTATGTTTTTTCCTCTTAATATTTATGCCCTTATCGCTTTTACCATCATTGTTTTAGCCTATTTGTATTTTATACGTGGTGCCAGGCGGGAGCGCAGGGATCGGATAAAATTTCATTTAATCAATTGCCTAAAAGTTCATTTAGGCTTGACCCTTATTTTTTGTATCGCCGCCATCTCTCTGCTTTTTTACAGTCACATGGCCGAAAAGCAGAAAAACGGCCAAACAAACACCAATGATGTGGTGGCTTCAAGCACGGCTGATTTGGTCAATCTATTTTTGGAAAGTCAATTCAGCAACTATAATCCGGACCAGACTTTAGATGAATTCATTTTACAGTCCGGCCAGCAGTTCATCGAACAACTCGGACCCCAGCTGGGCGAGGGAGTAAAAGTCGAATCGAGCTTCCAAACCGAGAATTTAATCAACAAGATTGAAGAAGCGATAAACAGGGGTGAAATTAAAAGAGATGATCTGCCGGCGGAATTATTACAAAAATTGGATGAGGGCCGGTTAACCGCCAGTGACGTGGTGGATGCCCAATTGACTTCGCTCTTTACGGACCAGCTGGCGGCTGGCCGGGATGATTTTTTAAAACAGCTTGGCGTCGAGGCGAAAGGTACGGATAAGATATCCGAGGTGGTGAAAAAGATCGTCAGTCATTTGCTGAGCGAGGGTTTACTGCCGTTTGTGACCTGGTTGCCGCCTTTTTTGGCGATTTCCTTGTTTTTTACCCTGGCGATTTTTGATTTTCTCTACGTCATTTTCGTCAAGATCATCGCTCTTCTAATATATCTCGTTTTGTTAATTTCTAAGTTTATTATTGTAAAGAAGGAGACTAAAGAAGTGGAAGTGGCGGAGCTTTCTTAAGTATATTTTATGGCTAAGGATTATTACAATCTGCTGGGTGTGGAAAAATCCGCTTCCGAAGAGGAAATCAAGCGGGCTTTTCGGCGCCTCGCCCACCAGCATCACCCGGACAAGAGCGGCGGTAATGAGGCTAAATTCAAAGAAATCAACGAGGCTTATCAGGTTTTGGGCAACAAGGAAAAACGGCAGCAGTATGATCAATACGGCACGACCTTTGATGACGCCGCCCGCGGCGGCGCCGGCGGCTGGCAGGATTTTTCTAGGGGGGCCGGCGGTTTTAATTGGTCGGATTTTTTCCGCCAAGGGCAGGCGGGCGGTACCCAGGAACAGGAGCAGGAATTTGATTTTGGAAATATCGGCGATATTTTTGGCGATATCTTTGGCTTTAGCGGCGGGAGGCAGACAAGAACCAGAAAAACCAAAGCTCGCGACATTACCGTGAGCCTAAACATTGATTTCAAGGAGGCGGTTTTTGGGGCGGAAAAATTAATTGATCTTCATAAATCCGTAGCCTGTCCGCGTTGCGGCGGAACAGGAGCCGAGCCCGGCGCCAAAGTGGAAACCTGCCCGACCTGCCATGGTGCCGGCCAGGTACAAAGGATCCAAAATAGTTTTTTTGGCCAGATCCGCAGTTATGGCGTCTGCCCGGCCTGCCACGGACAGGGAAGTGTCATGAGCAAGAAATGCGCGGAGTGTAAAGGCAAGGGAACGATAAAAGATACGAAAAGAATAAAAGTAAAAATTCCCGCCGGCATTGACTCCGGTCAGACGATCCGGCTGACGGGGGAAGGGGAGGCGGCCGGTTTGGCCGGCCGTCCGGGCGATTTATTTCTTCAGGTTGAAGTAAATCCGGACTCATACTTTAGGCGGGAAGGGGAGGATATTTACACCGAAAAAGAAATCACGTTTTCCCAAGCCGCTTTAGGAGCGACCGCCGAAATTGAGACCGTGGATGGACCAGTTAAATTGAAAATTCCCGGCGGCACCCAGTCGGAAAAGTTATTTCGTTTAAAGGATAAAGGGGTGCCGCACTTGCAAGGCCGCGGGAGAGGGGATCATTACGTCAAGATTATTGTAAAAACGCCAACTCATATAAACCGGCGGGCCAGGGGATTACTAGAGGAGTTATCTGGCGAAGAATAAATATTGCTTATTCTCGTAAATTATGCTATAATATAAGAGCTGGATAAATAAAAACAAACAAATGCCTTTTATTTTAGGCAATGTCATCACTAACGTATCGAGTTCGGCCTCAAGTTACGTGGCCAACATAAACTGGGGACAGCCCACTTGGGATCTGTTTATTGTCCTCTTTTTTATTATCGCTGGCTTCCTGTATGGCTTATCTTTGGGACGGGACCGCATTATCGTGATAATTGTCTCTATTTACATGGCTCTTGCGGTCATTAACACGCCACCGGTCATGTCGGTCTTGCGCGAACTGACCATGTGGAAAATGTCCACATTTTTGGTTGTTTTTATCGCCTTGTTTTTCCTTTTGTCACGCTCGGCCCTGATGAAAACTTTCGGCGCCGAGGCCCAGGGTTCCTGGTGGCAGGTGATCTTATTCAGCGTGGTCCATGTCGGTCTGTTGGTGAGCGTAGTCCTGTCTTTTTTGCCGGCCGAGGCGGTGGCCAAGCTTTCTCCCTTAACCCGGACTTTATTCGTTTATGATTATGCGCGGTTCGCCTGGATTGTCGGACCAATCCTTTTATTGATATTTCTCAAAAGCAAAGAGAAAAAGATAAAATACGATATCTAAGTTTACGCGAATATAAAAAAGATCGTATCCCAGGGTCTTTTTTTGTTTGGGCTTGACAAATTCGCCCAGTTATGATAATCTACCTGGTCATCTCAATGTACTTCTGTGCTCATATAATTATATATAATTATAAAATAAATTCATCCAGGCCTCATTTTAGCAGGACAACGCATCTACATCATAGGAGCTCTGATCAGCTATGGAGGGGAAGGCTGCCCAACAGGACAAGCTGTCTTACGTTCTGATTGACCCGACCGATAAGGGTTTGATCATTTATGGTCCGGTCGCGCGTTTTCCGGGCGACAAAATCTGCGCCGAGATTAAGCGGCGGCTGTCGGAAAAAGGTTTTTGGTTCGATGAATCAAAAACCATGGTCTTTATCAGTTTGACGCCTCTTTCAGAGGAGCGCTTGGCAAGCTTCATTGATTTAAGAATCAATGCCAGGGAGGTTGTCATCTCATATTCGTATCTCCGCCAAAAAAGCGCCAAGTGGGTCAATCTGAACGGCAATCACGAGGGCTAGTCCGCTAGCCCTTTTTTATTTGGGGTGGTTTATTTGCCGGTAAAAATATGGTGGCGACCAGACTTCTTTCCTTGCCGTATTTTTCATAGTTTTTTAGAGCCAAGCGTTTGGAAAAAGAGACAAGTTTTTTAGGCATTAATTTAGAATTTTTCTGGTATATTTTAGCAAAGAAATTCCTATTTTTTAGGGTTTCTATAAATCCGTCGGAATAGAAAACTAGCAAATCCCCTTTGGTTAATTTTATTTTACCCTGGCCAATGAACGGTTCAGCCGACTTTTCTCCGGTCAAGGCGCCGTAGGAAACTAATCTAGAATTAAATATTTTATTAGGCCGGTTTCTGTGTTTGGTTCTGATCAGGTAGCGATAGGCGGGCAGTGAATAATTCAAATTTTTTGTTTTCAGGTGTTTCTTTTCAAAATCAGTGAACTTTTTCATATCGTCTTCCGTCTGAAATTTCAAGCGGCCGTTTTTATCAAAAATAGCCAGACCGCCATCGCAGATATAGCCGTAATACAAGACATCGTATTTTATCAGACCGCCGCTCGCCACACAGCCGAAATAGTCATTGACGAGATAGTCGACATTTTTTATTTTTTTCCGGTTATAATTTCTAATCAATCCGTTTATTTTGATAAAAATTTTTTTGATGTCATTAGTGTTTCGGCCAAGTCGAATAAAATTTTTGCAGAAAATATCGGCGACAGCTTTGGCGCCGCTGGGATTAGGATAATATTTTAATATCTTCCTGATATTTCTGCTATCTTTTGGGAAATCCTTCGGTAATTTCGGGTCGCGCGTAATACCGTCCGCCACGCAAAAAATATGGTGGTGGGCGGCCACGGCGTCTTCGGACGGAATTAGTTGGCCGTATTTAATATTCGGTAGTTGAATTTTTATTATCATATTTTTTATTTCCGGCTGTTTTGGGCCGGAGTTTTTAAATTCAGCGTTTTAACGATTGAGCTTATAGATGAGGTAATAACGAGCTTTTGTCGCAGTTTTGAAGCGTCGGGTTGACCCGAAACATACCAGGCCAGATGTTTGCGCAGTTCCACTAGGCCGTATTCACCCTTACTCTGAAAGGCTAATTCCGCGTGGCGGAGCATTACTTTCTTGATTTGTTCCCAGTGAAATTCTTGGTAGCGGCCGGCCCCCAAATAATCTTTTATCTGTTGGAATAGCCAAGGCCGGCCGCGCACGCCGCGGGCCAAGCCTAAGCCGTCAGCCTTGGTTTTTTCTAACATGATTTTAGCTTCTTCGGGTTTATTTATTCCGCCGTTGGCCAAGACCGGAACACTGACCATGGTTTTTGCTTTTTTTATCATTTCATAATCAACAGGTCCGGCAAACTCCTGTTCGTAAGAGCGGCCGTGGATCATAATAGCGGCAACCGGGAGGGCGTTTATCCTCTTTATAAAATCAATGGCGGTTATTTTTCCGCCCCTATCATTGATTGAAGTCCTTATCTTGACGGAAACAGGCAAAGAGGTGCCTTTTAGCGTGTGTATTATTATTTCGTAACATTTGTCCAGGTTTTTCATCAATGTCACGCCGCCGCCATGGGCCACGACCTTTTTGGCCGGGCAGCCGAAGTTGATGTCAATTCCCGAGGCCCCCGAATTTTCTACTTGCGCGGCGGCGGCCGTAAACTTTTCCGGCCTTTTTCCGAAGAGTTGAATAACCAGGGGTCTTTCCTTTTTATTGAATTTTAGCAGTTCTAGAGTTTTTTTCCCGCCGTAGAATAAACCGTCAGCCGAGGTCATTTCCGAATATAAAACATCCGCCCCGTATTCCCGGCAGATCTGACGGAAAGCGGAATCGGTGATGCCGGCCATGGGGGCCAGAGCTAGGATTGGCTTGCCTGATTTTTGCCAGAAGTTTTTCGCCATCTAATCATTCTAGTTTAAAAATTTAGACAAAGCAAATCCCCCATCTACGCGCCGTAAATGGGGGACTGGGTAATTAAAATTCTACTTACCCTTACGAAAGGACGATTAAATGCCCAACAGGGCAATGCAGAAAAGGCCTAGGCAGGAGACGATCGTGCTGGCCAGGGTAATACCGCCAGCGATTTCTCCCATGACATGTGTGTCTTTCTTGCCCTTGCCTTCAGGATTATTTCCCTCGGGTGGGATGGGCTTTGTTTGGTTTTTTTCCATTTTTGTTTTCCTTTTTGTTTTTGTTTTTCCGAAAAGTTATTTTTCGGATATATTATTTCGACCTTTTTATTTTTTTGTTTGAGGGAGTCGGAAACTGTCGTGCGCCCAGTCGTCAGTTACCGATTGAACGTCTTGTTCCGTAACTATCGCTTTTTGTTTTTCGTATTTTTGGGGATTCGTGATGCTATCCAGCCTTACCTTAGCGGCGGTTTCGTCCATCAGGTCAATCGCTTTATCCGGAAAAGTGCGACCGGAGAAGACGGAGGCGGAAAGATTGACGCAGGCGGCCAGCGCTTGATCAGAGATTTTAACGGAATGATGGCGTTGGTAGCGGTGCCTTAATCCTTTCAATATTTCCAAAGTTTGCTGGGGGGATGGTTCATCGACAAACACCGGCTGAAATCTTCTTTCTAGTGTTCTGTCCTTAGCGATGGATTTTTCATAATCTTGCAGGGTAGTGGCCCCGATGGCCTGCAGCTCTCCGCGCGCCAAAGCCGGTTTTAAGATATCAGCCGCGTCAATGGCTCCGGTGGCTTCGCCCGCTTCGGCTAATGAATGGAGTTCGTCAATAAAAATAATAATATTTCTTTTGGAAGCGATTATTTCGTCCACCACCATTTTTAATCTTTTTTCAAATTCGCCGCGGTACTTTGTGCCGGCGACCAGACCGGAAAGGTCAAGGGCGAGAAGCCTTTTATCTTTTAAGGGTTCGGGTACCTCGCCCCTTACGATCTCGTTAGCCAGTTCTTCAACAATCGCGGTTTTGCCCACGCCCGACTTGCCGATTAACACAGGATTATTTTTCGTCCGTCGGGTCAAAATCTGGATGACTCTTTGGATTTCGTGGCTGCGGCCGACCACTGGGTCAAGTTTACAGGCCCTGGCCAGGTCAGTTAAATCCTTGGAGTATAGGGCCAAAGTGTTGGTACGCGCCGTTACTTTTTGGCTGCGCTGGTAAAGGAATATGACAACCACGAGGCCGAGTAAACCGATGATATATATGTAGATATTCATAATTTTTTATAGGCCGGTATTAAACTCCAGATCGTTATTTCCCGCGTTGGCATTCAGGGGATCTGTTTGATTAGTCGCGGCGTTATTATTCAGCTGCCTGTTAAGGTTTGATAAATTGGAGGGTTGATTGACATTTAAAGAGTCAGTTTTGGCGGAATTATTCATGATCAAGGTGTAGGCGCCGGCGAAAACGATGACACCAACCGTGAGAAAGCAGGTGGCGAGCATAAAGCCCAAAGAAAGCCGGGTTTGAAGATTGGTTTTTGTCGCAATCTGAACTTCGCTTTTTTTCATATCCTTTATAAAAACTTTTTTTTCTTGAAAAATTGCCAGCTGACCAAGGTGGCGAACAAGAGAACAACGAGAATAATCCAAAAGCCCCAGCGGAAATGGAGGAAGGGGGTGTCTTTAGCGTTAATGGCAAAAATGGAGGCGATCAAGGTGAGAATGAAAATAATCACCGAGATGCTGGTAAAGGTTTTCATGATGTCGTTCAAACGGTTTGAGATCAATGATTCATTCGTTTCGTGCAGCGCCTCGATTGATTCCTTGAAGCTTTCCAGATGATCCCAGATTTCCTTACTTAGTTCAATCAGATCGTTATAATAAATCGACATTTTTTGGTTTCTGGAGAAGCCCGTGTCTTTTATGATTATACTGAGCTTTTTCAGGGTATTTTTATGAGCCTGCATAATTTGACGGAAATCGGTGATATTGCGCCGAATGATTAGAATTTCAGAGACCATCTTTTTTTCCGAGCCGCTGAAAATCTCCCTTTCGATGCTCCTGATGTCGAGACTGACATGATCGAGCATCGGATAGCAGTAACAGAGGAGTTTGTCCAGGATCTGGTAAAGCAGGAAGACGGAGCCTTCGGACAATATTTCGTATTTGACTTTTTCCTCGGTCTGGCAGGATTGAAAAAGCCCTCTTAGGGGCGCTAAATTATTATTGTGGACAGTGACAAAATAATCTTCTCCGATAAAGAAATCTATTTCCGAGGGCTCGATTTCGCGCGTTTTTCGGTTATAAACCGGGAATAAGAGAACCAGAAAAATATATTTTGGATACTTTTCGATTTTTGGCCTTTGGCCGTAAATCAAACAATCCTCTAGATCAAGAGGATGGAAAGGGAAGTTATTCCTTAGGAAATCAATCTCGCCTTTTTCCGGATTGACAATATTAATCCAGCGTAAATTTTTCGTCCTAATTTCCGCTAAACTCATGTGATTTTTTGTTTTTGTTTTATTTAACTTCTGCTTTTATTGTAGCACACTTTTCCTGTTTTGTAAAGGGTGTCGTCTTTAAGAAAAGTCCCCTTCGATTCTCTCAAAGGGGACATCTGCATCATGTGCATATTACTTTTGGTCAAAGCCCGACGGGATTTTTACCGCGTCGACGCTTTTTCGCATCCCGGGGTTAGTCAGGAATATTTCCGGGATGAGATCGCGGCCGTCTCTGCCATAGAGCCGGCCGTTGCCGGTGACCACGAACTCATAGCCTCCGGAATTTCTTCCGTTGACGTTTCCGCTCACGGAATACTGGCCCGGTAGAAAATCATAGGGGCACGCTCGGTTAGGCGGGACGATGACTTCACGGGGGACGACGTCGTAAACCAACTTCGACTCATACCTCATTCCGTTGTCGTCTTCCCACTTGTTGACCACATTGCGCGGCGAACCATTTTTTTCCAGCCAGGAAAGCCGGATAGGGACACCCCACTTGTTGATGAAGGTAACCCGCGTCGCCTGATAGGTGAGTGGATGGGCGAACGAACGGTTCAGCCGTTCCGCGCCGTAGGGCGTGATATCCACGATTCGGGGCAGAAGAATATTTTCCATTCCGCGATTCGTGTCAAATGTCTTTCCTCCTCCGCCGGGGATTAGAAGAAAGCCGATCCGGGCGTTGTATTGCGTGTTTGCCGGCAGGTCCACTCTCACTTTTTTGCCCGGCCCAACTTCGATCCGGTACCAGGCCGTCCGGTACAAAAAAGGATTGGCTTGGTTCGGGTCAAAGTACCGCAGTACCCGGAATTCAAACTGGGCAAAAACGGGTTCTGTCGCCCAATTTTGGAATTCGACCGGGAACCAAGGTTCGGCGTACTGTTGCCGGATGTCTTGGGCCCTGGTTTCCGCCGAAACGGAATATACCGGCGTGGCCAACTGCTGGAATACGCTTCCGCAGCCCGCATTTGCGCTCATCAAAAGTATGATGAAAAGAACATGCGCCTTTTTCATGACCAGACCTCCTGTGTTTTCGCCTTTTTTCGTATTCTATTTCCGCAACTCGTTATGCTAGCATATTTTTACTCTCTTGTCAAGAGGCGAAATTTATGGTATACTATAAACATAATCAAGCGATTTTATGGTCAATCTTTCGGTCGGACAAATTGAACAAGAAAAAAAAGAGCCTGTTTTGAAAGAACCGGCGAAAGATTTTGAAGTCAAAAAAGAGACGGAGGTTTTTCCGGAAAAATCGGTCGAAAGGGCCGTGGAAGTCCGAACTGAGAAGGAAGCCGCTAAAAAAGAAGAACAGCCGCCGGCGATAATAGAGAAAGAAGCGGCCGGCCAACCCTCATCATCCGTGGGGGTGACGGCGCCTAAGGTCGCAAAGACCCCGGTCATAAGGGAAATTGAAGGGATTATGGAAGAAGATCTGGCTGAGATTTATAACCGCCTGGACGAAAAGCAAAAGATAGTTTTTAAGGTGGAGGGGGAGAAAACGGCGACGAAAATAGGGGAGCTGCTTCAATCGGTTAAGACAAAGGCCAGGCAGATTTTAGAGCTGATAAAGCGCTGGCTGAAGGTTATTCCTGGCTATAACAGGTTTTTTTTGGAGCAGGAAGCAAAAATAAAGACAGACAAAATTTTGCGCCTAAAAGACAAAGAACAAAAAGGGGGAGATTAAGCTTGTTTCATCTTCTACAAACATTATTGATTTCGAACCAAACAGCTCTGCCGGCCTTGACTAATTTAGGGGGCAAGCAGGCCGGTTTTTGGCAAAATCCCATACTGGTGGCCGTTTTATATTTTATCGCGGTATTGTTATTTTTGGCGGCGCTCATGTTTTTGGTTCGATATCTTCTGACGCGGCGCCAGGCCAGACCGGCCTCTTTAAGAAAAATCATCCTTTTAGTGACGCTGCCCAAGGAAGTCGGGAGTAAAGAAAAGCAGCCGGAAAAACCACTCAGGGAACTTATTGATGAAGCGGAAGCGATGTTTTCTTCTTTGGGCGGTATGCGGGCGCAGCGAGGCTTGGAAGTTTTTTTTACCGGGCGCACTGATCATTTTTCTCTGGAGATCGCCGCCTATGACGGTTTGATCTCATTTTACGTGGTTGTCCCGGCTTTTTTGCGGACTTACACCGAAGAGCAGATTCATTCCCAGTATCCGAAAGCGAACATCGAAGAAGTTGAGGATTATAATATTTTTACACCGGAAAGCCAGATCGTGGCCACTTCCCTCCGATTCAAAAAATCCTATATTTTTCCCATCAAGACCTACCGTTTGATGGATGTCGATCCCTTAAGCTCGTTGACTAACGTTTTGTCAAAGATCCCGAAAGGAGAAGGGGCGGTTATCCAGTATATTGTTCGTTCGGCTAAAGCCCAATGGCACGGCCGCGGGGCCGGCGTGGCAAAAAAAATGCACGAAGGCAAAAATTTGAAGGAGGCGCAGGGCGTTCACGGCGTAAACGCGATCTTTTCGAATTTCGCCAGCATTTTTTTTCCCAAGAAGAAAAAAGAAGAAATGGATTTGCGGCCTAATTTTCGGGTATCCCCGCGCGATGAGGAAATCGCCAAAAGTTTGGAAGAGAAGACTTCCCGGGCGGGCATGGATGTAAATATACGCCTTATCGTCTCGGCTAAAACGAAAGAACGGGCCCTCGCGCTGAACCGGGAGATTGTTAATGCTTTTAGCCAGTATAACCTATACGAATACGGTAACGGTTTAGTCAAACGAAACCTCTGGACGCCCTGGAGCCAAAATAAGTTAGTGATGAGTTATATCTACCGGATGTATAACGAGCGTCATAAATTAATACTTAATTCCGAAGAAATGGCCAGCTTATTTCATTTTCCTCTGGAAAGCACCGAAACCCCGAACATCCGCTGGCTGCTCGCCCGCAAGGCGCCCGCGCCGGTTAATCTTCCGTCAGAAGGCATAATCCTGGGGCAAAATATTTTCCGCGGAGAAAAGAAGCTTGTCCGCCTTAAGCGGGATGACCGTCGCCGGCACGTCTACATGATCGGGATGACCGGCTCGGGTAAATCAGTTCTCATGCAGGAAATGGTCAAGCAGGATATTCGGAATGGGGACGGTGTCTGCGTGATCGATCCGCATGGCGGACTAGTCGAGGACATTCTGGCCTGTATTCCTAAAGAAAGGGCGGAAGATGTCGTGCTGTTTGAACCATCTGACGTGGAAAGACCGGTGGGTTTGAATATGCTGGAAGCGACCAGCCCGGAAGAAGCGGATTTTGCCGTTCAGGAAATGATCGCCATTTTTTACAAGCTTTTTCCGCCGGAGATGATCGGTCCTATGTTTGAGCATAATATGCGCAATGTGATGCTGACCCTAATGGCCGATAAAGAATATCCCGGCACGATCGCCGATATTCCCCGTATGTTCACCGACAAGGCCTACCAGGAGTACAAATTGAAAAAGGTCACGGATCCGGTCGTGCGGTCATTCTGGGAAAAAGAGATGGCGAAAACGACGGATTTCCACAAATCAGAAATGCTGGGCTACTTAATTTCTAAAGTCGGCCGTTTTGTGGAGAACCAGATGATGCGCAATATAATCGGTCAGCCGCACTCGGGTTTTAATTTTCGGGAGGTGATGGATAAGCAGAAGGTTTTACTCGTAAATCTCTCCAAAGGAAAAACGGGCGAAGTTAACAGCAATTTGCTCGGCTTAATCCTTGTTTCCAAACTGCAGATGGCCGCTTTAGCCCGGGCGGATATGCCCGAGAGCGAAAGAAAGGACTTTTATCTTTATATCGACGAATTCCAGAATTTCATCACTCCATCCATCGCGACCATTCTGTCTGAGGCAAGGAAATACAAATTGAATTTGATCATGGCTCATCAATATCTGGGTCAATTGACGCAGGGGCAAAATAATAATATTCGCGACGCGGTTTTGGGGAACGTCGGCACGCTTATCGCTTTCCGTATCGGCGTTGAAGACGCAGAAATTATCGCCCGTCAGCTGGATCCCGTTTTTTCCGAATACGACGTGGTGAATATCGCTCGTTTTAACGCGTATATAAAACTTTTAATTGATAATGCCACGGCTAAGGCTTTTAATATTGCTACTTTTCCTCCCACTATCGGCAATCCTTTAATTAGCAAAAAAATCAGGGAACTTTCTCGTTTGAAATATGGACGATCAAGAATACAGGTTGAGGCAGAATTGATGGAGCGGACAAAATTGGGCGAAGTGATAAAAACACCGTTCCCGAGTTCAGGCGAGAAGAATATTTAGATTGTCCGGAATAAAAATAAGTGCTATCATAAAAACATGGATAGTCTTTTTTTTATTCTATATTTTTGCCTTATTATCGTTATTGTTGGTACAGCTGCCTGGGCCGGAATAAAAGCCGCCCCCTGGGTGCCGACACGCCAAAAAGATATTAAACGGATGCTTGAGTTGGCCAGAATAAAACCGTCGGATTTAGTTTACGATCTGGGGGCGGGAGACGGTCGCTTAGTCGTCGCCGTGGCTAAAGAATATCCGTCTAAAGTGGTCGGCTTTGAATTATCCGTGCTTCCGTATTTGGTCGCTCGCCTAAGAGTGAGGCTGGCCGGTTTTGGTCCGCGTACAAAAATTTTGTTCAAAGATTTCTATCATTATGATGTTTCGGGAGCGGATGTCATCTTATGTTTCTTGACCCCTAAGGCGATGAGCCGTCTCAGCCCTAAATTCAGCCGTGAATTAAAAAGCGGGGCCAGGATAATAAGCTATGCCTTCAAAATTAAGGATTGGCCGATTGCTGAAATAAGCAAGCCTCAGGCGAAAGATACCCCCATATTCCTGCATGTTAAAAAGTAGCTTGACGAATTTTTGAGGCTATGTTATTATTCTTTGGCGACTAAAAATAAAAAAAACAAACTATAAACAAACAATATAAACAAAACCTAAAATTAAAAATAAAACAATTTGTAACGAAAACACAAAAATACAAATCAGTAAAAAACAAAAGACTAAAAAATAAAATAAAGGAAAATAAAAATGCCAAAACAAAATAAGCTCCAATTAATAAAAAAATTGATTGATTCGGCGGTAGACAGCATTAATCAGGCCAAATCCCTTTTAGCCGAATTAACCGGACAGGCGGTATCTTCGGAAGCGGAAGAGAAAGCGCGGGAAGTGGGCAGCGTTGACCTCTCCACTGACAACACAAAAATAATTGAAGGGGTTTTTGACGGGCAGAATATGATCGGCCCGGACGGCAAGCAGTATTCCATCCCCGCCAATTATGCCTCAAAATCAAAACTCGTCGAAGGTGACATCTTAAAATTGACCATCATGCCCGATGGTTCTTTTGTTTACAAGCAGATCGGTCCGGTGGAAAGAAAAAGACTCGTCGGAACCCTCATCAAGGACGAAAGTACCGAGGATTTCAAGGTTTTGTCCGAAAACAAGACTTATGGGTTGCTTTTGGCGAGTGTTACCTATTTCAAGGGTGATGTCGGTGATGAAGTGGTGATTTTAGTGCCGGAGAAAGGGGAAAGCAGCTGGGCGGCGGTTGAAAATATCATAAAAAAGTCGTTATAACTTTTTCGTAATCATAGATAAAAGGCGTCTTTTTAACCGGTCTTTTCTCAAAGACCCTACCCATTTGATTTATTGGGCGTTTTATTGTAAAATAGATTAAAGAAAAATATGTCTCAAACACTATATCGAAAATACCGGCCGCGCTTGTTTGCCGAGCTAATCGGCCAGGATCACATTCAAACGACGCTCCAGAATGAAATCTTAAACAAGAGAGTGGCTCACGCTTATTTATTTACCGGCCCCCGCGGCGTGGGCAAAACGACCACCGCCCGGCTGATGGCCAAAGTGGTCAATTGTGAAAACAGAAAAAATAACGAGGCGGAACCCTGTAATGCCTGCCATTCCTGCCGTGAAATAATGGCCGGCCGATCTTTGGATATTATCGAAATTGACGCCGCTTCCTATACGCAGGTCGATCACGTGCGGGAAAGCATTATACCCAATGCCCGCACCGCTCCGACCAACCAGAAATTCAAGGTCTTTATCATCGATGAAGTGCACATGCTGTCCCTTTCCGCCTTTAACGCCCTCTTAAAGATATTAGAAGAACCTCCGGCTCATGTCATATTTATTTTAGCCACTACCGAAGTTCATAAAATTCCAGAAACCATTATTTCCCGCTGCCAGCGTTTTGATTTCAAAAAAGTGGGTCTTGGCGATATTAAAAAAAGGCTGGAGTTGCTGGCCGGTCAGGAAAAGATAGAAGTGGATGATGAGGTGCTGGAGCTGATTGCCTCGTCGGCCGAAGGCTCTCTTCGTGACGCGGAAGGCCGGCTCGGACAGATTTTCGCTTTAGGCGAAAAAAAAGTGACTTTGGAAATCGCCTCACTGGTGTTACCGCGCTCAGACCGTCGTCTCATCGTCGCCTTATTTAAATATTTGGTTGAGAAGGATACAAGAAGCGCTCTGGAATTTTTGAACAAAATACTTGAAGAGGGTGTCGATTTGAAGTATTTCCTTGACCAGTTCGTTGAATTCTTGCGAATCGCGGCTCTAATGAAGGTCGACCCGAAATTGGCCGATTATGCGGCGAATACCGGTCAGTCCGGTCCGGCGATCGATTTTAAGGAAGAACTAGAAAAAATCGACCTGGAGCGGACCAGAAAAATATTGGAAGCGTTTATTCAAAGCAAACGCGAAATTCCCTTTACCGCAATCCCGCAACTGCCCCTGGAATTGGCGATCATTGAGATCTGCGAGGGGGGTAAGGCCTCTTTGCCGGATTTAGTCTCCCCCAAAGCTTGTCCTAAAATAGCTATCGAAGAAAAAGTTAAAAGCGGAACGCCCCGTTTGTCAGGGATAAAGCTGGAAGAAATAAGGCAGAAGTGGCCCTTGGTCGTCAGTGCCTTAAATCATAATAATCATTCTTTGGCTTTGATCTTGAAAAACTGTTCGCCGGTTTCTCTCGAAGGCGGTTTCTTGAACATCGGCTGCTTTTTTAAATTCCATCAGGAAAGATTGAAAGACCACAAAAATATCGGCGTGATTGAGAAAACGATAAACGACATCCTGGGAGAAAATCTGCCCATAAAGTTTACCATTGAAAAAACGAATCCCGGAGCCGAGGTTAAAGGGAAAAGTGAGACCGAGAAAGATATCAACGAGGTTTTGAATGATTTTAACGGCGGAATAGTAGACCGCGCGAAATAATATATTTTTGGGAGATCGTCTAATGGTAGGACGACGGACTCTGGCTCCGTCAATGTAGGTTCGATTCCTACTCTCCCAGCCAATTTATACCGGCTTATCCGGTTATGGGCGGTAGATAAACTTCATATTTTAAATTATTTATTAAGTTTTTTCCATGGGTATTATCACGCGCAACGCGGCTTTCATCAGCTCCCTTCTGATTTTCGCTGTTTTGGAAATTATCGCCGCCCGGCCCCAAGCCGTTTATCTTTCGCTTTTAATTTTACTTTTTTTGTCTCTGGCGGCCCTGCTTTTCTCTGGGCGGAGGATTTGGCACAAAGATTTTTGGCTATGTTTACAGCCCGCTCTTCTTTTTCAAGCAAGCGGTCTTCTTTTATTATACTTTCTGGAAACCAATATTTTTCGGCAAATATTGATAGTTTTTGTTTTTCTCCTGAACTGGCTGTTTTTTAAAAGCTATTACCAGGTTAAGCAGCTTGGGCAGGGGCCTAAAATTCTAACCGGTTTCCTTAATGCCTTGACGCTTTTTACCGCTTTCTTCTGCTTTTTGGATTTCTTCGCCCTGAAGATTTTTTTGGATCTCAATATCTGGCTGCTGACTTTTTTGGTCGTCCCGGTCTCTTTTTTGCTTATTTGGCAGAATTTCCGATTGGAGGCGGCTAAAAATCGTTTCCGCCCCGTTTATTACCTCGTCATCTTACTTATATTGACGGAAGTTTTTTTAGGCCTGACGTATTTTCCCACAAATTTTTTTGTGAATGGGCTATTCTTTACCGCTCTGTTTTATCTTTTATTCAACATCAGTCGCCTCCAAATCGTTGGACAGCTCACAAAAAAAATACTTTTTTCCTATCTCGCCTTTGGGATTGGCCTGGCGATTATCGTTTTTTCCACGGCCCAGTGGATTTAAAAAATTAATATAAACATATGAAAGCCAAAATTCCGCCGACCTCGCCAAAATATAAAATACAGGAGCTGGAAAATCTCTACGCTCAGGATAATCTGAAAAAAATCGAAAAACCGCCGAAAAGATTATTCGGTTTGTTCTCCACTCTGATCTTGGCCGTTGTTTTTGGTTTTTTGGCCGGATTTTGGGGCAAGGCCTTGTATGAATATTTGGCGCCTAAATACCCGGATTATTTTCCCGCGACTAATGTCAATAAGACCATAAATCCCGTCAGTACGACAGATAAGGTAAAAACCAATCTAAAATATCAGGAGCTCAGGCAAAATCTTACCCTGGAAACAGTGAATATTTTTGATAAGAAGATAACAGCCGATGAGCCGTTGGCCGGCGTGTATTTGGCTTCTTCAATGAATGGCTCGGGGATAATAATTTCCAGTGACGGCTGGATCCTAACGACCAAGGCGGTCGTTCCCGATTTTGCCAAAGAATATGTGATGGTGACCAAGGAGAAAAAAATCTACCCGATCCTTGATTTTAAGGCCGATCCCGCCACCGATCTCGTCTTTATTAAAGTTGAGGCGCAGAACTTGAAGATCGCCGATTTTTCCGATGCGGCGGACATCTATCCGGGAGAAAATTCATTTGTCATAAAAAACTTTTTTCCGGGCGACCAGGAAGATTTTTTAAGCGTCGGCCTGAATAATTTATCCCAAAAGGATTTCGCCGGCGAAAATGATTTGATCAATTCTTCGGAACGATTGACCGGAAAAATATCGATTAGCCAGTTGCTTGACGATTCTTACGAGGGGAGTCCGCTTTTTGATGAAAATGGAAAAATCACCGGCTTAGCCTCAATTAAGGGAAAAAACGACAAAAATCAGTTTATTCCCTTAGCGAATTTGAAAAACATCATCAGTTCGTTGTTAAAGGAGGGCGAGGTCATCCGGCCATATTTGGGGGTACGCTATCTTGATTTATCCGCCAGCCTGAATTTACCGGATGAATTACGGCAAGATCAAGATTGGGGCGCCATGCTTTACGGTCGGGAAGACCAGCCGGCGGTCGTAAAAGGCAGCCCGGCGGAAAAAGCCGGCCTCCTGGCCAATGACATTATTACCAAGGTTAACGATCGGGAGCTTAAAGACGGGACTGATTTTTCCCGGATAATCCAGAATTTTGGGGTCGGGGAGACAATCAACCTTGAACTTATAAGAAAAGGAGCGGCCAAGACAGTGTCCGTGACCCTACAAAAAATAAACAGTTAATAAATAGGCAAAATAACGGTGGCGTATCTTAGTAAAACTATAAATAAACACCAGTTTTTGATCAGACAGTTTCTAAAATTCGCGGTGGTCGGTTCTTTAGGAACGTTGATTGATTTCGGCCTTTTGAATTTATTCGTCAAGGTTTTCCGCTTCGACGTTTATTTTTCCGCCACCCTGTCGTTTATCGCGGCCGTCATCAATAATTTTCTGTTAAATAAATACTGGACCTTTAAGATCGCCCAAGCTCAAGACGAGGGGAAGGGGCGCCGGCAGTTTGTTCAGTTCTCCCTGGTTAGCGTCATTGGCTTGGCCATAAATCTGTTGATCATGTACGTTTTAATCCAATATGCCAGCCTTTGGTATAACTGGGCTAAGGTAGCCGCTACGGTCGTCGTTTTGGTCTGGAATTTTTGGGCCAATAAACTCTGGACTTTCAAGGAAAAAACGTCCCAAGGGTAATTTGCGAAATCCCGTATTTTTAGTTATAATAAAATAACGTTTGCGATGAAATTATCTCTTATTATCCCGGCCCATAACGAGGAAAGCCGGATCGGCCAGACCCTTAAAGAATATCTCAAATTTTTTGATAAAGACACGGAAATAATCGTTGTCCTTAACGCTTGCCAGGATAGAACTTTAGCGGTGGTGGAAGACATAGCCCGTCATAGTCCGAATTTAATTTATACGGATATTAAGGAAGCGATCGGCAAGGGGGGCGCGGTCAGAGAGGGCTTCAGGCAAGCGAGCGGGGATTTAATCGGTTTTGTGGACGCGGACGGAGCCACCTCGCCGGAAGAATTTGATAAATTAATCCAGGCGGTGGCAGACGGGGCGGACGGCGCCATCGCCTCACGCTATATCGCCGGCGCCAGAGCCAAAAGGACTTTTTTAAGGAATATTATCGGATTGACTTTCCATTTTATCCAGAAAGCACTCTTCTGGCTGCCGTACCGTGACACTCAGTGCGGGGCCAAGGTTTTCCGGAAAGAATTGATAAAAAGGATACGGCCCGAATTAAAAGTGAAAAATATGGTCTTTGATATCGAGATCCTAGCCAGGGCGAAAAAATACGGCTACAAAATAAAGGAAGTGCCGACCGTCTGGGAAGAAAAAGAAAGTTCCGCCCTGCTTGGTTCGCCCCTTAAGCTGTTCAGAAACAGTTTTAATATGTTTATAACCCTGATCAAACTCCGCTTTAGATTTAAATAATATTTAACATATGTCTAAAAAAGAAATTTTTGAAAAAAAGAATATTCTGATCACGGGCGGCGCCGGTTTTATCGGCAGCCACTTATGCGATCGGTTCATTAAGGGCAACCGCGTCATCTGTCTGGACAATTTTTTGACCAGCCAGGAGGAGAATATCAATCATCTGCTCGCCAATCCGGATTTTGAATTTATCCGGCACGATCTTATCAAGCCGATAGACCTGGAAGCTTTGCCCGAGCTTAAAGACATGAAGATCAATGTCCAGGGGATTCAGGAAGTCTATCATTTGGCCTGCCCCGCTTCGCCCCGGGATTATAATAAATACCCCATTGAGACCTTGCTGGCCAGCGCTTATGCCACATATCATGCCCTGGAGATTGCCCGGAAATATCAGACCAAGTTCATGCTTTTTTCCTCCTCCACTATCTACGGAGAGGTTTTGGACCTGGAGAATATACACATCAACGAAAAATACTGGGGGTATGTCGATCCCGTCGGGGATAAAAGCTGCTATGACGAGGGCAAGCGTTTCGCGGAAAGCCTGACACGTAATTATCAGAAAAAATACCAGCTTGATGTTCGGATCGCCCGCGTCTGGAATACTTACGGTCCCCGGATGAGGTTGTATGACGGCCGGATGATCCCCGATCTGATCAGCCAGGCGATTTCAAACGAGCCGGTGAAGATTTACGGCGATATCGATAAGCTGACTTCCTTCTGTTACATAACCGATTTGATTGAAGGAATTGCCCGTTTGGCCAAGGGGAAAATTTTTGAGCCGGTTAACTTGGGAAATTCAGAGGGGGCTAAATTGAGAGAGGTCGCTTTAAAAATAATTGAACTGGCAGAATCTGGGTCAAAACTGGAAGTAGCTCCGGAAAAAGAAGGCGTCGGTTACGTGATTAAACAGAGCTTGCCGGATATCACTTTAGCCCGCGAAGCATTAGGCTGGTTTCCTTTGGTAAATCTCAATGACGGTCTAAAAAAAACCATTGAATACATGAAAGGCCTGAAAGCCGTCGATATACAGTCGCTAAAGATTTAAAATAATTATTAATAATTAAAAAAATAAAAAAATATGAGGAAGTATTTTTTTACCTCGGAATCCGTGACCGAAGGGCATCCGGACAAGATTTGCGATCAGATCGCCGACAGCATCCTGGACGCCATCTTGGCGAAAGATCCTTACGGCCGGGTCGCCTGTGAGACCTTGGTCGCCACCGGTTTGGTCATGGTGGCCGGTCAGATAACGACTAAGTGTTACGTGGATATCCCTAAAGTCGTCAGAAAAACGATCAAGGAAATCGGTTACGACAACCACGATTACGGTTTTCATTGGGAGGATTGCGGAGTTCTGGTTTCCATTGACGAGCAAAGCCCTGATATCGCCCAGGGCGTCAATAAAAAGAAACAGGGCGCCGGGGACCAGGGACTGATGTTCGGCTATGCCAGCAATGAGACTCCGGAATACATGCCCTTGCCGATCGTTTTGGCCCAAAAATTATGCCAACGTTTGGCCCTGTTAAGAAAGAACAAGACGCTTGAATACCTGGCGCCGGACGGGAAAAGCGAAGTCACGATTGAATACGTGGACGGCCAGCCGAAAAGAGCGGAGACGATCGTGATCGCGTCCCAGCACCATAAGGATGTTTCTGAAAATCAACTGCGGCGGGATATTATCAATAAAGTGATCAAGCCCGTTTGCGGCCTTTATCTTGACCGCCGAACCAAAATATTCGTTAATGCCACCGGTAAATTCGTCAAAGGCGGTCCGCCGGCCGATACCGGCGTGACCGGACGCAAGATTATCGTGGATACCTACGGCGGCGCCGGCCGGCACGGGGGAGGCTGTTTTTCCGGCAAAGACCCTTCCAAAGTGGACCGCAGCGCTTCCTATATGGCCCGCTATGTCGCCAAAAACGTGGTCGCCGCCGGTTTGGCCGATAAATGCGAGGTACAGCTGGCTTATGTCATCGGTTATTACCAGCCGATCAGCGTTTATGTGGATACTTTCGGCACGGGAAAGATACCCGAAACCAAGATAGAAAAATTGATCCGTAAAAACTTTGACCTTTCTCCCGCCGGTATTATAAAGAAACTGAATTTAAGGCGCCCGATTTACCATAAAACCGCGGCTTACGGCCATTTCGGCCGGTCGGACAAGGATTTTACCTGGGAGAAAACGGATATGATAAATATACTGAAAAAAGAGGCAGGGATATTAAGATCATCGGTTAAATAATATGAAAAAAAACAGCAAGAAATCTGACAAATTATTGAACAAAGGTACCGTGGCGGTGATCGGTCTGGGTTATGTCGGTCTTCCCTTGGCCTGTCTGGCTTCAGAGAAAGGATATCGGGTTATCGGTCTGGCGCGCGATCCAAAGAAAATAGACCTGATCAATAAAAAAATCAGCCCGATCAAAGAAAACAAACTGGATGTTTGGCTGAAAAAAGTTGAGATTGAAGCCACGACCGACCCTCGTCTTTTGAAAAAAGCCAAGGTCATTATTATTTGCGTTCCTACGCCGGTTGATCATTTATATAACCCCGATTTGACGCCGGTAATAGACGCTTCAACCATGGCCGCAAAGTCACTCAGGCGGGGCCAGCTGATTATTCTAGAATCAACCGTGAACCCCGGGGTTTGCGAAGAAGTAGTGTTGCCTATTTTGGAAAAATCCGGTCTTAAGGCGGGCAAGGGATTCTTCCTCGCTCATTGTCCCGAGAGGATCAACCCAGGCGACAAGAAATGGTATGTCCGTAATATTCCGCGGGTCGTCGGCGGCTATTCGGAGAAATGCCTCAAGAAAGCCGTTGATTTTTACCGCTCAATTTTAGAAAGTGAGGTCAGGCCGATGAAATCCCTGAAGGAGGCAGAAGCAACGAAAATCATGGAAAATTCGTTCCGCGACGTAAATATCGCTTTTGTCAATGAGATCGCCCAGTCTTTTGACAAGCTCGGCATTGATGTTATGGACGTAATCGAGGGGGCGAAGACCAAGCCCTTTTCTTTTTTGGCCCATTATCCTTCTTGCGGGATTGGCGGGCACTGTATCCCGGTGGATCCCTATTATTTGATTGAACGGGCAAAAAAAGAGGGCTTCGACCATAAATTTCTGAAATTGGCCCGCGAGATCAACAATGCCATGCCGAAGTTTACGGTTAACCAGCTGATGCTGGCCTTGAATTTTTTGGGCCATTCCGTAAAAGGAACAAAAATAGGCCTCTTGGGTGTGGCCTATAAGGCCAATGTGGCCGACATTCGTGAAAGCCCGTTTTTTGTGATCAAAAAACTTCTTAAACCTATGGAGCCGATCCTGGAGATTTATGATCCCTATCTTAAATCTTACTCCACAAAAGAAAGCTTGGATGAAACGCTGAAAGGAAGCGAGGCGATTATTATCATCACCGATCACCGTGAATTTAAGGAAATGGATCTAAAAAAATTAAAGAAATTCGGCGTAAAAGTCGTTATTGACGGAAAAAATTGCCTGGATAAGGAAAAAATATTGAAAATGGGGATCATCTACAAGGGGATTGGGCGTTAATTATCCAAATATCAATATCTATATATGAAAGATATTATTGTAATACCGGCCTACAATGAAAAACAAAGAATAAGGGATGTTTTGAGTAAATCGGTTGCCTTTGCCGACAAAATTATTGTCGTTGATGACGGCTCGACTGATAAAACGGAAAATTACGCCGGCGGCATTAGCGAAAAAATCATTATTGTCCGGCATAAGGTTAATCTCGGCAAGGGAGCGGCTATGAAAACCGGCTGTCAGGCTGCCCTGCGCCTGGGAGCGGACAGGATAATTTTAATGGATGCCGACGGTCAGCACCAGCCAGAAGATATACCCAGATTTTTTCAAAAAATGGAGGAAGGTAATCTCGATGTTGTTTTCGGCTCAAGAGCAATCGGCAAAAATATGCCCTTCGCCATGACGATCGGCAACAAATTTTTATCAGCCGCCTCTTCAATTCTTTTTGGCGTATACATTTCAGATACGCAAAGCGGGTTTCGGGTTTTTCGCGCCCGGGTCTACCCAAAGCTTGCCTGGAATTCAGTCCGTTACTCGGTAGAAACAGAGATGATCGCCAATATCGGCAAGTATCATTTGAAATTCGGGGAAATAAAAATCAAGACGATATATCACGATCGATACAAGGGGACGACTGTCTTTGACGGCCTACGCATATTTATTAATATGTTAATTTGGAAAATAATATGATCGGCATACAAATTATCGCGATTCTTTTTGCTCTCTGGATGATTTATTTCAGCTACCTGCATTTCAGGCGCGGCGAGTTTAAAAAGATTGAATTTTTCTTTTGGCAGATCCTTTGGATCGGACTCGTCACGGTGGTGATTTTCCCCCGCAGTGTAAATTTTGTCTTGAGGACTTTCAGTATTTCAAGGACATTTGACCTAGTAGTAATTGTCGGCATTATTGTGCTGTTCGGAGTATCTTTTCGCAGTTATGTCATTATTAAACGAGTAGAGAAAAAGGTGGAAAATTTTGTCCGTGACCAGGCCCTGGAAGACATTGATAAGGAAAAAACAGAACTTAAATGAAACTATTATTGATCGCTCCATATTTTTTTGAAGAGCATCGCTGGATGATAAGCGCTTATAAAACCGCTCTCAATCTTTCCCAAAAAATTAAAGTTGTGGTTTTAACGGTCGGTGAGCCCTCATTTGAAATTATTAACCAGAATTTATCCGTCTATAGAATGAGGGATTTTTTTATACCTGATCCGGTAAACTATAGTATTGTCCCGGGTCTTTTATGGTCATTAAAAAAAGTAGTTAAAAGGGAAAAACCCGATGTTTTTATGGTAAACAAGCATATGTTTTTTACCTCCTTTTCCATTCTTTTTTTACGCCTGATGGGTAAAAGGGTGATAACCGCCATTGATACTTTCCCCGGAATGAACTGGCAGCCCAAGAATAGATTTGTCAGAGTGGTTATGAGGATATACGCCCGCTTGATTGGTCTGCCCTTGCTGAAGATCTCAAACAAAGTGGTTTTATACCATGAGGGATTAGTCGATCTGGCGAAAAGGCATAAATTAAACTACGCGGTTATTCATAATGGAGTAGATTTGGCATTGATTAATCGTGCTCAGCCCAGCCGGGAGATAATAAGAGAAAAAGATACCGTAAATGTTTGTTATATCGGGCGCTTGGAATCAATTAAGGGATATTATGATTACTTAGCCGCGGCAAAGATGGTTATCGGGGAGAGGGCGAGCGCAAATTTTTACTTTATCGGCAGTTATAAAAATAAGGAACAATACGTCAAAAAGCATTCTTCAAAAAACATTATTTTTCTGGGTCACCGGGATGATATATATTCACTTCTAAAATCAATGGATATTTTTGTCCTGCCTTCTTATTCCGAAGGTTTGCCAAACGCCTTAATGGAGGCCATGGCTTCTGGTTTACCTTCCGTGGCCTCAGAAGTTGGCGGAGTAAAAATATTGATCAGGGAGGGTGAGAACGGTTTTTTATTTAAGCCAGGCGATCAGAAAGAACTAGCGGAAAAGCTTAAGAAGCTGATAAATAACGCCGGTCTCAGGCAAAAATTCGGGCAAAAAGCTAAAGAGAAAATTGAAAGAGATTTTAACTGGCGGATAATTACGGGGCAATATTTAACTCTATTTAATAATTATATATAAATGTGCGGAATTGTCGGGCAATTTAATTTTTTAGGTGATAAACCTGTCGATCGGACGGTCATTATAAAAATGGCTTCTTTTTTGGCACACCGTGGGCCGGATGACGAGGGTTTATATTTGGGGAATAATATCGGTTTAGGCCATCGGCGTCTCTCCATTATTGATTTATCGGAGGCCGGACACCAGCCTATGTTTAGTTCCGATAAATCACTAGTGATTGTTTATAATGGGGAAATATATAATTTTCTCGCTCTAAAAAAGGATCTTGAAGTCAAGGGCTACCAATTTAAATCTAGCGCCGATACAGAGGTTATTCTTTGTCTTTATAAGGAGTATGGGGCGGATTGTCTCAAATATCTGCGGGGCATGTTCTCGTTCGCTATTTGGGATATAAAAAAAGAAGAATTATTCTGTGCCCGGGACCGTTTGGGCAAGAAACCATTCCTATATTACAATGACGGAAAAAGGTTCGTTTTCTCTTCGGAGATGAAATCGTTATTGGCTGATAGCAGTATTCCTAGAAAAATAAATTTTAAATCAATTGACACCTATTTATCTCTGCAGTATATTCCTGCCCCTGAGACGATTTTCCAGGGAATAAAAAAACTGCCAGCCGCTCATTATCTTATTGCGGATAAAAATGGTTTAAGGGTAAAAAAATATTGGGACCTTGATTATCGTGAAAAACTGAAATTGAGCGACGAGGAATGGGCGAATAGGATCCGGGCCAAATTAAAGGAAGCAGTAAAACTCCGTTTAATCAGCGATGTTCCCTTAGGCGCATTTTTAAGCGGGGGAGTCGATTCCAGCATTATCGTCAGCCAGATGGCTGAAATAATCGGGAAGCCGATCGACACTTTTACGATCGGCTTTGATTTTGAAGAATTCAACGAAATGCCGTTGGCGAGTGAAACGGCCAGACTTAATAAAACAAATCATCATCCGATCAAGGTTACTCCGGACGCCATTGATATATTGCCTAAACTGGTGGCTCATTACGGGGAGCCTTACGCTGATTCTTCCGCCCTCCCTTCATATTATGTGGCCAGGGAGACCCATAAATATGTGACCGTGGCTTTGAACGGCGACGGAGGCGACGAAAACTTTCTGGGTTATCCGTGGTATAAAATCCAAAAGATTGCGCATTTGTATGCCAATTTTCCTTTGTTTATCCGCCAAAAGATGATAAAAAATATTCTGGAAAAAGTTTACCGGGACAAATCCACATTTCAAAGGCGCTTGAATATATTCCTGAAGACTCACTCGCTCCCCCCCGATCAGCGCTATCCTTATTATGTTACTTCAAGCTTTTTCACAAACTGGGAAAAGGAAAATCTTTATTCGGAAAGCTTTAAAAAAGAATTAAACGGCAATAATGCATATGAGCGTTTAAGCTATTTTTACCGTCAGTCATTGGCCAATCATCCCTTAGACAAAGCTAATTACACCGACATTCATACTTATTTGCCGGATGACCTTTTACCCAAAGTGGATATCGCCCTGATGATGAACGGGCTTGAAGGGCGTTCCCCCTTCCTTGACCACGAGTTCATGGAATTAACTGCCCGGATTCCCAGCCATAAAAAACTGCGTTTTTTAACAAGTAAATATATCCTGAAAAAGGCCTTTAAGGACAAAATACCGGCGCCGGTCTTGTCCGGCAAAAAGAAAGGTTTTATGGTTCCTCTTGATGATTGGTTCAGGAACAATTTGCGGGAATATGCGCGCGAAATCCTTCTGGATAAACTTAGCTTGAGTCGTGGGTACTTTGCCCGAAATCAGGTGGAAAACTTGTTAAAAGAGCATTTTTCGGGTAAAATTAAGCACGGCAGCCGCATCTGGGCCCTTTTGTTTTTAGAGCTTTGGCATCGGGAATTCTGCTAGTTATTATTTTAAAAAAATTGAATATTATATTAATATTTTTTTAAAAATACATGGAAATTTGGTCGAAAATTCAGCCATCCTTAACCCGTCGTATTCTTTTGCCAGTTTTTACCGCCTTAAGCGGTTCATCTTATCTATCATATTTAAAAAGAACAAGAGAAGATCAATGGCTGAAAAGGGAAAAGATTCAGCAAAAGCAGATTAAAAATATTAAAGATCTTTTGGTGCATGCCTATGAAACAACGGCTTATTATAGACAAGTATTTGATTATAACGATTTTTCTCCGTATAATTTTCACGATTATCGCGAGCTGAAAAAAATTCCCATTTTAAATAAAGATATAATTAGACAAAGATTTAAGGACTTAATCTCAAGAAAATATCCTATAAACAAGTTAAAAAAGATGGCGACGGGAGGATCAACCGGACAGCCACTTAATTTTTATACCACACCAGAGAGAGAACTGAGGCATGCTTCTACGACCGCTTTAAATTTAGAATGGGCCGGATTGAGATTAGGTGACCGTCTGGCGATGCTTTGGGGGGCGCCCTTTGATATTTCAAAGTCAAAAAGCATTAAAGGTCGAGTAGAAAACATTCTTCTTGGTCGACTTCTTTTGCCGACTTTTATACTTTCTGATGAAATATTCGCTAGATACCATAAATTGATAATAAGATTCCGACCTAAGAGTCTTTTGGGCTATACTTCTTGTTTGATTGAATTTGCGAAATATATCCAGGCCAATAATCTGATTGTTCCAGGCCTCTGCTCAGTCATTAGCGGAGCCGAAACTCTTTATCCCTGGCAGAGAGAATTATTGGAAAAAGTTTTTAAGTGCACAGTATTTGACCGATATGGCGGCCGTGACAGCGGGGCGATTGCGGCAGAATGTCCGGAGAATCATTCCCTTCATTTAAATGAAAATTTGCTGTACGCCGAAAATACAGTCGATGGTAATATTCTTATTACTGATCTTTGGAATTACGGGATGCCATTTATTAGATATAATACCGAAGATTTGGGGGAAATCGGGAATCAAATATGCGCCTGCGGAAGGCAGTCAAGATTAATGTTGAATCTCAAGGGTCGAGTTCATGACATGCTTCTAACACCTGACGGAAGAAAAGTGCCCGGTGAGTTTTTCCCCCATTTATTTAAAGATGTGGGGTCAGTCAAGAAATTTCAAGTGGTTCAATATAGTCGAGACAAACTATATATTCGGATTGTTAAAGATAAGAATATTTTTAATGATAGGGATATTGAATACCTGAAAACACACATTTCTGACTATTTTGGAAACGTAAGCTTGAATTTTGAATATGTTGATGAAATTCCAAAATCATCTTCTGGTAAACATCGTTTTACAATATTAAACATTAAGTAATAAAACATGCATCAAGAAGTATTAAAATACATTTGCTGTCCTGTCTGCAAGAAGGGTCTTTCATTAACAATCTTTCGCCAGGATAATGAAAATAATATTCGTGAAGGTTATTTGTCTTGCCAATGCGGCGCTCTATACCCAGTTATACGCGGGGTACCCAGATTGTTCTCTCGTGAATTAATGAGAGAACTCATTTACTTGCCGTATCGCTGGTTTTTGGCAGAATATGACGATCGGCTTCCCGGACCATTTACTAAAGAATGGCATGATTTTATCAATAATAAGGCAAAAGGGAGGTCCTTAAAACTTTCGACTGCCTCCAGTTTTGGCTATGAATGGAAAAGATTCAGCCGGCTTTTTGAAGTTTACCGCCTGAATTTTCTTAATTATATCCAACCTTTTAAGGAGTCGGATTTGAAAAATAAGGTTATTTTAGATGCTGGTTGCGGGGTTGGCCGTCATACTTACTGGGCCGCCAAATTTGGCGCCAAGCAGGTAATCGGTCTGGACTTAAGCGATGCCGTGGAACCGGCCGATGAGAACTGTCGTCATTTAAAAAACGTAAATATTATACAAGCAGATATTTATAACCTTCCTTTTGGAGAAATATTCGACTTTATCTTTTCCATCGGGGTACTCCATCATTTGCCGGATCCCGAAGCTGGCTTTCGTTCTCTTACCAGATTTCTAAAGCCAGCCGGGATTATTCTAATCTGGGTCTACGGGCGTCTCAATAATAATGCGGCGGTATATTTTTATGAACCAATAAGAAAAATCACCCGTCATATTAACAAGAAGGCTTTAGTTGTCATATGCTATCCTTTCGCCGGTGCAGTCCATGGTTTTAACCGATTGGCCGATTTAATGTCAAAATTACCGTTGACAAAAAAAGTGGCCAGTTTTTTGCCCTTCCAGTATTACCGCCTTTTTCCCTTTGAGGTTAAGCTAAATGACGCCTTTGATGTTTTGGCCACGCCCAAAAGCCGCTATTATAAAATTGAAAAAATCAGGAACTGGTTTAAAAATGCCGGATTTTCCGAATCTAAATTGTCGTATTTGCGCAAAAAGAGTATTATCGCTTATTCAAAAAAGTAAAATGCGATTATCAAACCAAAAGAAAAAAATCAGTTTACTGGTTCCCCCAAGGACAGGCGGACCCCTAGGATGGGCTAAAAATTTAGTTTATCAAATAAATAAAGAGCAGACTTTTGAAGCCGAGATAGTTACTTCGCCGCTCAGAATCTTTTCTTCTCATTTTAAGTCGAAGGGAGACATAATTCACGCGGCGGTTCCTCTGGCCTGTAATTTTTCCAAGAAGCCGTATATTTTAACCGTTAAAGGTGATTTTACCATTGAGAAAACTATATGGCGGTCTCTTTATTTTAGGGCGATAAAAAAAGCCGATATTATCACTGTTCCCAGCCAGTATTTAAAAGACCGAATTCCATGTCTTGAAAAAGCGGTTGTTATTCCCAATGCCGTAAACCTTGATAAATTCAAACAAGTCAATTTGAATAATAATAAAGATTTCAATCTGCTGATAGTGTCAAATTTTTGTTTTGAAGACAAGACAAGGGGAGTTATAAATTTACTGAAAATTTTTGAACATTTGAATAAAGGGATGACACAGCCAGGATTTAGAGTCACGGTACTAGGCGACGGGCCGTATAAAAATATTGCGGAAAAAAATGCGGCTGGCTTGAGCAATTCTGTTGATTTTGTCGGCTGGGCTGATCCGGTAGAATATTTTGATAAAGCCGATATATTTACCTACTATTCTTATCATGATAATATGCCTAATGCGGTCCTGGAAGCCATGGCTGCCGGTCTGCCCGTTATCTCAAATGTCGTTGGCGCCTTGCCGGAAATGATTGAGACTGGCGTAAGCGGGATTTTAGTGCAGAGTGACGAGGAATACAAAGATCAGCTCAAGCAATTACTAATAAATTATGATTTAAGGAAAAGAGTCGGCCAAGGGGCCCGCGAGAAAATTGAAACCAAATTTAACTGGGAAAAAGTTGTTAAGGAATATATCGCTATATACCAAAAACTAATTTAATAAAAAATGCTTGAAATATTAGAAAGAATCAGCCATCATAAAAAAGATATTCTTGTTATCGTTGTACTATCATTAACCGTATTATTGGCAATTCTTATTATTAATTATAAATTTACGGATTATCCCTTTGGTCCTGATGAATACGCATATCAGGGTGCATCCAGGAGGATGATAGAATTTGGCAACAAAGATTTGACGATATTTTATCCGAATGCCGCCTTGATTCTTCCATATTTTGTCGGAGTGCTAAGTGATATTGTCAATCTCGATATTATGATTTTATATCGAATAATTCATATTATCGTGATTATCATTTCGATTGTTTCTTTTTATTTTCTTGGCAATTACATTAGTAAAAAAAATGGCATACTGCTAGCCGTACTTGTTTCTTTGTTTCATACAACGACATTTTGGTTAGGTTTGGGCTATATGGTTCCCTCGACTTTGATTTTTGTTATTCTTCCATTTTTTTTACTCTCGCTTTTGAGATCAAATATTAAATTATTGATATTGTCGATATTATTTAGCGGATTTATTTATTGGTGGTCATTATTCCCCCTTGCCATTATGACTTTTATTTATTTTCTTTTGTTAAAAAAAAGATACTTTTTTCTGTTATTGGGAATAATTTTATCATATATACTGTATAAATATATACTTAATTTTGACATTGCAGACCTATTGGGTGGCAGTGATTTGCCAGACTGGTATTTCTTAAGATTATGGAAAATATTGGCGTATTACGCCCCCTTTGTTATTTTAGCCTTCATTTTCGTAAAAAAAATGATCAATGAAAAGATAGTGAAGAAATATTTTTTGGTTTCTCTAGCTTTGGTGGGTACTAATTTATTAATTTTTATTTTTGTTTCGGAGCATACTCAAATGAGAACAGTAGTATTTCTTTTTGCGGGAATTTTTATGCTTTTTTCTCTTCTTTTTGAATCAATCAGCTTCAATAAAATGGCAGGAAAATTTTTGCCGTTAATTTTTATACTTTTTTTTATCCCCTTGGCAAGCGGCGTGGCCTTAAATTACAAAAATGATGTTTTTAGCAGCACGCCTTTATTGGCAGAAGAGTTGAATTTTTTTGAATATCATACAAAAGTAAGTTATCCAAAAGATTCATCAATCTTATCAGACAGTGCTACTATGCTAATCTCAACATTTAATCTGAACGACAGCACATATATTTTTTACGAACAGATAAAAAATAAAGAAGAAAATGGCTTAGGTTGGGCGGCCAATTTTTTTGCCCAGGAAGAGTTCGGGGAGAATGACTTTGTTTATTTAGACGGAATAATGGCGAAACTCAATGTCGATTCCTTGTATATCATTATTTCCCCAAGGACAAAATATTGGATTAATGTCTGGGAAGACAGCGGAAAAAAATTTACCAGTCGCGCGGTTAGCTTTAATATTGAAAGAATCGCCCAGCCTTTTAGGGGCGAAGCAAAATTTGCCAGCAGTCCATTATTTAAACAGTATTATGTAAACCAATCGGTAAAAGTTTACCAATACTTCAGTTCACATTAGCGTAGTCTATCGCCTTAACAAACATTTCTGCTTGTTTTTGCGGACAGAATTCGTATTTGGCAATTTTTTGGCTTTCTTCACCCATTATTTTGGCCAATTTATCGTCAGAAACAATTTTTAATATAGCCCGGTACAATTCTTCGGGATCACCTTCTTTAACTTGAATTCCGTTTTTCATGTTTTTGATTAAGTCATATGAGCCGCCGACTGAAGTGGTGGATATAACGGGTTTGCCCATGGACATAGCTTCATTTAAAGTCATTCCCCATGATTCAACATTAATATTTGATTTTTTTACCTGCTGTCCTGGTAAGACAAATAAGTAACAGAGTTTGTAATAATAGTGAGTATCTTCAAACGGTATTTTATTCAAAAAATATACTTGGTTAACAGCCAGTTTTTTGGCTAGTTGATGACAATAATTCTCAAAGGGGCCATTTCCAACTATAAGCAGTTTAACATCATTTCTTTCTTCTAGTTTAGAAAAGGCGGTTATCAGGGCATCTAGATTTTTTATTCTTAAAATTCGTCCGAGATAAAGAATTATTCTTTTATTTTCTGGATTTGTTTCACTCCTTATTTTTTCAAATTTTTCCCAGGAGATCTCCCTATTGCTCAAATCTTGGGAAATATTGGGGGCCACAAATATCTTATCTGGTTTAGCCCCCGCTTTCAGGTAAAATTCTTTAGACTTGCTGCCGGCGGCCACGCAGGCCCCGGATTTTTTCGCGATATATTTGATAAATGGATAGAGAATCTTACCCCAAAAAGTGTCCGGCATTTTCCATATTTCGCTAAAAACAAGATATTTCTTCTTCAGAACTCGGCTCATGATAAAGGATATTTGTGCGGGGAAAGAAGCAATGTCAGAAGCGAGGATAGTCTGGTACTGCTTTCGCCTTTTTATTAATTCTGGTATTAAACCCGGATTAATAGCACCCTTATAGCCAAGGAAGGGTGTTTTTTTAAGGATTTTGTAATCCCATCTCGCATACTCTCTAGGCGGATTTTTTTCTTTTTGGCCATGAGTAAATAAAAAAATTGTCCTAAATTTTTCGTCCAGGGTATTGAATAAGGGCAGGCGGTAGGGCCTTGCCTTGGCGTGAATTATTAGTAAACCAGGTTTTTCCATTTATTTAGAAACTATTTTATTAAATAGTTCAGCGAGCTTTTTTGTCAGGGCGTCTCTCCGATGACTGGATATAATATCGTCGGAAGGCCGCGCCATCAATTCATTTTTCTGCCATTTCTCAACGATAACTCGTAGAACTGCCCGCATTTTTTCAAAATCAAGACGAGGACAAGTAAAGCCGATATTATTATTTTCAATAAAATCCTTGACAATACCCTGGTTAACTAAAGCTAAAATTGGTCTTTTTGAGGCCATATATTCGAACATTTTACCGGGATATGAGTTCTGGGCGAAGCGGTCGTCCAGGATCAAAAGGAGTAGATCGGAGTTGAAATACTCTTTAAGGCTTTGTTTATGGGAAATAAAGCCGGAGTAGGGTATCGCATGGGGCTCATTCTCTCTTCTTAAAAGATTCGGGTCGGCAGAGCTGAAGACATTTACCCTGATTTTATCCTTTAATTCGGGTTTTTCAGCCCCAATATTCTCGATAGCTTGGAGCAAAACTTGAAAAGATTCAATGTGGGGGCGGTCTATTCCTCCGAAAAATGTTATATTGATATAATCTTTTTTTATATATTTTTGTTCCTGAAAATCTTCCAGATCGAAACCATTTCGTATAACAGTAAATTTTTTTTCATCTGAATAATTTGTGCGTCTGGACAGGTATTCTTTGCATGGCTCCGTCGCGCAGATAATTGCGTCAGCCTTGTTCACAACTTCTTTTTCCAATCTTAATTCCACTTGTTTTTCCCAAGGCCCCCATTTTTTCCCCGGAGTATCGGTCCAGACATCTCGAAAGTCTGTAACCCAGGGAAGACGGGCGTATTTTTTTAGCTTTTGGCCGATTTTATGGAGACTGTGCGGCGGGCAGGTGGTATAAATCAAATCTATCTGGTGTTCTTCTATTAATTTTTTGGCATATTTAACGGCTTGCCCGCGCCAAAAGATCTGCTGATCGGGTATAAAAAAAAGACGGGCCATTAAATATTCAAAAGTGGATAACCGGCTAATTAGCCATTTGGTGAATGATTTTTTATTTTGAGGTGAGGGATCTATTTCTTTTTTTTGGCTCGCTTTCGATTTTTTGATAATAAACTTTTGGACTAGATAAGAACGGAATTTGGTGAAAGGAGAGGGGGGGGTGCGGATGATTATGGCTTCTGGGGGTATTTCTTTCGTAAGTTCATTGTCTTGAATAGATAGTTTTTGATCGACCGTAAGAACGACCGGCTGCCAGCCGAATTTCGGCAGGTATTTCACGAATTTTGCCGTCCTAATAACCGCCCCACCGCCAACCGGCGGAAAGAAATAAGTTATAATCAGAACTTTTCGCATATTTTGTCAGAGGGTAATTTCTATATTTTTCCTGATGCTTTCAAGAATTAGAAAGCTGATCCGCGTGGTATTGACCATATCCTCTAGGGGGATGGGCATTTCTTTTCCGTTTTTTATCGCTTCAGCGACCAGGCGCATTTCTTCTTTATGGCCTTTGTCTGGTGTTTTTGCCTTTATTTCATTTTTGCCGAAACCGTAAAATTTAAGTGATTCGTAATTATCCATGACTATGGATTTTTCGTTAATATGTACCTCCATTTTTTCCTTGGGTAAATCAGAAGCCGCTTCGGTGGTGTATATAAGAGTGCTGATGGCGCCGGAGGGATAGGTGAAAACGCAAATAACGTTGTCGTAGTCGATGATATTTTTGGAATGGGCGGATAATGATCGGGCGTAAACGGATTTTGGCTGTTCGCCGGCAAAATAGGAGAGAAGGTCGATAAAGTGACACCCCTCGCCGATTATTCGGCCGCCGCCTTCTTCTGAATCGTTAACCCAGGCGTCTGCCGGCGCTTTGCCGCCGTTTACCCGGTAGGTAATAATCGGGGGAGTGCTTATATTCTCAATCTCTTTTTTAACTATCTGATGAAACGGAGCAAAGCGTCGGTTAAAACCTACCATCAGACGAGTTTTTGTCTTTTTGACAATTTCAACAATCTCGTTCAGTTCTTCCTGATTCATCGCTAGGGGTTTTTCCACAAATACGTTTTTGCCCGCCTTGGCGGCCTCAATCGTCATTGGGGCATGAGTATTATGGCGGGTAGTTATTACGACCAAATCAATATTCGGGTCGTTCAGCGCCTCCTTATAATCAGTCGTCGCTTTCTTTGCTTGCCACTTTTCGGCCGCCGATTTAATCTTGTCACCCGATAATCCGACTATCGTGTTTATATCAAAATCGCCCAGGGCAGTCATATTCGGCAGGTGCACGGCTTGGGCAAACCCACCGGCGCCAATTACCGCAACTTTTATTCTATCGCCCGGTTTTTCTGCCCGTGAGAAGGTGATGCTCCTGTCGATCTTATCTGGAATTTGTTCTGTGTATTTTAAGATAACCCCCAATGGGCGTGAGCCGGCGGACATTAAATGTTCATATCCCTGAGGCGCTTCTTTTACGGGTAGTTTCTCGGAAATGATTTTAGATAGATTGATTTTTTTCTGGGCGATAAGATTGAGATAAGCTTCCATATTTCTTTTTTCCGTCCAGCGGACAAAACCAATCGGGTAATCCTGGCCTTTTTCTTCATAGTTCTTGTCATATCGGCCGGGTCCATAGGAAGTGGAAATAAAAAAGTGTCCTTCTTTTTCATAAAACGGTGAGCGGGGGAACGACATGCCGACGACGCCAACTAAAACGACTTTGCCCCTCTTTCTGATCATTTCCATCGCCTGCTTAAGAGGCTCGTTGCTTTGGGTAGCGGCGCAGATAATGACCGAATCGGCGCCCTGGGTATTTGTTATTTCTTCGATTACCTTCAAAGGATCTTCTTTACCAAGAATAACGCCTCGGTTTAACCCCATGGCCAGGGCTTTTTTTACTCTTTCTGCATCTGGGTCAAGGCCAATCGTAAAACAGCCAGCGGCTTTAAGAATCTGGACGGTGATCTGACCGATTAAACCCAGGCCGGAAACAACCACAAATTCACCGATTTGATTGTCGGCTCTTCTGACTCCTTGAAGAGCGATACTGCCGACTGTCGTGGTGGCGGCCTGTTCAAAATCAACTCCCTCTGGAACGCGGGCGACTAAGTTTTTAGGAACCACGACATAATCGGCGTGATTGGCAATGTGGGCGCCGGCGCAAGCGACTTTATCGCCAACGGAGATCTCGGTTACCCCCTGACCGACTTCGACCACCACTCCGGCGGAGCTGTAACCCATCGGCGAAAGTTCTTTTGATTTTAACAATTTCTGAACATCCTGGATGGTCTTTATAACTCCGTTCTTTTTCATCATTGCCAGAACTTTTTTAACCAAATCCGGATTCTTTGCCGCGGTTTTTGCCATTGACTGGGAAGCGGTTTTAACGCCGCTTGTTTCCGTGCCGCTGCTTATCAAAGAAGCGTAATTCTTAACTAATACTTTGCCTGGTTCACAGACCGGCGGGGGAACATCTAAAACTACGACCCCCCCTTTTTTGTTAAAAACTTGAAGCATAAATGTGACTGATTATTTTGTAAGATTAGTTATTATTTTAACAGATATTTGCTAAATATTCAAGTTTTCAGTTTACTCGAGCTTTTTGATAAGATCGGGCTTTTTTCTTATCAACAAGCCAATAATAAAGCCCCCGTACATCTTAAGGTAATAAGGCGAGACGATTGTTTTAAGGCAGGGGATTATCGTTTTCCGCCAGTTTTGCTTTAAGCGGGTAGACCAACTTTTAAAACTATTATTTAAAAAGTTGCCGGCCGCCAGGCGGTAGAATTTTACCGGATTTAAGGTGGTTAAATCATCAGAGATTTCTCGGATAAAACTTTTCATTTTTTCAGCCTGCTCGTTTTTTAGCAAGGAAGGATAAGTGTAGGCAGTAATTTTTATGGGTATTATTTCGTAATTTAAGGGATTATTCTGATTAATAATCAGCCTCACCATATAGCTGTAGGCAGAGGAGCTGATATCAAATTTAGTTCCGAACTGGAAATTACCTAAAGAGTAAAATATCAATCCGTTTTTATAGGGTTCGAAGCCCTGAATGAGATGGGGATGATGGCCGAAGACAACGTCAGCACCCGCTTCAATGAGGTTTTTTGCCATTTTTTGTTGGTTCGGATGGGGATAGTGGGAATTTTCAACGCCCCAATGCAGGGAGACTATTAAAAAATCGGACACCTTTTTGATATTGCTGATATCATCGCATATTCTCTCGGGTTCAATAATGCTTAAATAATCCTTGCCCCCAAATTCGGTATAAGAAAGAAAAGCGATCTTAATATTATGGTAAAGTAAGGTTATCCATTTTTTTTCCTTTGACCCTATATAGTCGATGTTGCTTTCATCAAGCAGTCTGGTCGTGTCATTGAATCCCTTTTCTCCGCAATCAAGCAGGTGATTATTGGCGATTGCCACGACTAAGTTTTTACTCAGATTACCAAGGTACTTTACGTTTTCGGGGCTTACCTTAATTGGAAATGACTTATCGGCCCTTGTTTGTTCATTCGTAACGGGGGATTCCAAATTGAAGAAAAGAATGTCAGATTTACTGAAATATTGTCTGATGAATTTAAAAGGATCTTCTTTTTTTTCATAAAAATCTAAAAAAGAATCGCCGGCAATTAGAATTGAAGGGTTATTTATTAAGTCATTTTTCATGGTTTTCGAATGTATCTATCGGTAGATTTTGAATTAAGAATCGATATTTTCCGCGAGGAGTAAGGGGGATCTCATTTACAAACTGTAATTGTATAGTTAATTGTTTTTCCAGCTTGTTCTCTAATTCTTGTAGTATAGTATTTGTGTCCTCTCTAGCGTAGCTATCATTTTTTATTATTTTTAATAGTAGCTTTCCCGGTTCATTTTGAATAAATTGAAATTGTTTTACGTTTTTGAAAATTGGAGAATGCGTGGCAAAGATGAGGGCGGTCATTGTGATGAGATTGCCGAGTTTAGTAATTATCATTTCCTGCTTGCGTCCTATGATTTCCGAGTAGAGTTTTAGTTTCCGGCCGCAGGAACATAGCTTGTTGGTATAGGTAGCCAGATCTTCGGAGCGATATCTGATCAAGGGCATAGCCCTGTTGGTGAAAACAGTGCTAACAATTTCTCCGCTTCCCCCCTCTTCCTTTATATCATTTCCTTTCGTATCGACAAGTTCAGTCAAGCTATATTCCATAAAATCATGATAACCTTCATGTTTAGCGCATTCTCCCAAAATTGTTGCTTGTTCGGAATTGCCGTATTTGTCAAAGACTTTACAGCGATACGCTTGTTCTAAAAAATTTCTCTGGCTATCGTATAGATTTTCTGAACTAGTGGAAATAGCTTTTAAAAAACCCTCCTGGTTAAATTTGATTTTTTTTTCTTTAATATAACGAGCCAAGACCGTAGCCGAGGAGGGGTAGGCACGGATAATTTTTGGCCTGAATCCGTTTATTAAATCAAGATATTTTTTGAGATTATCTTCTGTCATTTTGTATGCGGAAAGAATGAGATAATTGTTTACTGGGTCGTAAAGGGAGATTCTGTTCTTTAAGACCCTTCCTCTTAATACGACACAGGGTTCTCTGAAATGATAGTCCATCCAGTTCCAAGCTCTCCATTCGAAGGCAAAACGAATAAGATTTGTCTTTTTCTCAATGAATAGACCCACGGGAATCGCAGTTGAGCCTCCAGTGGTGACATATTCCGTATCTTTTTTTGCCACATTTCTTGCTATTAAATCGCTTAGGTTTTTCCTAACAATTTCTTTATTCAAAAAGGGAATTTTTTTAATATCTTCCAGATTTTTGATATCTTCTGGTTTTATTGCGTTTTCTTTAAAGACGCGATTGTAATAGGGAATGTTATCATAGGCATGCTTTATTATCCGCTTGAGGTTCGATAATTGATATTCTTCAAGCTCAGATTTTGTCCACCACTGAGACTTTTCTAAAAGGTCATAATATTCTTTAAAAATCCGGCCATATCGCCCGGGAATCGGTCGAAGAACGGCGTCAACTTTATTGATTATTGGTTGTAAGAATTTCGGCGGAGTGAAAAGCATAGTTTATAATTGGTTTTTGAATATATCTTTTTTCGTTCCCGTGGCCAGAAAATAAGTTTCAAATTCAGATGACCCGGATATGATAGTTGATAAAATCAAGCGCTTACTTTCCCTTTTTATGCCATAGCTGGGGGAAATAAAACCGTTGACGATTTTTTCCTCGAACCCACCGGGCAGGATAATTGATATTTGTTCTTGGTCTTTCCGCGCCAGGTATATATGAGGGGATATTTCCTTTATTTCAACCTCGCAATTAAAGTGCAGATTTAATTCTATTTTGTGATTTCCTTCGGTCTTGATAATATCCTTGATTAAAAGAGAGCCGGTTTTTTTATCAAGATAAAACTGGCGACGAAGAATGACGGAATTTTTCAGGCGACGATAAGCAGAGTGTGAAAGATCGATAAAGGAAAACTGTTCGGCTTGCTGATGCCCTAAGAGTCGGCAGCTTGAATCATTTTCCAGAGCAAATAATTCTCTACCTTTGAAGCGGTTTATTTCCTGATTATCAATCATTAAGGTATTATGAGCTCTAGTGCTTCGAAATTTATTGCGCTCCTCGGGTTCCGAGGTGTAAACATAGGGACCAGAGTCAATGATATAGGTATTGCTTTTGTGGAAGTACTCAAAAGAAAACTGGTCATTGTGGGAGTGCCCGCCCCAGCCGCGCTGGCCCACCTCGCCCGCGTGAATAATCACCTTTGATTGATTGCCATGGAGTGCGTAAAAGCCGCTCTTTTCAAAAGTAATTAGTGGCTCAAACGATTTTTGGGTTAGGGAATTATACTTATCCAATGATTCACGTCCGCCTAGCCAAATTGTCTCTGGCCAAAATTCCGAGGAAACTTTTTTAAGCTGGGGGTCTTCAAATATTATGGCGCCAAGGCAAAGGAGATAGCGGTGGTCATTGATATTCTTTCTAGTCGCCTCTGAGAAAATATGCGCCCGGCCGTCATCCGCATCGCCGATGACCGGTACCCGGCCGTCAGGCTTGGTAATGGCGGCGGTGAAAAGAAGGGCTTTATGCAGCCTTTCCTTGACATTCTTGGGAATTTCATGGCCGTTTATTTGAAGAAGAAGAACGGCGGAAAGACTTAATTCAAGAACCAGGCGATGATAGGCGGTTGATTGTTCAAAATTCGCCCCATCCGGCTCAAATTGCTTGATTATCTCCTGGAAGATATATTTTTTGGCTTCTTTCAACCATTTTTGGCTTTCTTTCACTTCAGGGAGAAATACCGCGGCATAGAGCAGACCGACGACATCAGAAAAAAAATGATTGCCCAGAACGGGGCCAAATTCAAGGTGGCGAGAGATATATAGACCGTGAGCATAAATATTAGCGAGATAGGAGTATTGTTCTTCATCGGAGAAATCCGGGGAGAAACAGAAAAAGTAGTAGGCCCAGATCCAGTTGATTACCCGGATACCCGCCTCCATGGTTGTTTTCCAGTTTATGCCGTAACCAACCGGATTTTCTTCCGTCCAGCTTTTTGCCTGTTTTACAAATTCCCGGGCGTATTTATCATCGTTTGTGTATAAATAAGCCTGGCCAAGAGTGATAAAATGATAAGCTCGGCTTAATTCCCAGGGGATTTTAATATCATAGGGAATATCTTTGTCCCAGATTTTATATTTTATAAGTAGAGTGGGAATTTTCGGCCACTTAAAGCCTGTTTTAAAATCTTCGTGCCAGGGCAGGGGATCGGAAAGCTTTTTGGGCCCGGAACCCAGAAGATCGAATGTGTGGTCAAGGTATCTGTCAGCTTGGGCAATTGTGTCATTGGCGTCTTGGGGAAATAAATTTCGCAGAGCCGAGCGATATTCTGACTTGAGTTTTTCGGAGATAAAAAATTTCGGCCCCTCTCTTCTTTTGAAGTGGGCGATGATTTCCGCCGGACTGGTTTTTATAATTAGGGCATTGTTGAAAATGTCTTCATTCATATCCGGCCCTTGTTTTATGTGTCTTTCAAGCTCCTTTTTTTTTAACACCCGGGTTTGTTCCATTCTCCAGAGAAGAAACCAAGAATTTGAAGATATTATTTTAATGTATTTTATGATTTTTTTCATTGAATTGTATCATGTTTAGGATACGATCTGCATTATGTTGCCAGGTGTAATTATTAATCAATTTTTCCCTGGCCCCCTTGCCGATTTTTTCGCGCAGACTTTTGTCATCTGATATTCTTATGATTGCCTCGGCCAGTTGATCAACATTTCCCGGCTCGACTAAGAGCGCGCTTTTTTCATCTTCTAGGACCTGGCCGATTTGGGCTAAGCTTGAGGCGACAATCGGTTTGCCCATGGCCATATACTCGAAGAGTTTGGTGGGAGAGCCGAAAAAGGGAGTATTATCGGCCAAGGGAACATGGGGCGAAACCAGGACATCACAAGCGGCCAGGTATTTCGGGATATCCTGGTGGGGGATTAATTCCGTAAAGGTAACGGAATCCTCGCAACCCGACTTTTTAATTTTATTTATTTCTTCACGCATTGATTTGCCCTTACCGATAATCAGGAAGTGGAGATTGGGATGGCCGGGGGCAATTTTTATTATGGCGTCGGTTAAGATATTCACGCCGTGCCAGACGCCGAAAGTACCGACAAAGCCATATAATATTTTATTATTTATACTTAATTTATCTCTAATTTCTCGGCCATTGATATCGGGGCTGAATTCTTTAGGGTCTGTCCCGTTTGGGTTAACAACTATTTTAGGCGCCGGAACGCCATTGGCTATCAGTTGGTCCTTCATGTTCTGGGATACGACAAATATCAAGGTGGCGCCCCTTAAAGCCGCTTTTTCCATCAGTAAACCCAGTTTTTTAAAAATCATTGTTCCCCAATGTTTGCCTTTCCAGACCTCGGAGCTGTTGAATTCAAGAAAAAGAGGAATCCCCAGTTTTTTGGCGAGGAGAACGCCGGTAAAGTTAAAGCGCTCATGACGCTGGTAGAGTAAATCAGGCTTATTATGACTTAGAATTTTTTTCAGCCTTCTATAGAAATAATGATGGTAATAAATTTCCGTTAATTCGGGTAGCAGCTCAAAGTAGGCTGGTGGTCTTATGATATTGACCGGAACATCGCCCGTTTCCGTAATTTCCCCGGCGCTGTAGATTTCAATATGCCTGATTCTTTTCTTGGCCGCTTTGACAAAGCCCGTGATGTGGGAATGCGAGCCCCCGGCCTTTAGGGGAGGGCCGATAGTGCTTCTTAAAAAGGCGATTGAGATTTCGCTGGCATTTCTTCCTTTTACTGTTTTTGGCGTATCCTTAGTTATCGAATAAGCCTTTATAAACGAATGTATATGAGTGTAAGCCAAAATAAAAGAAGCGATAAGAATTTTCCCGGCAAATTCACCCAGTATTTTTAATTGTTCTGTTCTTTTAACTTTTTTCCATTCCTGATTTTGATAATATAATATATTTTTTGCCGTAATAAATAAACTGGCAAGAAGCATTCTTTTCCGAATTTTGGAGTCGGTTCCTTCACAATCTAAAATTATTTTTTGGTAAGATATCTGTTCGAGCGAAGAAAATAATGTCATTGGATCAGAAAGGATTTTATCAATGTCGGCGTAGATATTATTCATTTCTTTAAATCTTATTTCGGAATTAAGAAGATCGCCGGTTATTACTAGGGTTTTAGAATATTCACTTTCTTTTTCCTGGTATCCAAAGGGTTTATTCAGGTAGCGTCGGTAGTATTTAAGGTAAATCACGTATACGAAGCTATTGGAGATTAAAGAAGCCACGGATGCTCCCATGGCGCCGTAGAGTTTTATTAATAAGACGTTAAAAGAAATATTGACAATGGCTTGGGTGAGAGCGATATTGCGGAGCCACTTGCCTTTTCCCTTGGCGCCAAAAAATGAAGTATAGGGCTGATATAAGCTTTGGAAAAAAACGGAGAAACTTAGGGGGAGGAGGTAATCGGCGGCCGTCAAAAAATTACTGGAAAATAATATTAATATCACGTAACGGCCAAAAAGAAGAACCAGCAGAGAACCGAGGAAAGCCCAAAGAAAATTAGAGGCGAGTATCCGAAAAGGTATTGTTTTTTCCCGGGAAAAATCTCTAAATTTTGTCGTTCCCAGGGCGCGTGACAGCAAAAGAACTGGCGTGGTAAGGAGAACAGCGATGGAGTAAAAACCGACAAAGGTGGTATTGACGAATAAAGAAATAAATATATTGTCAAGGTTGTAAGTAGAAACGCCAATTACCCGGCCGAAGTAAACGTGCCGCCCATATTCTTTTGTTTCCTTGATAATCCGCTTTATTTTTTGTTTGACATCAGAGAATAGCGGCTTTAGCTGTATGGCTAACCATATGGTCAAAGCGGCAATGCTAGATATATTCAGAAATAATATTAAAGTAACGGAATTATTCCTGAAAATTAAGTTCGCCAAAAGCAGGAAAAAGTATAGGACGCTTGGTCCCGCGACGTATATGGAGAGATATTTGATCTGGTTGGTTCCCTGGCAGATTAAAACCATTAAATATTCAATTGGCAGAAAAAAAGCCAGGGGGGCTATCAGTCTTAAGATACCGGCGATAGAAGTTTTGAATATGGGGTCAATAAAGAAACTTATGCCCAAGACAGAAAGTGAGTATATCAATCCAATACAGAGAGCGATTAGAAAAAGACCGCCGATAAAGGCCCTTCTTTCGCGGTATTCTTTGGTAACGGCCAAAATGCGCGCGCCAGCGGAAAAAAATCCGAATTCAAAAAACATGGCCGTTAATGAAAGAACGGAAAGGGTAAAAGCAAGAACGCCGTAGCTTGCCGGGCCCAAAACTCGTGTGTTGATCATGGTGATACCGGTGCCAAAGAGAATTACAACGATTCTAGAACCATATAACAAACCGATCTGCTTGGCAGAACGGCTTTTAATCATTTCCCTTACTGAAGCAATAATCGGTCTCATTGATATTTAGAAATTGATCACCAAGAGTAATTATTAAATATTAATTGATACTCTGTTTTTTAGCTATAATTATTATTTGGTTTCCTTTGTTGTTAATTTGAGTCATTAGATTCGGCAAATAGAAAATTAACTGGGTAAGTTTAGAATATTTAATAAAATTGAATAGTTTTTTTAAAATATGAATATACGAATTTTTTTGCACCTCTACATTTATTTTTTTATTTGTAGGTTGCCCAGTATTGTTTTTATTTTGCTTACGATTCATAATCGATTCGATTATTTCTTCAAGCATTATTGGAAAATAAGTTTTTGTTTTGATCTTAATTACTAAGAATTTTTTAAGTCCTAATAATTTTGTTAAACTTTTCGGAGTGTAAATTATTCGATGATCTTTTCCATAATACATACCCCCGATCCTTTTTCTCCAGAATGAGTGAGGATTCCAGCTTTTTAGATTTGGAGTTTCTAAAATAATTATTCCATCGTCTTTAAGTAATTTATGAATTCGATTTAGAAAATCCTCCGGGTCCCTTAGGTGTTCGATTATTTGAGTAGCGACAACAACATCAAATTTTTTGCTAGTATTATATTGAGTTATTGCCGTATGTTCATAATTTCCATTGTTGTTATTTCTGGCAAATTCTATCACTTCTTTAGATGAATCAATGCCGGTTGCCTCAAAATTATTTTGGTGAAGTAAATTTACTAAAATTCCCGCCCCACAGCCTAAATCTAAAACTGTTCCCTCCTTTTTTATTTTTGTAATCAATTTAGCAATATAATTAGCCTTTATTTTGTTAATATTCGAGTGATACTGACTATAAACCCAATTGTCGCTATATTCAAAAATGGGCATATTCTTTTCTGCTCTTGTCGCTATGGCACAGTTTGGGCAGTAATAAAAGTTTTCTATCAGTTTTTCACTCAAATTATTATTGCAAAAATGGCAGTTTATGGTTTTGTATTTATCGCAATCTAACATTTGTTTGGCATTTTATAGTCGATGATGAGCCGGTAAATGAAATACGATTATTGGAATTATTTTTTTTGGGCAATAACGAGCAGGCTGTCTGCGTATTTGTCTCCGAATACCTTCTGGGAAATTTCAAGAATTTTAACAATTGAATTTTTGGAATTACTTTTTTTGTTGAACGGTATGAATTTCAAAATTTCGAAATCTGTGTTTTTAAACAAATACAAAACCTCATTATAATTCATGAGCCGATGGTGCCCCTCAAAAGGATATTCAGAGAGAAAATAGTCGGCATAATTGCCCATTGGGTTAGTTCCGGATATTAAAAAATTTATCCTTCGTTTAAAAGAGGCTAGATTGGGAACTTCAAAAATAAATTTGCCGTCTTTTTTTAGTAAGCTGTGTATGGACTTAAAAAGTTCTTGGGGCGATCCGAGTAAATGTTCGACTACCGCAATCAAGTTTATATAATCAAAACTGCCGAGTTTTTTAATTTCCGCTTTATCAATTATATCAAGATCATAAAAATCAATATTATTTTTCTCAAGGCATTTAATTACTGGTTTGTAAGTGTCACCATAAAATTCAGTTTTTTCTACTGTAACAACTTTATATCCCATTTTTTTAAGACCAAGCGGAATAGTGGGTATAAAGGTGCCGATTTCTAAAACTCTTCCTCTTTTGCATTTATCGTAAAGACTGAAAATTCTATTATACGTCGAAAATTCTGACAATGTGAAATCTCGCAGGGGATTATTTTTATACCTCAAGTGACCGTGGTTATATTTTGATAATTGGTCAAAATCTAAAAACTTTATAAAATCTAATTTTTTAGAGAGATATTCTTTCATCTCGTCTTCATTATATTTATCCATTTTTCTTCATGGCATTAATTATTATTTCAGTTATCCTCCCCGCCGTTTTGCCGTCCCAATAATGGGGTATTTTGCCTCTTTTTCCCCGATTTTTGGTTATTTTTTGCGATTGTTTAACAATATTATCCATTTTGATTCCCGCCAATACATTGGTGCCTTGCGTGATAGTAATGGGGCGTTCAGTATTTTCCCTAATTGTTAGACAGGGTATCTTTAGGGCGGTAGTTTCTTCTTGGATGCCGCCTGAATCTGTCATTACGAACTTGGCGTTCGCCATTAAAGATAAAAACTCAAGATAAGAAATCGGCGGCAGAAGATATATGTTCTTTTGCTTCTTTAATAATGGGGTGAGTTTGAATTTCTTAATCATATTTTTTGTCCGGGGGTGAACTGGCCAGACAATGGGGATGTCTTTCTGAATTACGGAAAAAGCCCCGAGGATATTGGTCAGTGTCTTTTTATTGTCTACATTACCGGGTCTGTGGAGCGTAACCACCGAATATTTATTTAGGTCCAAGCCATATTTCTTAAGAGGGGACAGCTTTTTGGCTTTTTTCAGATTATAGATAAGGGTGTCAATCATGATATTACCGACAAAAAATATCTTGCTTGCCTTGATTCCCTCCTTAATTAAATTATTTTTTGCTTCTGGTTCGGTGGTAAAAAGAAAGTCTGAGAGCTGGTCGGTGATTATTCGGTTTATCTCTTCCGGCATATCTCGGTCATAGCTTCTTAAGCCTGCTTCCACATGAGCGATCGGTATATGGAGTTTTGAGGCGGTTAAACTGGCCGCCACGGTTGAATTAACGTCGCCGACAACGACAATAAGATTCGGTTTTTCCTGGATAAATATTTTTTCAAGTTCGATCATAATATTGGCTGTTTGGACGGCATGGCTGCCCGAACCGACATTAAGATTGAAATCCGGCGTTCTAATTCCCAGGTCTTTAAAAAAATTGCCCGACATTTCGCGGTCGTAATGTTGACCAGTATGAATAAGAAGATGTTCAATTATTTTCAATCTGGCAAATTCTCGGGTTAAAGGGGCGATTTTCATAAAGTTTGGCCGGGCGCCGACGATGCTGGTGATTTTTATTTTTTTCGGCATTATTTTGACCTTTCTTTATACCACTTAATGCTTTTTTTAAGACCGGTTTCAAAATTATCGATAACTCTATAGCCGAGCATCTTCTCGGCCTTTTTTATGCTGGCGCAGGAATGCTTAACATCGCCAATTCTCGCTTTTTTGAAAATTGGTTCAATTGATTTGCCGAGAGCCATGTTGATTATTTCCACTAACTCTAATAGGTTCTTAGTGTCATTGCAGGCGATATTAAAAATTTCACCGGAGACATCTTTGGCTTCGCAGGCAAGTATGTTGGCTTGAACGTTATTTTCAACGAAAGTAAAATCACGGCTTTGCCTGCCATCGCCGTAAATTATTGGCGGTTTGTCTTTTAGTATGCAGGTGATGAATTTCGGAATAACTGCTGCATATTCAGATTTTGGGTCTTGGAATGGTCCAAAAACATTAAAGTATCTTAGAATTACCGTTTCAAGCCCGTAAAGTTTATAAAAAAGCTTGCAATAATATTCACCCGCTAGTTTAGTTAGGGCATAAGGAGAGAGGGGATTGGGGGGTATTTCCTCGTTTTTTTCCCTTTCTTGGCTGTTGCCATATACCGAGCTTGAGCTGGCGTAGACTAATCTTTTAATCTGAACCTCCCTAGCGGCGGTAAGGACGCTTAGGGTGCCGTTAATATTGTGATCGTTGGATATTATAGGATTATCGACAGATCTTGGGACTGAGGGGAGAGCGGCTTGGTGTAGAACGTAATCAAAGCCCCTAAATTCTTGCTTCATTCTTTCCGTGTCTCTGATATCGCCCTTTATGAATTCAATTTTGTTTTCAAGATCTTTAAGGTTTTCCCTTTTTCCCGTTATTAAATTATCGATTACTTTCACCTGATGGCCATCTCCGACTAATCTTTTGGTAATATTTGAGCCGATAAATCCGGCGCCACCGGTAACAATGTATTTACTCATAGTGTTTTTCTATTCGTTTTTTTATAATAATAATTAAAAACGGGATTAAAATTAATAATAAATTTTGCCAAAGAATATTTTGAGTTGTAACGGGTAAATTGAACATTTTGTTATAAAACACCGTATTTAGTGAAACCAGAATGATCGATGAAGGTAATGTCAGAATGAATCTTTCAGCTTCATTGATCTCATCTTTATTAAAAAAAATATAAAGCCAGGTATAACCCGGTAGAATAAAAAGATAAGCTAGACCAAAATAGATTCTAAAAGAAAACAACAGCCCTGTAAAAAGTCCCGTGACAAAAGAAAGCAGGGCCAAGATAATAAGGCTGATTAAAATGTGTTGTAAAACTTTATTCTTTGGCATATCTAAACGAAATATAATAGTAATAATTATACTAATTATACCTGTCCTTGTAAAGGGGGTTCATTGATGGTACAATGGAGCAATAATATGAATAAAATAAACCCAATACCAAAAATAGGAGATATAAAAAGTAATGTCGTAAGACAAAAGTACTTATTACTTATATTTGTTCTAATTTTCTTTTTTATTTATTCCTATTTTTCCTTTTTACCTTTTCATAAATATAGCTCGCCTGATGAGACTTTAAACTATTTTTTCACCAATCATTTTATAGAAAATGGTAATTTTAAATATGAGGAATCATTAAACAGTAGGTTTGAGGGAATTATTAAGCCGCGAAGCTTCGCTTATGCGGGTGATGGTTATACAGTGCCCGGATCATTTCTCGGTTTGCCCCTGTTTTACGGCGTCTTGGGTAAAATTTTTGGCACCTGGATCATCTATTATATCGGGCCTCTGTTAGCGAGTCTTTCCGTCTTTTTCTTTTATCTTTTTATTAAAAAAATATTTACAGATAAGATCGCTTTTATCAGCAGCCTTATCTTGTTTACCCAGCCGATTTTTATATTTTATGCTATGAGGCCGTTCTGGCACAATGGATTATTTGTCAGTTTTTTGATTATTGCCAGCTATTTTTTATTAAGAATAATTAACGAAAAAAAATGGCGGGATTATCTGTTATTTGGAATTTTTCTCGGTCTGTCTCTAGCTATAAGAACTTCGGAGCTTGTCTGGATTTTGTTTTCAGTTATAGCTTTTCTCGGGATAAATTATAAGAAAATAAATCGCAAGTATTTAATCATTAGCTTATTTTCATTTATCATAATATTAGCCCCTCTTTTTTACTATCAGTATCAAACCTATGGGAATGCTTTGACAACCAGTTATACGAGAGGTTTGTTTGAGGGGACAAGCGCTTCTAACGACGGAAATAGCAGCGCCTTTCAAATATTATCAAAAATATTCCTGCCTTTTGGCTATAAACCCGAATTATTTTTAAAAACATTTTATAACTATTCATTCAAATTAATGTTTCCTTGGTTTACGCTCGCCATATTCGGACTCGTAATAATCTTGAAAAGATTCTGGCAGACCAGGGATAATAAAAAAATTCTATTTTACAGCTTATGGTTTTTGGGGGTCAGCCTGTGGTTAATGGTATTTTACGGAAGTTTAAAATTTGTCGAGTATATTAATGAGGAAAGCATTTTAATCGGAATTTCTTATGCCCGTTATTGGTTGCCGATTTATATATTTTGTTTGCCCTTGACTGTCGTATTTACTTTATATATATCGGAAAAGATAATTCCCGAGGTCAGAAAACTAAGCCTGGTTCTTCTTGTGGCGTTAATTATATTTGTCGGCATTTTTCAAATATTTCTAGATCCCTATTACGGAGTTCAGGAAACTAAGACAAATTTTTTGGCGGAAGCGAAAACCAAGCTTTATTTTGCCTTGGAAAAAACCGAGAAAAATGCTATTATTATAGCCGGTGTTTCAGACAAAATTTATTGGCCCGAGCGCCGGGTCATCGGCTATAACGGAACTATTATGCCAACCGACATTCTGGTAAAAATAAAGTCTTTGTCTGAAATAAGCCCCGTTTATTATGATTGCTCTACATCGAGCGAGATACAGCGGGTAAATAATTATTTGTATGAGCGGGAACTTAATTTTAAGCCCGTGGCCGCAGATTCAAATTTTTATGTTTTGTCAAAAATAAAAAATGATAACCTATAATAAAACGATCGTATTAATCTTAAGAATAATTTTGATATTTGTTCCCGTTTTTATTTTTATCTGGATTCTGAATCAGAATTACGCTTTGACCGGCCATGTCAAATATCGCTATACCCCCGGTGATAATTCTGTATATAACATCATACAACTTGATCAGCCAGAAAGTATAGTCGGAGTAAGTTCGAATAATAACCGGACTGGCTGGCGCCAAGCGGATGACAATATGAAATTTAATGTTTCTCTTTTTAGAAATTTTGACCAAGTTAATCTTAATATTGGCTTGAATAATATATCCCAAGATAATATAAGTTTATATGCCCAGGGGGGCGTCGATAGGGGGGAATACGAACAGATTGTCCGCAATCAATTTTTAGATGAATTAGATTGGGATTATATTATTGAAGACGGCTATACCTTATGGCAGAGGCCCGCGGGCGGCTATAGGACGCTGGAGAACCTTAATCCTGAAGATACGGAGCCGTTACAAGTGGAAAGAGAGGCGATACATTATTACCAGTCTATTAGTGAGTTCATGAAAAATATGCCCGCTCAGGACAAAATAGGGATAGTTGGCTTGCCCCAAGAAAGATTTTATCGCGTCAAGGATTATGTTAGCAATAATTTAACTAATGAAATAAATCATTATTTTAGGGGAGGACATGTTTTATATACATATATAGATAAAGAAGATAATTTTGTTCTCCGTTTTAATAAAATTGATCTTGATCGCGAAATGGGTCACGATGATCTAGTCTTCAAAATGTATCTAGGGAATAAATTAGTTTTTAGCAAATTATTCGCCGACAACGGAATAACACCGGAAACTGAAAATTGGGGCAATGCCCAGGATTGTTTAGTTGAAGATATCGATTTTGACTCCGGTCTATACAAAATAGTAATCGAGACTAACGACGATGTGATTTTTGGCGAGATAGAAAGTAGCCAAAAATATTTGTCATTTTTTGACCACATTTTTTTAGCAGATGGCCCCAATTATTCTTCGGGCCTAGATTTTCAACAAACCGAGATATTGACTGACAGCGAAAATATAAAATTTGACACCCCCCATGAATCAGGCGCTCAGCAATACATCACTATCGGCGGGGATTCTAATATGCGGAGTATTTATATAGGAAGTCCTAAAACTGTTTACCCGGTTAGTAATCTAGGTGGTCGCAATGCAGTAAAATTACAAAAAAGTAGCATATATATCAGTGGTAACAATTTTAGTTTTGAAAATTTCGAATTAATACCCCCCTTTGTTAAAAAACCGTTTATAAATGTTAAGAATAACATTGATGGCATTGATTATATATTAGCGGTTTATAAGCCCCAAAAAACATTTGGTTCAATTTTAGTTAGCGCAAATTACGATTTGGACAAATTATTTAAAAAAGATAATAATATTTATTTTAATCTTAGGGCCCCCGATCTTTATAAAAATAAAGAAAAGATAGAAATAAATTACATTGAAGTTGAATTAATAGGTGAGCCCCTGACTTTTCAAAAAATATATCAAAAACTTGTTGTTTTTTTTAAAGCCATCTTTTAAAAAATGATCAAAAATAGAGACAATAAAATAAAGGTGACACAATTATCGGGACTTTTAATAAAATGGGTCTTTCAGTATGCCTTTGTATCCTACCTATTTTTCTATTTGCTAGAAACGTTGTCTCCGGGTTTTATCACTCGTTCTTACAATCTGAATTATCATTTAGGTTTTGTTATTATTATTTCCCTATTTCACTTTATCGCTATTCCCGTAGGCGGCGAGGCTAAGACTTACGAAAAACCAAAAATCAAAGATTTTATCTTTAGTATAATTTTTAGCCTGATTGCTTCAGTGGCGATTAATTATCGACTTAACGAATTGGGCAGTGTCTCTTATCTAATCTCAATTTTAAGCGGATTAATAATATTATCGTTGACCCTGTATATATTATTGGAAGATCGCGAAAATATATAAAGTTAGTTTTATTAATAACAAAAAATATATTATTACAGGCGTCAAGACAAAAAAGTTGAAGGTAATCTCAGACAGCCGGGGATTGCTCATGGAAATGATGCGGGCGGATGACCCGTTTTTTGAGAAATTCGGCCAGGTTTATCTTTCGGTAGCCAAACCCGGTTATGCCAAAGCCTGGCATTATCATAAGATCCAGACCGACCATTTTGTTATTGTTAAGGGCGATGCCAGGGTTGCTTTATACGATGGCCGGGAAAATTCACCGACTAAGGGAGAAATCAATGATTTTGATATTGGTGAAAAAAATCCCATGTTAATAGTTATTCCGCCCGGCGTTTATCATGGTTATACCCCCATTGGGGACGAGCCGGCTTTTTTAGTAAACACTCCGACGGAAACCTATAATTACCAGGCGCCTGACGAACATCGAGTCTCTTTTGATGATCCGAAAATAAAGTATGACTGGGGAGTCAGTGAGGGGGACAGGGTAAGTTAAGGGTGTAGTTTTGGCTAGTATGGTTTTAAGGTATGGTCTTAGGTTAAATCCAAAATTCAAAGCATAAAATCCAAAACAAATTTGAAATTCCAATTTTCCAAATCCAAAATTTCTTAGTCGCTCAATATCTAAACCGCTTAATATCTTAAATAGCATGAAAATTGCCGTTTCGGGCTCGTTGGCCTACGACCGGATCATGGATTTTCCGGGTAATTTTGCCGACCATATCCTGCCGGAAAAAATACACGTTTTAAACGTCAGTTTCTGCACTTCCACTTTCCGGGAGGGATTTGGAGGGACCGCCGGTAATATCGGCTATAGCCTGAGGCTCTTGGGAGAGGAGCCGATAATAATTTCACAAGTTGGTTCTGATTTTAACAAATACGAAAAGTGGCTGTGCAAAAATAGAATTAATCCCTTTTCAATTAAAAAATATAAAAATGAATTAACTGCTTCTGCCTATATTATAACCGACCAAAACGATAATCAAATCACGGGTTTTTACCCCGGAGCCATGAAATACGGAAGTGAATATAATCAAAAAAAAATTAAACAGGCCAAATATTTTCTTATTTCACCAGGCAATAAAAAGGATATGATGGATTCAGTCTTGGTTGCAAGAAAGAATAAAATTCCCCATATTTTTGATTTTGGTCAGCAACTAGCCATTCTAACGCGGTCGGAATTAATAAAAGGTATTTTAGGAGCGAAAATTGTCATTGCCAATGATTACGAGATTGAATTAATGCTTAAAAAAACAGGGCTGACAAAAAAGAAAATTTTTGATAAAATAGAGCTACTTATCACTACTTTGGGCCCTGGGGGTGCGTTATTTGAGACAAAAAATAGGATTATAAAAATTCCGCCGGCCAAACCGAAGAATACCTGCGATCCCACCGGCGCCGGTGACGCTTTCCGGGCCGGCTTGATAAAGGGATTGGCTGAAGGGTACCCCTTAGAAAAAGTCGGACGTCTGGCCGCCTTAGTAAGCGTTTACACCGTGGAAAAATACGGCACCCAAACCCATCATTTTACTTGGTCAGATTTAAAAAAAAGATATTATATTAATTTTAAGGAAAAATTATGAAGTATGACGTCAAATCGATTAAACTCGCGGACAAGGGGGAACTTAGAATTGAGTTCGCCGAAAAGCAGATGGATGTTCTACGCGAGATTCGCGAACGCTTTAAAAAAGAAAAACCATTGAAAGGTTTAAAGATCGGTGCCTGTCTGCATGTGACCGCCGAAACTGCCAATCTAATGCGGACCCTGAAAGCCGGAGGAGCAAAAGTGGTTTTGTGCGCCTCCAATCCGCTTTCCACTCAAAATGATGTGGCCGCCGCCTTAATCAAATATTCCTCCATACCCGTTTATGCCATAAAGGGAGAGAATCGACAAAAATATTATAAACACCTTAATGCAGTTTTAGATTTTAAGCCTAACATAACTCTGGATGACGGAGCGGATTTGGTTTCTACTTTACATGCGGAAAGGCCGAAGCAATTAAGCCAGATTCGGGCTTCCATGGAAGAAACCACTACGGGTGTGATTCGTTTGCGCAGCATGGAAAAGGATAAGGTGCTGAAAATTCCCGTGATTGCGGTCAACGACGCCAAAACCAAGCATTTTTTTGACAACCGCTACGGCACGGGCCAGAGCACCATGGACGGCATTATCCGGGCGACCAACATATTGCTAGCCGGGAAGAATGTGATTATCGTCGGCTATGGCTGGTGCGGACGGGGCGCGGCCATGAGGGCTGACGGCCTGGGCGCTCACGTTATTGTGACGGAGGTGGATCCCTTGAAAGCGATTGAAGCGGTGATGGATGGCTACCGGGTGATGCCCATGAGCGAGGCGGCCAAGATCGGCGATATTTTCGTTACTTTAACCGGCGACATCAACGTCATCCGGCCGGAGCATTTTAAGCTGATGAAAAATGAAGCCGTGGTTTGCAATTCGGGGCATTTTGACGTAGAAATTGATTTAAAGGGACTGGCAAAAATGGCCAAGAAGGTTCGCCAGACCCGGGAGTTTGTCGAAGAATTTACGATTGGCAAAAATCAGAGGATTAATGTTTTAGCCGGCGGCCGTTTAATAAACTTGGCGGCGGCGGAAGGCCATCCGGCCTCGGTCATGGATATGAGTTTTGCCAATCAGGCTTTATGTTCGGAATGGGTGGCCAAGCATTACAAAAATTTGAAAAAGCAGGTTTATACCGTGCCGGAAGAAATCGATGAATCCGTGGCCGCTATGAAGCTTGAAACCATGGGCGTGAAGATTGATAAGTTGACCGAGGAACAAAGAAAATATTTAGCCTCCTGGTCAATCGGAACATAAACGGTAGTTAAATAAAATAATTTTAATGTCCTTACTTTCTGTTGATTTTCTATTATTTTTTCTGATTATAGTAATAATTTATTATGTGGTATCCCAAAAATACAGATGGGTTATTTTATTAATTTCCAGCTATTATTTTTATATAAGTTGGAAACCAGAAAATATTATCTTCATTACACTTTCAACTCTTGTAAGTTATTTTATTGCTATAATAATAAGTAAGAGCGCCTTTAATAGAAAGAAATATCTGGCCGTTGGCGTTTCTTTTAATCTAATTTTATTAATTGGTCTAAAATATTTTAATTTTTTTAGTAATTCTTTTCGCAATTTTTTTCAATTATTTACGATAAAATTTGATTCAGTATTTTTAAATATTGTTGCTGTTCTTGGGATTTCTTTTTTCACCTTTAAAGCCATTAGTTATCTCGTGGATGTATATACGAAAAAATATGAACCCGAGAAAAACATCGGTAAGTTTGCCTTATATATTTCCTTTTTCCCTCAACTTATGGCTGGGCCAATTGAAAGAGCGGACCGGTTTTTCAACCAACTAAAAAAACAAAAACAAAATATACAAATTAATATTATAAAGGGTCTTAAAATAATGCTCTGGGGATTTCTATTAAAACTAGTGATCGCTGACCGATTAGCAATTACCGTGAACCAAATATATAATAATATTGATAATTACCAGGGCAGCCCTTTGATTTTAGGGACGTATTTTTTTGCCTTTCAAATATATTGCGATTTTGCCGGCTATTCCTATATTGCCATCGGGGCGGCAAAAATACTGGGCCTAGATTTAATGAATAATTTTTTAAGACCATATTTATCCAAATCAATCCCCGAATTTTGGAAACGCTGGCATATATCTCTTTCAAGTTGGTTTAGAGATTACCTGTATATACCATTGGGTGGAAATAGAGTTAAAGTTGGAAGATGGACGTTAAATATTATCATAGTTTTCTTAGTCAGTGGTCTTTGGCATGGAGCCTCCTGGACTTTTGTTATTTGGGGTTTTATTCATGGAATATATATGATTATTCATAAATTGATATCGAAGTTTAAAATGAAAATAATAAAAAATGAAAATAACGAAATTAAGAATTCATTTTTAAAATTATTAAGAATTTTTATTACTTTCCACTTAATTTTATTAGCCTGGATATTTTTTAGGGCTAATTCAGTTGGTGATTCAATTTATATAATAAAAAATATTTTTGTAAATATCACATCAACTTTTCAGGATATATTTCTGATAATACCCAGAGAAAGCATATTATTAATCGGAGCACTTTTGTTTTTAGTTTTTATTTTCCAAGTAATACAAGAAAGGAAAGGAGTAATCAATTTATTGAATAAGACGCCAATCCTTTTTAGATGGTCCTTATATATTGCCATTATTTTTATTATTTTATTATTTGGTCAGTTCGCTAAGAACCCATTTATTTACCAGCAATTTTAGATGAATAAGAAAGCAACAATTAATTATTTAATATTTTTGTTGATACTAATTACGCTCCTTATTTTAGCGAATTATTTTTATACAGCTTATGTTCTTACTGACACTTTACTGAGCAGAAATGAGGAGCAGATAGAGGATAATTTTAGAAATACAAAGATACTTTTTTCCGGTGGATCTCATGTTATGACTGGATTGAGTCCAGATAGAATAGAAAATTCTTTTAACTTTTCCTCACTTGGTGAAAATTATGCTTATACTTATTATAAATTAAAGTACATACTAGAGAGCTATGATATTAGATTAAATACTCTTATTCTTCCGATTGATCTGCAGGATTTTTCTTCTTCAAGAATTAAATTAATAGAAAATGAATGGCATACCAATGTATGGTACTGGCATAAATATATTAATTACGAAAATTTAAAATTAATTATTAAAGAAACATCTTATCTTCAATGGCAAACCGCAAAATTTTTTCCTGTAATCGGCAACGGCCCTAGTATTATTATGAAATTACGAGGTAGTTTAATAAATACTGATATGAAACTAGGTCAGCAAATTAGAGTAAATGATTTCTCAAAATCAGATGATCAGGATAAATCAGCCAAATTCAGAGCTGAATGGCATTTATCTAATTCAGAAACATTTGATGCAACTATGTCAGATTATTTCGAAAGGATTTTAAATCTCGGAAAAGAATATAATCTCAATATATTAATAGTCAGGTTTCCTGTTTCAGAAGAATATTATAAATTTTCAGCTGAATATTTGGATATTGATGAATATTATGAAAAAGTATATGAAATAACTGATAAATATGATAATATTAGAATATTAGATTATCATGATTTATTTTTTGATAAGGATTATTTTTTTAATGATCCTGATCATTTAAATAAAAATGGAGCAGATTATTTAACTGATTTAATCAAGAAAGAGATTGACATGTGAGATTATTAGTCACCGGCGGCGCCGGTTTTACCCGCCCGCCTCGCCAGCGAGCCAAAAAGTGGTATTTTACTTATGTACTTCAAAGTTTAAAAGATAATAATTTATATATTGGATAGACGGATAATTTGAAAGAAAGAATATCTGAATATAATCATGGAAATGTCAGTTCTACTACGTGGCGACGACCTCTCTAACTTATCTATTTTGAAGCATGTCTATCAATGAAAGAAGCTATTAAGAGAGAAAATATTTCAAAACTGGTTTTGGCCGAAGATTTTTGAAAAATAGGTTAGCTGGCTCGCGTGGCGGGCAGGTCGGCTTATAGTAATATTATTTATCATTTTGAATATTATGAAAATTTTAGTCACCGGTGGTGCGGGATTCATCGGCTCCAACTTCATCCACAATTGGTTGGAAAGTCATCCGACGGATAAAATTATCAATCTGGACAAATTAACTTATTGCGGGAATTTGGACAATCTCAAAGATGTTGAAAATAATCCCAATTACCAATTTGTAAAAGGGGATATTTGTGACGAAGAGGTGGTCAATGGTTTGGTGGCTGAAGTTGATACGATCGTCCATTTTGCCGCTGAATCCCATGTGGATCGGTCCATTGCCGGATATGCCCGCGAGTTTGTACAAACTAATGTCGTCGGCACCCAAATCTTGCTGGAAGCGGCGGTAAGGTCCGGCGGCAGGCGTTTCCACCATATCTCCACGGACGAGGTCTTTGGAGCCTTAAATTTGGCCTCTAGCGTGAAGTTTAAGGAGAATACGGCTTATGACCCTCGAAGCCCTTATTCCGCCTCCAAAGCCGCTTCTGACCACTTGGTCCGGGCTTATGGAGTATCTTTTGGCTTACCCATAACAATTACCAATACTTCTAATAATTACGGTCCTTTCCAGTACCCGGAAAAGCTTTTGCCCTTAGCGATTACGAATTTGATCGAAGGTAAAAAAGTGCCGATATACGGTGACGGGTTATATGTCCGCGACTGGCTGTATGTTGACGACCATTGCCGGGCCATTGATTTAGTTTTGCAGAAAGGTAAAATCGGGGAGACATATTGTATCGGCGGCCTGACGGATGATGTGAATAATCTGGAGTTGGTCAGAAAGGTTTTAAAGATCATGAACAAAGATGAGAGTTGTTTGGAATATATCAAAGACCGGCCAGGTCATGACCGTCGTTATGCGGTTGATTGGTCAAAAGCCAAGAAAGAATTGGGCTATAAGCCGCAATGCGAATTAGATGAATGTTTAGAAAAAACAGTTGAATGGTACCAGAAAAACGAAGCCTGGTGGCGGCCGATTAAATCCGGCAAGCATTTTTCCGCCTGGCAGCAGAAACAATATCAAAAATAATAAATTATGAAAATATTAATCTTCGGCGCCAAAGGCATGCTCGGCACGGATTTAATGTCGGTTTTTGCCGATTATAAACCTTTGGGTTTTGACTTGCCGGAACTGGATATCACCAAGCCTCAAGATCTGGAAAATATATTAAAACAGATCAATCCCGACCTGGTGATTAACGCCGCCGCTTACGCCAAAGTTGATGATTGTGAGACATATCAGGAAACGGCCTACGAAGTCAACGGCCGGGCGGTCGGCTTTATGGCCAAGTACTGCCGACAAATCGGCGCCAAGATCGTTCATTACAGCACGGATTATGTTTTTGACGGAGAAAAGGAAAAAGGCTACCGCGAAGATGATGAACCCAATCCTTTAAGCGTCTATGGCAAATCAAAGCTGATGGGAGAAAAGATGCTTCAGGAGCAGACCGATAATTTCTATTTAATTCGAACGGCTTGGCTCTATGGGAAGAACGGACCTAATTTCGTGAAGACCATGATCAGTCTGTCGGAGAAACAGCCGGAATTGAGAGTGGTCAATGACCAGTTCGGCTGCCCGACTTATACCGTTGATTTGGCTTTAAAAACCCGCGAGATAATTGAAAACAAAAAAATCAAATTCGGCATTTACCACGTTACCAATTCCGGTTCCTGCTCTTGGTATGAATTTGCGGTCAAGATTTTTGAGATTTTGGGAAAAAATGTTAAGATTACTCCAGTAGGCACTGAAGAATTCCCAAGGCCGGCCAAAAGACCGCAATATTCCATTTTAAGGAATAAAAAGCTTGAACCTTTGAGACCGTGGGAGAAAGCGCTGAAAGAATATCTATCTTATGGATAATAATCTTTACCATATCGCCGCCGGCGCTCTTATTCTGAAAGGGGATAAAGTTTTGCTTCATCACCGGACGGATTATGACATGTGGGATTTGCCTTCCGGCGGGATGGAGGCAGGCGAGACGATTAATCAGGCTTTATTAAGAGAAGTAAAAGAAGAAACCGGTTTAAAAGTTAAGCCCTTAAAATTGGTCGGCGTTTATCAAAACTACAGTCAAAAGGTCATTGTTTTGTTGTTCTTGGTCAAGGTATTGTCAGGCAAGTTAACTTTAAACAATGAAGCGGATGAATTTGGCTATTTTTCTTACAAAAAACTACCCTGGAATTTCGCCCCGAAACAGAAAGAGAGGGTGCTGAATTATTTTCACGATAGAAAATCGGTCGCGGTACAAACGCAAAAAGGGCCGCGAAGCTCAAAATTACTAGGTTTAAAAAAATATGGAAAAAGGACCAAGATCATTTGAATGGTTGGGGAATGACGAAAAAAGATTTGAGGAAAATTGGCCGGCCACCCGTGAAGCGCTTCTTGGCGTAATCAAGGATTGCCAACTTGAAGAAGGGGTGAAGGAAAAACTTACGCAAGCAGTTGAAGACCTTGACGACCACCAAACAAAATGGGACAACTATATTGATGCCATCGAAGGGACTATCAGGCGGATCGCTGACATGACGGCAGGTCTAAGAGAAGGTTCTGACGAGAAGACAAAAAAAGAGGCGGCGGCAACTTTTGAAAATTTAAGAGATGGCCTTTGGGATTTATTCAAAAAAGCCAGGGAGAATTAAACTTTTAGTATATTCAATAATTAAATAAAACCAAGGAAAATAAAATTATGTTTGATTTTAAGGATCAAATACAAAAAGAGATTGACGAGATCAAAGCCAATAACCTTTACAAGCAGGAAAGGTTTATCGAAGGGCCTCAAGGGGCGGAGATTACCGTCAACGGCAAAAAGGTCTTGAATTTCTGCGCCAACAATTACCTGGGCTTGGCCAATAATCCCAAAGTGGTCAAAGAAGCGGAAAAAATGGTGAAAAAATGGGGCTATGGCTTGTCTTCGGTCCGCTTTATCTGTGGTACCCAGACAATTCACAAAGAGCTGGAAAAGAAAATCTCCGAGTTTTTAGGCACCGAAGACACTATTATTTATTCTTCTTGCTTTGACGCTAACGGTGGTTTGTTTGAGACAATATTAAAAGATACTGACGCGGTAATTTCCGATGAATTAAACCACGCCAGTATCATAGACGGCGTCAGGCTTTGCAAAGCCCAGCGTTTTGTTTTTAAGCATATGGAGTATTCGGATTTGGAAGCCAAGCTCAAAGAAGCCCAGAGTTTACGCCGCCGTTTAGTGGTGACGGATGGCGTGTTCAGCATGGACGGTGATATCGCGGATTTAAAATCCATGGCGGACTTATGTGACAAATACAAAGCCTTGTTGGTAGTTGATGATTCGCACGCCACGGGCTTTACCGGCGAGAACGGCAAGGGGACTCATGAACATAATGGCGTAATGGGCAGAGTAGACATTATTACTTCCACTTTAGGCAAAGCTTTGGGGGGAGCAACCGGGGGGTTCACGTCCGGCCGGAAAGAAATCATTGATTATCTGCGCCAGCGCTCCAGGCCTTATTTATTCTCCAATTCTTTGGCGCCGATGATCACCGCTACGTCTATCGCCATTATTGATATGCTGGGGGAGAGCAAAGGGGCCCTGACGACCTTAAGGGAGAATACCAAGTATTTCCGCGAGAAGATGACCGACGCCGGTTTTGACATAAGAAAAGGCACCCATCCCATTTGTCCGGTGATGCTTTATGATGCCGGCTTAGCTCAAAATATGGCCAAGGAGCTTCTTGGCGAGGGGATTTACGTCATTGGTTTCTTTTACCCGGTTGTGCCTCAAGGCAAGGCGAGAATCCGCGTTCAGATTTCCGCGGCCCACACCAAAGCGCATTTGGATAAAGCCATTGCCGCGTTTATCAAAGTGGGAAAGAAGTTGGGAGCCATCAAGTAAATCCTAAATCCGAAATTCTAAATTCTAAACAAATTCGAATATCTAAATTCGAAATATAAAACCGCCCGGGAAAAACCTAGGCGGTTTTTTATAAACTAGCATTGCCAAAGTTAATTTTTTGTGCTATAATTAAAATAATAAAATAAAAATGGCTTCAACAAAAAAATACGTTTCAACTACGACTGATATCAGGACCTTTACGTCCTCGGCTGTTTCCACGCGTTTAGCCTACGTAACTATCACTCTGGCTGCCTTGGGTAGTCTGATTTTTTTTAGTTTTACCTTAACTTTATTCAATAATGAAAGTCTGTCCAGGCCCAATGTTGTTAAAACCCCCATTTTAGTCTTGACCGACCAGGTATTAAAATTGCAAGCCAAAAATTACACCCAGCCGTCCGCGTCAAACTCCCGCCAGATCACCCATTTGCTGGCCGAACGGAAAGAGAGCCTGCTTAATCTGATGGCGCAGCCGGACAAAGCCTTAAAGTCCGTTTTCCCGAAAGAAGTGCAGGAGACATTTGCCGATAATGACAAACAATATCTAGAAGAAACAATGCCGCTTTCCGGCACTCTTCAGATCGGTCACGCCGATTTTGGGGCGCTGGAAGAATCCATTACGTATTATCAGCTCAAAAAAGATGATCAGTGGTATCATCTCCATTTTGAACAAGAGATCAGCGACCGGCAGAACCAGACTGCCATCAGCATTAAAGAGGCGATCGTTCTGGGTAAAGAAGTGTTAGTGCCGCAAAAAGACTCACGGGGAGAAGAGAATGTCACCTTTGCTGAGAGCAAGGTCAAGGGTGTCGCGGCGGCCACCGTCACCCAGAAAAAGAATCTGGTGGTGCTTTTCAAATTCGCCGACGAAACCCGGCCGGAGCCCATGACCGTCGCCCAGGTTAAATCCGTCGTCTTCACCGCCAGCAATTCGGTCAACGCCTATTACCAGGAATCAACGCATGGCAATTTCAGTTTTATCGGCAATCTTGATTCTACTGGTGACGTGACGGGCTGGTATACTATACCTTCTGTAACGCCGGTGACCCCCATGGATTGCTATAATTATTTCGATTGGGTGTTGGAAGCAGATCAGTTAGCCGGCGCTGACGGTTATGATTCCTTTAATTACGACAATGTCATCTTTATCATGCCCTTGTTACCTTCCGGTTTCAGCGTCTGCCCCTGGGCGGGGATTGCCGGCGCCTATTTTAATTTAATCAACGGCGCCCCCAATTACGTTAATGCCAGGGTCATTGCCCACGAACTTGGTCACAATTATTCTCTAGGCCATGCCAATTCGAGGCGCTGCTACGACGCCTCCAATAATGTGGTTCCCTTAAGCAATAATTGCGTCCATGACGAATACGGCGACCCTTTTGATGTTATGGGCAGCGCGGTTGTGACTCGACAATTAAATATCCAAAACAAGTATGTCTTGGGCGCCTTAGATAGCGCTAACAGCACCGACGGCTCTGCCGGCGGCACTTTTACCCTAACTCCCATTGAACAGGCTTCTTCCGGATATCAGCGTTTGTATCTTAACCGAGGAACTTCCTCTCCTTTATTTATCGAATACCGTCAGCCTTACGGAGTTTTTGACAATTTCGCTCCGACTGATCCGGCGGTAAATGGATTGCTTATTCGATTAGCAGGTGGTTTAGAGAGCAGCGGGACTTACTTGTTTGACATGACTCCTCAAACACCGAATGACGATATGCTTGACGCTGCTCTGCCGGTCGGCCAGACATTTACCGATGAAACGTACGGATACATTATCACAGCGGTTTCTGCCGGCTCCAGCGGGGCAGTGGTCCAGGTTCAAAAAACGACGCCAACCTGCCAGTATGGTACTGCCACGGCCACTATTGACCCGGCCAGCCAGATAGCCGAGCCAGGGTCGACCATCGACTACACTTTAACTGTCACTAACCATGATACCAGCGCTTGTCCAACTGTTGTTTATAATTTAAATAGTTCTTTGCCCGTTGGCTGGACGCAGACTTATTTGCCGTTATATTTGGTTCTCAATCCTGGCGAGACGAAGACGATTAGCGTCACCGTTACTATTCCTTCTGAGGCAACGGCCGGCGCCTATAATCTTTCTGAATCAATTTTTAATCTGATTACTAACGCAACTGAACTGACGGAGAACATGACGGCAATCATCTACGTGCCTGACATGGTCTCGCCGGAAACCGTGGATGATTTGAGGTCTTTGTAAAAAAAATTTTAAAAATAATATAACCGCCGGAAAATTTCGGCGGTTTTTAGGAATATGAAAAAAGGGAGAGTTTAAGTCCTCTCCCTTGGCGCAGAAGCTCTCTAGACCGCGTAAAGCTCGGGAATAGTTGAATTCCTCCCACTACCTGGGACTTTTTGAATTCTTCCCTCGCGATAACGGCGGGGTCAGCGGACCCGGGCGGTATTTCAAGTGGTCTGTGCGACTCCTTCCTGGCTGGCGCCAGAATTTCATAGTCTCCCGCCTATCCTACACTGGGCCTGCCTCTAGGCAGAGTTAATCAGCCGAGGGGCTCGAACCCTCCCACTGCCGTTTTTTGTTTCGGCAGATATGTCCCACCGAGGCTGTTTCTGCGCGTAAGGATATGTTAGCAGATGCCATATTTTTGTCAATATATAATACTTTTTGGCTGTAAGTATTGACAAAAAAATAATATCTGTTAATATAAAGCATTCGCTGTTGGCTCGTATTTTTGTCTTGAACAATAAGGAGGGAAAATGGAGCGCTCTTTAAAAAGAGTAAGATACGAGGGGATACGCCGTTCCGGAAGCGGCGAAGTAGATTATGTCATTATCAACCGGCAATGCACTTTCAGCGCCCTCACCCGGGAAGCCACTTCAACGATAAACGTGGCGGAAAATGTTATCCGGGCGATAGCGGCCCAGGAAGGTATTTCGCCGAGTCGGCTGGAATTCTTCGACCTGCAGACTCATCGCGGCTACGATTCCAAGGAGCCAGGCGAACTCGAATACGATAGTTTGGTGGTCGATTACAGTAAAGATATCAGAGTAATCGATTGGATACCCTGTGTGTGTCCGGAAGAAATACAAGAACTTTTTGCCGAGCATATCGGTTAATATCTTTCGAAGGCAGTAGTTCTTATCGATAAGACAGCGGTTCGCCCTTGGCGAACCGCTTTTTTTGTAGAAAAGAAAAACTGCTTGCTCACAAGATATTGAGCAAGCAGTCGATTGTTTTGATTTAGCCGTGTCATCTATTTGGGTAATGGCTCAAATAGTAGCGCATTCTCCATTTTTTGTCGACGAGAGTAGCCAAATATAAGGCGGTAAGATAGCCATAGAGACAAATAGCAAGGATCGATAAGCCGAAAAATACTCCACATATAATGGTTATTCCGATAACTTCAAATTTGTATCGTTCACCAGTCAGTTCACATAACACGCCTATAATTAGGCTGATAATTAGGGCGACAACAGGCATGTGATTCGGCACATATTCGTTTATCCGTGGCAGGAAAAAGTTAATGATCAGAAAAGTAGCCAATCCAAACGCTATCAGAAAAGCAATCCAACTCTTTTTCACGACACACCTCCTTTTATAATGGAATTCCTTAGATTTCAACTGATTTAAATGTGCTATACTTTATAGTACTCGAAGTTTAAATTTTGTCAAGAAGAAATTAAAAAAAGAAAAAAGGAAGAGTTTTTAGGTCCTCTCCCTTTACGTCGCAGAAGCTTTCCAGGCCGAGTAGAGTTTTTTACCAAAACCCCTTAAACTCAGACAGGTCGCAGATTAAAGGCGATATCGTACAATCTCCCCATTCTGACGGCATAGGCGCCAGAATTCCCGCCACCGCGATATCGCGCTAACCTGCCCACCTTCCTTAGAAAGTTAATCAGCTCTATTGAGTCGTCAGACGGCCCGTCATTACCGTTGTTCATCTGACAGCCCTCAAGCCGTTTCTGCGCGTATGGATATATTAGCAGATGTATATTTTCTGTCAAACAAAATAAACCGTTTTGTTTTGCGGTTATGAGTTTGGGCCAAGGGTATGGCGGCTAGTATGGTTATAAGGTTTGGGTTTGTCATTTTCTATAACTAAAACCATGCCCTCACCAGCCGCCATAACCAGAACCAAGACCAAACCGATAAAAAAGGATTAGTTTTTAAAAATATTATCTACCTAATTTCTTTTTCAACTCCCTTATCATCACTTCCGTCATCTTGGCTAAATCATATTCATGTTTCCAGCCCCAATCTTTTCTGGCCTGCGAATCGTCAATGGACTTGGGCCAGGAATCGGCAATGGCTTGCCGGAAATCAGGGGCGTAGGTGACTTTAAACTTTGGATAGTGTTTTTTTATTTCCTTAAAGACTTCTTGGGGCGTAAAGCTGACCGCCGCCAAATTATAGCTGGTCCGCACGCTTATTTTTTCTTTTGGCGCTTCCATCAGGTCAATGGTTGCTTTAACCGCGTCATCCATATACATCATCGGTAAAGCCGTGTCTTCCTTTAGAAAACACTCGTAATTATTGCCCTTTACCGCTTCGTAATAAATGGCGACCGCGTAATCCGTGGTCCCGCCGCCCGGTTCGGTTTTCCAGGAGATTACTCCCGGATACCTTAAGCTGCGGACATCCAAACCGAATTTATGAAAATAATATTGGCATAAAAGTTCGCCCGCCACTTTATTCAGGCCGTACATGGTGGTCGGCTCCAAGATCGTTCTCTGGGGGGTGCGGTCGCGGGGGGTCGTCGGGCCGAAAGCGGCGATGGAAGAAGGCCAAAAGACCTTTTCTACCTTATATTCCAAGGCCAGATCCAGGATATTTTTCAGGCCTTCAAGATTGACGCGCCAGGCAAGATTGGGATTTTTTTCGCCCGAAGCCGATAAAATGCCGGCCAGGTGGTAGATCGTGTTGATACGGTGTTTTTCCAGGACATTTCGGATCATTTCTTTGTCCGTGACGTCGACAATTTCGCCATGCCCGTATTTTAGGAGCTCGGGCGTCAGCTGTTTATCGAGGAAGCCCAGAACTATATTCTCTGGTCCGTGTTTTTTGTGCAAAACGGGCACGAGCTCCGAGCCGATTTGGCCGGCCGTGCCGGTAATCAATATTTTTTCCATGTTTTTGCGTTGTTAAGAATAATTGTTTATTATAGTTTAGCGTATTTTTCTTTTTGACACAAGAATAAATTGGTAATAAAATAACATCATATGAAAGGGGTTATTTTGGCGGGTGGAAGCGGTTCGCGGCTCCACCCTTTAACAAAAGTGACCAATAAACATTTATTGCCGGTTTACAATAAGCCGATGATTTATTATCCCCTTTATACTTTAATAAACGCCGGCTTAAAAGATATTTTGATAGTTTCCGGGCCTGGCCACGCCGGTCATTTTCTTAACCTCTTGGGTTCGGGCAAGGAATTTGGCGTTCATTTGACTTATGAAATCCAGGAAGAGGCCGGGGGGATTGCCCAAGCCCTGGGACTGGCTTCCGACTTTGCCGATGAAGGCAATATCGCTGTTATCTTGGGCGATAATATATTCGAAGATAATTTTGTTCAGGAAATAAAAGGTTTTGCTGATCGGGGGGCGATGGTTTTTCTGAAGGAGGTATCCGATCCGGAAAGATTTGGGGTGGCCACCGTTGAACAAGACAAAATCGTAAAAATTATGGAAAAGCCAAAAGAGCCCGAGACGAATTACGCGGTGACGGGCTTGTATCTTTATGATCATGAAGTTTTTAATGCAATAAAAACCCTTAAGCCTTCCGCCCGGGGGGAGTTGGAGATTACTGATGTCAATAATTATTACATCAGCCGGGACTTAATGAAGTATTCTTTGGTCAAGGGAGCCTGGACAGACGCCGGGACTTTTGATTCTCTTTTGCGGGCGAATAATCAGGTGGCTAAAAATAAAAATTATTAATCTCTTAATATTTCAGGCTATAGAGACCATTTTGCTGTTTTTGGTCGTTTTTTAGGCTGAATAATAATTGGCCATTGATGGTCGGCGGGATCGCGGCTACTTGGCCGTTTGTAAGGAATAATTCGTGGTAATTGATCGTGCTTCTTTGGTCGGTTTCCTGGGCGATAAGGTGATTATTGTTAAAATTAATCAGGATATAATCGCTGTTTATCAGCCAGAAGGCTTGACTTATTGTCTCAGCCGATCGGACCAGCAAGGCGTTTTCTTGGGTTTTTAGCTCATAAATCCAGAGCTCAAATTCATTGAAGTAGAGCAGCTTTTTCTTATCGGGCGAAAGCTGGGCCGCCGTCATTTTGTGGTCGATTTCTTGGCAGGGATTTTCCGCGCCCGCCTGACAGAGATAAAAGAAGTTTTTGCCTTTTACCAGAAAAGACTGGTCGTTTAATTTTTCAAAAGAATAATTCCCTTTTGGCAGGGAAAAAACATTTTTTTCTTCCTGATTATTGGTGTTTATCGATTTGAGATTAGTCGCTGTTTCGGATGACTGAAGGGCAAAAATAAGATCGTTCTGAAAAGAAAGGTCGTCAAATTTTTCCGGACTAAATTTATTGATACTGTTTTCAGAAGGATTTATCTGGTAAATGTTGTTTTCCCCAAGACCCCAGAGTGTATGGTTTTTGCCGCTGATTAAAGAGGTGAACTTTAACGAGCTAATTTCTGACAGTCCTTTTATGGTCGAAGAAGAAGGAGTAATAAAAAGATAATCGGGGACACCGCCGCTTTGTTTTTCTGCGAAAAGATTTTCACCCCACCATTTAAGTTGTTCAACTTTGGCCGGCAGAGTCGTGATATTGGTTGAGCCATCGGACAATTTTTTAAGGTAAAGATTGGTATTTTTTTCGGTCGTGACGAGAAAGGCTAAAAATTGGCCGTCCGGGGACATTACGCTCTCCTGAAGATCGACGGCCGGCGTTAGGGCGGTCAGTTTGGGCTTGTTTTTAAATAGGTAAATATTCTCGGCAAAAGTGGTGTAATTCGCATAAATATTGAGGTTTTTCCGCCAGTTTTGATAGCCGGTTTTTTTGATCTCAAGGTTGTATTCGCCCGGTCTGAGATTGGAGATTTTTGCCGGGGTCCTTTTTTTTGTCAATTCGCCGTTAATATAAATATCCGCGTTGCGGGGGTACGAATCGACAACGCAAACCCCTGTCTTTGTGAATTTTCGTTCAGAAAACTGAAAAATACGGCCGCTGGCATAAAAAAGCAGCAGGGGAGCGGAAAGCAGGAAGAACAGACAGAGACTGAGGTAGAAAAAACGACGTTGTTTAACGTTCATTTTTGACTTAATTCCGATTTAAGGTTAAAATAAGAGAAATTAATCATAGTATTTTATGTCAAAATTTATCATTAAGGGCGGCTATAAGTTGGCCGGGGAAATCGAAGTAAAGGGGATGAAAAATGCGGCCACGCCGGTTTTGTCCGCCACCCTTTTAACCGATGAAACCTGTGAAATCGGCCGCTTACCCGACATCCTGGACGTGAGAGCGATCTTAGATATCATGGAAAGCTTGGGGGCGAAGATAAACAGGAAAAAGGGACGGGTGGAGATTAACGCCCGGGAAGCCAATATTTTAGCCCTTGATAAAAATAAAGTTCAGGCGATGCGTTCCTCGATTTTGTTGCTGGCTCCCCTTCTGGCAAGATTTAAAAAGGTTAAAATTCCGTCCCCCGGCGGCTGCATTATCGGTAACCGCCCAATTGACACCCACTTGTATGTTTTTAAAAAACTCGGCGCCCAAATAATCAAGGAAGGGGACGAATATAGCCTTTCCTGTCCGCAGCTTAAAGGGGCTAATATCATTCTACCAGAATTTTCGGTGACCGCAACTGAAAACGCCTTGATGGCGGCGGTTTGCGCTTCCGGCGAAACGGTCATAAAAATGGCGGCGGCCGAACCCCACGTTCAGGATTTAGCCGTTTTTCTTGGTAAAATGGGGGCGAAAATCGAAGGGGCGGGAACGCACACGATCAAAATAAAAGGCGTAAAAAAACTTCATGGTGTCAGTCACGAAATTATACCCGACCAGATCGAGGTGGGAACTTTCGCCGTGGCAGCAGCGGCGACTCACAGCGAAATATTAATCAAGAATGTCGTGCCCGAACATTTGGACATTATTCTTGTTAAATTAAGCGAGATAGGGGTTAAGTATGAACTGGGGCCCGATTATCTGAGGATATTGCCCTCCACGGGTTACCGCGCTTTTAAACTCCAATCCTTGCCTTACCCGGGATTTCCCACCGATTTGCAGGCCCCCTTTTCCATCCTGGCCACGCAGGCCAAGGGGACCAGCCTTATCCATGATCCTCTTTTCGAAGCCAGGCTTAGTCATATCCAAGAGCTTATCAAAATGGGAGCAAATGCGGTCATTTGCGACCCCCATCGAGTTCTCATTTCCGGCCCCACTCCTCTTTTTGGCCAGGAAATAAAAAGTCCAGATTTAAGGGCGGGAGCGACCCTTATTATTGCCGGTTTAATCGCCAATGGAATTACGGAAATATCGCAAGCCGAAATAATTGATCGAGGCTACGAACAGATTGAAACGCGGCTGAGCCGGCTGGGGGCGAAAATAGAAAGGATAAATGATTGAAAATGCTGAATCAATCGCCAGAAAATAAATCAAACGCCAAAAAGACTTTTGCCGTGGTTTTGGTTTTATCCGTGTTGCTAAGTTTTTTTATCGGTCTGTTTTTAGGTTTTTGGCAGGGGGCAAAAACCACCCCGGCCATGTCTTTGACAGAATTTATCCAGAACTACGCTACTAGTAAAAAACAAATTGATTTTTCTCTTTTTGAAGAGGTCTGGCAGGAGGTTAAGAATAAATATGTCGAACAGCCGGTAGACGAAAAAAAACTTTTTTACGGCGCTTTAACCGGCCTTGTCGCTTCTCTGGGCGATCCTTATTCCAGTTTTCTTGATCCGGAGCTGACCAAGACTTTCGAGGATGAGTTCGAGGGCAGCTTTGAGGGTATTGGCGCGGAGATCGGCCTAAAAAGTGATAAGCTGATGATTATTGCCCCTCTGCCGAGTTCGCCGGCGGAAAAAGCCGGTCTAAAGCCCCAAGACCAAATTTTGCAGATAAACGGGACGGAAACAACCGGAATGACTTTGGATTATGCCACTTCTCTTATACGGGGCAAGCAGGGCACGGAAGTGACGCTGTTGATTCTTTCGGAAGGCGCCGCTGATTCAAGGAATGTCGTCATAAAAAGAGACAAGATAAAAGTGCAAAGCGTCGAATATAAAGTTAAGTCAGCCGGACAAGACGGAGCCGTAAAAATCGGCAGCATAGAATTAACGACTTTCGGCGACGACACGGAAAATGGTTTTAAAAATGCTGCCCAATATCTGATCGGTCAGGGGGTCAGCGGTTTTATCTTGGATTTAAGAAATAATCCCGGCGGTTACCTGGAAACAGCCGTTTCCGTCGCTTCTCAATTTGTGGAAAGCGGACCCATTGTCATTGAGGAGTTTTCTAATCAGGGGAAAAAAAATTATGAAGCGACCGGCGGAGCGGTTCTGGCGGATTATCCGGTCGTGGTATTAATTAACGAGGGAACGGCCTCTGCTTCTGAGATTGTCGCTGGCGCCTTGCATGATTATGAAAAGGCTGTTTTGATCGGCGAAAAATCGTTCGGCAAAGGCTCGGTCCAGGAATATCAGGTATTGCCCGACGGATCTTCCCTGAAAATAACAACGGCCAAGTGGCTGACGCCCAAGGGTACGTCCATCAACGAAGAGGGCATTGAGCCGGATATCAAGGTTGAACTGACTGAAGAAGATTTTAATAATGATAAAGATCCCCAGATTGATAAGGCAATAGAAATTATTTTGGAAAAAATACAGAATTAATAATTAAAGACAATGTATCAAGTTATGAAAGTAATTCTTCAAAAAGAGATAAAAAATTTGGGTAAAGAAGGCGATCTCAAACAGGTATCAGATGGTTACGCTCGCAATTACCTGATTCCGCGCGGTTTAGCCGAGCCCGCCACCCCCTCAAAGATCAATATCGTCCGAGGTAAACAGAAAAAAGCCTCGGAAAAAGAAAAAAGGGCCCAGAAACGTTTTAAAGAGACCGCCGATAAATTAAAAATTAAAATCCTTGAATTCAAAAAGAAGGCCAATGAGGCCGGGCACCTTTTCGCCGGTTTGCATGCCGCAGAAATAATTGCTAAAATAGAAGCGGAGACCGGCGTGAAGCTCAAGGATGGAAGCCTAGAACTTGCTGAACCGCTAAAAAAAATCGGTCCGGCGGTCATAAGGGTGAAATTAAGTCCTCAAAATCAGATTGATTTGCCGATTAATATTCTAAAGGAATGAAGAATAAAAACCAAACAAAATACATTTTTGTCATGGGCGGGGTTCTCTCCGGTTTGGGTAAGGGCATTGCCGTTTCTTCCATCGCCATGCTTTTGAAAAGCAGGGGCTATCGGACTACCGCCATCAAGATCGACCCTTATGTCAATGTGGATGCGGGAACCATGAATCCGACCGAACACGGCGAGGTTTTTGTGACCAAGGACGGTCTGGAAACCGATCAAGACCTTGGCAATTACGAACGTTTTTTGGGGGAAGAATTGAGCCGGGCTAATTATATGACCACGGGCTCAGTTTATCAGTCGGTTATCCAGGCGGAAAGAAATTTGCAGTACAAGGGAAAATGCGTGGAAGTGGTGCCTCATATACCGGATGAAGTCATCCGCCGTTTTAATGTCCTGGCCCGTCAGTCAAAAGCGGAGATCATGATTATTGAGATCGGCGGAACGGTGGGGGAATACCAAAATGTTTTGTTTCTGGAAACAGGCCGGATGCTGCAGTTGCGTTATCCCGGCTGCGTTCAATTCGTTTTGGTCAGTTATCTTCCCATCCCGAATAAGATCGGAGAAATGAAGACCAAGCCGACCCAATACGCCGTCCGCACGCTTAATGCCTCTGGTATCCAGCCGGATTTTATTTTGTGCCGAGGCGAAAAACCTCTTGATCAGCCCCGCAAGGAAAAAATCTCCTACAACTGTAACATGAAGCCGGAAGATATCATTTCGGCGGTCGACGTTGATTCAATTTATGAAGTGCCCCTTAATTTTGAAAAAGAAAAACTGGCCAGCAAAATACTATTTAAGTTCGGTTTGAAGGAAAAACGCAATGATTTAAGGGAATGGAAAAAAATGTTCAGACTGTCTCGCCTGACGAAAAAAACCGTTAAAATTGGAATTGTGGGGAAATATTTCGGGATCGGCAGCTATGTCCTGGCGGATTCCTATATCTCGGTTATCGAGGCTATAAAGCACGCCGCCTGGTCAAATTCTGCCAAGCCGGAGCTGACCTGGATTAACGCCGAGGAACTGGAAAAATCCCCGGTAAAGGTCAAGGAACTGAAGAATTATGACGGTCTGGTTGTGCCTCAGGGTTGGGGGTCACGCGGTTCTGAGGGAAAGATAAGGGCCATTCGCTATGCCCGAGAGAACAAAATTCCCTACCTGGGTTTATGCTACGGGATGCAGATGGCGGTGATTGAATTCGCGAGGAACGTCGCCAAAATGGCCCGCGCTAATTCGCTGGAAGCGGATCCCAAGACTCCCTATCCGGTCATTCATATCATGCCCGATCAAGCGGAATATCTGAAAAAGAAGCAATATGGCGGCACTATCCGTCTGGGCAACTGGCCGTGTACCCTTATTAAGGGGACAAAAGTGGCCGCCGCTTACGCCGGCCAAAAAAATATACAGGAAAGACATCGGCATCGTTATGAATTTAATAATTTGTACCGGAAAAAATTTGAAAGTTTGGGGCTGATAATTTCGGGAACTTCGCCGGACGGCAAACTAGTTGAGGCGGTTGAATTAAAGAATCATCCCTTTTTTGTCGGCGTGCAGTTTCATCCCGAATATAAATCTTCTCCCTTAAACCCGCATCCACTTTTTCGAAGTTTCATAAAAGCTTGCCTAAAATAAAATCACCCCACATTGTTAATTATGTAAAAAGGGTGATTTTTAAGTTATAATTTATTTTGTCGTAATCGAGACCACTTTGACCTTTTCCAGTTTCCCGTTGAACTTCCTGACCTTTTTTTGCGCAAAGGAAACCTTGCCTGGAATTTTAGCGTAAAGAGAATCATCATTTGCCCGGGCTACGTTTTTGCCCGGTCTATACTTAGTTCCTCTCTGTCGGATGATGATTTGACCAGGATAGGCTTTTGCCCCGTCGTGTATCTTTACGCCCAGTCTTTGGCTGGCCGAATCGCGGCCAAGGGCGGTTGAGCCGCCGGCTTTTTTATGAGCCATATTAATTAAATGATTGATTAATGATTTTTCTTTATTCTAAAGCATTATTTTCTTATTGTCAAGAATTATTATATTCTCTATAATTAATTTGATTATTATTATAATAATATGAAGAATATATATTTTGATCATGCCGCTACCACCCCGGTTGATTCGCGGGTCTTTAAAGCGATGCTGCCGTATTTCAGCCAAAAGTTTGGCAATCCTTCTTCTTTACACAATTTTGGCCAAGAAACGGCCCAAGCGGTTTCCACGGCTAGGCTTAAGGTCGCTAAATTTTTAGGGTCGGACCCCGCGGAGATAATCTTTACTTCCGGCGCGACGGAAAGCGATAATTTAGCGATTCAAGGTCTTGCCAGGGTAATGGGGGCCAAAGGTGGACGCCGAATTATTACTTCTTCGATAGAACACCCCGCGGTAAAGGAAACCTGCCAAGCCTTAAAAAAAGAAGGTTTTGAAGTGATAGAATTGCCGGTTGACGCCTACGGCATCGTTAGAATGGGGGAATTTAAAAAAGCGGTTACCCCCCAAACTTTTTTAGTTACTCTCATGTACGTCAATAACGAAACCGGCAGCCTGCAACCGATTGCAGCCATCGGCCGTTATCTCGCCCAAATTAACCGAAAAAGAAAAGCCATGGGTTTGAATAAGATATATTTTCACACTGATGCCGTCCAGGCCGTTAACCTCTTTGATTGCCAAGTTGATCATTTACAGGTGGACCTTCTCTCTCTTTCTGGCCATAAGATCTACGGTCCTAAGGGAGTCGGCGCCTTGTATGTGAGAAAAGGGACGCCGCTTCAACCGATTCAATTCGGCGGGCATCATGAACGGAATCTAAGACCCGGGACGATCAACTCGCCTCTTATCGTCGGTTTGGGTGAAGCAATCGAAATAGCGGGTAAAAACCAAAAACGCGATTATAAGAATTTAAAGAAACTTAGCGATCGGATAATAAACTTTATCATTAAGAATATTAGCGGCGTAAAATTGAACGGTGACTTGCAGAAAAGGTCCCCGTCTCATATTGATTTGACCTTCAATAACGTTGAAGGGGAAAGTTTGCTTTTGCTGCTTGATCAAAAGGGGATTGCCGTTTCCACGGGCTCGGCCTGCGCTTCGGGTTCCCTGCAACCTTCTTATGTTTTGAGGGCTCTGGGGTTACCGCCGGAAAGGTGTCACGGTAGCATTAGAGTGTCTTTGGGCCGTGAAAACACAGAGGTTGAAGTTAACTATTTTTTGAAGGTTTTGCCCCGGATAATAAAAAAAATAAGGGCGAGATCGCCCTTAAAGTAAATTTTTATCAAAGATTGACCTTTTTTCTAAAAAGGGTTGTTTAAATTATTAATATTTTTGTCAGATGCTTTTCTGGCGTGATCACGCTCTATTACTTGATCGTAAGCTGACTGATCAATTTTTTGTTCACGGGAAACAATCTTGGAGGGATCAATCGGATTATTTCTAATTTGCATGAAGATAAAGATCAGATCCGAAACCAGGACGATTAAAAATATGCCGAAAATGAGCGGGAAAAAATACTTTTTTAGGAAGTTTGTAATTATGGCGGTGTTTAAAGCGATTTTTATCATAAATTTATTGCCAATATGTTTTTGCCTGGAGAGTGGCATTTACCGGCTGCGCGGTGGTGGAAACGGCATATTTTAAGGAGAAAATTTTAACATAATAGTCGAGTGATTCCAGGTCTTTTAGGTAGCTCAAGATGTTCAGGTATTCACCATTAAGCTGGATGTTGATATTTATTTCTGACACATTTTCGGTGTTGGGGGAATCAAGGGTATAATTTTGGGTCAGGTTATTTCGTTGGGCTAAGCCTTCAATATCTTTAAAAAAGTTTACTTGGTTAGCCGAAGAAAGTGTCATTTTTTCAATGACCTCTTTTTTTTGAAGGACAAGTTCATAGTCCTTTTGTTGAGTGGATATATTTTCCGATTTATTTTTTATTATTTCCAGGGCGATTTTTTGCTCATCTATCTGATCTTTGACCTCGACTATTTTGCTGGTCAATGGGTATATAAAAAATATTACTGAGGCGAAAATAACAACAATTAGAGCCGCGGCATAGATGATTATTTTTTCTCGAAAATTCATATTTATAATTTATATTTATCAACGACGATTTTCGCCGAAATAACAAAACTGATATCTTCTTTTTTAACAAGATTAGAAATAGGAGAGTTCAGATCGCTTAATATCTCCGTGTTTTCAAGATTTGCCTTGAAAACCAAAAAATTATCCCTGGTTAAAGCTTGCCCGCTGACCACTATTTCTTTGCTTTCTTGATTTATGGCGATTTCGGTAAGGGAAATGTTGGTCGGCACGAGTGCGGTGAAATCAGCGACATAATTAGACCATTTGACGTAATCTGATTGAATGCCCGAGATTAACACCAGATCTTTATTTATTTGTTCAATGGTGGTATCCAAAGACTTACCCTGGCTGGTCGGTAAATTGGCGGTTTGCTGACTAACCTCGTTTTTTAGGTGTGTCAGTTTATAATCGAGATATAATCTTGCCCCATAGAATAATAAAAAATTAATTATTAGAAAAACGGCGCAAAAATAAGCGACATAGCGAAACTTAAAAAGGGTTTCTTTTTCCTTAAGTTTTTTCTTTTTTTCCGGGGAGAGGAGATTTAGTGACATCATAGGTTAATAGGTTTTTTAGAGCTAAGCCGATGGTCGTCGTGAAAGGGCAGGCCTGTTCGGCCAGGATTTTTATTTTTGATTGTTTTACGTTCAGATGGACCAGGGGATTGGCTATATCGACTGGCAGGTTGAGTTTTTTTTGGCAGTATATATCGAGATTCTTTAAGAGCGCGCCCGAACCGGATAAAATTATTTTTTTAAATTTTTGGCGGCCCGGGAAAAGATTAAGGTAATAATTTTCCGTTTCGCCGATTTTGTCGATTAATTCAGAGAAAAGCGGGGTAATAATCTTACTGATTTGACCCTTGCCCTTTTTCGTTTCCAGACCGCAGATTATTTTTGCTTTTTCCGCATCGGCAAAAGTCATTTTTAATCCTTCTGCGATTTTTTGGGTTATGCCCTTTCCGCTGAAGGAAAGGGTAGAAGAAAACTGGAGACTATTTTTATCAAAAATTATAAGATTGGTATGGTCGCCGCCCAAATCGATGATCAAAAGCGGCAGGAGATTATTGTTTTGCCCGCTTAAAATGCTGCGGGTGATGGCCATCGATTCGGTCTCAAAAGAAATAGGGGTTAAGCCGACACCTTCCAGAAGATTGGTGTAGCTATCGACGATATTTTTCGGAGCGGCGGCAATCAGTACACTTAGATTTTTATCCTGTCTTTTGCCATCGTCTATGATTTGCCAATCAAGGTACATTTCTTCCAGACTCATGGGAATATGCTGGGCGGCTTCCCATTTTATCGCTTCGCCGAGATCGGAAGTATTGGATTGGGGGAGGGCGATAAGCTTGATAAAAGTTTTTCTTTCCGGCAGAACGCAATTAACATAGGGCGTATTTATTTTTTTACCGGACGTGTTCTTAATGAGCCGGCCGAGCAGATTCCTTAGTTTTATATCGTCTTTGATTTCCCCGTCAAAAATCAAGCCGTCGGGTAAGGGCAATTCATTAAGCGAGGCGATAATAATCTCTTTGCCCCGTTTTTTAAGTAAAGCCAACCGGATATCAGAATCCGAAATATCGAGGCCAAACACGTTTTTGAACGGATAAATATTGAGCATTAATTTATTTATAATTCCTGCCAGGTGCCCTTTTTTATGGTCCAGCTGGCGCCCGGACCGGAGGAAAAAATAGCATTGGCCAGGCCGGTCTCATAATTAACCGCGGCGTTATTCTCAAGAATCAGTTTCTTAGCTGTCACTTCCTTTAAAGAGGCATTTTGGGAAATATAAGCGGAACCGTTGCCAGCGTAAAAAATCGCTCCGTCAGAATTATTGCTAATGCTGATGGCATTTGTTGTTTCGCTGCTATGGGTAGATAAGATCAGGATATAACTGCCGTAATGAGGATCAGGAGGATTAGCGTCGGGATCAACTGGATTACATTCGTTTGCCACATAGTCAAACCCGGCTGAACCGCAAATTTTTACATTATTTTGCACCGTAATCTTGCCGTAAGTAGAGGGGAAATTTATCGAATCAGCCATTAATAAACCGCTTGAGGGACCGTAAGCGCTGTCCAGCACTAATATACAGTTTTCCGGCAGGGTAATGTTGCCGGTTACCCAAAGCGTCCCGGTTAAAGTGACAGTTATATTGTTGCTCGGCGTAAAATCACAGTCTAATATTCCCGGACCTAGACTAATATCCGCGTTGGGCGCACAGTGGGCGGCATCCGAATAAGTGGTGCCGGCGGTCGCGTCTTGGCGCCAGTCAAGAATATTACCGTCGGACACAGGCAGGGCTTCGAAAGGCGGATCTTCGCTATCCGGGTAAGCGGTGCCGTTCGTTAGGGGGTCGCAGGGAGGATTTAATGGGTTATTTAGGAAATTAAGGGAGGCGTTGTCTATGCTTTGATAATAAGCATCGCCACAGATTTGAGTGTTAGTAATCGTGTTGGCGTGAGCGTGATTCTTGACTATTACATCACTTAGGGTAGTAGGCAGACCGCCCATCCAGATTTTAAAATTAAAATCACCGTCCGCTTCATTCCAAATCGGATTTGTTTCATTGCAGTCGGTGGTATACAGAGAAACGCCGTTTCCATTGCCCTCCTCGGTATCATTGCCAATAGAAAAGTATTTGCTTGGGCTGTCCGTGGAGTCGATAATCGCCCAATACCAGGTGTTGGCCGTAAGATCCGCCGGTGAAGGAAAAGAATAATTGACCCAAGCGTAATTCTCGCCGATCCTGTCGGCGTAAAGGGTGGTGGAGGCTAATTCCGTTTTTGTGGGAGTGCCCGAGCCATTATCGGTGACAATTTTAATGGTTTGATTTGAGGGATTACCGATCTTTTTGATATAAAAGGATATTTGGGAAAGTTTGCCCGTTTTAGTTGGCCTGAAACTTTGGGCGACATCAATTATATCGGTGCCGCTTTTAGCAAAAATTCGATCACTTTTATAAACCGACCAGGTATGGTCGAGTGTCATCCCGGTGGCAACATAGGCGTCGCCAGTTATTTTAGCGCCGGAACTGCCGACAATGCTGCCGTCGGAATATATGCTTCCATTGACCATTGAATTATTATTCATAAGCATGCCGCCTACTCCCACTTGGACACCATAACGGAAAGAGATGCTATCGGTATTTAATTCCACTTGCGTCCTCACTATTTTGGTCGTTGTTGGATTGGTCGCGTTAGGGTAATAGCCGATTGACTCCACTTGCTTAAGATTGTTACTGCCGGAAATTGTGGTCACAAAATCGCCTTTTTCCAAAGTTACCGTTTCCGTACCATTAGCTGGATTGATGTTCAATCTCTGCAGGGCGGAGTCCAGGCCCGCTTCCGCAAGATCAAAAGCTATTTTCTGCTGGTACCTTTTTTGGATGGCGTAATTGTTGCCCAGGATTAAGCTGACGAGTACCGCCACCAGTAAAACGATGACACTTAAAAAAAGGGCGGCGATGACTAAGATTTGTCCTCTTGGCTTTTTCACGTCATTTATTCCTTAAATAGGCGCTGGATTGGGAAATGATCTCTTTTTCCAGGCCTTTATATTTCTTTGTCATAATTTCCGTCACGTAAACTACGCTGGCTTGCGTGGGATTGACTTTATTATAGCGAAAAATTATTTTTTTCACAAAATTAGCGACGACTCTTGTTCCATCCGCCCGGCCCGTGCTGGCCGGGTCGGCATCGATAAGCAATTTTAGCGTTGTTCCATCCAGGTAAAAGATAAAATAATCGTACTTATCCGCCACTGTATTATTATTGACATCAACGGAGTTTACTTTTAAAACCAGCTTTGACGGCCCGGATGACTGGGTCGGTGTAACCTCCGGATAATTTGTGACATTTAGGGCCAGATTGGTTTGTTTTGTTATTTCACGCATCGCCGTGGCGCCCTCCTGTTGCAAATCTAGATACACTTGTTGTTCACCGACCACGTTGTAAGCGGTAATAATGATGGCATAGGTTGCCGTAGATAAAATAGCAAGAATACCAATCGTAATGAGGGTTTCCGTCAGCGTCACTCCCGTTGTTGTTTTTTTACTTGAGATGAAGGCCATATTTGCTGATCAAGGTTTGTAAGCTAACTTCGCGATTACGGTTACCTTCTCGCCATAGGACTTTGGCGGTTATTTTTTTGATATCCGCTGAGCTGTTGTGATCCTGGATAGTAAGCGTTGTCTGGCCGGCGGGCAGATCATTGATACCTAATCTTTCCCAGCCGTCAGCCACCTGGTCATGCGGACCCGAAACGAAATCACCGTTGGTCACGAGAGTTCCGTCGATTTTTATGTCGTCAAAATAAGCATGCACCGAATTTAAGCCGAGCAGGGCCGCTTTGCCGGAACTCAGACTGGCGTCGGTAATAGAGGCAAGCTCGACTGAATTGCGGTAAATTTTTATGTTGCCGGCGCTTATTTGTGCTTTATAGGTATACCAAATATCAAAGGCCGTGGCTGGCGCGGCGCTATAGAGGGTTAATTCTACACCCGCCACTTTTTTGATAAGACTTAAATTATTCGGAGAAAAACTCAGCTGGTAATAATTATTCTTATCCTGATAATAGAAATAAAGACCAGCTCGCCAGCCAGTCGGTGAACCAGATGATAATATTTTGATATCGCCTTCCAGAATAATATTTTGCAGATCTCCCAGGGGTAAAAGCTGCAAGCCGGTAACTCCGGAGAGACTACCCGGTGATTTCAGTTCATAAACATGTCTGGTGTCATCGAGAACGACTTGCCAGTCGCCAACGTTATAGGCGACATTCATAAAGTTGTTGTCCGCCGGTTGGACCAGCTTATCAAAAGTCAAGCTTCTTAGAGCTTCGATCTCTTCCTGGGCCAGTTCGTATGCGTGTATCAAATTTTTATTGGAAGAAGAAAGGTCTATATAACGGGAAATACTGGCAAATACATAAATCAGAAGAGAAACGACAAAGATACTCATGATCGCTTCTATTAAGCTTACCCCCGAAGTTTTTTTAGGGAATTTAGAGAATAGGTTCATTGATTTTATATCGCTTCCGAAAGGGAGTAAATGGGTAAAATAATGGCGGCGACGAGTAAGGCGGTGGCGGCGCCCAAAACAAGCATGATAACCGGCTCGATAATGGTCGAAAGATTGCTCATCGTCTGATCCACTTCTTCTTCGTAAAAACTGGCTAGTTCTTCTGAGATGGTATCCAAAGTGCCGCTTTCTTCACCCACGGCGATCATTTGTATGATGACCGGGGTAAAAAGGGTGGGGTAAACTTCAAGGCATTTTTGGACCGTGGCTCCGGTTTTCAATTTTTCCCCCGCTTCCTTCATGGCGTTTTGGTAATGGACATTGCCTAAGGTTTTACCGATAATTTCGAATGTTTTCACGATGGGAATATCCGTGGCTAAAAGGGAGTTCAGACTGCGGCTGAAACGGGCAAGATTGACTTTTTTAACGATTGGGCCGAAGATCGGTAATTTCAAAATTATTTTATGGTATGTGTATCTTCCTTTTTTTGTTCTTAAAAGACGACGTATCCCAAAAAACAAGAGGATCAAGCCCATGAAAGCCCAAAGGCCCTGATTGATCATAAAATCGCTGAGAGACATCAATACGCGGGTTATCAAAGGAAGTTGGGCGCCGGCCTCGGAAAAGACGCTGGCCAGTTGTGGGATGACGTAAACCATCATGGCAATGCCGATGCCAACCATCGCGATTACTATGATAATAGGATAGGTCATCGCGCCTTTTATTTTCGCGATCAGCGCGTGATCTTTGCGCATTTGGACGGCCAGCCTTTTTAAGACCTCATCTAATTTTCCCGAGGCTTCTCCGGCCGCGATCATATTGATGAACAATTCAGAAAAATATTTTTTATGCTTTTCCAGGGCTCGGGAAAGAGTGACGCCGCTTTCCACTTCATTTTTTAAATCCAGAATGATTGATTTAAGTTTTTTTGAGCTTGTCTGTTCCGCGAGCACGCCTAAAGCTCGGCCGATAGAAAAACCAGTCCGCATCATGACTTCGAGATTGTTAACAAAAAATATTTTTTGGGTCGAGGGTATGGACCGTAAACGTTCAAGCAGCGAAGTTATATTAAACGAAGATTTTTTCTTCACGATTTCAAAGCTAGTAAGGATTAGATTTTGTTCTCTGAGTTTTTGGGTCAGCTCCTCTTCGTTACGAGCCGACATATTGCCTTTGGTAACGCCTCCTTTTTGATTGCGAGTGGTGTAATAATAATTGGCCATAAATTATTCTTGAGTTACTCTTAAAATTTCTTCGATGGTTGTGATGCCCATTTTGGCTTTGACAAAGCCATCCTGGGTAATCGTGATCATCCCATCCTTTTCCGCGGCTTTTTGGATTTCTCCGGATGAGGAACCCTCCAAAATTAATTTGGTTACGTTTTCCGTATTTTCAAGAATTTCATAAATGCCGATTCGGCCCTTATATCCCTCCCCGTTGCATTTTTTGCAGCCTTTACCCCGGTAAAATAAAAGGGTGTCAAGGGGTTGATTGGCGGAAATAATTGCCCCCTCTCTTTCTAGGGCGTTTAGGATCTCCTTGAAATTCACTTGTTTTTCCAACTGCTCAATATTTTTTTTCGTTAAAGCATAACTTTCAATGCAGCCGAGGCAAATTTTCCGGACTAATCTTTGGGCGATAATAATGTTAGTCGTGGATGCGATCAAAAAGGAGGGGACGCCCATCTCTTCCAAGCGGGGGAGGGCGGTGGCGGCATCATTGGTATGCAAGGTAGATAAAACCAGATGGCCGGTCATGGCGGAGTGAATGGCTATTTCCGCTGTTTCTTTATCGCGGATTTCACCCACCATTATGATATTTGGATCCTGACGGAGGAGGGATCTTAAGCCGGTGGCAAAAGTAAAGCCGATACGCGGATTGACCTGGCTTTGATTGATGCGCGGCATACGGTATTCGATCGGATCTTCAATCGTGGAAATATTAATCTTGGGAGAATTAAGGATGTGCATGATGCTGTAAAGAGTCGTCGTTTTTCCGGAACCGGTGGGGCCGGTGACCAAGACGACGCCATGAGGTTTCTTCATGTTTTTTTTGACGATTTCAAGCTGTTTTTTCAAAAAACCAAGCTGTTCCAGAGTGGAAACCTGGGCGGATTCGCGGAGTAAGCGCAAAACGACCTTCTCTCCGTCGAAAACGGGGATAATCGAGACGCGGAATGAAACTTTTTGCGTTTCAATATTTATCTTAAAACGCCCATCCTGGGGAAGGCGATGCTCGTCTATTTTTAAATTTGAAAGGATTTTTATTCTCGCGACAACTCCGGTCTGGACGTTTTTGGGCAAAGTCATGACATCCTTTAAAATACCGTCAATTCGGTAGCGGATGACGGTGTCTGTCTCCGTCGGCTCAATGTGAATGTCTGAAGCGGCTTCAAAGATGGCGTATTCTAAGACAGTATCCACGATTCTAACTACCGGTAGATCTTCCGCCAGCTTTTTCAGGTCTTTTTCCGCCGAAACCGTTTCTTCGTTAGCTTGGGAAATTTCTTTAAATTCCGCCTTGAGGCCCTTATGGTACTGTTTTAGGGCGGATTTTACGCTTTCGGGCGTGGTAACATAAATAATGGGCTTTAGATTGGTTTTCTTTTCGATGAACTCGAAAGTTTGCAAATCAAAAGGGTCAAGGCAGGCGACCTTCATTTCCTCTTTTGTTTTGTCAAAAGCAAAAATGCCATGAACCTGGACAATGGGTTCTGGTATGAGATCTAAGATATCCTTGCGGATAATCTGGTCTTTTAAATCAATAAAGGGGTATTTAAGATGACGCGCAATTATTTCGTAGAGTTGGGGTTCAGAGGCGAGATTCTTGTCAATCAGATAGTTTTGGAGATTTTTGCCTTCTTCGTGGGATTTTTTTATCACTTCCTCTATATTTGCATCGTCAATGATTTTTTCCTTTATCAGTAGACTTTTTAATTCCTCCTCCTTTATCATTTTTGTTTTTGATTATATGCCAATATTATTTCTATATTATATCATATATCGCGTCTTTAGTCAATTTGACTTAGAACTTGTATATATAGATTGAATGGCCGATTATCTTGATTGGATGATAATTTTGCATCCAGGTGTAATTCCTGGTCGGATCAAAAAGTACCGTGGCGCTGATTACATAATAACCTTTTTGAGGGGCGGACTTTTCTACTGCTTGGTTATCAGGCATAGTTATCTCGCCTTTAATGTAATAATTGGCTTCCAGACTGCCAAAAAGCAAAGAATGGAACTCCTTGATCTTATTTTCTTCAAGATAGATTTTTAGGCGTTTAATATCCTGCCCCCAGTCCAAATTAGAATCAGAAAGATATTTGTAACCCTGATTGCTGCCGCCGATTAAGCCATTGAAGTAAGCAAGATAAGAAGGGAAACTCAGGATATTGCCAATTAAATAAAAGAGCAGCAGGGCATAAAGGGTGTAACGGCCTAGATATTTAAGCCGTGGAGACCAGGCGGTTAACTTAATAAACGAGGCGGCCACAATGAATACAAGGGGATAAATCGGGAAAATATGACGAACGCCAAGATTTAAATGACTGGTCAGGCTCCAGGCAAAATAGATGAAAGGGGGTAAGGCGATTAAATAGTAATCAAAAGGAATGGACTTAAGGCGGGTCCCCAGGGATTGGAAGGTTTTTATATTTTTAATTATCCGATAAATGACATAAATAATGCTTGAAAAAAATAGGATAATGGTCACCGTCGGCGTTTTTACCAAAAAGGCAATGATAAAATAATACCACCAGCCGAAATTCCGAGCCTCGCCCAAAAGATAGGCTCCATGCCCATTGGCATTATGGCTTAAAACGCTGAATAAACCCTGCCAGTAGGTATAGGCGGGTACCGGGACGACGTTAGCAAAGCGGTAGAGGAATTTTCCAATCGGTTTTTCAGGATCACCAATACCTAGCAGAAAATGGTTAAGAGGCAACTGATTATTTTCTTGATCGTTTGCGATTATTTCAGTTCTTTGCTGATAAAGTTTTTGGACCCGAGGGTCATCAATCGGTTTCTTAAACTCAAAACGATAAAACACAAATATAAGAACAGAGGTTACGCCGAAAAATACAAGAAATACTTTGATGAACTTTTTAAAGCCTTGTCTTGAATTTTGGCGGCCGATAAGCCAGTTGACGAAATAAAGAGATACCAAAATAGGGATTAAAATGAATGCCGAATATTTTGTAAGCATGGCGAAAGAGAACATGACGGCCGCCGTGATCAACCTCAGACGAGAAGGGTTTTTTAAATATTGTCCGAAATAGTATATACTTAATAAGAAAAATAGTGTTAAAGGGACATCGGTGGTGACCAAATGGCTGTGGCCCAAGAAGTTGGGGCTTAGGGCATACAAAAAAAGAGCCAATAACCCCCCTTTTGTCCCCCAAAGCTCTTTCGCCCATTTATAGATAAAATAGCCCAAGATCAGGCCAAGGATAATCGGAAAAATACGCGCCGTGAATATGATTATGTCGGCGTTAATATTATTATGGTAGATGAAGGCACGCCCGAAAGACCATTCGTTGTTTTCCGCAAGGGAGGGATAGTCGATTGAAAGCTGGGGCCGAAAAAAAAGAAGAGGGAGGGCGGCAAAAAGCTTGACCAGGGGGGGGTGCTCTGGGTTTAGTAGATAATTTCCGGTCAGCCAGTAGCTGTAACCGGCCGAGATATGAGGCCCTTCATCAATGGTTTGCGAATCGGTGGCCGCTAAATATAGATTCAGGCCGGCGAATATGGCCAGAAGCAAGAAAAGAATAATTTTTTCAAAATTTTTCGGCATGACGACTCACGAAAATATTAAAAAAATAAATTTAAAGGTATTTTACCAGAATAAGCTTTTTTTGATCAATTTATTGTTCAGTGTTTTGATAAATCTTGCAACCTGGCTTTTGCTTTCTTTAGAATTTAAAGCGCAAAGTGATCCCGTTATTCTTCATTATAACATTTATTTCGGCATCGACCTAATCGGTCCCTGGTATAGAGTTTATCTCATGCCACTTTTTGGTTTTATTTGCTTCTTTATTAATTTTTTTCTTTCGGTTATAATTTATGCGAAAGAGAAGCTCTTAAGCTATTTCCTGGTCTTTATCTCTAGCTTAATGCAAATAATCCTGATTATCGCCACCATTTTCATAATTTTTCAAAATTTATAATAATGCTTGACTCAAATTTTAACATCATAAAGATTTTTATCTTGACCACTGTTTCTTTCGGCGTCTCCATTATTTTGACCCCGGCGTTGACCCATTATCTTTATAAATACAAGCTCGGTAAAAAAATTCGGAGCGATGAAGGAACGCCAATTTATTCAAAGATGCATGCCGATAAATCCGGCACGCCAACCATGGGCGGTTTGTTAATCTGGCTGACCACGCTAATATTAGTCTTCTTGGTTTATTTTTTGGGTAAAATAACCCCCGTCGTATTTATTCAAAAGCTAAATTTTCTTTCCCGGCCACAGACCTATTTGCCCCTGGCGTCGCTGGTGGCCGCCGCCTTGATAGGATTATTTGATGATATAATAGATATAAGGCGGGAAAAAGGCGGCGGTTTGCGCGTTAGACAAAGATTAGTCATTTTCACAATTATTGCCGTGGTCGGCGCTCTTTGGTTTTATTTTAAATTAGATTGGACGACTATTCATGTTCCCTTTATCGGTAATTTCGACATCGGGGCCTGGTATATCCCTATTTTTATCTTTATTATCGTCGCCACCTCTTTTTCCGTGAACGAAGCGGACGGTCTGGACGGTCTGGCGGGCGGAATATTGCTCGCCTCTTTTGTCGCTTTTGGCGCGATTGCTTTAGCCCAAGGCCGGGCGGAGCTCGCGACTTTTTGCGGCGTCATTGCCGGGGCACTTTTCGCTTTTTTGTGGTTTAATATCCCGCCCGCCCGTTTTTTCATGGGCGATACCGGCTCAATGGCTCTGGGCGTGACCCTGGGGATAGTCGCCATGCTTACTAATGCCGCCTTACTTTTGCCGGTTATTTCTTTATTGTTGGTAATTGAATCGGGTTCTGTTATTATTCAGGTCCTTTCCAAAAAAATCCGTAAAAAGAAGATTTTCATTTCCGCCCCCATCCATCATCATTTGGAAGCGATCGGTTGGCCGGAATCTAAAATAGTCATGCGTTTCTGGATTATTTCCTCGGTAACCGCGGTGGTCGGCGTCGTAATATACTTAATGGACAGATTTTAATAATATACGTAAGAAAACATATGAAAAAATTGATTATTTCTCAATTTATTCTACTGTTGGCCGGCATGATCTTTGCCTGGACGAATTTTAGCATCGAGCTGGTTGATTGGTTGAATAAAAAATCCTGTACGACGGGCTGCAGCGTGGGTTTGAAAAATCCCTTTTTAACCCCGTGTTTTTACGGGGCGATTTGTTTCGCCATCGCTTTCGCCTTGAGCGCGGTGATTTTGAGAAAGTTTCTGAAAGAAAGAAAAGAATATCAAAAGCCATAACGGCCGGATTATTATTTTTTAAAGAGCCGTTCAAAAAAGAACGGCTTTTTTATCTTGACAAAAAGATGGTTTGGATCTAAATTACTAGTAATAAATTAGGCGGAAATATATACTCGTTCCTTTAGACGGAGGTGGAATAATGCGGAAGCTATTTGCCTTTATTTTGAGCGTTCTTTTTATTCTTACAATGGCCATTCCTGTTTTTGCTCAGCAAGAAAAGCCCATACATGTTCGTCAGGTGATCGAAAAACGTCTGTCCGAGGACGGTTTCTATCTGGGAAATCCGGGGTTTATCGATGGCTTGAGGTATGTAGAAAAATTGCCGGATAATCAGATAGTGATTTGGGGCTTGGGCGATTTTCGATTCAATGATTACGGACAACTGATTCTTCCGCTGGACAACCTTACCCGACAATATGTCGATTTATCGGATCCTGCTTTGAGAGTGATCGTCGGCGACCACAATAAACTCATCGGCCAGCTAGCGGATTCATGTCTTGCCACGGGTTATCCGGAAAAGTATATGAAAGATGATGCCATTTTCTGGCTGCTTCAAGGCAAGAAGAAACAGCCGTAATCACGGCATGTAAGGATATATCGCAAGCCCTGTCGCAAGACGGGGCTTTTTTCTTGAAAATAACCGCATTTTTTGTTATAATAAATTCAATTATGCTAGATATTAATAATCTGAAAAATAAAAAAGTTTTGGTCATGGGCCTTGGTTTGCACGGCGGCGGAGTTTCCGTAGTCAAGTGGCTAGTAAAACAAGGCGCTCAAGTTACGGCCACGGATTTAAAAATAAAGAAAGATCTATTACCGTCTTTAGCCAAACTTAAGGCTTTTAAGGTTAAATATGTTCTAGGCAGGCATAACCTGGAAGATTTTCGAAAAGCAGACCTAATTGTTCAAAATCCAGGCGTGCCGGCGAATTCCCAGTATTTAATCGCCGCGAAAAAGGCAGGTGTGCCAATTGAGAACGAGGCAACTCTTTTTTTCCGTCGTTGCCCGGCCCCTATCTTGGCGGTTACCGGCACCAAGGGCAAAAGTTCCCTGGTTTCTTTGCTTTTTCATGTTTTGAAAAGTAAGTTTAAAGATACGGTCATGGCCGGCAACATCCGCGATGTTTTGATGCTCGATGTTTTGCCAAAAATCAAAAAAAACACTAAAGTCATTTTGGAACTTTCTTCTTTTCAGCTTGAAGGTTTGGCCGGTTTAAAAAGAAGTCCGCATATCGCTTTTTTTACTAATATCATGCGTGATCATCTGAACCGTTATGGCACCATGCCCGTTTATATCAACGCAAAGTTAAATATGATCAAATTTCAAAATTCGAATGACTTTGCCGTTTTGAACGCCGATAATGCCTATACCCGCCGTTTTGCTAAAGAAACAAAAGCCAAGGTCTTCTGGTTTTCCCTCAATAAAAAAGTAAGCCCCGGCGCTTACCGGGAAAAAAACTGGCTGATTTTTACCGACGGTCACAAAAAAGAAAAAGTTTTACCTCTCGATAAATTGGACGTTTTGGCTGATTATCAGCGGGAACAGTTTTTAGCCGGCCTGATTGCCGGCAAGTTATTTGGCCTAAGTAACGGGATAATTTTTGAGGGTTTAAAAAGCTATAAAGGCTTGCACGACCGGCTGGAATTCATCAAAGAGATAAATGGTATAAAATATTATAATGATACGGCGGCCACCATGCCGGAGGCGGCCATCTCCGCCCTAAAGGCGTTGGGGAATTCAAAAAGGAAGAACATCGTCCTGCTGGCCGGTGGCGCCAATAAAAATTTGGTGTTCCAGGGTTTTTGTCGGCATATCGTAAGATATTGTAAAGCGGTAATTTTATTTAAAGGTCAAGCCAGTCTAATAATCGCTAAGCAGCTGGGAAAAAAAATAAAGCATGAAGTTGTTAAGAGCATGGAAGAGGCGGTCGGCCGGGCGGTAAAATTGTCACAAAAGGGTGATATAGTTTTGCTTTCGCCCGGCGCGGCCAGTTTTGGCCTCTTTAAACATGAGTTTGACCGTGGCGAACAATTTAAAAAATGCGTTAAACAACAAAAATAATGCGACATAGCGGACATCAACCCGATTATTTTCTGATCACTATTATCGCCCTGATCATTATTTTTGGTCTGGTCATGCTTTCTTCGGCCAGCTCCGTCGTTGCTTTTCAGAAGTTCGGAGATGCCAATTATTATTTAAAAAAACAGCTGATCAGTTTTGTTTTGGGCATATTTGCTTTCTTTTTCATGTCTAAGATCGATTACCGCTATTGGAAAAGATTTGCCTTTCCCATGATGATTATCACTATTATCTTGTTGATTTCTGTTTTTATCCCGGGGATAGGCACGGGTTTGCTGGGGGCTAAGCGCTGGGTTACTTTGGGCCCCATTTTTTTTCAGCCGTCGGAAATTGTGAAAGTGACCTTTCTGATTTATCTGGCGACCTGGCTGGAGAAAAGGGGGGAAGGGATCAAGGATATTTCCGCCGGTTTTTTGCCCTTTGTCATTATTTTGGTGATCATTGCCATCCTCGTGATGTCCCAGCCGGATTTAGGCACCATGATCGTGATTGCCATTATCGCCATGAGCTCTTATTTGGTGGCGGGTGCCCCCGTCGCCCATATATTTTGGCTGGGACTAGGGGCGGCCGGTTCTATTTTTGCCTTGATCAAGATTGCCCCTTACCGGATGGAACGATTTACCGTATTTTTAAATCCTGAACTGGACCCCCAGGGGATAGGGTATCATATTAATCAGGCTTTATTGGCGATCGGGTCCGGCGGACTGCTTGGCTTGGGTCTCGGGCACTCGCGGCAAAAATTCAATTACTTGCCGCAGGCCTCTTCCGATTCGATTTTTGCTATTATTGCCGAAGAGCTGGGTTTTATTTTTGTCGTTCTCCTGATCTTTTTATTTTTATTATTTATGTTCCGGGGTTTTAAAATCGCCCGGGCGGCCCCGGATAAATATGGCAAGATCATGGCAGCCGGCATCACCGCCTGGTTTACTTTTCAGGCCCTGATTAATATAGGTTCGATGACCAGTGTTTTACCGTTAACCGGCATTCCTTTGCCATTTATCAGCGCCGGCGGAACCGCCCTCGTAGTTTCGATGGCGGCCATCGGGATATTAATGAACATATCCCGTCAGACCAAAGAAGAAAGAAGTTTTTGGCGATAACGGCTTAATAATATGAATGACAAAAATATAAAAATAGCATTGACGGGTGGCGGTACGGCTGGTTCGGTCATGCCGTTAATCGCCATTTGCGAGGGTTTTAAAAAGAAAAATATTCCGGCTGAAATTTTATTCATCGGAACAGAAAATGGAATAGAACAAAAATTAGTTCAGCCGTATAATTTGAATTTTAAAAGTATCCCCTGCGGTAAGTTGAGGCGATATTTATCTTTTAGGAATATAACAGATATTTTCCAACTGGCAAAAGGCTTCTTTGCCGCCAGAAAAATTTTAAAAGAATATGGACCGCAGGTCGTTGTGTCCGCCGGCGGATTTGTCGCCGTACCGGTGATCTGGGCGGCCCGCTCTTTAAAAATTCCTTGTCTTGTCCATCAGCAAGATATTATTAAGGGACTGGCGAATAAATTGACCGAAAAATTTGCCGCCAGGATAACGGTTACTTTTGAAAAATCTTTGCTGGATTTCCCCCGGAAGAAAGTGATATTAACCGGTAATCCTGTCCGGCCGGAAATCTTTGAAGGCGACAAAGACAAGGCTATTGAATTTTTTCGTTTAAAAAGAGATTTACCGACACTCTTGGTCTTGGGCGGGGGAACCGGCGCCCTAAAGATCAATCAAGCAATTGATAAAATATTAAAGGATCTAGCTAAGTTTTGTCAGATAATACATTTAACTGGCGAAGGTAAAAAAACCAGTGATTTTGAGAATGAAAACTATCATTCTTATCAATTGCTGACGGCTGACATGAAGAACGCCTTGGCCGCGGCCGACCTGGTTATTTCCCGGGCGGGCATGAATGCTTTAACGGAGTTTTCCGCCCTGGGCTTGCCTTCTATTATCATCCCCATGTTCAAGACTCATCAGGAAAAAAACGCCGGCTATTATGAAAAGCAGGGGGCGGTCTTGGTCATCCGTGAAAATATTCTGCATCACGAACTATTATTGTCAACTGTCCGGGGTCTATTATCAAACCCGAGCCGATTAAAAGAGCTGAGTGAAGATATCCATAAAATGTATCGGCCGGAGGCTTTGGATAAAATTATTGAGATAATATTAGATTTAAAAAAATAATATGGATATTGGACAGGCAAAAAAAATCCACTTCGTCGGCATTTCCGGGATTGGCATTTCCGGACTGGCTAAAATATGCTTGGAAATGGGCAAACAAGTGACTGGTTCGGATTTAACCGAGTCCATCGTCTCAAAGGGCTTAATGAAGTCTGGCGCAAGAATAATCATCGGAAAACAGGAGGAAAAAAATGTGCCCGAGGATACCGATTTATTAATCTACTCCAATGCCGTACCGGAAACCAATCCGGAAAGAAAAAAAGCGGCCGAAAACAGAATCGCCCAATTAAATTACCCGCAGGCTTTAGGCGGTCTGACGCGCGACAAGAAACTGATTTGTGTCTCCGGCACGCACGGCAAAACAACCACGACGGCCATGATTGTTTCTGTTTTGCGGGCGGCGGGCAAAGATCCTTCATTCATTGTCGGCTCTTATTTGCCTGAAATAGGGGGCAACGCCAAGCTTGGCCAGAGCGAATTGTTCGTGATCGAGGCCGACGAGTACGCCAGAGCGATGCTGAATTATTATCCCGATTATTTGATTTTTACCAACATTGAGGCCGATCACCTGGACACCTATAAAGATATTGACGATATTAAGGAAACGTTTAAGAAATATGTCGCTCATCTCAGCGTTTCCGGGACCCTGATCGCTAATATTGAAGATAAGAATGTGAAGGAGATCGCGGCTGTTTGCCCGGCCAAAATAGTTTATTATGGCTTGAAACACGGACAAATAAAACCGACCCTTCTCCTTTCGGCCAAAAAAGGTTTTTCTTTCAGTTTCGCTAATATACAGATAAGCTTGTCGGTTCCGGGCTTGCATAATGTTTATAATGCCTTAGCCGTGTTGGGGGTGGCCAGGGAGCTGGGAATTGAAGAAAAAGCGATCAAAAAGGGACTGGAGGATTTTAAAGGCACTTGGCGCCGCTTCGAACACCTCGGTGATTATAACGGCCTGCCTGTCATTTCCGATTACGCTCATCATCCGACCGAGATTAGGGCCTTGCTTTCGGCGGCTAAACAGGCCTACCCGAAAAAAAGAATCGTCGTCGTTTTTCAGCCCCACCAGCATAACCGGACCAAGAATTTATTCAAAGATTTTGTCAGGGCTTTTGATGCCGCTCATCTGGTTATTCTTAATGAAATCTTCGAGGTGGCGGGCCGAGAAAACGAAAGAGATCAAGATGTAACCTCACAAGATTTAGTGAGGGAGTTAAAAAAAAGAAACCGGTGGCGTCTGTTATTCCAGAATTATAAAAAAGAGATTTATTATGCCGGGGATTTGAAAGAAAGCGAGGAGATGGTCAGGAAAATGGCGAAAAAAAATGATGTCCTGCTGATTGCCGGCGCCGGGGAGATTTATAAGGTGAGTGAGAATTTGATTAACCGCTAGCCGTCATTCCGAACTTGTTTCGGAATCTCTACATATGAATGTGTTTTAGGTTGTAGGCGGTAGGGTATAGCCGCCTGTATGGTCATAGGGCATGATCATAAATAGACTTATCACTAAAACTACACCAGCTGCCATGCCTTATTACTTATAACCAAACCAATAATGAAAATGAGATCCTGAAGCGAGTTCAGGTTGACGCTATGAATAAAACAGCTAAAACATACATCGGGACATCCGGCTGGGTCTACCGTCACTGGTTCGAGGTTTTTTATCCGGAAGATACCAGGTCTGATGAGTTGTTGCAGTATTATGCCCAGTATTTCAATAGCGTGGAACTAAACGCCTCTTTTTATCGTTTGCCTAAAGCGGAAGTTTTTGCCGGCTGGCATAAAAAAACGCCTAAAGATTTTTTATTCAGCGTGAAGGCCAGCCGATATATCACTCACCTAAAGAAATTGCGGGATTTTGAAGAGGGCTGGCGGCGTTTCATTGATTCAGCCAGGGAATTAAAGGAAAAACTTGGACCGATACTATTCCAGCTGCCCCCGTTTTTAAAAGCCGACAACGAAGTTCTAAAGAAGGCGCTGGAAGTTTTGCCGAAAAAATATAAATATGCCTTTGAATTCCGCCATGAAAGCTGGTTTAGCCCCAAAATATATGATATTCTAAAAAAGCACAATGTCGCGCTAGTGGTGGCAGATTCACCGGAGTTTCCTTCAAAAAAAGAAATCACGGCCGATTTCGCCTATTTACGCTTTCATGGCTTAAAAAGTCTTTATGGCTCAAAATATTCGGACGAAGAATTAAACGCATGGGCCAAGGATATACAGACCTGGTCAAAGAAGGGGATTGATGTCTATGCCTATTTCAACAATGACGCGGAGGGGTACGCGGTGGAGAATGCCAAAGAATTGAATAACCTGCTTAAATCATGAACAAATTAATGAATGTCAAAAATAATATAATTTTGGCCTCCTACACCACCTTTAAGATCGGCGGGCCGGCCAAGTATTTCGCCGTGGTTAAAAAAGAGGAGGAAATGATGGCGGGCTTGAAGTGGGCGAAAGAAAATAAACAGCCTTATTTTATTCTTGGCCATGGAGCTAATATATTAGTCAGCGATAAAGGATTTGACGGATTGGTGATCAAAAATGAGATGAAAGACACGGAAACTAACGCGGCTGTTTTTGTCGAGTCCGGCGTTGTTCTGGCGGATTTGATCGGCCAATGCGCCGGCAAGGGCATAAGCGGTCTGGAATTTTTGGCCGGCGTGCCATCCACCTTGGGCGGCGCGATTTACGGCAATGCCGGCAGCGCTCAAAAAGCGATAGGAGATTTTGTGGTTAGCGTTAGGGCTCTGGACAGGGACTTAAGGGTTAGGGTGTTCAATAAAGCTGATTGCGGTTTTGCCTACCGCCAAAGCATATTTAAGAATAATGAATATGTTATTTTGTCGGCGACCCTTAAATTGGAAAAAGGCGATGCATATAATATCATAGAAGGCATAAAAAACTTGATGCTCAAGAAAAAAGAAACTCAAGATTTGGAGCATCCGTCCGCCGGCTGCGTGTTTAAAAACGCCGATGGGTATATCGCCGGCCGGCTGATAGACGAGTTGGGCTTAAAAGGGAAAAAGATCGGCCAGGCGCAGATTTCAGAAAAACACGCCAATTACATTATCAATTTAGGCGGCGCGACCGCCGATCAAGTCGCGCAGCTGATAAGTTATATCAAACAGCAAGTAAGGGACAAAAAGAAAATCCAGTTACAAGAGGAAATAAATTACGTGGGGTTTTAGTAATAACCATAAATTCAAAAATCAATGATCGACCTAAAACAATTGTGTAAATTTCTGGTAAAAGCGAAAAAATCGACCTATGCGGCTGGTTATCTGGCCAAAAAATCTATCGAGGATAACAAATCGACCACCTTGGTTTTTGAAGATGGCGACTGGAAATATCATGATAATTATTTTGGCGGCGAGCCGTACGGCGGCCGGGAGGTAGTATTTTATAAAAATTTCCCGGTTTATATCATGGTCTATTACGGACGGGTTGAAGAGTCGGTCTCTGACTTTGAGACCGTATACAAAGTTTTGCGAAAAGCATTGGTGCTTATACCGGAAAATAAACCCTTTCGCGGTCCCAAACAATATAAACAAGATGATTTGTTATATACTAATAATTTTCAAGGTGATGTTGTTAATTTTTCCGGCGAAGAAACGATCAGCAAAAACGGCAAGATATTATACAGCGCAAAATATATGGGAGGATTGGTAGATAAAAGAAGATAAAGTGTAAAACTATATGTTAAAAAAAATTAAAATTCATGTAAAAAGTATGGCCGAAGAAGATGATTGGAAGTATCATATTCTTCCCGTTGTAAACTATTCTAAGAGATTGTCCGTGATATATAAAGCTGATAAAAAAGTTGTTGGGCTGGCAGCCCTGCTTCATGATATTGGTAGAATAAGATTTGGCGAAAAAAATCACGAGATTACGGGAGCCAAGGAAGCGGAAAAAATTCTGAAAAAATATGGATATTCTCGAAATACTATTGATAAAATTAAACATTGCATAGTCTCTCATAGAGGGAGCAGCAAAACCAAGCCAAAGACGATAGCGGCTAAAATTATTGCCAATGCCGATGCCATGGCCCACTTTGATTCTTTGCCCATCTTTTTTTATTGGCGACTAGGCGGTAGGAAGTTTGAAGAGGTATTTAAATGGATAGATGAGAAGTACAAAAAAGATTGGAATAAAAAATTAACATTGCCGGGATCAAAAAAGATATTAAAAGAAAAATATAAAGCGATTCAAATAGTACTAAATTCGAATAAAAAATATATTTGACTTTTTAATTTTAACATTGAAATATTTTCAGGCGTTATGAACATAAAAATCACTTACTTTGTTCATGGCACGACGACTGATAATGAGAAAGACATTTCTTCGGGCTGGTCTGATGTAGGACTTTCGGAATTAGGCATTGAGCAGTCGATCAAATTAAAAGATCAATTAAAGGATAGCAATTTTGATGTGGTATTTTGTTCTGATCTGAAAAGAGCGGTTGAATCTGCGAAGCTAACCTTTGAAGGCGAGGTTAAGATAATTGAAGATAGCAGGTTGCGGGAATGCAATTACGGGAAATATAATGCCCAGCCTTCTGAAATTGTTGAGCCGTTGCAGGAACGACATATTACAAAAAAATTTCCGGAGGGCGAAAGCTACGAAGACGTTAAAAAGCGAATCAAGGATTTTCTTATTTTTCTGAAAAAAAATTATCATGGAAGGCGCGTGGGCATTGTTGCTCACAAAGCACCGCAATTAGCCCTTGATGTATTGTTAAAAGGCAAAACCTGGCAGGAGGCTTTTACCCAAGATTGGCGGAAAAGAAAAGCCTGGCAGCCAGGCTGGGAATATGATATTAGTAAATAATAATAGTAATAAGATGCAGTATATTTGCCTCTTGACATTTTTTATTAATTGATTTTATTCCTAAAATAAGCTAAAATTATTGAGTTCCTTTCACGACAAAAAAATAATAAAAGAAAGATAATTTTCACACGAAGTTTAGATTCACATATTTTTGGCTCTAATTATTGAAAAATAAAAATACAAATTTATCTTATAAAATTTCGAAAGTATTTTGAAAAATAATACTCAACAAAAAACAATTTATTTTATTTAATAATATAGTTATCCACAGGATATATAATACCAAGCAATATATGCCAGTACTCGGGGTACGTTACGGACAAAAAGTTCTAATTGGCGGACAAGAGATTAAAGCGGTTGTTGGCCAATCTTCTAAAAATAGTGACAAGAAGGATTCTTTGGTTAGGGTTGATGATAAAAAAAGTGAAGTTAAGGTCAGGGAGATGCCGGTCATAAAAAAGAACGGCGAATTAAAAAGGGAAGTAAAAGAGGTTGACGGCCGCAATCTCCCTAGCGAAAAAAATTATTCGTCTCTGCGGAAATTCAAGAAGTTCTGGAAATTAGGCGTTCAAGAACTGAATACCGAGTATTTCGATATCAATCAGCAGGGGGTGCTGACCGTCAAGGAAGGGAATAATCAGTATAATATCCAGCAGCTGGTGGAAAAGTACGGTTCGCCGGTGGAAATATATTTCCCCTTTATCCTGGAAGAAAGGCTGACCAGCATCATTGATTTGTTCAATTTTTACATAAAATATTTTAAATACCGGGGCAAATTCTATTATCATTACCCGATGAAGGTAAATCAGAACAAGGAGATCATCCTGCCGATCGTCAGCGAAGGCGCCAATCTTGAGGCCAGTTCTTATAATGAACTGTATTTGGTGAAAAAACTTTGGGAGCAGGGCAGTTTTCACGAGAAGATCAAAGTCATCTGCAACGGCCCGAAAACGGAAAAATATCTGGCCTTGATCGAGGAACTGAGAAATAATAATCTGTCGATTATTCCCATCATCGAGGACAATAAGGAGTTGGAATTTTTACAAAAGTACAAAGGCGATGTCGGTATCCGCGTGGATTTGAGAACTAAGGTCCGTTCGCACTGGGATAAAAAGATAAATCGCTACGGTTTTACCGAAGAAGAAATAAAAAAGATCGGCAAAGTCAGGAATTTAAAAATACTCCATTACCATTTGGGTTCACAGGTCGAATATCTGGATGATATTTTCAATTCGGTCAAAAAGGGGATGGAAGTGTACGTGCAGCTTAAGAAGAAAAATCCGAGTCTGGACACGCTGGATATCGGCGGCGGACTGCCTATTCCTTACGACCGCAAAAAACACTACAGCATTGACAGCCTGGTAAGGAAAATAATCCGTCATCTTAATTCCGTGGCGGATCAGAAAAAAATAGCGCCGCCGGACATCATCTGCGAATGGGGGCGATTTGTCGCCGCGCCGTCGCAGATGACCGTGTTTAAAATACTTTCATCCAAAACGATACCCAAGGGTAACGCCAAGGCCTGGTATGTCATTGACGGCAGTTTTATGAATGATCTAATGGATACCTGGGCGATTCATCAGTGCTGGCATGTTTTGCCGGTGAACCATTTGATGGCAAGCAAGCTCAACCGATGCTGGTTGGCTGGACTAAGCTGCGATACCGACGATAAATATATCGCGCACGGCCATTATATCTTACTGCCCAAAATAACAAATTTAAAAGAAGGGGAAAGCCTCTACGTCGCTTTCTTGGACACCGGCGCCTATCAAAACGCTTTGGCTTCCCATCATTGCCTTCTTTCCTGGCCGGCCAGGCTTTTGGCGGAGAACGGCGTTGTGAGACAGATTAGAAGGCATGAAACGCCTGATGACGTCGGCAAAATCTATGGCTGGTAGATTGCTCGTTGTTATTTTAAAAGAGACTTATAAATATGTTCGCTTAATTATCATATTATTATGAAAGCAAAAAATTTCTTATTTGTTTCTTGGGAAAGCTTGAGCGGGGATGTCGCTTGGCGGGTACAGAAAGAGGGCCATCATGTCAGGGCCTATATCGACCGGAAGGATGATTCAGATGTTTATGACGGGCTTTTAGAAAAGGTAAAAAAATGGAAGGATCAGATTGACTGGGCAGATATCGTTGTTTTTGATGACGTCGGTTTCGGCCAGGAGGCGGACCAACTGCGCCGGGCCGGAAAAAAGGTGGTAGGCGGCAGCGAATATACCGATCGCTTGGAGGATGATCGGGAGTTCGGCCAATCGGAAATGAAAGATACCGGCCTCCAAGTTCTGCCCCACTGGGATTTTGAAAATTTCCATGCCGGCATAAAATTTATCCGGGAGAATCCGGGCCGTTATGTTTTCAAACCAAGCGGCAAGGCGCAAAGCAACAAGGATCTGCTTTTTATCGGCGAAGAAGACGAAGGAAATGACATCCTGGAGTTGCTGGAAAGCAATAAAAATCAATGGCGAGAAAAGATAAAGACTTTCCAGCTGCAGAAATTCGCCGCCGGAGTGGAAATCGCGGTCGGTGCCTTTTTTAACGGTCAAGAGTTTATTACCCCGGTCAACATAAATTTCGAGCATAAACGGATGTTTCCCGGTGATCTCGGTCCGCTGACCGGCGATATGGGCGCGTTGATGTTTTGGGCCCAGCCCAACGGTTTCTTTAATAATACTCTGGCAAAAATGGCGCCCAAAATTGCGGCCTCCGGTTACGTGGGCTATCTGGATCTTAATTGTATCGTTAATGGCCGGGGAATTTATCCGCTGGAATTTACTTCCCGATTTGGTTACCCGACGATTGACGTGCAGCTATCCAGCCTAGAAATGCCGATTGGCGAGTTTTTATACCGTCTGGCTTCAAAGGAAAAATTCGAAATATTGGTCAAAAAGGGTTTTCGGATCGGTATTTGCTGCGTGACCTCGCCTTATCTCTCCGAGGATCCAGCCGATATCGCCACTTACCGCGATCTTTCTATTTTATTCCGCCGGCCTAATCCTGATTGGGAGGGCATTCATCTTGGTGATGTAAAAATGGTTGACGGTCAATTACGGGTGGCCGGGACTTCCGGCTACAGCCTGGTCGTCTCCGGCGGGGGCAATACGGTTGATGAGGCGCGCAGGCAGGCTTATAACCGGGTAAAAAATATCCGTCTGCAAAATATGTTTTATCGGGTCGATATTGGCGAGCGCTGGCTGACAGACAGCGATTTGCTGCAAACCTGGGGTTATCTCAAATAATTGTAATAGAGAAAACATGGGTCAGGTCTTATCGCGCAATTAAAAAATATCTATAACATGTCTTTTATCGGAAAAATTTTTGGCGATGGCAATAAGCGGGTTTTGGATAAACTGACGCCAGTTTTGGCCGAGGTCAATAAATTTGAAGAAATGATGAAAAAATTGCCTGATGCGGATTTTATTCATAAAACACATGAATTCAAAGGGATGTTGGCTAAGGATCCGTCAAAGATCGACCAAATTTTACCGGAAGCCTTTGCCATGGCGAGGGAGGCGGCTAAAAGGACTTTGGGCCAAAGGCATTTTGACATGCAGATTCTGGGCGGACTGGTCCTTCATCAGGGCAAGATCGCGGAAATGAAAACCGGTGAGGGCAAAACATTGGTCGCGACCTTGCCTTTGTATTTAAACGCCTTGACCGGCCGTGGCTGCCACCTGGTTACCGTGAACGATTATCTTGCCAAACGTGACTGCGGCTGGATGGGGCCGGTATATTACGCGTTGGGGGTGAGTGTGGCCGCCATCGTCCATGAAGAGGCTTTCATCTTTGACCCGGATTTTGAAAACAAGGAGGCGATTGACCCTAAGGTAAGACACTTAAAACCCGTCAACCGGCGGCAGGCTTATGAGGCGGATATCACCTACGGGACCAATAATGAATTTGGCTTTGACTACTTGCGCGATAATATGGTTCCCGACTTGCCGTATATGGTTCAGCGGGAATTGAATTACGCGATTGTCGATGAAGTAGACAGTATCCTGATAGATGAGGCGCGTACCCCACTGATTATTTCCGCTCCGGCGGAGGAATCCACGGAAATGTATTATAAATTTGCCCAGCTTATTCCGCAGCTTGAGGAGGGGACAGATTACAATATCGACGAAAAAATGCGGGCCGCCACCTTGACCGAGGAGGGGATGAATAAAATGGAAAAAAAGCTCGGCCTTTCCAATATCTATGAAGCCGGCGGGATTGAGCTGGTCCATCATCTCGAACAGGCGTTGAAAGCGCACGCCCTTTTTAAAAGAGACAAGGATTATGTGGTCAAAGAGGGAGAAATTATCATCGTGGATGAATTCACTGGTCGTTTGATGTTTGGACGGCGTTATTCGGAGGGTTTGCACCAGGCCATTGAGGCGAAAGAAGGTGTGGAGATAAAAAAGGAAAGTCAGACGTTGGCCACCATTTCATTTCAGAATTACTTTCGCATATATAAAAAACTGTCTGGAATGACCGGGACAGCGGCGACGGAAGCGGAGGAATTCCACAAAATCTATAATCTTGAGGTGATTGTCGTGCCAACCAACAAGCCGATGATCAGAAAAGACTCAAATGACAGTATCTACAAGTCAGAAAAAGGTAAATTCATGGCTATCGTCCACGAGATCAAGCGCCGGCACGAAATCGGCCAGCCGGTGCTGGTGGGCACGATTTCCATTGAAAAAAATGAATTATTGGCGGAATTGCTTGAGCGGGAGGGGGTGCCGCATAATGTGTTAAACGCCAAGCAGCACGAGAGAGAGGCGCAGATTATCGCCCAGGCCGGAAAATTCGGGGCGGTCACCGTGGCCACCAATATGGCCGGTCGCGGCGTGGATATTGTCTTGGGCGGTAACCCGCCGGACGAAAAAGAAGCGCAAAAAGTAAAAGAAATCGGCGGTCTGCACGTTTTAGGGACCGAGCGTCACGAATCAAGGCGGATTGACAATCAGCTCCGCGGCCGCACCGGCCGCCAAGGCGATCCGGGCTCATCCCAGTTTTTTATTTCCCTGGAGGATGATTTAATGAGAATCTTCGGTTCAGGCCGGATGAAATCCTTCATGGACCGTCTGGGGGTGCCTGAGGATATGCCCATTGAAAATAAAATGATTTCCCGGTCGATTGAATCGGCTCAGAAAAAAGTGGAAGGTAATAATTTTGACATCAGAAAACACCTCGTGGAATATGATGACGTGATGAATAAGCACCGCGAAGTGATTTACAAGAAACGTCAGCAGATTTTGAATATCAAGCCCGAAGATTTGAGAAAATCATTGATGGAAATGATCGACGGAGAAATCGAACAAGTGGTTTTGTTTCACACCACCGCCGAAGATGAAAGGACCTGGAATTTGGATGAGATATACGAGGTGGTTGATACGATTTTTCCGGTGCCTCTTTCGACCCGTGTCAAGCTGGAAGATCTGCGAAAAGAGGCCGGTGACAAAGCGGACGATGCCCGTTCACGTTCCCACATCATTGACTACCTAATGTCTTTGGCAAATAAGGCCTATGATCAGATGGTCGAACAAATAAATGATACGAACTTCATGCACCAGATCGAAAGGGGAATAATTTTGCGCACTATTGATACCCTATGGATCGAACATTTGGACCAGATGAATTATATGCGGACAGGTATCGGCCTGCGCGGTTACGGCCAGCAGGATCCTTTAGTGGAATACAAAAAAGAAGCCTTCCAGATGTTTACCCAGCTGATGAACAATATCAACGCTCAGATTGTCTACAGCATCTATAAAATTCCTTTGGCGCAAAAACAAATGGTTTCTCCGATGCAAACGCAGAAACAGATAGAAACCGCGCCGGCCAAGGTTAGCGTTGAACAGAATGCTCCAGCTGACGGCATTAAGGATAAACCAAAGAATGATTCAGGGAAAAAAATCGGACGCAACGATCCCTGCCCTTGCGGGAGCGGGAAAAAATACAAGAAGTGCTGTGGGAAATAGCAAAAAAATCTATGAGTAAGGTTTATATTTTTGGGCCAATTCATCTGTTTGGCGAGGATTATCTTCCAGTATATAAACATTTAGGGAATTTGTGCAAGAAGCATTTCGATGAGGTTATTTGCACGTATCCCGATTTCTGGGATTCTAAAGAAAGTCCGCCAGAGTTTTATGCAAGAACATATAAGACAATTACGAAATGTGATCTATTTATCGGAGAAGTAAGCGCTCCGTCAATAGGCGTTGGCATGGAATTCCAAATGGCTCAAGAGAAAGATATCCCCTGTATTGCTTTATGCAAAAAGGGAGTAAAGCCGTCAAGCATGGTTCTAGGCATACCTTGTGTAAAAAAAGTCATTTATTACGAATCTTTAGAAGATATGTCGAAACAACTTGAAGGTGCCATGGAAGTTAGTTATTGAAAGAATAATCATATGGAAAATAATAACCAATATCTTCACGAAGTTGCCATTACGGCCATTATTGTGAAAAACGGGAAGTATTTGATTACCAGGCGGTCGCCTGCCAAGAAGAGATTTCCCGGTTTGTGGACGGTGCCAGGCGGAAAAATGGAAACGAACGATTATCTGAAATTGCCGAAAGACACGGAATTTTATTGGTATAATGTCCTTGAAAGGACTTTGCGCCGGGAAATAAAAGAAGAAGTAGGCATAGATATTGAAAATATCGAATATGTGACTAGTCTGGCCACGGTTCACGCGGATGGCAGCCCGTCACTGGTGATTTCTTGCGTGGCCGATTATGTCTCCGGTGAAGTCAAGCTTCAGGTTGAAGAAAATGACCAATTCGCCTGGGTTAGCTTGAATGAAGCAAAAAACTACAAGCTTCTTGACGGTATTTATGATGAATTAGTCATGGTTGAAAATAAGAGAAATGGCAAGAGAACCGAATGGCAAAGATTCAAATAATTCTTGCGGACACCTAAATAAAAGCAAGTAAAGTTGTGGGAAATAAAAAGGCCAGCTTCGCGATGAGCTGGCCAGACTAGGCTAAGATTGCCTCTAATTCCCGTTCCGTACAGGATGAATCCACCCGACTTCTATGCCGTCAAGAGTGTAGATGTGAAAACCGTGCTGACCGGAGATGTATTGTGGTCTTTGTTCTCCCGGCTGAAATACATCAATCCAATCAGTGGTTTCTCCTTTGAATATCCAGACTTCCTTGATTCGCACGGGGTAGGAGTTCGTGTTCTTGATCCAGCCAGACGTGCAATAGCCATGGACGACGATACCGGCCGCGGCTGATTCTGAATTCAGGAATTCCGGATCTTTGCTGGCGGGCTTAACTTGGCAGCTGTTTGTCAGCAATAACAGGGCGACTAAGGACAACATGGCAATGAAATGAACGGTTCTCATCCTTTTCTCCCTTCTCCTCTCGGGTAAAAAGTTGAAGGTTCAGCTAATCAACGATTACGAACAGCAAATATTAGCACGTATTGATAGTTTTGTCAAGACAGAAAATGGGCTGCCCAGTAATTATCAAGCAAAATTATAATAAATTAAACATAGTACCAAGCTCATGAAAAAGGGCAAAATAATCGCGGTAACGGGCGGACCAAGAAGCGGCAAGAGTACGCTGGTTAAGTTGTTGTCCGAATATTATGGCGGGATTGCCTATCTGGAGGGCGAAGAAAGGGATTTCCCCGCAAGAATAATTAATGATATTAAGAGGGGAGAGAACATATTAGAACTAATACTGTATTTCCGCAATCTGACTATTGAGCAACATATTCATGCCTTGCGAGAAAAAGCTAAGGGCAAATATTGCTTTATGGACTGTTTTTGGCTGACTAATCAGGCCTATACAGACGCTTGGGTTAAAGATCAATTTGAGAAGGATATGTTGAATAGATTAATTAAGTATGATGAACAGTTGTTGGGCTGGCCGGATAAAATCATTGTTTTGGAGAATAGTGTAAAAGGGGTAAAAAAGTTTTTACAAATGGGCGGAAGGGAATTTGAACAATCAGATGAATATCTAGAAAAACAGCAACAGATTCATCGTCTTCATAATATTCTATTCGAAGATTTGAAGAAGAAAAGAAAGGACATTATTATTCTTCATAGAGAGGGATTTGATTTTATTAAAAATAAGGATGATATTCAAAAAGTAACACAGCTGCTGGATAATTGAGATAATTTATATTATAAATATAAGGCGGGTAAAAATAATATGGTTGTGGAAAAAAAAGTTGGAGTAGGATTTGGCGTGATGCTCTTTAATAATGGAAAAATCCTTTTGGGAAGAAGAAATGCTGATCCGAACAAAGCCGATTCCGAGCTGCATTTAGAAGGAACTTGGACCATGCCCGGCGGTAAGCTTGAATACGGCGAGTCTTTTGAAGATGGGGCAAAAAGAGAAGTATATGAAGAGACGGGACTTAAGCTTAATGAAATGAAAGTTATCTGCGTGAATAGCGACAGAAATGAATATGCTCATTTTGTTACGATTGGATTATTTTCGGATAAATTCAGCGGAAAGCCGAAAGTTAAGGAACCCGATGAAATTGTTGAATGGCAATGGTTCGACCTTGATAATTTGCCGAGTCCGTTATATTTTCCGAGTGCCAAGGTCTTAGAGAATTACAAGAGGGGACTTTTTTATATTCCATAATTTACTATTATGAAGATCGTCTTTATTTCCGGACCGTTAACGACTGGCGGTCGGCCGGAAGACAAGAATTACGTTAGGAACAACGTTAAAGAAGCCGAGAAGTATCAGATCGCTCTGGTCAACGCCGGCATCGGCTGTTTTTGCGCCCACACTCATACCGCCGATCATCACGCCAAAGGTAGTCTGGCGCCGGAAACTTTTTACTATGAAATGGATTTTGAATTTTTAAAAAGATTAGCGGATGCCTTACTTGCCATGCCTGGCTGGGAAAAATCAAAGGGGGCCACAAAAGAAGTCGAATGGGCGAAGGAAAACAAGCTCCCGATCTTTTATCCGAAATCGCCTGATGATATTAATGATATTATTGATTGGTCGCGTAAAAAATAATAATCAATTTTAATACAACATATATCATTTTTTGTTATTGATTTCCTCTTGACAAACCCCGAAAAATGTGCTAATATTAAGGTATTGTTCCTTATAAACAAGGAAAACAAAAACAAAAACACAAGAAGGCCGGAGGCCCTTTATTTGCCTCTGATATACAAAATATCAACAGCAATACGGGCCTCTGGCCATCACCTCTTTTCTTGTTTTTTAAGGAATGGGACAAAAATAAAAACAAAAAGAAAATGAGAACACACATCCGCTTTTGTTTAGTGGCTTTAATCCTTTTCTTAGGGATTATTTTTTTATACCCCAAAAACGTTTCAGCCGCCGGCCAAATTGTGCCGGAGGTAAAAATTTTTGAGAACGGCGTTCAGACGAAGAGTTTCTATGGTTTTGACCTGGGTTTTCGCGGCGGTGTGAGAGTTGCGACGGGAGATGTTGACGGGAATGGGGCTGATGAGATAATCGTCGCCGCGGGCGTAAACGGCGGACCGAATATTCAGATTTTTAAGAATAACGGCGAAAAGATGATAAGTTTTATGGCTTACGATATAAAGTTTAGAAACGGAGTAAAAGTGACCTCCTGTGACGTTAACAACGACGGTAGGGATGAAATTATAACCTCGCCGGGTTTAAGGGGCGGACCAAATGTCAAGATATTTAACGTTGGGGGCGAACAACTTAGAAGTTTCATGGCCTATGACATTAATTTTCGCGGCGGCGTCAATATCGGTTGCGGAGACGTTAACGCTGACGGCCTGGCGGAAATAATTACGGGAGCCGGTCCGGGTGGCGGCCCCCATGTTAGAGTTTTCAATCAAAAAGGCGAAAGTTTGAATATGGATTTTTTCCCGTTCAGTTTTAATAATAAAGGAGGGGTGAATATCGCTGTCGGGAATGTAACCGGCGATGAAAGACCAGAGATCATTGTTTCGGTTGCCCAATTTGGCGTACCGGTTATTGAGGTGTACGACGATCAATGGCATAAGCTTTCGGGTTTTTATGCTTATGACGTTGAATTTCAGGGCGGAGTAAATATAGCGACCGGCAATATTGATAATGACAATTATGATGAAATAATCGCGGCGGCCAATACAGGCGCCGGACCTCATGTCCGCACCCTTGATTACTTAGGCAACAATCAGGAATTGAACTTTTTTCCCTATCCGGTTGATTTCCGCGGAGGAGTCTTTGTCGCCTCCGGCGACGTGATTGGCGACGGGAAGGATGAGATTATTACCGGACCGGGATTTTTAGCGGATACTCGTTATTCCCAGTACCCGAAATACATTGATATCGATATTAGTGAACAAAAACTGAAGGTAATTGAGAACGGGCAGGAGATAGGTGATTATCAGATATCTTCCGGTAAACCGGGAATGGATACGCCCGGCGGAATTTTTACCGTTCTTAGCAAAAGCCCCACCGCCTATTCAAAAAAGTATGCCTTGTATATGCCATATTGGATGCAGTTCTCCGGCCAGGGCCACGGGTTGCACGGTCTACCGTATTGGCGCTTACGCGGTGGCGGCGTGATCAAGGAGGGAGAAAATCATTTAGGAATTCGTGTCTCGCATGGTTGCGTGCGTTTATCTTGGGAAGATGCAGAAATAGTTTATAATTGGGTCTCGATCGGCACACCAATAATTATTCATAACTAAATATAATATTTATAATAAGATAGCTTGATGTAGTTATCTTTTTTATATAACAATTTTTATCTTTGACAAAAACTATATCTAGCGCTAATTTTAAGGTCTTAAGTCGTTCATTCGCCACATTGTCAAATTTTCCGCCTAAAAGGAGGATTAATCATGGAAGAGACAAGGGCCTATTACGAGATTAAGGTTACCGCCGGACTGGTGGTGATTACGGTTTACCGGGGCAAATATGACCGAGAAACTATTGGCTTGGCCGTGGCCAAATTGCTGGCTGATCGAAGATTAAGCCTTGCGAATCTTAAGGCCTATAAAGCGATTGTGCTCGATGTATCTATGGTTGACATGAACAGTGCCGGTATCGGGGGCATAATTGCCCTGACTAAGAAGTATTCGCTTGCCTGCCCGGGCAAGAAGATCTACATCATTATCGGCAGGAACGAAAGGGTAAGGAATCTTATCAGGGTCACGCGATTGGATATTATCGTAACAGAGGTTCCGGCCGGATATAACGCTGGCAATATCGATGATTTTATCAAGCAAAAGGAGGCGGAAATAAGCCAATAATTCAAATGTTCTCTCCATAAATCCGCCCGATGTGAATGTCGCGCGGATTTTTTTATATTAAATATTGCATATCATAATATAAATGTTATAATATTAATTGAAAGGGACAAATATATGGAAACATCATCTATTATAAACGAAGAAGTTAGATTCAAAAAATTAAGGATTTATAATGTCGTCATGGCTATTTTTCACGCGATTCAGGGCGTATTGATGCTGGTTTTAAGTACTAGTTTTTCCTTGCCCGTGACTACGTCTTTTGTCCAATATAGCTCCACGGCCGGTAAGCTGGAACCGGTAATAAAGCAAGCTTTTGAAATAAGGCTCGGACTATTAGTCGCAATTTTTCTCTTTCTTTCCGCCCTGGCTCATTTTTTGGTTTCCACGTTCTTTTATCGATGGTATGTGAATAATCTAAAGAGGGGGTTGAATTTGGCCCGTTGGATCGAATATTCTTTTAGCTCTTCGTTGATGATCGTGGTTATCTCAATGTTGGTCGGGATTTATGATGGCGTAAGCCTAATGCTGATTTTCTTTCTTAATATGATGATGATACTTTTCGGCTGGCTGATGGAAGTACATAATCAAACCACGCCAAAGATTAATTGGACTGCATTTATTTTCGGCTGTTTAGCGGGAGCCATTCCCTGGGTGGCAGTCGCCCTGTATTTGTTTGGTTCGGGAACGCCCGGAGCGAAACCGCCGACTTTTGTCTATTGGATCTTCTTTTCTATTTTTCTTTTCTTTAATATATTTGCCGTCAATATGGTATTGCAATATAAAAAAACGGGTAAATGGCGAGATTATCTTTACGGCGAAAAGGTCTATATAATATTAAGTCTGGTGGCTAAATCATTGCTCGCCTGGCAGGTCTGGGCGGGAACGTTAAGGCCGGTCTAGGAAAAACAATAAATAATGGAGCAAATCCCTTAGGCTCGCCGTTTTTCTGTTGCCAAAAGATCGAGTTTGACATATAATATATATTAATATGTCAATAAGACGTAAGGTTTGGTTAACTTTTTCCGGTATTATTCTACTCGCTGTATTAGCGGGTTTGCTTGATTACCCCAAAGGCCCGAATATTAAAATTGGCTCATATTTTAAGGAAATCAAAGTTCATCTGGGCCTGGACCTTTCTGGCGGTACCCGCTTGGTCTATCAAGCCGACACCGCCAACATAGCCGAAGCGGATAAGGCTTCCGCCTTGGATGGGGTTCGTGACGTCATTGAAAGACGGATTAACGCTTTCGGCGTTTCCGAACCGGTTATTCAGACCAACAAATCTGGAGAAAATTGGCGGGTAACCGTTGAATTACCTGGCATCACCGATATCAGCCAGGCAATAAAGCTTATCGGGGAAACGCCGCTTTTGGAATTTAAAGAAGAAGCCCCGGCGGCCGTTCTGTCGGATGAACAAAAAAAAGAAATCGAAGATTATAATAAGCAGGCGAAAGAGAAGGCCCTGGGGATGTTAGCGGAAGCACTAAAAAGCGGCGCGGATTTTGCCGCTTTGGCTAGCGAGTATAGCGAAGATCCGGGCAGTAAAGATCAGGGCGGTGATTTGGGCTTTTTTGGTGAAGGGGAGATGGTAGCTGAGTTTAACGAGGTGGCATTTAGCAAAGCGGTAAAAGGTGTGGTCTATCCGGAGCTCGTCGAGACGGTCTATGGTTATCATATTATCTTAAAAACCGATGAAAAAGTGACCGATGGCAAAAAAGAGGTAAGGGCTTCTCACATTCTGATCCTTAAAAAAAGCGAAGCCGATTACCAAACCGGCGAAGCGTACGTTGAGACCGGTCTTTCCGGCCAACAATTGCAAAGAGCCTTTGTGGAGTTTGACCAGAACACTGGAGCGCCGAGCGTCGGTTTGGAATTCAACGACGAGGGAAAGAAATTATTTTCCGACATTACTGAGAGAAATATTAATAAGATTGTCGCTATTTATCTGGATGGTTCTCCGATTTCATTGCCTACGGTAAATTCCAAAATTACGGAAGGAACGGCCGTCATTACCGGTAATTTTACTCTGACCGAGGCCAAGACCTTGGCTCAACGTCTAAACTCCGGGGCTTTACCCGTGCCCATCACTTTAATAAGTCAGCAGAATATCGGGGCCACTTTAGGTAAAATATCGGTTCAAAAAAGCTTGTTCGCCGGACTTTTAGGACTGTTTTCTGTCGCCTTCTTTATGATCATTTTTTACCGTTTACCCGGTCTTCTTTCCGTTCTCGCCCTCATTATTTATTCTTTAGTCGCGTTGGCCATTTTTAAGCTTTGGCCAGTGACCATGACCTTGGCCGGTGTCGCCGGTTTTATCCTTTCCATCGGTATGGCGGTGGATGCCAATGTATTGATTTTTGAACGGATGAAGGAAGAACTAGAGGCGGGAAAACCTTTGGATTTGGCAATTGAAGACGGATTTAAACGGGCCTGGCTTTCCATCCGTGATTCAAACGTTTCTTCCATTATCACTTGTATTATATTGGCTTGGTTTGGAACAAGCTTAATAAAGGGATTTGCCATTACTTTAGCCATCGGCATCTTCGTTTCTATGTTCTCGGCGATCACGGTCACCCGAACTTTTTTAAGACTGATGGTCGGTCCCCGCTTATCCAGCCATTTGGCCTGGTTCGGCGTTAAACAAAATCATACACCAGAAAAAAATGTATAACATCATCCAAAAAAGAAATTTTTTCTTTTCCGTTTCAGGTGTTTTTATTATCATTAGCCTGGTATTCATATTCTTGGGCGGTCTTAAGTTCAGTATTGATTTTACCGGCGGGGCGCTGATGCAAGTTGAGTTTAAAGGGGAAAGACCATCCGCGCCGGAAGTCGAAGCCTCTTTGGCGGAGTTAAACCTGGGAACTATTAATATTCAGAACGTCGGAGAGAAGGACATGATTCTAAAAATGAGAAATATTAATAACGACGAAAGAGTATCCATAACGGAAAATCTCCAAAACCTCAGACCGATGGAGGAAAAAACCTTTGACACGGTCGGTCCGATTATTGGCCAGGAGTTGAAAAGAAAAGCGATCTACGCCAATATTTTAGTATTAATCTGTATTATTATTTATCTCGCCTGGGCTTTCCGTAAAATATCCTCTTATAGAGTTTCCAGCTGGCTGTTCGGCATAAACGCAGTCATTGCCCTGATCCATGATATATTAATCACGATCGGACTTTTCTCCGTTTTAGGTTATTTTTTTAATATAGAAGTGGACAGCCTTTTCGTTACGGCTCTTCTTACTATCTTGGGTTTTTCCGTTCATGACACAATCGTCGTATTCGACCGGATCCGTGAAGGAATAAAAAAAGATTTTTCTTCGCCGTTCGAAACGATAATAAACCGAAGTATTAATGAAACCATGATCCGTTCTCTGAATACTACCATCACCACTTTTTTGGTTTTGATCGCTTTATTTCTTTTTGGCGGTGAATCTGTGAAGTACTTTGTTCTCGCCCTGATGTTCGGCATCGTTATCGGGACCTATTCTTCAATATTTATCGCTTCGCCACTTCTTTTGCTTTGGAACCGTTTCCGAACAAAATAATATATTAAACAATAAAAGATAAAATTTGCCAAATGATATCTTTTATTTTGTATTAATTTGCTTGACATTTTGATAAAAGTATGCTATACTATTATCAGAGTTTAGTTATTGTTTGTGCGTAATCCTCTGAAAATTACGCTAATATTAAAGAAATTTTAAATATATGAACGATCAAAATTCAATATTAGACAAAATAATAACCTCCAAGCAAACTGAAGACGTATCACAATTCAATCCCCAGGATAAAGTTTCCAGCTTCTTGAAATTAGTCAGTGACAAGGAGGGGGATATACTTCGCCGTCGCTACGGACTTAACGGGAAAAGAGAAGAAACTTTGGAAGAGATCGGCGGCATTTATGGCGTCACGCGGGAAAGAATCCGGCAGGTTGAAAATTTGACTTTGCAGAAGATAAAACAGGCTAAGGAATTTAACGGGCTTATCCAGACGGTTGAAGGGATAATCAGCAGTTTTCTCCATCAGCACGGGGGAATTATGGAAGAAGAGTATCTTTTTTGGAAAATACTTTCATTTTGTGGCGATTCAGAAATAAACCGGAAATCGCTTTCTTTTATTCTTACCCGGCTCTTGTCTGACAAATTCAAGAAAATCAAAAGTGACACCATTAAACCTTCCTGGCTGCTCAAAAGCCAGAATCTTGATCTTTTAAATAAAACACATGAAGCTTTGCAGAAGATATTTGAGAATGAGAATAAACCCCTGGGTCAAGATGAAATTTTGGCAAAATTTAAGCTTACAGAAATTTATAAAGCCGAAAGCCAGTGGTTAAAGGATGAGGTGGTAATCTCCTATTTAAAAACTTTTGCGAAAGTTTCTTCTAATCCGTTTGATGAGTACGGCCTGATTTCCTGGGGTTCCATCACCCCTAAGCGTATCAACGACAAGATTTATCTTATTCTGAAAAAAAATGGTCAACCCATGCATTTTACAAAAATCGCCGAGATGGTTAATAAGGCGAGTTTTGATGACAAAAAAGCTTATCCGCCCACCGTGCATAACGAATTAATATTGAATGACCGTTACGTCCTGGTCGGACGCGGCATTTACGCCCTTAAAGAATGGGGCTATAAGCCGGGAGTAGTTATTGACGTACTGACGGAAATTTTAAAAAGCGAGAGCAGGCCATTAACTCGTGATGAAGTGATCAAAAAAGTGATGGAAAAAAGAATGGTCAAAAAAAATACTATCCTTCTTGCCCTGACCAATAAAGAAAGATTTAAAAAGCTGACGGATGGCACCTATACTTTGAATAATCCTCAATAATATTTTTATGGATATTACGTTAGATTTTTCCACTGGCGGTTATGCGGACTCCTATTTAGGTCCGTTCTATACTTTGTGGATAATTATTGCTCATGGCGGTTGGGTCGCCCTCGTCATTGCTTTCATTATCGGTTTTTTCTTGCTTTGGTTGGAATGGCGGCGCAATCTGTTTGACGCCAAGGTAAAATTTATCTTGTTGGCCATTGATATTCCTAAGGAAAATGAGCAGACGCCCAAAGCCGTGGAAAACATATTTTCACACTTGCACGGCATTCAAAAAAGAGGCAATTTTATTGAAAAGTATATTGGTGGTTACACGCAGCAGTGTTTTTCTTTGGAGATTATCAGTATCGGCGGATATATCCAATTTCTTATCCGGACACCGGAGGACTGGCGAGATTTAGCCGAAGCCGCCATCTACGCCCAATACCCCAATGCGGAAATTACTGAAGTGGAAGATTACACGAAAGATATCAAGATCAAGTTTCCTAATGATGATTATGACATTTGGGGGACGCACATGACCCTAGAGAAAAAAGACGTATATCCCATTAAAACTTACGTATCTTTCGAAGATCCTTCCACAAAAGAAACGTTTAAAGATCCCATGGCTTCTTTGCTGGAAATAATGAGCCGTTTAAAAGAGGGGGAGCAGATTTGGATCCAGATGGTAATTTCTCCTGAAGGGAGCAAGGAATGGCGTGATTCCGGTATTAGGGTTATTAAAAAGCTGATCGGCGCCAAAACAGAGAGTAAAGGAAAGGATTTATTTTGGCTGCCTAAAAATGTCATCCACGGGGTTAGCGAATCGTTATATGCTTCTATTATCTCCCCATCTGATTTATACGGAAGTACCGCCCAAAAGGAGATTCTAAGATGGCCGACCATGATTCAACATTTATCTCCCTCGGAAAGATCGGTCGTGGAGGCGGTCGGCATAAAAATTTCCAAAATCGCCTTCAAAACAAAAATGAGGGTCATCTACTTGGGCAAAAAAGAAGTTTTCAGCAAAAATCGTTTTGTGCCGGCCATTATGGGAGCCCTTAAACAATATAATACTCTGGATATCAACGGTTTAAAGGCCGATGCCAAAACCAAGACCAAGGTGGATTATCCGCCGATAAAGTCGATTATAGAATGGCGCCAGAACCGGAGAAAATGGCGGGTCATGTGGGGCTATAAATACCGGAGCAGCACGCGCGGGCGTTGCAAGTTTGTTTTAAATATCGAGGAACTGGCTACTCTTTTTCATTTTCCGATCATGACGGTGAAAGCTCCGATGGTTAAGAAAACGGAGGCGCGCAAAGCAGAACCGCCGGTCTCTCTGCCCTTGGAGCAGGCTTACCCCCTTCATAAAAAAAGCGAGGAAGAAATAAGCGAAGAGGAAAAAATTCCCCAGAATATTCCCTTTATTTAACACCTATGACCTATCAGTCAAATACAACCGCCGATGACGTTACCCCGTTCGGCCTGACCAACTTTAGGAATCTCAGGCGGAAATTCGGCATTAAAACCGACGATCGACGCCGGCACATGTATCTTATCGGAAAAACCGGTATGGGCAAATCGACGGTCATTGAAAACATGATTATTGATGATATCAAAAAGGGCAAAGGAGTGGCCCTGATCGATCCCTTGGGCGACCTAGTTGAAAAAGTGATAGATTTTATTCCGAGTTACCGGGTTAATGACGTCGTGTATTTCAACCCCTCGGATCTGGATTATCCCATTGCCTTTAACGTCCTTGAGTCAATTGATCCGACTCATCACCATTTAATAACTTCCGGTTTGATCGCCGTCTTTAAAAAAATCTGGGTCGATTCCTGGGGCCCACGTTTGGAGTATGTTTTGCGCAACACTATTTTGGCTCTTTTAGAATATCCGGGCAGCACATTACTGGGAGTGACGCGTCTGCTTGTGGACAAGGATTACCGCCGCAAAGTTGTCAGCCGTCTGACCGATCCGATCGTCAAAGCCTTCTGGCTGGACGAATATTCGGCCTATTCTAATCAGTTCCGCACCGAAGCGATCTCGCCTATTCAAAATAAAGTCGGACAGTTTTTGTCCAGCTCGGTAATAAGGAATATCGTGGGTCAGTCAAAAAGCACCATTGATATGCGAGAGATCATGGATAACGGGAAAATCCTCCTTATGAATTTGGCCAAGGGTAGGATAGGCGAGGATAATTCTTCCTTGTTAGGCGCTATGATGGTGACAAAAATACAATTAGCGGCCATGAGCCGGGTAGACACCCCAGAAGAACAAAGACGCGATTTTTATCTTTATGTCGATGAATTTCAGAATTTTGCTACGGAGAGTTTTGCCACGATTCTTTCCGAAGCGAGAAAATACCGGTTAAACCTGACCATTGCTCATCAATATATAGAACAACTGGATGAGAAAGTAGCGGCGGCTGTTTTCGGCAATGTGGGGACCTTGGTGGTATTCCGTGTCGGGGCGGCCGACGCCGAATTCTTGCTCAAGGAATTTGAGCCGATCTTTACAGAAACGGACTTGGTCAATCTGACCAAGTTTGAGATATATTTAAAACTGATGATTGATGGTGTTTCCTCCGATCCCTTTTCCGCCCTTACCTTACCGCCTTTGCATGAGCAGGAAAATAATCATGAAAAAATAATCTTGGTTTCACGGGAAAGATACACCAAGCCAAGGAAGGAAGTAGAGGAAAAAATTACTCGGTGGAGCGGCGTGGACGACATGTTCCGGGAAACGGCTCAGGAGGAAAATCGTGCGGAAGAAAGAAATCGTCCGGGCCGTAATTTTGAAGGCGGTAAAAGATTTAAACAGGGGGCGAGGTTTCCGGAAAAAGCTCGACCCCAAGAAGAAGGCGGCCGGGAAGAAGAGCCGAAAATTGACCTAAGCAAGGCTAAACTGGAGCCGGTGGCCAGAGAAATAAATGAACCCCCCATTTCTTTAAGCGAGGCCTTAGCCCGCGGTTCAATTTCTTTCGGCGGAAAAAGTCAAAAGCCATTTCCCTCCCCGTCGCCTGATAGCCGTCCGGCAACCTATGCCCCGCCTGCCCGGTCAAATATTAACCCCAAAGATAACAGTTATGGATCACCTCAACCCTTAAGACGAGGTCAGGTGGTAAAATTTAACCCTAAATTTTGATAATATGGAAATCTCGCGTTTTAAGGAATGCAAAGAGCTTAATCTACATTTTTTTGAATGTCCAACCACTCTATTTTTATTGACCGGGTTCATCACCATAATATTGATCTTATCCTCGTTTGTCATTGTTCGCCGTTATTATTCGGATGAAATAGTCTTTTTTATCTCGGTTTTTATTTCCGTGGTGATGATAATCATTTCGTATTTTGTCCATGTCGGGACCAGCAAAGTAGCAAGCTCAAAAAAGAGACTGCAGGAAAGCAACAACAAGCTAAGTGAAACACTGATAAAATTAAAAGAGGCAGAAAAAAAACAAGATGAATTTACCCATTTAATGGTTCACGATCTGCGTTCACCCCTAAACGGAATCCGCATGGTTTCCGAGGTCATTCTCAATGATTTAAAAAAGCAGCACAAAAATGATCAGCTAGAACCCATTAATTTGATTAATGGTAACGCGGTTCATATGTTGACCCTAGTTAATGATATTTTGGATGTGGCCAAGATCGAAGCGGGAATGTTCAAACTGGAAAAAAAGAAAAGTGATTTTTCCCTGCTCGCCGCAGATATGGTCCGTTATTTTAAACCCCTCGCTTTAGGAAAAAACATCAAATTAGAATTGATTGTTGAAGAAAAATTGCCGCCGATAGAGTATGATGAAAGTGCCATGCGCCAGGTTTTTGAGAATTTAATCTCCAATTCTTTAAAATTTACCCCAGCCGGGGGCAGAATTCAGATTCAAATATTTAAGCATTCAAAGAAACACAATTTGAACGAAGAAGCGCAGAAGCTTCGGATCGAATGGAATCTCAAGGGTGGCGATGAAAAATTGGATAACTACCCGGAATCTATCGTCGTCGGAATCACGGATAACGGCCAGGGCATCTCAATAATCGGCCTTTCTCGCCTTTTTAATAAATTCGAGCAGGCGGAGGGAAGAAGCAAAGGCACGGAAAGAGGAACGGGACTGGGTTTGATCATAGTCAAGGGTATTGTTGAGGCGCATGGCGGGATAGTGGGGGTGGCCTCTAAAGAATCGCAGGGAACAACCTTTTATTTTAATTTACCGATAAATTAGGAAAATAATTTATGGAACCAAAAAAAATATTAATCATCGAGGACGAAGCGGCTCTTCTTTATGCTTTCAAGGCTCGGCTTACGGTCGAGGGCCTGAATGTTTTGACCGCCAGTACCGCCGAAGAGGGTTTTGAAATAATAAAAAAGGAAAAGCCTAAATTGATACTTTTGGATTTGATCCTGCCCCAGATGGATGGTTTCAGTTTATTGAAAAAAATAAAAGCAGACAGGAATTTTTCTCAAGTTCCCGTTATTATTATTTCCAATTTAAGCAAGAAGGAAAACATGGAAAAGAGTCTGAATTTAGGGGCCCAAGATTATATTGTCAAATCCGAGTTTAACTTGGACACCTTGATAGCCAAAGTTAAGGAGGTGGCGGACCATGTCTAATCCGACCAAAAGAATATTAATCATAGAAGATGATCCGGCTGAGCTTTTTGCTTTAAAAAAAACCGTTGGGGAAGCTGGTTATTCCGTTATTTCTGCCTCGGATGGCCAGACCGGCTTGGAAATGATAAAAAAAGAGCATCCCGATCTTGTTCTTCTGGATATAATATTGCCAAAAATAAATGGTTTCGACATATTGGAATTAACGAAAAAAGACAGCCAGACAGCTAATATCCCGATCATCGTTTTGACCAATTTGAATGATGAAGAAACGTCCATTAAGTCAAGGACTCTCGGCGCAGCCGATCATTTGATAAAAAGTCAGGCTTACCCTCACGATATTATCCGAAAAATAGATAATTTAGTCGGTCACGCGAACCCCTAAAATATGCTTAAGCTCTATAATTCATTAGGAAATAAAATTCAGGCCTTTAAGCCCATTAAAGGGGGACAAGTGACCATATACAGCTGCGGACCGACAGTTTACGGCCGGGCCCATATCGGTAATCTTTCGTCTTTCTTATTTTCCGATCTGCTTAAAAGATATCTTAGGTACCGTGGTTACAAAGTTGCCCATGCCATGAACCTGACCGACGTTGATGATAAAACCATTAAAGGCAGCCAGCAAGCGCATCTCCCTCTGGAAACCTATACCGCGCCGTTTATAGCCGGTTTTTTCAAAGATTTAAGGGATCTAAATATAGCCCCAGCCGATTATTATCCTCGGGCGACGCAGTATGTTCCTAAAATGGTGGAATTAGTGAAATTGCTTTTAGTCAATGGCAGCGCTTATCGGGGTCAAGATAATTCCATTTATTTTAATATAAAAAGCTTTCCGAGATACGGACAGCTGATTAATCTAAAAAAACAACGCTTGAAAGATGGCGCTAGGATTTCTTCTGACGACTATGACAAGGAACAAGCCAGTGATTTTGTCTTATGGAAAGCCTGGCAACCTTCTGACGGTGATATTTTTTGGGACACAGACATAGGTAAGGGACGGCCAGGCTGGCATTTGGAATGTTCCGTGATGTCCACCTCGTTGTTAGGTAAAACCATCGATATCCATACCGGCGGGATTGATTTAAAATTTCCCCATCATAGCAATGAGATCGCCCAAAGTGAGTCCGCTTACAAGCGATTATTCGTCCGTTACTGGCTTCACCGGGCTTTCCTGCAGATGGGGCGGGAGAGGATGGCTAAACGTTTAGGCAACGTCTTAAATCTGACGGATTTGGTGAAACAGGGTCATTCACCGCGGGCTTTTCGTTTCTTGATTTTAACCAATCATTATCGGACACCCCTGATTTTTGCCGAAAAAACCCTGGTCTATGCCGAAAATTCCCTAAAGACAATCGATGAATTTGTCGGACGGCTAGAAAAAATTATTTCTGCTGGGGGCCAATACCGCTCTTCAAAGGATATTTTGAAATTTAAAAAAGAATTCATTAAAAATCTAGATTCGGACTTGAATTCTCCCAAAGCAATTGCCTTGCTGTTTGATTATATTCGAAAAATCAACATTCAAATAAATAAAGAAAGACTGTCAGTTAAAGAAGCAAAGATAATTCTAAATTTTCTTAAAGATATTGACCGGGTCTGGGGTTTTATTTTCCCGCTAGAAAATAGACGGGAATTAGCAGATGAAGAAAAAATACTTTTAGAGGCAAGAAAGAACGCTCGTCAAAACAAGGATTTTGCAAAAAGTGATCAAATCCGCCAAGAATTGCTGAAAAAGGGGGTAGAAGTGCGAGATGGCAAAGATGGAGAACAGACGTGGGTGTTTTTAAAATAAATCATTATATGCCAGAAAATATCGAAAATGAACCGGTGGAATTGGATATGTTAGCTACTGACCCTCTTGAACTGGCCAAAAGCCGTATTGCCGCTGATTTTATCAAAAGGGAGCAGGAAAGATATATCGAAATCACGAAAAATACGTCTCATGTGTCAGAGGGGCTGAAAAGTGTTTTTATCCGTAAGATACAGAGAATGCTCGAAACGCCGGTAAGTTTAAAGTATAATAAATAAGCAAATAATCAAAAATACTTAAAGCTTAAACGCTTGTTTTTGATTACCCTTGACATTTTCAGCCGGCCTGCCAAAATAAAAGCAGGGGAGGATGTCCACACGCCCTTTATCAGCCGATAAGGGGTTAAACCGACGTTAAATCGCCGAAAAGACGAAGAGAGAGTTGATTTCAAAGGAGTGAGCTAGGGCGAAAGAAAAAATATGAAATGGTGACGTATCAGAACGTCACAAAAGCCACTCCCATGAGAGATATTCTCTCAAGTCCTGGGTATCCTAAACGCCCACCACATAATTGTACATTTTCGCATATTCTTCTAAAGACGAGCCTAAAAACTCGTCTTTTTTTTATCCACAAGTTAGGTCTTGACAAAATTTTTATTTCGTGTATAATGATTGGTTGTTTTGACAACTTGTGCTTTAGCACCTTAAACCCACCCTTTTATGCCAAGCTCAAGAGAGAGGGCTAATTAACTAAGATTTCTCTCTAGAAAGGAGAAAAGCTTGCGTCTGTATAGGGTTTGGCTGACCCTAGTCATGGTAAGGCAGAATCCTGATGCCTGAATAAGGATTGGGATAGCCTGAAACTGACGGCAAGACTGTCAGTAGATCGGGAAGACCGGTTACATGGCATAAGGACGCTACTACCTTTCTTCTTCTCGGGCGTTCCGTCAGTATTACGCCCAAACGTAGATAAATAAGCCACTGGATTGGTTAGAGACAATAGCTCTCTTCCCAAACAGTAAAATACTGGTACCGGTATCATACCCGAAGCCATCGGTCGGCTGCGTGTAAATAACCGGTTTGTCCGAGTGACAAGCCAAAACTTTAGGGGGTGGCACCGTCTTTGTTCCGTCGAGGCTAGGCCCCTCGTATAGCCAGTGGATTCGTCCGTTGGCGGAAAAAAGGAACAAATATTAAATCAATATCATGCACGAGTTTTTCGACACAGTGATTCGGCGGACTTCATAGGAAGTCCGCCTCATTTTTTATCTTGACAAATATATATTGCTAGGTTTATGGCATATTATATAATATAAATGACTCAACATTAATGAAAAAAACATGTTTGAGCCGTGTCCAACCTGCGGCAATGATCCTTGCACTTGCTAGGCATTGTCAGCAGTAAAACAAAAAACCTCTTAAATAAGCAAGAGGTTTTTTGTCGTTTATCTTTTAAAAAAGGTCAAAGACTGCTATAATTAAACCATTATTATTAATGGTAAGAAATGAACAAGCTATTTTTGGACATTGAAACAATTCCGGCGGATAAAAAAGTCTGGGCAAAAGTCGAAAAAGACCTGCAGCTTAAGTATGAGTTAAAAAACAAGAAGCCTTTTAATAAAGAGGATTTATACGCCAGAACCGCCCTGGACGGGACTTATGGCCGGATCTTATGTCTGGGCTATCTTAAAGAACCGCCGTCAAAAAGCACGGCCAATATTCTTTATGGTCCGGAAAAAGACATCTTAAAAAACTTTTGGGATCTGGCCCGAGATGTGAATCTGTTTATCGGCCACAACATCATGGATTTTGACCTTAATTTTATTTATAAGCGGTCTATTATCTGGGGAGTACCGCCAACAAAGGATCTAAGCTTTGCCCGTTATCGCCATGATCCGATATTTGACACGATGCGCGAATGGGATAAATGGCTTTCCAGTTCTCAGATAAGCTTGGACCGTTTGGCAAAAATATTGGGACTTAAATCTTCTAAGGGCGAATTAGACGGTTCAAGAGTTTACGAATACTATCAAAAAGGGAAGTTTAAGGAAGTATATCAGTATTGCATGGCGGATGTTGAAGTGACCAGACAAATCTACCAAAAAATGACCTTTAGCCGCGAGATATGATTTACGCGCCAAAATTTTCCGTAATTTTGCCGACCTATAATCGCGGCTATATCTTATGGCGGGCCATTCAATCGGTACTCGGCCAAACGTACCCTTTTTTTGAGTTGGTGATTATAGACGACGGTTCAAGCGACGATACGCAAAAAACAGTTAAGGTCTTCCGTGACCCCAGAATTATCTATTTTAAAAACAGAAAAAGACAGGGTGTGTCGGCAGCCAGAAATAAAGGACTAAAGAAGGCGAGGGGGGAATATATTGCCTATTTGGATTCGGACAACGAATGGCACAAGGATTTTTTGGAAAGCATGCTTTCCGCCATTGCAAAATATCCGAAAAAAGTTCTGTTTTTTTGTAAAAAGAATTATCGCTTGAAGTTATCGGAAAAAGACAAGATTGAGAGGATGATTCGCGATGAGTTTTATGGCCATAAGAAATATTTCGATTTAAAGAGGCTCTGGCAGCGTAAGATCATTATAGACACGAATACTTTTGTCCACAAAAAGAGCCTGCTGGACAAGATAGGTCGCTGGGATGAAAAAATCGATTTTTGGGAAGACTATGAATTTACTTTGCGCGTTTCCCGCTATTTTCCCCAGGGAATAATGTATTTAAATCGGGCCCTGGTTGATTATGAACAGACTCTGGATTTTAAAAGTTTTTCTGATGAAGTGAGGCGTTGGGAAAAAGCGGAAGAATATATTTTCAAAAAACACGAAGATTATCCTTTAATAAAAGAGGCCAAGTGGTATCCGCCCAAAGCCTATAAATCAACTGAATCTGTCCTCAAATTTCTGCAGGCTAAAAAGCCCTGACTGCAAATTGAGTTTATCCCCAGCCCCGTAATCGATATTAGAGATTAAGGGCTTATTCATAAAAGCGCAACGTTTTTTAGTCACTAACAATATTAGCCTTTAATATTAGCCTTTTTTTATCTATAGTTATCCACAAAAAAATAAAAGTCAGGGGCTTGACAAAGAACAATGGCTTGTTAAGCTTAAAGCAGAGGTAAACGCACATATCGTTCATTGAAAGCACACCGACAAAAGGTCTGATCTAATCATATAATTATGAAAGGAAAAGACCCTATGTTGTTACAACACATCATCGCAATTATCGCCGGCACCTTTCTCATACTTTTTTCCCTCAATCCCATTCAACCCACTCCTCATCATCATTTCGACTTTGTCGACTCTTTTCTCCTCTTTGCCGGCCTTGCCTCTTTTCTCTACGGTGTGCTACACATCGCTCCAATTAACCTTTCCTTCTGAATCTCAACCCCTAGCGTTCTACGTTAGGGGTTTTCTCTACATTGAATAATTTTGGCATATAATTTAAGATGTATCTATGAAAGTTAAGTCTTGTAAAAAAGTTTTTGTCGCCATGTCAGGCGGCGTGGATTCCACGGTCGCCGCTTTATTACTAAAAAAACAGGGTTATCAGGTGATTGGCGTGCATTTTTTGCTCGCTAAAAGCCAGACTTTGGAAGTAAAAAGGATCTGTCAGAAATTGAAAATCAAACTGTATATTTGGGACTTTCGCCCCCAGTTCAGCAAATCAGTTATCAAGGATTTTATTACCCAATATAAAGACGGAGTTACGCCCAATCCCTGCGTAATATGCAACCGGATGATAAAATTTGGTTTATTCTACGAAAGGGCGAAAAAAGCCGGCGCTGATTATATCGCGACTGGTCATTATGTCCAGAAAGCTAAAGTCGGCTCTTGTTATCTTTTAAAAAAGGGGAAAGACTATGATAAAGACCAGTCATATTTTTTATGGGACCTCAAGCCTTTAGTAATCTCGCATTGCCTTTTTCCACTGGGAAAATTAACAAAAGATAAAGTTAAACGAATAGCCGCCAAGTATCGGTTACCGAGGGTAAAAAATGAATCCCAAGAAATCTGTTTTATCACTGATAAAATTTGTAATTATCTTTCAAATAATATAAAAAGTCGGCCGGGGATAATCAGGGATTTTACGAGCAAAAAAAAAGTTGGCCGCCATCAGGGTCTTTTTTTATACACCATTGGTCAGAGAAGCGGTTTGCGCCTGGCCGGCGGTCCCTGGTTTGTGCTAAAAAAAGATATTTCGAAGAATATCCTCTGGGTGACAAAAGATAGTAAGTCTCTGTTCAGCCTGAAGGCTGAACTTAAAAAGGTCAATTGGCTCATTACGCCCCCTGAATTTCCCGTTACTTCTGAGGTTAAGCCGCGCTATCGGCATCCTGGCGTTCAAGCAATAATCAAAAAAACCGGGAACGGCTGTTGTGTCTCATTTAAAAAACCAGAAAGAGCTTTGACTCCAGGTCAATCAGCTGTTTTTTATAAAGGCGATGAATTATTGGGTGGGGGGATTATCAAATAAATAAGGGTGATTATTTGCCATGATCAAAAGTCGTGGCCATGAGGTTGGGCCCCGGCCCGGAATTAAGGGATTTAAGCCGACAGAAGAGATTTATCCTCGAATTACTGATGGCGTAATCTTTATTTTAGGCAGATACTAAGCTGAATAATAATAGCGCTAATTTGATATTTATAAAAAGCAAGAGCTTGAAACAACATAGTTTATTTTGTATAATAACCTAATGAAATCTGATAAAATACGCGATAAATTTAAAAGATATTTCGCTAAAAAGCTCAAACATGCCTGGGTGGCCTCCTCTTCCTTAGTGCCGGAAAATGATCCTTCAGTTTTATTGACCACCGCCGGCATGCAGCAGTTTAAACCCTACTTTTTAGGTGAATTATCCGTAAAAAAAGATTACCATAACCGTAACTTAGCCTCCAGCCAGAAATGTTTTCGCACTTCGGATATTGACTCGGTCGGCGACGAATCGCATTTGACTTTTTTTGAAATGCTCGGTAATTTTTCACTCGGCGGCTACTTCAAGGATAAAGCGATTGAATACGCCTGGAACTTTTTAGTTAAAGAAATGAAGATTGATAAAAAAAGACTTTGGGTGACAATTTTCGAGGGAGATAACACGGTAGTCAAAGATTTTGAAGCGATAAAAATCTGGCAAAAATTAGTGCCTAAAGATAAAATTCAGGAATTCGGAAGGCACCATAACTGGTGGGGACCGCCGGGTAAAACCGGTCCCTGCGGCCCGTGTTCAGAAATCCATTATGATCTTACCGAAAAACCCTGTGAACAAAAGGAATCATGTCGGCCTAACTGTGAATGCGGTCGTTTCGTCGAAATCTGGAATTTGGTTTTTACGGAATATTATATGGATACAAAAGGAGATTTGAAAGACTTGCCGACAAAAAATATTGATACGGGGATGGGGCTGGAAAGGCTAGCCATGATTATGCAAAAATGCCCCTCAGTTTTTGAAACAGATTTATTCGCTCCGTTGATGAAGATAGCGGCGGCTGATAAATCCCTAGACGGGTTTCAAAGCGAAAAAGAAAAAAATAAAAGATTACGAATCGTGGCGGATCATATCAAAGCCTCTGTTTTTCTGTTGGCGGACGGAGTGGAATTTTCCAACAAGGATCAGGGTTATATACTAAGGCGGATTTTTCGGCGGCTTATTGATCAGTATGAGCATATCGACTTTAATTTAGGCGTTCTGGTCGAAGCCGTTATTTCTCTCTATGCCCCGCATTACGCCTCCTTACTCCTTGATAGATCCCGCCTCCTTACGGCCTTAAACATAGAAAAGGAGAATTATCAGAAGGTTTTAAAGCTAGAGGTGGAAAAAGCCTATGAGATTATGAGTATGTCGAAAAATAAAGATAAAAAATGCGTGCCTCATCCTTCGGACAGGAAGATAACGGGCGAGGAGGCATTTAATCTTTATTCCACTTATGGCTTGACAGCGAATTTAATCCGAAAAAAAGGCTTTTCTTTTGATGAAGAAGAATTCAAACAGGCCGTTGAGAAACATCAACAGATATCGCGGGCCGGAGCCCAAAAAAAATTCGGCGGCGTGGGAGACTTCGGTGATTTAGTCGCTCGACAGCACACGGCCACCCATCTTCTTCACGCGGCTCTAAGAAAGGTTCTTGGTGAGAATGTGGGACAAATGGGCTCTGATTTAAACCCCGAAAGATTACGATTTGATTTTTCTTACTCCCAAAAACTGACAGAAAAAGAAAAGTTAATGGTGGAAACGATAGTCAATGAAAAGATAAAGGATAGTCTTCCGGTTTCCCTGGCCGAAATGACTTATGAGCAGGCGATTAGCTCAGGAGCGTTAGCCTTTTTCAAAGAAAAATACCCGGATAAAGTCAAAGTTTATACCATCGGGGATTTTTCCAAAGAAATTTGCGCCGGTCCACATGTTAAAAATACGTCCGAACTGATCAGTTTTAAAATTGTGTCTGAAAAATCATCATCAGCCGGGGTCAGGAGAATAAAAGCGATATTGGGTAAATAAAAAATACCCCTTTGTTCTCAAGTGTCCAAAGGATTATATAATTAAATCCTTTGTATTTTACTGTAGACTTTTTCAATCAGCCAGTTCGGAGTCGAAGCTCCGGCTGTAAGTCCGATGGTTTTTTTATTTTTAAACCAGTTTTTTCGCAGTCCTTTTTCGTCTTCAATTTGATAAGTCTTTGCATATTGCGAGCAGACCTCTTTTAGTTTTTTTGTGTTGGAACTTTCGTTACCGCCCACGACGATAACCAGATCGGATTTTATAGCCAGGATTTTAGCGGCGGCTTGTCTTTCCCGCGTTGCTTGACAGACCGTATCATATATTTTTATACTTGAACCCCTTTTTTTCAAAATATTAATAATTTCAGCCGTGACTTTGACGTTGGAAGTGGTTTGGCAAATAATGCCTAATTTATCTGATTTTTTTATTTTTGAGAGGTCCTTTTCATTTGAAATGATAATTGGCGCCTTAAGGTTGGCGGCGATAGCGACAATTTCGGGATGGTTTTTTTGGCCGATTATGATTACCTTAAGTCCCGATTTTTCCAAAGAAAGGGCCAGGAGCTGGGATTTCTTGACATAAGGACAGGTCAGGTCTATTATCTTTAAACCCCTTTTTCTCCCTTTATTAATTATGTTTTCCGCGACGCCGTGGGCGCGGATAAAAATTTTATCCCCCTTTTTAGTTTTGGCGAAATCACTAATTGGACAAATGCCTTTCCGTTTAAACGCGCTTACCACCGCAGGATTATGGATGATCGGTCCTAAGGTAAAAGCACGCCCCTTATTTTTTTCCAATGCATTTATCGCTCTTTTGACTCCGAAACAAAAACCATACTTTTTCGCCAAAATAATATTTTTCATATAAGTCAATATTATATTAATGTCGTGTTAAAGTCAATATATTTGCTAAAATTAGCCAAAAAGTACCAAAGTTAAAATTATATTCTCGAGTGAAATTGACAAAGTAAATATCACGTGATAATATAAAACATGTTGCTCAAGACTTAAGACAGCAGTGATATATTAATTGGGTGTTTGTCTGTGCCAAATTTTAAGTCTTGAAGGGCACAGATTTTTTTAAATATGAACGATCAAGCGAAAAAAATAGACATCAAGACCAATAAAAAGGGTTTTTTGGAAATAAGGGCAAAGGTAATAGAACTTTTGCCTTCGACCACCTTTAAGGTTGAGGCAGAAAACGGTCATGAAATATTAGCCTATCTTTCCGGTAAAATGCGTTTGCACCATATCCATATTTTACCCGGAGACACCGTCTTGTTGGAAATTTCACCCTATGATTTAAAACGTGGTCGCATAACTTATCGTTTTTAATTTATGAAAGTTAGAGCCTCAGTAAAAATCAGATGTAAAAACTGCAAAGCGGTCCGCCGTAAAAAAAGAATTTACATCATTTGTTCAAATCCCAAGCACAAACAAAGGCAAGGATAAATTATTATGGCTGTAAGAATTGCCGGAATAACCCTTCCGCAAAATAAAAGAATAGAAATCGCTTTAACCTATATTTTTGGTATTGGTCCCTCTTTATCCAAAAAAACTTTAAAAGAACTGGGAATTAATCCGGATACAAGAACACAGAATTTAAGCGAGGAAGAGATAAACAAAGTGAGGAATGTAATTGAAAAAAAATATCGAGTCGAAGGCGAACTTCGGCGCGAGATAGTTATGAATATAAAAAGATTAAGGGAAATCGGCACCTATCGAGGTAGCCGACACACTAAAAATTTGCCCGTCCGCGGCCAAAGAACAAAGACTAATTCCCGCACCGTTCGGGGAAATGTGAGAAAAACCATGGGTTCGGGTCGTAAAGCGGCCGCGGAAAAAACGTAATTTAAATTGGCTTATTATGAGCATTAAGGAAAGAAAGAAAAAGAAAACCAAAAAGTATGTGCCACAGGGAAGGGCTTATATCATGTCCACTTATAACAATACTATGGTTACGCTTACTGATTCGAAAGGGGATGTCCTGGCTTCTTCCTCGGCTGGCCAGGTCGGTTTTAAAGGGCCGAAAAAATCCACTCCCTTTGCGGCCGGAATAATCGTAAGAAACGTGATTGAGAAGGTAAGTGATTACGGCCTCAAGAGCGTCGAAGTTTTTGTTAAAGGGGTTGGTTCGGGCCGCGAAGCAGCCGTACGGGCCCTCTATAGCAATGGTCTGAATATTCTTTCGATAAAAGACCTGACCCCTATTCCGCATAACGGCCCAAGGCCTAAAAAAGTAAGGAGAGTCTAAATCATAACTCATATGTTGCGCGAACAAGTGTGTAAAAAATGTCGCCGGGCTGGAGAGAAGCTTTTTCTAAAAGGCGAAAGATGTAATTCGCCTAAATGCGCTATGGTGAAGAGAAATTACCCGCCGGGTATCCACGGGCAAAAGGGCTATTCCCGGATGTCCGGATTTGCCGTCCATCTCAAAGAAAAACAGAAAATAAGGTATATCTACGGCCTTACAGAAACACAGCTGGCGAACTACATGAGAAAAGCGCTTAAGAAAAAGGGTAATACCAGCGAACTTTTTTTGCAAAGTCTGGAAAGACGTTTTGACAATATCGTATTTCGTTTAGGCTTCGCCCGATCAAGGGCGGAAGCAAGAAAAACGATAACTCATGGGCATTTCTTGATTAACGACAAAAAAGTCAATATTCCTTCCTATCTTTTGCGGCCTAAGGATAAGATCACCCTTGCGGCAAAAAGCGCTAAAAATAAATTGTTCAGCGAGATCTTAAAGTCCGCCGACAAGCAAAAAACTGCCGATTGGCTAAGCTTCGACAAAACAAGCCATCAGGGCGAGGTTTTGCATCTGCCGACGCAAAAGGATCTTAATCTCGGTTTTCAAACCCAGTTGGTCGTTGAATTTTATTCTAATGGTTAATTTTTAATATCATATAAGAAAAATATGGAAAACATTTCCCTACCCAGTAAAATAGAAACGCAAAAAATAGACGCCAACACAACGAAGTTTATTTTTGAGCCTCTTTATCCGGGTTACGGGATGACGGTAGGCAACGCGTTGCGCCGGGTATTGCTTTCATCTCTGCCGGGTGCCGCGGTACAAGCTGTAAAGATTAAAGGCGTTGATCACGAATTTTCTACCATCCCAAATGTTAAAGAGGATGTCGTGAGTATACTTTTAAATTTAAAGCAACTGCGTTTTAAGTTTCACGGCGATGAGCCAGTGGTTCTTAGCCTTAAAGCAAAAGGAGAAAAACAAGTGACCGCGGCTGATATAAAGCCAACAGCCGAGGTGGAAGTGGTTAATGGCAAGCAGCATATCGCAGTATTAACGGATAAAGCCGCCATACTGGAAATGGACATTACCGTGGGTCCCGGACGCGGTTATGTTCCCGTTGAAATGCGCGAAAAGGAGGTTTTGGATATCGGTACAATCGCTATCGACGCCATCTATACTCCGATAAAAAACGTGAATTTTACCATTGAAAATGTGCGTGTTGAACAAATGACGAATTATGACCGTTTAATTCTGGAGATAGCGACCGATGGAACGATCTCGGCCGAACAGGCTTTAAAGATGGCCGCCCAGACTTTATTGGAACATTTTGAATTTGTAAAAAACCTTAAGTCTTCCAAAGCAGACGAGAGTGCCGCGGAAAAATCAAAAACGAAAAAAGAGGAGAAGGAAATAGCCGCCGCTCCCACCGATAAGGAGGGGGAAAAAGAGAAGGTTGTTAAGAAAAAAAGAGGACGTCCTAAAAAAGCAGAAGACATCACTTAAAAAATGAAACATCTTAAGAAAAATAAAGTCGTCAGCGGCAAGAGGAGTTATCAAAAGCAAGTCCAGTCTAGCTTGATCGCCAGTTTAATTATGCGGGATAAGATCGTCACTAATTTAAGCAGGGCAAAAGTTTTGCGCTCTGCCGCCGAAAAATTAATAACTCAGGCCAAAAAAAACAACTTAGCCTCCCGGCGCTTGATCTTAAAAGTCGTGCCGCCAAAAGAGGCGGATAAGTTAATTACGGTTATCGCCCCTCGTTATCGCGAAAAAAAAGGTGGCTATCTTCGTCTTTCCCGCTTGAAAAATCGGTTCGGTGATAACGCGCCGCAAGCCGTAATCGAGTTTACCTAAACTATGAAATCAAAAACTTTATCTTCTAAAATTACCATCGATGCGGCCGGACAGTCCCTTGGACGTGTGGCGAGCCAAATAGCGCAGGTTCTTTCCGGGAAAAATCGACCCAGCTATCAGCCAAATAAACTATCCGGTCAAATGGTCGAGGTAATTAACGCCTCGAAAATAAAGCTGACTGCCGCTAAGCTTTACCAAAAAAAGTATTTTCATTTTTCAGGTTATCCCGGTGGGTTAAAAACCACCTATCTAAGTGAGTTATGGGCCAAAGATCCCGCCTCTGTATTGAGAAGAACTGTCTTAAGGATGGTTCCGCGTAATAGGTTGCGAAAAGAAAAAATGAAAACTTTAACGATTAATAATTAGGAAAATGCCAAAAAAAACCCGCAAAAAAGCAATTAAAGAGGTCAAAGAAAAAATAGACGACTCGGCCGTTAAAAATATTAAAAGGACCTATCTTATTGGTTTGGGTCGCCGTAAAGCATCCGTCGCCAGAGTGAGGTATTATAAAAAAGGGGAAAACGAAATTTTGATAAATAACAAACAATATCAGCAATATTTCCCTTATTTTGAGTTTCAAAATATCGTTAGACAGCCAATAGAAAAAATTGGCTTTAAGGAATTGGGCCAGTTTAATATAAGAGTGGCGGGCGGCGGAAAAAGAGGCCAGGCGGAGAGCATTCGCCTGGGCATTGCCCGCGTCTTGATCCAAATTGATAAAAGTTGGCGAAAAATTCTTAAAGCGGAAGGATATTTAAAGCGTGACCCTCGTGAAAAAGAAAGAAAGAAACCCGGCCTGAAAAGAGCGAGACGCGCCCCCCAGTGGCAAAAAAGATAAATTTTTATTTAAAATTTTGGCTACGACTGTCAAAGAAAATAGACTCTCTTTTAACACTTTATTTTTGACCGTCGCCTACACGTTGCAAAAAGTAATCTCTTTTGGTTACTTTATTTATTATGCCCGTTTTATCGGTTATGTCGGCACGGGGAAATTCACTTTCGCGGTTTCTTTCGCCACCGTATTTGGTATCTTAGTGGATCTGGGTTTAAGCCCGGTCCTTATTCGGGAAGTGGCGCGCGTCAAGGAAAAGGCCGAAGACTATCTTTCGGCGGTTTTTACGATTAAAATATTTTTTGCCTTTATTGCTCTATTGGCGATTTTTATCGGCATAAACCTGCTTGATTATCCTTCTGAAACAAAAAACTTAGTCTATTTTGCCGCCTTGGTCATGATTTTTGAATCATTTACCTTAAGTTTGTACGGCGTCTTCCGCGGTCTGCAAAACCTGAAGTATGAGGCCATCGGCACGGTCATTTACCAATTTTTGGTTTTGCTTTCCGGTGTGATCGGTTTTCAAATAACCCACCAAACCATTGTTTTGGGCCTCGCGATCGTGATCGGCGCGATGGGTAATTTTAGCTATGCACTTATTAATATATTAAGAAAAACTGACGCGCGGCCCCGATTTAAATTAAATTTTGAGGTGATGAGGAGTCTGCTAAAAATGGCCATGCCGTTTTTTTTAGCCGGCATTTTCACAAAAATTTACGCTTATATTGATATTCTTTTGCTCTCGTTTCTTAAAAAAGCGGATAACGGCGATCAATATGTCGGATGGTATTCCGTGGCCTATAAACTGACATATGCCATTCAATTTATTCCCATCGCCATCAACAACAGCGTTTATCCCGCTCTTTCTTCCCTGTATGTAAAATCAAAGGAGTTAATGGCGATGACGATAGAGAACGCATTTCGATATTTGATAATTATCAGTATCCCGATTTCTCTAGGAGCATTTGTTTATGCGGATAAAATCACAATTTTATTGACAAAGCAATATGCCAACGCCATACCCGCCTTCCGTATCTCTATCCTCGGCTTGATTTTTATTTTTCTTAATTTCATATTGGGATCGGTGTTGAACGCCTGTAATAAACAGATTCAGTATACTATCAATTTGGGTTTGACGGTCGTGGTTAACATAGTGGCTAATTTGATCTTGATTCCCAGGTTTAACCACGTTGGTGCCTCTATTGCCGCTTTTTTGAGCGCTTTTTTCTTGTTTATAATCAGCTATTACCGGGCCAATCGTTTGGTAAAATTAAACAAAATTAAGATTCTCAAATGGTTTATTAAAGCTCTAGCGGCCTCGCTTATAATGATTTTTGTCACGTATTTTTTCAAATCCTATGTGAGGTTTTATTACCTTGCTCCTTTGGGAGCCATACTTTATGTCATTTTTTTATTTATTGTCGGGGGAATAAAACGGGCGGATATTATTGAATTCTCCCGATCTCTTAGGAAAAAGTGATATGAAAAAATCACTTCTTATTACATATTTTTTCCCGCCGAAACTAGGAGGTATTGAAAACTATTTTAAAAACCTCTGTTTAAATCTGCCGCCCGATAAAATAGTTGTCTTAGCGGAACCGGCCGAAAATGCGGAGGATATAGATAAAGCTTTTCCGTTCAAGGTTATTAGAAATAAATTATTCCCTTGGCCGCAAATAAAGCCTTCTTGGCTGCCTTTGTTTTTTACTTTAAAAAAGATAATTAAAAAGGATCAAATCGAGCTATTGCAATTCGGTCATTACTCGAATCTGGTTACTCTTGGCTGGTTATTAAAAAAAATATCCGGCTTACCCTATATCGTTTATACCCACGGTGTTGATACGTTGCTGCCCCAAAACAGCAATTTTCAAAAAAACTTGATGAGACGTAATTTGATAAATGCCGACTGGGTGATTGCCAACAGCCAGTACATGAAAAAAAGGCTGACTGATTTTGGGCTAAATAAAAGTAAAATAGTCGTCGTCTATCCTTCTTTGCCAAATGACTATTTTACGGAAGTTAGCGGACAAGAAGCTTTAGAGGATAAATATGGACTAAAAAATCATAAAGTAATTCTCACCGTAGGGCATCTAATTGAAAGAAAGGGACAAGATGACGTTATTAAATCTTTACCGTCAATTATAAAGGTCTATCCGGAGCTTAAATATCTGATGGTTGGTGAGGGACCTTACCGTAAAAATTTGGAAGATTTAGCCTCGAAACTCGGAGTTCGGGAAAATGTCATCTTTACCGGGCCGATTGAGGACCGGCTAGAACTAAAGTTGCCTTTTTATAAAGCCGCCGATCTATTCGTTATGCCAACGCGTGAATTGGAGGGCGGAAAAAATGTCGAGAGTTTCGGCATTGTTTATTTAGAGGCACAGGGGGCCGGATGTCCGGTCATCGCTTCAAATATCGGAGGAGCGCCCGAGACCATGGTGCCGGATGAAACAGGATTGCTGGTGGAGCCTGGGCGTATTAAAGATCTAAGCGATACGATTCTTAAATTACTGGCCGATGAATCAAGGCGGCATTCAATGGGAGAAAAGGCGAAGAAATGGGTTAGACAAGCCTTTAGCTGGCCTCATCAAGCTCGGAAAGTCGCTTTTTTATTGGAATCAAACGCGATTTCTAAAAAATTGCCAAATCAGTCGGGCGTAAGCCTTATTATTCCCGTGTACCAGGTAGAAGACACGCTAAAAAAATGCCTGGCCAGCATTTTTAACCAAACTTTTAAAGATTTTGAAATAATTGCCGTAAACGATGGGTCAACAGATAAAGGACCTCAAGTATTAGATAAATATAAAGATAGCTTAACCATCATTAACCAAGATAATAGGGGAGCGGCCGCGGCCAGGAACACCGGCGCGGCCAGGGCTAACGGCAAATATATTTTCTTTTGCGATGCCGATGTCGTATTAAAGCCCACGGCCTTAGAAAAAATGGTCAAGGTGTTAGAAATAAATCCTCAAATATCATTTTGTTATTGCGCTTTTCGTTTCGGCTGGCGGAGTTTTAAGGCTCTGCCATATTCTAAAGAGCGATTAAAAAAATATAATTATATTTCCACCATGACTCTTTTGCGAAGAGATGATTTCCCGGGCTTTGACGAAAAGCTAAAACGTTTCCAAGATTGGGATTTATGGCTAACGTTGGCCAAAAAAAATAAGAATGGCATCTCTCTGGACGAAACTTTATTCACGGCCCCCATGAGGGCGGGCGGAATTAGCCGTCAAATAGAGAAAGAAGAAGCAATGAAAGTCATAATAAACAAGCATCATTTATGAGGGATCAAAGTAAAATCGAATTATCGGTTATTATTGTCTCCTGGAATACCGGTCGTCTAATAGAAAATTGTCTCAAATCAATTTATAAGACGGTAAGCCACATAGATTTTGAAATTATCGTCATTGACAATAATTCCTCTGATAATACGGTTCAGATGATAGAAAAGAATTTTCCCAACATTATTTTGATCAAAAATAATTCAAATCTTGGCTTTGCCTCGGCTAATAATCAGGGAATTGCTCGGGCGAAAGGTGATTTTCTACTGCTCTTGAACCCGGATACTATACTGCTTTCAAATTCCATCCCGCCTTCTTTAGAAGAACTAAAAAAAGACCATAAAATCGCCGTTTTGGGCGCAAAAATCCTAAATCCTGATTTAAGCCTGCAGCCATCTTGTCGGCGATTTCCCGATCTAGCCTCACAGATACTGATACTTTTAAAAATTCATAATTTGTTCCCTCATCTTAGACCTTTGAAAAAGTATTTAATGTCGGATTGGCCGCATAATGAAAAACGAGAAGTCGATCAAGTGATGGGCGCTTATTTTCTGACAAAACGAGAAATTATTGAAGAAGCCGGGGTATTAGACGAAAAATACAAGCTATATTTTGAAGAAGTGGATTTTTGCTATCGGGTTAAACAAATGGGCTATAAAGTGGTCTTTTTTCCAGAGGCTAAAATCATTCATTATCAGGGGGAAAGCTTTAAACAAGTGCGTGGCCTAAAATCTCAAATCTATTGGAACAACAGTTTAAGACGCTATTTTAAAAAATATGGTCGTCCCTTCCAATACTCTTTCTTAACTATTCTTTATCCGATCAGCATATTTTTGGCTTTGATCGTGCAAGTCTTAATAAAACTTAAAATTATCGCCAAAAAATAGGCGATATTCAAGGGGTTTACTGACGCCCATCCCTTTAGTTTTTTTGTTTGTCATAAGTCGCGGAAAATGCTATAATTTCTTCTTACATTAAGTAAAAATAATGAATCTATTTTTCTTTAAACCTAAAAAAACCCTTTTATATCTTCTGTATATCCTCGCATTTTTCCTTCTTTCTTTTCTTGGCTTTCTGTATCCGATCTTGAATTATTCGATATTTTGGCTGATTGTCATTGCGGTCATGATTTTGGCGATAAGAAACATATCAGACGGACTTTTCATTGTTTTTTTGGAATTGATCGTCGGCAATAAAGGATATCTTTTTTCTTTTCCGGTCGCCGGATTTGTCATTTCTCTAAGACTGGCTTTATTTATAGTGGTTATAATTTCTTATTTAATCAGTATTATATTCAGTAAAAAAGATAAAATATCTTTTTTGCAATCGAATTTGAGGTTCGCTTTTCTTATTTTAGTTTTGGTTTTAGGCATCGGCCTTGTCAACGGTTTGCTAAATAATTCCCCTAAAGTTGTTTTTTATGATATTAATGCCTATTTTTTTCTCGCTTTGATCTTCCCAATTTTTCACGTGTTCAAAAACAGAGAAAATTTTTTCAAATTTATAAAGATATTTTCTTTAGGCGCACTAGCCTTAAGTTTCTTTACGCTCATTATTTTTTTTGATTTTGGGATCTTCCACTATAATCCGGCCATGATTACGGCCACTCAAGTTGAAGCGAAACAGCTCGAACAATTGAATGAATTGTCAAATTTGCCGGAAAATGCCCGTTTAGCCCAAACCACTCAAATCGCCGAAAATAAGCTAAAGATAAATTGGTCTGAGGTGGCGAAAAATAAAACCCAAGTTTACCGCTGGTTAAAAGATACGGGAAATGCCGAGGTCACCTATCTTGGAAACCGTTTTTTTAGAGTATTCATGATTAGCCATTTTTATTTAATGCTATATTTGATTTTCATTGTTTCGTATTTTTTTTATAAACCAAAAACAGCCGGTAAGACTAATTTTCGTCAAATTTTGTTGAGTATTTTACTTATCATTGTTTCGTTCATATCATTTTCCCGCAGTCTCTGGCTCGGATTTGTTCTGTCTGCTTGCACCCTGATTATTGGTTTGCCGCGAAAAAAGATTTTTAAATTTTTGATTTGCTTACTTATTATCATTTTGTTAATCTTTACTGTTTGCTATTTTGCCCTGCCCAGCCTATTACAATTAATTTATTCGCGGATAAGCAGTCTTGTTCATCCTACGACCGAGCTGGCGGCGACCAACCGTTTAAGTTTGTTAACGCCGATTTGGCAGTCAATCAAAAATCATCCTTTTTTCGGTTCAGGCTTTGGCACTCTTATTACTTTTAGATCGTTGATTCCCGGGACTGATTTGGTCGAATACATAAAAGTTTATGTTTACGAATGGGGTTATTTGGATATTATCGTAAAAATCGGCGTTTTGGGCCTATTGGCTCTGTGCTATTTCATATTTATGATATTTAAGAATAGCTTATTTTTTATAAAACAAAATAGCGATGATGATTATTTTTTAATCAGGGCCTTTATCGCCGGTTTGTTTTATCTTGTTATTGTCCATTTTACGACTCCTTATATTAATCATCCTTTGGGGCTGGGCTTTATGTTGTTGACTGCCGCTTTTTTTGCCGATAATCAAAAAAAATTAAAAACATATGGGCCAGTCTAAAGTCACCATAAATATTGTTACCTGGAATAGTCTTACTTATCTGCCTTTTTGTTTGTCTTCTATTTATAAGCAAACCTTTACCGATTTTTCCGTTTTAATTATAGACAACGCTTCAGGCGATGGAACAATGGATTTTATCCGGAGTAATTATCCGCAGGTCAAAACCCTAAGAAATACCCAGAATCTCGGTTTTTCCAAGGCTCATAATCAGGGAATAAAACTGACCAAAAGCCCCTACATTTTAGTGATGAATCCTGACATTATCCTTTCTCATGATTTTTTGGAGAAAATAATAAAGGCGGCGGAATCACAAATCAATTATCAATCCTTTAGCGGAAAAACCCTAAAATTTCATTTTCAGCCGGATGATTTGAGGGAAATCATATTTACTGATAAAATTGACAGTATTGGTATTCAGCCCCACAAAAACCGATCTTTTACCAACTTAGGCGAAAACGAGACCGACCAAGGACAATATGAGCAAAAAAGAGAGATTTTCGGTTCGGCTGGCCATCTCGTATTGTTCAAAAGAGCGGCCTTGCAACTGTCCGAACTTAAGGGTGAATATTATGACGAAGATTTTTTTGTCTATAAAGAAGACGTCGATTTGGCCTGGCGTCTACAGCTTAACGGTCTGAGATCTTTGTATGTTCCTGAAGCCGTTGCCTACCATCATCGGAAGGCGGATAAACCAAGAGAAAAGAACCTGAAAACAATCCGCCAAAGTAGAAAAGCGAAATCAAGACTGGTAAACTTCTACTCCTATCGCAACCATTTGTTTGTGGGCGTTAAAAATGAATTCGCCAGCCATTTTCTGCATTATCTCCCACTTATAGCCTGGTATGAAGTCAAAAAATTATTTTACTTATTGTTTTTTGAAACATCCTCGCTGAAATCATATATTTCATTCTTTCAGCTTTTACCCAAGATGTATCAAAAAAGGAAATTTATTTTAAAAAACAAAAAAAATATGAAAAAACTCATTAAACATTGGTTTGTATGATGGATCTCTCAATAATAATTGTGAATTATAAAAGCAAGGGTTTGCTCAAGCAGTGCGTCAAGGGAGTAAAATTATTGCCTTTAAAATTGTCGTATGAAATAATTGTCGTTGACAATAACTCGCAAGACTCAAGCGTAAATATGATGAAAGAATTTTTCCCCGCGGTAAAGCTCATCGCCAGCCCGGTAAACGGGGGATTCGCCGCCGGAATAAATCTCGGCTTGCGGCAAGCGAAGGGGAAATATATCATGATCTTGAACCCGGATATAGCCGTTTTTGAAGGCTCAATTGAAAAAATGTATGAATATCTTGAGAAACATCTTGAGGTGGCCGTTTTGGGTCCCCGGCTGACTAGTCCTGATGGCACGCGCCAAGTTTCTTGCTACCGGTTTCCCAAATACTTGACTCCGATTTACCGGCGGACACCGCTGGGCAAGTTGCCCTGGGCCAAAAAATCTCTCAGGCATTATTTAATGCTTGATACCGACACGGCCAAAATAATGTCCGTGGATTGGATTTTGGGCGCCTGCATGTTTGTTCGCGCCGAAGCGATCAAAAAGGTCGGTTTAATGGATGAAAGATTCTTCTTGTATTTTGAGGACGTCGACTGGTGTCGAAGATTTTGGCAGTCTGGCTACAGAGTGGTGTATTTTTATGAGAGTGAAATGGTGCATTATCATCAGCGTCTATCCGCCGAGAATCCGGGGATAAAAGGTATTTTTAGCGCAGCGACGCGCATACATATAAGCAGTTGGATAAAATACCTTGCCAAATATTTGGGAGTAAAAGATAATTTCAGTAATCAGCGTCAATAAGACAAAAGGGTGTTCATAATCTATCCCTTTATTTTGGGGTAAATATGGTCAGATAAAATGTCTATTGGAAAAAAAAGTAAACAGATGAAAAACGCCACGAATTTTTTAAGGAGTATTAAAATTAAAAAGGTTAATAGAAACAGAAGAAGAAATATATTTATTTTTTCCGCAATTATTGCCTTTATTATTGTTCTTTTGGCCATCCCGTTGTTAATTTACTGGCCAACGGCCAAAAATCTTTATCGTGGATCACTGGCCATTAAAAGCAATTTAAAGGCAATTGAAAGTAATATCTACAAAGAAGATTTAAGCCAGGCTCTAGACTTAATTGAAGAAACGGATAATCTAATCATTCAGGCTAAAGCCGATTTGAAAAAACTTGGATTCTTGAAATATATTCCGATCGCTTCATCACAATATTTAGCTATGGAAAAAGTTTTTTCTGCCGGTCAAAATTTAACTACGGCCGGCCAAGACATCCTGGCCTATATCGTAGAGATCGTCGAACCTTTTAAAAAGGGGTCAAAAATAAGCTTGGGAGCTTTAAGTTCTGACCAAAAAGGTCGTATTTTGGGAAAGGTTTACGATTCCCAGGATCTTTTATCTAGGGCTAAAGGAAAAGTATTGATTGCGGCAGACGAAATGTCCAAAGTTTCAGAGACCGGTCTGATTAGTCAATTATCGGAAGCGGTCTCGACCATAAAAAAATATCTTCCAATTTTGATAAATGGTTTGGAACAAGGGCAAAAACTGGCCGCTCTGGTTCCGCCCCTGGTCGGTTACCCCGAACAAATTAATTATCTTTTTCTTTTGGAAAATAACGCGGAATTAAGGCCGTCCGGCGGTTTTATCGGCACCTACGGGGTTTTAAGCGTGAAGAACGGCGAGATTATAAGTTTCACCACGGATAATGTTTATAACCTCGATGAAGATTTTGCGCAATGTATTACTCCGCCCTTGCCTTTGACCACTTATAACAAGACTAATTGCTGGTACCTTCGGGACGCTAATTGGTCGCCTGATTTTCCCACCTCCGCCCGTCAATCACTCTGGTTTTATGAAAAAGAAGGGGGAACCGAAAGAAATCTCCACGGCGTCGTGGCGATCACTCCGACATTTATCGAATCACTCATCGGTTTAACCGGCGCGATCACGGTTGACGGCATCTCTTTTACCCAAAGCAACTTTGTGGATAACTTGCAGTACCAGGTGGAAAAAGGTTTCTACCAGAAAGGATTGGAAATGAGCCAGAGAAAGGAGATTATCGGCGATTTATCAAAAATATTGCTCGATAGGGTGTTAGCCATCCCGCAGGAAAAATGGCCTGATTTATGGAAGATTATCGACGAGAACACGAGAAATAAGCAAATATTGTTGTATTTAAACGATGAAAAACTAGAGAATATGGTCTTAGAAAAAAATTGGGCGGGCAGCGTCGTTTCTTCAGAAAGCGACTATTTTACTTTTATCGATGCTAACTTGGCCAGCTTAAAAACAGATTTGTCGGTAAAAAGAACCATTAACTATTACGTAAAAAACGAAAATAACAAACTAACGGTCAATTTACAGGTCGTCTATAAGCATGAGGGAAATTTTGATTGGAAGACGACCCGTTACCGGACATATTTCCGTCTCTACGTGCCCAAGGGTAGCCAGTTGGTTGATATCATCGGTACCAATGAAGAAAAAACGGCCGGAGAAGACTTGGGAAAAACATATTTTGGCTCTTTTTTAAGCGTGGAACCCCAAGAAACACAGAAATTAACTTTTATTTATACGTTGCCTGATAGTATTTATGATCAGCTAAAAAACAAGGAGTATGCCTTATTAGTCCAAAAACAAGCCGGTACGGCGAATTATGATTTTAACGCTTACTTTGATCTTGGTCGTAAGGTAAGGGAGTTTAAACCCATTGACAAAGTGAAGAAAGAAAGTAATAATAACTTAAGTTTAAAAACCTCTTTAAGCGAGGATTTTAGCCTAAGAATCGTTTTTAAATAGTCATTCCCACATGTTTATAAAAAGAGTCGGCATTGATCTTGGCACAACTTCCACCCTGGTTCATTTACCGGGGCGGGGGATTGTTATTAACGAACCATCGGTGGTGGCTATTTCTTTAGTCGATAAAAAGGTTTTAGCCGTCGGCTTAGAGGCCAAGGAGATGATCGGTCGGACGCCCGACACCATTGTTGCCTCTCGACCTTTGCGCGAGGGGGTGATTGCTGATTATCGTACGACCGAAGCGATGATCAGGTATTTTATTAATAAGGCCCTGGGCGGAGTAAGGATTTTTCGGCCCGAGGTGATGATTGCGGTGCCGGCCGGCATTACCTCCACGGAAAGAAGGGCAGTCATTGATGCGACTTTGTCGGCAGGGGCCAAAGCGGCCTATATAATCAAAGAGCCGGTCGCCGCGGCGATTGGCGCCAACATACCGATAGGTTCCGCTTCTGGTCATATGATCGTTGATATGGGCGGCGGCACCTCTGAGATCGCGGTAATCTCTTTGGGCGGTATAGTCGCGAATAATTCAGTCAGAGTGGGCGGAACAAAATTCGACCTGGCGATTACCGAATATATCCGGAGGAAATATGGTTTGGCGATCGGTGAACGAACAGCGGAAGACATAAAAATAAAAATAGGTTCCGCACTTCCCTTGGAAGAAAAATTAGTGATGGATATCAAGGGACGTGATATGGTCTTAGGTCTGCCCAGGACTATATCCATCGTTTCTGATGATATTACTGAGGCAATTCAAGATGAATTGTCGAATATAATACAGGCGATTAAATTTGTCCTTCAGAACACGCCACCCGAGCTTTCCGCCGACGTAATTGATAAAGGAATGGTGCTTTCCGGCGGCTCGGCCCTCCTGCGGAATATCGATAAATTGATCGCCCAGGCGACGGGAGTGAACGCCTACGTAGCCGATGAACCCATTCTATGCGTCGCCAGAGGGACGGGCGTGGCTTTAGATAATCTTGAATCGTACAAGAGAAGTATTTTATCCGCAAGATAATGATTATTGGTATTGATGCCTCACGCGCTAATCAGGATATAAAGACGGGCACGGAATGGTACTCGTATCATTTGATTATTCATTTATCACGTCTTGACCGAGCTAATCAATATGTTTTATACAGCAAGGATACGCTTAAGGGTGATTTGAAAAATTTAGGACCCAATTTTAAAAGCCGAGTGCTGAACTGGCCGCCAAAATTCTTGTGGAGTCAATTAAGACTTTCTGTGGAAATGTTATTCCATCCGCCGGAGGTGCTTTTCGTGCCGGCTCACACCATACCGTTGATCCATCCCCCAAAAACTATCACTACCTGTCATGACGTCGGATTTGAGCGTTACCCCGAATTGTATGAAACCAAAAGTATCGGCGGGCGTAAATTTATTTCATTAATTTTGGGGATATTGACCAGAGTTGTCACTTTCGGCAAGTATGGGAACAACGAACTTGATTATCATCGTTTTAGCATCCGACAGGCTTTAAAACATACTTATCGGATTATCACTCCTTCGCATTTTACCCGCCAGGAAATAATAAATTTATATAAAACCGATAAAAATCGAATAACTGTCGTATACAACGGTTTTAATCAGAGCAATTTGGGGAAAGTGAGCGACGAATCTCTAATCGGACGGGCATTAGAGAAGTATAATATAAATAAGCCATACATTTTTTTTCTGGGCCGTCTAGAAAGGAAAAAAAATATAAAAGGCGCCTTTGCGGCCTTTAAATTATTTAAGGAAAAATATCAGACCGAGCACCAATTAGTCTTGGTCGGCAAAAGAGGCCTTGGTTATAATGAAGCGCAAGAGATAATAAAAAGCTCGCCCATTAAAAATGATATTAAAGAGATAGGTTGGATTGCCGAAGAGGACAAGGTACTTTTGCTAAATGGGGCGGACTTCCTGTATTTCCCTTCATTTTATGAAGGTTTCGGTATCCCTCCCTTGGAGGCATTGGCCTGCGGCTTACCGGTTATTGCCTCAAACCGGGGATCATTGCCCGAAATTCTTGAAGACAGTGCAATTTTTGTCGATCCTAACAATATTCAGGAAATGGCTCAAGCAATGTATCAATTAACGGTTGATCCAAATATACGTTCGAAATTGATAAAAAATGGTCTGGAAAGAATAAAAATTTTTTCCTGGCAAAACTGCGCCAGACAAACTCTCAATGTTCTAAAAGGAATAAAATAATATCTTGACGAAATAAAGCGTTTATGTTATGATTTTTTCACGTTCGATAAAAAACATCCTTCAAAATGTCCTTAAACTTTGATTGGCCGGTGATTGGCCACGCTAACATTCTTTCTTTTCTAAAAACCAGCCTTAAAAATAAACGGATTGCCCACGCCTACTTATTTTTAGGCGAAAAAAATCTGGGCAAAGAGACAGTGGCGAGACTTTTTTTTCAGAGTCTTGTCTGCGTTAATAGGGAAAAAACCAAAGATTCTGCCATTCCTTGTCAAAAATGCGAGTTTTGCCTCGCTTACAAAAAAGACGGTTTTCCCGATTTATATACCCTAAAGCGCCTTGAGGAGAAAAATCAAATAAGCATCGAGCAGGTAAGGCTTTTACTCCACTTCTTGAGTTTGCGCCCTCATTCTTCTGTCTATAAACTTGTCTTAATCAAAAACGCCGAGGACTTAAGTTTGGAAGCCGCCAACAGCTTATTGAAAATTCTAGAAGAACCACCGCCAAATACTGTTTTTATTCTCATAAGTGAAAATGAGAGAGCGGTGCCGTCTACGGTAATTTCCCGGAGCCAGCTTATCAGATTCAACCGAGTTTCGAGCGCGGAAATTAGCGCCTATTTGAAAGAAAGGGGATTGGCACCTAATCTGGTGCGCCGATTGACCGTACTGGCTCAAGGTCGACCGGGTCTGGCCCTGGATTTGGCGGCTGACAACGTAAATTACAAGAATTATCAGGCTAAGATAAGCGCGTCTTTACCCCTTTTCAAGGCCAATATCGCCCAAAAGTTTGAGGCCATTAAAAAGATTAGGTCCGAACTTGCCGTTCGTGAGGAGGGCAGAAACCAATTGTCTGAAGAGATTGGTCGTTATCAGGGAATTTTAAGGGACATAATAATGTCTCATTATTCCTTGGAAAATCTGATTATTAATAATTCCGTCTCAGGCTTATTAAAAGAATTATCATCAAAAAAGAAAATTGATAATATAAAGACGGATATAAAAACTTCGTTTTCAAGCCAGGCATTATTAAAAAAAAATATCAATCCGTCGCTTATTCTGGAAAATTTTTTCATAAAAATAAGCTAAATACCATATGAAAAAAATTATTATACTTCTTTTGCTTTCGATTTTACTCGGCGGCTGCAGTATCAGTTTTTCGACCAATAAAAAGTCAAATCTGGGTTTTTACCGTTCAGACACGGCCGGCGAAACTTGGCAGTCTAAAAATATCATCGGTCAATCAGGCAAAAAAATTCTAACGATCAGCAGCTTAAATGTGATCCGCATTATAAAAAACCCCCATAATGAGGAAACTATATATTTAACGGCCGTGGGAAAAGGCATCTATAAATCCGAAAATCGGGGGGAATCCTGGAAAAGCTTGAATTTGGGCGACATCACCTACGCCAATCTAATATTTGATCCAGAAGACAAGGATATCATGTATACCGCCACCGGCGGCAAGATATTAAAAACAGTTGACGCGGGCGCCAACTGGCAAACGATATATATTGAAACGATGTCTGATAATATCATTAACGATATCGCCGTTGATCATTATGACGGAAAAAGAGTTTACGCTCTGACTAGCCGGGGTTCATTTTTAGAAAGTGATGATTACGGGGTAACCTGGCAGGTGAAAAAGTGGTTTAAGGAATCCTTGCAAAAAATTTATCTTGACCCGAGTGATTCAAGGATACTCTATTTATTAACGAGCGGCTATGGTTTTTACCGCAGCTATGACCGAGGGAACAGCTGGGAACTAATCAGCGAAAGTTTGAAAAAAATCGACCCCTCTTTAACTATCACCGATTTTGTTATTTTCCCGACCAATCCAAAGATTATATTCCTATCAACCACCTTTGGAATTTTAAAGACGGAAGACAGAGGAGACAATTTTTCGACCATTACCACCCTTGTCAGTACGCCCAATACTCTTGATACATTCGCCGTTGATCCTGTAAATTCCCAGATCATATATTTTACTCGCGACAACAAACTCAATAAATCGATAAATGGCGGCGTTGAATGGAAGACAATACTTTTGCCCATCAGCGACGCAGTCAGCGATCTTTTAGTGGAGAAAAGTGACGCCAATATAATTTACTTAGGAGTTAAAAAAGTGAACAAAAAATAAAGATATGACCAAAGAAATAAATGAAAACTTGTCTAAAATTATTGATTTTTTTACCGTCGAACTTTCTTCTTTGCGTTCAAACCGGGCGGCTCCGTCTTTGGTGGAAAACATAAAAGTAGACTACTATGGCACGCAAACGCCTCTTATTCAGCTGGCCAGCATAAGCGTTCCGGAAACTAAAGTGATCGTGATACAGCCCTGGGATAAAAATAGCCTTAAAGAAATTGAGAAAGCCATTTCCGCCTCTGATCTGGGTCTTAATCCCGTTAATGAGGGCAGCCAAATAAGACTGGTTTTCCCGCCCATGACCGAAGAAAGAAGGAAAGAGCTGGTGAAAATTATCAGCCAGAAGGCCGAAGAGAGCAAAATGAAGATAAAAAATGCCCGGGAAGAAAAAACCAAGAGCCTAAAAAAACAAAAGACCGACGGTCAAATATCCGAAGACGATTTTTACCGTCAGCAAGAAGAATTACAGAAGATTGTTGACGAATACAATCAAAAAATCAAGAATTTGGCGGAAGAAAAAGAAAAGGAAATCTTAACGATATAAAATGCTTCTGACTTTTATCACATTTATCATTGTCTTCAGTCTTGTTATCTTTGCCCATGAATTTGGCCATTTTTTTGCCGCGAAAAAAGCAGGTGTTAAAGTTGACGAGTTTGGTTTCGGTTATCCGCCGCGTATCTTCGCGAAAAAATGGCATGGCACGGAATATTCGCTTAACTGGATTCCTTTTGGCGGTTTTGTTAAACTCCGGGGCTTAGAGGAAGAAGCTGGACCCGATGATCCGGATTCATTTATGACCAAAAAGGCCTGGCCAAGATTCACAATATTGGCGGCAGGCGTGTTTATGAACATTATTTTGGCTTATATCATTATCTGTCTCGGTTTTATGATCGGTTTACCCTCGGCCATTAGCGGCGAGGTCAAGAATGCTCATATCAAGAATCCCCAAGTCCAAGTATATGAAGTTATGGCAGACAGCCCGGCGGCCAAAGCCGAATTGAAAGTGGGGGATTTTATTCTCGCCGTAAACAACCAGGCGATCACTAAAATCGATGAGCTGCAAAATTACGACGCCAGCGTCACCGCCGACCAAGTGACCCTAAAGGTAAAAAGGGACGGAAAAATCAAAGAAATCAGCAGCGCCTTGACTGTTTTAGACGAAACAGGTCAGAAAAAACTGGGCGTGGGTTTGGTAGAAACGGGCTTAGTCTCTTATCCTTTTCACCTGGCTCTCTGGCAGGGCTTAAAAACTACCGGCAATCTGCTCTGGCAGATCATCTATGGTATTTACAGTATTATTAAATCATCATTTATCACCCATAAGTTTCCGACCGAGATCGCCGGTCCGGTGGGGATTGCTGTTCTTTCCGGTCAGGTTGCCCGCCTCGGCTTCATATATATTCTTCAGTTTGTCGTTATCCTTTCCTTAAGCCTGGCAATAATGAATTTGATCCCCTTGCCGGCTTTTGATGGAGGAAGAATCCTTTTTGTCATTATCGAAAAGATTAAAGGACGGCCAGTAAATCGTCGCGTAGAGAATAACATACATCTGGTCGGTTTTTATTTATTGGTCGCCTTACTGATTTTTGTGACTTTTCGCGACATCGGCCGCTACAATTTGGATGACGGGGTTGTTAATTTTTTTAAAAACTTATTTACGTAATAGTCTATGCGTCAATCAAGGCTTTTTTACCGTTCGCTGAAGGAAACCCCCAAGGAAGCAAAAACCGTCAGCCACCAGCTTCTAGTCAGGGCTTCTTTTATCGATCAGATAGCCGCCGGCATCTGGACTTTTTTACCTTTGGGTTTAAAAGTTTACGCGAAAATTGAGAATATTATCCGCGAGGAAATGAATGCGATCGGCGGACAAGAGATACTGATGTCGGCTTTGCAGCCCGCCGAGCTTTGGCAAAAATCGGGCCGCTGGAATAAAATGGAACCACCGCTGTTTAAATTAAAAGATCAACACGGAAAGGATTACGCTCTTGGCTCAACCCACGAAGAAGTGATAACGGATCTGATCTCTCGTTTTATCACTTCATATAAACAATTACCTCTATATCTATATCAAATTCAGAATAAGTTCAGAAATGAAACAAGGGTCGCCGGCGGACTTTTGCGCGTCAGGGAATTCATGATGAAAGATCTGTATAGTTTTCATGAAAACGCAGAAGATCTAGATGAATATTATCAACGAGTTTTAAGCGCCTACAAGAACATTTTTAGGCGTTGCGATCTGGAGGTGGTCGTTGTCCAGGCCTTGTCCGGGACGATTGGCGGCAGTTATTGTCATGAATTTATGTGTTTGTCTCCTTCCGGCGAGGACAAAGTTCTTATTTGCTCAAAATGTCATACGGCGGTGAATCTTGAAGCGACGGAAGACAAGACAAAGTGCTCCGCCTGCGGCGGGCAATTGGTAATTCATGACGGGATCGAAGCCGCCCACATTTTCAAATTGGGTCAGAATTACAGCGAAAAAATGAAGGCCACATTTATCGACAAAAATGGCCATAAACAGTTTATTCAAATGGGCTGTTACGGCATAGGTTTGGGCCGTATCATGGCGTCTATCGTGGAAAAAAATCATGATCAGGACGGTTTGATCTGGCCGAAATCGGTTAATCCTTACGATATCCATTTTTTGAATCTATCAAAAAATAAGGGAAAAGCCGAGGAAATCTATCAGCTATTAAAATCTGCCGGTTTTGAAGTTCTCTATGACGAGCGAGAAGTTTCATCTTCTGTTAAACTTAAGGATGCTGATCTTATCGGTATTTCCCTAAGATTACTAATCAGCGACAAAACCAAGGGCGATCTTGAGCTAAAATATCGTAATAATCGCACGGTAAAATTAGTTAGTCAAAAAGATATAATAAATGAATTGAAAAAAAATGGCTATTAGCGATATTTATCGGCGTTTTTCCAAAGATATTGGCATTGACCTGGGAACGGCCAATACCCTGATTTATGTCAAAGACAAGGGCATTGTCATCAATGAGCCTTCGGTTGTCGCCGTAAACACTAAAACTGATCAAATTATTGCGATTGGCGAAGAGGCAAAAAAAATGCTCGGAAAGACCCCTTCGCATATTTCGGCCATCAGGCCCCTCGTCGGCGGGGTTATTTCTGATTTCGAGGTTACGGAAAAAATGCTTAAATATTTAATTCATAAAGTTCATCAAGACACTTTTCTTAAGCCGCGCCCAAAAGTAATTATCAGCATCCATCTTGGGGTGACAGAAGTGGAAAAAAAAGCGGTTGAAGACGCCACCCTGCATGCCGGTGCCCGGGAAGTATTCTTGATCGAGGAACCGATGGCCGCGGCCATCGGGGCAAGGCTGCCCATTCAGGATGCTTCCGGCAATGTGGTGGTTGATTTCGGCGCCGGGACGACGGAAATTGCCGTTATTTCCCTAGGAGGGATTGTCGCCTGGAAATCCCTGAAAGTTGCCGGCAATGAGTTGGATAAGAATATCATTCAATACGCCCGCGATGAATTTAATCTTCTTTTGGGCGAGAAAACCGCCGAGGAGGTGAAGAAAAAAATTGGGTCGGCCATTACAGGAGAAGAAGATGATCTGGAAGCGACCATTCGGGGCCGTGATTTGATATCCGGTTTGCCGAAAGAAGTGAGTATTACTGGCCATCAAGTAACGGAGGCTATCAGCCGTTCACTAAAAGTTATTTTAGACAATATTAAAATAACGATCGAATCAACGCCGCCTGAGCTTGTCTCGGATATTTATCTTAAAGGGATTGTTTTGACGGGAGGCGGGTCTTTGCTTAAAAATATCGATCAATTAATCCATGAGCAGACTCAAATACCCGTTCATATCGCCGATGATCCATTGACTTGCGTCGCCCGCGGCACCGGCTTGGTTTTAGAGGATCTGGAAAGCTTAAAAAACGTTCTTATATCGCCTTCAGAAATTAATATTTAGGGCACATGAAATTCTATTTCCAAGAGAATAAGAAAATTTTTATAGTTAGTATTTGCCTAATTATTATCTTAATTGTATTCCATTTTACTCGTATTCTTTCACCCGTTGAAAGGGGCGTGGTCATTGTTTTAAGACCGGTCCAATCTTTTGCCTCGGGATTGACTCATTCCGTTACCCACTTTTTTGGCAGCATTTCAGAAATTAGTCAAAAAGAAAAAGAAAACGAGGACCTTAAGGATCAACTCCGGTCCATAATGGTCGAAAACAGTCTGATTAAGACAAATTTGGAGGAAAATAAAATATTAAATCCTCAAATTGATTATCTGCAAGAAAAAAATTATCAGTATGTCCTGGCCCGTGTTATCAGTCGCGGCGTTGACCCAACTTTCAAAACCATGGTTATTAACCGAGGGACAAGAAACGGTTTGAAAGTGGGCTTACCCGTCATCGCCGAAAACGGTTTTTTAGTCGGCAAAATAGTGGAAGCCGGCGATGGCATCTCGCAGGTTATGCTTTTAAATGATACTCGGAGCCTCACCTCGGGTCAGATTCAGAACGAAAGCAATTCGCAGGGCTTAATAGCCGGTGAGTTTGGCCTTAATCTAAAAATGGATTTCATCCCGCAAAATGATCCGGTGAAAGCAGATGAATTAGTCATTACCTCCGGGCTTGAAAATTCCATACCCAAGGGTTTGATCATCGGTCAAATTGATCAAATACAGAACACCACAGGTGAATTTTTTCAGAAGGCAATTATTGTCCCTTCCCTGATTTACGATCAGCTGCAGCTTATTTCCGTGATCACAAGCTTTTAATAAAAATGAAGCGAATATTTTTCTTAGTCATCTTAATAATATTGGTGCTAATTTTTCAGCTAAATATCCTTTATTTTATATCTTCGTTATCGTCTTTGATTAATCCCTTTTTGATCATTGCTGTTTTGCTCTTGTTGCTATACGATCTAAAGATCAGTTTTTTCTGGGTTTTAGTCGGCGCCTTTTTAATCGATATATATTCCATAAATTTTTTCGGTCTATATCTGATCACCTACGTTCTGACTATTTACGTGGCTAACTTCTTCTTTAAAAGATTTTTTACCAATCGTTCCTTGTATTCATTTATTATTATTTCCATGATCGCCACTATTTCTTACTTTGTTTTTTTAGCGGGATTTTCTCAATTATTCTATTATATTCACATATCTCCTTATTCACTTCGCTTAGACCATATTTTTTTCTTGTCCGTCCTTTACCAGACAATGATTAATGCCTTCATCATGGGTTTGGCCTATTTTATCGCCCTTTATGTCAGCGACCACTTAAAAGCGAATTTTATTTTTAAAAAACAATTTTAATGAAAGTCGAAGAAATCTTTGGTGAACAGCAAGATATAGCGTCTAAAAACGTCAGAAGTTCTTACCGTAATTCCGAAATTGATGGCGAGCTCATATATTCAAAAGAAAGCGTTTCACTCCCCAAAAAGAGTGTCGGTAGCCATAACGCCTCCTCTCTTTATTTTATTATTCTTGTCTGTTTTTTAGTCATCTTCGGCAGGCTTTATTCCTTACAAATTGTCAACGGCGCAGAATATCGTCAACGCTCGGAAAACAATCGGATAAAGATAGAAACGGTTAAAGCTCTTCGCGGACTTATTTACGACCGAAATAATGACGCCCTGGTCACGAATTCTCCTCAATTCACTTTGTACTTTATCCCTTCAGAATTATCCGATAAGCCGGAAAATTTGCTGGCTGCCGCTCAAACATTGTCAAACATTATTGATGAGCCAAGTACGTTCGTAGAAGAAAAATTTAATGAGGCTAGTCGAACTTCATCCTTACCGGTCATCATCAAAGACTATTTAAATTATGAGCAGGCGCTGAAATTAAAACTTATTTTGAATAATTATGATTTTCTCAATCTGCAGACATTGGCTGTTCGTCAATACGTGACCGACGTGTCTTTTTCCCACGTTTTGGGCTACATGGGAAAAATCAGCGAAAATGAACTTAACAGTCTATCAGGCTATTCATCCTTGGATTATATCGGAAAAACCGGTCTGGAGAATTATTATGAATCTGAATTAAGGGGGACTGACGGTAAGCAGCAAATAGAAAGAGACAGTTTTAACCGTTCCCGGCAGGTAATCGCTTCCAAAGAACCCATACCCGGAGAAAACATAATTTTAAATATTGACGCTGGTCTGCAGTCGGTACTTTACCAGGCTTTGAAAAGTTCGGCCAGGAATAATAATGCAAAAGCGGCGGCCGCCGTGGCCATAAATCCGCAAAACGGCCAAATTCTGGCTTTAGTTTCTTATCCCTCATACGATAACAACCTGTTCTTTAAGGGTTTAGACCCCCAAAGTTACAAGGATATTTTTGATAATCCTAACCAGCCATTGATTGATCGGGCTATTTCTGGCGAATACCCTTCTGGTTCAACTATTAAACCGACGATCGCGGCCGCCGCTTTGCAGGAGAAAATAATCACCCCCGAAACAACAGTCGTCAGTACCGGTGGGATTGCGGTTGACAAATGGTTTTTCCCCGACTGGAAAGCCGGCGGTCATGGCGTAACCAGCGTGGTAAGGGCCCTGGCCGAATCGGTCAATACGTTTTTTTACGCCCTGGCTGGAGGCTATCAAAATATTACTGGCTTAGGCGTTGATCGTCTTGTCAGCTATTTCAAGCTTTTTGGCCTTGGAGAAAAACTGGGTATTGATTTGCCCGGGGAAAGTTCAGGTTTTTTGCCCAGCAAACAGTGGAAAGAAACAACTAAAAATGAGTCCTGGTACATCGGCGATACTTACCATTTAGGAATCGGTCAAGGTGATATCCTTGTTACTCCTTTACAGGTGGCGTCCTATACCTCGGTAATTGCTAATGGTGGCAGGCTTTATCAACCCCAAGTGGTTGGTAAATTCACGGATATTGAAAACAAGGTGATTAAGGAAGTCTCGCCTAAGATCATCCGCCAAGATTTCATTAGTCAGGCCAATTTGCAGGTCGTGAAAAACGGCATGCGGGAAGCCGTCATCAGCGGTTCGGCGAGAGCCATCGCCGGTGTCCCGGTGACCGTAGCCGCCAAAACCGGGACTGCCCAATATGCCGCGGACAAACGCACTCATGCCTGGTTCACTTGCTTCGCCCCTTTTGAAAATCCTGAAATCGTCATATCGGTGATTTTAGAAGCTGGCGGAGAGGGTAATATTGCCGCTTTGCCGGTGGCACGAGAGGCTCTTCAGTGGTACTTTAGTCGTTAAAAATATATCGTAAATAAAACTTGACAAATAATTCATTTAACGATAACTTAATACGTATGACAAAACACCGAGTGTTATTTTTTAATAGCCAAAAATATGAATGAAAAAGAAGGCACTTATATCACAAAAGACGGTTTTTCGAAATTAAAAAAAGAACTGGAAGACCTTAAAAATGTGAAAAGAAAGGAGATTTCTTGGCGGATACAGGAGGCGAAAGAGCTAGGGGATTTATCAGAAAACGCCGAATACGTGGAGGCGAAGAACGAACAGGCTTTTATTGAAGGCAGAATTTTGGAGTTGGAAAATATCCTGAAGAATGTGACCATTATTGATGATAAAAACAGGAATAACCTGAAAGTTGATCTGGGCTCGAAAATAAGGGTCAAAACAGACGAAAAAACCGTCACCTTTATTATAGTCGGCCCCAACGAAACCAGTCCCGAAGACGGGAGAATATCCCACGAATCACCGCTCGGTCGGGCTTTTTTAGGCAAAAAAAGCGGCGAAACTATTCAAATAGAAGTGCCTAACGGCATAAAGAAGTTTAAGATAATTTCAATAAACTAGCCGTTTAACTGAATTAATATTACGATTTGGAAACCGGCTGGTTTTTTGTTTGTTTAAGCCGATAAATTATGTTATAATATATCCCGTTATTAGTCTTAACAAAAATATGACGGAAAAAGAGCTGGATCAATACCAATTCAGGAAAAAGAAGCTTGAGCGGTTACTTAAGCAAGGCTTCAATCCTTATCCCAGTCAAACCAAAAGAAGCCATTCCCTGGCGGAAATACTTCTGGATTTTGAGACTTTGGCGGCCAATAAAAAAAAGGTAGTAATCGCGGGGCGTCTCTTAAGCCTCCGTTTGCACGGCGGATCACTCTTTTTCCATTTGGATGACGGGACTGAACGCTTACAGAATTTCATGAGAAAAGATGAGGTGGGTGAGGAAAAATACCAATTATTCATCGATGATATCGATATCGGCGATTTTATTGAGACGCAAGGTGAGCTTTTTGTGACGAAGAAAGGGGAAAAGACCCTAAAGGTGAGCGGTTTTAATATCTTGGCCAAGGCTTTGCGCCCCTTACCGGAAAAATGGCATGGTTTGACCGATACCGAAATAAGATTTCGCCAGAGGTACCTGGATTTGATCTCCAATCCGGAAATAAAAGGTATTTTTCGCAAACGAAGCCAGATAATCACCTCGATCCGCGAATTTTTAAACAGCCACGGTTTCCTCGAAGTAGACACCCCCATTCTGCAGCCGATTCCCGGCGGCGCCAACGCCCGCCCGTTTGTTACCCATCACAATGCCCTTGATATTGATTTGTATCTGCGGATCGCGCCGGAGCTTTATCTTAAAAGGCTGATTGTCGGCGGTTTTGAAAAGGTCTACGAAATCTCCCGTTGTTTTCGAAATGAAGGCGTTGATTACAGCCATAATCCGGAATTTACCCAAGTCGAGTTTTATTGGGCCTTTGCCGATTATGAGGAATTGATGAAATTCACGGAAATAATGCTGCTTTATATTTTAAAAAATCTAGACGCAGATCTGATCCTAGATTACAGTTCGCATAGAATCGATTTCACCCCTCCCTATTTGCGCATCACATTTAATGAGGCCTTAAAGAAATATGCCCATATTGACCTGGATAAAAACATTGATTTGGCCACTTTAAAGACTTTAGCGGAAAAAGCCGGTCTAAAAATAGATAAAGGTTTTCATAAAGCTAAAATACTGGATGAACTTTTTAAAAAGATAATCCGACCAAACCTTACCCAACCGACGTTTGTCAAGGATTACCCTTATGAAATTTCTCCCTTAAGCAAAAGAATGGCCAATAATCCCCGTTATACCGAGCGTTTTCAGTTAGTCGCAGCCGGGCTTGAACTGTGTAATGCTTTTTCCGAATTAAATGATCCGCAAGACCAATTGGCAAGATTCAAAGAACAAGAGATACTGCGCCGGGAAGGGGATACTGAGGCGCAAAGAATTGACCTAGATTTTATTGAAGCCCTGGAATACGGGATGCCGCCCACCGCCGGCTTTGGCCTGGGGATTGACCGGCTGACCGCCCTCCTTACCAACTCGCACAACATAAAAGAAGTGATATTTTTTCCCACTTTAAAACCAAAAGATTCCTTGAAAACGGGCGAAGTGAATCATTTGGGAAAAAAAAGAAATAGCAATTAATATTAATTAAGGTATGCTTGATATTAATCTAATCCGTAAAAACCCCGCTCTGGTCAGAGAAAAGATCAAGTCAAGAAAATTTGAGCCGAAACTTATAGACCAATTTCTGGAATTGGATAAAAAAGTGAATGAGTTTAAGACGCGCATAGAGGAGCTGCGCCGTGAACGGAACACTCAAACACATGATAAGCCCGGCCCAGAAGAATTAGTAATTTTGAAGCACAAAAAAGGAACGATAAAAACCCTGGAAATGGGACTTACGGAATATGCCAATGACCGTGACAAAATCTTAATGAGTCTGCCGAACTTGCCTTTAGACGATGTTAAGATTGGCCGAGATGAAAATGACAACGAAATTATCAGAACCATCGGAAAGAAAACAAGGTTTTCCTTTAAACCGAAGGATTATTTGGTTTTGACCGAAAAGCTTGACTTGGTTGACCTTGATCAAGCCAGCCTTGTTTCCGGCACTCGTTTTAATTATTTGAAAGGCAAGCTTGTCGATTTGCAATTTGCCGTTTTCAATTATGCCGTAAATTTTCTTCGGAAGGAGAATTTCACCGCCTTAGTGCCTCCTCTTATGATAAAAGATGAAACAATGCGAGGCTTGGGTTACATTGAAGGCCTGGATGAAAAGGAAAAATATCATTTTGAAAATGATGGTTTATATTTGGTCGGTACGGCTGAACAATCGCTCATTCCCTACCACATGAACCAGACATTACCGGCGGAAAAATTACCCTTACGCTACTACGCCATGACTCCGGCCTTTCGGCGGGAGGCGGGATCATACGGCAAAGACACGAAGGGAATATTGCGCTCACACCAGTTTGATAAATTGGAAATGGTGAGTTTCTGCCGGCCGGAAAGGGGCGATGAGGAGCAAGAGCATCTCTTGTCAATCGCCGAGAAACTAGTCAAAGATTTAGGCATTCCTTACCGTATCGTAAGAATGTGCACAGGAGATCTGGTTCTGCCGTCGGCGCGCACCTATGACATTGAATCATGGTTACCCGGCCAAAATCAATACCGCGAGACCCATTCTTGTTCCACCTGCACGGATTATCAGGCTCGTCGTTTAAAAATCAGGTTTAAAGATGAAAGCAATCAAACCCAATTTGTGCATACCTTAAACAGCACGGTTTTTGCGATGGGCCGGATTTTGATCGCCCTGATGGAAAACTTCCAGACAAAAGAGGGGACCATTGCCATCCCAAAGGTTCTGCAAAAATACTGCGGCTTTAAAGAAATAAAATAAATGGCTGAAGCCAAAAACAAATATCTTTCTACCTGGGTGGAAATTTCAAAATCCGCCCTTTTGCATAACCTTGACCAGTTTATCCGGCTGGCAGGAAAAATGGCTAAAATCTGCCCCATTGTTAAATCAAATGCTTATGGCCACGATATGTGTCAGACGGCAAAAACGCTTCAAAAACGGCCAATTTGGGGCTTTGGCGTGGTCAATTTAGAAGAGGGTCTGTTATTGAGAAAAAACGGGATCAGAAAGCCCATATTGGTCCTGGGGTACGTTAACGGGGATCTGAAAGAGGGGATACAGAAAAATCTTGCATTTTCCGTTTATTCATTGGATCTTGCCCGGCAACTTAACATCCTGGCTTTAAAACAAAACAAAAAAGTGAATATTCATTTAAAGGTTGATGTCGGAACTTCCCGGCTGGGAATTTTGCCTGCGGACCTAAAGAATGATATTAAAGAGATTAAAAAGCTTTCTAATCTGAGAATAGAGGGTATTTTTTCGCATTTGGCTGATTCCGAAAACAAAGACTGGAGTTTTACCCGTAAACAGTTGAGATTGTTTGATAAAATAATCGGTTTGGCAGAAGGCAGAGATCAAAGAATCCCCCTAAAACATATTGCTTGCTCGGCCGCTGCTTTAGGCAGCTCTGATTCTCTTTACGATTTGATCAGACCGGGCATTTCCCTTTACGGTTTTTGGCCCTCAAGAGCCTGCCGTCTTAAAGCGTCAAAAATATATCCCTGGCTCTCTTTAAAACCGGCTCTTTCCTGGCAAACCAAAATAATCCAAATAAAAAAACTGCCCCCCAATACTAATATCGGTTACGGCCGCACTTTCAAAACGAATAGAACCGTGAAATTGGCCGTCTTGCCGGTTGGTTACGCCGAGGGGTTAGACCGCCGACTTTCCAATAAGGGCGAGGTTTTGATTTCTGGCCGACGTTGTCCGATTTTAGGCCGCGTCTGCATGAACATGGTAATGGTCGATGTCTCGGCTGTTAAAAAAGTTAGGCCGGGGGACAAGGCGACTTTGATCGGCCGGCAAGGTCGGGCAGAAATAACCGCCGAGGAATTAGCGGCTGATCAAAACACAATTAATTACGAAGTCGTAACCCGCATAAATCCCCAGGTGAAGAGAATTTTTTTATAACCATTTATGCGGTTTAACCCTTTTCGCAAAAGAAGGACGGTCAAAAGCTTTACTCCGGCAAAAACAGTTTTTAAAAATCCGTTTTTCAATCGAGAAAAGTTTACCGATGTATTTTTCCGAACCCTTAAAATCCACTATGGTTTTATTGTTTTGCTTATTTTTGGCCTGGTTTATCTCATCTTTTTTTCAGAAATTTTTCAGATTCACTTCATCGTGGTCAAGGGCGCAAACAAAGTTCCCGTTCAGACCATTGAAAACTATGTAAAAGAAGAGCTTTCTTTAAAACGGCTGAATTTCCTTCCGCAGAGCAATTATTACTTTTTTGACGAAAAATCGGCCCGAGTCAAAGTCAGAGAAAAGATCGAAAAAACCATTGCCCTTGAGGAATATAACTTTAAAAAAGTATTTCCCCGCACGGTCACGGTTACCCTAAAAGAAGCAATACCTTCGCTAACCTGGTGGAATGGCACAAGTTACTATTACTTATCCGCCACTGGCCTAGTCGCCCAAACCGTTCTGGAAAATGAGGTAAACAAAGAATATCCCCTGATTGAAGACTTAAATAAACTTTCGGTCAGTCCGCAAGATCAGACCGTAAGCGCCGAATGGCTAGGCGCTATCTCTGAAATAAGGCAGAATCTGGCAAAAATTAATCTGCCCGTTGATCATTTTATCGTGCCGATAATCACCTGTTATAACCCCGATTTGCCCGAAGAAGAGGAGTCAGAAATAACCTTAAATTTAAATGCCAACACGAACCTAAATGCAAACAAGAACATTAACAGTAATAAAAACGAAAATCTCAACGAAAATACTAATACCAGTCTGCCCCCGTGCCAACTGAAAGAAGAACTAAATAAATTAAAACAAATTAATGTTTTGACCGCCGAAGGGTATCAGATTTATTTGGCCGCGGATCAGGATATCGCGAAGCAGATAGAAAATCTGAATCTGGTGCTAGCAAGCAAGTTAAAGGGAAAAACCTCGACGCTAAAGTATATCGATTTAAGATTTGAAAACAGGATATATTACCAATGAATTATTTTGTCTTAGGCTTATTTATTCTCACTTACGTTTTTCTTATTTGGGGCAAACTCCATAAGCTCTGGGTGGTTGGAGTCGCCGCCGGAATTTTGATTTTTACGCGGACCATAAGCTTGCCCGAAGCCTTTAGTTTTGTCAATTGGAACGTAATGACCCTTTTTGTCGGCATGCTAGTTTTAGCCGATCTTTTCATTGATTCCCAAGTGCCGGCATATTTTGCCCAGAAACTTGCCTCAAAAGCTAAAACGATCGTCTTCGCCATGCTTTTTATCTGCGTTTTAACGAGTTTAATCTCCGCCTTTGTGGAAAACGTGGCCACGGTTCTGATTATCGCGCCGATTGCCATCTCCTTGGCGAAAAATTTAAAAATCAAGGCGGCGCCATTTTTAATCGCCATTGCCATTTGTTCCAACCTTCAAGGCACGGCCACCTTAGTTGGCGACCCGCCAAGCATGATTTTAGGCAGCTACGCAAAATTAAGCTTTAATGATTTTTTTTGGTTTCACGGGCATCCCGGAATATTTTTTGCCGTGCAGGCCGGAGCGCTAGCTTCATTTATAGTCTTGTATTTTATTTTCCGCCATTACAAAGCTTCTGTCGGTCAAATTGAAATTGTTAAAGTAAAAACCTGGCGGCCCACGATTCTCATTGTCCTTTTGATCCTGGCGTTGGCCACCTCTTCTGTCATTGCTCCCGACGCTCCTCTTTTAAGCGGCATGATCACGCTTGTTTTCGCGCTGATTGGATTTTTAAGCCAGGTCGTCAGGGTGGGGCATCGGGCTATTTCTGACCTGATAAAACCCCTGGACTGGAGCACGACTTTGTTTTTGCTCTTTATTTTTATAATTGTCGGAAGCCTAACGCCCGCCGGCGTAATTGACAAAATCACTTATTTAATGAAGTCAATCACGGGCGATAATATTTTTCTGACATATACCCTCATCATGTGGGTTTCCGTGTTATTATCCGCTTTTATAGACAATGTCCCGTATATATTAATGATGTTGCCGGTCGCCGGCGGATTAGCGGTTTATCTTGGGGTCAGTCCATATCTCTTTTATTTTTCGCTCTTGATTGGCGCTTCTGTCGGTGGTAATATTACTCCAATCGGCGCTTCCGCTAATATTGTAAGCGTGGGTCTGGCCCAAAAAAAAGCCGGGGAAAAGATCAGCTTCAAGGAATTCGTGAAAATGGGATTGCCGTATACATTGGCTGCGGTTAGCGCGGCCTGGCTGGTCGGCTGGTTCTTTTGGCGGAATTTAGTATGACGAGATTCGTGATTTGCGACTCGATATTCGGAGTCCTAATCACCAATCCCGAATCTCGAATCACGAAAATATCTAAATAATCAATAAAAACAACATGCAATATACCAAAAAAGTTCTAGATCATTTCCAGAATCCGCATAATCTCGGTCGTATAGAAAACGCGGATGGGGTAGGGGAGGTGGGCAATCCGGTTTGCGGCGACATTATGAAACTATATATCAAGGTTAAAGACGATAAAATTACCGATATAAAGTTTGAAACCCTTGGTTGCGGCGCGGCCATTGCCACTTCCTCCATGATCACCGACCTTGCCCGCGGCAAAACGATTAAAGAGGCAAAAAGAATTTCCCGGGAAGATATCGCCGATGAACTCGGAGGCCTTCCGCCGGTAAAGATGCACTGCTCAAATCTGGCGGCGGAGGCCTTGGCGAAAGCGATCAAAGACTACGAAAATAAGCAAGATAAATAATTATATTAATTTATGAAAAAACTCTTACTATCGGCGGTAAGTCTTATTATGGTCTTTGCTATGGCCGGTTGCGCCAAAAACGGAGTAACAGTCGATACGGGAAAAGATGACAAAAATATAAACAAGGGGCAGGCGGTCAGTCAGATTGACCCGAATAATAAATTCGGCTGGCTGGGCGGCGATGAGAACAGTTTTCAGTATGTTTCCGGTCAGGGCGCTGGCTGGATCAGGCCGCACCCAGGCCCTTTTGTCTGGGATATGATGCAGATATCACAAACAGATGAAATTGATTTCACAAATATGGATAAAACAGTCTCTGACGCCCAAAAGTATGGCGTTAACTTGTTAATTACTATTTGGCCATTTGCCAATTGGGATCAGATAAAAAGAAGTAATGCCTCTTCTTGCCAGGTTTCTTCCGATGACGAATTTCTACCGCAAAATGATAAAAAGGGACGCGATTCATATTTACCGCTTTATCGCTGTAATCCCAATGATTGGAACGCGTATAAAAGCTTTGTCACTCAAGTGGTGGAAAGATATGACGGAGACGGTGTGGATGATATAAAGGGGTTAACCTATCCGATCAGATACTGGGAAGTGATGAACGAACCGGATCTAGAAGGAGGCATGGGCCTTGATTTTTATAAACAGGGATATACCGAATACGCCGAACTTCTTAAAAATACCTTTCAGGCGGTAAAAGAAGCAGACAGTACGGCCCAGGTTTTAATCGCCGGGGCGGCCGGAGCGGACAGCCGCTTTCTTAATTTTTACGAAAGCATGTTTAAAGCCGATGCGACTCTGGCTAATTATTTTGATATCGCCAATATTCACTGCATTTCCAACGACCGAAGCACTAATTCATTTAACGTCATCGCGTATAAGCAGATGCTTGACCGGCAGGGGATTTTAAAGCCGATTTGGGTGACCGAAGCGGAAATGATGACGGGTTCGACTCTGGATGAAAACGCGGAAACCACGAGTTTAAACGTAAAAAACGCCATAGCCGCCGGCGCCAGCAAGATATTTTTCACCCGCTACGATTTCGCCGACACCCGCACGGATATGAGTCAAAAATTCGAACCGTCAGAAAGTGAACAGTTAAGAAGCGACGAATTATACCGCGATATTATTAAAAGTAATAATTGATTAGTATGAGTAAAATTAGACCAAGCATAGGCCTGGCTTTAGGCAGCGGGGGATTCAGGGGTCTGGCGCATATTGGCGTCATAAAGGTTTTAGAGAAAAATAATATTCCTGTTGATTATATTGCCGGTTCCTCAATCGGGGCCTTAATTTCGACGCTTTATGCTTATTGCTTGGATATTTTGAAAATCGAAAAACTAGCTTTAAATACCTCTTGGCGTCGAGGATTATCTATATTTGATCTGGGACGACATGGCGGTCTTATCAAAGGCGCAAAAATCGAAAAATTGATTACTAATTGGCTTGAACATATTTGCCCGGGAAAACCATTGATTCCTTTAGCCATCGTGACGACGGATTTAAATACCGGCCAGCCGGTTATTTTTAAGAAAGGTGATTTTGTCAAACCAATTCACGGCAGTATTGCTATTCCTTTGATTTTTGAACCCATAAATTATCAGGGTAAGCTTTTAGTTGATGGCGGTTTGGTTAATCCCGTGCCTGATGATATCGTAAAAAACATGGGCGCAGACAAGATCATTGCCGTTAATCTGGACCAAGGCGAATTTAAGCCCTTAATCGGCAAAAAAAATCCGACTTTTATTAATATCGGGTTAAGGTCTCTGGATATTATGGCTTGGTATTTGAATATAAACTCTATCCATGACGCGGATGTCATTATCAACCCGTTAATTAAAGAAGAGGGGATAGTCGGTTTTGATAAGTTTTTGAATCGTAATATGGTCAAACGTTTGATTAAGATCGGCGAAACGGCGGCGGAAAAAGAATTGCCGAGGATAAAAAAATTAGTTAATTAAAAATTTTATCTGATATAAAAATCCCCTCCATTCGTAAGAGGGGATTTGTTGACATACTGACGCGGTTTTCAAGCCGCCTGACGGAGGTAGGTCCGGCGTTTACTTCGCAGCCAGATCAGCTGGTTGACAAGTGCCGCTCTAAGGACACGGGTAGTCTGACCGGAGAAGTTGACGCGGAATGCGAGGCGTCTCTTGCCATGATGAATGAGACGGATAGGATGGAAAGTGACGTTTTCATGATCGTTCTTTTCGCCGATAATAATGAAGTTACAGGCCTTAAGGCCCATGATCTTGTGATCAACGTCTTCGGCGAGGAAATACGTCGTCGCTCCTGGCACCCGGCTGTCCCGATAAAGACTGATCGTCACGAGACCCTTTCGGTCAATCTGGCAGCACAAAGTGGTCGGATTCTCCAAGGTCTGGCAGAAAGTCGTGGCGACAAGTTTTGCCAAGCTAGACCTCCTTGTTACGCGTTTTCTTAAACTCCTAACAAAGAACGGGATTACTTAGTGTTTAAGATAATTTACCCCGTTTGAAAAAAGTTGTCAAGAAAAAATAATGTAATTAAAATATTTTGCGACACATTAGATTTGACGTTAAACATAAGATATACTAAAGTGTCTATAAACCGTTTTACCTTAGGGAGGATGACTATGTTGCGCTGGATCTTAGTAGTCTCGGTAATATCTATCCTGATCGGCAAATGGCTATGCAACCGGTCAGTCAGAAACTTCCAGTACAAGACAAGAACCGGACAGCAGGCACTGAACAGATATATACTTGATCTTAATTTCTGCGAAAGCGAAGGAGACACCAACCTGATGATTGAAAGTCAGGCGTCCTACTGGAAGCAGAGGAGAGCCGGCCTTTTCCTGCAGTACGCCGGCGCTTTCTTGCTTCTGATTACGCTCATCTCAATAGCTCTTTACGTAGTGGAGAATCTGAAATATTAAACATTGAAGAAAAGAATTTCAGGCTGTTCCCTCGAGGACAGCCTTTTTTCTTAGGGAAGAGGTGTTGACGGACCTAAATGGCCTAGGTATAATGAATATGTTAACTGTGTATAATATCCCTTACACTCATATAATATGACTAAAATTAGCCAAGCCAAAGCAAAGAGTTCTTTTAGGTCTTCCCTACCTAATGTCGATGATTTCTTATTGAATCTACAGACAAATAATTATTCCAAAGAAACAGTTTACAATTACGAAAGAGATTTAAAAGTATTTGAAGAGTATCTTTCGGAGATGAGTCTCCCCTGGAAAAAGCTCAACCGGAGGGCTATTGAGCAATACAAGGCCTATTTGACCTCCATTGATCGAAAAACGGCCCAGAACGCCAAAATAGAGGCCAAATTGGGCTCATACAGCATTAATCGCATGCTTTCAAGCCTTAGATCCTACTTGAAGTACTTAATTGATAATGAATACGAAACCCCCATTTCACCCGAGGTGGTGAAGCTGACTAAGACAGAGAAGAAACACCCGCGGGTGGCTGAGCTGGCCGATCTTATCCGCTTGATCGAATCCCCTGCTATTTTTGAAAAAAATAAAGAAGTGATCTTGCGCAACCGCGCCATGCTGGAAGTTTTATTTTCCACCGGTCTTAGAATTTCTGAACTGGTCAATCTCAACCGCGACCAGATTGACAATTCCGGCAAGATCTTTGTCATGGGCAAAGGGAAAAAAGAAAGATTCGTCTATCTGACCGAGCGGGCCAAAGAATATCTGAAAAACTACTTAAATACACGGAAAGATGATTCCCCTAGCCTATTCATCCCCTATCGCGGCTCGGCGGTCAAAACCACGCACCGGAGAATTTCCATAAATTATATTCAGGAGAGAATAAAAAGATACCGCGAGCTTTTAAAAATTAACGTGCCGACGTCAGCCCACAGTTTGCGTCACGGCTTTGCCACGTATTTAGCCGAATCCGGCGCCAATCCGGCGGCGATTCAGATTCTTTTAGGTCATGAATCATTAGACACTACGACAAGATATGTACATGCTTCGGATAGATATGCGGAAGAAACGATGAAAAGGTTTCATCCGTTAAAAAATAAGTAACTAATAATATGATTTATTTTAGAGAAAGAAACAAGCTAAAAAAGGATTATTCAGGCTTTCAAGAAGTTTCAAATTCTTTGAGAAATAAACTAAAAACTATCTGTGAAAAGTATATAATTAAAGGTATTGGTTTGGGTAACGAGAATTATTATTTGGATTACGATACTATAGCGTATGAATTAAAAATACATCTTGATAAGGGAGATATCCTTGATATCATCGATACTGAAACATACGAGAATATTTTTGAAGCTATTGAAATATTCTTAAAAACTGCCGAAGGACACGTAATTCAAAGTGTTTATGAAGAAATCCTACTTAATATTGCTAGAGCCTTCAAACTTTCAGGAAGTGTATATAAAGTAAATTATGATGGTGAAATTGAGTTAAAAATAGATGAAAGCCTAGCCAAAAGCCTAAAAGAAACGGAAGAAATTTTAGGTGGTAATAAAAATGCCTATGAAACATTTTTTGATGCCACTGCAGATTTATTAAAAAGAAAAGGCAAACCAGAAGATATTGTAAAAAATATTTTTGTAGCTTTTGAAGATTACTTAAAAAATGAGACTCATACTAATGGTTTTGATAAAGCCATTTCATGGTTAGAAAGCAAAAATATTATTAATGGACGACAAAAATCTATACTTGAAAAAATTAAATCGTATAGGAGTGACGCATATAAGGTTACACATGCGGGTGAATCCAGCAAACCAAGTGAAATTGACACTCTATGGTATTTAGATACAGTTGTCGCTCAATTAAAATTTATTGATAGGAAATTAAAAAATACGGCCTAAATTAATAAAAATCAGGCCGAAAGGGTCTTATTTTTTAAATAAAAAAGCGGTTCGCCAAAGGCGAACCGCGTCTGTTGATTGAGTGAATCCTCACTTATAGAGCGCCTTGATGGCTCCCCAAGAAGATTCTTTAACGGCGATTGGCGGCCCATCACCGTAAGCACAAACAGAACCAATTATTGTGGCATAGAGCCATCCCCAGCTGTTGATTGCGACACCAGTTGGATTAGGGGCTGTCGTTAATGAATATTGCATAACCCCGCCGCTGCTATACTTTACCACGCCACTGGCAGTGTTTGTTGCCACATACACGAAGCCTGCGGCATCAGTTTCAAGATTGTAACAGCCTGGAGTCGACCACGTACTTATGGGATTCCCAAGTGTATCAAAAACGTCGACGACATTGGCACCCCGCTTGCCGACATAGACTAGTTGGCCGTTTTTATCCACCGCGACCCCGATACCATAACCACTCACGCCATAAGACCAGTGACGAATCAATTCACCGTCAGGAGTGAAGATAAGTATTTGAGCTTGAGAGGGATCGCAGACGTAGATCTCGCCGTTAGGTGCTTGATCGATGCCGTACGGCCCGCTGAAGTTCGTGAATACGGGTATCGCCCATGATAGAACATGGTCTCCGTTCTGGGTGAACTTGCGTACCATACCGTTGTTTAAGTCGCAGACATAGATGTAGCCATCCTTTCCCGCCACGATACCGGTAGGAGTACTGAATAGTCCCGCCCCCCAAGTAAGGAGAGGCTGACCTTGATAATTGAGTTTGGTAACCCCTGCACCTATTTCTGTGTAGTAGATATTCCCACTCATATCAGCGGTAATATCTAGCGTAGTGCCGTTATTGGGGTCACCGGCAGGAACACAGAAAATTTGCGATGGCGGGTTTTCCGCACTGGCGACGCCAGCGAAAGAGAAAGCGACAAACGCAATAATGACAAAGAGCATTCCTTTCATGACTTCTTCCTCCTTATTGTCATGAAAACCAAAAACACTTTTAACCATTTATATATCTATGTCTTATATTAAATTGCCTTATTTGTCAAGACAAAAATCAATCCTTAATCAAAAAGCAGGCCGAAAGGGCCTCTTTTGTTAAATCCGAAGCACTAAATCCAAAATCCTAAACTCTAAACCCTGGCATAAACAGGGTTGACAAAAAAACAAAATACCGCTAAGGTTTTAGCGCCAAGGTTAATGTTTTCAAACACGAACCGGAGGTGGAAAGCCATGCCAGAACGCTGGAATTTTCTGGTCCATGATCCGATCAGATGGGCGAAATTCCGCTGCAACCTGGAAATTCCCAAATCGCTGCAAGAAGGCCGGGTCTACTGGGAATTCATCCCCTCAATCGGCGGCGGTACGATCCTGAACCTTTTCAAGGTTCTGACCGTCAACGGGCATTTCGCCGAGATCCACATCATCTATCCCAGCTCGGTGGAGGAAAGGGATATCGTGCTCTTCTGCTGGAGCTGCGGGGAAGAATACATTCCCAGGAAACGCGAAGACATTTTCACCTGCCCCCTGTGCGGAATCAGCCAGGAGGATAAGGAGGCTAATGACGAAGTAGCTGGGCAAAGCAGCGGCCCCCGCTGCCCCAAATGCGGCAGGACCATGTTTCCGGCGGATGAACACGGCCGTCAGGCCTGCCTTTGCGGAGGAATGCGCGACATAGTCGCGGAGAACAGCGAACCGTAAGGAGACAATATATCCTGAATCTAGCTCTTCGCCCGACGATCCTCGCCGGGCTTTTTCTTTACCAAAAAACAGGACGAAATGACCTGATTTTGTTTCAAATCCAAGACTAAAAGTATGTCTTGACATTTATCATTTATTATGCTAACATTTTTCATTAAGAAGTTTTCCGATGCAAGCGATTCCTTGGTCTTAAAACAGGAGGTTGAGAAGCATGAAGTTTATCGGCAATATCCGGTTGTTCTTTGAGAACGAAGAGATCCCGCTCGTCGTGCTCGAGAAATTCCGCGCTGACTGGAGCAAACTCAGCCTTCAGCCCGGTATTTTCGGCAGTGAATGGTCCAATCGGAGAGTGGCCTTGAGCCTGCTGTGCCAAAAGCTTCCTTTCGATATCGTGGCTGACGATCTCGCCGGCCAGCTTATGCTTCAGATTGAGCTGTCCCGTTTCCCCTACTCGATCAATGACCGGAAGGGATTCGAAGCTTTCAGCCTGAGGCTGGTTCCGGTCAAGGGGCGAATCGCCTTGATTCAGAAGGATACGGAAAGTCATATCGCCATCGATACTTTCGTATTTTCAGAAGAGGCTCTCTTCAGTAACGTGGGCAACGGCTCGGTTTACGTGGTAATCTACCGTGGCCGGCAGCCCAGAAAGTTGCCCGCTCTCTGCCCGCCGGATGGCTACCAGCCGGCTGTCGTCTTTGACGCAACCAACCCAGCGGGATTTTGAGATGTAAGTTAAGTAAGGTGCAACTCCATTCGGGAGCTCTGCACCTCTTTTTTTAAATCCAAAATTTTAAATCCTAAATTTTAAACAAATTCGAAACACTAAAATCTAAAACCCGTTAGAATACTATTTCTAAATGGAAAAATATGATTATCCCCTGATCTAATTTTTTTGGTAATAAAAAAAGCGGGGCATTTAAGCTTGAAGCCCCGCCGATCAAAGGACTATCTTTTATGCGGCTAGAAACTCATGGCAAAGCCGTTTTCTCCGATTGCCCAGCAGTCGAAGCCGTCGCGGAAAGGCCCGATCACGATCTTGGCTTCCCCATTCGGCGTCATGAACTTGAACACTTTTTGCGCTTTCCGCCGCTTGCGAATACTGGCTTTTACCCTTTCCGGAGTCTTGGGATCACTCAGCAGATGATCCGCTATCGTGGATACTTTGAGGTTCGACACTTCCTCGAAGGTGACTTTGTCTGGATCCAAGCCGGCCATAGCGGCCGCATAGTGCTTGGCTTCTTCGACGCTTGAGAATTCCCTTGACATCAGTCACTCCCTTCTTTGTCCATCTTTTTGAAATAAGCCGAGGCGTATTTCGCCGGTTTTCCATCCTTGTTTCTAAGCAGCTTCCCGCCCATCGTTTCAATGCTGATCCACTGGGACGGCAAAGCGCCGCGGCCTCGGTCATTGACCAGCTGCTGGCGGAGATCCTTGCTTTTATCCTGGGAATGGCTTCCACGGGAAAAGTGCCTATCATTGCTTTCAACAGCCAGCACGATAAAAGGTCCTTGTCCGTCTTCATGGGCGATAGTAACGCTGGGATCCGCCCAATCAACTTTCTCGCCGACCTTGAATACCGGGCCGATAAGAGTCATTGTTTACCCTCCCTGATTGTGATTTTAAAGAATCAGAATTGTTGCATGTTTAGCTAAAAATGTTAGCAAATATATTTAAGATTGTCAAGGTTGAATTTTGGTTAAAAAAAGGAGCCTGGGCGGCTCCTTGCTTTTAGTTTGGCAGAAGGTTTAAACATCCTCTTCCCGGCAATAGGGATTCCGAGGTATATGTCTGCGGCCGGATACCGGACTTCTTGGGCTCATTCTCGGTTGTTCGAGATCACGCACCGATTCGCCGGCCTTCGGCACGGGAATGTCAAAAGCCGACTTTTTGGCGTCGCGCCAGCAGTGCGTGCAGAAATAGTTATTGGGGATTGTCACCTTCCCGTGGCAGCGGACGCAGATGCCGATGCAGTCGGCACAGACCTTGATATGCTTCCACTTGGGATGGATCCTGGCCCCAAGCGCTGGCTTCATCTGCTTGCAGACCGAACACTTGATCATAGATTCTTCTGGCATTTACTCCCTCCTCGTTGACTGTTAATCAGGCTGAAATGTGCAAATCTGATTAACTTACACCCATTTTTTATTTTTGTCAAGATCTAATTGCAAACACGACTATCCTCTATCTTTAGCTAGATAAAAGCGAGCCCCGGGGAAAATCCCAACCAGGGCTCAAGCTTGGTGAACGTATGTTCCGGCACTACTTTTTTTCCGGAACCGGATCGTGGGCATGGGCTTTGGCGAACGCGATCATGGCATCCGAATTGCTCTGCTCTTTCAGCCAGAAAGCATGTTCCTCGTCTGTCGTGTCGCGCATCATCTCATCGCGCGTCTGCCCTCTTTCTTGGGCTGTGTGGTCGCAATAGTAGCGGCCACAGACCGGACATAAACTGGGCATTTCCATCCTCCTGTGTAGGCGCCTTTTTGACAGATTTATTAGCTGATTTATAAGGATACATTAATTTAGCATGACCTGATAAAATAGTCAAGATATTTAGGGCCTAAGAAAAAGCCGTCGGCAAGGCCAACGGCTTTCAAAACTCCTTTCGGAAGTCTTGGTGCTAGGCGAGGTTACGGCGAAGGCCGTAATACTTGTTGGAGATATCCCGACGGATGATCTCCCAGGCCTCGCGAAAGAGCTGGCGGAGATGACGCATGGGCGAAGGACACATCTCTTTTTCGTAGCAGATCTCCGGCCAGATCAGACCTCCCATAATCTTGAGGAACAGCTTCTTGGCATCGCGGATATCCACGAACTTGACCATCGCGAAATACATATCCCTTTGTCCGGACCACTGAATTTTCAGTGAGGCTTCGGCCGTCTTGTAACGGTATAAGCCCTGTTCTCGATGAGCGGTTACAGGAAAATGGACATAGGCCGTGCCGTAGTCATACCGCTGGCCATCCAGCACGGTCGGATCGGCGACTTCGAGCTCGCCCCCCACAGACATGAATTGCTCGGTCTCTCCATTGCGCCATAGATAGAACATGGCTGACTCCTTTCTTCTTTCCGTCTCCGGTTTTTCCAAAGATCGGTGAGTGGAGGCCAATGTCAGTCGGGTATTTCCCGAATGACCAATCATACTAGCACACTTTCTGATTTCTGTCAAGACCTAATTCCTAACACTGCTATCCCCTACTTTTCCGTTTTTAAGGCAATAAAAAAACGAGCCCGCACCGAAGTGGGGCTCTTGTAGGAGGGGATATGCAAGAGATATGCGAAGGAACGATATTGAAGCGTGTACGCTTCGTGAGGTGGAGATGACGTTCGTAGACACTCCACTTGGACGCACCGAGCAGAATTGCTCAATTAGCGTCCTCGACGCGTTGACTAGGGGCTTGTACTGATTCTGCGCTACCTTTATTAAACCTTATCATACCTCGTCTATATTGTCAAGACCTAATTCAACGCTACTAAATAAATACAGATAAAAAGAAAAAGGACTCGCTAAGAGTCCTTTTATCACGAAATCAGAAAGTACACTAGAGTCGGCGCAAATTGCCTCCGCCGGATTGAAAACTCAAGACCGCTTCCCTGATCGCCTGTACACGTCTATCTGACCAGCCTTCTTTAGAAACATTTCGGCAGATCTCGTCTGCGTCTAAAAGGCCGGGATTGGCCAGGCAGCTTTCGCAGAGAGAGAAACTGGCCTGACGGACAGGCTCCCCATTCTGGGGCTTATAAAGAATCAGGCCGGCTTCTTTGCCCCACCAAGTGTCTCGGCAGCCCGGACATTTTGTCCAGCCGTTTAGCGTTCCCGTCAGGTTACGAAGCCAGCGTAAACCGCCCGCCACGACGTACAAAACGAAAAGACCGTAACAAAGTATCATTATTCCGAGCACTCTGTTCATCTCTACCTCCTCGTTGTTAATCCCCTTTTAAGAAAAGATCAGCCTAAGATATTAGCATAAGAATATATCTAAGTCAAGGCCCAATAAGTCAAATAAACCCACCGGCTTGAAGCTGCCAAAGATTCTTATATATGCCGTTCCGTTTCTTGATCAACTGGTTATGAGCCCCCTCTTCCGTGATCCTGCCTCCATCTATCACAATGATACGATCCATTTTTTTAATGGTGGAAAGACGGTGGGCGATGGCCAAGACTGTTTTATTTTTCATCAGTTCATCTAATGCGTCCTGAATCAGCCGTTCTGATTCGGAATCTAAGGAAGAGGTCGCTTCATCCAATACCAAGATCGGCGCGTTATAAAGAATGGCCCGGGCAATCGCCACCCGCTGGCGTTCGCCGCTGGAAAGTTTGATCCCCCGCTCACCGACATGCGTCTCATACCCTTCAGCCAAATTAACGATAAATTCATGGCAGTGGGCAACTTTTGCCGCCCTGATCACCTCATTATCCGTTGCCTCGGGCCGGCCGTAACGGATGTTATCCCTAAGGCTCCGATGGAACAATATCGGATCCTGGGGGACCAGACTGATTTGCCGGCGCAGACTTTTCTGGGTGACACGGCTTATGTTTTGGCCGTCGATGATGACGCGGCCGGCCGTCACTTCATGCAAACGCAGCAAGATTTTTATCAAAGTGGTTTTTCCGGCGCCGGAAGGACCGACCACGCCCAGTCTCTCGCAAGGTTTTACCGCCAAGTTAAATTTTTTCAGAACGGCGCGGGTCTTCTGGTAGTTAAAGTCTACCCGGTCAAAATTTATGATACCCTCTGACACCACTAGGTCTTTTGCCCCCGGCGCGTCCGTTATTTCAAGAGGCATCTCCAAAATGACCGTCATCTCTTCGGCATCAGCCAAACTTTCATAAATGTGACGGATCACTTTGCCAAAATCCCAGATACGAGAAAAAATATTGATAAGGTAAGTTTGGATTAGAACAAAATCCCCGATAGTTATTATCTCCTTCTTCCACAAAAATATAGAAAGAAATAAAATTCCTATCTCCAGGCCGCTCATTAAGAATCCCTGAACCGCTTCAAAGATATTGCTGTAGTCCCAGGTCAGCTTGCGCAAAACTCGCAAGCGTTCATTAACCCGGCCAAACCCCTTGATTTCACGTTCGTAGCCGTCAAAAAGCTTGATCGTACTCTGGTTAGTGATCGTGTCGGCGATTACCGCCGTGGTCTTAGTTTCCGCCTCGCTGCGCCGGAGGTCATATTTTAGTTTAAATCGGATAAAAACGCCGTTTATTACCAGAAAAACCACAAGCCAAACCAATACACCGCCGCCTAAAAATATATTTCGCCGGAAAAGGATCGCGATAATAATACCGATATTTATTACCAGGGGGCCCAAATCCCAAAACAAACGGTCCGTGATAACTTCAAAAGAACGGGCGAACCATTTAACTTTTTTTACTAACGAGCCGACAAAGTTTTCGGTAAAAAAACCGAGAGAGTGTTTTTGCAAATAGGCAAAACAATACTCGGTAAGATCCGCCATGACCTTGGACTGAAAGTTACTGGCCGAAAATGTGGTTAATCGATAAAAAATCCATTGGGCGAGGCGCAAAAAAGTGATTATCACCACCACTGAAATCAAACTGCTGACTACCGCTGAAATCAATTGTCCGCTGGTCAGCAGATCAACGAATTTTTTCAAATACAGGGGCACAATCACGTTCATTACCGCCGCTCCGATAACGCCTACGAGGGTCAAGATGAGGGTTTTTTTGTAATGTAAACTCGCCCGCCAGTAATACGCTAATGTTTTTTTGATGTTTGATCTCATAAAATTATTAATATCGGGATGTGGCATTTTAAAAATCCCGCGCTCGGCGGGATGATTTCTTTGAAAAAAAGAGTGTTTTTCCCCAAATCACGCCGGTTTGAATCGGTTTTTTTTGAAATAAATTTGTCTGATTGAATAAATCATCTGCTGATCATTATAACGAAACCGTAAAAATGAGTCAAATTAAAGCATAAAAATGAGAGTTTAATCGGCAAAAAAGGAGCCTTGGAGAGGCTCCTTATAAAGAACGGTCATGCGCCGCTTGTTACGGCTTAGCCTTGGGGCCGAAGAAACTGTCGAAGTGATCGGACAGCTGCTGGGCGAGATCACGCAGTTTGTGGCCGGAGCGTTGCATCACCCCGTAGAGACGGCCCTGAAAGGCGCGGAAGAGCGGATTGGTCGGGTTGACCTCGAAATCCTCGAGCATCTTGATGGCGAAGACTTCGCCGAATTGACGATAGACCATGTCGACGGCCGCGCCGCAGCACTTCTCCACGTAGGTTCGGTCAAGCAGCGTGCCGACGCTCAAAGGCTCATCCTTTGTCCCGGTGTGCTTGGTGCCGCAGATCTCGCAGACGACGTTCCCAATCATGCTCTGGTTATTCGGATTCCAGCCCAACCCGCTGACGAGCTGGCTAGGACCGACCGGAGCCTCAAAAATCGGCTTTTTGGGCATCTTTTCCCTCCTTTGAAGAAACATGATAAAAGGACGCGAGGAATTTTATTATATACACCTTACTTGGCTTTGGGCAAAATGTCAAGCCAAAAATCCTGGCCATAGATTATATTAATGATCATTTATGGTTAAAGAAAAAGAGCTCGTTGCCGAAGCTTCGAGCTCTCTCAGATATGTGCGATTGTTCTTTAGAACTGATTATATATTAACATACCCAAAAATCATGTCAAGTACTATTTTGGTTATTTTTTTGGCTAATATTCAAGGACTTATCACTAATAACATTAATTATCCCCAACTAAAAAAAGGTTTATAGCAGTTTACCCTTTTATCCACATTTTTAATATAGATATGTAGCTGGATCGACAGGAATCGGAATACCGCTTTCATTGACTTTGCGGACTTCAAAATGCAGGTGCGCGCCGGTGGAAAAAACGCCCGCGCCGGCCGTGCCTGGCAGTCCCCCGCTGGCTCCTATTACCTGGCCTTTGGTGACAAAATCCCCTTCCGAGACATTGATACGGCTCAAGTGGCCGTAGACCGTGGAAAGGGTGTCGTTATGGATAATGCTCACGTAATTGTAAGCGGAACGTTTGCGGCCGCTGGCATCCGTCACCCAGTCCAGTTTTCGCGCAATGGCGACATAGCCGTCCGCGGCGGCATAGACCGGCGAGCCTTGGGACGTGGAAATATCCATGGCCGGATGGGAGCCCAGCCACCTTTGATAAGGATAGCCATCGCAGTGGAAACCGCAGGTAACCACCTGGGAATCAACCGGCCAAACGAATGTGCCGGAAAATTCACCGTAATATGTTTCTCCTTTTTCTGAGGCCAATTTGGCCCGCATTCTTTTTTCCAAGGAGGACACTTCCGCTTCTACCGCTTGCTGCTGCTTGGTCAATTCCGCAAGCAAGGCCTGATATTCGCTTTCCGAACTCAAAGTTTGATCTAAAAGTATGTTTTGATAATCAACCTGCTGGCCTAAATCCGTTTTTTGGCGGACTAAAACCTCCTTGGTGTCGTCTAGTTCGGTCTTTTTACCCGAGAGATCTTCTTCTTTTACTTCCAAATCGTGTTTTAAGACGACGAACTCATCTAAATCCTTTTTAATCTCGCTTTGGATCTCATTTGTGTATTTGATCTGGCCGAAGAAATCGGAAAAACTGTCGTTCAGCAAGACAATTTCCAGATAGGATTTTTGGCCGTTCTTGTAAATGATTCTTAAGAACTCAGCGATCCGGCTCTTGCGCTGGTTTATTTCATCCTCTTTTTCCTTTATTTCGCTCTTGGTTTTTTCTATTTCAAGCTGGAGTTGTTCAATTTCCGTCTGTTTTTTGGTTATTTCAAGATTCGCCAAGCTTATCTGGTTATTCAGCAAATAAATTTCATTATTTAGGCTCGCTTTTTCTTTCTGCTTTTGGCTGATATTTTCTTGATAAACCCTTGATTGTTGGTTCAATTCATCGATGGCTTTTCTTTTTTCACTGATTTCGCTGGACAGGTTCCCCGTTTCTTCGGGGGCAGAAACAACCGTACTGTTCGTATTATCATTATTATTTGAGCGGTTCAAATTACTGTTCGCACTACCATTCACTTCCTGGGCGATAAGGGGCAGCGAAGAAATCAAAAAAACAGCCAACATTATGAAGACTGTCATGTAGACAGAAATTTGTTTTGAGCGATTGATTATGTTTTTGTTTTTGGCCATTTTTGCTCTAGTTAGGCTTTCTTTCAACTGCAATGCATTATAGCAAAAAATGGCCGGTTTTACAAGTTTTCCAGTTTAATAAGCGCTTTTTTGACTTTATCAAGTGATTTTTGCCGGCCAAAAATTTCGAGGATATCAAAGACATCCGGCGAAGCACGTTTGCCCGAGAGCGCCACCCGCAGGGGCCAAAGTACTTTCCCCGTCTTCAGATCATTCTCTTGAATGTACTTTTCAAAGATTTGGCGCCAATCAGACGCTTTTAATTCAGCCTCCTTGACGTTTTCCAATTGCTTTTGGGCTAGCTTAAGGTTGCCGACTGTTTCGTTTTTATTGCTTTTTATCGGTATCAAGATTTCCGGCAAATAGTCGATCTCTTCAAAAACAAAATCGCAAAGTGAATTGATTTGTTTTAGAGTATTAATCCTTTCCTGGGCCATTCGCCAGACCTTTTCCAAGTTTATGTTCTTTTCCGTTGCCCTGGCCTGATATTCCGGTCGAAGATATGGCTGGCCAGCCTTGATCAAGCGCTCTAAAGACAGATTCCTGATATACAAACCGTTAAGCCAGAGAAGCTTGTCAAGATTAAAAACCGCTCCGGCTTTGTTTATGTTTTCTAAGGAAAATTCCTTGATAAGCTCCTCGCGGCTGAAAAATTCCTTTTCTGTTTTGGGATTCCAGCCCAAAAAAGCGAGAAAATTCAGCATCGCTTCCGGTAGATAACCATCCTTGATATATTGCAGGACAGAAGTCGCGCCGTGGCGTTTGGAAAGCTTTTTCTTATCATGGCCCAATATCATGGGCAGGTGGGCAAAAGCAGGCGGAGGAAATCCGAAAGCCTGGTAAAGCAAAATATGCTTGGGCGTCGAGGGCAGCCATTCTTCGGCGCGGATAACATGAGTAATGCCCATTTCATGGTCATCGACCACCACGGCCAGGTGATAGGTGGGATAACCGTCAGATTTTAAAAGCACGGAATCATCAAGGTTATTATTTTCAAAAGAGACTATTCCCCGAATTATGTCTTTAAACTCCGTGACCCCGCTTTCCGGTATGTTCTGACGGATAACATAGGGCATCCCTTCTTTTAAATTTTTGTCAATTTCCCCCTGGTTTAATTTCAAGCAACATTTGTCATAGCGCGGGGCCATTTTCTTTTCCGCCTGTTCGATTCTAAGCTTTTCCAGCCTGTCTTTTGAGCAAAAACAATAATAGGCCTTTTTTTCTCGTACCAGCCTTAAGGCCATTTTTTTATAGATCTCCCGCCTTTTTGACTGATAAATCGGGCCTTCGTCCCAAGCTAAACCCAGCCAGGTCAGCGCCTCCATAATGCTTCCCACGCTTTTTTCCTGATATCTTTCCCGGTCGGTATCTTCAATGCGCAGTATAAACTGACCGCCCTCTTTTCGGGCAAACAACCAATTAAACAGAGCGGTGCGCAATACCCCGACATGGGGTTCACCGGTGGGTGAGGGAGCGAAACGGACACGGACGCTCATAATTTTTTTAATAAATTAATAATCTCAAAGACAACGCCCGTCGCAAAAATAAGGATATAAAAATATTTGGCGGGAGTCGGCATCCAAAAATTATAGGCGGTTTTGCCGAGACATGCTTTTTTGGCCCTTAGGCAGATCAAAAAAATCACTATCCCTTCGATACCCAGCATAAAAGCGCCGGTCACACCGATAATATTGATAAAGCTTTTCATGCCTAAAAGGTACAAAGCCAAGGGAATGAAGGTGGCGAAAAACCAGGAAAAATGCTTGGGTATGCCGTAATCATACCAGAATATTTTCTTTAGAACCAAGCCCAGGGTTATAAAAGAGGTAAAAGTGGCCAAAAAACCGAAGATATAGCTGAAAAGAATGATTTTTTCGCCCAATATACCAACCAAACCGCTGATTGCTTGCGGGGCGGTATTAACCCCCGTGATGCCCAAAACAAGGAGAATAAATAGGATATAGAAGATGGCGGAAATAATCACGCCCCAGATCATGATTCCTTTCATTTTTGATTCTTCGCCTTTTAGCATTTCTTTTAATTCCGGCACGACCGATAAGCCCCAAAGAGAGAAAGTAAGCACGCCGAAAGGCAAAAAGATGTTTTTCGACGGAACCTTCAAATTTTCCCAGTTAATGTGGGGAAAGCCAAAAAACATAAAAAGGATGACCAAAAGAAAAAACAAGATCATCATGATAATCTCCACCCGGGCGATCGTACGGGCGTCTTTAAAAATGAAAAAGGCGCCAAAGGCAAAATATACAAAAGCGTACAAGATCAAGGGGCCGCCCAGCAAAGGCTGAAAAAGACCGGCTAAAAATTCGCCGCCTATAATCAGATAAGAAAGGAGGGTGCCGATCAAACCCAGGGTGAGGGTGAAAAAAACGACATTTTTGGTTTTTTTGCCCAGGTACATTTCCGCATAGCCGGGCAGACGCCTTGCGTCGCCGCTGGCCGTTACCACTTGGCCGTAAAGAAGTCCCGCCGCCAATATCGTGGAGCCGACAACTACAAAGTATATAAGCATGATCAGAAGACCGCTTTGCGAAGCAACATAAGGCAGGGCGAAAAAACCGGAGCCGATGATCGTACCGGTGAAAGTCGCCAGAGCCGAAATATATTTTTTGTTCATTTTATTTTTCTTTTATTTTTTAAAACCTCTGAGCTGAAATAGGCGGTCGCCTTGACAATGCGGGGAAAACGCCAGGGCTGACGATAAAGGCGGAAAAGCCACTCTAACCCGATTTTTCGCATGACAAGCGGGGCGCGTTTGACCTGGCCGGAAATATAATCAAAGGCCCCGCCCACGCCCATCCCTATCTTTACCGTCTTCAATTTCGGCAAATAATGATAAAGCCATTTTTCCTGCTTAGGGGCCCCGTAAGCCACAAAAAGGATATCCGGCTTAACGCGATTTATTTTTTCAATGATAGTACTGTCCGACAAACGCCAACCCCAGCCCCGAAAACCATTGTCATATCCGGCGATTTTTAAAGAGGGATATTCTTTGATCAGCTTGATGGCGGTTTTTTCCGGCACCCTCCCCAGACCGCCGAGCAAATAAACGGAATAATTTTTTTGCGAGGCAAGCAAGCAAAGATCAAGCATTAAATCCACGCCGGTAATCCTTTGCTTGATTTTATTTTTTAAATACAGGGAAGCCAGTATCAGGCCGAAGCCATCAGGTATAGCCAAATCGGATTTGTTCAGAATATTCCTTAGCTCTTGATTCTCTTGCGCTTGAAGCAAGATCTCGGGATTCGGCGTCGTGATCAAGTGGGGTCGGTCGCTCTTTAAAAAAAATCCCAGATCCTCCAGTATTTCCTTTTTTGGCTTGCTGTCAATGTCAACGCCTAATATATTTACTTTTGGCATAAATTAAACGACTGGATGATTTTATAATTGGCGCCCTCCTTTGATAGATCGCTTTTCATCAGTTCAAGGCTGGCCACTTTTTGCCGGCCGGAAATGCTCATACCCCTTAAAAATGAAAGGTCTCCGGCAAAACCTCTGGCGCGGGCGAGCGTTAAATGAGGTATGAATGCCCTAGTTTCCTCGTCCCCTATTTTTAATAAATTAAAAACTGAATTTATCTCTCCATACAATCTTGTTAAAGCGGGATTATTTCTTATTCCAATGCCCAAGATTTTGCTCTGATAAAATGAGGGAAGGGCCACCAATCCGTCATATTCCAAGGCAAACGGCGTAATATTGGCCGCAATTTTACCCAGGCTACTCTCGGTTTCTTGTCTCTCCCGAAGGGAAATATCGCCCAAAAATCTTAAAGTAAGATGGATATTATCACTTTCAACAAACTTGAATCCGGGTAAATCTTTTTTAAGAGCGAGCGAAAAATCACCAATTTTTCTTTTTTCTTCAGGACTTAAATTTAGGGCCACAAAACATCGCATCAGCATAATTGAATTATAACAAATTTTTGCCTTTTTGTAAATCTGCTTTAAAATGCTATAATATAATCCAGGCATGAAAGAGGCATATCTATATCAAAAACTAAAGAATAAGACGATAAAATGTCGGCTTTGTCAGCATGGCTGCCTGATTACGCTTGGACAACGCGGTCTTTGCGGTGTGAGAGAGAACAAAAGCGGCGTCCTTTATTCTTTGGTTTATGCTCAGGCGATCAGTGAAGCGGTAGACCCAATTGAAAAAAAACCATTTTTTCATTTCTTGCCTGGAAGTATGGCCTTGTCCGTCGCCACTTTAGGCTGTAATTTACGCTGTGATAATTGCCAAAACTGGCCGATTTCCCAAGGAGTTAAAACAGCCGGGAAAATCGTCGGCCAAGACTTACCGCCGGAAAAGATCATTGAGGATGCCTTAAAAAACAAGTGCGCTTCTATCGCTTATACTTACACGGAACCGACCATATTTTTTGAATACGCCCTCGACACGATGAAATTAGCCAAGAAGAAAGGATTAAAAAATTTATTTGTCTCCAACGGCTACATGTCTGATGACTGCCTTAAAATGGCCGATGGATATCTTGATGCTATAAACGTTGATTTAAAATTTTTCGATGATCAAGCATACGTCAAAAACTGCGGCGCTCACCTCCCCCCCATCTTGCATAATTTGACCACCCTAAAAAAAATGGGCGTCTGGCTGGAAATCACCACTCTTGTAATTCCCACTCTTTCTGATTCGACGGCCATGTTTGAACAGATGTCAGAATTCATCCGCCACGAATTAGGACCGGAAGTTCCCTGGCATCTCTCCCGTTTTTCTGGCTCAATATCTTATAAGCTTGGAAACATTCCCGACACGCCGGTGGACACCTTAGTCAGGGCCAGAAAGATTGGTCTTAAAAACGGGCTTCGATACGTCTATATCGGTAATGTCGTTGGAGAAGGAGAAAACACCCAATGTCCTAAATGCCGAGCCTTAGTCATTAAGCGTTTCGGCTATGACATAGAAAGAAAAGATAAACAAGGTCGCTGCCCGGAATGCGGCCGAAAATTAGAAGGGAAAATAATAAAATGAAAAAAATATCTCTAATTATCTGTCTTTTTGCTCTTTTTCTTCCCCAAAGCCTCATGGCCCTGAGTTTTGATAAAAATAATATTATCTCCGATTCAGATCTGACTGATGGATCAGCGATGTCTTTAAATAGGATCCAAGATTTTCTCAACCGTCAAACCGGTACCTTGAAACAATACCGCTCAAGCGTCGACGGAGTGGCTAAAAACGCCAGTCAGATAATCTATGACTTTTCCGTAAGCTATGATATCAACCCAAAATTCATCCTGGCCACGCTCCAAAAAGAACAAAGCCTGGTGACGGATTCAACGCCATCCACCGATCAGTATGATTGGGCTATGGGCTACGGCGTCTGCGACAGCTGCTCGAAAAGCGACCCCGCCCTCCAAGTATACAGGGGTTTTTCCAATCAATTGTCCTACGCCGTTCAGCGTCTAAGGGGAGATTATTATTTAGGCGGTTTGGAAAAATACGGACACACGATTTCCGGCTGGGGTCCGGGGATCACGAAAATGGTTGACGGTCAGTCAGTAACCCCCGTAAATAACGCCACGGCCGTCCTCTATACCTATACTCCGCATATTTCCGGAAATTTATCCTTTTGGAATATCTGGACGCGCTGGTTCGTTAAAAGATACCCCAACGGCTCTCTTCTGCGGGTCAGGGGTGAGTCTGGTATTTGGCTAATACGAAACAACAAAAGATATAATTTTGTTTCCCGATCCGCTTTTTTATCGAGTTACAGTTTTGATAAAGTAATCGACGTTTCCATAAATGATATAATGGCCTATGATTACGGCGCGCCGATCAAATTCGCCGATTTCAGCCTTTTGCAGGCCCCTTCCGGCGGAGTTTACCTCCTTGTTAACGGAGAAAAGAGACCGATAACTTCGCGCGAAGCTTTCCGCAATTTAGGCTACAGCCCGGAAGAAACCGTTATGGTTACCTGGGAAGACTTGGCCGCCTATCCAGCCGGTGAGAAAATAACGCTTGATACGACAAATCCATCCGGCGTTCTTTTACAGGTCAAAGAAACCGGCGGTATCTATTATATTGAAAAAGGGGTCAAGCGGGCCATTTTTTCTCGGGAAATATTAAACTCGCAGTTCGCCAAGCGCCGATGGACAACCGTCCCCGGAGCCGAATTGGATAAATACCCGACTGGCGAGCCGGTTAAATTCCGCGACGGCGAATTGGTAACCTCACCATCGGCCAATGGCGTATATCTGATCGCCGACGGCCAAAAACACGGGATCAGATCGCCAGAAATTTTCAATCAGATGGGTTTTAAATGGACTAATATCATAAGAACCACGGACCGGGCCTTGGAAATTCATCCTTTGGGCGATCCCATTGATTATTTAACTCAATAAATATTGTGCTTACTTTTGCTTCTATTTGCCCCCATCCGCCCCTCTTAATACCTAATATAGGGCAGGAAAATATAAAACAAGTGGTTAAGACCCAAAAATCCCTGGAAAAACTGGAGGAAATTTTTTACGCCTCAAAACCTGATGCCGTCGTTATTATTTCCCCCCACGCCCCTCTTATACCCGAGTCATTTGGCATAAACATTGCGGAAAAATTTACCGGTGATTTTCAGGAATTCGGGGATTTCAGCCTGAAGCTAAAATATAAATCGGATCAGGCCTTTGCCCATCGTTTACGAGAACGCGTGGAAAAAAATCAGTTTCCCTCGGTTTTGATCAATCAAGAAAACCTTGATCATGGTAATTTGGTCCCCCTTTATTACCTGACTAGGCATTTACCAAACCTGCCTTTAATTCCCCTGAGCTTTTCTCTTCTTGATCTAAAAACCCACTATGACTATGGCCGGATTATTTCCGAGGAAATACATGCCACCAACCGGAGAATCGCGGTTATCGCTTCCGGCGATCTTTCCCATCGGTTGATTCCGTCGGCCCCGGCCGGCTATTCCCAAAAAGGGAAAGTTTTCGATAAAAAACTCATCGAACTCATCCAAAAAAGGGAGGCCGAGGAAATAATACGCCTCGATCCCCTTTTAATCGAAGAAGCCGGAGAATGCGGCCTACGTTCAATTTTAATTCTCCTGGGCTGTCTAAATCAGAAAGAATATACTCCGGAAATCCTTTCCTATGAAGGACCTTTTGGCGTCGGTTATTTAGTGGCCAATTTCCGTCTAGGTTGAATATGCTATTTGGCCGAAAATATTATTTAATTTTTGGGTATCATTAACCAAAATGGATGAATATGTCAAATTAGCCAGGAACTCGCTGGAAACCTATATAAGGACCGGCCAGATAATAAGTCTCCCGGCGGATATTCCGTCAGAAATGAAGGAAAAAAAAGCCGGCGTTTTTGTTTCTTTACACAAAAAATCCAGCCGTGAATTGCGCGGTTGTATCGGCACCTTTTTGCCGACTAAAAAAAACGTGGCTCATGAGATTATCAGTAACGCGGTCAGCGCGGCGGTTGACGACCCCCGCTTTAATCCCCTTACTCCGAAGGAACTGACCGATTTAGAAATAAATGTTGATGTTTTGAGCGAGCCGGAGAAAATCGAAAGCCAAAAAGAACTAAACCCAAAAATATACGGAGTAATCGTAAAATCAGCCGATGGACGCGCCGGCTTGCTTCTGCCGGATATCGAAGGTGTGCGCACCGTCAACGACCAAATATCGATCGCCTGCCAAAAAGCGGGTATCTCTAGCCAGGAGAAAATTTCACTTTACCGGTTCACCGTTAGCAGGCACAAATGAACATGTTCGCCGAAATATTACCATTACGAAAAATGCCTAAAAATCTGGATTATTTTGATTACCGGGTGCCTTTTGATTTATCAGGTAAAATAAAGCTTGGCCAGGAAGTGATAATCCCCTTTAGAAATCTAAACATACGCGGAATCGTCTATAAATTCAAAGATGCGACAAATTATAAAAATATCCGTGAAATCAAAGAGATTGTCCAGAGCGAACCGGTCTTGACGGCCGGTCAGATCAAACTGGCGACCTTTGTCTCTGATTACTATCTTACTTCCCTGCCCACTGTTTTAAAACAGATCGCCCCGCCCTTTTTATCAAAACCGCGCCCGGTGAAAAGTGCGTCTGTCAAATCGATTTCCGCCCCCGTCTGTCCGGCTGAAATTGCCTCTTTAGCCCAAAAAGTTACGGCTAGCCGGCAAAAAAAGTATCTTTTCTTTTATCGACATCCTGAAAACAATATTTCTTTCTTTCTCAATCTTATTGAAAATTTTATAAAGAAACAAAGCCAGATTTTGATCGTTTTTCCGGAAATAATTGACATCGAGAATTTTAAGCGCCGCGTGCCGGAAAAATATCAGGCAAAAACTATCGTTATTCACCGCCGGCTTTCGTCCTCTGCATATCTTAAAAATTACTGGCTGATCAAAAACAAGGCTGTAAACCTCATATTGGGCACGCCAATCAGCGTTTTTCTTCCCTTCAAAAAACTTGGATTGATTATTATTGATCAGTCAGAAAATCAGAATCACAAACAGTACGATCAAAATCCGCGTTTTAACGCCAAAAAAATCGCGGAAAAGATGGCCGAAACGACCCCGGCAAAAGTGGTATTTTCAAGCGTTTCTCCCGACATCGAGACATTTAATAAGACGGTAAAAAATGAATTCAAGCGATTAAACGCCCCGCCCTGCCCCGGCCGTGTAAAATTAGTGGATTTGAGAAAAAGTCGTTCTGATCAGGCGATCTCCCCGGTTTTACTAGATGAAATTAAAAAAACTTTGTCCGCCAAGGGAAAACTCCTGCTGTTTTTAAATCGCCGCGGTTTTAGCCGCTCCTTGGTCTGTCTTGATTGCGGTCAAACGTTGAAATGCCCGTTTTGTGATCTGCCCTTCATCCTCCACCAGGAGGGAAACGGCTATTATTTGCTTTGCCATCGTTGTGGCCGAAAGGAAAAGAGCCTTTCTGTTTGTCCGGTCTGCCGGGGAACACGCCTTAAAAACATCGGAATCGGCACGGAAAAAGTCGAAAGCGAATTAAGAGTTCTTTTTCCCGGGGCAAAAATAGGCCGTTTTGAGGAAAAGCTGCCGAAAAACTTATCCCTTACCCGTCTTGATATAATAATTACGACTCAATTGGTCTTTAAACGCCTTGATTGGCAAAAAATAAGCCTTATCGGAGTTGTTTCGGCGGATACCATCTTAAATCTACCAGATTATCGCGCCCAGGAAAAAACCTTCCAGCAACTTACCCGTTTATTATCATATTCGCTGATTAATAAAAACTGCCGTTTGGTCATACAGACATATCATCCGGATAATCCGGCCATAAAATATTTTCCCGACCAATTTGAAATATTTTTCCGCCAGGATTTAAAAATGAGAAAAGATTATTTTTATCCCCCTTTTTCAAAAATTGCGAAATTAACTTGTCAGCATAAAGACAGCCGGCAAGCTTTGGCCCAAGCGAGAATAGTTTACGAAAATCTAATTAAACTGACCGATTTTTCCATCTCCCCGCCTTTGCCCGCTTTTATTTTCAGGCAATATGGAAATTTCCGTTATCAGTTGATTATTAAAATTCCGCTCGCCACGCCGCTAAAATCACTAAAAGATATGCTTAAGATTGTGCCGGATAATTGGCTGATAGATGTTGATCCGGAAAATCTGCTCTAATCGCCTTGAAATATCCTGATATTTTGTTATACTATAAGCGATTTTAAAGACAGATTTATGGCCAAACTAAACATTCAAAAAGAGGGCTCCCCGATTTTAAGAAAAAAAGCGGAGTCCGTTAAAATTATAGACGCAGGCGTTTTAAAGTTATCGGCGGACATGCTGGAGACGCTGGATAAAGAAAACGGTCTTGGCTTGGCTGCCCCACAGATCGGCAAATCTCTCCGGGTAATCTGTGTTAAAAGTAAGGAGGGAGGTCTTATCTTCGTCAATCCCGAAATTACAAAAAAATCGTTCAGAAAAAACACCGCCGAAGAAGGCTGTCTGAGCATTCCGGGGATTTTTGGCTACGTAAAAAGGCATAATTCTATCGTCCTGGAAGCGGACAGCCTGGAAAGGACAAGAATAAAATTAAAAGCCAAGGGTCTGATGGCCCGCGTCATCCAACACGAGTTAGATCACCTTTCAGGCATACTCTTCACCGACAAAGTGGAAAAAAAACATAAAGGCAATAAAGATGAAAGAAAAATCTAGGATAGTTTTTTTCGGTACGCCCCCTTTTGCCGGAAAAGTTTTACAGGCATTAATTGAGGAAAATTTCAATGTCGTCGCCTGTGTCACCAAGCCCGATTCAAAAGCGGGACGTAAACTTAAATTAAGCGTGTCCGCGGTCAAAAAAATCGCCACGGAAAATAACATCCCCGTCCTGCAGCCGGAGAAAATGAAAGACGAGGGATTTTCTCGTCAATTAGCCTCGCTTAAACCGGAAATCATTATCGTGGTGGCTTACGGAAAAATATTGCCTGCCTCAATTCTAAACTTACCGCCCTTCGGTTCTCTTAATATCCATGCTTCGCTTTTGCCAAGGTACCGCGGAGCCTCCCCTATCCAGGCCGCTTTATTAAACGGTGATCAGGAAACCGGCGTCACGATAATGAAAATGGATGAACAGATGGATACCGGCCCGATTTTGGCACAGGAAAAAGTCGGCCTTTCACCAGGGACCGGTCTGGAAACTTTACATGACGCGCTGGCTTTCGTCGGGGCTAAATTATTGATAAAAACCCTGCCTCTTTATTTAGCCGGTAAAATAATTCCCGAACCTCAAGATAACGACCGGGCAAGTTATGTCAAAATAATCAAAAAAGAAGACGGTCATCTTGATTTTAGCTTGCCGGCGGAAATCTTGGCAAGAAAAATACTCGCCCTAAATCCTTGGCCGGGCACCTATGTTATTTGGCGAGATAAAAGCCTAAAAATTTTAGAAGCGGAAATAAATGAAAAGAACAACGGGCGCAAGCCAGGCCAGGTAACCGTCGATAAAGGAGGTCTATACGTGGCCGCCCAAGACCGGATTATGGCCATCAAAAAACTTCAGCTTTCCGGCCGGCAGCAAACCGGCGCCCGCGATTTTATCCTCGGCCATCCGGAGATTAAAGACGCGGTTTTTGCCTAAGTTTTTCTTACCTTTTTTGTCGTCTGAAAACCGAGGTATTTGCCCAACATCAGCCTGGTTTGAGCGTCAATGGCAGGAAATGAACCAAAAACGATCATGCTGATCGGAAATAATATCCATTGCAGAGCCATCAACGGATATTTTAAATATGTGTGTTTTTTCGGCCGCGGTGGCAGAATAATTAAGCTTAAGATGGCGGAAATAAATAAACCGATCATGGCCGCTCCCATCAGCCAGTTCAAAATATTGGGGGTATTGGAAACAACCGGATTGTAAATTTCCGGCCGCTCGAAATGTCTGATCACCCAGACCGGCAACCTGCCCAAGACAAAAATAAGAATTGGGGCGGTCGCCCAAGAATATACCCCCTCCAGCTGATTCCAGATATAACGGAGTTTGGGCCAAACTCGAATTTTGCTATTGGGAAAAAAATTCCAAAACATGAAAGGGAAATTTTCCACGCCGTAGGCCCAGCGTCTCTGCTGTTTATAGAGATTCTTTAAACTTTCCCAATTATTTTTCCCCAATACCGTATCCATGGAAATCGGAATATACATGGGCGTCACCTGATAATCACCGTCATACTGAATGAAACCCTGAATAAATATCCGCGAATCTTCGGTCACAATATCAGACTGCCAAAAGTCAACGTCGATCAAGGCCTTGAAACTCATGGAATGCGAGGAAAAGGTGAAGAGACGGTCCGGGCGTAAAGTCTCGCTCATAAGCCAAAAAGTGGTGCTGTTAGAGGCCACCCGCATCAAGGCGGGCGAATCCCAGATATTGTTATTGAACAACGGAATAGGCTGAAAACTGGTATGCGTCGGGTTGGCCACGGTCAGATATTTGTAGGTCAAGTAGGAAAAATACTCCGGGTGAACGCAGGAATCAACATCAAAGGACGAAACGGCGATATTTTCATAAGGAATCCTTGCGGCATCGATCCATTTTTTTATCTGCCTTCCGGCGTAAGCGATATTGGAACCCTTGCCCGCGACTTCGCCCGGCGTATCTTTTGGGTGAAGAGCCCAGAAGAATTTAAAGAACTTTCCCGAGAATTCGCCTTCAATTAACCGAGCCTTGGCCTGGGCTTCTGCGCCCTCTCTTTCTTCGAGCGCCAAAACGACAATCAATTTATCCAAAGGATAGGAGATTTTTGTGAGGTATAAAAGAGAGGTGCGGATGATTTCAATCTCATCCTTGTAGGAAGCAATGACCACTAAATGGTATATCCCCGTCCACTTTGGTATTTTTTGGCAGGCCGCCAGCCAATTTACCCTGATGTCGCGACGGTAACGGACATAAGCGATTATTAAATATACGAATACGTAGACGACCCTGATCAGCCAATAGAAATCAAAAACTATGATAAAATATATAACCCACAAAGGAACAACAAAAGAAAGGACCAGGGCTAAAAAAAAGGTCAGCCAAATGGATAATCCGGGTATTATTTCCAAAATCCGGTATTTTGTGTGCGGGGATATATTAGACCAAATAATCATAACCGGCGGATTTTATAAATAATGACCTGATTTAAGGCTTTTTTGGCCAATAAAATACGCTCCCGGTTACGGGCGAACAAGGTGATTAATTTTTCCCCTTTTTCAACGTCATCGCCGATTTTTTGATGCAGGCGCATGCCCGCTAACTTGTCATTGGGGGCCCCCAAACTACGAGTTACTTCATCGATAGCTCGATTATCGATATCAGTGATCCGCCCCTTGTTATTCGCGTAAATTCTTAATTTTTGGGCGCCTAGGGTTATGGATTCCGAATCTATTTTATTTTTACCGCCCTGTGCGACTATCATTTCATTCATTTTCTGCCAGGCTTTACCGGAACATAAAAGGCGCTGGGCCATGGCTTCCCCTTCTCCCGGGCGCGCCCGGCCGCAAAGCTCAAAAAGCTGGCCAGCCAGATATAAAGATTTGTTTTCCAGATCAAGGGGTCTTTTCTCTTTCTGCTGCAAGACCCGCAAAACATCTCTTGCTTCCAGGGCCGGCCCGATGCCGTTGCCAATCGGCTCTTTCGCTTCAAGAATGGTCACTTTTAGCTTGATGCCGAATTTATCGCACAGATACTGAAATTTGGCGGCTACCTGGTGAGCGGTGTCTTGATCCTGTATCTTGGCGGAGGGACCGACGGGAATGTCAATCAAGAGGTATTTGACGCCCATGGCCACCTTTTTGGCCATGATTGAAACGATCATTTTGGACAATGGCTCAAGAGAAATATCTTTAGTCAAACGGATGATCATGTCGTCGGCCGGGGCGATATTTGTCGCTCCGCCCCAAACCAAGCAGCCGTTATGTTTAAGCACCAAACGTTCCACTTCTTTTAATTTAAAGGTGACGGGAGCCAGAACCTCCATCGTATCAGCCGTGCCGGCCGGTGAGGTGACGGCTCTGGAGGAAGTCTTAGGGATGAAAAGGCCGGAAGAAGCGATAATCGGGACCACTACCATCGTCGTGCGGTTGCCGGCCAGTCCGCCGACGCAGTGCTTATCCACCACCGTTTTCCCCGTAAAATCTATTCTTTCTCCGGTATCAACCATGGCTTTGGTCAAATAAAATAATTCTTCGTCGCTGAATTCATTGGTGAAACCGGAGGCAATAAAAAAGGCCAGCTCACAATCACTGATCCGGCCGGCCAGCAGATCCCGAATAATCGTGTACATTTCGTGATAACTCAATGATTCGCCTTTCAGCTTCTTTTTAATCGCCTTGATTGAGGTCGGGCGGTCGAATAGTTCCAAATAAATGATTTCGTTGTTCCTTATTTTTGTTTTTAGGCTGGTTTCTTTAAACAAACCGATAAATCCCGGAACTATTTTAGTTTTTGTCGTTTCAATATTAACGACTGCTTCCTTCTTTTGCCAGTTAAGCTCGGTGCGATCGCCGGCCTGCAAACCAAAAATATCGGCGTCTTTTTCATTGATCATCACCGTCATGGCTTGACCGGATTTAAAATCCATTCTTTTTGCCCTAAGAAAAAACGACATAAGTTAGAAATGTTTTAACGCCGTTTCTAATTCTTGATGAGTAAGAGAATATTTTTTCAGACTGACATCTTTTTTCACGGCTTCCAAGGCTTGCCTGACCGCCAGCACCCCCGCTCTTGCTCCTTGCGGATGGCCGTAAATTCCCCCGCCGAAATTCAAGACAACATCTTTGCCCAGTAAGGAAATAAGCCTGGGGATCAAAGCGGGATGCAGGCCACCGGAAGCAATGGGGAGGGTCTTTTTTAAGCCATGCCAATTTGAGGTTAAAAAATTATTTATATTTAAAACCTGTTCTCGGCCCCCTTCCATCTTTCCGACAATCGTCCCCGAATGCAACTGGTCAACGCCGGCCAAGCGAGCCAGCTTACTTAAGACTAAAATAGATAAACCATGGTGAGACTCTCGCGTGAACGCCGAGTGCATCGCCCGATGACCATGGATTATAAGCCCTAAATTTGCCCTTCTTAGGGCAAGAACGCCGGAGAAGCCACAAGTGACTATGTCAATCATCACACACCGTCCGCCGCAGGTTTTGACGAATCTCGCCCTTTTTATCATCTCGCCGGTCTCGGCCGTGACATTAAAAGCGACCAATTTTCGGGTAGGGCTTGTTTTTTCCACTTTTTTGACCAGGGCGAGCGTTTTTACCACTCTTTCCTTGAAAGGGTTGAATTTTTGATCGGTCAAATTTTCGTCGTCTTTGACCAAATCCGCTCCTGCGGATAATACTTCATAAGCCAGCTGAGCATGCTGGGTGGCCGACAGACCTAATTTAGGCTTCATTATTGACCCGATTAACGGGCGACCTCTGATGCCGGTCAACTTTCTGATTTCCTCTAAACCAAAAGCCGGACCAGCGAATGATCTGACGTATTTTCCGGGTAACTCAAAATCCAACAGCTTTAGATGTTTTATTTCCTTAAGACTGTAGATATTTCCGGCGATAGAAGAGAGCAGTTGGGGTATATTTCCCGGCTCAAACAAATCCAGAGGATAGGCGACTTTGAAGATATTTTTCTTAAAATCAATATAATAAACCTTGGCGGCCAACTGGTCAAATTTCTTTTTATTCTGTGTTTTTACTTTTGTCCAAGTACCGATTGATGACTCGGTAGCGATCGCCGCCGCCGCCTCCCTGTCACCCAGAGAAGAATCAACAAAAAACGTCACAAAAATATTATTTTTGGGGTTGAATTTTTTCCCTAAGGCTAAATAATTCAAATCGTACATATTATTTTAGCAAATCCTGATAATGACTTTTAACCAAAAGTCTTATGCCACTTGGTTTTATTAAGCCAAATTCCGTGATAAAAGCGGTAATAAACTTGGCCGGAATATAATCAAAAGCATAGTTTTCCAGTTTTAGACCCCTTGGGGCTTCCGGCCAAATTTCCCGGCTGCTTCTTTTTTCCAAAGGAATACGAATATTAACCCGGCTTTTAGGATCTATTTTTAACAGACTGGTCGCCACGTAAACCGGTATCCTTGATTCCCAGGCCGCGAGCGCCAAACCGAAACTGCCGATCTTATTCACGGCCCAGCCGTTCAGACCCACCGCATCGGCTCCGATAATCAATTTATTGATCTTGATGTCATCGCCGGAATGATCGCTTATCAAAAAAGCAGCGGCGGAATCACATACCTGCGACACTTTTATATGATTTTTGATCAAATTTTTTGCGGTTATTCTACCTTGAAAAAGCGGCCGCGTCTCCGAATTATAAACGTGAAAATTTTTCCCGTCTTTTCTGGCTTTAACCAATATTTTTTCCACCAGCGAAGAATGGCAATGCGTGAAGATATTTTCCCGGCTTTTTATCAATAAAGACCCCCTTTTTACGATTTTGGCCTCAATTTCTTCATAAGCCTTTATTAGGCGTTCAACCTCGTTGGTTACACTTTTTCGGTCCAGTGATTTTTTTACCCCTAACCTTTTTTCTATTATGCCAAACAGGTTAATGACCAGGGGTTCAGTCGGCCTTCGGCATAAAATGCCATTTTTAAAAAGTTTGATCGATTTGATCGTTTCCGCCGCCCGTTTTTTAAACGGCATTCCTTTTAATGTCAAAAGAGAGGTTAGAGCGATTTGGCTTGCCCCTTGGATTTTTATTTTTTTTAATTCCCTTAATGTTCTTTTCCACGTTACCATGGCTGTATTATATCATTTAAATATTCTTTTATAAAGCTATCGGCCTAATTCTCGGTATTTTTTAAACTTTGGTAAATACCTGAATAAAGCGTAAAGAAGACTGCTCGTGCCGGCGGCCATAAATATAAAAATCCAGGGACTTAAACTTTGGCCGGTCGCGCCAAAAATAACCGCAACTAAAATATTTGGCGCGCGGCCCAAGATAGCCGCCAACACCCCCTGCCAGAGGGGTATATAAGTTAAACCCAGTATAAAACAAAGAACATCATCCGGTAAGCCAGGTATCAAAAAAAGCAGGACAAAAAACCAAAATGTTCGATGACCGATCTTCTTGTATATTCTATCCACTTTTTCCTGGCTTAATATTTTGAAGACTAGTGGCTGTCCGTATTTCCTGGCCAGTAAAATCGCAATAATTGAACCAATAGTAATACCTATAAATGAGTTAAATGATCCCCGTATTATCCCGAATATATAGCCGTTGGCCATATCGACGGCCTGACCAGGCAAAGGAGCCAAGACGACCTGAATAATTTCGTAAGTAATAATTACTAGAGAGGCCCAGGGTCCATAAGACAATATCTTATCCCTTAAAAGTGTCTGAGAAAAAAGCAGCTGACGCCAGTAATTATCCGTAAAAACAATAATTAAAAAAACAAGACTACTAAAAATTATAGCCGTCACGACCCAAAACGCTCTCATTTTATAAACCTTGCTCTTTGCCATAAAAAAAGTCAGCCGTACTATATCTGATTCAACTAAAAATCGTCTGGTATGGAATATATTTCGACGCTAATAAATTGTGATATTCTTCGGCAAATCTGCGGGACCTGGAATCGAACCAGGATTGACGGCTCCAAAGGCCGCTGTCCTACCATTAGACGACCCCGCAACACTGAGGTAAATTTTTTATCTTTAATAATCCCGCAGATTTGCCGACAATAATTTGTAATATAATAGTGATCTAAGAAACCAAGTTTAAATCATAGGATACCACCTTTAATTACACTCGTAAATAACGCCGGACGGCGATCAATGAGCTTAACACGCACATAATGATAGAAAGGACGACCAAGCTGGCAAAAATAAGGAGAAAATTTTGATTGAAGTAATCGACAATATTCAGTTCGTAACCGGCAAAGAATCGGTTAAGGAAAGGGGCAATCGTGTTGATCAGGGTGAAAATAAGGCCCAAACAGATCAAGCTGGCAATCAGCGCGTAAATAATGCTTTCAATGACAAAGGGCGCCCGGACAAAACCGTTTGAGGCTCCGACCAGCTTCATAATGCCGATTTCCTCGCGATAAGAATAAATATTGATCCTAATGGTGTTGAAAATCATAAGAATGGCAATCACGGCAAAAACAGCTGCCAGGACCAGACCGAATTTATTTATATTATTGGTGATATTTGAAAGCTTATCGATAATACTCTGGTTATTCTCAAAATCCCTCGCTTTATCCTGGATGATGTTTTGGTAAACCGGATCGTCTAAAACGTCGATGATTGCCGGATAATCAGAAAGCTCTTTTGATTTTATGACCAAAGCGGCGCCCAAGGGATTGGTATCCAGGGCTTCAATCGCCTCTAAAACCACCGGATTATCCTTATTGTCCTCTTTAAATTTGGTCAAAGCCTCGTCAGGGGAAATATAAGTCACTTGAGTCACCTCCGGCATTTCCTCAAGCCTTGCCTGAAGCTCGGTCACCACGGTTTTGTCGGCCGTCGAGGAAAAATATACGCTCATATCGACTTTATCCTTGACGGAATCAAGGGTCTTATCCGCGACCACCTTAACGGTCACGATCAATGAGATAAGAAATAAGGTCAGGATCAAAATTAAAACCGTCACTAATGACAGCCAGCGGTTCCGCCAAAAATTCTGCCACCCTAGTTTTAAGGCCCGGTAAGAAGAAGTAAAAATCATAAGATGTATTTGCCTCCTTCCTGATCGGAAATAATCACGCCCTGATCAATGGTGATCACCCGCTTTTTTAAATAGTTGACAATCTCACGGTTATGCGTCACTAAGACCACGGTCGTGCCGAATTCGTTGATCTTCTCCAGCAGCATGATAATTTCGTGGGCGTTAATTGAATCAAGATTGCCGGTCGGCTCATCGGCCAGAAGTATTTTGGGGCGATGGACAAGCGCCCTGGCAATGGCCACCCTCTGCTGCTCGCCGCCCGAGATCTCCGTCGGAAAACGGTTTTTCTTGCCTTCAAGGCCAACGATCTTCAAAACCTGCGGCACCATTTCTTCTATCTTCTTGCTTTCTTCGCCGCAGACCTCCAGGGCGAAAGCAACATTTTCAAAAACGGTTTTTTTGTTTAAAAGCTTAAAATCCTGGAAAACCATGCCGATCTGTCTTCTTAAAATCGGAACTTCGCTTTCACTGATATCAGTGATGTCCCAATCCCCGATTATCACCTTCCCCTTGGTTGGCCTTACTTCGGCGATAATAAGCTTGATCATCGTGCTTTTTCCCGTTCCTGATTGGCCGACGATGGAAACAAATTCACCCGGATACACCTGGAAATTGATGTTCTTTACCCCCACTGCCCTATCCGGCTGATAAATTTTCGTGACATTAACAAATTTGATCATAAAAATTCCTATTCGTAACGCAGGGCGTCTATCGGTTTTAACCGGCTGGCCCGGATGGCGGGCGCGACGCCAAAAATAATGCCGATCACTAAGGAAAAGCCGATCGCCACCCCGACCGAGTAAAAATTAATTATGGGCTCAAAATTGAATTTATATTTAACGATTAAACTGCCGACTTTGGCCAGGCCGACTCCGATTACGCCGCCAAAAAGCCCCAAAATAACGGCTTCAGTCAAAAATTGGATTAAGATGGAACTATTGGAAGCACCGACCGCTTTCCGCAAACCGATCTCCTTAGTCCTCTCCGTCACGGAAACAAGCATGATATTCATGATACCGATACCGCCGACAATCAGTGATATAATGGCAAGAGTTAAAAGCATGTTCGTCATAAGGCTTAAAATCTGGTCGAACATGCTTAAGATTTCTTCTTGCGTAAAAATGGTAAATTCCTCTATTCCGTCATGGGCCGCCAGTAATTCCGTTTTTATTTTCTCCTGCACATCCTTAACTTGTTCCGCCTCGGCGACCTTTATGGCAATGCGGTGGACTTTATTAGAATTGTTAATGCTTTCCGCGACCGTATACGGAATAAGCACCATATTATCAAATTCACTTTCCTGACCAAAAGTCACGGACGCCTCGGTTTCTTTATAGGCCACTATTTCGAATTCTTCTTTGTTCAAAAGAATTTTTTTTCCGATTGGATCCTCGTTGGGAAAAAACTGGTTTTTTAAACCCGTAAATATTACGGCTTTTTTCGCTTTATTTACTACGTCCTCGTCGGCAAACATCTGCCCGTGTGTTTGGCCAGAAGTAGATTCCCCCTGGACAGTATACTGTATCGCCGGATTAGTCCCCAAGGGTATGGCGCCCCTGGCTATTTGACCCTGGTAAGACACCTGGGCGCTGGCAAACATTAGGGGTGAAACAAACTGGACCCCGGCCGTATTTTTAATGATATCCACATCTTTGATTGTCAACGTACTTTCGCCGACCAATCCTGTCGGTACGCTCCCCTTTTCCATCTTACCAGGCAAGACAACTAAAAGATTTGAACCCAATCCCTCTACTTGCTTTGAAACCTCTTTTTTAATCGACTGGCCGACGCCGATAAGTATGATTATGACAAAGACACCGATGATGATACCCAGCATCGTCAAAAAGGCCCGGCCCTTGTTCGTCCTGATGGCCATCAGGGCTAATTTAATATTTTCCCAAAATTTTGTCATAGGATCTGCCCGTCTAGAATATTAATTATTTTTTGGGCATAACCGGCGATTTTAGCGTCATGCGTTACCATCACGATCGTAACCCCTTGTTTATTTAAATAACCGAGCAACTTCAAAATTTCTTCGCCGTTTTTTGAATCAAGATTGCCGGTCGGCTCATCGGCTAAAACCACCTTGGGTTCCGTGACTAAAGCCCGGGCAATCGCCACCCGCTGGGTTTCCCCGCCGGACAATTCGTTCGATTTATGATTCAAGCGGCTTTCCAGACCGACTTTTTTTAGGGCGGTAAGAACTTTTTCCTGTCTTTGTTTGCCGTTAAGACCAAGATAAATTAAGGGCAGCTCGACGTTTTTCGCCACCGTTGTCCTGGGCAATAAATTAAAGGTCTGAAAGACAAAGCCGATCTCGCGGCCCCGAATCTTGGCCAGCTGGCTTTGCGATTTCTTGGAAATATCCTGGTTGTCTAAAAAGTACTGGCCGGAGGTAGGCACGTCCAGACAGCCTATTATGTTCATTAAAGTGGATTTTCCCGAGCCGGAAGGGCCCATCAGGGCGATAAAATCACCCTTATTTACTTCCAGATTTATCCCCCGCAAAGCGGAAAAAATAATTTTTCCCAAGCGGTAGTTTTTACAGACTTTTTTTAAACTGATTAAACTCATGTTTAAAAAACCTTCAAGCCGTACTCAATTAGATTCTTCGCGTCTGAGGCCCGTGTATAGACGGTCGGACTGTTTAAAATCACGGCCACAAATTCCCGGCCATCGCCCGTCCTGGCTTTGGCCACGAGACAATAACCGGATTCGTTGATATAGCCGGTTTTGGCCGCGACCATCGGAACATTAGCCAAAGTATTGGTATATAGATAGACGGGGTTATGGATCGTTCTGTTTTCGCTTTTGTTAATAATGGTATAAGTGTAATCTCCCCGGATAGAAGCGTACCTAACTCCGGGTCTTTTCATGATATAATTGGTCAGTAAAGCGATATCGGTCGTCGTGGAAATATTTCCCACTGTTATGCCGGAAGGGTCGACAAAATGCGTGCTCATCATATCCAAAATTACGGCTTTTTTATTCATCTTTTTCACGAATTCATCACGAGTCAGGCCGGTAGAACGGGCCAGGGCGTAAGCCGCGTTATTGGCCGACCCGGTGATCATAGCGTTAAACAAATCTCTCACCGTAATCTGGTCGCCGGGGGCAACCGCAATCGTCACTCCGGCCTCGGGCCGCGGCCAATCAGATTCATCAATGGTCACCACTTTTTCAAAATCAGGATTTGTCTCCAAAAAAACCAAAGCGGTCATCAATTTAGTGATGGAAGCCACGTTTTGCTTGACGTATGAATTCTTCTCATAAATAACTTTTTTATTTTCCGCGTCGTAAATCATGGCAACCGGTGCGTTCACTAACGGCGCGGCTAGACCTTGAACCTGCGGGTTTAAAGCAACGGGTGCAGCCGAGTTTACGGAAGCGGCGACGTCAGCGGCCTCAACATGGACCTTGGCGGTACCTTCCCAGGTTTCAGCGATCGCCTTGAAAGCGGTCGAAGAAAGATCAATTATGCGATTAGCCACAAAAGGACCAGTGGACTTCACCTGACAGATAACTGTCTTTTTATTGTCTAAGTTAGTCACGCGCAATCTTGTATCCAGGGGATAATCATTGGAAGCGCAACCTGAAGGATAGCGGTAAGAACGGTACCAAGAAGCATATCCCTCGTATGAATCATCGCTTTCAAAAACGGCGACTTTTGAATACGGCAGATGGGCGTAGGCCCGGACGGATTTATCGACAACATTTGTTTCGGAAAAGAGCGGCCGCCACTTAATGTTTATGCTGTCGTAAAAATATATCTTCTTGGTCTTTAAGTTATCTGAACGGTATTTCATAACAATAACCAGATCTTTGGCGAAAATCTTGATTGGATCGGTCCTGATGTCATACTCCAAAATATCACTGACCAAATTTAGATCTTGGGGCATCGTTAACCCCTCCTGGGTCATGCTTTTCAGGCTGACGTCAGCCGGAATATCCAAGACATAGGGGTTGATCGCTAGTTTCATCAAACCATCGGGTTTAATTATTGTGTAACCCCTGGGTATCACTTCGGCGCTTAAATGCAGGGTTATATCGGAATCCCTTAAGTTGACTGACAAAGCAGGATAACCGCTAAAGGCGTTGACTATAACAAAAACACCAACAAATATAGGTATAATAAGCTTTAGTTTGACTTGAAAACTCGCCATTTTTTGTTTATAATTTTGTTATCCGCGGGTATAGTCTAGTGGTAAGACACATCCTTCCCAAGGATGAGTGACGGGTTCGATTCCCGTTACCCGCTCCAAATTTGCGAGGTTAGCTCTCCCGGAGGCGGGCGGCCCGCTTTTTAAAAAAGCCTTAGTTTTAAGGTTTTTTTATTATAACACAAAATTCGTTATTTGTTAAATCAGCGCGGCCCTCTCCCGGATAAAACGGTGGATTTTAAAGAAAATTTCTTCCTGGCCGGGAAAATTTGAAATGATAATGTGCTGATCAGTATTGATATATTCAATCTTTTTATCAGGACTCTTGATTTTTCGGTATAGATAATCCGCGCTCCAGGAGTTAATATCAGTATCATTCGTGGATTGAAAAATATAGACAGGAAGGTTTATCTCGGGCAAGATTTCCTTTGTTTCCTGAACCAGTTTATAGAACTGCCAGGCGCTATCCAAAGGAATGCGGGTATAAGACCCCTTACTCCCATTCTCAAAATAATCCCTAATATCCTGTGTCCTTTTTTTTGTCGTGAACTTTTTAAAATTTTTTATTAAAGGGATAAACCAGAATATCAGACGGCCGGGTTTGGTATAGATCGGAGTGTTTATTAAAATCAAACCATCGACTCCTCGTTCAATTTTCGTGAAAAGAAGAGCTAAATTACCGCCCATGGAAAAACCGACAATAAATATTTTTTTTACTTTTTGCCTTAACTCATCCGCCGCCATTTTAAACGAATAGTACCAGTCAAAACGGTTAATTTTTTCGGGAACTTCGTGATAAACTTCATGACCAGACAATCTTACTCCCGCGACGGTGAAACCTTTATCGGCCAAATATTCCCCGAGCGGCCGTAAATCTTTAGGGCTGCCGGCAAAACCATGGACTAAATTACCCCCAATTCACTACCTTTGTAAAAAAACGGCTTGGTATTTTCAAGAATATTTTCTTCCTCTTTCATGTTATTTTGATCAGCGTATATTCTTTATATGGGGAATTTATTACGTTTTTGGATATTTAATAAGCCACCGGTCGGATTCGAACCGACGACCTTTGCTTTACGAAAGCACTGCTCTACCAGCTGAGCTACGGTGGCGTGAGTTAATACTAGATTATTTTCAAGATCTTGGCAATCGGGTCAAATAAAAAAATCACGCCGTCTGGCGCAAGACGATAATAAGCTTATTGCTGATTGGCCGCCGTAGAAATCGCCTCACCGGTCGTTTTATCCCATTTCAGGCCTTTCTTAAAAACATAGACCCTGGCCTTCGCTAATTGAGCGGTGATATATTCGTCTATATCCTGGGTCATGATCAAGATATGGCTGACTTCCCGGGTCTGAGATTCGCCTTCACCCGTTATATTCAAAACTTTGATAATGTGAAAACCGTAAGTAGTGCGAACGAGATCGCTTATCTCTCCTTTTTCGAGCTTAAAAGCGGCTTCTTCAAATTCTGACACCATCTGCCCGCGCGCTATCGTGCCAAGATTACCGCCATTTTCAGCGCTGGTCGTATCCTCACTTGAGGTCTTGGCAATACTGGCAAAATCATCAGGATTGGCTCTTACTTCGGCCAACACACTATCGGCCTTTTTTTTCGCTTCGATATTATTAGGCAGATTGTCGTCAAAAGATAACTTTTCGGCCAGTTTACTGCGCAAGAGGTAATAATAAACGACGTTATCACGGTATTGCTCCGGTGTCCAATTATAAAGGGTCTTTAGAGTGTTAATGGCCGTTGTTTCGTCATCAGACTGAGCCATGATTTTTTGCAGTTCCTGATCCGACTCTAATTTTGTCACTTTGACCTTGTATTCTTTGGCAAGCTGACGAGTAATCTCATTTCTGATCATTCTTTTTAAGACCGCCTTCTCCATGCTCTCCGCGCTGGGAGTCGCTATCCCCGCGTTCTCACTGACGCCGCCTTCTTGATAATAGTGAGCCAAAGTATCCAAATCAAAATTATAGGAGTTAAAGGTCAAAAACTTATAATCGACCAGAGCCGCGGGATAAGGAACTATTTTTTCCACTTTTTGCGTCCATTTGTCTTGCCAGCTAAACACATAAATTCCCAGGGCAAAAACCGCGATAAATATAAAGATTAAAGCAATAACAATGATCACTGCCCAGCCAGCCACTCGGCCGGTCTTTTTTGCTCTTACTTCGTCTTTTTTGTTCTCAATTTCGTTATTCATTTTAGCTTAATGTTAATTTTTAAAAAAATATTGCCACCATTTTTGAGGAGAACTGCTCTGAACGTCCGCATTGGAGGCGGTCGACTCAATCGAATCAGTGCTAGTGTTGACGTTATTATCTTCGGGTAAAATGATGATATTTTCACCCGGCTTTTTCAGGCCTAATTTAAGCCTCGCCTCCCTCTCTCGATAAGATTCGCTTTTTAAATAATCTATCAGGGCGGTTAAATCCGTGTTTCTTTTTTCAAGGCTACTGATTTCACTATTCAAAGAAGAAACTCTCTGGGAAATCTCCACCCGGCGGGCAAATTCCTTGCTCAAGGACACTCCAAAAAAAATCAAAACCGCGATCCCCGTTATGATAAATAATTTGGAAGAGATTATTTGGGTGAAAAACGAGCTTTTTTTAAGAGGCATGATCGTTTTTGAGATAACTTAACCTATTTTACTACAATTTTGATAATACGTAAAGATTAGGGATGAAAAAGTTTCTTTATGGCTTCCTCATCGACCTGGGCGTTGATTTTTTGGGCGGCGGTTAATAATTCTTCTTTCGTCAAAACGGTCCCAGCCGGGCGGTAATCAGACGTTCTCTGCTGGTCGGTAATCACTTCTTGGACACGGGCGGGATTTTTGATAAAATTAAGCTCCAAGTTGGCGACATTGCCGGCCGTCTGAATTTGAATGCTGCCAAAATGAAAAATGGTGGCCATTATCCCTTTGATCTTATAGCTTACGTCCTGGATTTTGCTATAGTTGCATTCGGAAACGGTCTTGTTGAAAAAGCCGTGCTGATCGATATCGATCACCCGCTTGCTGGTGATGACAAAAGTATTTTTTGACCAGATGACCCAGGTTCGAAAAACCAGGAGAGAAACGACCGACAGGACGACAAAAAATATCAGCACGCCCCACCAGCCTTGGGCAAACAGCAGGGTCAGCAGGAAAAAATCCAAGATAACAAAGACTCCGCCAATCACCATGGGGCCGGCCATCGTAATAGGGTGACGGCGCACGACTTGCACCAATATTTCACCTTCTTCTAGGTTTTTGCTATAATTAATAGGGTTCACGGGTTGTTAAATATATGATTTCCAAAAATCAAAAGAAAAATATGAGCCGTATTTGGCTGGTCATCACCATTATTGGCATATTGGCTATGCTTTTTTTCACGATCATGCCGGCTTTTTACTAATCTATCTTTTTAAAAGCTTCAAATACACTTGGGCGGGAATTTCCACGCTGCCTCTTTCCAGCATCTTCTTCTTGCCCTTTTTTTGTTTTTCCAGGAGCTTTCTTTTGCGGGTGACATCACCGCCGTAAAGTTTGGCCGTAACGTCTTTTCTCAAGGCGCGCAAGTGGCTGGCGGCGATTATTTGACCCCCTAAGGCGGCCTGTATTTTCACCACGAACTGCTGCTTGGGTAAAATCTCTTTTAGAGTGTCGACCACTCGCCTGCCCTCGGCATAAGCCTTGCTCCGATAGACCAGACTCGCCAAAGCAGGGACCCTTTCTTCTGCCACTAAAATATCCAGTTTTACGAGATCCACCGGCCGGTAATCCAAGAGCTCATAATTAAGAGAGGCAAACCCCGAACTGGCACTTTTTAGTTTATCATAGAAATCGACTAAAATGGAAGCGAGCGGCATTTCATAATGCAGGATAAGCCGTGAATTCTCGCTGAAATCCAAATATTCGGTCGCCTTATACAATCCGCAAAAATCATTGAGAAGAGAAAAGATCTGACCGATATATTCTTTAGAAGTGACTATATCCAATTTTACAAAAGGCTCTTCGGCTCTTTTGATAAGGCTCGGATTAGGCCACTCCTCCGCGCTATGAATAGTAGTGGCCTCCTCCCGATTTAAAAGAAAGACCTTGTAGGCGACACTCGGCACGGTCGTTACGACCGGCAGATTGTATTCTCTGGCCAGTCTTTCCTGGACGATTTCCAAATGAAGCAATCCTAAAAATCCGCCGCGAAAGCCGAAACCCAGGGCGGGCGAATGCTCCGGGACAAATGTTAAAGCGGCGTCGTTCAATTTCAACTTTTCCAAGGCCTCTCTTAATTTTTCATAGCCTTCGCCGGTCGAGGAATACAGACTGGCATAAACCATCGGTTTGACCTCCTTATAGCCCGGCAAAGGGGGCGTATCGACCCCTTCCTTCATGACCGTATCGCCCACTCTCACGAGATTTAATTCCTTTAAACCGGAAGCGAGATAACCGATCTGGCCGACGACCAATCTTTCCCCCTTTTTCAATTCCGGCGAAAAACTTCCGACCTCCAGCACTTCGGTCACTTTTTGACTGGCAAAGAACTTTACGTGCGTTGAAGCCCTCACTTCTCCGGACATCACGCGGATAAAGGCGACCACCCCCCGATATTCATCATACTGGGAATCAAAGATCAAAGCTTGAAACGCTCCCTCGCGCTCGCCCTTTGGCGCCGGAACATCTTTTATTATCCGGTCCAGTATCGGCGCAATATTGTCCCCTCTTTTCGCTGATATCCTTAAGATAGTGTCTGGGGGAACGCCGAGCAGCTGACTTAATTCTTTAGCCGTTCTCTCCACTTCCGCGTTCGGCAAATCGATTTTATTAACGACGGGAATTATCGTTAAATTGTGCTCAAGCGCCAGGTAGAGATTGCCCAGAGTTTGCGCCTGTATCCCCTGAGTGGCGTCAACCAACAAGACCGCTCCTTCGACGGCAGCCAGGGAACGGGAAACTTCATAGGTAAAATCCACGTGGCCGGGCGTATCGATCAGATTCAATTCAAAATCCTTATAATTAAGCTTGACCGGCTGTAATTTTATGGTGATGCCCCTTTCCCTTTCCAGATCCATCTGATCCAGATATTGTTCGCGCATTTTCCTTTCCGGTATTTGATGGGTGATATCCAAAAAACGGTCGGCCAGGGTGGATTTTCCGTGATCAATATGCGCGATTATGCAGAAGTTGCGAATATTCTCAGACATATAAATTAAATATATTTGTCCATCCTGAGCCGAGCCGAAGGATGAGCGATAATGCAAAAATTGCGGATATTACTGCTCATGTCCGTTTTCCTCGTTATTTTCGATCTCTTTTTTCTTCTTGAACAGCCACTGGCGCAAGATGGAAATCTCGTCAAAATGAAAGATAAAAGCGATCGCCAGATAAACCAAGACGCCGACCGCTCCGGCAACCACGCCTTCCAGCAGAACGCCGACAAAAGTCTGCATATTAAGGCCTAAAACCAGGAATCTCTTGACCAGCCAGATGACGCCGCCCATAAAAAAAGAGGCTAATAAAATCCTGACCGTCGAATTGATGATTTTTTTGTCATCCAGATCGCCGAATCGGCGGCGCAATACCAAGATAAGAAGCGCCATATTAACCAGATTGGAAATAGAAAATGAAAGAGCCAAGCCCAAAATTCCCATATAGCGGCTCAGAATGACAGAACCCAATATATTTATCAGGAGCGAGACAACGCTTATCTTTACCGGCGTTTTCGTATCCTGGTGGGCGTAAAATGACCGCGCCAGCATCGGAATAAGACTTTGGGCGAAAAGAGAAAGAGAAAAATAACCCAAGGCTTGAGCGGTCAAATATGTATCCTGCCAGTCAAAAGCGCCGGCCCCCAAGATTACCCGGACGATCTGCGCCCTCAGCAAGATAAACAACACCGAAGCGGGAATGATTAAGAACAAGACCCGGCGCAGGGTGACAGAAAACTGGACAACAAATTTATCCGTTTCGCGGGCGGCAAAAGCCTCGCTCATCAGGGGAAAAGCAGCGATGGCCAGGGAAACACCGATAACATTGATCGGGAAACTCTGCAGATTATTCGCCAGGTTAAATACGGCGAGCGAACCGGCCGCTAAAAAAGAAGCGATGACCGTGATCACGAGCTGATTTATCTGCCCCACGGCCAGTCCAAAAGTTCGGGGTAAAATCAGGCGGAACATTTTTCTGACGCCGGGATGTTTAAAGTCAAAAAGCCATTGGTAACGGAAACCGGTTTTCAAAACCGAAGGCACTTGAATGGCTAAATGCAAAAAAGCGCCGACCACAACGCCCCAGGCTAAACCCTCCACGCCCCACCATTTATAAAAAAGGAGAATTCCGAAAATAATGCCGATGTTGTACATCACCGGCGCGAAGGCAAAGGCCAGAAACTTGCGGAATGAATTCAGGATACTGCCGAAAATATTGGAGATTCCAAAAATAAAAATGGAAGCCAACATGATCCGCGTCAGATCCACGGTCATGGCCTGTTTGACCGGGGAAAATCCCGGAGTGATAAGACGCGTAATGGGTGTGGCAAAAATAAAAAAGAACAAACCCAAAACAAGCAATATCAGGCAAATAATGTTTAGAACGGAATTGGCGATCCGCCAAGCTTCTTTAGTGCTAAAATTTGCCTCTTTATCCTTTTGCCAGTATTCCAAAAAAACCGGGATAAAAGCGGCCGAAAGTGCCCCTAATACCAAAACGTTGAAGATCAAATCCGGCAGGCGGAAAGCCGCGTAATAACTGTCCAAAATGTCCCCCGCCCCAAAGGTAGAGGCGAACAAACGGTCACGTAACAATCCCAAGAGCCGGGATACAATCGAAGCGAAAGCGATGATAATCGCGCCGCCGGCCACCGTCGTTTGTAATTTATGCCAAATTCTCCTTAACATAATAGCCAAATTTTAGCAGAATTTTGGCTTTTTGACAACTTGCCGTCTTTTTCAAAAATCAGTTTAGGTGGCTTAAAAGAACCATTTTTATGTAAAAACCAATAACCAAGAAACAAGAGAAAACAATGTCAATATTCAATATTCAATTTTCAAACTGTTAAGCGGCAAAAAGCGTTTGGTTATTGAGATTTGAAATTTAAATATTATTTGGAATACTTGTATCTTGTCTCTTGTTTCTTAACCAAAAAGCTGCCTATAAGCTTTGTCAATTTGAGAATGACTGTTCAGTAGCTTTGCTCCAGAAACTTTTGGTCCCTGAAACAAGAGGAGAGAGATTTGCTATTGCCACAGAAATTCTTGATTTTAGGCTTATAGACAGCTTTCTGTCTTCAATATAGAACACTATTGAAGAATTTGTCAAGAAGGTTTTTTAAAAGAACCTCGTCTTAAGCTTACTAATTAGATAAATAAGCTTGAGAAGAGGGGGAAGACGCAACAAGGGTCTTCCCCGCGAACAAGAACTATTCATTGGCCGCTTTCAAAAATTCAGCGGCTTTCTGGACCGCACCCAGGGTCACGGTTTCCCACACTTCAACGCCCTTGAAACCGAGGCGAACCACTTGATAACCAGTTACTTCGCCCGCGTTGATAATCGGAACGTACCCGATCTCACCGCAGAGCTTCACGCGGCCGAGTCGTATTGCTTCCCGCCAGGGGAAGAATCGATTCTTTGTCCGACCGAGATATCTGTCTAGGATGATGCCGAGGCTGCGACCGCCCCTGTCTTGCAAACTAATCATAAACAAACTGTACGGCAGACGACCGTTTTCCCGAAAAAAATCCAGCACCGCCAACGAGAGGACGGCTTTATAATTCTGCAGCTCGCCATTGCTGTAGGAATAGACAAGCAGCACAAGAACGCAGATCACGGCGAGAATAGCGACGACCATCAAAGCGATCATGACATATTACCTCCGAATCAAGTTGTAACGACATAAAGCAGTATTAGTCGCGAGGCTTCCACTCCCGGTAAAACACGCTGAAGACAATATATGTCAAAAAGCCGGCATAAAAACACAGGATGGCCGCCCAAAGATTGAATCCCTTAAGCGCCATAAAGGTCTTAACCGCAGAAATTAGGAACAGAAGCAATACCGCAATCGAGAAATACTTTTTACCTGACATTTCAACCATCCCCTTTTGATGATGTTTCTATGTTTTAAAAGATCCGTCTTAAGCCACAAGATTTTCTTATGACTTAGGAGGGACGGGCGCAGAGCAAGAATAAAAACTTGTCCGCGCCCGGGAAAAAAGGGAATGAACTACTCGTTTTCCCAGGGGTGATAGCAGTAGGCAACCACATAGTCACGCAGATGCCAATCGATGTAGACATCATAGCCGTCAAGCCCCAGGGCGGAAACGTCGGCCAGGCCGATCTCGCTGCCGTGAAAGGTAATCTTGCGATTGCCCTCGGACAGCACCAGGCTGTTTCGCAAATCTTTTTGGTCAAAACTATCTAGGACCGTTTCGAAAATCGTCCGGCCATCAGACAGTTTCGCCAGCAAATTTGCCGGCAAAATACTGTTGGTCAGACGGTATTCCTCGCAAGAGGAAAAGACTTGCTCGGCAATCAGCCGACACTCGTCTGCCTCTTTACTGAGGTTCATATTCGCCGCAAGCATGTACGCCAGGCTTAACACGACGATAATGATCACGGTAAGAAGGAAAGTCCGGTAAGACATTACTAACCTCCGTTCGCTAAGAATGAATGGTTACTTTCAATGAACTCTCTTGAGCCTGCCAATATTAATTGCCAGACTCGAGAGAGCGGGCCAAGACTTGAAGTGCCTGGCCCGAAGAACAAATCGCGAATACCGAAACATGACATGTCTCAGAACTGTTTGGATGATTTAGCAACACATTCAACACCGAACATAATCAGCAGACAGACGGGACCAAAGAATAAGAGAGCGGGGGCTGGCGGATATTGACGTGCGATGAGAATAAGAACGCCGGCGACGATGATCAGGAATAAGCCGAAGTAGAACCAGTGCCTGCGATGTCTAAGCGGCCGGTACTTACGCACTGCCGCAACGAGTCCCTCAAGCAATTTATTGAAGGCTCCGGCCGCGACGAAGATCAGAAAAAACAGCGCCAAAGCGATCATTTCCCGCTCAATAATGAGAAGAAAAACCCCGCCGGCGAAACAGAGAAAAACAACGACGCACAGAACCCAGGAAAACGGCATGGCCATCACATAATGCATGGCTATCATCGCCATTACCGTGGCAAACAGACCCAGACACAGCAGAGCAAAGTGTCTCATTTTGCTACCTCCGCAAAGTTAGGGGCGACTTTTTATTGACTACTCAATGTACTCTCTTGAGTCTGCCAAACTAGTGTTTGCCAAACTCGAGAGAATGGAGGAGAAAAAGAGGAAGACCTCTCCTTCTCCTCCGTATTTACAGAACGACTTCTCAGGGAACGGGCGGCGTGCGATCGATCAGCTGATCGACGTTTCCGTCACCCCCCAAGACGTAAAGAACATAGCCCGAGGCATGGTTCGGATTTTCCGAAGCCGGCTGATACTTCAGGGCGCCGGGCTGGAAAATCGAAGTACGGTTGTCCCAGTCGCGCGGCTCGCTGTGACGCAGCGTGTAGGGATTAACCAGCTTCTCGCCCTTGGGCAAGAACTGGACCATCTCCCCTGCGGTCATGGGATACGTGCTGTGCAAACGGTAATAGGCCGAGAGGGCCTTTTCCGTCTGATCGCAGTTCTGCTTGACGACCTTGTCCACGGCCTGGTCGTAGTGGTTGAGGGCCGGCGGAAGAACGCCGAAGAAAAGAATGACAACGACAGCGATTGCCGCGACGACGATAGTCGACCTCTGAATTCTGGTCATCTGGACCTCCTCTAACCAGGTTAAGTGAAACTTCGTAACACTCTGCCTTATTTAGCAATTGGCAGCGGCATGATTATTAGCATATGACATATGGCTTATAGCTTAGAGATAAATTGCTTATCGCAAACCATAAGCCATAAGCTATGTGCCAACTAACAACCAACCCGCTGCCAACCTTTTTGTAATGTGCTCTCTTGAGCCTGCCAATTTTACTTGCCAGACTCAAGGGAAGGAGAGAAGCGGCTTGCCTCTCTCCGATGAATTAGCGTTACTTGATAAAGAGCGTGGAAGCTCGTGGCGCGGTCCGACAACGCATGTAGACGACTTCCGTCACCTTGACTTCCGCTCCATAAAGAATGTTTCGGTACGGGACGACGAACACGGTAAAAAGACAGCGATCACTCCATCTCATGACCACGACGACTCCCATATCAAGACCCACCAAGTGTTGTACGTCGCTGAAAGTCGTAAATGAATCATCGGAAGAAAAGTCAGAAACTCTCATATGTTTCTGCTCCTGGAGCTGCTTTTGAAGCTCTTCTCCCGTCCGCTGGTGTTTACAACCCGCCGAAAGCGTCAAAACAGCCGCCAGCAGGACAAACAACATAGTTCTCATCAGGAAACCTCCCTTTCGCTTGAAAGACTTCAAGTATTTACTACTACTCTTAAATTCGCAACGAGCTCGCTTGAGCCTGCCAAACTATTATTTGTCAGACTCGAGTGAATGGGCCAAACCGAGGAGGTCTGGCCCAAGGAGCGAAGGTGAAAGAGTCTCAGCCTTTAACGGCATGAAACTCTCCCTCATATACGAAATAGCGACGAACACACTTCTTGCATTCCAGATAATCAACGGCAACGACTGATTGTGATCCGGTAAATGAATTCTTCATAGCCAGATCACACTTAGACTCGCGCCAATCCGGACGATGAATACCGGAGCTGGTAATGTGGATCGTGGTCTTGAAAAGGCGTTGCATAATCATCGAAACAACGACCCCCACTATTACCAACAAAATAGCAACCAACGCGAACTCTTTCATTTCTATCCTCCTTAGAGAGATAAACTCCAGATTTCGATTATTCAATGTGCTCTCTTAAATAAACCAACAACATTTGATTTACTAAAGAGATGAGGGAACGCACTTCCTATTAAGAAGGGTTCCCTCGGTTGTGCGATTATTTCAGGACGATCACGGCCGAGAGGATCCATTCCTCGTAGCCTTCGCCTTCCCCAGAACATCTGGTAAAGGCGACGATGGTCCCATTCTTCCCGTTGACCAGGGCGTAGACCACCGGATTATCGAGCTTCCCGTCATAGAGAAGACCGGCGCTGTCGTAGACTCGGACAGTGGAGCTGTCGTCGATGTACGAAGTTCCGTCGTAGAAAATCTCGATGGTTCTGGATCGCTCGTAGGCCGGCTTTTCCGACTTCATGGTAATCTCGCCGGTGCCACCCCAGATGTGCTTGTCGACTTTGATGTTGACCGGGGGCCCGGCGAAGCTGTTGCTGCCCGCGAACGGAAGCATGACCACGAGGATCATGATAACGAGCATGAACTTTTTCACGCTTGGCTCCTTTCGGTAAAACTGATCTTCTGCCATCTTAGGCTGGCAGACGCCCTTACTAGTCAAAGAACTCCCTCTTAAGCCAACCAGAGATGCCTGATTGACTTGAGAGAGAGGGACGTTTTTTAGGAAACGTCCCGCGTATTTCAGTTCACGGCCCGCCAGCCGGTGGTTTTTTAAGGTGGTGTCACATCTCCACCGGACTAGGCATGACTTATTCCACTCCCCTCTTTTATAAGATATCAGCGACGGTCAGGCCTGACGCTTAATCCACCAAGCGGACAGGAAGAATACGATCGCAAATAGTCCGGAAATACACGCCAGAAATATGAATGAATAACGCTCCCACCGGAATACCGCAATCAAGGAAATCAAACAGATAAACGCTTCGACTATCCCGAAGAGGCACTGCCGTGTCGGCAAATCTTGCTTGGCCTTGCTGAAAATGCCGGCAATCATCCCAAAGATTCCCAACAAGAAAAAGAGAATCGTCATGATGATGCCCAAGAAGGCAAAAAACAGCCACTCGAGAATGTCGCGCTCGACGTAGACGATCACGACACCTCCTCCGACGATTAGAACTCCAATCGTCAGAAGCCAGGGATCGAACCCAGGCATGTAGTGCAGGACCACGACGCCGCACGTGATCGCCACAATCCCGAGAACAAAGATAATGATGCTTTTCATCACCAACCTCCAGGTTTATAGCCTTTTTGATTCAAAGATCTAACTCTCTTAAGCCAACCAATGTTTGATTGACTTGAGAGAATGGAGGGACCCACGGGGTGGATCCCTCCGGAACGAACGTAGTGGCTAGGCCGCTGCCCCCACCTTCTGGCGCGCCTCCTGCGGATAGTAGACGCGCAGGTCCCGGCTGCCGATGTTGGCGAGATTCGCGATGTCAGCGCAGTGGTAAAAGCCCACAGCCCTGGCCGCAGTCCGGGAGAGAATGACGATCCGACCATCGGTCAGAGCGGCATCCATGAAGGCGGCACCGGCGGTCTTGAGCACGCAGCAGGTAAGCTCCTTGTCGCGGAGCTCGAGAACGCTGCCCGTGTGGACACCTTCGCCGTCGATCCAGCACACTTGCCCTTTGGGAAGCGGCGGGAACGGCACGGCGAGGAGCGCCTTCACCCTCGCGACGATCTGTTCGTCGGAAAGCCAGCCTTCCGGCTTAGGCGGCAACGTTCTGACGTTGCGGGCCTGCGGTTTCCCATCGAGGGCGTTGATCGGTTCGAAGACGACCTCCTCCCCGATCTTCCAGTACTGCCGGCAGCTCGACGCGATGGCCCAGTTGGGCACATAGCGGTCGACGCCATTTTCGTCGGTGATGAAGGAATACACGGCGCCGATTGACTTGACCTTACCATTCATCTGAGACATGAGAGACCTCCTTTTCCGAAGCACCTTGGAACACTGTGACTTCTTTCTTGAGCCACCTCACTGGAGGTGAGGCTAAATTGGGAGCTTTCATTAGAAAATGAAAGGCCTGAAAGGATAATCGAGTGAATGACTTAGTAGACCAAGCCAGACGCTTAAATTATCCTCAATCGATTGTCCCCGTTAGAAATTTATTTCTAATGGGATGTCTCACCCTCCATGGAGGTGGCTAAGAAAAATTTTAGTCAAAGAACTCTCTCTTAAGCCAACCAATTTACTTGATTGACTTGAGAGAGAGGGACGTTTTTTAGGAAACGTCCCGCGTATTTCAGTTCACGGCCCGCCGGCCGGTGGTTTTTTAAGGTGGTGTCACATCTCCACCGAACTAGTCTTAGTCATTAACACCCCTCTTTTGCAGATTTTGGCGCCGGATTATACCCGTGACATCCGGCGGTTGTTCCTCCTGCCGATGGTCAGGCAATACAGAGCGACCAGGGCGAAGGGCACTCCAAGGATGAAAATGATGGTATAGAGCGGGTGCCCCCAGTACAGAAGGCCGACTGTGATGTCGTATAGGCCGATCAGACCATATGTCCAACTGAAGATTCGCCAATTGCTGTCCAGGAAGCGTCTGACTGGCCGCGACCAGGCGACCATTTTCTCCATGCCTTTCAAGAGGACATAGAGGATCGCGAAGATGATGCCGAGAAAGATAAAGAAATCCTCCTCAAGAACATCGCTCACAGCGTAAGTCAGGCTGACACCACCGGCGATGCAGAGGACTCCGATCACCAGAAGCCAGGGATCGAACCCCGACATATGGCGCAGGACGACGACGCCGACCACGATCGCGATCATACCCATAACGAACAGCATGTTGTTCCGCATTACAAACCTCCATTAGAGTTAGATGACTAGTTTCGTTTGAAAAATCAAAGTGCTTTATCATTTTCTGAAAGCACTAATCTATTAATGCTTTCGGAAAAGTCAGGGAGGCCGATGAAACGCATTTCATCAAAACCTCCCTGGATAGTTTTACCCATCTCGGGTCACCCCGGATGGAACCCAGCCGCCCATTTGTTGGCCGGGGTTGAGGCTAGAGTGTTCGCAGGAGGCGAAGCACCCATAGCCCGTGATGGACCAGGTTTTTCACCTGTCCACCTCCTTTCTTTTATGATTTAAAGAGCTTCGCTAGCTGATCACGATGCAGCAGGAAATCCCGAGAATCCCCAGCACCGTAGGCACAAAGCCAAGCGCCGGATGGCCGGAATGCATAATCGCCTTCCCCGCGATAAAGCATAGCAGGGAAACGACGAGTAACGGGCCAAGGTGCTTTTTCATTTCTTCCCTCCGAGTTCAAGACGTATAACGTATAAAGATCGTTCCTCTCTTGAAAGTCCTAAATCTTTAAGGCTTTTAAGAGAGGGCTCGGCAAAGAAGGTAGAACAAGTTGATGACCGAGCCTTTTAACGAGCGGATTTTGAGGTGGGATACCGGTTAGGGTGACCGGTGGCGGGAAAATCAGGCAAAGACCATCATTCTTTGGCGGTATTCTATCCGAAGCATGAAGGCAACCACCAGAAGAGTCGTAACTGTCGCCCGAGTGGCATAGAGAACGGCTAGACTGTCGCCGTCAATCAGGGCCGGATAGAGGGCGATGAGCATTGCGATGCCCGTTCCGATCCAGACTGAGAACGGCTCGGTGTTTTTTGGCGACGTCCACAAATGCTGGAGGGTAGCGATGTAACCGATGACCACCAGCAGCTGAGTGAGAACGTTCGACCAGGAGGCCTGGCGGAACATCATCCAGAATAGGATGATTCCCGCGGCCGCAACAAGCGTGCCTTTCTGAAACCGGCTGAAAGCCAGCTTCAGTTCTCCGTCACGGTATCTCGTCCAGAGGACGAAGAAACAAATGACAGAGGTATTGAGAACGCCAGTCGCGTTGCCGACGTTGCCGGTCCAGCTGTGAACCGGCGAACGCATGTAGGTGATAAAACCGAGGATCATCGTCAAGCTGATAATAATCCAGGTCGCCGGCACAGGATGCTTGGCCCGGGTGTTAATCAGATAGCAGTATCTGATAGTCACACCGAACATGATCAAAGCGACGAGAATAACCGACAGTTCTCTCATTTCACACCTCAACTTTTTTAATTCAATGTGCATTGAAATTCTGGTGGCGGCGAGGGAGTTTAACCCTACTTTTTCAAGTCCCGATCGCCTTGCTAGGCAGGACTTCTCATCCTCTTTTTGTCGGGACGCCGCCTTTTTCAAACTAATGAATCTTGATCATAAGCTTGAAAAAGGTGAAGAGTCAGATAGTCCGTACTAACTGACTCTTCGCGCGTAGGAACCCTTGGCTTCAGAGACTCAGTCTCTTTTTGCCCTTGTTGTAGCCGGCGACTTGCTTCATCGCCTTGATTTTCTCCAGGAACGAAAGCCGCGGGTCTTTCGGCACCAGATCCGTGTTGCCGAGAACATAGATAACGGCCGAAAGAAAATCCTCCAACGTAATCTCGTAGTCGCCGAGATATACGACCTGAGGACCGAAACCATCGGTCTTAACCGATAGTCCCTCCGGCTTGCTTCCCTGATTTAGGATCAAACTCATGATTTTCCTCCCTTCAGCATGTGTTATTCTGTCCGATGTAAGGTGCTCGCTTGAGCCAACCAAGGACAAGCTTTGATTGACTTAAGTGAGGGAGGGATCCAGGGGGATCCCTCCGTTGTTTTGGACTTTCGTCCGGTTAGAACGAGCAGATGAGCGCGAACCAGCGTTCATTGGTGTCCCCGAGTTTGAACGCGGCGCACAGTCTGGCCGAGCTGAAGGGCCCGACCTTGCCGAGTTCGACGAATGGGCCGACCCGCGGGTTCAGAGCCTCATCACCGTTCTTGGTGAGATGGCCGATCAGACCGACGGGGAAAGTTCCGCACGTGATCCATTCCCGAAGCAACAGGAAATTCGGCGCGCCGTGCTGTCCAAACTGCATCAGATCATAGCTCTGCCAGTGTATCGGACCGAAATCCAGGCCGAAGCTTGCGTCGAAGTTCACGTACATGACGCCGATCTTGTCGCCGCCGATATCGCCGAAGCTCAAGCCAGATCCGAACTGGAACGGACCGATCTTGGGTCCGACCGAGAAAGCGACCTCGGTCCCCGGCGTCGTCCAGATATTGCATCCGAGACGGGGAATGAAAAGAGAGTCTCTGCCCGCGCAACCGAACAGGTTGCCCGTCGGGTAGAACTCGACCGAGGCGTAGGAACCGGCCAAGCAGACCGCCGGAACCATGAGGATCAGGATAAGCGTGATGAGCATGAACGACTTCATCGCGAACCTCCTTAAGGCTACAGAGTTTGGGAACACCCTTCTTCTTCGCCACCTCACTGGAGGTGAGGCTAATATGGCAACTTCCACTAGAAAGTGAAAGGCCTGAAAGGATAATCGAGTGAATGACTTAGTAGACCAAGCCAGACGCTTAAATTATCCTCAATCGATTGTCTCACCCTCCATGGAGGTGGCGAAAAAATGTATAAATGTAAAGGACTTTTTTCTCGCTTGAGCCTGTCAATCTTTTGTTGGCAGACTCGAGTGAGGGGCCAAGACTTAGGAAGCTTGGCCCAGAAATCTTCTGGAACGAACGCTAGCCTCTAAACACGTGGAAGTAAGCTTGGTTCACATCAGGAAGAAGCGCTCTGAACACGACTTCATCGTGACGGATGATCTGAATCGCCACAATGGAACAATTATCGATGTTCAGTATCACCTCTTCGCCTACGTCGACCCTTGGCAGACCGTCAGCCGGAATCACATATCCCTTGCCGTTAACCTTTAGGCTAAGGACGCTATGGAAGCCAGACGAAGGCTCGTGCAAGTCCAAGCTTGCTTCTTCTACGACACCGCGTATGACCGTTTCTGTGACAGGTTCACGCTCTTCATACCCAATCTCGCCCATTCTGTAAACTCTAGTTACTTCCGATATCTTCATCGCCTGCTCCTTTATATAAAGATCTCCTTCCAAAGCACTAGTACTTTACTAATGCCTTCGAGAGAGAGGGCCAAGCCACGAAGGCTTGACCCGTATGTACGAACGGCGGAAACGCCGGTGTCGCTAGATATGCCTGGTAACAAAACGACCCACCAGAGCGATGACGAACCAGATCGCGAGACAGAAAACGACGTAACCGATCAAGGCGATCGCGATGGCCCCGTAAAAGGCCGGGATCACGATGAGCAAGCGCAGAATGTCGTTTCCGTTCACGAACTGGATCTTGAGGATCTGGGGGCCGAGAAGAGCGAATAGAATACAGATAATGGTAATCACGATAAACCACTTCATTTCTGACCTCCGTTTTTTATGACCTTCTCAAAGATCTCCTTCTAAGACACTAACCATTGGCTAATGTCCTTGAGAGAGAGGGCAACCATCCGACAGAGTCGTGGTTGCCCAGGCTATCACTCATCATTCGCTATGCGATAACTTGATATGATAGAAGGAACGATATGAAAGAGCGAAATTATCGCCAGGTGAATATTTTCATTCATGAATCCACGGGGGATTCAATATGAAGACGCTTGCTATTGTCAGGACAATCAAGCGGAGGTGAGATTAAAAGTGGTATCTTCTCAAGCTTTCGCAAAGAGAAGGCCTAAAGGCGAAGCGCTTGGAGAGGTCGAGTGAAACCCAACCTCGCAAGCCTCTACGCCCAAATAATATCTTTCTCACCCTCCCCTTGACTGTTCTGAAATATTTTTATTTTGTCGAAGGACTGATGCGGGAGAAGAGGAGGCACTAAGGCCTCCTCCCCTACCGTCTGCTCTGTAAGATCTTACAGAGGAAGTTGGAAGCTAAATTTTCATTACCGACCAACTTCCTCTTTACGATCCTTACGAAAAAAGACCCTTCCACATTTGAGAGAGTCTATTCAATCGATTTATAAACAAAACATATGTCTATAAATCACCGATTCAAAAAATCGGTACTCTCTCCTCATATTAAGTTGTCAAAGTCTCCTCTCCTTTAAGACCTTGTTCTCTCTCCTATTTCTAGCTTGACACCTCACTATATAGGGGGGTGGTTTTCTTGTCAAGGGGGGTTATCCCCACCTCTGGCAATTTTGACCTAATCTTAGGTAAAATTAATTCTAAAAAATATCCTTAAATATTAATTTTTGACGGTTTTTGACCTATTTTTTGCCGCAAAAAAAACAGCCATTTTTAGCCTTTTGTGGATAACTGGCAAAACTCAAACAAACGGGAGTTTTGCCACCCTGAGCGAAGTCTCGCTAAGCGGGACAAGCGAAGGGTCTTACATTAAAATATATTGCCCCGTGTTTGCGAATGGATCCCGAATAAGACAGAGAGTCTAGTCGATTTTATTTCCTCTCTAAGATTACTCCGTATTCCCGATCTTTATCCAATGTCGCTTGATATTTGAGCAAGTTATTTTCCTCGGCCAAGCCTTGGGGCGCCTTAGCCCGCACCTGATAATCTGCCGGTATTTCAAACACCGCTTCTATCCCTGACTCCTTGGCCCCGGCCTGTTTCTGCAGATAAAGCGAATAAGCCTCTTCTTCCGCCGTCAGTTTAAAGGGCAGCTTATACTTAAGAGTGACTTCTCGGCTTTCCCCCGCCTCCAAATTGAACCAGTTGGCAAAGCAGGTTTTTCCGAATTCCGAAGTGATCCGAGTTCCGCTTCTTTCGTTTATGACCGGGTCTTTTTCATAGGCCAGTAAATCCTTGTCTTCCGCCGCCTTATCATCCGGAAGAATAAACAGATTGGTATCGATCTTAGAAAAACCTGTCGCTTCCAAAAGCTCGGCGCCGGCGGGCACGTATACTCTTAAGTAATCGATATTTTTTATTTTCGTGTACGCATCCTGCGGGTCTCCCCGATGGGTCCGTTTTATTTTGACGGTGTCAATGATCGTCCCGTCGCTTTGCACAACCACCGCGTGATTTATTTCCTGATCTATTACGCCGTCTGTCTTGCCGCCGCCCACATTCGTATTGACGACCATGAGAAAATCTTTTGCGGCGTTCTTAATTTCACCGGCCAGACCCAGATCTTTCAGGCTGCTTTCCGTTCCCTCATCAGCGGAATAAATCAGGATATCCTTCTCTGTAAATCCCTTTTGAAAAACATTTAAAAGGTCCAGGAATTCGCCGGACTTTGTTTGGGCAATTTTAGTGATCAAAATAGGCATCAGGTCGCCGATCAGCGCTTTCGGACGGTTCACTTCCTTGTCATACTCTTTTTCCACTTTCTCTTGCGTTTCCGTAATAAAATTTTCACTGGTAATCACCGTCTGGTATTTATCCAAGGTGATTGGCCCGGTAATCTTTAAAAGCTCTACTATGATATCCGGGGTAAAACTTATTATGCCGTCAACCTTAAAACCGCGCGCCGCCTCGTAAAACCAGTTGATCTTAGCCGCCGTGGCCGGAAAATCGGGGAACCAGTTGGCATCCTGGATCTGCCACTTATTGTTTACCAGCCACAGGGGTTTGGGCGGAATGATATCCAGGGTTGAATCTTCATTTATTTCATAGGAGCCTTTGCCGGGAACCTCTAAAATCTTGATTTTGCCCCGGTCCACCTTGACCAAAGCAACGCTGCCGATAAATCCTCCGGTCGCCCGGATTTCCTGGTTATTCTGGAAAATAAACATATACTCCCGTGATTTTTCCTGGCCCAAAAGCGACGAGGTCACGCCGAAAAGCTTTTTTGCGTATTGGAAATAATCGGCTAAAGCCGGCAGTATTTGGCGGATTTTTTCCATTTCCGGCCGATACTGCTCGGGCAGGCTCTCCACCTTCACCTTCGCTAAATGACGGCTGATATTATCGATCTTTTTCTCTATTGTGTCAAAACTTTCATTTAAGGAAAATAAAAACTGGGGCAGGACATATTCATCCTCTTTTACGGCGAGGGCGGAATCCGCCAGGGGTTCGACTCTTTCGCTGATTATCTGGCCGATCCCGGCCAGCTCCTTGCCCGCCGAAATCAAATGCTGCCCGGAAGTCAGGGTCTGGCCTTTAAAAGGAACCAGCTTTACCAGAGCCAGGACCAGACTGTTTATTTTTTTTAATTCTGTTTCCGCGGCGGTAAAATCATTCTGAGCCTGGATAAAACCCTGCTTGGCGGAAGGAATGTCAAAATTGGTCATCGCCAGTCCGGCCGACTTCAAATCTTCCAGGGCCGTGACGGAAGCGCCCAGCACCTGGCCCTTAACCGTATTAATCCGGCTGAAACCCATGGCGGCCATAAAAGGTAAAATGATGATCAAACAAAAAAGGCCGAAAACCAGGATATTGCGCCATTTGATTTCCAAAATAGAGAAGGGGCTTTTCCCCCAGGTTTTTTCCAGGCGCTTATATATCTTAGCCGATTTGGGCATTGACCTTTCCTTGGCTTTAGTTTCCTGCTCCACTAAAAGTTTCTTTAAGTCAATAACATTATCGGAGGGGATCTTCGTCTTCCTTAAATAATCGTCTAGATCTGAAGGTGGTAATTTTTGGTTGGATTTTGCGCTCATTTAAAATTAAATTACCGACTGATAAACTTCAAGAGTTTTGGCGGCCAGGTCCGGCCAGGAATATTTTTTTACCTGTTTAAAACCTTTTTGACGCAGATCGACGCGCAGGTCTTTGTCATCGATCAAACGCATAAGGGCGTAAAGCATGCTTTCTTCGTCATCCGCTTCAAAATAATAGGCGGCTTCCCCCAGGACTTCCGGCAGGCAGGAGGAGCGGCTGGCGGCCACCGGCAATCCTTGAGCCATCGCTTCCAGGGGCGGCAAGCCGAATCCTTCCGCCAGCGAGGGGAAAACATAAAGAAGGGCTTTTTGGTAGATAAACTTCAACTCCTCATCCGGCAAATAGCCGGGAAAAAATACCCGCCCACCCAATTTTAACTCATCAACCAGATTTTTCAAACGGGAAAAAAAATAATCCATTTTGCCGACCAGAACCAAATTCATGTCGTAACCTTTTTTTGTGACAAGCGTTCTAAAAACGGCCAGCAATTTTTCCAGGTTCTTATGCGGGTAGGCGTTGCCGACATACAATAAAAAAGGCGGTTTAAACCCGAATTTTTCAAAAAAACGCCTGGCGTTGACCTCCGCGGGCGTGGGCTTAAAATCACTGGTCGCCTCATAGGTCACCGTGATTTTATCGGCCGGGACGCCAAAATCATCCATGATCTGTTTTTTTGAATAATGGGAAACGGTGATGATTTTGGCGGATTTTTTCACCGCCTGACTGATGACCGCCTGATAGACCCGGTGTTTAAGCCCGTATAAAAAGGGGCCCAAAGTTGACGCTCTTTCCGTCGGAAAATGTGACAAAATCAAGTCATGGATCGTGACCACAAATTTGCCCCGAAAAACCAGGGGCACATTGAAATGCGGAAAATGCATCAGGTCAAGGCGCTGTTTTCGGATTAACGAAGGAAGGGCGATCTGTTCGGCTGGTGAATACCAGCGGTAATCAGCCAGCACTTTCTTAAAATTCGGGGCCGGCTTAAACCCCTCCCAAGTTTCCTTTCTTAAAAAAACAGTGTATTCGTTTTGCCGGTCCTGCTCTTCAAGATACTGGATCAATTTTTCCGTGTAGCGTCCCAATCCCTTGGTCCCAGGGCCGTAAAATCTCGCGTCAATGCCGATACGCATAGTCTATAAGTTGTCCTTTTTTTCGTCTTTAAAATAATCAATGAGATATACCAGGAGCAGGGAGACAAACAGACCGGCCAAAAAGCCGATGACGGTGTTAAGAATAGTGTTTGGCCTGACCGCGACAATCACCGCCGGAGAAGGGACCGCTTCAAAGAGTGATTTTGAGTCGGCGGATTTGTTTAGATCAAGGACTTTCTGGCGAATGACATCCACCGCGGCTTGCGCCACTTTATCGGCGATGCCCTCTTCTTTTTCCGTGAATTTAACGCCGATATTCTGTCCTGAATATTTCTTCGTGTTAAAAAGAGTGGCATACTTATTCATGGAATTGAAGGTCGGATTAATTCCCGCTTTGGCGTATATTTCCTTAACTACGGAGGGCGTGGAAAACCAGCTGACCACGGTTTGAGACACCAGGTCTGAAGCCTGAATGGCGTAGTAACCGTCATACTGGTACTGGCTTGTCTCTTCCCGGTTGGTCCGGTTGACGGCAAAAGAAAGAGAAGCCTCGTAGGCCACCGGCTTGAAATAGCTAATTAGAAAAGAGACCAAAGCGGCGGTAACGGTCAAAAAAACCACCAGGCTCTTATGCTTATTGACGATCAACAAATATTCTTTTAATTCCATATTTTTTCCTTTATTTAATTTTTTCTTGATATTTTAAATAGGTATTTTCCACAAATTTTTTGATTCTTTCCTTGAATTTTTCCGTATCATACTCAAAAGCATGATTCTTTATGGCCTGGGGGTTGAATTTTTCCGGCTTGAAACGGATGACCGTATCAGCTAAAGCTTCCCACTCCTGATCATCAAAAAAGACTCCGGTCTGGCCGGCAACCACGGTTTCCAGGGCTCCGCCGGCGGCATAGGCGATGACCGGCCGGCCGGAAGCCATGGCCTCCACAGCCGTGATACCGAAATCCTCCTCCTGGGGATGGATAAAGGCGATCGCTTCGCTGTAAAGCTTTTTTAAATCTTCGCCGCCCACTTTGCCCAAGAATTCGATATTTGGCTTGGCCATTTCGCGTAATTTCTGGTATTCGGGGCCTTCGCCGAAAATTTTTAAAGGAATTCCCAACTTGGAAAAAGCCCTCACCGCTAAGTCATATCTTTTGTAGGCGACAAGCCGTCCACCGATCAGATAATAGTCGCCGGTTTTTTCCGCGATAGAAAAATTAGTCGTATCTACCGGCGGCAGTATAACGGCCGAATCACGGCGGTAATATTTATGGATCCTTTTCTGGATTGTTTGCGAATTAGCGATAAATTCATCCACGCGGTTGGCCGCCAGCGTGTCCCACATCCTTAAACGACTTAAATAATAAGGGATAATCTTTTTAATAACCCGATTATAGGAAAGTTCCTCCACGTAACTGTGGGTATCGCTCCATAAATACCGCGTCGGTGAATGGCAGTAACAGATATGAACGGTTTTGGGCCGCGTGATCACGCCCTTGGCGAAAGCCGAAGCCGAAGAAAGGACCACGTCGAATTCAGAAAAATCAAAGCTTTCGATGGCCGACGGCATCAAAAGCAAAAACCATTTGTATTTTTTTACGCCCCAGGGCAGCCGCTGAATAAAGGAAGTCCGGATATCTTTGCCGGCAAAAGCAGGGCTGGCTTCTTTTTTATCATAAAGCAAGGTATAGGTCGGCGCTTCGGGATAAAGGTTTTGAAAAACCCTTAAGACCTTTTCCGCCCCGCCATCCTGGGCTAAATGTTCGTGGACTAAAGCAACCTTCATAAATATTTATTACCCGGCTGATTTCCCCGAAAATACGACCAAGGGGGTTTTAATGATAATTTGCAAATCAAGATTAAGCGACCAATTTTCAATATAGTAAGTGTCTAATTTTGCTTCTTCATCAAATTTAAGGTCCGAACGGCCGGAAATCTGGGCCAAACCCGTAAGACCCGGTTTGATGGCCAAAAGTTTCCTCTGATGTTTTTCGTACTTGGCGACTTCTTCCGGTTCATGGGGCCGCGGTCCGACCAAGCTCATTTCCCCCCGGAGAACGTTATAAAGCTGGGGCAATTCATCCAAAGAAGTCTTGCGGATAAAGCGGCCGACGCGGGTAATACGGGGGTCGTTCTTGATCTTGAAAAGAGGGCCGTCGTTTCTTTCGTTCAAAGCGATAAGATTTTTTTTCATTTCATGGGCGTTTCTTATCATCGAACGAAACTTAAAAAGGATAAATGGCCGACCGGCCTCGCCGATCCTTTCCAGCCGGACGAAGACGGGGCCGCTGGAATCCAGTTTCACGGCCAAAGCGACGATCAAAAAAACCGGGGATAAAACCATAAGAAAAAGCAAGGAAAAAATAAAATCCAGGGTTCTTTTAATGATCTTGCCCCAACCGTCCAAAGGCGTTCTTTTCACTTCAACGATAGGGATACCGGCCATGGTATTCACTTCCAGATGAACCGTTTGAGCTTCGGAAATTCCGGCCGCGTATTTAAATATAAGATGATAATCGTTGCATAAATCGATTAATCGCAAAACATCCTCCCGGGGAAGATTATTTTCCGCTTGAATAACCTCATCAATGGCCTTGTTTTGCGCCCAGGAAGCCGCCTGCTTAAGTTTTTCTTCGTCAAAATTATCAAAACGGCCGGCCAGTTTATAACCCAGGCCGGGTTTGATGCTGATCTCCCGGATAATCTCGTCCGCGGTGCGGTCCGAGCCGATTACCAAAACATTATGCGTGCCGACACTTCTTCGGAATAAGGCATGCTGCAGGGCTCTGACCAATATCCTGACCAACGAGACAAAAATTATGCTCAAGACCCAGCCGGAAAGAATGATGAAACGAGAAGAAAAAAATTCGCGCTTAAAGAAAATGATGATGATGATCAACATTATGGCGGTTGAGCAAGCGACAAAAATCTTAGCCAGCTCATCGATCGCCTTCCTTGTTCCCTGAATATTGTAAAGACCGGCCAGAGCAAAAATCGCCAGCCAAAGGATACTGATGCCGGCTAAAATAAGGATGTATTGCTGCAGGCTCATTTCGTAAAAAACAGGCCTTATCTCCGTGATGAGAGGCGACTGAAAACGTAGGTAATACGCAAAAAGTCCGGCCGCAAAAACGGCAAAATAATCCACGGGTATTAAAATAGCTGAAAAGATTAATTCTGATTTTTTCATGGTATCTTAAAAATTGCCCAAGTAAACCTGTAAGCCGAATTCTGTGCCTGCACTTTTAAGTGCGGGCGATGATCATCTCTCTGGGTCGCGGCCTTGCGGCCGGACTCAAGCGACCTACCCGCCCCGGCTTTTTTTAAACCGGAGCACTTTGGTCTTGCACCAGATAGGGTTTTCACCCTTTCCAAGTCACCTTAGAAAAGCGTGAGCTCTTACCTCACGATTTCACCCTTGCCAGCCCGATAAGTGTAAAGGCTTAGGCGGTATGTTTCTGTTGCACTCTCCCGAAAACACGCTGGTCAAAAATTCGCGCGAGCGTCTTTGACAAAGCACATCTTGGTTCTTGTTAAGAACTATCTTTTAACCCCTGTTTTAATCAGAGGTGGTGTTCGGACTTTCCTCCCCCCACCATTTTTTGTCTAAACTAGGGGGCTTTTTTGATAAACAAGAAATGGTGGGGGGCGATCATCCGGTTTACTTAGGCAATTAATACTTTAACCTAAAAAGGTTATTTTGTCAATATTAAATCAATATGAAAAAGGGAGTAGTCAGTTGACCGATTGACGGACTAACTACTCCCCCACAGACTTTGAATTACAAGGAGCTAATTACTACCGCCTCATTACCCCTTTTGCTCTCTCATAAATCATCTTCATCATCAAGAGAAATATGAGAGTTACTCAGACCGATTGTCCGCCGGTTCTTTTTCGGCAGGATAACCTCATAGTTGAGGTGCTTGCCGTATGGCTCATGGTCATCGTACCTAAATCTCTCAACTAGAGGATAATCCTCTATTTCACGGGCTTTACCCGGCCCAAGACCAAAATCCTTTGCCGGTTTAAAGTCATATGGCTCTGTTTTGCGCATTTCCGCCATCTTATCAGCATCACTCTTAAAGCGTTCCCATTTTTCGTCCTCTTCGCGCTTCCTTTCACGCTCCCTTTCGCGATCCTTTTCTTCGCGCTCCTTTTGCCAATACTCTTGGCATTTCCTTTCACGCCTATCAGAGATTGAGGAGGGCCCGCCGAATGGATCAAGGCACGTAAATCTTGGCATACGATCAATTTCGATCATCCTCGGAGTGCCATTAGCATTAAGTGGCCAGCTCATTTTACACCTCTTTGGTTTGGAGTTGAGAAAACATCTTTCCGTTTGTTTCTTAACTCGAAATTTTACCTGGCTTTTCAAAGAACCTGATTTATCGGAAATGTTCGTAAATATAGATTAAAAAAATCCCTCGTTGTTTACGAGGGCTCAATATTAATATATATCCCGTGAAGGGTGTAAAGGCGAATCGGAATGAATGAGATTATTTCTCTATGAATGATAGCCATATCTCTTCCCTTTCTACTTATGATTTTATCATACCAACCGGTTCGAGCCTGTCAAGGGTACTTATCCCCCTTTGCCTTATAAAAATGTTATAACCCTATCTCTCGTCAATCGCCTGATTGACCAATTTATCCGCTTCTTTATTTTTTTCCCGCGGGATATAGCTAAAAGTCACTTTTTTGAATTCCTGGCGAAGATTCCAGATTCGGATGAAAAACGGGCCTAAATCCTTGTTTTTTATCTTGAAGTCCATATTCAGCTGATTAACCACTAATTCGCTGTCCAGGAAACACTCCGCTACGCTGGCCCCTAATTCCTTTGCCTTCTGCAGGCCAAAAAGAATGGCTTGATACTCCGCCTGGTTATTGGTCGCTTCGCCAATGTATTTCTTGAAACGGCCCAAAAGTTCATGGCCCTGCCAAATCACCACTCCGATTCCGGACGGCCCCGGATTCCTCCTCGCCCCGCCGTCAGTATAAATTTCCACCTTTTTATTCATTATTTTTTTACTTTTAAATCGCATATTTTTATCTGAATTTCTTTCAAGCCGTTCCATTCGTTGAAACTGGCCTCCCCGACCAGATCGATGGTATCGCCGACCTTAAGCTTACTATAGGTTTCCGCTAAAGAAAAACCGATGCACTTGCGGACCAAGTTCCCTTTTTGGCAAACCATGAGGCGCAGGTGCTGGCCGGCTCCACCGACTTTTTCCAGGCCGGCGACCTTCAAATTCTTTAGCAAAAATTTTGGTCTTTCATTACCCGAACCGAAGGGTTCAAAAACGGCCAGCTGAGTCAGGAGATCGTGGTTAATCGCCTCCAGGTCTATCTCACATTCGATGTTCACTTTTGCCTTTAAATCCTTATCTTTTAGATCGGCGGCGGCTATCTTTTCCAAGTCTTTCTTGAAGCCGGCCAGATTTTTTTCACCGATCAAGGTAAAACCGCAGGCCTCGGCGTGCCCGCCGTAACGGCTGAAGTAATGACCGATCTTTTCCAGGGCCGAAATAAGATCAAATTCGGCGATGCTCCGACCCGAACCCACGATCTCAAAATCTTCCCGGCCCATGACAATAGCGGGCTTATAGTAAGCGTCAGTCAATCGACCGGCCACCAGTCCCACCACCCCGATTGACCAGCCGTCGCCGATGGCAAAAAGGATGCTCTTGTTCTTTTCCTTTGTTATTTGTTTTTCCGCTTCGGCGCATAATTTTTCGGTGATCTTCTGGCGTTCCTTATTGGTCACTTCCAAATCTGAAGCCAACTTGGTCGCTTCCGCTTCATTGGTGCTTAAGAGAAGCTGATAGGAGGCGGAGGCGTGATTTAGGCGGCCGGCGGCATTCAACCTCGGCCCTAGCTGAAAAGAAATATTCCACGTCAGAAGATTGCCGGGCTCAAGATTCGCCACTTCCATTAATTTCTTCAAGCCCAGACGGCGGGTTTTGTTCAGAACTACCAAGCCGTATTTGACTATCGTCCGGTTCTCCCCCAAAATCTTGACGCAATCGGTGACCGTGCCGATAGTGACAAGATCGAGCAGCCATTTTTCATAGGCCGGCCCCAAGTCCCGGCCGTATTTTTTCGCCTGACAGATCAAGGCCTGGGCCAGTTTAAAGGCCACGCCTACGCCGGCCAGATCAGTAAAAGGATAGGTCTCCCCTTTCACCTTCGGGTTAATGATGGCATATGCATCAGTGGGCGGACTTTTTGGTTCATGATGATGGTCGGTTATAATAACTTCCATTCCGCTCTTTTTTGCCAGGCTCACCTCGTTTTTATTGGCAATGCCGCAATCCACGGTGATGATCAATTTGACTCCCCATTTTTTTATCTCTTCTACCGCTTTCTCGTTCAACCCGTAGCCTTCGGATAAGCGATAAGGGATGTAAACCAGCGGATCTTTGGCTTTAAGATCCTTTAGGACCGTATATAGAAGCGCGGTGGCCGTCACTCCGTCCGCGTCATAATCGCCGTAAACCAGTATTTTCTCCTCCTTTTTCAGGGCTAAAAAGATCCGGTCGACGGCCCTTTGCATTTCGCGAAACAAAAAGGGATCATGCTGATCCTGGCCGTAATCCGGGTTTAAAAATTCGTCGATCTTGGCTTGGGTGGTTAGACCCCGATTGTAAAGCAATTGCAAAATAACCGGATGTATCTCCGGAAATTCACTGATGAACTTTTGGTCGATTTTCGGATAGATCTGCCACTTTTTTTCCATACTTGAGATAATTTTATCATTATTCTGGCAATCAGGCAAAATAAAAATACCCTTTATATTGAGTATTTACCCGCCGCCATTGATCTCACAAGGTGCCTTCTTCCAAGTATTTACCGCAGCGGCAGCTGGGTTTAAGCGGAATCTGGGCCACTATTTGTTCAATGATTTTTTTGACGTTGGAGATATTTTGCTTGAATACTTTGACGAACTCCACGGCGCTGACCGGCTTAAAATCTTGGCTGCCTTCCAAACCGGCGTCATAATCAGTGACCAGGGAAATATTGACATAGCATAAGCCCAATTCGCGGGCCAGGATAACCTCGGGGTACTGGGTCATATTGATCAGGTCAAAACCCTGCTTGGCGAAGAAACGGCTTTCGGCGCGGGTGGAAAAACGGGGCCCCTGAATAACGACCACTGTTCCTTTTTCCCTGGCGGGAATTTTCAATTTTTTGGCCGCGCGGATGGCGATTTTTCTTAATTCCCGGCAATACGGATCAGCGGTAGAGACATGGACGGTTTTCGGCCCGTTATAAATGGTGTCCGGCCGGCCTTCGGTCCAATCGACGAATTGGTCGCAGATGACGAAAGTGCCGGGTTTTATTTTCAGGTTTAAACTTCCCACGGCGGCCGGAGCGATCACCCTTTTTACGCCCAAACTTTTTAGGGCCCAAAGATTGGCCAGATACGGAATGGCGTGGGGAGGATACTGGTGCTTTTCCCCGTGTCGGGGAATAAAAGCGACTTTATGACCAGAAATTTTCCCTAAGCTCACTTTGGCGGAAGGAAAACCGAAAGGCGTCCTTATTTTAATTTTTACCGGATCCTTTATCAGCTCATAAAGTCCGGTTCCGCCCAAGATGCCGATTTCCGCTTTATTTTTCATCTTCCTTGAATTTAATCAATGAATTGATCGGATGCCGGCCTAATTTATTCCTGCCGTTTAGATCCGTAAGCTCCACCAGGAATGAAATGCCGGCTATGTTCCCGCCAAGTTTTTCTACCAGATGAATGGTCGCTTCCATACTGCCCCCTGTCGCCAATAAATCATCAACAAGCAAAACTTTTTCTCCCCGACTGATTGAATCCTCGTGGATTTCCAAAGTGTTAGTGGCGTATTCCAGGGTATATTCCCTTGAAATGGTTTTGTGGGGCAATTTGCCTTTCTTCCGGATCAAGACCAGGCCGGCCCCTATTTTATAAGCCGCTGCGGAGGCTAAAATAAAGCCCCGGGCGTCGATGCCGACCACGGTAGTGATTCCTTTATTCAAATAGGGCTCGGCCAGCCAATCCGCGGCCTTTTTAAAAGCGGCCTGGTTTTTCAGCAAAGGCGTGATATCACGGAAAATAATCCCCTTTTTCGGCCAATCGGGGATGGATCTGATGATCACTTTCAGTTCCTCGTCTAAAGCCATCTTATTTGAGCAATTTTTTCTTCGGCGGTTCGGAAAGAAGCGGCTCTTCGGCGGAAAACTTTTCAATTTTAATAGCCGCGTCCGGGCATCTTATTTCGCAGATCCGACAGGCAATGCACTTGTCTATATCACAGGCCACCGTCGGTGTTTTGTAAACCCCTAATTCCCCTTTCGCCCACTTTATGCATTTCTTGGGGCAGATCTCAATGCAGATGCCACAACCCTTGCATAATCCGCGGAAACTGGTGAAAGATTGCTGATTATTTTTAAAAGTGTGCGGAGAAAAAGTTTCCTTTTTGATTGATGTCTTTTTCTTACGAATGACTTTTTTCTTTAATTTTTTGATTTTATTTTTCGCCATTTTATTAAACATAATTCACTCTAATTGCCTGCTCCCGGCCCCGCTGACAAAAATAGAAATAATAAAGAAAATAGTATTAAAACTATAATTCCAATAATAATTCCTATAGTAATAGCGGCCGTACTAGTAACGCGGGAAGCAATTTCGATACCTCTATTAATATTGTTAAGCTGCTTGTTCCTAATCATTTCTGCACGAGCAAAGATACCTATTACTAGAGTAACTATAGCAAATAGAAAAAACTCATCTGAGTCTGAGAAACCCAGGACAATAGAGGTAACGATGAAAATTATTGTTAATATGCCAAATATATGGGACTTGATTTTTTTTAGAATTGCGAATAGTTTATTTTTCTTTATTTCTTCCATATTATTTCACTAGATCCATCCCCATTTTCAGGGCATCATTATTTAAAGTATTAACCAAGAAATATATTTCCAGGTTCCATTTTACTACAACCATATAATATATTACAAATAAATAAAAATATTAACACGACTATCGGGCTAATAATTAACCTATTAGGTATGCTGGTATTTTTAAAGTAGTATCCTCTTACCCTATAAAGGGAATAGATAAAATAGACAATACCAATATACAGGGAATAGCCCACCACCTCAAGAAAACTCTTATTGTTCCCATCATCAAAAGTTAGAAATATGATCTCTAAAATAATTAACGCGAGACAAATCCATGATAAAATATATGATATTTTTGTATCTTTTTTTAAGATAAAATAAACTGCAAAGCAAAATATGATATTAAATAAAAGTACAAATACTAGAATGATGTCACCAATAGAACTTTTAAAATTATTTAAGTAATACTGAATATTCATTATACCGCCTAAAAACATAATGAAGGAAACTAGGCCAAAAAATAAATATGTATTCATGATTTGTTTTATTGAGGTAGGCATATTTTGGTTATTTTACTAACTCTATTCCCATTTTCAGGGCATCATTATTTAAGGCTTCCAGCTCCGGCTTGGCTTTGTATTTTTTGCCCAGCTGTTTTTTTAAGGCACTCTTCATTTCACTAAAGGTGATCTTGCCCAAACGGCCCAAGATCGCCCCTAAAATAATAACATTAAAGACACGTGAACTTTTCAGCTTAAAAGCGGCCAGATTGGCGGCGTCTATCCCCAATAAATTCTTGACCCTGGGTTTTTGGCTGTTCAGTAATTTCGGGGTAATAAATGAAGAATTATATAAAACCAGGCTTTCCGGGCCGACATACTGCCAGGTACGCAAGACCGAGCGTTCGGAAAGAATGACCACTAGATCCCCTTTTTCAAACTTCGGATAATGGACCGGTTTGTCCTGGATCTGGATAAAAGCCAAGGACACCCCGCCCCGCTGCTCCACCCCGTAATTCGGAATAAAAGACACAGCCAAACCCTTGTGAAAAGCCGCTTCGCAGATCAGATGGGCGATCGTCTGCACGCCCTGCCCGCCCTCACCGGCAATGAGGATCTTATTTATTTCTTTTTTGTTATCTGGCGCTTTTTTCATGTCCCCGTTAGAAATTATATTTATTAAATTAATACTTTCTAATGTTTTTCCCGTTACTTTTCTAACGGGACGTATAAAATTCCTTAATCGGATAACATAGTTTATTTTTGTTGAGTTTGTCAAAAGTTTCCTTGGCATCCGTGCGCCAGTTGTTCGGGCAGACGGAAAGCGATTCCACCATGGAAAAACCCTTGTTCGCGATCTGCGTTTTCAGGGCGTTAATAAAGAATTTCTTTAGCTGCAAGGGATTGTCAACCGAACCTCGGGCGATGTAATCGCCTTCCTTCGCCAAGGCAGCAGCGACCATTTCCGGCCCGCGGATGAAATTGTCATCTGCCCCGGTCGGGGTGGTAGTGGTAATTTCTCCCGGCAAGGTCGTCGGCGCTTCCTGGCCGCCGGTCATGCCGTAATTGGTGTTATTCACCACGATAACGGTGATATTATCATGCCTCAAAGCCGTATTAACGAGATGCTGGGCGCCGATGGCATAAGCGCCGCCGTCACCAACATAGGCGATACAAATCTTGCTCGGATCGGCCATTTTAAAACCTGTCATCACCGGCAGAGTCCGGCCATGGTGTGTTTGAAATGAGTCAACATCAAAAAAGTCCCAGGCTAAAAGACTGCATCCGATATCAAAGCCGATAACGGCGGTATCTTGCAATCCCAGCTCATCAATCGCCCAACCCAGGGCTTTCAAAGTGATGGGATGGCCGCAACCCGGGCAGAACTTATGGGGCTTGGTTTTAATTTTCCAGCATTTGGGAAATGATAAATCTGTCATAGTAGATTAGTAACGATTAATATGAGGCCTGGTCTATTCTTTGACCAGTACTGTGGTGTCAAAATATTCAATCATTATTTTTAGAACCTTTTCGCACTCGGCATACATTTGCGTTTCAAATAATGCGTTGGCTTTTTCACTGATGTCTTTAATGGTCCGGGACTGGACACTGGCCACTTTTTCATAGACCTCCCGGCTTCTCCGGTCAATACTATGGCTTAATTTTTCGTATTTGGCGCTGGCCAGACCCGCCTTTTCTTGGATAATATCCCGCAATTCCTTAATGGCCACCAGCAAATCCTTTTCCCTGCTTTCTGCTTCAGCCTCACTTTTTTCTAATGCCTCATCAAGACCCTCTAAGAGCCCTTCCGTTCCCCAGCTTCCAGCCTGGTCAATTTCCGGCGTTGTCTCATCCTCATCTTGGTTAATTTCCGCCTCCGACGGCTTAAATCCTTCTTTTTCTGGCATAAATTTATTATTAATTAATTATCATATTTTACTTATGTTCTTTGAGACAATTCTGATAATCGGAATTTTCCGTCCAGCCGCACTGACCATCAGCTTGGCGTTCACATTTGGTTAAAGTCAGGCATTCAAACCAGTCTCGGATTTCACAGGTCGTGACAATATCGCTTCCTTCTTCCGCGCAGACCTGACCCGAGCAGCCGCTGGCCACGCATCTGGCGGCAGCCTGATTATTATTTTGATTGGAATTTTGGGGGGCGTTAAGATTAGCCCCCGGCCCGTTCACCACATTGGTATTTGGAGGATTAACATTCTGCTCTTCTTTCTCGTTTGCCGAAAGCCAGACAAAAAAAGTAAAAGCAACGGCTGACAAAACAATCAAAGCTAAGGGCAGAATAAAACCTCTTGTCCGCTTTACTCTCATCTTGATTTATGGTTTTAAATCGATGGCTACTTTTTAAACTAATCGATTGACCACCAAACTAAAACTGCGATCGCCACGGCGCTTATGACCATAATCGCCAGGGGCATAATGAATGACGCGCGTTTTTTTACCTCCATAGATTTTTGTTTATTTTTTAAAATTATTTTATTAATCTGATGATTTCTTCGGGCGTAATGCCCAAAGCCGGCCGGCCATACTGGGTTATTTTCAGATTCATTCCGTATATATTTTCTTTTAATAATCGGTTTAATTGGTTGGCGGCGGATTCCACGACAATCACCTCTTTGGCTTTTTTCAACGCCTTTTTAGCTTCCTGACCAGGAAAGGGGTTTAAAGTAATCGGCCGGAATAATCCGACGGATTTTTTGTTTTTTCTTAATTCGATGACCGCTTCTCGCGCGGCGGCGGCGACAATGCCATGGGCGACGAAGATTATTTCCGCGTCTTCACATTTGAAGCTTTCCGACTCCACCACTTTTTTGCCCGCCCGCTCATGCGCCTTTTTAAGTTTTAGATTCAGGTCATAGATTTCCTCTTCCAGGTCAAAGCAATTCCGCATATTAGTATAACCTTTAGCCAGCAACCCGTAGGCGGGGACGACCTTAGCTGGGCGTTTCAGGAGAACTTCGCCCTGCATTTTGCCCAAATAGCCGTCGGTCAAAAGCAGGGTCGGTATCCGGTAGGTCCAGGCGGTATTGAAACACTTAATCGTGTAATCATAAATCTCCTGCAGGGTAGACGGAGAGTAGACGATGCGGTACCCTTCTCCGTTTCCGCCCCAGCCGGTCAATAAAACCTCCTGTTGGCTGTAGATGACCGAACCGGTGGAAGGACCGCCTCGCTGGACAATCACGCCGACAAAAGGGATACGCATAGATTCCGCCATGGATAAAGCGTCCTGCAGCAAGACATTGCCCGGGCCGCCTGTGGCCGTAAAGGCCTTATGGCCGGCTAAACAAGCCCCGATCACGGCGAAACCTGAAGCCATTTCATCCTCGCACTGCAAAAATTTAACATTAAAGCTATCTTGCATTTTTGCCCAAGTCTGCATAATTTCCGTGCTGGGAGTGATCGGATAACCGAAATAGAGCTCGGCGCCTGAGGCCAGGGCCGCTTTGACGATTATTTCATTGCCGATAAGAAAAGATTTTTCCGCCATAATAGGTTTATTTTACCCTAAATTTAGGACGAAAACAAGGTTTTAATTAATGATCACTTTTCCTTCATCCGCATCGACCACGAGAAAATCATCGTTTTTAATCGTCGCTAGGGCGTTTTTCACGCTGACAAGGCAAGGAATGCCAAATTCGCGCGCGACGACCGCCGCATGGGAAGTCGTGGTGCCTTTTTCGCAGACGATCGCCTTTGCCTGCCGCAAGGCCAAGGCTAAAACCGGACTGGTGTGATCGGCGACCATGATATAATCGGGCTTAAGATCTTTAGGCGTTTTTTCTGGATCTTTTATGATCCAGGCCCTACCCTCGACCAGGCCGGGCGAACCGGCGATACCATTTAAAATAATTCTGTTCATTTTATATTGTTTTTTATTCCTCTAGAGTACTGGTGTCACCTAAAGGTTCATTTAATTCCTTGGCCCGCAAAACACGCCGCATAATTTTGCCGCTTCTCGTTTTTGGCAGTTTTTGCACATATTCGATATCCTTGAATACCACCACCGGCCCCAATACTTCGCGGACCTTTAATTGCAGTTCCTTTTTTAGTTCTTCCGCCGGCGTGACACCCTTTTTTAGGATAACGAAAGCTTTAGCGATTTCCCCCCGGATAGTATCCGGCACGCCGATCACGCCGGCTTCCGCCACCGCTTCGTGGGCCACCAGCGCGCTCTCTATTTCGGCGTTGCCGATCCGATGACCGGCAATTTTTAATACGTCATCGCTTCTTCCCTGGATACGGAAATATCCATCCTTGTCTTTTGTCGCCATATCACCGGTAGTATAAACATTGGGTATCTTCTGCCAGTAAGTTTCCAAATAACGCTTCGGATTATTATAAAGCGTCGCCAGCATCGACGGCCAAGGATTTTTTATCACCAAAAACCCTCCTTTACCCACTGGCACTTCGTCACCGTCTTTATCCATGATCGCCGCTTGCAACCCGGGGAAAGGTTTGGTTGCCGAACCGGCTTTCAGCGGGAGTACTGGCAAGGGAGTTATCATGAACATACCGGTTTCCGTCTGCCACCAGGTGTCCATGATCGGACAATTTTTTTTACCGATATTTGCATAATACCAGCGCCAAGCTTCGGGGTTGATGGGCTCCCCCACTGTGCCTAAAAGCCGCAAAGAAGACATTTTATGTTTAGCGGGAAATTCGTCGCCAAAGCTCATCATCATCCGGATTAAAGTTGGGGCGGTATAAAAAATGGTGCATTTATATTTTTCCACCACGCTCCATAATCTGTCCGCTTCAGGATAGTCCGGCGCGCCGTCATACATTATGCTGGTCACTCCGCAAATCAGGGGCGCGTAAATAATATAGCTGTGGCCGGTGATCCAGCCCGGATCCGCCGTGCACCAATAGACATCCTTGTCTTTCAGATCAAAGACCCATTTTAAAGTCCGATAAATACCCACTTGATAGCCGCCATGGACATGCAGCACGCCCTTTGGTTTGGCCGTCGTGCCGGAAGTATACAAAATAAACAAAGGATCCATCGCATCCATTTTTTCTGTCGCCGGAATCGGCAAATCCTCTTGTGTCAGATCTTCATACCATAAATCCCGGCCTTCCTGCATGTTTACCTCGATTTTCGCGTATTTGACCACGATAATATTTTGAATGGTCGGGCAGCCTAAAGCCATAGCGTGATCCGCTGTCTCTTTAAGTAAAATGGGCTTATTTCTCCTCATCCCTCCGTCCACGGTGATGAGAATTTTTGAACCCGCGTCATTGATCCTGTCCGCCAAAGCTTGGGCGGAAAAACCGGCGTAAACCACGGAGTGAATCGCCCCCAATTTGGCGCAAGCAAGCATGGCCACGGCGGTTTCCGGGATATTCGGCATATACACAGAGACCCGCTCGCCTTTTTTCAGGCCCAGTTTCTTTAAAACAGCGGCGAACTTATTCACCATCTCGTAAAGTTGCGCATAGGTTATCTTGCGGTTTTGACCGCCTTCGCTCTCCCAATCAAAAGCGACCCTGTCTTTAACGGGCGAGCCCTGATGCCTTTCTAGGGCGTTATAAAAAATATTGGTCTGGCCGCCGGCAAACCACTGATAAAAAGGTTTTTTACTTTTATCCAAGACCTGGTCCCATTTTTTGTACCAGAAAAGTTCTGCCGCCGCCTCAGCCCAAAAACTTTCATAATCATCTTCAGCCTTTTTTACAACTGCCTCATAATCCTTAACATTGGCCTGATTTTTAATTTTGGCCGAAGGCTTGTATAATTTATCCTCCTTAAGAAGCACCTCCATCGCTTCTTCTAGGTTTCCCTTGGTCATAATTTTCCTTTCTATAATTTAAATCTTTTTAAATCCTTGGCAAAAAGCATGCCTTCTTGCGCCCCCAGCACGGACACCTGATAAGCGGTGTTGATCGTCGCCAACTTTATCGCTTTTTTCAGATCATATTTATAGCGAATCAGTCCGGCGATAAAAGAAGCCCCGAAGGCGTCACCGGCGCCGGTCGTGTCAGCAATCTTTATGGGATAAATCGGCGAAAAGTATATCTTTTTTCCGTCATAAGCGTAGGCTCCCTTACGGCCGTTGGTCAGCACAAAAATATTCGGTCCCCAGTTTTTAATGGTTTTCAAAAGGACACGCGGATCGTCAATCCCCTTTATCTTGCCCTTAGCCGACATGACCAATCGGATGGATTCATTCTTGTTTAAAAGAAGAACTTCTGTGTTTTTCAAGAGTTTTTCAAGACCTCTTTTTCCCGCTTTTAGTTGAGTTTCGCCCGGATTCCAAGCCAGCTTAAAGCCCCTCTGCTTAACGGCGGCTAAAATCTTATCGGAAATCTGGCGCCAATGCTGGCCGGAAAGAGAAGAGACATAAATCCAATCTGTTTGCAATTTTAATAAAGCGTCAGTCTTTATGGTCAGATAATTATTCGCCCCGCGGAAAAGAAAGGCAATATGATCGTCTAAATTTTCATCAATAATAACGAAGGAAAATCCAGTCATGGCGCTCCCGCAATAAGAAACAAAACGCGTGTCTATGTGCTCTTTTTTTATTTTAGCCAGCAATACTTCACCTTCCCGATCTTGGCCTAAACAGACAAAACTAGCGACTTTCAAGCCTAAGCGAGCCAAAGTGACGGCCGTATTGCCGCCGCCGCCCCCCGACCGGATGATCGCTTTCTCGGAAATAATTTTTCCGCCGTATTCGAAGCCAATCATTTTCTGTCGGGTAATATCATAGGGATTCGCCAATGCTCGCCCATCGCGAGTGTAAAAATTGATATCGCGGGTAGACCCGCCAATAGTCACGACGTCATATTGGGGCATAGATTTAATGTTTTATATATTTTAATAAACTTTGCCCGGTCATTTCCTTGGGCTTGGGCAAACCTAAAAGCTCCAGAACGGTCGGGGCCACGTCAGACAAAAGGCCAAAAGGGGTCAGAGAGCTTAAATCACTCCCTAAAGCCAAGGCCGTCGGATGATTTTCCCATTCCGTTCCTACTAAAAGCAGAGGCACGGGGTTCTGCGAATGCTCCTTTATTAGAAATCCGGTCTGCAGATCGATCTTTTCTTCGGCATTCCCGTGATCGGCGGTGATAATCAAGGCCCCGTTAATTCCCAGTACAGCGTCAATAACTTCTCCCAGACATTCATCAACCATTTCGATCGCCTTGACAATGGCCGGGAAAATACCGGTATGACCGACCATATCGGGGTTGGCGTAATTAACCACGATAAAAGCGTAGCGGCCGGTGTTAATTTCCTTGATCAGACGGTCGGTCAGTGTTCGTGCCGACATTTCTGGTTTTTGGTCATAAGTGGAAACCGAAGGTGAAGGAACAAGAATACGATTTTCTAAGGGAAAAGGCTCTTCGCGGCCGCCATTGAAGAAAAAAGTGACGTGGGCGTACTTCTCCGTTTCCGCGATATGAAGCTGGTTTAATTTATGATCAGCCACGACTTTAGCCAGGGGTTCGGATATTTTTTCCGGCGGGAAAGCAATGACCACGGGCAAGTTCGCCTCATATTCAGTCATGGTCACAAAAAATAAATCCTTTAAATATTTTTGCCGGTGGAATTTTTCAAATCCCGGCAGGACAAAGGCTTTGGTCAATTCGCGGGCCCGGTCCGACCGGTAGTTGAAGAAGATCAAAGCATCTTTTTCTTGGACCAAAACAAGCGGTTGACTTTTTTTATCCGTGATCACGGTCGGAATAAATTCTTCGTCATAAATGTCCTTCTGATAGGATTCCTTGATCGCTGAAAGCGGTTCTTGGCTTGATTTTTCCGCCTTTCCTTCCGTCATGGCCTGATAGGCTTTCGCGATCCTCTCCCAGTGATTATCGCGGTCCATGGCGTAAAAACGGCCGGACAGAGTGGCAATCTTCCCGATTTTCAGCTCGGCCAACTTAACATTTAATTTTTCGATGAAATTTTCTCCCGCTTTCGGCGGAGTATCACGACCATCCAAAAAAGCATGGATATAAACTTTATTTAGACCCTCTCTGACGCAAAATTCCAGCAAGGCATAAAGATGATCAAGGGAGCTGTGGACGCCACCCGTGGAAACCAAACCCATTAAATGCAGATTTGAATTATTTTTTTTCACCTGGCGAACGGCTTCTTTAAGGGCTTTATTGCTGTAGAAAGTATCGTCAATAATCGCCTTATTTATCCGGGGCAGGTCTTGATAAATGATTTTGCCCGCTCCAAGATTTAAATGGCCGACCTCGGAGTTGCCCATTTCGCCCCAGGGCAGACCGACTGACTCGCCGGAAGCCTGCAAAGTAAGACAGGGATAATTGGCCAATAACTTGTCCCAAACCGGCGTTTTGGCCTGACTCAAAGCATTGGCCCGGGAAGGCGACGCCACGCCCCAGCCGTCCAAGATCACTAAAACTACGGTTTTTTTTAAAATTGGCATAATGGCTTACCTGTCATTAAGGCCGGCTTTTTTAGGCCCAAATGGGATAAGATGGTGGGAGCCACATCGGCCAAGATACCATCTTTTCTGAAAATTATTTTTTTGTTCAAACGGGGATCGACAATAATAAAGGGAACGGGAAAAGAAGAATGCTCGGTGTTGATTTCCCCGGTTGCTAGATCAGTCATCTCTTCGATATTGCCATGGTCGGCGGTAATATAAAGGACGCCCTTTTTGGCCAAAACTCGTTTTACCAATTGTTTTAAACAGCCATCCAGGTACTCGACCGCCTTTATGCCGGCCGGAAGATTACCGGTATGGCCGATCATGTCACCGTTGCAAAAATTTACGCATATGAAATCAAACAGACTCTGATCAATTACTTCCAAAATCTTCGCCAATATCTTGGGCGAACTCATTTCCGGCGTTTTTTTATAATTATCGACTGGCGGCGACGGGACTAAAATCCGTTCTTCTTCGGCTACCGGGTGGTCATAACCGCCGTTGAAGAAAAAAGTGACGTGGGCGTACTTCTCCGTTTCCGCGATATATAGTTGTCTTAAAGGTTTAAGGGCCATCGGTAACGTATCGACAATGTCAACCGAGGGGTAAGCGGTCAGCACGCCGGGCAAATCCGGGCCGAAATCGGTCATAGCAATAAACTTAAGATTTTTAAGAAATCTCTCCCTTGGAAAAACGCCGTCGTTTAATTGTTCCAGATTGGGTTGGACAAAAAATTTGGTCAGTTGCCTGGCTCGATCTGAACGGTGATTATAAAATATGACCGAATCATTATCACCGATCCGTGTGGCTAAAGCTTCTTTTTTATTGGCGCCAATTATTGAGGGAGGGACGAATTCATCGGTTTTCTTCATATTATAGCTATGCAAAATCGCCTCATCTTCCGTGGCAAAAACAAGACCCTTTCCCAAAGTTAAACAATTATATATTTTTTCCGTCACTGTCCAGTTTTTCTTACGGTCAAGATAAAAACGACCGCAAAGAGTCACTATTTTTTCTCCGTTTTTAAAAGCACCTTTCAACCTATTAATAAATTCAAGGGCTTTATAAGGCGGCGAATCGCGACCATCGGTAAACAAATGGAGATAAACGGTTTTTACTTTTTTTAATCGGCAAAACGTCAGCAAGGCAATCAGGTGATCCGGCTGCATATGAGGGCTCTGGTCGCCGGATAAAAGCCCCATAATGTGCAGGCGGGAATGATTTTTTTTCACGTGCTCAACCGCCTCAACAAAAGCGGGGTTTTTGAAAAAAGTACCCTCATTGATCGATTTGGAGATCCTGACTGAATCCTGGTCAACGATCCGTCCGGCTCCCAGATTCAGGTGCCCGGCTTCCGAATTACCGTGCTGATTTGTGGGTAATCCCGCACAGCGGCCGGAGGCACAAATCTGCGTATTCGGATAATCTTGAAAAAGATGAGTTAAAAAAGGAGTTTTTGCTAAAGTCACGGCATTGCCGCGACTGGCGGGAGCAATCCCAAAACCATCCAGAATCACTAATAAAACCGGGGATTTTTCTTTAAATTTTTGTTTAACTTTCATAAATCTCCAATAAACGGTTGTATTTAGCCAGTCTTTCTCCGCGGCAAGGAGCGCCCGCTTTGATGAAATCGGCGTTACTAGCAAAGGCGAGGTCGGCGATAAAACTGTCATTCGTCTCGCCAGAACGGTGGGAAACGACCACTTTGTAATCTTTGCTTTTGGCCAATTTGATGCAATCGACCGTCTCGGTCAGGGTGCCGATTTGATTAGGCTTTATTAATATTGCGTTGGCAAGTTTTTCGGAAATTCCTTTTTTGAATCTTTCAACGTTAGTGACAAACAAATCGTCTCCCACTAAGAGAATCTTTTGTCCCAATTCTTTTGTCAATATCTTCCAGCCCGCGAAATCATCTTCATCCAGACCGTCTTCTATCAGGACAAAGGGGTATTTTTCCAGCCAGGATTTATAAAGCTCAATCAGCTGCTCTGAATTTAAGAAAGAAGAATCAAGCTTAAAAATATATTCCCCTTTTCTTTTATCGAAGAGAGTGGAGGCGCCCACATCCATGCCCAGGGCCACTTCCTCGCCCGGTTTAAAACCCGCTTGGCTAATCGCCTCCAGAATCATTTCTATCGCCTGAATAGAATGGTCGATGTTCGGGGCGTAACCGCCTTCATTGCCCACGTCTGTGTCCAAACCCCGGCTTTTTAATACCCGGCCTAATTCGTGAAACACTTCCGCCCCGATCCGGATCTTTTCCCCGATATCCGCCTCTAAAACGGGAATGACCATGAATTCCTGAAAATCCAAATTGGTGTCCGCGTGCTTCCCTCCGTTAAAAATATTGAACATGGGCGAGGGAAAAATGTCCGTTTTTTTGAAACCATAAACTTCCCGCAAGTATTCAAATAATTGTTTGCCCGCGGCTTTAGACGCGGTCCGGGCGCAAGCCAGCGAAACGGACAAAATGGCGTTGCCTCCCAGATTTGATTTGTTGTCTGTTCCGTCCAGTTCCCGCATTTTTTGGTCAATTTCTTCCTGATTATTAACATCTACATCCTTCAGCAGAGGAAAAATTTTTGAATTTACGTTCTCGACCGCCTTCAACACGCCAAGGCCGGAATATCTTTTTTTATCGCCGTCACGCAGTTCCAGGGCTTCATAAGTCCCGGTGGAGGCGCCGGAGGGCACGGCCGCCTTGCCCCACAAACCGTTATCCAAATTTATCCAGGTTTCCAGGGTGGGATTGCCGCGGGAATCTAAAATTTCCAGCGCTTTGATTGTTTTGATTTTTGGCATATTATTATTTATTAATTAATGGCTTTATCGCCGGCAGCATATCACCTTCTAAAAATTTAAGCATCGCTCCCCCGCCGGTGGAAACGAAACCGATCTTATTTTTTAAGCCGAGCTTGTCCAAAACATGCAGGGTGTCGCCGCCGCCGACCAAGGTTTTGGCCCGGCTTTGAGCTAAAGTCTTGGCAATTTCGAAACTCCCGGCGGCAAATTTCAGGATTTCAAAGTAACCCATGGGGCCCGCCCAAACTATTTGGCGGGCTTTCTTGATAATGGCCTTATAAAGCTTGATGGTGTCTTCGCCGATATCCAAAATGATCTCATCTTTTTTAACCTTACCGGCCGGCCGCGACCAGGCCTTTGAGGCCGGAGATATTCGTTTTGAAACAATCACGTCAACGGGAATTTTGAGCCGGACATCGGTTAGATTTAGTTTTTTCACTTTTGAAATCATGCCTGGCTCGACTAGCGATCTTCCCACCTGAAGTCCCTGGGCTTTTAAAATCGTATTAGCAATCGCCCCGCCGATTAGCAAGGCATCAGTTTTCTTAAATAGATTTATAATTGTCCTCAATTTGTCTGAAGTTTTCGCGCCCCCGACAATGGCGACAAAAGGATGTCTTGGGTTCATTAATATCTCAGACAAGGCGACCACTTCTTTTTCAACTAAAAAGCCCGCGTATGAAGGCAGGTATCGGGTGATGGCCACCACCGAAGCATGCTGACGGTGGCAATTGGCAAAAGCGTCGTTGACATACAAGTCGCCTAAACCGGCCAGTTTTTTGGCAAAGCCCGGATCGTTTTTTTCCTCTTCTTTATGAAAACGCAGATTTTCCAGTAAAACCACTTGCCCGGCCTTCATTTTGCTGACAAAAGCCAGCACTTTCTGGCCGACACAATCATTAAGTTTATTAACTCTTCGCTTTAATAACCGGCTTAAACGCTTCGCCACCGCATCCATGGCCAGTTTTTTCACGAATTTTCCGTCAGGCCGGCCATTATGGCTGATAATAATGACTTTGGCCCCACTTTTAATAAGGTATTTTATGGTCGGTAAACTCTCGCGAATCCTGGCTTCATCGGTGATTATCCCCTTTTTATCCAAGGGAACGTCAAAGCCGGCTCGAAGCAGGACTTTTTTGCCTTTTAAATTAACATTTTTAAGCGTTTTTAACCGCATAAATTTAAATATATTATAACATAAAAAGCCATCACGGTAAAACAAAATAGCTAGCAAAAAATTATCCACAGCTGACCTATTGACAATTTTGCAAACACGTGCTATTATTCTCAAGTTCGGATAACGCGGCAATCCGGTAGAGTATCCTGATTCGGGATCCCTCGCCGGGCTTACGCCCCCCGAACACCCTCTCGGTGCACCTGAGACAAACCGGTCAAAGTCTGTCCTTAAAGGCCCGCAGGGGACACCATGGAGTCCCCATATCGGGTGCCGATCTCAAACAGATGAGATCGGGTTGTCAAACAGGAGAGGGTTCATTCAAAATCATTTTACCGAGATCGGAAGCCCTGCCTCAATTATACCGTTTGGTTGAGAGGCAGGGCACTTTTTTTAATTTAAAAAGCGGGTTGTCGGATTAACCCGCTTATTCCTTCGGCTCAAAGGTCGAATATTTTTTCCGCGACCACGCGGTCTTGCCCTCGTTTACTTTTTAAGATCGGCTGGAAATAAGAAAAAAAATCGGCATACGGAAGGACAATCTGCCAATCATCATAAGAAAGGCTCTCCGGACTTTGTTGCATAGCCCAGACTTGACGGTGTTCAAAAGAAAAAAGGCGAGAATCCGCTGGCCCTAAGGCGCGTAATTCCTCGAACAGGACCATGAACAGTCCGTGAAGTAACGACTGTTTTGTCGGATCAAGACCATGGAAACGTCCCCTGATCAGAATCTCTTTTTTTCTGTCGCGGCAGCGCAACGCCAAAACCAAGGTATCATTTTCCTTTTTCTGACAGATTATGGTCTGCAAGAAACGCGCCCATTCATCTTTAAACATCGCTTGATAAACCTCCCGGTTTGTGCAGAAGAACAATCATTTACGAATTTACCTTTTAAACTAGCACGTCTTTTTGTATCAGTCAAGAGATGAATCCCGTTAAAAATGAAATTACTAACGGGATAAAAAATCCCCGGATCGTTTGAAAACGTCCGGGGCTGGAAAAAGTTCTGATGGGCCGCGTGACTGGATATAGTATAGGCTATCCTATTTAATTGTCAAGAGAGAACTTCAAGACGAAACGTCCTATCTTAATCAGGCAGCCTGATTTCAACCGGGTGTTTTTCACCGCCTGACCGCTGACCAGCGAAGGTGCCCGACCATCCACATTCTCAAGAAAATACTGTCCGTCATGCCAACTGATTTCCGCCTGGAACAAAGCGACATCCGGATCATCCAAACAGATGTCGTTGTTGATATGGCGACCGAGAGTGATTCTCTTCTTCTTGATCTGGATCCTGAATCCCTTAAAACAGGTGTTCTGGATGGTCAAGCTGGCCTTTGGCCTTTTTTTTGCCTTTATCACCGACTAACCTCCTTTTGAAAGAACGTCTTTCGACTCAAATGATCAGGTTATTTTACAGAAAAATTAAAATTTGTCAACCCTGTTAAAAATTACGAGGTTTATAGACGGTTATTAAATTTATTAATTTCTAACGGGGCCAAGACCACTCCGAAAATCCCGGCAGAAAAATTAGCCGGGATATTATTAAGTAAAGAATCGCTATTTATCCCCCTCGATGCTCATTAAACGGTAACCCCGGCCGTTCGTTTTTATGATGTGGAATTCCGCTTTTTCCGCCGGGCTACCTTTGGCCAGCAACTTTAAATTTGCTTTCAAATTCGACGGCAAGATGTCTTCCACGTGGTCTTCGCCCGCCACTAAACCAAGTTCAATCTCCACTTTTCTGACCACTTTAAACTTGTTGCGATGAGCGTAACGCAAAATAAGATCGAAAATGTCTTTAGCCGCCATGATGTCGTGCATATGTTTTTGTCGAGATTAGAGATTAAGAGATTAGAGATTAGGGATTAGAGATTAGAATTTCGGTTTTAGTTTTAAGGCATTAGGCATGGTAGCTGTTTAAGTCATTAGTTTAGTTTTGGTCAGCCGTGCCGTCCCTAAGACTATGCCTTGAAACCATACTAACCGCCATACCCAATACCTTAAGACCGCAACCAGGGGGCTTCTTCATCTCCAATCTCCTCATCTCCAAACTAGTGCGTCGCGCAAGTCATGCAGGGATCATAGGCTCTGATCAGCATCTGGATTTTTTTATCGCGCTCAATGCTTCCGTATTTCATTTCCGGAATCCATTTTGCCAGGTCGGCTTCCAGATTGGCCAGCATCTGTACGGTCGGGGTGATCAAATTACAATTGACGATTTTCCCCTGGTTATCTAATTCATAATAGTGATAAAGCGTACCCCTGGGTGCCTCCACTGCCCCCACCCCTTTTCCGGCTTTAACCTTATATTCAACACAAGGCTTACCCTCTTTGATTTTAAGATATTGGATCAGTAATTTTTTCGTTTCCGCTAAACAATGCACCATCTCAATCGTCTGGCTAAAAAGATTATAAAAAGTGTTATAGTTGGGAAACTTAGGCAGATACTTTAATAAAGTCCTGGCTTGCGGATTTAATTTTATCCTATTCAGATGCAAACGGGCCAAAGCGCCGACCATATAGGGCTTTTCTTTGTAATGAGCGCGTTTGGCCATCAGGTAAGGGATCTGGATCTCTTCTATATTATGCTCAAATTTTTTCACCGGTATCAGCAACCCGTCGGTGGTGGCAATATCGCCCTCATAAATAGCGTATTCATCCTTATTTTTTAAAGCCAGAAACTCCGTTTTTCGGGCAAACACGGGAAACTTAATTTTCCGGTATAAATCCACTATTTTTAAGGTTGATTCAATCGAAGAATCAATATTATTGACCACCCACTGGATCCTGGCCCTTTCGGGCAATTTAGTGAAGCCGCCCACCCTGGTTCTCAGCGGATGAATGGTCCGGCCACCGATATAATCAATGATTTTGTTTCCCAGTTCACGCACCGCTAAAGCTTCTTGAGAAATCTGGGGGAATTTTTTTACCAAATCAAGGCCGCTGTCCAAACCGAAATAATCGCCGGCGGCCATGAAATAAGCGTGCAAAGCATGGCTTTGAATGAGCTGGCCGTATTCCAGGACTTTACGTAATAAGATGGTTTGGGGACTCACTCTTACGCCCAGGGCGTTTTCCAGGGCCTTGATCGCTGTTAGATTATGCACCACCGGACAGACTCCGCAGATGCGGGCGGTCACGACAAAAGCCTCGTGATGATCCCGGCCGCGCAAAATAGATTCTACTAACCTAATTCCCTCCTTGGTTCGCATCAAAGCATTCCGGATTTTGCCGCCATAAAGTTCGGCTTCAAACCCGCCATGACCCTCTATCTTTGAAACGTGATCAATTCTTATTTTCATATAATTTGGTATCATTTGTCTTTAATATTTCGTCCGCCGCGCCGAACTCCTGCATTAAAATTTCAAAGTCTTTCTCGTGACCGTTCTTTTTGAATATGGCGCGTAAAGATTCAACATTCGGCTCCCGCACCGGACCGCGGCAGGCGTAGCAGGGAAAACCGTGGCTGGGGCAAACGGCCCGGCAACCGCCTAAAGTAACCGGTCCATAGCAGGGCAAGCCTTTCTGCAGTAAACATTCGTTGCCTTTAATCTGGCATTCCCAGCAAACGGTCTGGTCCTTGATATGCGGTATCTTGTCGTCACGGAGCTCCGCCATTAGACGGTAAAATTCCTTGTTCGTAATCGGGCAGCCGGGAATGATATAATCCACCTTGACGTAAGCGGACAAAGCCTTAATCTCCGGATTGTCCAGTTTATCCGCGTATTTATAAACGTAGTTTATGTGCTTGATTTTGTCCCCGTAATTTTTGATCTGCTGAATGCCGCCTAAATGAGCGCAAGAACCCAAGGCGACCAAGATCTTCGCCCGCTTTCGCGCCTCTGCCAGTTTTTTAAAGTTTTCAGCCGTTATCGGCGTGCCCTCCACTAAAATAATGTCTAGCGGCTTTTTTTTCTTATCATCCATTACCAAGTGGAATTCGCGCAAATCAAAATCTTTTAGCAGTTCCAAAAGCCGCGGCCCCAGATCCAAAATGGCGAACTGGCAGCCTTCGCAGCAGGTCAGTGAAATTATGGAAATAACTTTTTTCGGCTTATTTTTGGGCATATTGCTTCAAATTACGTAAAGTGTACTTTTCTAAATTTTTTACTTGCTTGGGATTTAATTTATCGCAGACAAAATTCCAGTGGAAAGAAACCCAGTCGCCTATCTTTGCCTTTATCCCGAAATTTGGCTCGTAGTAAATTTCTTTCTTTATTTTCCCGGCTAATCTTGTTTTGGGTTCTTTTGCAAGCGGCTTGTATTCTACGGTCATTCTGTTGTCAGACGCCTTTTTTACCTGACCACAGGCAATCCGGCACAAATCAATCGTCTTGCCTTTGATCGCCACCGTATCCGTGACTGAACCCAAAAATAGAACATGAAAACTGTGATGCGGTGAAACCCCGGCCGGCAAGTTCTCGATTATCCTTTTGGCCCTGGCTAGATCCATCCAGCCGGTAAAGACAAAGGCCCTCAGAATCATCTGGCCGATATCTTTCCGGGTCACTCTATCGAGCAATTCATTGCCGAGCCAATAAGCTTCAACCACTCTTTTATCCAGCGGGTCCCTGATCTTATTCTTAAGAGCAATAAGCTGATAATACGGATAGGCGCCGACGAACTGACGGAAGATCTTTCTGACCTGTCCTTCAATATTTTTTTCTCCCAGCAAATAGTGGGTGACGACCTTCTTGGCCTGATTTTCTTGCGGGCCGCAAAAGCCCAGAGAAAAAGGCCGAAAGGAATAGCGCGCCGCCAGTTTAAGGCCGGGATGGGTCATAGGATTTTTCCGAACTCTTCCAAGTTTTTAAATCAAAAATAAAGAAAATACCCGCTAAGATCAGGCCGGCACCCATCACTTCCGGCAGAGAAATAAGCTTGTGATCAAAAATTAAAGCCAATAAAGTGGTGACCGGCGCGCCCAAAGCCAATAAACAGGTGGCGACAGACAGGGGTATTCTTTTCAAGCCAGAATAATAAGTTATGACATAGCCTATCAGCAAAATCGCCGTTATCAACGTCCAATTAATTTGGGTGGCTGTTAATTGCGATATATGGTTTAATTGGCCAGTGGCTAGCAAGAATATAATTAAAAATATAGAACCGAAGAACATTCTTCCGCCTGCGACCACTAATCCGCTAAGTTTCTTTAAAACGTGCTTGGACAAGATCAGTTCCGCTGACCAGAATAGAACCGCCAGGAAAACCAGTAAATCACCTTTATTCAAAGCGCTCGGCGTCAATTTGAGCAAAAGCCAAGTGCCGGCCAGGAGAGCAATAATAGCCAGGAACAATTTTTTATTGATCTTTTCTTTCAAAAATATAATCGCCAACACCGCCACAGGCAAGAACATGGCTTTTTGTATCAATCCGGCTTTAGCCGCCGAAGTAATGGATAAGCCTTTGAAAAACAGCAAAAAAGGAATGGCCCCGCCGACCAGTCCAATAATAATTAAATTCAAAACATCTTTCTTGTTCAAAGATTTAATCTCTTTCCGTCTGCCGACTATCAAGATTAGACTAGCCAAGAATAAAGCCACGATCACGTTTTTTAGGGCCGTAAAAACATACGGATTTATCACGCTCACGGAAAATTTATTCAGGTAAATGGACAGGCCCGAAATTAAAGCGGTAGAAATGACCAATAAATAGCCTTTTTTCATCTTATTGATTCATTAATTTTAATATTTCTAAAGCGGATCTCTCCGGCATTCTTTTCACAATTGTTTTGTTCTGCACCAGCACCCAATCCCCTTTCTTGACCGGCAGCAAACAGTTCATCACTTTACGTTTTTCCGAACCGTAATCAACGGTAAAGGTGTGATTTTTAATGGATTCTATTTTTCCGGGTATTGATAAACACATACTATTATCTAAATAGCGCCGGGCATGTGGTTAGCGCCTATTTCGGCTAAGCTGAAAACTGGCCCGTCTTTACAGACATATCTGCTACCCACGGCGCAGTGCTGGCAAGTACCCAAACCGCAGGACATTCTCCTTTCCAGAGAGACGAAGATGTCGTCATCGGGAATATTCCGTTTCTTCAGTTCAGCGATCACGAATTTATACATGACCGGCGGACCGCAAAGAATAGCCACCGGCTCAGACAATAAACGGGATACTTCAAATAATTTGGTGATCAGCCCTTTTTCGCCTTTCCAAGAAGGAGAGGGTTTGTCAAGGATAATATTCAGATCAATTTTCTTTTTCCAGGCGGTATATTCGTTTTTAAACTGGAGGGTTTTTTCATTCAGACAGCCGTAAAAAATCTGAACCGAATTTTTAGGGTTTAAATGACCGTCTAGGTGGTCAAGGATCAGCGAACGCAGAGTGACTGAACCGCAACCGCCGCCGATCAGCAACAGATTCCGGTTGTTTATTTTACTCATGGGAAAACCCCGACCAAAAGGCCCCCTAACCCAGGCCGTGCCGCCTTTTTTTAACTCATGGAGCTTTTTAGTCAGACGGCCGACTATTCTGACATTAAGCTGGAAAAATCTTTTGTTGTTTTTGCTGGCCGAGCAGACATCAAAAGCGGCTTCTCCCGCGCCTGGCAAACCGAACATCATGAACTGGCCGTGTTCAAAAGAAAAATTCTTTTGTTCTTTTTTGGAGGTTATGGCCAAAGTAAAAAGTCGAGAGTCAATTGAATCCTTGGCGACGGCTAAAACTTTGACTTCCTGGGGAATTAATTTATTTCGCATTTTTCTTTATAATATTAATACCTTCCAAAACCCAGCGACTTCTTAGCTTATTCTTTATTTTAATTATCTCTTTTTCTGAAAACCATTTAGCATCCATAATTTCTTTTTTAGGATAACGTAATTTGCCGCCGATAATTTGACCTTTAAATAATACGCCGGCATGCTTTAACTTTTTTCCGATAAAAACGCCTATTTCTTTTGTTAGTTTCACTTTAAATCCGGTTTCCTGTCTAACCTCCTTAATAGCATGGTCTTTAACCGTACTGCCCTCTTCGACTCGACCGGTTGGCCAACCCCATTGGCCATAGTATGCTTTTTTCCTCTCCTGAACTAAAAGATATTTGTCCTTTACCTTTATAATAACTCCGACTACAAGTGTTAATTTAACGTACTTATTTTTCATTTACTTAATTTTCTTCGGTTTTAAAGAATTTAGAACGTCCAATCTCTTGATGCCCGCCGGACAGACGCGATCGCAGCGGCCGCAGCCGACGCAGCCGACCAGGCATAATTCATCGTGATTTCGCACATGCTTATGGTAATACCAGTTGTAAATCCGGTCGGCAGAATTTTTTAAAAATTTATGGCCGCCGGCTACCTCGCTAAATTCACTGAAAAAACAGCTTGACCAACGCCTTTTCACCCGGCCGGAGGCTTTGCTTTTTACCGTATGCTCCAATTCATAGCAATAGCAGGTCGGGCAAACGACCGTGCATTTACCGCAATTCAGGCATTTTTTGCCCCACTCCTCCCAAATCTTGCCTTGATAAGTGGCTAAAATATTTTTTTTATTAACGTTGGCCGGCTCGAAATCGCAAGCCAAACCCTTAAATTGTATGTGGTCATACTGGGTGAAGCCTAAAAACTCCAGGATCTTCTGGCCCTTGCGTGTACCAGTGTAAAGCTTGAACCGGTTTTTTTCCACCCGTTTCAAAAAAATATCGAATTGCACATGCTCCAGAACATTATCTTCGTAATTTTGCTCGATTTCGTCGGCAAAATCGCCTTTCTCCGCCACATAGCTTTGGCCAACCACCACCAGCTCGCGCCGGGTGGCTTGGAAATAAGGATCTTTTTCCATGACATGATTATAAAAATCCAAGGCCTTGATATCAAAAATAGTCAGGCCGAAAAGAGCCAAAAATGGGGATTTCGGCTCGTCAACTTTTATTTTAGTTCCCTGATACTCGTACAGCAGCTTACCGTCATGATACACGATGTGCTTGAAGGAATTCTCCGGAATCCGTCCGGAATAATCAAAATCCTCCGGTTTTCTCAATTTATCGAAAACCAGACGTCCGCCTTTCATTTGCGGGGCGTATATCTGGTATTTCTTGTTTAAACCCCTAATTATTTTGTGAATGTCTGTAATCTTCATCTTGGGCTTATTATACAATATTTTGACCCTTTTAACAAATAAAAAAAGAGGCTAAAAGATTATTCATCCTTTAACCTCCTGTAGACAGACTGTGATGCTAAACATCACTTCTTTTTTAGCGCAAAAGGACCATTTTGCGGGTCTGAACGATTTGCCCGACTTGCAGACGGCAGAAGTAGATCCCCGAAGCGCAACCGCTGGCATCCCAAACAATCGAGTGCTGACCCGCATCTTTTTCTCCTTCCGCCAGAGTGGCGATTTCCTGGCCGGAAACGTTGTAGACTTTAAGGCTGACCAGACTTTTTTCCGACAGGGAAAAACTGATGGAAGTCTGCGGGTTGAAGGGGTTGGGATGGTTCTGGAAGAGAACGACTTGGGCGGCTTGATTCGGCTCCGGCTGGACAGGATTTTCAGAAGCGGTCGAAACAGTCGCTGCTTCGCCCACATCGATACGCTTGCCAGAGGAAAAATACTGGCGCCAAGTGGTCGTCCCCGACACCTTGTAAGCATAGCCAGTCGCTTCGCCGTAAGTATTCCGGGCACCGCCTAATTCGTAGGAGCGGGCGATTTTGTAGCTGATAACTGGATTCCAACCGGCACTTGTCATGCCCGGCGCACAGACAGGATAAAGGTTAACCGTGACTTCCCGCGGCGTCCGCCTGAGTTTGTAATGCAGATACCCGCGTTGGAAATCCTGGCGCGCCGCGTTCGTCCCATTGGCATACTCGTTGGTGATCGGCATGCCCAGATCGCCTTTCGGGCCGTTGCGCTCTGACCAGCCATTGCCGTAGCCTGTGTACCAGAAGCCCGTTCTGACGGTAAAGGCTTTTCTGCCTCCGCCCAGACCATCATAAGCAATAGCGCAAGCACCCCAGGAACCGCCGTTGTAATCCTGAATGTAGCAGCGGCGGGCGGTATTCTGCGTTCCGTACAAGTCGTTCGGATCCCAGCCGTGCCACCAGTGGATGCTGCCGTTCTTCGAACCAAGATAAGAGCCGCCGTTGGCCGAGAACTCGCGGTCAAACAGATTGGCGTTTTTGGATTCCAGTATATGGCCATCGCAGGTCGAACCATCACACCATTTGTAGCCATCCATTGAAGTAATGGGAACGGATTTACCGTCTTCCCTTAACTCAAAGTGGAGATGGTTGCCAGTGGATGTGCCGCCGGACTGGCCACAGAAACCCAGCACTTGGCCTTTGAGCACTTTCTCGCCCACTTTGACCGCAATCGGCTTTCCGTCTTGGAAATGAGCGTAGAAAGTCGTCACCTTCTTGCCGTTGTAAGTGCCATGGTCAACTTCCACGCAGTTGCCAAAACCGGTCTTCCAGCCCGCAAAAACCACAGTACCGTTGGCCACGCAGAGAATCGGGTAGCCCTGGTCTTGAGTTGAGGCGGCGTTGGCTGACCAATTCAGGTTGAAGTCGATAGCGTAGTAGGAATTACCTACATGTAAATTATCACCGTAATACGAGGGCATTTTGGGATCATCTCCGAAGTAACCTCCCATCCATTTATCGCCGGCGCCCCAAGGCGAAGAGATCGGCATCGAAGCTAGAGCAGAAACTGCGCAAAAAACTAATAAGGTAACCGTAATTAGCACACGTTTCAACATGATACACCTCCAATTACCTTTTTCAAAGAACTATCATCATCCGACTACATGATTTCAAAAGAATCTACCACCTCCTTTGCTTGTTGAAACTCGTCGTAAAATTTATTTTCTGCCATTAATTCTATAGTAAAATACCCCTTTGGCGTTTCCACAAATAGCTGATATATATAACCATCCAGCCATTCGGTGCCTAAATCTTGATTTAAACCCGTCGGAAATTCACCTGTAATGATATTTTCGGCTATAGCTTTATAGCCAGAGATACTGATTTCTTCCCGAGAAAATTGTTTATAGTTTTTTCCTGCCCCGGAATATTGCAGCACCCAATCTTCAAAAGTAGAAGCGGATTTATTATCATCTATTGATATTTGAATTAACGCGCCATAATAAATTGGATTTTCGTTTTCGCCCACTTCTTTACTCGATAAAATAACAATGGGTGGATTTGAGATTTCGCTATCAAAATAATAAGGAAGTTCATCAATTATCCATCCTGATGGCATAATTACAGAAAATTCAAGTGAATTATTCTTATACTGTTTTTTCTCCTCTCCAACGTTAATTATACTTGAATCAAATTTTAAATTTTTATTGCTATCGGCATTTACATTTGCTGCCTGATTAGTATTTTCGTTACACCCAATGTATATATAAACTCCATAAATTCCTAACCCAATTATAATTATCGCTAAAATAAGCCATAATAATGGGCTTGATTTTTTAGTTAAATTTTGCCTGTTTTCCATATTTGTAAAGTTAATTATTCTTATATTTTAACCCTAACACTTATTATCAAAATAACAAGTGATGCCTATAATTTATCACCTCACACC